>Ga0209723_1000039_pt1 | contig 254423 bp, 234 predicted proteins | sample BiotimSIPDNA_2_FD_185750 | JGI IMG/M metagenome (GOLD analysis project Ga0209723, IMG submission 185750) | Anaerobic biogas reactor microbial communites from Washington, USA - Biogas_R2 time_0 SIP DNA (SPAdes) (version 2) | ecosystem: Engineered > Bioreactor > Anaerobic > Unclassified | place... | reverse complement strand
CACTATGACAGAACGACAATTCGCCATTAACGGCCCACGCCAACGCCAGGCGAACACAACCCAGTGCGCCGAAAAAAATCGCCACCGTAACCGGCAAAAGAACAAACGGAGTACGCTTGTTTAAGGGCTAATTGACTTAATACCCCTTCGGGGTTGTGGAATTATTCCTTTCTTAAATGGTGGGCACGGCCCACCCTACGGGATACGACCCGCGCGGGCACGGATCATCCTACGGATTATTCCATTTTTCGGATGCGAAGTTCAATATCTTTTTCGTCCTTGAGCAGGTCGGCCAATTGAGTTACATCGGTCTGGCCGTAATGGTAGGGATAGAGGATTTTGGGTCTGAAGGCTTTGGCGGCATCGGCGACCATTTCGGGGGTCATGGTGTAGGGCAGATTCATCGGTAGAAAGGCGATATCGATGTCTTTGAGAGCCTTCATTTCGGGCGTATTTTCGGTATCGCCGGCGATATAGACGCGGGTGCCGGCGAAGGTGAGGAGATAGCCGATGCCTGCGCCTTCGGGATGAAAGTGCTGGCCGTCGGGGCGTTTGTTCTGGATGTTGTAGGCGGGGATCGCTTCAATCTCAACGGCATCGCGTTTTGCCTTTCCGCCGGTATTGAGAATCACAGCCCCGGCGATTTTGTCCTGACAGGACGGGGAGGCGATGATCTGTGTGTGCGGCTGGCGTATCGCGTCGATGGCCTTGGGGTCGAGGTGGTCGCCATGATCGTGGGTAATCAGGATGACGTCGGCTTTGGGGAGTGCGGCATAGTCGGCCAGGTTGGTCCAGGGATCGACGTGCCAGACCTTGCCGCCGAAGGTCAGCATGAGGGTGCCGTGGCCGATGAAGTTGATGGTCAGGGGGCCGGAGGCGGTTTTGAACGTGTCTTTCTGCATGGCAGAGGCTCCGGAATCGGGTTCGGCGGTTCCATTGGATTCGCGGCGGCAGGACATCATTGCCGGGATGAGGGCCAGGCCGGTCAGGACGAAAAGCGTTTTTCTTAATGTTTTCATTTGAATCTCCTATTATTGAATTCTTTCGCCTCTTCGGGGCTTAAAACAATATTTTTTTTCAGTCGCTGTCCGAGGATTCGGGCGGTGGCTCTTTTTTGCCTTTAAGCTTTTCGAAAATCACTACCGGTATGCCGACCAGAAGCAAGAACGGTATAAACAGCAGGAACAGTCCGATGTAAACGGCGCGGTCAAGAAAGGGAGTTTTCTTATCCCATGTTTTGCACCACAATTTACCGATCATGCCGATTCGAAAACGAAGGTCAACAAACGGCATATAGGATGCCAGCGGATTGAGTGGTTCATTGGAGCCGCAGTGCGGGCAGTAATAATCCAGCGGATTGCACGGCTCGAGACAATTGGGGCAGACGGGAACCGCGTTCTTTTCCAACGGCAGATTTATGCAGTTGTCCTCAGATTCAACGTCGTACTCATCCATTATTGAACCTTTCTATTTTTTATCGCGACATGCCGAGTCGGCGTAGTGTCGCGCGTGCCCACTTCACGGAGCGGGATTGTGCGCACAAGAGCAGCCACAGGACGATCAGCCACATGCCGGTAAACCGTAGATACAGCAGCGCCTTCCAGAAGGTCGAGGCGTCGGCTTTGGCCCAGCCGCCGCAGAGCAGTTCGCCGGGCAGGTACATTGCGCCCACGACGATGCCGGGCAGCAGCGTTTGCCACGGCGTCAGGAAGACCAGCAGAAACAGCGAGCAGAAGAAGGCTCGTGTGATATGGTTGATGCCGCCGAGTTTGCCGGTCAGGGAGATTTTGAGATTCATCAGCAATGTCAGACAGTACAAGACGGCCGTCATAAACATCACAAAATTGCAGACACGCATCAAAATATTGGCGCTGCGGCAGGACAGTCGCAGCCGCTCCCAATCGATGTCGCGCGAGGCTCTGTCGGCCTCGGCTTCGGCCGATTCGTCGGGCTGGGGCGCAGCGGTGATGAGCACATCGGGTTCAACCGACTCGTCGGGGTCGATCTCGGCCTGCCGATCAACGTTTTCAAGCACTATCTCGGCCTGTTCGAAGATATTTGTCTGGGCCGCCAGCGGCAGAGGGGCGGGTAGCCGCGAGACCTGGGCAGGGAGCGTGGAAACGGCGGACGGGCACGCAGGGCAGTCGGATTTGTCGATTAGCCCCGTGCGATCCATCCAGAAGATTGCCTGCGCGACAAGCAAGGCGATCAGCAGCAGCCAAAACAAAAAATTCTTCATCGCCTTCATCACGATCACGGCTTCGAAGCTGTCGGTCGAGTCGATCATTTGCTGACTTTCTTTTGGTTCCATAAAAAATCTCCCTTTCACATTATTGCGGCATGGGTATCCGGCATTGTTGTCACGGGCAAGATGCCCGTGCTACGATTTTCAAGGCATTATAGGCGGCGGCGACGGTTTTTTCAATATTCTCTTCGGTATGGGCCAGAGAGACGAACATCGCCTCATACGCACTGGGGGCCAGATAGACGCCCTGATCCAGCATTTGGGCGAAGAACCGCTTAAATCGGGCGATATTGGTGGTTTGCACGTCGTCGAAGTTGTTGACGGGTCGGTCGGTGAAAAAGCCGCAGAGGATTGAGCCGACGCGGTTGACGGTCAGGGGTGTGCCGGTTTTTTCGGCGGCGGTTTTGAGGCCGACTTCGAGGGCGTCACCTTTTTGGTCGAGGGCGGCATATACGCCCGGCCGGTCGAGCAGGTCGAGGGTTTTGTTGGCGGCGGCCACGGCCAGCGGGTTGCCGCTGAGCGTGCCGGCCTGATAGACCGGGCCAAGAGGGGAAAGCATGTCCATAATATCCCGCCGTCCACCGACGGCCGCGGCGGGAAGTCCGCCGCCGATGATCTTGCCCAGACAGGTCAGGTCGGCGTTGAGGCCGTATCGTTCCTGTGCTCCGCCGTAAGCGACGCGAAAGCCGGTGATGACCTCATCGAAGATCAGCACGGCTCCGAATGTGTCGCACAGTTGCCGCAACCCTTCCAAATAGCCCTCTTTCGGCGGGACAACGCCCATATTGGCGGCAATCGGCTCGACGATGACGGCGGCGATCTGGTCGGGAAACTTGGCAAAGGCCTGTCGGACGGCGTCAAGGTTATTATAGGGTAGGGCGATGGTCTGTTCGGCAGTGCCGGCAGCCACGCCTGCGCTGGAGGGGACGCCGTGCTCGGCCAGGCCTGATCCGGCGTTGACCAGCATCCCGTCGCTGTGGCCGTGATAGCAGCCGATCATCTTGACGACCGTATCGCGTTTGGTGTAAGCCCGCGCCAGCCGCAGGGCGGTCATCACGGCCTCAGTGCCGCTGCTGACCAGACGCACTTTGTCGATGCTTGTTACGGCGGCGACGAGTCGCTCGGCCAGTTCCGTCTCGCCCTCGGTCGGTGCGCCGTAGGAGGTGCCTTTGGCGGCGGCGGCTTGAACGGCCTCGACAACTTCCGGATGGGTGTGGCCCAGAATCATCGGCCCCCACGAGCCGACATAATCGATATAGCGGTTGCCGTCCACGTCAGTGAGGGTCGCTCCGGCGGCCGAGGCGATAAACAGCGGCCCTCTGTCCACGCCGCCGAATGCCCGCACAGGCGAATTGACCCCGCCCGGGATGACTGCCTTGGCCCTCTCAAAGGCGGTCAGTGACTTGTTTGAAGGGTTCATCTTTTATCGTCCTTTCGGTTGACTCTGCAATGCAAAAAGTATAAGGTTTAAAATCGATGTTGTCCAATTTAAAGGGGCGATTGTCGGTTTAATTATTTTTTCTTGCATTTCCTGTCACGGCGGCTATACTTCCTAATTCGTAAATTCTGAACTGAACGTGAATTCTGACTCAAAAACGGGTGTGCTATGCATTTTGCCAAGTGGATGCGTAAAAACAGTAAAAAGATAATGGTATTTGTCGTTATTTTTTCAATGTTATCGTTTGTCATTGGATATACTGGGTTGCAATTGTTCTTCAGTATTTTCAGCGGCGACCGGGAGGTCGTCGGGACATACGACGGCGGCAAGCTTCGGGTACGGGAGTATCGCAACGCCCAAGATGAGTTGCGTCTGCTTCAGATGCTGGGGGGGGATCGCGTTCTGCTGGCTCAGGGGCAGCAAGGGCTGGCCGGTCCGCTGATGGCCTATCTGTTGTTTCCCGATTCGTCGTTTGTCGGCGAGGTCGAGTTACCGACAGGGTTGAAGCAGGCCGCGCAGAGCGGGCAGATTCCCGTCAGTGTGGACTTGATTGAGGCTTTTTTTGCCGAGCGTTTGCAGCCCGAAGTGACGTGGCATTTGCTGAAGGCCGAGGCGGCCAATGCAGGCAGCCGTGTCTCCGATGCGATGGCTCGCGAATTGCTGGAGCAAATCCTGCCGCAACTATTCCAGGGTTTTGACGCCGGACAGGCGATCAATTCGATTGTTGCCCAGACCCATGTGACCGAAAGTCAGCTTGTTCGCACGTTTGCCGATCTTCTGGGTGTGTTGTTTTATGCGGGCAATGTGACCGACAGTCAGGCGGTTACGCTGCCCCAGATACAGGCGTCCATCGGACGCAATCAAGAACGCTTTGACGCCGAATTTGTCAGGATTCCCGCCGCGTGGTTTGTCGATCCGAATATCATTGTGGAGCCGGGACAACTGGAGATGCAATTCGAGGCGTTCAAGACGGTGTTGCCCGGCACGCCAACAGAGGACAATCCGTTCGGTTATGGCTACAAGCTTCCCAAACGGGTGCAGTTGGAATATATGGTTGTGCTGCTGGACGATGTTCGCAAGCAGATCGAGCGGCCCAGTGCCGAGGCGATGGAAGACTTTTACAGCCGCAACATTGAGGCGTTTCGTTATCAGGAGCCGGCAGATCCCAACGATCCGGAAGGCCAGCAGGTGACCAAGACCCGCACGTTTGCCGAGTCGCTGCCGGATATTCGAAGCTATCTTGAGCAGGAACGGGTTCAGCGACTGGCCAATCAGATATTTAACGAGGCGCGGACGTTGACCGAACGTGGATTTACGGCGATCAATGTTGAGACGGCCGATTTCGATCAGCTTCAGGCGGCGGCGGGCGACTATGACTATGAACAGGCCGCTGCTACGTTGTCCGGACGCTACAACGTTCCCGTGCAGATCGGTAAAACAGGTACGCTTAGCGCCGCCGATTTTGCGCAGGACAGCATTCTTCGCGGGTTGCGGCTGCCGCACGGCACGACGTCTGTGCCGCTTTCGGATGTGGTGTTTGCCGTCCAGCGTGATTCGAAGGACATGCCGCGGCGTATCGGCGTACCGACGGTGCGGCCGTGGGAAAACATCGGCCCGATGGCCGGACAGGTTTCTCGGTTGATGGCGATGGTGCGCGTCACGGAGATATACGAGCAGGCCGTGCCGGAGACGATGGATGTTGCCTACAGTGTTGCGGGGATGATTCTGCCGACTGTTCAGCCGCAAGACAATGAGGCGAAGGTTTCGCTGGCCGAACAGGTTGCCGCGGATGTACGTTTGCTCAAGGCAATGGAGACGGCTCAGGAACAGGCGCAGCGTCTTGCATCGTTGGTCCAAGAGCACGGCTGGGATGAGGGGATTGAGGCTTTCAATGCCGAATTCGATGCCGGGGAAGCCGAGGCTGCACTGGAGACGGTTCGCGGGCAGACGCGGATCTCCAAAGCCGACATGGAAATGATGCGCCGCTTGATGACGACCAGTCCGGTCAACGCCGCATTCATTCAGGTTCGACTCAATGAAGCCGGCCGCAACGATATGCTTTATGCATTGCTGCCGGACAGTGAAAAGACCACAGGGGTCATACACGAGATGCTGGGAGTTAACAAAGTCCAGACCGCTTTTGTTGTTCGAAGCGTCACACGTGTTCCGGCGACTGAGGCGGATTATCTTGAAAACAAAGTCAATACGGCGTTTCAATTGAGCATGATTGATTCGGCGGGTCTGGCGCTGCGGCACTTAAAGCCGGGCAATCTGTTTGAGAGAATGAATTATGTCTCAGTGCAAACACCCGTTGTCGAAGTGGATGAACCGGCGCTTCCCCCGGTCGAAGGATTTTGATGAAGGCCATTCGTGACAGTGTGGATTTTGTGTTGTTTTTGGCGATTGTGGGACTGGCCGCATGGGTGATTCCCGGCGCCGGGCATCTGCTGATTCGCGAAAACAAGCGTGCAGTCATTATCTGTATGACGGTAGTGGGCCTGTTTGTCACGGGATTATACATCGGCTCGCTGGCGGTGCTGGAGCCTGTGCAGACGGCGTGGTATATCTTTGCCGGCCAGATGCTGACCACGCCGGCGGTGGGGATGCTGACGGATTATGCCCAGAAGGGCGATTATTTTGTGGCAGGGCGTCCGGCGGATATCGGGCTGATCTATACGATCATTGCCGGCCTGCTGAATCTGCTGTGTATTTCCAACGCCGTGTATATGGCCTATACCGGACGCGGACGGCTGATCGGGGAGGACGACGCATGATGACGGCACTGCTGGCGGCGTTTACTTCGCCGATTCATATCGGCACCGATTGGGTCTCGATGTTGTGGATGTTTCCGCTGCTGGCGGCGATTGCGATCGTGTATAAAACAACCAAGATGCGTGTGCTGTTCTGGCGGCGGTTTATCCGGGAAGTGTTGATTCTGTTCGCCACACTGAGCGGGTTTATGTTCGCCGCTATCGTCGTTCTGAATCTGGTGACCTGGTTGGCGACGAGTTGATAGATCCAGGGATGTGCCGTCCCGACCTGCGGCGGCGCATATAGCGTAATCAAATGGCTCAGGGCGTGTTGAATATTGCGACGTGTCAGTTTGCGGTGTCCGGGGATGTGGATGCCAATGCGGAAAAGATACGCGATTTGATGCGGCAGGCTGCGGCACAGAACGCGGACATCGTGCATTTTTCCGAATGTGCCCTGAGCGGATACGCGGGGGTGGATGTTGTCGATTTCGTTGGCTACAACTGGGCGACGCTCAAAGAACGGACGCGGGAGATTATCGCGCTGGCCGGGGAGCTCAAACTTTGGGTCGTGCTGGGCAGCTCACACCCCCTGACGCCTCCCCACAAGCCGCACAACAGCCTCTATCTGATCTCGCCCGAAGGCAAACTGGTGGATCGATACGACAAGCGTTTCGGCACGGAATTGGACTTGCAGCATTACACACCGGGCAATCACTTCGTGGTCTTTGACATCCACGGCGTGCGGTGTTCGCTCTTGATCTGTTTTGACCTGCGGTTTCCGGAACTGTATCGGGAGCTTTACAAGCAAGGCGTGCGGTGCATCTTTCAGTCGTTTTACAACGCTCGCCAGCAAGGGCCGAGTGTGCATACGGAGATTATGCGGCAGACGATGCAGGCCAACGCCGCCGATAATGGCTTCTGGGTCAGCATGACCAACTCCTGTGGGTGGTATTGTCCGTATCCGTCCTGCTTTATTCAGCCGGACGGGCGGATTGCTCAGCAGTTGGCCGACCACACGGAGGGACTGCTGGTCGATGTCGTCGATTTGAGCCAAACCTTCTACGACCCGTCCGCCCCGTTCCGCAAACTGGCCGTGGAGGGAAAACTGTCCAATGGCCCGGATACCCTTGACGACCCGCGGTCCAGCAATACAATCATCCTTTAAAACTCAATACAGACTTCCTTGGAGTAAGATAATGAGCAACACAACGATTACGGCGCCGAAAGGATTTTTAGCGGCGGGGCTGCATTGCGGCGTGAAAAAATCAGGCAACCCCGATCTGGCTCTGGTGCATTGCCCGACGGGAGCACGTGCGGCGGCGGTGTTTACGACCAACGCGATTCAGTCGGCGGCGGTGGTGATCTGCAAACAGCATATCACGAGACATCCGATTTATGCGGCCGTGATCAACAGCGGCAACGCCAATACCTGTACCGGAGCCAAGGGGCTGGCGGCGGCCAAGGTGATGTGCGCCAAGGTCGGCAAAGAGCTGGCGGTTGACGCCGACAGCGTGCTACTGGCCTCGACCGGCATCATTGGCCAACCACTGCCGATCACCAAAATCACCGCCGGCATTGAGCGGGCCGCAACATTGCTTAGCGACAGCGCCGCGGCGGGGCTGAATTTTGCCCAAGCCATTATGACCACCGACACCCGCCCCAAGCAGGCCTGCCGGTCCGTCGAGATCGACGGCAAGACGGTTACACTGGCCGGGACCGCCAAGGGGGCGGGGATGATCGGGCCGAATATGGCGACGACGATATGCGTCCTGACCACTGACGCGAATATCACCAAGCCGATGCTCGGCAAGGCCCTGAAAGCGGCTATCGGCAACTCGCTGAATCGGCTGACGGTGGACGGGCATCAGAGTACCAATGACACGGCGATGATTTTGGCCTCCGGTTTGGCGGCGAATAAACCCATCAAAACACAGACAGAAGTCGGTTTTCGTCGCTTTTCAAAGGCGTTGACGGAACTGTGCGTGGACTTGGCCAAGCAGATGGCGCTGGACGCCGAGGGGGCGACGCGGATGTTCACCGTGCAGATCAAGGGGGCGGTCAGTAAGGCCGAGGCGTTCAAGGCAGCGCGTGCGGTAGCGGATTATGACCTGGTCAAGTGCGCCGTCCATGGGGCCGACCCGAATTGGGGAAGGATTATCTGTGCCGTCGGCTCCTGCGGCGTCAAGCTCAACCCGAATCGTCTGTGTTGCAAGATCGGCGATACGTGGGTCTTTCGCAACGGCAAACCCGTCGCCTTTGACGCCCAAAAGGTCTCGGCCGTCATCGCCCAAAAGGAGCACACCATCACAGTTGAGCTGAACGTCGGCAAACACAGTGATTTCTGCTTTGGCTGTGACTTGGGCAGGGACTATGTGACCATTAATGCTGACTATCACACATAATCGCCGAGGACGCGGAGCAATATTTGATTCGTAGTGTTGAAATTTGCCTTGGAAATCGGTACTACACGCGCATCGCTTCTTTTTGCTGCCGATTACGCACGTCTGCGATCAGCGAAAGAATAGTGTCCGCTTGGCGGCGGATTTCGGGATCGCGGTGGGTCACACGCGCGTTCCACTTTCGATATTCCTCATTCAGCCGGCAGCGCAGGTCTTCCGGCGACAGCCGGTCGCGGACGCCTATCAAGAGCCGCCAGCGTTCATAAGGACAAGGGATTGTCAGCAGGCGTTTTTGACACAGCGTCAGGAACCGCTCGTGCGAAATATCGAGCGTCTCGGCCATTGCCCAAAGCTGTTCTTCCAGGTTCTTGGGCAGTGACGAAAGCTGCGCGACGACCTGAAGGGTCAGATCCGCCGCGGCCATGCGGTCGGCTTTCTGACCCCACGTCAGCAAGCACTCACAGGCCGTGTCCGCGTCCAGAGCACCCTCAACCGCCTGTAAACGCCTCAATGGTTCGGCCAGATCGGTTCGCGGCGTAAAGCGCCGTGTCTTATCCTGTATCCATCGCTCGACTATCGGCACAACCGACGCTTCAAACGGCAGACTGGCCGCCGCGGCGCAGGCTAACTCGACGCTGGCTTTCAGCACGTTCTCACGCCGTTCCTGCAACTCAATAAAGCCCTCCCGGCAAAAGACATATTCGACACAATCGTGTGCACTGACGATCACCTGTCCGTCGGAACGGGACAGAATCGAAAGCACCACCTGTATTTTGCGGCGCCCGCGATAAGCAAACCGCAGCAGATGGAGCGGGACTTTGGCGACGATTATTTCACTGGCCAGGACGGCGTCTTTAGAGGGGATGACGCCGTTGTGCGTCAGGTAAAAAAAGACGGGCGACTGGGAGTGATGCCACTGCGGCGAGGCGGACAAAACCGGTTCGGGACTGTTAGGCCCGTTGGTGATATCGAGCAGTTCGAGGCGGACATCCGTATCGAGATTGGCTTGGGCGACCGGGATACAACCGCTCATCCGGACGCACAGGAAGCGGTCTTCAAACTGGGGGCAAGACTCGTCAAGAATTTCTTCGGCCCGACAGACAAACCGATGGCGATCGCGGAGTCCCGCGCTGCGTGCCCAAACCCTTCGCAGTGCGGCGGCACCGAAACGCCCCGCCAAAGTCATCTGTCTTCCAAACCATTCCACTGTCATTGCCGACCCTTCTCGTTCGTTACTGCACCTTGTAGGCGCTCATTTCCTCGGCGCGTTGCTCCGCCTCAGCCCGTTTGAGTTTTCCACTTTCGCCGACACAAAATTCCACTTCCAGCGAGCGGCCGGAATCTTTATCCAGAAACGAACAGTGCATCCGCTGATTGACATCATAGCTGTACCGCACATGAATCGGCCGGTTGGCTGGGCGATCGGGCGGCAACTCAAAGGTTTCCGTCGCGATGCGGTTGACGTATTCCGGATCTTCATCCTCGCCCTGCGTGACCATGACCTGAAGTTCGGTCTGGCCTTCGGCCATCGTATAGAACGTCTGCGTCGCCTCACAGGGCAGAGGGGTGTTCTTTTTAAGGATAATCGTGTTTCGAATCGTATGTCGTCCGGTCTCTTCGTCGATGGGCGCACAGATCGTGCCGTAGCTGTGGTTGCAAACATCTTTGAGTTTGACATCTCGCAGGCCCGCGGCGACGCCCTGCGGGACGCTTTTGGGATCGTCGCGCATCAACGTCAATCCGGCATGAATGGCCGCGCCCAGTGCGACGCACTCATCGACGTTGACCGCATTGTCCGGCGCAAATCCGAATTTGGCTGTCAGCCGTTCGACCACCATCGGAATGCGGGTGCTGCCGCCGACCAAGAGGACTTTGTTGATGTCGCCGGCCTTGGACTTGGCCTCTTCCAGCGCCACTTCAATCAATATTTCGGTTCGGGCGATCAGCGGTTCAATCGCCTCTTCAAACTGCTGTCGTGTGATCTCAATCCGCAGGCTGCCGGCGGGGCCGTAGAGGATTTTGCGCGCGACAGGCCGCCGCGAGAGCGTTTTCTTAACGTCTTCGGCTTCGTCCTCGTAACGGGCGCGATCCTGCTCGGACTCGATCAGCTCGGTGTTGTATTCCTTGCGATAGAGGTCTTCAAACAGTTCGAGTACCTTTTTATCGAAGTCCACGCCGCCGAGCGCATGGTCGCCCTGACTGCAGACGATATTCATATTCCGGCCGTCCACATCGAGTATGCTCACATCGAACGTCCCGCCGCCGAGGTCATAGACCAGCACACGGCCGGTGACGCTCTGGGTCGTGGCATAGTACAGCGCCGCGGCCACCGGTTCGTTGACGATGCCGATCACATTGAATCCGGCCAGCGTCCCGGCGTCCATCGTGGCTTTTCGACGGGCTTCGTCAAAATGGGCCGGCACGGAAATCACCACATCGCTGATCTCGCCATTTTCGATGGAGCCGTCCTGCCGGATCTTTTTGAGGATGAGGCTGGAGACTTCTTCCGGCGTCCAGTCGTGATCGTCCAAATGTTTCTTCCACTCCTTGTCGCCCATGTGCCGCTTGATCCATCGCACGGTGCGTTCCGGATTGAGTTGTCGGCAATTGAGCGCCTCGAGCCCCACCCGAATCGCCCCGACTTCCTCCTCGTCAAAATACACTACCGACGGGGTAATCCGTTCGCCTTCACTGTTCGGCACAATTTCGGGACGTCCGATACCATTGAGGCGGGCCAGCGCCGAAAACGTCGTTCCTAAGTCAATTCCTGCAATTGTTCCCATAACCATTTCCTTTACGCTTCGGTTTGCACAGTGTCATAGACTTTGACCTGCGCGCAACGTACAATTTTGACATCGTCATCACTGATCAGATATTGGTAACCGGGGCGGACGATCTCGGCAATCGTGCCGGCCAGGTCTGCATCAGTCACAGGGACCCGCTGACGCACCGCCTCGGCATATTTTTCAAGTCCTTTGAAGGGGGTCTTCAGATCGGGCTGAAACTGTTCGATACCGCTGGATTCCAAGGCGAAGATCAGTTCATCCCGAATATCCATTAGACAGCTTTGCAGCACCCCCTCCTGTGCGTCGAGCCGGGCCATGCGATCATCGAGATTGTCGATGCAGCGGATGATGCGCATACAGAACCGCCGGATAATCATCCAGTCATAGCCATCCTGCAGCTTTCGCATCTGATCCTGCTGGGCAGCGGCAAACTGGCGAATCGCCGAAACCTCTTCGGTCAGCTCGGTCAGCCCGTTGGCGGCTGCTTGCGTGGTCATCAGCGTCGCGACCGGAACATCTTCCTGTTCCGGGTCCATCGCCCATCCGAAATATGATTTTTCTTCCGCCGTCGCGGACACATCGAGCATCGACACCACGCTCTTGGCCGCTCCGCCGCCGGAGACGGCCGTAATCGGCGCTGGTTTTCTGTAATCCGGCCGTTTTTGCGGCCCCATCACCGACTCGAAATAGCCCGGGCTATGTGCGGGCTGCTTATCTGTGTCGGAGGATTCATCGAATAAATCATCGGCATCCTCAGCGATGTCGTCGGCGTCCGACTCCGACGCCGGTTTCTTGACCTGCTGTTGAGGTTTCCGACGAGGGCGTTCAGGCTGTATTTGCTCGTTCTGGCTCTCCTGCTCCACTTCATCGCCTTCATCGCTGAAATACCGAGACAGATAATGTTTGACTCCTCCGCCGAGCAGCCATAAGCCCCCGGCAAACAGAAGAATCACCGAAGCGGTTATGACCAGGCCGCGTGTTTCGCGCTGGCGCTGATAGTCGGCCACGCGGTCAGGCCACCCGATGCCATACAAGACTTCGGCAAGCTGAGGCGGGTAACTTCTCACGCCCGCATCCAGATCGGGCAAGTCCGCCTCCAGCCGCAACCCCTGATCCTGACGCAACCGTTTTTGAATGTCCGGACCGCCGTATTTACCATATCCCCATTGGTTTTCAGCCTTTTCGGCAGCGGGCAACTGCGACCACTCATGATACATCTGAAGGTATTCGTCGGCCGATGGCGCATCGGCCACCGCCCGTCTCGCCTCGGCGATACGGCGTTCCGAGGCACGTTTTTGAAGATGGCCCCACCCCAGCCCGATTGTGCCGGGAACCATCAATGCCAACGCCAGAATGATCCAGTTTGTTCGACTCATCAGTTCTATTTTCAGGTGTCCGCCGACACCTTGTCCTTTATAAAGAGTACATTACGCTCTTGTATCGGTCAAACCGACAGGCTGGCTTATAAATAAAGTGCCCGCCGATTATCAGTAAACATATCCATTGGGCTTTCAACCCACTGTTTGCATTGGATTTACAGAAACAATGTCCCATAAAGGCAGCGTATCCAACGCAGACTGCTTTGGAAGAAAAAGGGATTGAGAGACTGTACCGTCCGATAACACAAGAATCCCCGCCAACACGCCGGTACTCCCGCCGGGCAGATTGAACGCTATTGCATCGGGGGCAGCGTTTGCAGGAGAGACTCTGCCTGTTCCACGTAAATGCTGTCGGGATATGAGGCGATAAAATCCGTCAGGATATGATGAATATCCTGAAGCAGCAGACGCCGGTATTCGTTGCCCGGCGGAAAATCCTTCCACACCAGCAGCAGTGACATCGCTGTTTCATAGGCGGCGCGAATGCCCGCATCTCTGCCTTGGTAGGTCGCGGCCAATTCTGACAACCGCGCGGCGCGATCATGGGGATCGGCAATGAGCATTGTCTTGGCCAGCTTCACATTGTCCAGAAGCGGATCGTCCTTGCCCATTTCGCGAATCAAGCCGTCCAACCGGGATTCATAATCCAGCGCATACGGATTCAACCCCACAAACACCGCCAGCCGCTGCCGCGAAGCCTCATCAGGTCCCCGATTTTCGCGACCCATCAGCTGCTGGAGTCTTTGCATACGCAGATCGAGATCGCGCAGTTTACGCGGCGACATCACAGTCGGCGTCGGCGATTCAAAGGCGGCAAAAATCGAATCTTTATCAACGCGCTCGGAACGCTCCTGCGCCGCCTGAAGCTGCTGACGGATCATACTCCGTGCCACCTCGGTTAGCGTCATTGCCCGATCAAAGTCCCGCTCAGCGGCAATATGTCGCGCCAGGCGCCATCGCGCCTCCAGCGATTCCGGACTTTGCGGGAAACGCTCCAGCAACTCCTGCCAGATGAGCATATTGTCTTTGAACGGATAATCGCTGTAAAACCGAAGCGTCTCCGTGCGGCTGAAATAACGCACATCCGGCTGATATTCATTGAGCAGCGCCGAAAAATACAGAGCATTCGGCATCCGCTTGCTTTGCGGCCATCGATCCATAAATTGCCGATAAGCATTGAGCAATTCGTTGCGGCGAGAACGATAGCGCAGCCGATCCGGCATTTTCCGCTGAAACCATTGCGGCCACTGATTATAGACCAGCAGATTTTGAATCTCTTCTTTGAGCTTTTCACGCAGCGCTGTCCGCTCGGTCGGATAAAATATCCCGCTCAGTTCGCTGCGCAGTGCATCATCGGCAATCACCGCGTCAATCGGTCCGGTCAGCGAGTAATCGTGGAATTCGACAACCTGTTCGGGATTGTTTCGGGCGACATAAAACTGATAATCCCGCTCGGAAAACTCGATCTGCGACTGAAAGATACCGAAAGAGGCTGCCAGCACAAATGCCGACGTGCCGAAGATCAGACCCGGCCGATAGCGTGTATAGTGCCCGACGCCCAGCACCACCGCCGCCATAAACAGCCCCGTCAGCCAAGCGTAAATCCACGGCGCGTACGAAAATCCCCATCGAATCGGATCGGCGGTTGTATACCCCCCCCAGATCGCCCAGTACATCACCTGCGGAGACATACACAGCGCAACGGAAATAAACCGCGACCGGAACCGCAGCGGCCGACACGCCACCGCGATACAGCTTATGGCGACCAAAAGCCCAAAGAAATACAATTTGGCGATAAACATCAACGCCAAAAGCAGCGGGAGGCTGTAACGAAAGCGGTACAACTGCGCCGTCAGCACCGGCACCGTCGCCAAAATCCCCATCAGACCGCCCAGAACGACAATCTGCCAAGGATACTCGTAAATACTGATCGGTGCGGCCACAAACCGACCCAGATTCCACAGTGAAGGGTCAATCACATCCCCCGTCAGTGCAACCAAGTTGCCGATCAGTAGATAATGCCAAAAAAAACAGGTCAAAACATACACCCCCATCGTCAACCCCCAAAACAAATGCACAAACGCATGGCTGTAATGCAGAGTCGGTCCGGCCGCCCAAAACGACTTCAGCGGCGTAGCCGTCGGCTTGGTTGAAGTGGATGTTGGTGTCTGTGTCATTGTCAACAAGAACCGCCGGAGTTGGCGGGACTAAAACCTGTTATTTGATGTCCAGAAAGACGAAACAATAAACTCCTATTATAGCCCTCATCATATAGCAATGCAAGTCCTTACACGATAATATACTAAATGGCCTTATTTTGTCTTGAAGCCCGATCGGCGGGCTATATAATTTTAATTATGAAACATCGCAAAAAATACCGACGGTTCGCAATCGATTCGGCCTGTGCCCCTCTCCATCAGCCTTGAAGGGGGCTTTTGTGTTGACGCTTTGGGCGGGGTGTGTTACAGTTTTGCAATGATTTTCAGGAAAATCTGTTTCGATTTTTCTGTATAAGGGATTTGAAAAATGATGTTCGACCGGGACGCGCGATACTTAAGAACGCACGAATGGGCAAAAAAGGACGGGTCACTGGTGGCGGTGGGCCTGACGGCCTATGCGGTCGAGCAGCTTGGGGATATCGTCTATATGGAATTACCCGAAGTCGGAAAGCTGCTGAATGCAGGCGAGGCGTTCGGTGTGGTCGAGTCGGTCAAGTCGGCCTCGGAGATGAACGCCCCCGTTGGCGGCACGGTCGTCGCGGCCAATACCGCGGTCTGCGACAATCCCGATATCCTTAAGAAAGACGCTTACGGCATCGGCTGGTTGATCAAGTTGGAGCCGGCTGACGCGGCCCAGTTTGACGGATTGATGGACGCCGACGCCTATCGCACCTATCTTGAGACGGAAGCATAAAATGGCCAAACCTGAAACAATTCTCGGCATCTCCGGGCTGTACCACGACAGCGCCGCGGCGCTGCTGCGCGACGGCTGCATTGTTGCGGCCGCTCAGGAAGAACGTTTTACCCGCAAAAAGCATGATTTTCGGATGCCCGTCAACGCCATTGAGTACTGTCTGCGTCAGGCCGGGATCACCGCTGCCGAGTTGGACTATGTGGTGTTTTACGAAAAGCCGCTTCTGAAATTTGACCGGCTGCTGGAGACGTGGTTTGCCTCTGCCCCGCGGGGTTTTAAGCAATTTCTGATGGGCATTCCGCAGTGGCTCAACGAAAAACTGCACATCCCGCGCGAGATCGACAAGGCGCTGGGGGCGCCCTTTAAGGGCAAGTACATCTTTACCGAACATCACGAGTCGCACGCGGCCAGCGCGTTCTTTCCCAGTCCCTATGCCGAGTCGGCGATTGTAACGCTTGACGGCGTCGGCGAATGGGCGACCGCCAGCATCGGCACAGGCCGCGGCAACACCATCGAACTCAAATACGAGCTGCATTTTCCGCATTCGCTTGGCCTGCTGTACTCGGCCTTTACCTACTTTACGGGGTTTAAGGTCAATTCCGGCGAATATAAATTGATGGGGCTTGCTCCATACGGTCGGCCGATCTATCGGGATCGAATTCTGGATAATCTGCTTGATCTGAAAGCGGACGGGTCGTTTCGCCTGAATATGGACTATTTTACGTATTGCTATACCGACGTGATGGTCGGCGAAAAGTTTGGCGCGATGTTCGATGGCCCGCGACGGACGCCCGAATCGCCGGTGACGCAGCGCGAGATGGATATTGCCGCTTCGATCCAGAGCGTCACCGAAGAGATTATGCTGCGGATCGTCACATTCGCCCACGAAACGACCGGGATGAAGAATCTCGTGCTGGCCGGGGGCGTCGCTCTTAACTGCGTGGGCAACGGGCGCATTCTCCGCGAAGGGCCGTTCGAGAACATCTGGATTCAGCCGGCTGCCGGCGATGCGGGCGGCGCGTTGGGTGCGGCGTTGTTTGTGCATTACCAACTGCTTGGCAACGCGCGCACGGTTGACGGCCGCGGCGACCTGCAAAGCGGCTCGCTGCTGGGGCCGTGTTTTGCCGCCGAGGAGATCCGTACCTTTTTGGATTCGGCCCAGGCGGTCTATACGTATTATGACGATGAAGAGGGGCTTCTGGAGACGCTGGCCGCGGACATCGACGCCGGCAAGGTCATCGGCTGGTTTCAGGGCCGGATGGAATTCGGGCCGCGGGCGCTGGGCAGCCGCAGTATTCTCGGCGACGCCCGCAGCGAGCAGATGCAGTCGCGGATGAATCTCAAGATCAAATTCCGCGAATCGTTCCGCCCGTTCGCCCCCAGCGTTCTGCGTGACGCGGCCAGTGAGTATTTCGAATTGGACGCCAGAGTTGAAAGCCCGTATATGCTGCTGGTGGCGCCCGTGCGGAAAGACAAACGCATCGCCAACAACGGCGAAGGAGCGGGATTGACCGGCATCGACCTGCTCAAGGTCAAACGCAGCCAGGTTCCCGGCATTACGCACGTGGACTACTCGGCTCGCGTCCAGACCGTTGACGCCGAGCGGCACGGGCGGTACTACCGTCTGCTCGAACGCTTTAAGGATAAGACCGACTGCCCGCTGGTCATCAATACCAGTTTCAATATTCGCGGCGAACCGATTGTCTGCACACCGCAGGACGCGTATCGCTGTTTTCTGGCGACGCACATGGACGTGCTCGTGCTTGAAAATTTTGTGCTCTACAAAGAGCAACAGCCCGAAATCAGCCGAAAAGAAGTCGAAAAATATATGGCACGCTTTGAATTGGATTAAGGAGCCGTTATGGCACTGGTCTCGTTAAACTTTAAACCGTCTGACAAGCAGCTTCGCGATTTCGGCGATATTGCGTTGTGTATGTGCAACATCGTCGGCCTGCTGCTGATGTGGATCGCCGGGCTGCCGCTAAAGGCCTTTATCGTCTTCTGCATTGCCGGCGTGGCGGTCTATTTGCTCAGTCGCATCTCGGTTAAACTCGTTCGCCCGGTCTATCTGGGGCTGATTCTCCTGACCTACCCCATCGGCTGGGTCATCAGTCATACCGTGATGGCGATTTTTTATTACATCATCATCGGCGGCGTCGGGCTGGTCTTTAAGCTGCTCAAACGCGACCTGCTGCACCGCGCCTTGGACCGGCAGGCCGAGAGCTATTGGATACCGTACAAACACAACCGATCGCTCAGCCATTATTTTCATCAGTTTTGAAAACGCATTAATAGAGGGAATACGAAATGTCCGACCAAAAAAACGAATTTGAACAATTGTCTCAGCAAAAGCGCATGTCGCTGATTGGCGAATTCATCGAATTTCTCAAGCACAACAAAAAATGGTGGCTGTTGCCCATCCTGATCATCCTGCTGGGACTCGGCTTGCTGGTACTGCTGAGCAGCTCGGCGGTGGCGCCGTTCCTTTATCCGCTCTATTAGGAAATCTCGAAATCCGAAGCACAAAATTCGAAACAATATTAAATTTCCGAAATTTAAATGTTCAAAACGATGTGTCAGGCAATGCTGACAGCCATTTATTTATCATTGAAACATTTGAATTTGTTTCGTATTTCGATATTCGTGCCTCGAATTTATCACGAAAGCTCTATCTATGAATAAAGATAGAATCACACGGATCGTTATAACGTTTGTGATTGTCGGCGTATTGGCGGTTCTGTGGGGTAAACAGAGCGACTTGGCGTATAATGTCGCCCAACAGCGGGCGATTCTGCTGGGACGCTACACGCTGGAAACAATGATTACACTGCTGACCGTTACGCCGATATTGCTGTGTGTTCTGTACGGCCTCTGGAAAAAGCAAACGCCCCAAACCCCCGCCGAAAAACGTCAAGGCACGTTCAAGCTCATTGCGTTGATCGTTTCCATCCTGTTGGCGGTTGTGTTTGTCGATGTCGCCATGCGGTTGGTTAGACAGCAGGCGGTCTATGTCGGCGACGAACAGTCCTATCACCGTACACCCAACCAGGTCCATACCGGCGTGTTTCGCGACCGGCCGGAGTTTGCGTTCAGCTATCCCAACGCGACGCCGGGCTATCCCGATGTTGCCTACACGCTGACCGTCGATGAGCGGGGGTTTCGCAATCCCATGCGGCACGAGCAATACGACTGGATCGTGTTGGGTGATTCGTTTGCCGAAGGTTCCAGCGTCACGGACGAAGACGTCTGGACGGTGCGGCTGGCCGAGCGGCGCGGGGTGCGGATTTACAACCTCGGTATGTCCGGCGGAAGTCCCGTCACCTATCTGGACACCCTGCAAAAATTCGGCGTCGAGATGAAGCCAAAGGTCGCCCTGTATATGCTCTATGAGGGCAACGACCTGCGGGACTCGAATTTTCGGGCGCTGCGGATGGAAGGCAAAAAGAAGACCTCGCTGTCGGACCGGATTTTCAAGGCCTCACCGCTACGGCACTTGATCAAGGCCTCGCTCGTGCGGACGCTCGGTCCGGTCGGGCGAAAACGCTTTTCGGACGCCCCGGCCGTCCACGATCCGTCGCATCTGATGTATCCGGTGGCGTGGCTGCCGATTGAAATCCCCGCCGGAGGCGGCTATAGCTATGCGTTTGACGTCAAGCGGCTGGAACAGCACTACATCACCGAAGAGGCGTTCCGAGCGACGATTGCTTATGCCGAATCGCTGCGGCTGCTGGAGGAGGCCAAACAGGTCTGCGACGCACACGGCATCGCGTTGATCTTTATCTATGCCCCCGACGCCCCGAGTGTGTTGATCGAAGACATTCTTGACCGTGTGCCGGCCGAACAACTGCATGCCTTTATGGCCACACGGCTCAAACGCCTGCCCGATCCGGAAACGCTCGTCGAGGAACTTCGCGAAGGCACACAGGTACGCGAACGCATCTTTCGCCAATTTTGCGCCGAGAAGGGAATCCCTTTTTTGAGCCTCACCGAACCGCTCCGCCAAAAAACACAAGAGGGCGTCCGCACCTATTATACCTACGACCAGCACTGGACGCCCGACGGCCACGCGGCCATCGCAGAGTACTTAAGCGAGCACATCCCGCCGACGGCGGAGTAAAATGAGACTCAGAATATCTTGATAAAATGGAGATGAGCCGGCAGGGGAGCGGGGCGGCACGGGTAAAGGGCAGACCTGCAGGTCTGCCCCATCAGGGGTTTCATTGCCCGTACATCGCAATCCGCTGGGGCCGCCGAACGAGAAGATAAATCAATGCGCCGACCCAATGGGTCAGGACAATGATGACGATCCAGATCAGCTTGTCGTTGCCGTTGGAGGGTTCCTTCGTGGCGCAGTCAACAATCATCCATATCCACAAAATCGTCCCGCCAAGGCCGAGGACTAAGCCGAGGACTAAAAATAATAAAAAAATCGGCAGTGTTGTACTCGTCTTAATGTCCTTTATTCAGTAAGGTTTCATTTCGCAGGGTCGGCTTTCGCCTCAAAGAACGATTATATCGGCTGAAAGTACATCTTTAACTGAACGGCGCCCGTGGTGGGTATGCAAAGGTACTTGCCGGACTTGGAAAAAGTGGACTCGTCGCCGTCTTCGTCCTTTATGACGAGGGTGTCAGCGTCGGGCCTGCCGGTAATTTTATAGGCGGCAGATTCCCGGTTTCCGTTTCCATGCGTAAATGTCACCGTTGTCGCCGAAAAGTGCATCTTTGTGCCGACCACCTGACCGATCAACTCTTCTGTAAGCCGCTTGCCCGCCTCTATAGCCAAACTGTCCGGGACGCCTTGTGCTTTTATGTCCGCCGGAAGGTTGGCCCGCGTCGTCGCCTGGTCAAAGGCCCACTCGCCCACAAGCCAGTTATCGTCTTTTTTTGAACAGCCCGTAAGAAAGGCCATCGCCGTGACGGCTATACAGACCGTCGATACCCTTGATAATACATGCATTACACCTCTCCTTTATTGGATGGGAAAACGTTTCCAAATGGACTTAAGACCTTTATATTTCGGTTTGTATAACACGTTTGTCTTTCATTGCCGGCCATTCGGCAAAGGCAAGAAACAGCGGCAAAATGACATTGCCGAGCGGGACGAGCATCAGCAATCCCAATGCGCCGGAAAACCCCGCCTTGGCGGATATTTTCCAAAACGCAACGATCATCAGCGCACTGACCGCAAGCGAGACCAGCATTGCAACAAGGAAGATAAGAATCAACGCCACTGGTGCGACCGGTTCGACCGAGTGCGTTGGCATGCCAACAAAATCAATCGTTTCCATTACGAATCTCCTGTTCTAATAGTTTATGGTTTCTAAGCAGTCAAGACCTTATTCTGCAGGAATAAAATAAACCGCCCACTTACAATTTAACGGGTCTATGCCCATTTCTTCCATATGCATCAGCACATCTTCGTCGAGGTCGACGGTATCGAACTCGAAGTCTTCCGACTGTTCAAGACTCTCCATTAGAAGAATTGTTTTCGTATTGGCTTCAACGAAATACAGCGTTCCGGCTTTCGGGGCAGTGTAATCAATATATGTTGCGGTGCCGACATAGTATTTGGGCTTCGGTAAACCGGATGAATCAAATTTACTCCCGCCGCCGAGGCTGCGTGTCGCACATCCGCCTGTCAATAATACCAACGATCCAATGACCAATACGAGCGTTCTCATTGCCTAACCTTTCATAAAGTGTTGTCAAGTCCTGATATATATCGTATCGTTCTTGCCATCAAGAACGAAATACCGCAGAAATATCGGCACACGTCGTGTTATTCCTGTGTCGGGTCGGCCACTCGGCCCATGAACAAAATGCTCCCCGTGGCGTTGTCCTTGATCAAAAACACAAACGGCCGGTCGGCGCGAAACACCGGCGGCGGCGGGGCCAGCGACATAACCGCCACAATGGCGCCTGTTGCCGCGGCGGCCTCGGTCCCTTCTTCATTGACCTCTACAAAGGCCTTGTGGATGACGTCGGAAATATAGAGGTTTTTGGCGCCGTTCATGCCGGAAAAGTCCGCCGTTTCCCCGAAGGCATCCGGCATCCCCATGGCCGAGAGCGTTTGATTCAGTCCAAATTGCGAGGCGACCTTGAATTTGGGCAGATAGACAAGCACTTCCTGCTTTTGCATCTGCCGCTGCCATTGCGTCAGACGGTCGGCGGTCAGCTCTTTTTCCAGCGTTGGCAGTCCGCGGATTGTATTCGGCAGCAGCACCAGCATACTCAATGCCTCGCCTTTGTATGGCAGTTCCAGCATCTGGTGCGTCTCGGTCTGGCCGTATTTGAACTTTTCCTTCTGATGCATCAGCGGCACGTTTACCCGCTTGTCCGCCGAGACCGAAAACGGCGCCTCGCGGGTCTGGTCTACATCAAACTTCAGCGCCCAGTCACCCTTGAAATAAATCGCATTGGTCAGGACCAGCCGTGTCAGGGCGTTCAGGGCGCCCTGCGGAATCAGGTCTTTGATCTTGTCCTGCGTACGCCGGGCGGTCCAGTCGTTGATCGTCTGTCTGGTTTTTTCTGTCTCGTTTACATAATCCACTTGCTGCAGGGAGGCGTCGTAATGCGCCGACGCGACGCCGAGAAATTCGGGTAAAAATTGATAGTCCTTTTGAAGCCACAAGGCATTGGCAACGGACAGTTGGTAATCGCCTTTTTGCCCCTGTGTGTTGAATTGTTGGATAAGGTGCCCGTAGGCCTTGTGAAACGGCTCCTGCGGCTGTGGAAAATGCAGCGTTTTGGCCATCTGCAGTTCGGTTTGCCCCCGCGCCCCGGCCCAGGTCATCGCAAGGGCCGTGGAGATACTGTACGGCGACAAAAACAGATTGCCCTCTTTGGATTTCAATTGTGCGTACAAATCAAAGGCAAACGCCGTATTGCCCTTGACGACCGCAGCGGCAATGACGCCGGTATCCGCCGGTTTCTCGGCGAGGGTTGCGTTAATTGGATCAGAGGAATTGGGCGGAGCGGCTTGTGCGAAATCGTTGCTTGCTAATCCATATCCTTTTCCGGACAGGCCAACCAGCAATACCAGAAACAGAAATAAACAAATCTTTTTCATCTTCAATCTCCGTTTACAGAACAATATTGGTATTGTACTCATTCAATAATGACTCTGTCTATTGCGAATATGTTACAGAAGAAATGCCCGGAAAACAAATTTTATCTACAATTTTATCATTTTGCCCGTTTTTATTTCATGCGATTGCCTTGAGGGGTGTGAATGCGGGGTTGTCAAACAGGGTCGGGCTGGATATAATGCGAGCGTCAGGAAAAATGGATTTTACGGAAAGACGCTGCAATGAGATACAGAATCGACGAAGATTCGCTGGGAGAAATCAAGGTTCCTGAGGATGCCTACTACGGCGCTCAAACTGCGCGGTCGCTTGAGAATTTCAACATCGGCATCGAGCTTATGCCGCTTGAAGTCATTCGGGCGTTTGGTGTGTTGAAAAAGGCCGCGGCGCTGGTCAATTGCGAGTTGGGGCTGCTGGCGCAGGACAAGGCTGCCCTGATCGCGGCGGCGGCGGATGAGGTTATCGACGGCCAGCGGAACGACCAGTTTCCCCTGCATGTCTGGCAAACCGGCAGCGGCACCCAGACCAATATGAATGTCAACGAGGTCATCGCCAACCGCGCTATTGAGATGGCGGGGGGGGTGATCGGCAGCAAGACACCGATTCATCCCAATGACGATGTCAATCGGTCGCAATCCTCCAACGATACTTTTCCGGCAGCGATGCACATTGCCGCCGTGACGGCCGTTTGCCGGCAGCTTCTGCCTGCCGTTGGGGCCTTGCACGAGCATCTTCAACAGAAAAGCCGGGCGTTTGCCGGGATTATCAAGATCGGACGCACCCACCTGATGGACGCGGTGCCGATGACGCTGGGACAGGAGTTTTCGGGTTATGCCGAGCAAATCAGCCGCGGCCGTCAGCGGATCGAGCAGTGTCTGCCCCGGCTGTACGAACTGGCCATCGGCGGCACCGCCGTCGGAACCGGGCTGAATACCCATCCGGAGTTTGCGCAGCGCGTCGCGGCCGGGATCGCCGAGCTGACCGGCTTTCCGTTTGTCAGTGCGCCGAACAAATTCGAGGCGCTGGCCGCCCACGATACGCTGGTCGAGACCAGCGGTACCCTGAAAACGCTGGCGGTCTCCCTGAACAAAATCGCCAACGACATCCGCTGGCTCGGCTCGGGGCCGCGCTGCGGCATCGGCGAGCTGCGATTGCCTGCCAATGAACCCGGCAGCTCGATCATGCCCGGCAAGGTCAACCCGACGCAATGCGAGGCGCTGACGATGATCGCCGCGCAGGTGATGGGCAACGACGCCGCCATCGCGTTTGCGGGGGCATCGGGCAATTTTGAACTCAATGTCTATAAGCCGGTGATGATTTATAATCTGCTCCAGTCGATTCGGCTGCTGTCGGACGGCTGCCGCAGCTTCGGCGAAAAATGCGTTGCGGGCATCACCGCCGACGAAGCGGTCATCGGCGCGTATGTACAAAACTCGCTGATGCTGGTGACAGCGTTGACCCCGCAGATCGGGTATGACAAGGCCGCCCGGATCGCTCACGAGGCGCATCGCAACGGCACATCGCTCAAAGAGGCGGCGGTTTCGCTGGGCTATCTGACGGCCGAAGAGTTTGACCAGATCGTCCAGCCCGGCAAGATGGTATGACCGACACGATTGACATAAGAGAGGGGACTTATGAAAGATACAATAACAGATAAGCTTCTGAGCGACCATATGGTCGAAGGCAAGCTCACGGGCGGCGGCGAGATCGGCCTGTCAATCGATCAGCGGCCGCAGCGCCGACAGTAGTCCCCGGCCTCATTTCGCGACAACTCCTGCCAGCAGCCGGCGCACAGGCCGTCCTCCGAATGGCAGATGGGCGTTTGGCACAGGATGCAATACGGCGGAAACAGCAAATGTTCCAGTCCCCGCAAGCCCTGAACAAACAGGCCGCCCAACTGAGCCGCCACATTGTCCGACCGTAACTGCATCCCCGTCAGTATAAACCATCGCGCTGTGCAAACAAAATATACCCATTTCCAATCATTTTTTTAGAGATAAGACACGGTCATTTGTTCGATTTTTATACTCTGATGGTTTTGACTTCAAAACTGTTTGACAAGGCGGCGGTTTTGCATTCTAATCTTCGGTTAATATGTAAACCAAAAGTACTTCTTATAGGCAACTTTAGAATTGCTAATCATACATCTTTGAAAGGAGATTATGGTATGCCCAAGCGGGACGACATTCACAAGGTAATGATCATCGGCTCAGGCCCGATTATCATCGGGCAGGCGTGCGAATTTGATTATTCGGGCACACAAGCCTGTAAGGCCTTGCGCAAACTGGGCTACCAGATCGTTCTGGTCAACTCCAACCCGGCGACGATTATGACCGACCCCGGAATGGCAGATGTGACCTATATTGAGCCTTTAAATGTTAAATCCCTGACCAAGATTATCGCCAAAGAACGTCCGGATGCCCTACTGCCGAATCTGGGCGGGCAAACGGGATTAAACCTGGCATCTGAGCTGAATAAGGCAGGGGTACTGGATAAGTACGGCGTCAAGGTCATCGGCGTGCAACTTGATGCGATTGAGCGAGGGGAAGACCGGATTGAGTTCAAGAAAACGATGGCCCGGCTGGGAATTGAAATGGCCAAGAGCAAGCCGGCATATACGGTGGAAGAGGCCGAGGCGATTGCGATGGAGTTGGGCTTTCCGGTGGTGGTGCGTCCGGCCTACACGATGGGCGGCACGGGCAGCGGGCTGGTCTATAATGTGGAGGAGTTGCGTCTTGTGGTCGGCCGGGGGCTGGCGGCCAGTATGATCGGGCAGGTGCTGATCGAAGAGTCGGTGCTGGGTTGGGAAGAATTGGAGTTGGAGGTCGTCCGCGACGCCAAGGGACAGAAGATCACGGTTTGCTTTATCGAGAACGTCGATCCGATGGGCGTGCATACGGGCGATTCGTTCTGCACCGCCCCGATGCTGACCATCAGTAAAGAGACCCAGGAGCGACTCCAGAAACATTCCTACGATATCGTCGAGGCCATCGGGGTCATCGGCGGCACGAATGTACAGTTTGCGCACGATCCGGTCAGCGGGCGGCTTGTTGTCATCGAGATTAATCCGCGGACGTCGCGGTCGTCGGCGCTGGCCTCGAAGGCGACGGGGTTTCCGATTGCGCTGATCTCGGCGATGCTGGCGTCGGGGATGACGCTGGATGAGATTCCGTACTGGCGGGACGGGACGCTGGAGAAATACACGCCGTCGGGCGATTATGTGGTCGTCAAGTTTGCGCGGTGGGCGTTTGAAAAGTTCAAGGGCGTCGAGGACAAGCTCGGTACGCAGATGCGGGCCGTCGGCGAGGTGATGAGCATCGGCAAAAACTATAAGGAAGCGTTTCAGAAGGCGATTCGGTCGCTGGAGAACGGGCGTTACGGTTTGGGGTTTGCACGGAATTTCAACAGCCTGCCGCTGGAGGAACTGATGCAGCGGCTGACTGTGCCCAACAGCGAACGGCATTTTCTGATGTATGAGGCAATTCGCAAAGGGGCAACCGTCGAGCAGCTCTTCGAGAAAACATTCGTCAAACGCTGGTTCATCGAGCAGATGGCCGAACTGGTGGCGCTGGAAGAAAAGATTCTCAAGTACAAAGGCAAAGCACTGCCCGACAAGCTGCTCAAGCAGGCCAAGCAGGACGGCTTTGCCGACCGCTATCTGGCCAAGCTGCTGGATACGACCGAAGAGGCGATTCGTGCGCAGCGGACGACGCTGGGCGTGGTTGAGGCCTGGGAGCCGGTTCCGGTCAGCGGCGTTGAGGATGCGGCCTATTACTATTCGACGTACAATGCGCCGGATAGTGTCGCCGTCAGCGATAATAAAAAGAAGATTATGGTGCTCGGCGGCGGGCCGAATCGCATCGGGCAGGGCATTGAGTTTGACTATTGCTGCGTCCATACGGCGCTGGCCCTGCGCGAATTGGGGTACGAGACCATCATGGTCAACTGCAACCCGGAGACCGTCTCGACGGATTATGACACCTCGAACAAGCTGTACTTTGAGCCGCTGACGGTGGAAGACGTATTGAGCATTTATGAAAAGGAAAAACCGGCCGGTGCCATCGTCCAATTCGGCGGCCAGACGCCGCTGAACATCGCCAAGCAGCTTGAAGAGGCGGGCGTGGCCATCATCGGCACCAGTCCCGATGCGATTGATCTGGCCGAAGACCGCGACCGCTTCCGGGCGATAATGGACACGCTCAAGATTCCGATGGCCGAGTCCGGGATGGCCAGCAATCAGGATGAGGCCTTGGCGATTGCCGAACGCATCGGCTATCCGCTGATGGTGCGGCCGTCGTATGTGCTGGGCGGGCGCGGGATGGAAGTGGTCTATGACGAGGAGATGCTGCGGCGGTATATCGATGCGGCGGTGGAAATTACACCCGAACGGCCGATCCTCATCGACCGGTTTTTGAGCAATGCGATTGAGGCCGAGGCGGATGCGATTGCCGACGGCACGGACGCCTTTGTGCCGACGGTGATGGAGCATATCGAGCTGGCGGGCGTTCATTCCGGTGACTCGGCGTGCGTGATTCCGCCGGTGTCGATTGCCAAAAAGCATATCGATACGATTGCCGATTATACCCGCAGGATCGCCGTTGCCCTCAAGGTCGTCGGCCTGATGAATATGCAGTACGCCATTGCCGACGAAACGGTGTATGTGCTGGAGGCCAACCCGCGGGCGTCGCGCACCGTGCCGCTGGTCTCGAAGGTCTGCGGCCTGTCGATGGCGCGGATTGCCACGGAGATTATGATGGGCAAAAAGCTTTCTCAGATGGGGCTAAAACACGCCAAGTATCACCATTTCGGCGTCAAAGAAGCGGTCTTTCCATTCAATATGTTCCCGGAGGTCGATCCGCTGCTGGGGCCGGAGATGCGTTCGACCGGCGAGGTGCTGGGCTTGGCCGATTCCTACGGGCTGGCGTTTTACAAGGCGCAGGAGGCCACGCAGCAGACCCTGCCGCTGGATGGCACGGTGCTGATTACTGTCGATGACAGCGATAAGCCGTTGATTTTGGATACGGCGCGGCGGTTTTCGAAGATCGGCTTTAAGATTGTGGCCACCGGCGGGACGTATGCCTATCTGACGGGCAAGGGGATTTCCGCCGAGCAGATTTGCAAGATGCACGAGGGGCGGCCCAATGTCGCCGACGCCATCACCAATAAGCAGATTGACCTGGTCGTTAATACGCCCGCCGGACGGCAGGGCCAGTACGATGACTCTTACATCCGCAAAACGGCCATCAAGCATCGAATTCCTTACATCACGACGCCTGCCGCCGCCGCCGCGACCGTCCGCGGCATCGAGGCCAAACAGAGGGGCGAGTCGGCTGTAAAATCATTGCAGGAATATCACGCAGATATTTCTTGAACGGAACGAGCCGACGTGATACAAAATAAGGGATTGTTGATTGTTATTTGAGGATTTGACAATGACCTTTCCTTATACACGGATGCGGCGTCTGCGAACCAGTCCTGCGATGCGGCGGCTGGTGGGTCAAACGCGGCTCTCGGCGTCGGATTTTGTCTATCCGCTGTTTGTCTGTCCCGGCAGGGGGGTCAAAGAGCCGATTGGCTCGATGACCGGCTGTTTTCATTTTTCCGTTGATCGGGTGGTCGAGGAGGCCAGGGAGATTGCTGCGCTGGGGATTCCGGCGGTGCTTCTGTTTGGGCTGCCGGAGAAAAAGGATGGAGTCGGTTCGGAGGCGTGGTCGGCGGAGTCGGCCGTGTGTCGGGCGGTCGCGGCGATTAAGCAGGCCGTACCGGAATTGGTGGTGATGACGGATGTGTGCCTGTGTGCCTATACCGATCACGGCCATTGCGGGATTCTCAAAGACGGGCGGATCGATAACGATGCGACGCTTGAGCGGCTCTCTGAGATGGCGGTTGCGCACGCCCGCGCCGGGGCGGACGGGGTGGCACCGTCGGATATGATGGACGGGCGGGTGCTGTGGATTCGTCGGGCGCTGGATGAGGCGGGGTTGACCGATACGGCGATATTGTCCTATGCCGCAAAATTTGCGTCGGCTTTTTACGGCCCGTTTCGCGATGCGGCGCACAGTGCGCCGGCCGACGGCGACCGCAAGAGCTACCAGATGGATCCCGCGGCGGGCGCGCAGGCGATGCGTGAGATTGCGCTGGATATCGAGGAAGGGGCGGATATGGTGATGGTCAAGCCCGCCCTGGCGTATCTGGACATCATCCGGCAGGCCAAAGACCGGTTCGATATTCCGCTGGCGGCCTACAATGTCTCCGGCGAATATATGATGATTCACGCCGCGGCGGAAAAGGGGCTTTGCGATGTGCAGCAAACGATGCTCGAAACATTGATCGCGATCAAACGCGCGGGGGCGGATATTATTATCACATATTTTGCCAAAGACGCAGCACGGATAATGCAAAAGTAAAAAGGCAAAAGGTAAAAGTGTGGAGTCGCCTTCGGCGATATAAGTTTATATGAATTACTCAATCGTAAAGCCTACCGTTGCGGCGTTTGAGGTGACGGGGCGGTGTCCGCTGGCGTGTCGGCATTGTCGGGCTGCGGCGGTCAGTGCGGGCGATGATCCGCTCGATACGGCCGCGTGCAAGGCGATCCTGAAAGGGTTGGCCGACTATACCCGCTGTGTTCTGATTTTCACCGGCGGCGAACCGATGATGCGGGCGGATATCTTTGATCTGGTCGCGTATGCACGCTCGCTCGGTCTGCGTCCGGTGATGGCGACCTGCGGCGAGCGGCTCGACCGTGATGCGATGGTGCGTCTTAAAGAGGCAGGCCTCCTGTCGTTTTCGTTTTCACTGGACGGGCCGGACGCGGCAGCACACGACGCCTTTCGCCAGAGTGACGGGGCGTTTGCACTGGTGATGTCCGCTGTCGAAGCCGCCAAGTCCGTCGGGATTCGCTTTCAGATCAATACGACCCTGACCCGCCTGAATGCTGACGCCATCGATAATATTGCCGAACTTGCCGTCTCGCTTGGTGCGGCCTGCTGGAATCCGTTCGTGCTCGTTCCCGTCGGGCGGGGCGAGGCAATCCGCGACCTGTTGTTTGAGCCGGCTGAATACGAGGCCGTACTGGAACGCATCGCCGCCTTAAAAGTCCGGCTGCCGATTGCCCTGCGTTTGACCTGCGGGCCGCAGTTTGCCCGCGTGGCGCGACAAAAAAAAATCCCCGCCGCTGACAAGGTCCCCGGCTGTCTGGCTGCGACGGAGTTTGTCTTTATCAGCCGTACCGGCGACGTTCAGACCTGCGGTTTTCTCGACCAATCGGCGGGCAATCTCGTTGCCGAAGGCTTCGACTTCGGCCGTATTTGGGAACGTTCGCCGCTGTTGTGCGGGCTGCGCGACCACGGCAAATACCAAGGCGCCTGCGGGTCGTGCTGCTATCTGGACGTCTGCCGCGGCTGCCGTGCCCGCGCCCTGACCGTCCGCGGGGATGTCTATGCCGAAGACCCCATCTGCCGACTGACACAACCCAATCGTCCATCGTCCATCGTCCATCGTCAATCAACAGCAGGAAAGGTTCACTCTTCGCCGTTTCAGCAATCCGTCTTGGCGGTCATACAAGCCCCGCTGCCGCTTTGCGACCGTCCGTTTGAAACACTGGCGACCAAACTGCACATCACCGAAGACGCGCTGCTCGGCGAAATCCGCCGCCTTAAAACCGATGGCTTTATCCGTCGCTTTCGTCCACAGCTCAACTATCGTGCCTTGGGCCGCACGGCGGTGCTGGCCGCGGCCGAAGTGCCCGAAGCCCGGCTCGAACAGACGGCTGCCGCCGTTTCGACGCTGCCCGGTGTGTCCCACAACTACCAGCGGGACGCACGGCTTAATCTGTGGTTCACGCTGCAAGGGACATCGACCAAAGAAATCGAGGCGAGGCTGGATCGTCTGCGGCAATCCACGGGGTTGCCGTTTTACAGCTTTGCCGCCGAGGTCGTCTATAAACTCAACGTCTGTTTTGACCCTGCCGGCCCCGGCCCCGATTGGTTTTTGCCTGTTCGTAGTTCAGGCTTTAGCCTGCCAAATCATCGCGCTCAAGCGTGTACTGCAAACGCGCTGACCTGCGACGAAAAGCAGGCCGTCGAAGCCATTCAACAGGAGCTTCCCTTGGTTGTGCGTCCGTTTGATGAGCTTCTGAAAACCGCAGGTGTCGCGTCGCCTGTGTCGCTAATGCAAGCCCTGTCCGACAAGGGGGTGCTCAACAAGATAGCCGCCGTGCTGGACTACACGCGGCTCGGCTACACCGCCAATGCGATGTTCTGTGCCGTCGTGGATCCGTCCCTCATTGACGCCATCGGCCGTGAGCTGGCCCGCATCCCGGCCGTAACGCACTGCTACCGCCGCCGCACCTGTGCCGACTGGCCTTACGCCCTCTACGCGATGCTGCATGCCGACACACTCGACCGCATCGACGCCTTTGTCCGCACGTTTGCCGCCGAATGGTCGATTATTGACTACCGCCTCCTGCCCACCGTTCGCGAGTTCAAGAAATCTCCCGTCCCAATTTCTTTCCAATGACATCTGGAATAATGTGCCGCACCGGCTAAAGTCCTTTATTTTTGCGGCTTGTGGCGGTATAATGCACATTGTGAACAAATTAGAGGCAACGACGCCATAAAATGAACCGCCGAGGCCGCCGAAGACACCGATAAAAATTGGATTAACCCTATATTCGGTATCCTCAGCGTCTTCGGTGGTTTAAACCTTGTCGGCTTTAACAATAAGAATGAACACAAACAACGTTTTGAAAAAAACATACGCGATTCTCACCGTGCGATGGCCGGAAGTGATGCTGGTTACGGTCTTACAGGTCGGCCTGATGCTGCTGCTGGAGCGTGCGATGGTCGTCGGCGGGGCGGGCCAGACGGATCAGGGTACAATCCCCGACGGGGCGATGTTTGCGCTGGGCTTTGGCTGTATGCTGATGGCGGTCGTCTGGCAGATGCTGTACCTGGGTTTTTTGCGTACCGCCGCCCTCAACGGCGCGGCGCCCCATGAGCCGATGACGCTGCTGGTTACAGGCCGGGGCTTTTTCTGGCGGCTGTTGAGTGTGCAGTTTGTGTTGGGGGCGATGTTATGGCTCTTGGCCGGGTTGCTGGCCGGGCTGGTCGGGTCGCTTTTGGGGTATCAGAGCGCCGCGGCGTTTCCCCGCTGGCTTTTGGAGACCGCCGGCGTCGGGGCGATGGCACTTCTGGTTAAGCCCTTCTTTTTGATTCCGGCGTTGATTTTGGCGCTTAATACGTCGATCCCCGAAGCCCTGGGGCTTATGCGTCAGTTCCGTCTCGGCGATCTGGGTGCTCTTCTGAAGGCCTACGCCCTCGGCCTGACGGTTATTGCCGCCGTCGCCATCGCCGCGACGCTTGCCCCGCACGGGACAAGAGGGTATTATGTGGCCTCCGGCATAAGCCATCTGACGCAGAGCCTGATTATTCTGACGCTGTTGCTGGCGACGGTGCTGTTTCTTGTGCCGGAAGAAGAAGACCCTGATGGTCCGGCAATCTGAAACGTAATTGGCCGTCCGTGAACGAAAGGACCCGTGCAATGGTTAAGTGGAATGGCAAATGGGATGCTTTGGTGCTGTGGCTATTTCTTTTGGCATTTCCACTTATAGCTATGTTTTTGGCGATTGTTATGTCAATGAGTCAGCAGGCCCTGCTCGGTTGGTCTGTGGCGGCAATTTTGCTTTCTTGTTTTTGGTATTACTGGAAATCACTAAAAAGTAAAAAGAACGAGCGTCGATAATGACGGCAGAAATGGGAAAATTCGTTGTGCTGGATGGCCCAGACGGGTGCGGCAAGAGTACGCAAGCGCGTTTGGTGTCGGAGTGGCTGGCCGGTCGGGGGCTGGCGGTCGTTTCGTATCGCGACCCCGGCACGACGGTCATCGGCGAAAAAATCCGCGAGATTCTGCTCAACCCCTGTCATACGGCGATGGCCGACAACGTGGAGGTGCTGCTCTATATGGCCGCTCGTGCGCAGCTCTGGGCTGAGCATATCGGGCCGGACTTGGTGCACGGACGCTGCGTGGTAATGGATCGCTGGCTGTCGAGTACCTGTGCCTACCAGGGCTGCGCCGGCGGGTTTGGCGTCGATAAGGTGCTCAGCATTGCCGCCGACGCTCTGGAGCGTATCTGGCCGGATGCGACGGTCATTCTTGATATTGACGGCGAAACCGCCCGCAGCCGGATGCAGCGCGACTTGGACAGAATGGAACAAAAAGGTGCCGACTACCACGCCAAAGTCAGGCAGGGCTTTCTGGCTCTTGAGGGGCGATGCCCCAATCTGGCGGTAGTGGATGCCGGCGGGACGGTCGATCAGGTGCATCAGGCGGTTCTCACACATTTAAAGGCGGTGTTCGGATGGCGGTAAATCTGGGACAGGTCGTCTGTCAGGACAAGGCGATAGCCGGGTTGCAGCGGGCGTTTGCGACGGGGCGGATGCCGCACGCCTATTTGTTCAGCGGACAGGACGGCGTCGGAAAGTTCACCACCGCGCGGGCGTGGGCCAAGATGCTGCTCTGCCAAAACCGCACGCAGCGAGCGGGTGAAGTGCCGTTTGCCGACAGTTGCGGCCGGTGTCCGTCCTGTCTGTTATTCGAAAGCGGGGCGCACCCCGATTTTCAGACGATTTATAAAGAGCTGGTCGTCTTTACCGAAGACGGCAAGAACAAGACTCCGCCGGTCGATATGCCGGTGGATGTTATTCGGGAATTTTTGATCGAGAAGATCGCTACTCGCCCGCAGATGTCCGGGCACGTCGTTTATGTCATTCAGGAGGCCGAAAAGGTCAACAATTCCAGCCAGAACGCGATGCTCAAAGTCCTCGAAGAGCCGCCGCCGTTTTGTGTAATAATTCTGATTTGCAGCCGGATGGAAAAGATGCTGCCGACGATTCTGTCACGGTGCCACGTGGTTCGCTTCGGGCCGGTCGCGGCCGGCGTTATTGTCCAAAAACTTGCGGAAGCAGGGATTGAAGAGCCGGAAAGCGGCTATTGGGCCGGGTTCTCTGAAGGCCGTCTGGGACAGGCCATCGCGTGGGCGTCGTTGGAAACAAAAGGCGACAGTCCGTATCTGATTAAACGTGCCCTGTTGGAACGGCTGGCCGGGGCGACGCTGCCCGATGTGCTGGAGCAGGCCGAATGGATGGGCAAGGCCGCCAAGCAGATTGCCGCCGCATGGACGGCCGCGTCGGAGAATGTCAGCACGACCGACATCAACCGCCGGGCGCAAAAAGGCCTGATCCAGATGGCGATGCTGGCCTTGGCCGACGCCTTGAAGCTCAAAACCAGGGCTACCGAAAACCTTGTCAACGCCGACCAAAAGGCCGTGATCCGCCAGTTAGCCGACAAGTACAATCCGGAACATCTGGCTCTGCTTGTCGCTCAAATGGCTGAATTGACCCGCTGGGTGGACGCCAGCGTCAACGAAAAGCTGATTTTTGAGCAACTCTTGTTCAATCTGACCCATTCGGATATAATAAGCCTGTCTGTAAGTTCAATCGGTTAAGACCGCAGCGCGGTCGGCTGTAAGAATATAATATGCCCCACAGTGGAGATTATTAATATAGATGTCACAACCTGAAAACACAAAGCCCAAAGGGCCTAAAAATACAAAATATATGCTGGTCAGATATGGCCGGCTGGGGATGATGGGCTGGTTTGAGCACAACGAAAGCCACATCCCCAAGCTCAGCAGCAAGGTCATCGTCAAAACCGAACGCGGGCTGGAGTTGGGCGAGAGCGTCGGCGTACACAACTATCGCGGCGGCCAGTTCCGCAGTACGCCCGAACAGGTCGAGGCCTATTACGGCACCCCCGGCCCCAATTCCCCCGTCGGTCAGGGTGGGACATTTATGCGATTTGCCACACATGAAGACATCCGCGAGCAGGAACATCTGATTAAATCTGAAAAGGAAGAGATCGAATGCTGCGAAAAGTACATCAAGGAATTCGGCCTGCCGATGCGGATTGTTGAGGCCGAGCATCTGTTCGGCGGCGAACGCATCGTGTATTACTTTACCAGCGAGTGCCGCGTCGATTTTCGCGATCTGGTTAAGACGTTGGCCCGCGAGTACCAGACGCGCATCGAACTGCGGCAGATCGGCGCCCGCGACGAGGCCAAACTCGTCAGCGACTACGAGACTTGCGGCCAGCAGTGCTGCTGCAGCCGGTTTCTGAAAATCCTCGAACCGGTCAATATGCGGATGGCCAAACTGCAAAAGGCCACGCTCGACCCATCCAAGATCAGCGGCCACTGCGGACGGCTCAAGTGCTGTTTGCGGTACGAAGACCAGACCTATATGGAAATGAAAGACAAACTGCCGCACCGCAATGCCACCGTGCGCACGCCCAAAGGCGTCGGCAAGGTCGTCGATGTGCAGATTCTCACGCAGTTGGTCGTCGTTCAGGATTCGCTGGGCGACCGCACGGCCTGGCCGGTCGATGAACTGCTGCCCCTGGACGGAAAGGGAGCACAGGAGCAAGATATCAAATCGCAGCCGGTAAACCCTTCCCGGGCTTCGCGTTCATCACCAGTGGAGACCGTTATGACCGAAGAGGTCGAGGATGAAGCCATTCAGGAACAGGACGCAGCAATGGCAACGGCCGACCAGTCCGCTTGTGGTCAATGTCCCGCCTGTCCGGCGGAGGGACGAGTCGAGAGAAACGCTTCCGACCGCCGCCCCAAACAAAACAACAGGTCGAACCGCCTGCAAAACAACGCAGCAAGGGAGTCCTCACCTACTCAGCAGCGTCCCGGCGAAGGCGGGCAACGTAATAAGAACCGCCGCAAAAAAAGACGCGGCAAGAAACCCGGCGGCGGCCAAAACCAAAACCGCCCCGGCAACTCCGGCAACACCAACGCAACGCCATCGGGAGAGTGAACCGCTATGACGCGAAAAATGCTTGTGACCTCGGCCTTGCCTTATGCCAACGGGCCGATCCATATCGGCCATCTGGTCGAATACCTCCAGACGGATATCTGGGTACGCTTTCAGAAGGCTTGCGGCAATACATGTTTCTACTTCTGCGCCGATGACACGCACGGCACACCGATTATGATTCGCGCCAAGAGCGAAGGCATTACGCCCGAAACACTCATCGAGCGTGTCCACCGCGAGCACTACAAAGACTTTTCCGATTTTGCCATCGCCTTTGACAATTACTACACCACGCATTCCGAAGAGAATCGCATCCTCAGCGAGCGGATCTACAACGGCGCGCTGGAGGCCGGCTCGATTGTCAAAAAGACGATTGAGCAGGCGTATGACGACCAAGAGAAGATGTGGCTGCCCGACCGATTCATCAAGGGGACGTGTCCCCGCTGCAAGGCCGAGAATCAGTACGGCGATTCGTGCGACATCTGCGCGGCGCATTATCAGGCGACCGAGCTGATCAATCCGGTCAGCGCCGTCAGCGGCCATCCGCCGGTACTCAAAGAGAGCACGCATTACTTTTTCCGCCTGGCCGATTTTGCCGATGCGCTCAAGGAACTGTTCGCCGCCGGCTATGTGCAGTCGTCGGTCAGGAATAAACTCGATGAGTGGTTTGCCGCGGGCCTGAAGGATTGGGACATCTCCCGCGACGGGCCGTACTTTGGCTTCATAATCCCCGGCGAAGACGACAAGTATTTCTACGTCTGGCTGGATGCGCCCATCGGCTATATGGCCTCGTGCTGGAACTACTGCAAGCAGAATGGTCTGGACTTCGAGAAGGTTTGGAATAGCGGCGAGTATGAGATTTACCACTTCATCGGCAAGGACATTATGTATTTTCACGCCTTGTTCTGGCCGGCCCTGCTGATTAGCGCCAAGCTCCGTCGTCCTGACAAGCTGTTCGTCCACGGCTTTTTGACGGTCAACGGCCAGAAGATGAGCAAGAGCAAGGGGACGTTTGTGATGGCGCGGACGTATCTGAACCATCTCGATCCGCAGTTTCTGCGGTATTACTACGCCTCCAAGCTCAGCGGGGATGTGGGCGATATCGATTTGAATGTTGACGATTTTGTTAATCGCGTCAATTCCGATCTGGTTGGCAAGCTGGCCAACCTGCCCAGTCGCTCCGGCCCGATGCTGACCAAAACCCTCGGCGGCACTCTCGGCACACTCGACGAGGCCGGGCGGGCACTGATCGATGAATTGGTTCAAGCCAGAGGCGTTATCGTTCAGGAATATGAGACGCTCAACTACGCCTCGGTCATCCGCCGGATCGCGGCGCTGGCCGATGTCTGCAACAAATACGTCGAGGACAACCAGCCGTGGTCGCTGATCAAGACCCATCCCGAAAAGGCGCGTACCGTTTTGACGGCGGTGTTGAACGCGAGCCGGATTCTGACGATTTATCTAAAGCCCGTGCTGCCGGACTTTGCCGCAAAAATGGAACGCTTCCTGAACATCCCGCCGCTGTCGTTTGCCGACACGGATACGGTATTGGAAAATCATACGATTAATCCTTATGAACGTTTGATAGAACGTGTGGAAAAAGAAAAGGTGGACGCCATGATCGAAGACAGTAAACAGCAGACGGCCGCACCGGTGGCCGCCGCAGAGCCGAGCAAACCTACGCTTGATGAGCCGCTGGCCGAGGAATGTACGATAGAAGACTTTATGAAGGTGGATTTGCGGATTGCCAAAATCGCCTCCGCTTCCGCCGTCGAAGGCGCCGACAAGCTGCTGGCGCTCGAACTGGACTTGGGCGGCGTGACCCGCAATGTCTTTGCAGGCATCGCCAAGGCGTACAAACCCGAAGACCTCGTCGGACGGCTGGTTGTGTGCGTGGCCAATCTCAAGCCCCGCAAGATGAAGTTCGGCCTGTCCGAAGGCATGGTCTGCGCCGCAGGCCCCGGCGGCAGCGACATCTTCCTGCTGACCCCCGACACCGGCGCCCAACCGGGACAGCGTGTCCATTAACACGTAACACGGGCATCCTGCCCTTGAACATGGCCAAGATGGCCATGCTACTAAGATGAAAGAAACCATCGAACAAATTGCACATGATGACGGACGGTATGACGTTCGCGCCTTGAAGTTTGTCTATGAAGGGTTGTCAGCGACCATCGAGAAGCTGCGGCAGGACGAGGGCGCCGAGCATTCGCGGCATATCTCTGGCCAGGAGTTGGCGTGGGGGCTGGCCGAGGTTGCGATGCAGCGGTGGGGGCGGCTGACGGCACTGGTGCTGGATCGGTGGGGCGTGCGCACCACACGCGATTTTGGCGAGATTGTCTATCTGATGATTTCCCATCAATGGATGACCTCGCAGGAAACCGATGCCATTGAGGATTTTGACGGGGTGTTCGATTTCGGCGAGGTCTTCGAACGCGATTATACTATTCCAATTCGATAAAAAATTGGAGACGATTATTCCATCGGTCTGTTACGCAGAACCGATGCCACTCAGCCAGTGGTTTTAATCCTCTGTGTTCTGAAAGATTTTCTTGAACATTTCTTTGGCCTGTTCCAGTGCGGCGATTTCAATGTATTCATCCGGCTTGTGGCACTGAGCGGGGTTGCCGGGGCCGACGATGACTACGGGGCCCAGCGGGGCAAAATATGGGCCATCGGTCGTAAAGCCGACAGAGCCGGTCTGTGATGCGCCGACCGCCTGACAGACCGCCCGCACAAACGGCTCATTGGCCGGTGTTTCCAATGCCGGAACGCAGCGCAATTCGGAGATATCTGCCTTATACTCCGGGTCGTCCTTTGCGATCTCGGCCAGCAGAGTCTCGAACAGCGCCGTCGTCGCCTCGGCCGATTGCCCCGGCAGTGTGCGGATGTCAATCTCAATCGCACAATGCTCCGGCACGATGTTCGTACCCGATCCGCCGGCAATGCGGTTGACGCTCATCGAACAGCCGCCCAGCAGCGGGTGCGGCGGTTGCGGCAGGGTAAAGTCGCGAAGCCGATTCAGCAGGGTGTTGATCTTGAGTATCGCGTTGATTCCCAGGTGCGGCATTGACCCGTGGGCCGTGCGGCCGTGGGCGGCGATCTTGAGCCATAGGATGCCCCGATGTGCCCGCAGGACCTTCAGGTCTGTCGGCTCCGGAATGAGGACGCCGGAAACCGCCCCGAACCGTTCTTTTAGCTGACTGACAAGCCGTTTTGCGCCGCAACTGTCGGTCTCCTCGCCGGCGGCAGAGGCAAACACGATGTCGCGCGGCAGTGGCGGTTTTTCTTTTTCCGTCTCGACCAATGCCGCTGCGATCGCCGCGACCGCACCGAGCATATCCGTTGTGCCGCGGCCATACAGCCGTCCGTCACGCTCGGCCATTGCAAACGGGGCGGTCGTCCAGCCCGCCGCGGCCGGGACCACGTCCAGATGTGACGCCGCCAGCAGAGGGGCACCGGTGGGGGTATCCGCCTTTAGATGTACGAGGAGATTGGCCCGATTACCGTCCCAGATGTCAAGTTCCGCCGTCAGGCCGTGGCATTCGAAGTAGGCTTTCAATATCTCGGCCGCCCGCAATTCACCGTTTTCGACCGTCGGCGCCGCCGCGATCAGTTGTCCCAGCAATGTTTTCATCAGTATCAAGCTCAATTTGGGTTTGTTTATTCAATTCACGTTTAACCACCGAGGGTACTGAGGATACTGAGGGTAAAGATAGTTCTTAGTTCTTGGTTCTTAGTTCTTAGTTTTGAGTTGAGCGGTTTGGTCATTATTCTCCTGCGGCACGTGGGCAATATAGGAACTGCCCATATTCCCCTCCGTTTCTCTTTCTATTTATCAACACTTTCAAATGCTTCAATATACCTTATTCCGCGCCAAATGTAAACAAGCGTTGCCGTCACGGCCAATAAACCGGTCGTCCACCACAGCACCCGCACAACGGCCGGCCAGAGCCTCAGGATGCCGGACATTTCGGGGCCGATGAGGATGAACAGCACCATACAAATCTGGAAGAAGGTTGAGGCCTTGCCCGCCCAGACCGGCTTGATGTGGACGCTGCCGGTCAGGAAATAGGTTACAGAAAACCCCAGCACGAGCAGGATGTCCTTGCCGATGATCAGCACCACCACCGTCAGCGGCAGGCGAAAGCCCGGCACCGCCGTTTGCGGCAGGGCCAGAATGACACTGGCACAGGTCATCATCAGCTTGTCAGCCAGCGGGTCCAGAAACGCCCCCAACTGCGTGGTCTGTTTTTTGACGCGGGCCAGATAGCCATCCAGTGCGTCACTGGCCGCCATGACGACAAAAATCGCCACCGCCGCCCATCGCATCGCCACCCCGTATTCCGGATCGTTCTCCTTGAGCAGACAGACCACAAACGGAAGAATCAAAAGGATCCGAACAATTGTAACCGTGTTGGCAAGCGTCAGCAGCATTCATTGGCCTTTCGTTGCGTCAAATGCTTCTGCCGCCATCGACGCAGAGGGTTTGGCCGGTAATGTAATCATTTTCGAGCAGAAACAGGATGCTTCGCACGATTTCGCCGGGTTGGCCGAAACGGCCGGTCGGGATGCGGTCAAGCTGCTTTTTCTTTTCGTCCGGAGGCATCGGTTCCGGCCAGGTGAAGATGCCGGGGGCAATGGCATTGACAAATATCCCCGGGGCCAGTTCTTTGGCCAGTGCTTTGGTCAGGCCGATTAGTCCGGCTTTTGACGCACAGTAGGCGGCGTATTCGGCCCAGGGCTTCATTGCTGCAACGTCCGCCAGATTCACAATTTTGGCAAACGGCTCTTCGGCAGTTTGATAATCCAGCCCGTCGGTCTCCAGCATCTGAACGAAAGACCGGCTCGCCAGCACAGGGGCGGCCAGATTGATTCCCAGTGTTCGCTGGACCTCTTCGCCCGTCAACTCGTCCAGCGGACATCGCTCAAACACCGCCGCCGAGTTCACTAGTACCCTCGCCTTGCCGAATGCCGCGGCCTGCTCAAAAAGCTGCTCCATATCCGCATCGCACTCCAGATCCGCCTGCACCGTCGCGGCTCGCCGCCCCATGGCCGTGATCTGCGCGGCCACGGACTGGGCTGCCTCTTCCTGCTGATAATAATGGCAGATGCAGTCCATCCCCTGTGCCGCCAGTCCCAAGGCGATTGCCTGCCCCAGCCGACCCGTCGAACCCGTGATAATTGCCGTAAACCCTTGAATTTGCATCTTTCTATCATAACGCGCTTGAAGCCCGGCCGCAACCGGCTATAATTGCCCCCTGAAACGTCTTTTTGGAGATACTATGGCTTTATTGAATGTCAATATCGATCACGTGGCGACGATTCGTCAGGCCCGCCGGGCGGACGAGCCGGATCCGGTCTGGGCGGCGGTGCAGTGTGAACTGGCCGGAGCCAACGGGATTACCGTGCATCTGCGTAAAGATCGTCGTCATATTTGCGACCGGGATGTGCGGGTTCTCAAGGAAACCGTCGCCTGCAAATTCAACCTTGAGATGGGTATGGATGCGGAGATGGTCAAGATCGCCGAGCAGATTCGTCCCGATCAGGTGACCCTTGTGCCCGAAAACCGTGCTGAACTGACCACTGAAGGCGGCCTGGACTGCGTCGGCCAACTGAAACGGCTGGACGAGGTTGTTACGCGTATGCACAAAAAAGGCATCCGCGTCAGTACCTTTATCATCGCCGACGAAAAGCAGATTCTCGCCTCCGCCGAGACCGGCTGCGATGCCGTCGAACTGCACACCGGCCAATACGCCAATGCGACGACGGATGCGCAGATCGAGCGGCGTCTGAACGAGCTGCGCGACGGCCGCGACATCGCTCTGGCCGCGGGACTGGTCGTTCACGCCGGCCACGGCCTGACCTATCGCAACATCAAGCCCGTCGCCCGCATTGAAAACCTCGGTGAATTCAACATCGGCCACAGCATCATCGCCCGCGCCGTGCTGGTCGGGATGCGTCAGGCCGTCGAAGAAATGAACAAACTTATCGCCCATCCGTTTTAAACCTCAATTCTGGAGAGATAAAATGTTTACCGGTTCACTCGTAGCTCTGATAACGCCCTTCAGCGACGGGCAGATCGATTTTGATACGCTCGACGAACTCGTCGAATTTCTGCTCAATAGCGGCATTGACGGCATCGTCCCGTGCGGCACGACCGGCGAATCGCCGACACTCAGCTATGACGAACATAAAGCCGTCATCGAGCGCGTTATTGACATCGTGGACGGACAAGTGCCCGTCATTGCCGGGACTGGCTCCAACAGCACCGCCGAGGCCATCGAATTGACCGCCCACGCCCGTAAAGCCGGCGCCGACGGGTCGCTGCAGGTGTGCCCCTACTACAACAAACCCACACAGGAAGGCTTCTTTCAGCACTTCAAGGCCATCGCCGAAGAAGTGGATATCCCACTGGTGCTGTACAACATCCCCGGCCGCTGCGGCGGCACGGGTCTGGCTGTTGATACGATCGAACGGCTCGCCCAAATCGAGACGATTGTCGCGATTAAGGAAGCGACCGGCAGCCTCGATCTGGCCAGTGAGATTGCCGTCCGTACGGACTTGACACTGCTGAGCGGCGACGATTCGCTGACGCTGCCCATCGCCTCCGTCGGCGGCAAAGGCGTCATCAGTGTCGTCGCCAATATCGTTCCAGCCGACGTCAAGGCCATGACCGACCTGATCCTCGAAGGGGATTTTGTCTCGGCCCGCAAGTGGCATCAGAAGCTCTTTGCGCTGGCCAAAAATATGCTGGGCCTGGCGACCAACCCCATCCCGCTCAAGGCGGCAATGGCGATGCTGAATATGGCTTCGGAAGAACTCCGCTTGCCGATGACGCCGCTGACCGACGCCCAAAAAGAAACGCTCAAAAAATGCCTGACCGATTACGGCCTGCTCCGCTGACTTGGACGGATTGGGTTGGGGGGATTGACCATCGGTCTGCTGCGCAGAACCGATGCCACCCGAACGAGGGGTTACGGTAGCTGGAGGTCCTATAATGTGTCGAATTTTCCATCGGTCTGCTGCGCGGAGCCGATGCCACCCAGCCGCTGGATTTGGTTTGGCGTTCGGCGTACCCTCTGATTTCGGCTGTTAAGTTGTCCCTTGCACACGCCGATGATAGGGTAGCCAACAGATCACTGTAAGGGTATTCTGTAATGATGTTCAGACGAAAGAAAAAAGAGCCAACGCCGCCGCCCCTGCTGGAGGAGCTTGCGCCCGACATCCGGGTCTATCCCAGCCAGCGGAGCTGCATCCGTCTGAATATGAGCCACGTCAGGCCCGAACACCTGCCGCCGCTGATGGTCCGCCGTGCCGCATGGCGTCGGTAACCCCCAAAGCCACATCCCGCAGGGCGGTTCTCAAGCGTTCGTCATTCCATTGTTCCGCGCGATCGATCTAACCCTATTGTGTCATGAATTTATGCAGGGTTGTCGTTTGATAGGTTTGGCCGGGACGCAAGACCGTACTGGGGAAATCGGGCTGATTGGGGGTGTCCGGAAAATGTTGGGTCTCCAGGCAAAATCCGTAACGGCGGTGATAGACCTTGCCGCCTTTGCCGGTCAGTGTGTCGTCGAGAGAATTGCCGGAGTAGAACTGAACGCCCGGTTCGTTTGTCCAGACTTCCATCACCCGGCCGCTGGTCGGTTCCATGGCACGGGCGGCCAGGCTCAACTCGCTGCCGTTCTTGTTCAGTACCCAGTTGTGGTCATAGCCGCCGCCGTGCCGGATCTGGTCATTGTCGGCGTCGATTCGGTGGCCAATGGCCGTCGGTTGGGAAAAGTCCATGGGAGTGCCCTTGACGGAGCGGATTTGGCCGCTGGGGATAAGCCCCGCATCGACCGGGGTAAAACGGTCGGCGTTGAGACAAAGTTGATGGCCGAGAATGTCGCCTTCGCCCTGTCCGGCCAGATTGAAGTAGCCGTGATGGGTCAGGTTGCAGTGGGTGGGCTTGTCCGTGGTTGCGGTATAGTCGATCCGCAATTCATTGGCGTTGGTCAGGGTATAAACGACGGTCACGTCCAGATTGCCGGGATAGCCCTCTTCCATATCCTTGCTCCGATAATGGAGCTTGAGGCCGACGCCGTCCTGGCCCTTGACCGGCTCGGCCTGCCAGACGACCTTGTCAAAGCCTTTGAGCCCGCCGTGCAGGTGGTTTTCGCCGTCGTTGACGGCCAGCGTATAGGGCGTACCGTCCAGCGTAAACGTACCCTTGCCGATGCGGTTGCCGTAGCGGCCGACAATGCAGCCGAAATAGGGACTGCCTTTGATGTAGTCCTCAAGCGTATCAAAGCCCAGGACGATATCGCCGAGAACGCCGCTTCGATCGGGCATCCACAGTTCGGTGACGATGCCGCCGTAGGTGGTGATTTTGGCGACAGCCCCGTTAGCGTTGGTCAGCGTGTAAAGCGATACCTGCTGTCCATCCGGCGTCGTCCCGAAGGGTGATTGACTGATGTTCATGGTAGGTTTTCCCTTTCATGGCGTGGGGATTCTGGCAGGGGCAAGAGTACCCTGTCATGAGCAGTACCCCTGTCAGAAAAACGACCACACCGATTCGGCTTGCAATTGCGTTTTTTTATTCTGCTAGTTAAATTGTTTGTTTTGAGCATTTGTATTGTATTTTAGTCTCGCCGGGTTCGCCTTGTCAAGAGTTTATCCGAATCCGGCGATCTTGTCCAGTCCGAGTCAGGATTTTAGGCCGGAATGCTGCCTATGTAGATGATGATCCCGCCTAACATGGTGGCACTGACGCCCCAAAGGCGATAGACCCAAAAGGGTTTTTTTTGCCACCAGAGCATAAATTTCAGGGCGGTTTCGGGCTTGATCAGCAGCGCCCATAAGTTGCCGGCGGCGGTCAGAATGCCGATGGCGGCGAGGACCTGCCAGTGTCGGAAATCCCGTGCAAAGATCAGAAAAATGACGCCGATGATGAGTTTTATCGCGGCGGCGGCCTGAAAACGATGCCGGACATTAAAGAATTCCATCATCCGCTTCATCCAGTCGGGTTTGAGTACCATAGCGATACCTCCCAAGGCCATGAGCGCCCCAATGATCCATACGATGTGATGCATCGCAATTCTCCTTTCCGGCCTTAGGCCTGTTTTCTTCCGAATGTGTGCATATCCTGAATAATATGGCACATCGAGTCCAAAGTCAAGCACTGGTTCGGCATCGGGCCGCCGGGAAAGCAGGGTGCTAATGGCCGGCGGCGGTATGGGATGCGGCGTATTCGCGCACAATGTTTTCGATAAGTTCTTTGACGGAAACGATTTCATTGCAGCGGCAGACGTTGGCCCCGGCAAAGGCAAAGGCCTGCTCCAGTTTCCCCTCCGCGGCGTCGGCCAGTACCCGTGCGATGCAATACGGGGCCGTGTCCGGGTCGCAGGTTTTGAGGCACTGGTAGTTGCAGTCAAAGGGGACGCGCAGCCCCTTCTGGATGGATTCGACAAAGGCGTTGCGAATCACCCGACCAGGCAGGCCGACGGGGCTTTTAATCAGCGTAATGTCCTCTTCAGTCGCGTCCAGGTAGGCCTGCTTAAAGGCCGGGTGCACATCGCACTCGTGTGTACAAACAAAGCGCGTTGCCATCTGCACGCCCGATGCGCCGCGCTCCAGAAAATACCGCATCTGCCCGCCGTCAAAGATACCGCCGGCGACGATGACGGGAATAGTCAGCCCTTTTTCGCTCTGATAGGCCAGAACATCGGCCAAAATCTGTTCAAGATTCGGCTCGTCCTTTTCAATCTGTTCGATGCTGTAGCCCAAATGCCCGCCGGCCTTTGTCCCTTCGATAATGACCGCGTCCGGCAGTCGGTTATACTGTTTTTCCCAGCGCTTGCAGATAATATTATAGGTGCGCACCGACGAGACGATGGGAATCAGTTTGGTCTCCGTCCCTGCCGCCAGGCTGGGAAGATGAAACGGCAAACCCGCCCCCGAAATAATCAAATCCACCTTTTCCGCAACCGCCGTCTTGACCAGGCTGTCATAATCCGATAGCGCCACCATGATATTGACCCCGATGATACCCTTGGATAGCGATCGGGCGGTGCGAATTTCGTTTTGCAGGGCGATCTCGTTGACCGAGGTAAACTCATTTCCCGGGTGGTCTTCGAACATCCCCGCACCGGCGGTGGCAATCACGCCGGCACACCCTTCGTTGGCCACAGCCGATGCCAACCGAGCGCGGGAAACACGCACACCCATACCCCCTTGAATAATAGGCGGATTGATTTTAATGTTTCCGATAGTCAAAGGCCTTATGTTGGCCCCAATGTCTGTCATAGAATAAACCGTTTCATAAATAAGGAACAGATTGTCTTAGAACAATTCGAGTATGCAGAAAAAAATGCATGATACATTCGGTAATACGATACCGCCGACAACGGCGTTCAGTAAATAATTCTATCCGGCATAGAGCAGCAATCCGCCGAAAAGCGCTGCGACAATGCCCCAGGTGCGATAAATCCAGAGCGGCTGTTTTTGCCAATACGCCATCATTTTGTGGACTTTTTCGGGCGCCAGCGTCAGCACAAACAGGTTGCTGACCACGGTAATGACGCCGATGGCGATGATGATGCCCGGTATCCGGCAGTCACGCGCAAAAACCAGAAAGAGAATACCGACCGCCACCTTGGCCGCCGCCGCCAGCCAAAACCGCCGTCCAACGACAAAAAAATCCATCATACGCTTCATCCATTGGGGCTTGATCGCCACCGCGACGCCCCAGGCCGCAACCAACACCCCGACAATCCACACACTGTACTGCATGATCTGCATAATCCGTTCTCCTGTTTTTGCATTGCAGCTTAGTCGTCGATTTTTTCGACCATATCAAAATCGATTTCAACGCTGGCCGCCTGGCCGAGCATCTCGACCTGCAAGACCAGCCGCGTCTCTTTGGGCGTCTGGATAATCAAGCCCTCGGCGCCCATCAGCGGCCCGGCAATCACCCGGCAGCGCTGGCCGACCTTCAGATAATCGTGCGGCATAACCGGCTTGCCCATCAGCAGCACCCGCTCAATCGGCTCCAGTTCTCGCACCAGCCGCTCTTGATCGACCACCGGAATAATTGCCGCGGTGCGGTTGGTCTTGAGGGCCTCCAACCGCTCGGCCTGGCCCCCGCAAAAGAACACATACCCCGGAAACAGCGGCAACAGCGACCGAATCGTCCGACCGCTCTTACGCGACACCTTCCAGCTCATCGGCAAAAAATACGGCACATCCTTAGTCGCCAACTGCCAGGCCATCGCTTTTTCATTGCGGGCCTTTGTATGGGCGACCCACCACGTGCCGGAAAACTCGGCAATCGACTTGTCTTCCGGCCACACCAACGGCGGATTTTCAGTTACTTTCAGCACGTTTATTCTTCTCTGAGAAGGGCATCAAGACGAGTTACACATTCGAAAAAAGAATAGTATCGTAGATTGCAGCAGAAGTCAAGCGCCGTTCTGGAAACAGGCTATTGTGCATATTGTCACGATTGGATATTCGGTTTTACCCTTTGGAAAGTATGCCGTCATTGGCGTTTGGCACATTCTTAGCCAACCGCTCAACTATGATTGGCAGTATCTGTTTATTGTTTTCATCCACACAATGAAACGGGGGCTAATTGGCACACAAGCGGGTGCGGATGATTTCGGCGCGGAGACTGTCACGTTGGTCGGCGTCGAGGACACGCCCGGCGCGGAGCTGCAAGTGGGCGGGTTGAGTGAGCATAAATAGTTCGTTGATTGTCGCCAGGTCGATCTTTTCGATGCGCCCGAGGTTGACCCCCAGCCGCACGTTGCTGAGCAGAAAGAGCGCCTCCTGCGAGCTGACCAGACAGGCATTGCGTAAAACCCCCAGCGCCCGCTGAATTTTGTCGTCCAGCGACCGGGGCTTTTTATCCAAAAGAGACTTTCGCGCCTCCAGTTCGTAGGCCGCGATCTTGGGTGTGATTTTGCTGACAAACTCTTCGACGACCTGCATCTCGCTGACGCCGAGCGTGATCTGGTTGGACAACTGGAATAAATCGCCCAGTGCATCGGTTCCCTCGCCGAACAGTCCCCGCACCGCCAGATCGCAATCACGGGCCGCGGCCATGACCTTGTCAATCTGCCCTGTCATCTTCAGCGCCGGCAGATGCAGCATCACCGACACCCGGATGCCCGTGCCCAGATTGGTCGGGCAGGCCGTCATATAGCCGTAGCGACGGTCAAAGGCATACGCCACCCGCTGCTCGATCATATCGTCGATGCGGTTGATGCGCTCCCAGCAGGAATGCAGATCCAGCCCCGGCGCCAGCACTTGCAGCCGCAGGTGGTCTTCTTCGTTGATCATCGCCGCGAACGCCTCATCCACGGCGACAATCACGCCGCGCGGCCCTTTGCCGACGGCCTGGCGACGACTGATCAAGTGTCGTTCGGTCAGCAGTTCACGCTCGACCGTCGAGGCCTGTTCCACATCAACAAAAAACACATCGCCACCTAAATTCATCCCCAGCAGCACCTCTTTAAACCGTTCCAGTACCTCTTTTTGCTTTTCAAAGGTCAGACACGGCAGGAACGCATACCCCGCCGCGTTACGCGCAAGGCGGATGCGCGATGAGATCACCACATCGGAAAATAATCCCCGCCCCTGGCCGAACCAGGAACTGGCCGCGTTGCACAAATCCACAGGGTTCATTGGTTTTGCTTTATCTGGTCGCGGAGGCGTGCGGCGGCTTCATAGTCTTCGTTCTTGATCGCCTGTTCCAGTTCCCGCCGCAACTGCCGCAAAAGGATGTCTTGTTTTTCTTCGTTTGAGGTATGCGTCGGCACTTTTCCGCAGTGCCAGCTTTTGCCGTTATGGCTGCGTTCGATCAGCGGCGACAACTGCTCTTCGAAGGCTGTGTAATCGTGCGGACAGCCCAGCAAGCTCTCTTTGGCGAATCGCTTGAGGGTCATTCCGCATTCCGGGCACACCTTGTCCATCACATCTAATTCAGAGGGACCGGGCACTTTCTGAGCCTGCGGCTGAACGCTCAACAGCGTACTGAGCAGCTCGTTGAGCGGAATTTGCGCCTTGACCGCCAAACCCTGTTGGTGGGCACATTCCTGACACAAATGCGTCTCGGCTCGCTGGCCGTTGGTAATCTCGGTCAAATGAATCGTCGCCGTTCGTTCTTTACACGCCTGACACAGCATAATAACTCCCATATCTCGTCGGGCAGCTCCGACGGCCGCCTCTGTTATCCGATTATTATATACGAATGCACCTCTATATCGACTAAAAAATCGTGGTGCTTCAGCGGTCCTTATTCTCCAGGCTGGTATCGGGCACGGCAACCGGGCGCCTCGGTCACCTCGACAAAACCCAAACGGGCAGGGGGGGTAATGCGGGGGGCGATCGCATCGAACAGGCATTTGGCCACATTTTCGGCTGAGGCGTTGCGGCCGGGAAAAAAAAGGGTCTTTTCGAGCTGTTTTCCCCGATAGGGGGCGATGGCCGTATTGACGATCTCTTCGAGAAGAAGAAAATCCATCACCAGCCCGTCGCGGTTGAGTGCCGCGGCACAGACCGCCGCCGTCACCTGCCACGGATGGGGATGCAACGACTCCTGTGTGCCGTCCGCAAACGTCAACTGATGCCATGCCTCAAACTCGGTTTCTATGGAGATCCAGTACATTATCAATCTCTAAGCACAAAGTACTAAATTCTAAACAAATTCTAAATCCAAATGACAAAAAACTAAAAACAAGCGTTATTTTGTCTCTCATTGTCCTTTTTAGAATTTAGTGCTTAGGATTTAGAATTTCTATTCGGGTACATCCGGTTTTGCGGTGGCGTGATTTTGCCGGATTTTTTCTTTGAGCCGGTCATAGACTGTCAGGGGGATCAGCTTGCTGACATCGCCGCCGAGCAGGGCCAGTTGTCGCACCATTGTGGAGTTGACATAGCCGTATTCCTCGCTGGTCATCACAAATACCGTCTCAATGCCCGCTACGGTGCGGTTGGTCATAGCCAATTGAAATTCATATTCCACGTCGGTGAGGTTTCGCAGGCCGCGCAGCATCGCCCCGGCCTGCTTTTCGGCGGCAAACTTGACCGTCAGACAATCGTAGCTTTCCACCGACACCCGCGGCATGTCGGCGACCAGTTCGCGGATCATCGCGACCCGTTCTTCTTTTGTAAATAGCTGGTCTTTATCCGGGTTTTGACCGACGGCGACGACCAAGTGTTCGAACAGTTTCGTGCCGCGGCGAATGACATCCAAGTGCCCGTTCGTAATCGGATCAAACGACCCCGGAAAAATCGCTGTAAGTGGATTATATTTCATAATAGCCCTATCCTAAACGCACAATACCGGTTTTGTCAATTATAATGATGTTTTGCGTATGACCGAGTTGGTCAGTTCGCCGAGTGCGTCGATGGTGATCGTGACGGTGTCGCCGTGCTGGAGCAGAAGCTTGGGGGTGCGCGCCCAGCCGACGCCTTCGGGGGTGCCGGTGAGGATGACCGTCCCCTGCAGCAGGGTTGTGCCCTGCGACAGAAAACTGACAATGTCATCCACCGAGCCGGTCATAAACGAGGTTCGGGAATCCTGAACGACGCGGCCATTCAGCGTCGTCGTCAGGCGCAGGTCGTTGGGGTTGGCAACCTCATCGGGCGTGATCAGAAACGGACCCAGCGGGCAAAATGTATCAAACCCCTTGCCGCGGCACCACTGCCCGCCGCCGCGTTCTTTCTGCCAGATGCGTGCGCTGACGTCGTTAGCAATCGTAAATCCAAGAATATAGTTTCGGGCGTCCCGCACAGCCACGTCCCGGCATGGCCGCGAAATCACCATTGCCAGTTCGCATTCATAATCCACCTCATCGCCGCAGACGGAGGGGATGACGATGGGCTGCTGATGGCCGATCGCACTGGCGGGATTTTTCATAAAGACCATTATGTCCGGATTGGGCGGTGTTCCAAATTCTTCGACGTGTTTGCGATAATTGCCTGCGACGCAAAGTATCGACCGCGGCTCGATCGGCGGCAGAAACATCTCCGGACACACTGCCTCGCCGGTTATCTCCACCGTTTCCAGTTCAAAAGGGGAGTTCACGCGGCATCGCCGCAGGCTGCCGTCCGGCTGAGAAATGGCGTATGTTTGGCCGAATTGCTTGTCTATGATACGGCACAGTTTCATCGAAAGCGGCTTTCATGAGGCCTTCAAGGGCTATTTGGGGTCTTTATCCAGCGATTCCAGCAGGAGTTCTTCCAGGTCGCGGGCGCCGTGTTCGACATCCAGTTGGTTCATAAAGTATTCGGTCGCCCCGAATCGCCGCTCGGCCAACGTCCGCACCGAGTCAAATCGGTAGCTTTCCTTGAGCCGGGCCTGCCAGTACCGATAATCGACCTTTCGTTTCCAGCTTTCCAGCACATCCGAGACGCCCTTGCCGTGGATGACGTAGCGGCGGAACTCATTGTACAGCCCGACGGCCCCCATATCATCCAGATTTCGCGCGTCCGAGAGAATGATCGCCTCGGTCATGTCGGTGAAGCGGTTGCTCGATTCGACGATGATTTTGTTGATTTTATCGATCCTCGGCCCGGCCAGCGCCCCGGACAGCTTGTCATTGACCACCTGCGTCGAAAAATCGCGCAAATCCGTCTGGCTGATATCGGCCAGCACCAGCCGGGCGGACATATCCTCGGCGTCGGCGTAATGGGCAAAGCCTGCGTCCGCGAAATACGTCGCCGCAATCAGACAAAACCGGTCCACGGTCGTATTTTTATCGGTCAATTCCGGCATCCGGCAGATGTGCTCGACATTTCGCAAAATCCGAAGCGTGCGGTCCCACAACCAATTGTCCCGTATCCCCGCCAGGGTCGGCACGGTCAGTGCCTGCTGAGCAATCTGGCGTATGACATCCATTTCTGACATAACATCTCCTTGACTCTGTGTTTTCGACGGTTCCTGTTATCGCAGGTTATGATCGTTTCGTCAAGATATATGTACTTTTATCGATACAAACCCATCGGCGAGGTCAAAAAAAATCGAAAAAAAACGGACAATTTACTTGTTTTTGCCAAGTATGCTCCCGCATCCGCCGAAAGATAATGTAGAATTTACACAAGTAATGAGGAAAAAACATGAATTTTGGTGAATAAAAAAGGTGCAAATGTCCGATGAAAGCCTTACAATCGAAGTAATGGAATGCATCTATAATAAAGCGAAAAGGCAGAGCAAGTTGGCCGAGACGTCAGGGAAGATTATGGCAAGTCAGAATCGCACAGTGGCCGTGCTGTTTACCCTTCTGGCCGCGATGACCGGGGGAGCATTGGTATTAATGGCATTGGATAATTATGCTCCCAACGCGGGGGCATATAGCTTGTCGAGTTATCTCCGTCTTGACCCTGTCGAAGCGGTCGTGAAAAATACTCTGCAAACCACCGCCGCCCAATGGAGCGGGGTGGAGGTCTTTTACAGCCGGACGCAGGGCGGGAATCTTGAAGATCTGCCCCTGTTGGCCCGGCTGGCGGGCATCGAAGCACCCCAATTCCATTTCCTGGTTTGTAACGGTAACGGCGCCGACGACGGCCGTATTCAGCCCTCGGCCCAGTGGAGCGGGCAGCTTGCCTCCGAACGCAGCGACGGCGTGATTCGCATCTGCATTGTCGGCGACGGCCAAACCTCCGCCACCAGCAGCCAGATCCAGCGTACCAGCGACCTGGTCGAAAATCTCAGCCGGACGTTCAACATCAGTCCCCGCCAAGTCCGCTACCCCGGCAACTGGCGGCTCTGAACCCCAATCCTTTCATAATTTCCAAACCGGCTCTTTGAGGCCGGTTTTTTTGTGTCCGCTTTGCCTCCCGTTGGCCGTGAGCTGTTGCCTCATGCCAGTCGATGGGCGATTTGCTCATCAAGAATCTCGCGTACCGTCAGCGCCACAATGCTCTTACCCGTCTGCGTAAAAAATCGCTGAATTTCGCTGATCGCGTCGACCGTGAATCCGATTGCGAAAAATTCCGCGGTAAAACGTCGTCGCTGTGTCCTTGCTTCGAGTTCCTTTCTGGGCATTTCATGCCAGTATATCCGAAAACAACCCCACCTTAAACCCCTGTCCTGTTTTTGGGGACACGCTCATCTATAAACAAGCACCCTTCAGCCAACTACTATTTTGACATTATGACACCCGCCCGTGGAATTCTGCTTAGCGGTTATAAACCCGTTCTTGAAATCCTCCGAAAAAGAAATTATACTGTTCCCAAATGATCGACCCCAACCGAAAGCCAACAAAAAGAGTATGAACGGCCAAGACTTAAGCAGCCATTACACCCTTATCGATACTCCTGCCGCTGTCCCGGCCCTGCAAGAGGCGATTACGGATGCGATCAGGGTCTCGGTTGACACAGAAGCGGATAGTTTTCATCACTTTCACCATAAAGTTTGTCTGATTCAGCTTGCCACTGCAAGCCGTTGCTTTGTGGTCGATCCATTGGCTGGTCTTGATCTGTCCCCCGTACTTAAGTTATTGGCTCAAAAACAGCTTATTTTTCACGATACGGGCTACGACCTGCGGATGCTACTGGCTGACTTTGATTTTCGACCGCAACGTGAGATATTTGACACGATGCTGGCCGCCCGCCTGGTGGGCATTAAAAACATCAGCCTCTCGGCATTGCTGGCGGATATTCTCGGCATAGCGCTGCCCAATAAGCACAACCAGCGGGCCAATTGGGCGCAGCGTCCGATTCCGGCCACGCTGCTGGCCTACGCAGCCGAAGACATCCGTCATTTGGAGCGTCTGGCCGATTACTTGACCGAACGGCTCATCGCTCAGGGGCGACTTGACTGGCATCGCGAATACTGCCAGTGGACTATCGCCCAGACCCAGCAGCCGAAAATTCCGCAGGATCCTGACAAAGCCTGGCGTATTCGCGGGACATTTGGTCTGCCGCCGCGTCAGTTGGCTTTTGTCCGTGCGCTATGGCAATGGCGGCAAGATCAAGCCGATACGGCCGACGTGTCGCCGTTTCGCATTCTGCACAATGAACAATTGATCGAGCTGGCGCTATGGGCCGAGCGGCAAAAGGATATTCACTCCGACCAACTGCCCCGTTTATCGCGACATTGCAAAGGCAGCCATCGGCGTGAACTGCTGGACGCCCTTTATTCGGCCGCGCGGCTCGGCCCGGAAGACTGGCCTGCACCGCCGCGCCGTGAACAGCACCAAAAACCCGGCACGGCCGTGCTCCAAAAAGCGGATCGGCTCAAGGTCGAATGTCAACAGATTGCGGACGCTCTGGTGATAGAGCCGCAGCTTATCGCCTCACGCAAGGCGCTCTTGGCCGCGGTTAGCACCAGCGCCGATACCGAGGAAAAACTGCTGCAAATCGGCTGGATGCGCTGGCAGGCTCAACTGCTTTTACCCGCTCTGCACAAGATTCTGAATCATTCCCGAAACGACGAGAATCAGGAACATGCGGAATGAAGATCGCTACGTTCAATGTCAACTCGATTCGCAGCCGGATCGACCCTGTGCGCCAGTGGCTGTGCGAGCATCAGCCGGATGTGCTGGCCGTGCAGGAAACGAAGGTGCAGGACGACGAATTTCCCCTGGATGCGTTTGCCGGCATCGGCTATCACGTGATCTTTCGCGGCCAGAAGAAATACAATGGCGTGGCCCTGTTCAGTCGTCTGGAGCCGGAAAATGTGGTGGACCGCCTGCCCGGCGACGACGGCGGCGACGCCCGCTTTCTGCAGGCTGACTACGGCGATATTACGATTGTGAATACGTATGTTCCTCAGGGACGCGAGATGCATTCGGATGCCTTTGCGTACAAGTTGGCGTTTTTTCGCTGCCTTCAAGCGTATTTTGTCGAGCAGATCACCCCGACATCGAAATGGATATGGGTGGGCGATTTGAATGTCGCCCGCGAAGCGATTGATGTACACGACCCCGAACGGTTGTGGGGAACGGTTTGTTTTTGTCAAGAGGTACAGGACGCCCTCGAAAGTGTCGTGTCGGCGGGGCTGATCGATCTGTTCCGCCTGCACCATCCCGGCCGGCCCGGCCTCTATACCTTTTGGGACTACCGCGTTCCCAACGGCTTTAAACGCAACCTTGGCTGGCGACTGGACTACCTCATGGCGACCGCCTCACTTGCCGACCGCTGCACCCGTTGCGAGATCGACACTGCCTGCCGCGGAGCCGACAAACCGAGCGACCATACCGTTTTATGGGCGGAGGTGGCGATTTCCCCATGCCCGCCAAAGAAGTCTTGAATTTGTTTCGAATTGGGGTATAATGGTTAAAATGTTCACTAGTGGAGTAATATGGCGCTTCTGGATGGCGATGTCGTCACTTTCAGGGAGCGTTGTAATAGATACAGGATAATTGCGGAGTAGTTGCAGGACATGACTCCTTTAACGATATCGTACGAAAATTTTCAGAATTTGGTTGCAGAACGCTCGATGGCCTTTCTGCGGGCGGCAGTTTTTTTGGCCCAGCAGGAAGATTTCGGGCATATTCTGACCCGCCCGCTGCTGGGCGAGTTGCTTTCGCACGCCTCGCAGGTTGAAGAACTGCTGGATTCCTACGGCGCGCGTAATAATTGCCGGTGGTCGCGTTTTCGTTCCATCACGGCCGCGATCAAACTTTTTTCGAATGTCAGCTATGAGCTTTTGCATATCCAGCACGCCATTCCTCATTATCGCCTGCTTCCCGTTCAGCAGGATTTTGCAGCATGCACCGAAGAATCGCTGCGGTTTACGGAAAGCGTTCTTCAGGAAGCCACCCGCCGTCTGATCGAGGAGGCCGCCGTTCTTAAACTGCCCGTCCCCGAAAAAATTCCCGAAGATGACTTTTATATCGAAAAGCTTCCCACCGGGCGGCTTCCGCACGATTTGGCGATGCGCAAGATCGAGACTGTCTCGGCAACCGTCTCGCTGCTGGCGACCGCGTTTTTAAATCTCGCCGCTGAGAGTAAACAAATCCTTCCGAAACGACAGGCGCATCCGGACCCGGTGCTTTGCGATCTGTCCGGTCCCTTCAGCGAAGAAAAGCTTCGTTCGCTGGAACTTCGGTTTCACAATTTGCAATCCCTGTACGATACCTATGTGTCCACGACCGAGACAGAGGTTTATGACAAAGACCTCCCGGTGCTGCGCGGGCATATCAGCGTCGTGCTGCATTTATTGCGTACCTCGCGAGATGTCGCCCACTACTATGAGCGGCACGCCGGGCCGACGGCCCAAAAGATCGCGCAGGGGCATAAACGGCTGGTAGAACCGGAAGAGCTGCTTGAACTGCTCATCAACTACGCGATCAATTTTGTAAACCAGTATCTGACCTGTGCCGAGCTGCTGTGCCAGAACATGCTCCGCCGCTATACGGAAAACGGCCACATCGAGGTGCTGGTGCCGCAGTATCGCGGCTTTCATGTGCGGCCTTCCACGCTGATTTCCAAGCTGGTGCTGCATTTCGGCAGTGAAGTTAAAATGCTGCTGGGCGACGAAGAGTATGACGCCGGCTCGCCGCTGGAGCTGTTTCGGGCCAATGAAAAAATAAACGCCATCAAACGGCGTTCGCTGGCCGAGGAGATTCTGCGGCTGGAGCTTGTGCCGGCCAACGCACAGACGGACAATATCTGCGGCTTTGTCCGCAAGGTGATTCTGACTCTGGCCGAACACAGTAAGCTGATTATCTACGAACATCCCTTGAAGATCGATAACTACACACTGCAAACCGACGCCAAATTGCTTGAACAGGTGACCGACGAAATCGCCCGTCTTCAAGTGACCGGTAAAATCGATATTGGGACGACGATTAAGGTCGTTTTTGTGGGCGATAAGCGCGTTCTGGCGGACATCAAACTGTTGGCCGATAACGGTTATGGCGAAGACAACTTCGGCAACAATATCCCGCTGCCCGAAGGGCTGACGTACCTGCGAAAATAGCACCTCTTCTGCAAACGTATCGTGAACACAAAAAAACAAACCACCGAGGCCGCCGAAGACACCGATTTTAAAATGGGATTTATCTTAAATTCGGTGTCTTCAGTGTCTTCGGTGGTTTATATCCTGACAGCACAAAGAATTCGTTTGGTGTTCAAATGTCATCCGGTTCCAGCGTATCCTCCGGGCTGTTGTCCGCCTCTGTCACTTCTTCCAGCAGGTTGTCAAGCGATTGGGTCAAGTCCTCGGCCTTAAAGGATGAAATCACATACACCCAGTCCTTATGCCGCTGCGCAAACGCCTGTGCGGCATCCATCGCCAACAGTTTGGCCTCTTTTTTTCGCAGTTCTTCTTCCGCTTCGGTACGGCCGACCTGTACCGGCGTGGTGTCCAGAAAATCGGCCGTGATCGTTGCGTAATGTTTTCCGTCCAACTCGCCCAGCAAAAGGGTATAAACCGTTGTATCGTCCAGCTCGCATACAAAGCTTCGGTCAAACAACAGGCCCGTCGGGGTGCTGTCGGCGGCCATCACATCCTCAAATTGCACCGACGTCAGCGCCCGGAACACCGATTGATGGGCTGTGCCCGCAAACTGCTTGCCGTCCGGCATCGCTTCCATCGCGATCGTCTCGCCGTCAGGCGATGTCAGGACATAGTCGCCCTCCGGGCCGCGCACCGTCACAAGCCGAATTTTGTCGCGATTGACCTCGACCAGGGCCGTGTTGAGGTACGATATCGGCGTGGTGGAAATCCACGGAGCGTATTCGACAAAATAGGCATCGTCGGCTCCGTCCAGCCGCACATACGCCCCATCCGGATCGGATTTCCTCTCGGAAACCAGAACGCCGGTAATGACGTTGCCGTCGGCATTCAAAAAACGTACCGCATACTGAGCTGTCTCGTCGGTCACACCCAGGTCGGGGTGATTGGCCGGATTGGACGTAATCGGTCGGGCAACGCGAATATCCAGACAATTGTTCAGCAGCGAATTGATCGGGCTGATGTTGGCTGGATAGCCATCTTTTTCCAGCAGCCGAAACCGCCCATCCTGTTTTTTCAATGTCAGCGTGTTGGCGCCTTTGTTCGAAAGAACGGTAATCTCCGCAATCGCATCGACGTTCAACCCCTGAATCAGCGGCGCGTTTTCAAACAATCCGCGCGCCCCCGTCTGCTTCGCCAAGCGGCTCTGCAAAATCGCCCAGCCCGCCATCACGACGGCTATCATTGCCAATATCGCCAGTTTTCTGTCGGTCATCTTTTGTCTCCGATAATTATTGAATAGAGGTGAGTGTCAAGCGTCACTGGCATGGCTGATATAGTACCGCCGCCGAATGGAGCGGTGAATCCCCAAGCCGATGGCAATCACCAGCGTCAGCGCCGGCCCCGGCAGTGTGCAGAAATTCCGCATCTGTACCTTGAGCCCCTCGATGCGCTCGCGTTTCTGCATCATCACATCGCGAAGCCGTCTTTCCGCCTCAAGGAGTTGAAGCTCGATTTCGCGTTTTTCTTCGAGAATCGTCTGATTGATCAGTTCGCCGCGGTTTTCGCCTTCGATGGCGGCTATACGCTCGTTAAGCTGCTGCTCGAATTCCCTGATCTGTGCCTCGATTCTGGCCTGCTCTTCGGCGGTCTCGGTGTCGGCTTGTGCCTCGATAGCGTCCACCCGTGCAAAGGGCCGCCGGAAGTTTCCGCGCGAGCGAATTGAGATCAGGTGCTGCGAGCCGGACAGGTCTTCGAGAAGATTCATCAGCAGTGCGCTGTTGTCGCCGACCGTTGCCATGCCAAAAAAGGTTCGCTCATAGGCCATCATATCGCTGATAAAATCGACATCCGTCAGCACCACAATCGCGCCCGGCTCGGCCGCTTCGATCAGGCCGGTGATCCGCTGCCCGGAGGCTTCATCTTCCGTATCGTTTTCGTCGTCATTGGTTTCCGCCATAATCCCGTCCGGAAAGGCGGTTTTGAACGACCCGCTCACCAGATACCCCATCTTCACCGGCTCGGTTCCGTCGATGAACCGCCGCATAAACTCCGTATAATCCGGTTCCAGCAGTTCATACGGCGTGTTGACCCGCCATGCATTGCCCCTTTCGCTCGTACTCAGAAGCGGGACATACTCCAGTATGGAATTCGCCTCGCCACGCACCTTTAAGACGCCGGGGAACAGCACCGTCATCTGGTTCAGATTGGCGCTGACGACATGATCGGGGTTAAAACATCCCTTGTCCCGTTGCAGTTGCAGAAAACCGAGAATCCTTTCCGGAAGCCGATTCGGTGCAGTTCTACCTTCGACAGCCAGTTCCCTGTCGCCGGCAAAGGTATAGTCCGGCATCTCAAGCCCCCACGCCCGCAGCAGACGCGGCAGATTGGACGACGTGGAGTGGTCAACGCCCTGCAGGCGGCTCATCTGATCCGGCATATCGATCACGGCATGGGGGTCAATCATCACCACCGCGCGACCGCCGCCGAGGACATATTGATCGATAGCATACTCGGTGTGTTCCGGCAAGTCCTTTGGATGAATCACCAGCAGTAAATCGATGTCCTCGATTGCTGTCGTATCCGTCGGCACGGACACAACCTCATATTTTTGCTCCAGTTGCGCAATGATTCCCCACTTCTGGCGGGGTTGCTGACCCTGTACCCGCATCATCTGGGCCATGTAGTCCGAATCGCCCATCATCTCAAGGGGGCTGAGAATGCCGACGCGTTTTTTCTGCCGCGTCACCGCCGTATCAATCAGATAGCTGATGTCGTATTCGACAAATTGCTGACGATCCGGGGTGAAGAAGTCGATGATCCGCGTTGCGCCGAACTCGGTCTGAACAACCAGACCGAAGAAGAAGTTTTCCTCCTGCGTGATCTGGAAGCGGCGCAGGCCGAAGCGAATTGCCGCCATTTCTTCCTCGCTGAATGGCCGCGGATCGATGATCTCCAGCTTCAGATTTCCGTCGGAATGGGACGCATATTCCTCCAGCAGCGCCCGAACAAACTCATAATAATTTGTATAAAAGCGAATATTGTCGGGCCCCTTCATCGCCGCGGTTTTGGTGTAAAACAGCTTGACCGTGATCGGCTGCCGCAACCCGGCCAAAATCGCCTTCGTCCCGTCCGACAAGGTATAAAGCCGCTGATCGGTAATATCCACACGAAGACGCCGGCCGAGGGTCTGCGTGATGGAAATCGCCGAGACCGCAATCACCGCAATAAAAAAGATCGCCAACAAGGTGCGTGTCGTTCGATTCATCAGCTTGCCTTCCTTTCTTCCAGAACCAGCATACAGGCGATGACCCACGCCGCGATTAAGATGAAAAAGTACGCGATATCGCCGAACTGAATCACGCCGCGGGCGATGGATTCATAATGGGTCTGCAAGCTGAGGCTTTCGACGACCGTCACCATCGTCGGCGAGATCGTCAGCGCCAGGTACTCCAGCGTCGTCGGGTTGCCGGCAAAGACGAACACCGAGCAGGCCACCACCGACAGGATGAAGCTGATGACCTGATTTTTGGTCAGGGCCGAAAAGAACGATCCGATGGCCAAAAACCCGCCTGCCATCAGAAACGCCCCGATGTAGCCTGTGATGATCAGCCCCCAGTCCGGCTCGCCGAGATAATGGACCGTCAGCGGCAGGGGAAACGTCAGCAGCAGGGCAATGCCCAGAAAACACCACGCCGCAATAAATTTACCCAGCACCGCCTGACAAACGGTAATCGGCAGCGTCAGCAGCAATTCAATTGAGCCGGATTTGCGTTCCTCGGACCACAGCCGCATCGCCGCCGAGGGCACCATAAATACAAACAGCAGCGGCAGGGCGTTGAAAAACAGCTGCAAGTCCGCCTGCCGCATCTCGAAAAATTTCTCTCGAAACGGCAGGTAGCCGGCGAAAAACAAAAAGATCACCAGGAATACATACGCCACCGGCGTCGCGAAGTACCCCTTTAGTTCCCGTTTGAAGACCGCACAAAAACCGTTCATTCAACTATCTCCATTACGCCGTTTTTTTGGTCGTCGTGATTTTTCGAAAGACGTCGGTCAGGCTGCACTTGTATTTGTCCGTCAGTTCTTTCGGCGTCGAGTCCACCAGTATGTTGCCGCGGGCGATAATGATCGCGCGGGTACAGACCTGCTCGACTTCTTCCAGAATATGCGTCGATATGATGATGCACTTGTCTTTGGACATCGTGTTGATCAGCCGCCGGACTTCGTGTTTTTGATTGGGGTCCAGTCCGTCGGTCGGCTCGTCGAGGATCAGCACCGGCGGGTCGTGTATCAGCGATTGCGCCAGCCCGACGCGGCGGCGATACCCTTTTGAGAGCGTCTCGATGGTCTGGTGATAGACCGACTCAATCGAGCAGAGCGGCACGACGCGATCCAGAGCCTTTTTGCGCTGGCCGCCCTTGACCTGCCGGGCGTCGCAGACAAAATCGAGAAACCCCGCCACCGTCATCTCGTTATACGCCGGGGCGTTCTCGGCCAAATACCCCAGGCTCATTCGCACGCCGATGGGGTCGTTGAGGATATCGTGGCCGCAGATCGTCGCCGTTCCGCCATCCGGCCGCAAAAAACAGGCCAGCATTTTCATCGCTGTACTCTTGCCTGCGCCGTTAGGCCCCAGAAAACCGACCACATCCCCCTTTTGGGCCGCAAACGATATCCCGTCCACCGCCACAATGGGGCCGAAACTGCGCCGCAACTGTCGTACATCTATCATAGATCGTCTCCAGAAATTGATTCGACACTGCCGCCGAGTGCAATACACAAAATGTTATAAAAATACGGCCTCGGCAACCGATTGGTTCATCTGTTTTAATCACTTTTGAGCGTCTGTCAAGCCCCTCTGCCGCAAAATTCCACGAAAAATGAATATGCGATACATTTTTGTAACATCCGGAGCATATCGCGGGCAGATTGCTCGTGAAATGTTCAATTTCCAGAGTACCCTTTGTGCGACGGGAGAGGGCGGCGACATTGGACGATTCGAGGTTAGCATATTTCCTTGGGAATCAGATTTTTTCTATGCACAAATAAGCAATTTCCCTATCTGCGACAGGCAGATAACCGAGTATAGAGATAGTATTCTCAATTGTTGTGTGTATGCATCGATTTTGTGGAAAAAGACATAAGTGTCTTTTTTAATGGCCTTGATTTTTTGAAGGGAATGCAGATTTAAGCCATCATTTCAGAATCCGGTTTAAGGTCCATAGCGGGTCGGGTCGTTTTCCGGTGTCGGGTCAAAGCTATCGTCGTAGATGAGCAGTTTTTTGCGATGCAGCAGCCTCAGCAGATGCCGCCTCAGCGTCCGCAACGGAACTGTTAAAAACCGATGGATGCGGATCGGCAGGCTGCGATGTTTGGACAGTGCCCGCTCGCTTTCGGTCAGCAGGTCGGGACGAAGCCGCCGCTTGTGTTTGAGCAGATGATAGTAATCCTCACGCTGAAGCATGCGGCAGAGCCGTTTGCAAAAGGGGCGGTTCAGCCTCATGGAAATCTGGAAATCAATCATATACGGACGTTTGTCCTTTCCGATCAGGATATTGCCGCGCTTGTTGAAATCCAGATAGCAGATGCCCCGCGTATGCACTCGGTGCAGCAGCAGCTTTAGCTCGTCAAAAAACGTGTCGGGCAGTTGGGGCTTTTCATCAAGCGATTGCCCTTCGATGAAGTGATACACAAACCCGTTACGCCCATACTCGCCGATAAGCTGAGGCACTTGATCCAAGGTCTGAACGTGTGTGAGCAGTCGGTACTCGCGCTGTTTTAAAAAACGTCCCGTCCACGCCAGCGGAATGCCGAAAAACGACTGCACGCGGCTGATTTTCAACACGACATGTTCGGCATCATCGTTAGTATCCCGCGATAAGGCCGCAGATTCGTAAAGTCCCGTTGCCGCGAAAAAATCATGCTTGAACGTGCGCACCAGTGTCCACTGCCGCTGGGCGAGAAAAAGCGTCTTTGGCAGTCCCGCCATGCCGCACGCATACAAACTGTTTGTGATCCAATTGCGCAACTACCTTTTCCCTGAGTTTATTGATCGGCAACAATCGCCGTAATTTCTCGTCGCAGGGCCTCAAGCAGATTCGCCTCGTCAACGACGGCGATCTTTTTTCCGCCGCGATAGAGAAACCCCTTGCCCTTGCCCGCACACACCGCCACATCGGCGTCGGCGGCCTCGCCCGGTCCGTTGACCACGCAGCCCATGACCGCCACGCGTACCGGCTGATGCACGTCTTTGAGCAGGGTGCGTACCTTGCGTGCCAGACCGGTCACATCCACTTCGCACCGTCCGCACGTCGGACAGACGATCAACTCCGGCCCGTGCCGCTGCGACAATCCCAGCGATGCCAGTATGTCGTTTCCCAGTTTGGCCTCCTGCACCGGGTCGCCGGCGATGCTGACGCGAATCGTATCGCCGATGCCCTCGGCCAGCAGTGTGCCGATGGCGATGGCCGAGGGTGTCTGCGCATCTTCCAGCAATCCTGCGTGGGTCAGGCCGATATGGATAGGGTAGTCAAACGTGTCGGCGATCGCGCGGTTCACTTCGATGGTACGCACCGTATCGGCGCTTTTGGCACTGAGGAGGATGTTGTCAAAGCCCGCCTTCTCAAACAAACGCACATAGGTTTTCATCTCGTCGAGCATCAGGGGCACGCGATTGTCCTGCCCCACGTCGCCGCTTTTAAGATCGCGAATGCTGGCCTCGTTGACGCCGATGCGAATGGCTGCGCCGTGTTGCTTGGCACAGTCGATAATCTTGAGAATGTCGGTGGGGTCTTTGATGTTGCCGGGATTGAGCCGTATCTTGGCCGCACCGCCTTCAATCGCCTCAACCGCTCGCTGGGGCGAAAAGTGAATATCCGCCACCAGCGGAACCGGCGATTTTTGGACAATCTTGGCAAAGGCCAGCGTATCGGCCTTCGTCGGCACGGCAATCCGCACCAGCGCACAGCCCGCCGCTGCCAGCTTTTTTACTTGGCGCACACACGCCGCCACGTCCGTCGTGGCGACCTTGGTCATCGACTGCACCGCCACCGGATGCCCGCCGCCCAGGTGCAGTGAACTGACGCTTACAATCTTTGTTTTTCGTCGTTGAATCATATTGTCTTTCTCACAAAACCAAGCTTCCCTCCTTTTCAAGGAGGGGTATCGCGTTGCCCTGTGCCTTTCCGCAGCCGTTAATCTACTGCCTTTTTGGCCGCGTTGCGGCCATCGAATTTCTCTTGTTTTATGTTTCCGGCGGACTATCCTACCAAAAATCGCCTTTAAAAGTCAACAAAAACACTTCCGTCTTGCGGATGCCGCCACGGCACGCTACAATAGTCGTAAATCGATGATACAGAGAGGGAATAGTGTAATGTTTCGAATGATATTATGGCTTGTGATCGCAGTCCTGATGACTTGGCTCGTAGGACGCAGGCTGCAGAAAGGCTCTCCAATGGCGGCAATCGGACTGGTTCTCGGCTTGATTGCGGCGGTCTATCTCGGCCTGGCCCTGTTGCTGCTGGTCTTTCAGTCCAAACTGGTCTATATGCCTTGGGCCAAGGTCGAGATGACTCCCGCCGATATCGGCTTGGACTTTGAAGACCTCCGTATCGCCACCCCCGACGGCCAGACGCTACACGCCTGGTACATTCCGGCCGAAGACGCCGCGTTCACCGTCCTGTTCTGCCACGGCAACGCCGGCAACATCAGCCACCGCCTCGATACCCTGCAAATCCTGCACGATCTCGGCCTCAATTGCCTGATCTTCGACTATCGCGGCTACGGCCAAAGCACCGGCAGACCCACCGAAGAAGGCACGATCATCGACGCCCTCGCCAGCCGCCAGTGGCTCATCGACCACAAACAGATATCGCCGGACCGTATCATCCTCTTCGGCCGCTCGCTCGGCGGGGCGGTCGCCGCCGTTACCGCCGCCCGCATTCCCGACACGCCGTCTGCCGGCCTGATCATCGAAAGTTCCTTTACCTCTGTGCCCGATCTAGGCGCCCGGTTCTACCCTTGGCTGCCTGTGCGGTTCTTTGCCCGCTTCTCATACGACGCCAAGACCGCACTCCAGTCTGTTGATTGCCCCGTCTTTATCATCCATAGCCCCGACGATGAAATGATCCCCTTTGAAATGGGTCAAACCCTCTACGCCGCCGCCCATGCCCCCAAACGTCTGACCGAAATACAAGGCTCCCACAACGAAGGCTTCATCGAGCACGTCGCCCTCTATCGCTCCGTCTGGAAAGACGCGATACAGTTTATCACCCGTCCCAAATAATTGCAAAACGCCGAAGGCACCGGGGATACGCAGAAAGCAAAGAGCTGGGTTATGAGTTTGTTGTGTGCTTCTACCCTGTTTGGGGGGTTAGGTTTTTGCGGTCCATCAGGACGGTTACTTTGCGGTGGGTCTCTTTGGAGAGGGCATTGCGGAGGAGCTGCTTGGCCTGGCCGACGCCGGTGCGGCGGGACAGGTGGGTGATGATGATGTGTTGATTGTTCATGCGTTCCAGCAGGGGGGCGAACTCGTCGATGTGCATGTGGCGGCCGGCGTCGGCGCGCTCGGTGTGTTCGTCCTCGAAGAAGGTGCACTCGGCGATGAGAATCTTGCTGTTTTTGATGTAATCCAACTGGGAAAAATCCACATACTGTGTATCACCCAGATACGTCACCAGCGGAATCTCGACGGGATTGTCGATGGTGACGCCCTGTTTTTTGAGGGTGACCAGTTCGGGGCCGGACAGGCCGTCGTATTCGGGCTTGAGTTTTTTGCGGTGCTCGATGACACAATAACCGACAGCGTCGTGGGTGTGCTTGGTGGGAAAGACGCGGGCGATCAGGTTGGGCTTGATGCGGTATTCGTCGCCGGGGCGGGCGGGGACGAGATTGGCGGGGATGCGGCTGCCGTCCAGACGGCCCCAGGCATCCAGAATTTGGCGGATCGACTCGATGGTACTCGGCGGCGTCAGGACTGTGCCCTGTGCCTGGCCGCAAAACTGGCGATGGGATAGGTGGTAGGCGATGCCGGCGGCGTGATCCATGTGGCCGTGCGTCAGCAGGACGTGGTTGATGGGGACGCACTGGTCGGGGGCTTTGCCGATATCAAAACAGACGTCAAGCTGCGGGACGGCGATGACCGTCTCTTCGCCGGCGACCGAATAGCCAATAATGTCCAGGTCGTCTATCGTAATGTGTGCTAAGTTGTGGCTTGCCATCGTTTCTAAGTTAAAAATAAAAGGCTAAAGGTTATAATTGTGGAATCGGCCGTGGGCCGAGACTGGTTAAAATTTCCATAAAACTGAACTGTATCAGCAAGAGAGTTTATGGAAAAGGGGCGGGACTGTCAATGTATTTGCCGAAAGTGGGGGGTGGAAAATCAGATATGCAGAAAAAAACCGAAGGCCGGCCATATCCCCCTGGCTATGACCGGCCTTATTGCGATCGTTGTGCCCCTCATACCGGACCACACCAGCCGCTTTCGATACCGAAAACAGGTTATACACGCTGATTCGGTGAAGTGGACATTTTATTGTCCGTGCCGCTGACGCCACACATCGAGCTGACACTTGGCAGCCCGAAAGGCCTTGACGGCATTTTCCTCGGCGAAACTCACTGCTTTATCCATTCCTGCTCGTATTTGCACGGCCTGGTCCTGTCCCCCGCGGCGGTGTTGCTCAGCGTCCGTTTTGGACCACGACTCTTGTCGAAACGTCGGCATCCCGTTCGCCTCATCGTCCGGCGGAGGCGGGGCCAGCACATACACCGCGGTCGCAAAGCCGGTGCAGAAAAGTATGAGTGCATTCAGCACTTTGGTACGCCATTGACGCATTGTTCTTCTCCTGATGAACCTCTTCTCTCATATTCTCCTTACCGATTCGGATGCGGCCGGCATCACTTTGTTCCCTTCTAAAACGTAGGTAATAAACAAACGGTGGTCAAACGGCCTGTGTGAAATCGCATTATTTTTCATATCATTTTGAGAGAATGAAGGGCGCCAAGACTATCGGACGTTGTCGGCGGTCTGATAAAAAAGGGCCTGGACAGTTGACCTACTGTCCGGCCCTTGTTGATTCTATATATGGTTAATCGGAAAATACTACGGCAGACGCAACAGGACATATTGCGCAAGTCGGCCCGTCCGCACCAAGAGCAGAACTTGTCTTGTTTCTTCAGCCGCCTTGACTGCGTTGTTGAACTCGGCGACTGAATTGACTTGCCTGCGATTGATGCTCTCAATGACCATATTCGCTTCGATTCCTGCCCGGTCGGCCGGGCTGTCGGGCGTGACTTCGACGACGAGGACACCTTTTCCTTCGGTTAGGTTAAGTTGCGTTGCAGCCTCGGCGTCAACGGCCTGGATGCTGAGTCCCAGCTTGCGTCCGAGTTCGCTGGTCTGGGCAAGTTGGCTTTCCTCTTGCGCCCCGATGGTGACCTTCAGCGTGCGTTCTTTGCCCTCGCGGACGATCTTGATGTCAAGGGTCGTTCCAGGGGACGTAAACCCGATGATATTTCGGATTTCATTGCTGTTGGAGATTGCACTGTTGTCAATGCCGATAATAATGTCATCTTTTCTCAGGCCGCTCTTCTCGGCGGGCGAGTTTTCTTCCACATGGGTGATGATCACCCCGCCGGATTCGATCTCAAAGAATTGAGCCATTTCGGGTCCCAAATTCTGCATCGAAATGCCGAGGTACCCACGTTGGACCTGCCCGGTGGCCTTCAACTGATTTTTGATCATTACCGCCATGTTGATCGGTACCGCCAGCCCGACGCCCATGTAACCGCCCGTTCCTGTAATAATCGCCGAATTGATGCCGATGACTTTGGCGTCCAGATTAAGCAGCGGCCCGCCGGAGTTGCCGGGATTGATGGCCGCATCGGTCTGAATAAACGCCTGGTAGTCCTCAATATTCTGGCTGATCCGACGGCCTTTGGCGCTGACAACACCGACGGTCAGCGTCTCGGTAAGGCCGAACGGGTTACCGATGGCCACGACCCATTCGCCGACTTCTAAATCGTCCGAATTGCCCAGTTCCACATACGGCAGACCCGAAGCGTCGGGGATCTTCAGCAGGGCGATATCGGATCTCTCGTCCGAGCCGACGACCTCGACATTTTCAAATGTGCGCCCGTCATTCAACAGAATACGGACCTTGTCCGCCTGCGCAATCACATGATGATTGGTCAAGGCATAGCCGTCTTCGCTGATGAGAAACCCCGACGCCTGTCCTTGCCGCCGCCGTTCCTGCGGCTGCTGCGGCTGGCGGCTGCGCGGCCGAGAGCCGAAAAACCGGTCAAAAAACTCATCATCAAATGGCGAGTCCAATAATCCGCCGCGGACCTGCTCGACCGTTTCGACCTGAACGGCTACCACCGCCGGCATGGCTTTTTTGGCGACTTCTGAAAAGGCTCGGCTGGCTCTACGCAATGTCTCTACCCCATTGATATCCTCAGCCTGAACACTCGGAGATGCCACTACACACACAATCGCCATCAGCACAACCGCTCGGCTGATGGACATTTTTTTCAGTACGTTCATGCCTGTTCCTTTCTGTTGTGATGTTTGTCAATTCAGTTAAATTTTGTTAAATAACAGGATCCGTTTCGTCAGATCCTCCTATCACATTCCATGATATTCACCCGGACATATCTGCTGGCCCTTTCACAAAGATAACGATCTTGTTCAGTATTAAAGACTACACCTTCCTTCACCAAAATACGTCGGTTAGACTGACTTGTTCGTTACCGTTTTGCTGGTTCTGCTGTGCGATGGCGCAAACAGCACACCACGCCGTTAGGAGCGCATTATGTCATTTAATTTAAAAGACTTCCGTGTTTGCTGCGCCAACCCCAGATAATCGACGTCCGGCAGCAAATCGGCTCCCGTCCGTGTTCGGCCTGGCGCAGGCGATCCCGCGCCGTACGGATGGAAAAAATGTTCGCCAGCCCCTCCTCAATCAGCGTATCCAGCGTCGCATCCTCAAAGGCCTGCCACCATTTATCCGGCAGCAGCGTGGTGACTGAGTCAGAGTGGGCAGCGGGCAACGGAACCGGCGCTACAAGGTGTCCCTGCGGGGCGACGGTGAAGCTGCACAGTATCAATAACAGCAATCCGACACTGAAAAAGAAGCCGGTATAGATCGTAAAATTTCTTTTCATCTCGTTTGCCTTGTCTCGACCGTTGTTGGGAGTTCACACGTTAGTGTGTTCAAAAGTAGAAACAAGCAAAAGCTTGAACTCGAACATGGTTTTCATTGGGCTGAACTATTTCGACAATCGTATCCTCTTATAAGGTCGAAAGCAAGCCCTGATTTGGCAAGTCGGAAAAAACAGACGGATACCGCCGCGATACGAAGTCAGTTGATCTCTGCGATATCCTGATATTTTGGGACGACAATATCCCATCCTGTGTTTTCGACGAGAAAATCCTTGAAGGCGTGGGCGGATTCTTTTTCACCGTGGACGAGAAAGACCTTCCGCGGCGGGGTCTCGATATGGCGGAGCCAGTCGAGAATTTCCTGCCGGTCGGCGTGGGCGCTGAAGCCGTGTACCTGCGCGATGCGTGCTGTTACCGGATACGTCTGCCCCAGAATACGCACCTCCGGGTCGCCGTTGAGAATCGAGCGGCCCAGTGTCCCGTTGGCCTGATAGCCGACAAACAAAATGGTACTTTCGGGGCGGGTGATATTGTTGACCAGATGGTGTTTGACGCGGCCGCCGGTGCACATCCCCGATCCGGCAATAATCATAATCGTTCCGCGAATGTGGTTGATCGCCTTGGATTCGGAGGTGGACTGGACGAGCTTTAGCCCCTGAAAGCTGAAGGGCGATTCATTTCGCATCACCAGTTGTGCCATTTTTTCATCATACAACTCAGGATGCTTGCGAAAAACTTCGGTGACTTTGACGGCCATCGGGCTATCCAGAAATGTCATAATATGCGGGATACGGTCTTCGCGCAGCAGTTCGTTCATATAATACAGCACTTCCTGACTGCGGCCGACCGAAAAACTGGGCACGATGATGTTGCCGCCTGCCTTGTGTGTCTCATTGACCGCGTCGCAAAGCTGCGTTTTGGTGTCCTCGACGGTTGAGTGGACGCGGTCGCCGTAGGTGGACTCGACCAGCAGATAGTCGGCCTGAGTGAACGTCGCCGGGTCTTTCAGGATGGGTTTGTCGGTGCGGCCGAAATCACCGGTAAAGAGGATCGTACGGCACTCGCCGTTGCGGCAGACATCGACTTTGATGACTGCGGCACCGAGAATATGCCCGGCGGTGTGAAACGCCGCTTCGATGCCGTCGCCGACGGGGATGACCTCTTTGAACTTGATGGGACGGAACTGCGCAAAACTGGCCTCAGCGTCCAGAACGGTATAAAGCGGCTCGACGGGACGCGGCCCCTGACGGCCTTCTTTTATGTGGCGTTTTTTCTTGAACTCGGCGTCTTCTTCCTGCAACTTGCCGGCGTCCAGCAGCACGATCTTGGCGATCTCGGCGGTGGCCTCCGTCGCGTAAATCGGCCCTTTGAAGCCTTGTTTGACAAATTTTGGGATCAGGCCGCAGTGGTCCAGATGGGCGTGCGTCAGGAGAATCGCATCCACTTTGTCCGGTTCGACACCGAAATCCTCCCAGTTGCGATATTGCAGGTTGCGTTCCTGATACAGGCCGCAGTCGATCATGACCTTGGAATGGTTAAACTCCAGCAGGTGCCGCGAGCCAGTGACATTTTCGGCCGCTCCGAGAAAACGTAATCTAATATTCATTGTACCTCTTTCATCTGTTGTCAGCGTATCGCAGTCGCCAGTGTCAGTGTCGGCGATAGGCCGGGTTTAAGGAATAGATAATACAGCGTCCCTTCTTCATAGACCTGCCCTGCCATCCGTCCGGCCTCGTCGCCGACGCCCATATAGACATCGCAGCGTCCCGGCGCCCGGATCGCGCCGCCGGTGTCCTGATCCAGCGCAAAGCCGGTATAGGGCATTCGGCTGATGCCGCCGCCGAGCGGGCGCGGCAGGCGCGTCTGGAGCAGCGTCATCGAGGCACGCGGGTAAATGGCCTTGTCCGTGGCAATCGACCGCAGCGGAATCACCGGCTCGTTCAGACTGCCGCGAGGGTCCCCCTCGTCGGTGCGGAAGAACACATAACGCGGGTTGTGATAAATATATTTGTCGATCTGGTTCGGGTTGGCTTTGAAGTAATCGATCATCGCCTTGAGACTCAATCCCGACGCCGGCACGATGCCGTCGGCGATCATCTTTTGACCGACGCTCTGGTACTCGTGTCCGTTGGTGGCCGTGTAGCCGAGCGTTTTGAGGCTGCCGTCCGGCAGACGCAGTTTGGCCGAGCCTTGGACGTGCGTGATATAGACCTCAAACGGATCGGCCATCCAGGCGATTTCCTGCCCCTGAAGCATTCCCGATTGGTCGATTTGTCGTCGGTCGGGGTAGCGTTCTATCGCGCCGCCAGGCAACTGGCGTCCCAGAATCTCACCCTGCGGCCCTTTGACCAGGTCTTTCGGCTGGGCATAAAGCGGATAGCGGAAACGCTCGGTTCGCGTCATTGAACCGTCGAATATCGGTGTATAATAGCCGGTATAAAGCACCGTCCCCCGGTCATCGCAGCCGACGGACATATAAAAGTCAAATTGTGCCCGGATCGCCTCCTCAAGCGGGCGGCCGACGAGTCCCTGATCGAGCAGCGTACCGAATGCCCGCAGGCTGGCGACTGCATGGTCGTGGGTGATGCCGTTGCTGGGGAAAAAATGCCGGCTGGACGTCTTGGACAGGTAGCTGAGGCTGTGGTCAAGCGCCCGCCGCAGGTCAAGCGTATTGTAGCAGGCAAACGTAAAATCGGGGATCATAGCCGGATCGGTGATTTTGCGCAGAGCGTGCTTGCCGGGCGGGAGCTGCCGCTCATAATCCGGCTCTTCGACCACTGGCGGCGTCTTACACCCCGCAATCACCGCTATAATCACCGCCGTACCGACCCACAATCCTTTATACTTCATAACGACTCCACAAGAACCAAAAACTCAGTATTCTTTCCAACCACACGTCCTGCCTATTATGAGCGCACAGAGAATACTGTCAATCTTAATAAATATCGGACAACAAGCGGCAATTTCTTTAAACATCCGCAAACTTCCGCCTTTCAACTCCCCCTCGCCGACAGGCTGTGTCGGAACAGATTTTCCCGAACGGGTCTTTCGGATATAAAGACGGAGTTGTCTGAGCAGACAGTTGTTTCAAATATCAGGCGACTTTGAGCCGACAGGGGGGGATTCCATAAACGCAGGTCGTCAGCACCCCAAACTCCGCATTCACCCTTTCGGGCCCCGTAACAAAAAACCGTTAATGCCCAGGTTGTATGTGGTATGCCCGAACAGCAGTTCGACTTTCTGCTTTCGCAGGACATAGCCCCATGGCGCCGCGGGCCGGTGTCTCTTGGCCCTTGGGCCTGTGGTGACAGCAGGATGCCGACGGGCGAACACGCGCGCAGGTTCACCCCTACGGACTCTAACGCAGTGTCCCTGATATGAAGGGACTTATCGCAATTAATGGATGTCGTCCGGGTGGTAGTCGTCTTCGTCCAGATCGATCGGCTTGTAGCCTGGCTGCTTGGAACGCTCAAGCTCTTCGTTAAAAGCCTTGACAACGGCATCCTGGATTTGTCTTCGGCATTGAGCATTGATTGGATGCGCGATGTCGGCGTGCAGCTTTACCCGTCCCTTGGTATCCTGATGAACGCGGTCTTCGGGGAGTTTGGACCCGCAGGAACTGCAGAATTTTGATCGCAGTGGATTTTTCCCGCCGCAATGACTGCAATGATCGCTCATTTTGCGGGAGGGCATTGCAACGAACAGGCCGCCGGTTCCTTCGATGATTTTGATGTCCCGGACGACGAAGCTATTGTCGAGCGTCATTGAGCAAAACGCCTTGAGACGGTCGTCCTGATTGGACACAAGTTTGACTCGAACTTCGCTGATTTCCATAGTGTGCCTCGCATAATCGTTACCAGCTATTGTTGTGGACGCACCTGCTTTCGCAGTTAAACTCGTTCTTGAGCCAACTCTGCAACTGAGGCAACCGCTGTCGGTCGGGGTTGAGGATAAACATCGCCGACCCGCTTCCGCTGAGGCAGACCTTGCGGCCGCAGTAGGCCTCGCAGCGATTTTTCAGCTCTGCCAGTTTCGGATACAGCTCGAAACAGCTCGTTTCCAGCATATTTGCGCATATTTTTGCGAGGGAATCAATACTCTTTTTGCCGAGAAGCGGTTTTATTTGTTCGAAAAATCGCTCATAGCTGGCCGGGTCGTGTCTGTATTTTCCGTAAACGCTTTTTGTAGGGACACTTATGTTTGGCGTCAATACCAGTGCGTCAAATGCGAAATTTTCGGCCGGCGGGCGAATTTTTTCCCCGCGTCCAGAGCAAAGGGCGGCCGGTCCATAGAGGAAAAAGGCGATGTCGCTGCCGAGTTGTGCGGCGATGTCGTGCAGCACGTCGGCCGGCTGGTTCAGCTCAGCAAAGCGGTTCAGCCCCAGCAGTGCGGCCGCGCAGTCGCTGCTGGCGCTGCCCAGGCCGGTTCCGGCGGGGATATTTTTGGTCAACGTAATACGCAAAGGGGTCGAGCGTCCCGCTTTTTCGAGCAGCAGGACACACGCCCGCCAGACCAGATTGTCCTCTCCGTCCGGCGCCCAGTGCGGCCCCCGGCAGACCAGCTCGATGCCGTCGGTTTTGCCCGGCTCAAACAGCAGCTCATCATACCAGTCAATCTTGGTCATCAGGGTCTCCAGTTCATGAAACCCGTCCGGACGTTTGCCGGTGATCAGCAAAAACAAATTAATCTTGGCCGGGGCATACACCAGCAGGCCGCAATGGGTTGTGTTGAATTGTTCGATCATGGCGTTTATTTCTTCGTCAGGCCGTCTCGCTTAACAAGCGGGACCATGTTTGTATGTGGCCGTCTTCGTCGGCTTGGTCTTTTTCGATGACGTGGCGGGTTGGGTCGTCCCATTCGGCGGCGTTGAGCAACTCGGCGTAATGATGCACGGCCTTTGTCTCGACGAAAATGCCGGTCTTGAGGATGGCTTTTTTGCCCAACAGACGTGAGCCGAAGCCGATGCCAAAGCCGACCAGCCACCACGCCCATCGAAACAGGCTCGGCGTCAACCCATATTCGTAGAGTTTGACAGTGAAATCCTGGACGTGGGTCATTTCGTTGCACATCGCGGCGATTAATTCGCGGTTCAGGGCGTCATCAGTCTGCGTGATCTGGAAGCGGTAGGTGTTGACCGCCATGATTTCGAGCGAGTGCAGGGTACGCAGGGCGTTTTTGACCTTGCTGCGGGACTGTGGGGACAAATGGTGGCCGCGCAGCACAATCTGGTTGTGCAAAATGGGCGGACGCACCATTGAAATATCGTATTTTTTCACGTCCGAATCAGCCAAAAATGTCCTCTTGTTAAGATAAAAACAGCACATTTAGTCAGGAAGGACAACGCGTCTTTCCGATGCTGTCGATTATTATAGGTGTTTTGGGTATTCTTGGCAAGTCCTTGGAGAAATGACGGTTTTCCCATCGGTCTGCTGCGCAGAACCGATGCCAACCAGCCGTACTTTTGTGTGACGGCTACTTGACTTTTCGGATCATATACCCGGCGAAGATACTGACGACCATCAGATAATCCAGGTCGGGCAGGCTGTAGTGCGGGTGTTCGGTGGAATTTTCGACGTAGAGGATGCCGTAGCATTCTTGTTGCAGCATGATGGGGCAAATCATTACCGAACGGATCCCGCGGTTGGTTATCTGTCGGGGCAGTTGGTGGACCAAAAGGTATTGATTTTTTTCGATCGCGTCGGCCAAGCTTTTGGGGATGGCCAGATCGACTCGTTCGATTTGTTCGGTGGTGATTTTCCGGCCGCCCTGAATGTCCATCGGGCCGGACGGTTCCAAGCGAAGAGAGACCCATACATTCAACGCTGAAAACTGGCGGAAGAGCAAGTCATTCAGAGCCTTGAAAAGTCCATCGAGTTTTTTTTGTGCTCCGAGTGTATCCACGGATTCATGCAATTGGTGGATGCGTTTTGGCGGAAAACGGATGGGCGGGGCGTCGGCGGCGTCAATCTTTCGATCCACGGTGTGCAGTTCGCGACGAATTTGACTTTCGCCAACGAGGGTGTCTTCGAGAACCATACGCTTGTCCGAATCTTCGTCGTCTTCGAGGCTGACCCGGATGGAAAAATCGGCGATACGGATGGCGTCGTTGTGCTTGATTTCCGCTTTATGAATGGCTTGGTCGTTCAGGTAGGTTTTGTTGGACGAGCCGAGGTCTTCGATGATCCATTCGCCGTCTTTGGTGGTGTAAAAAACGGCATGCTGGCGCGAGACAGATTTGTCGGGCAGGAAGACCTGACTTCCCATTTGGCGTCCCACGTAGATTGGACCGCGGTCGAACTTGAGTTCGTTGACGCTGCTGGAACCTAAACTGACAAAAAGCCTCATAAAACACCCTTTTTAGCTTTTTATTCCATCAAACATTATTATAATCTATATTAAGGCTTTGTGTCAATCTTGAATCCTCCTGAAATGAATAGTCTTATAGAAAAATCACCAAATGAATTTGCACTCCGGGAGGTATTCTGATATACTGAAGTCATGGCAAAATATCCGATTACACTTGAAATGAGCGGACGCAGGGCCGTGGTGATCGGCGCCGGCCCGGTTGCGGCCAGAAAAGTACAATCCCTTCAAGAGGCCGGGGCACGGGTCACCGTCGTTGCCCAGCAGGTCCAGCCCATTCTCGAAGAGGCCTTTCATCTGCCGCATGTGGAACTGGTGCTCAGCCCCTATCAAAAGGCGTATCTGGTCGGGGCGACGCTGGTGATAGCGGCGACCAATGACCAAGTGCTGAATCGACAGGTATTTGCCGATTGTCAGGAGTTGGAGATTTTGTGCAATGTGGTGGACCAGCCGGATTTGTGTGATTTTTTTGTGCCGGCGGTCGTTACGCGCGGCGATTTGCAGATTGCCGTCAGCACCGACGGGCATTGCCCCGCCTACGCCGGTCATCTGCGCAAAAAACTGGAAACGCTGTTCACCGAGACACACGGGCAATTTCTCGATGCGCTCGACCAGGCACGCCGTCAGACCCTTGAGGCGATAGACGACCCTGATCAGCGAAAGGCGGTTTTAGGTCGTTTGGCCGGGGATGAGTCGTTCGAGTATTTCGTCCAACACGGTGCCGCCGAATGGCACACCCACTGGCAGGGCCTCATTGCCGACCATGCCAATCACCCGCTTTAACTCCCGCGCCGCAACGGCACACCTCGAATAATCAATCATCAATGGAATAATTCCCTTGATTCCAAGCCCACAATCCGTGTATAACATATCGGAATAGACCGGCAATCGCAGCCGATACCGATATGCCCCTTGTTTATTGAAGGATACCGCCGATGGGTTTATGATCGGCGGCTATCAGGTCTGCGACAAGTGGCTCAAAGACCGCCGCGGCAGCATGCTGGGCTACGACGATATCGAACATTATAAAGAATTCTCCGTCGCCTTGGCCGAGACGATCCGCCTGATGGCGGACAACCGATTAGAGGCAACTTAACAATGAACCCCTGTCAATTGATATGTGAGACGGCGGGGTGATTTAAAGGAATGTGTATTTATGGAAAAAGACATTGTCCGGCAATTGCATGGGGATTTTGAAAAGCGCGTCTATGTCGATCAGGACAGCGGGGTTGAGTTTTGGCTGGCCAGAGAGCTTCAGGAACTGCTGGGATATGCCAAATGGGAAAACTTCACAAAAGTCATCGACAAAGCTAAGATTTCCTGTAAAAACGCCGGTTTTGAGCCGTCAGACCATTTTCCTGATATCAGGAAAATGGTAAAGCTGGGTATGGGAACGGTTCGGGAAGTGGATGATATCGCGTTGACGCGATATGCCTGTTATCTGATTGCCCAAAACGGCGACCCTGCCAAAGAGGCCATTGCATTTGCCCAGACTTATTTTGCGGTTCAGACCCGCAGGCAGGAGATTATTGAACAGCGGATTGCGGAAGTTGAACGACTTAACGCACGTAAGAAGTTGACGCTGTCTGAAAAGGAATTGTCCGGGATTATCTTTGAGCGCATCGGCGATCAGAAGGGGTTCGGCCGGATTCGCAGCCAAGGCGACAAGGCGTTGTTCGGAAAAACGACCGAGCAAATGAAACAACGACTGAGTGTCCCGAAGGGGCGACCGCTGGCCGATTTCCTGCCGACGATAACGATCAAGGCCAAGGATTTTGCGAATGAAATAACCAATTTCAATATTAAGCGGGACGACCTGAAAACCGAAGCGGGAATTACGCGCGAGCACGTCAAGAACAATCAGGATGTTCGCAAATTGCTTGTCAAACGAAACATCAAGCCCGAAGAACTGCCACCGGAAGAAGACATCAAAAGCTGGAACGAAAGCTTACCTCGGAAGAAAAAACATTGCCGGGTTCAGTACAAGGCTTTGAATCTATGCCGAGCGACGATGACGGGATGTATTAACGTGGCACGGGCTTCCAGCCCGTGAGAAAAATACAAATACCTATGCGTTTGAATTGATGATAGATAATGGTTTGATGGAAAAACGGATGATTGATTTAGGCGGGGGCTGGGAGTTTATGGAATTTCCGGAGTCTGCGCGGCGGATACGCGATCTGGACGACGGGCAATGGACGCCGACGCAGGTGCCCGGCTCGATCTTTACCAGCCTGATAGAGGCGGGCTGTGTGCGCCGGTTCGAACTGGAGGCCAATCCCGAGGATTTCGACTGGGTCAGTCAGCGGGCGTGGGTGTATCGCAAATGCTTCGATCTGGATGCATCCTTTTGTGGTTGCGACAGCGTTCAGCTTGTTTTTGAGGGACTGGACACTGTTAGTCAGATATGGTTCAACGACAAGCTGATCGGCAAGACCGAAAATATGTTCATCGCCCATCGTTTCGAGGTCGGCGACCAGTTGCGGGCGGGACGCAATACCCTGATGGTCAAACTCCTCTCGGCCACGGGACATGCCGAACGGCTGATGCAGCGCTACGGCACGATGAGCGACCACCATTTCGGTGATCCGCGACGGTCGTATGTGCGCAAGGCGCAATATCAATTCGGCTCGGTGCTGGGACCGGCGCTGCCGGGCTGCGGCATCTTTCGGCCTGTTCGTTTGGAGCGGTATCAGACGGCACGGATCGAAGACGTTCACGTCCGCACCATCGACTGCAATCAGCATTACGCAGACATCCGCGCGGCGATCCAAATCGAGCGTTTGCCCGGCCAAGAGAATAAACCGCTGACGGTGCATCTTACTCTTGGCGGCGGCGGGTTGGCGATAGACCAAGCGTTGCAATTCGAGCCGCTGGAGACGCTGAACACCACCGTGATTCGCATTGATCGTCCTTTCTTCTGGCAGCCGGTCGGATACGGTGTGCCGCATTTGTATCACTTGACGACACGGTTGACTGATCGGGAAGGCACACCGCTGGACGAGTGTCAAACCGATTTCGGCGTACGCCGGATTCGTCTGCAGCGAGGCAAAGAGCCGTCGGAAAAATCCTTTCGCTTTGAGGTCAACGACACGCCCGTCTATGTCAAGGGGGCCAATTGGATGCCGCTGTCGATGCTGCCCGGCACGGCCCAGCCGCAGGATTACGAGCGGTTGCTGACCGCCCTCAAAGACGCCCACGTCAATATGCTGCGCGTCTGGGGCGGCGGGGTTTATGAAGATGACACCTTTTATCGCCTGTGCGACAAACTGGGCATCCTCGTTTGGCAGGACTTTGCGTTTGCCAGCGCGTACTATCCCGATCGCCAGTGGTTTATGGACCTTGTCGCCCAAGAAACGCAGGCCGTGGTGCGGCGGCTGCGCAATCACGCCTGTCTGGTGATGTGGTGCGGAAACAGCCGGATCGACCATCTGCACGAAAGCGGACGGCTGGGCACCGGACGCAAATTTTACGGCCGTGGGATTTATCACGAGCTGCTGCCGTCGCTGCTGACCGAACTGGACCCTGATCGGGACTACGTGCCGACGACGCCGTTTTGCGACAGCGAGGCCAAAGACCTCAACGCGCCGAGCGAGGGGACGTGCCATCACTGGGAGGTGTGGAACGGCCTTTCCCCGACGCGCGAATATCTATTTGAGTTGTCGCAAATCCCGCCTTTTTTGGCGGAGTTCGGGCTGCAATCGCTGCCGGGGATGTCGTGCCTTCGGCGCATTTGTGCCCCCAACAGGCTGACGATGGGTTCTGCGGCGATTGAAAAACACAGCTATCAGCCCGAAGGGGACGGGCGGATGGCACGGTATTGTGCCGAGCTGTTTGTCCCGCCGAAGACACTGGCCGAGCAGATCGCTCAGACGCAGCTTGTACAGGCCCGCGCGGTGAAGCTGTGCGCCGAACATCTTCGCGCCAACAACGACATCAACGGCGGGCTTCTGCTCTGGACGGCCAACGACTGTGCGCCCGCGGCGGGCTTTTCGGCGATTGATGCGTGCGGCCGCCCCAAGGCGCTGTATTATTACGCCCGGCGATTCTTTCAGCCGCATCTGATCACGCTGGAACTGGACAAAGAGGCGTATCTGAAGCCGTATTTGAAAGGCAGCGGCATCGTGGTCGTCAACGACACCCCCGCGCCGCTGACGGCGACGGTGCGGTGCCGCTGTATGGACTTTTACGGGCGGACGCTGGATGCGATGGAATATCCGGCCGTGCTGGGGCCGTACTCAAAATCGCCGCCGCGCACCTTGCCGCGAACGCTGGCCTGTCCGCAGGCTCCGTCCCGAAGTTTTTTACATCTTGAAGTGATCAATGAAAGGGGGCTTGCCGCCGAAAACCGATTCTATTACCTGCCGGACAAACACATTGACTGGCCCGCGGCCAAGCTGGATATCGACATCACCGCAACGGACCTTTTGTGCTGGACAGTCCGCTTACGTTCGGCGACGCTGGTGCGCGACCTGACCCTTGAACCGCCGGCCGCAGCGGTCGTTTCGGACAATTACATTGATTTGCCCGCCGGTCAGCAGCGCGATATCCACATCCGCTTTACAGACAGGCCGCCCCATCCGAGCGTCCCGGTCGGCCTCTGTTCGATTCCCTGCAGAATATGCTGAGAGAGCCTGCTTTGGTTACAGCCCCCGCATCATAAGGTCGCTGCCCATTCCTCCGGTCATTCTTGTGTCACCGAGCGACATTCCCTGTGCTGTGGTGCGGGTCATGTTCAGCGGCATCGCGTTTTGCTCGGCATTTTTGATCTCTTCCTGTTGTCGCCGCATATCACTCGGCCAGTTGCGGCTTCCGACGGGCATGGCCAGCATCGCCTGATCCGGTCCGTAATACAACATCTGCCAGTACTCTGAGCGATTGCTGAAATTGGCCACCCACTCTGCGTGGCTGTTGATATCCACCAGCATATACGGCGTTGTGAAATCCACTGTTTGAGGGTCTGAAGACGACGCCGCTGTGTCCATGCCGCCTTGCATTGCTCCCATCCTCGCCATCTCCATTCCCGGTATTTCCATCCCCATTCCCGTGATGCCGGGTCTGGCGGCAGGGGGAGCGGGGGGGGTGTACTCGGTGCGTTGGCCGATGGTTTGGCCGGGGAACACCTCAAATTCCTGTGTACGCCACTGCCCAAGATAATAGCGGGCCACCTCCACCTTCACGCCGTTGCCCGTCTCGCGTACCAGCATATCCGTCGGAAACAGGTGCAGCATTTTGGGAATTTCGACCGGGTTGGTCGGCTCGGAATACGCGCTCCACAGAACCACTTGGTTTTTGTTATGGCGCTGATCGTCCCGGAACCAGTTGCGTCCTGCGATGGGGTTGAAGACGCCCAATCGAACACGGTACTGGTAGGTTTCACCCTGGCGAGCGGTATCGTCGTGCGTCCAGACCAGCAGGGGATCGCGGCGGTTTTCGAGTTTGGTTTGTTCGTCAATACGTTCCTGCTGCAGATCACGCAGTACATCTTCCAGTGTTCGTTCGCGGCGTGCTGCGGCTGCGGTTCGGGGGGTTGTGGGTTCCGGAGTTAGGCCGCCGCGCGGCTGGGGCTGAGGCTGAGTTCGAGTCGGGGTACGTGTTGCTGGCTGGCGTGCCCCGCCGGTCATCTCGTCGCCGCCGGTTTCACGGGCACGAAGCCGCTCTTCACGCAACTGACGACGGAGTTCTTCTTCCTGCCGTCTGAGAATTGTCTGGGTTTCATCCAGATACTTCGGCGGCAACCACCCCGTTTGTCCCGAAGCAAAATCATAGGCTGCTGGCTGCAGCAGATTGACCTGCATACGCGGGTCTTCATATTGTTTGAGCCATAGCATCACGCCGCCGAATTCCATTGCTTCGGTGGTCATCGGCGTCTGTTCCTTGAGTTTACGGAAGGGGTCGATTTGCGTGGGCGGCAGCGTGTTCCACTCACTCCAAGAGCCGTCGGCATGCTTTTGTCGCCGCTGCAATTCCAGCCGAGCAATCACCGGTTTGGCAAACGCCGGTTCGCGCCAGGAAGCATTCAGTCGCGGCCCGTTAAAGGATTGCTGGAAATTCTGATACAACGTCGCCACATTAATGCGGCCGGAGATGCTGACCAGATCCAAGTCAGCCAGTTCGGTCTCGACTGCGTCATAGGGGATATCCGGTGACACTTCTTCGACCGGTTTGAATACGGCTCCGCGCAGCACCGCAACCTGAACATCGGTCAAGGCAACGATCTCCGGCGTCGGATAGACACGATCATCATCAAGAAGCTCTTCGCCAGCGCCGGGAAGCGGAATGATCCGCGCGACGCCCAGTTGCGGCAGCGATATTCTAAGCAGGTCCTCAAACTCGGAGACAAGCCGTAAGTCGTATTCCCTTCGCGGAGCCGGTGCGGCCATCTGATCTTCCAATTGGTTAGCCTGCTGTCGGTTCTCCAGGTCGATCCGGCCGGGGCCGATTTTTCGCCCGGCAACCTGAGCGCCATAAGGATTACCCAAGACAAATGCCCAGAGCAGATACATACTGATCAGTCCGATCAGACCCAGAACGATTTTATCCAAGTGGGCTTCAAGCATGTCCTGTATATTTTGTTTCTTGCTCATATCGATTTCCCATCAATTTTGTGCGGACGCTGCCAAAAAAATTCGCCCGTTTTGTTAATTGCCTACCGTATAGAATTAATGCTACCAGTTGCTCCCGCCCGCTCCCGGCGTACCGGGCTGGGTTTCCAATTGCCCCAGCGACTCTTTGATCGGGTCCGGCTTGATGGCGTCATAACCTTTTCGATCTAACAGGTACTCGCCCACCAAGTCCAGCCGCATCACCGCTCCATCGCCATAGCGGTACAGTTCATGGTCGGGGTTATCTTTTTCGACGGCACTGGCAGCGCTTTCAAGGATCGTAATCTGATTATGGCGAGATGCGATGACGCGTCCATCTTCCTGGAAGTCTTCACGGAACGTATGTTCTTTTTCGCTGCATAACTCCTGCATAAAACTCAAGACGTGACGATTGTCAATAATGACCGACACCGCGAAATGCACAACATCATAGTCAGTGCCGCCGATTCTGCCGGTCCAGGGAAGCGGCTGAACGAACACACTCGGCGACGTTGCCGTCACATAATTGGGGTTGTCGCGTCCGGTATCTCGGCGTGTTGCAGTTTCACTCGTCACGCCGCCGGCGGGGCGCCGGCTGTCTCCGGTCGCTACCGGTCCGCTGAAACTGACGCCCAATATCCGTTTGACCGGCGACGTCGCGACGCGGGTGGATCCGGTATTCATTGCCTGAATGGTTTTGGCGATGTCGTTATAGATCCACAAGGCGATCTGAGAATTCCAGCAGTCCTGAAGGGCGGTCGTCTTTCCCTCAAAGGTATAATTGTTCCAGAAGTCATACCACGCAAAGGCCGTGGGGCTTGCATAAACCGAAATGCTTTCCGCACGGGCAATGCACAAGGCGTCAATCATCGGATCCAGTGTCCCCGCCCGGCGTGCCGTTGCGGGGCGGTTGATCATACCGCCGCCGACAACGGGGCGCGTCATCGTGCCGGTACGTTGGCGGATCTCTGTTTCGCTGGGGGCGTCCAGTGCGTTTAGCGTTTGAAACATAGTCTCGATCGCTCGGTTATAGTTCCTGCCGTATTCCAAATAGACTTGCGACGACGTGTCTTTCGGCTCCGGGAAGATGTTCCAGGCGATCAATTCACGCTGGCTGCTTTGGCGGACAAGGTCATCGATCAGTGTCACTTCATTTTCAAGGCGATCCATATAGGCCTTAACCAGAGGCGGCGTATTTCGCGACGGCACGTTGGCGGACAACCCCTGAATCGTCTTTGCCTGGCGAACGCTGTTATCCATCTGGGCGCGCACTTTGCTGCCGATCCACAGTGTCGGCAGCAGTAAAAGCACGGCAAAAACCAACAAGCCCATCGGCGGCAGCAACGCTGCGTATTTCTTTATAAAATTTTTAATAAATCCCATTCTGTTCTCCGTTGCAGTTCGAACTTCTGCTTTGGTTCAATGACGATTAGTCGCCGTTAAAAGGTACTTCTGCCCATCATTCCGTCGTCGGTTGCGACAGGGGTCGGGGCGTCTTTCCAGATAAACTTCAACTGTATCCGAAACCAATGATCCCGTTCAATATATTGTTCGGTGCCGAGAGGAGTCAGTTTGACCCGTCCCAGGTCTCGGTCGGTCAGTTCGGGGTTTCGGCGGATGTCGTCCTGTAAGATGATATCATAGGTTCGGCTGATTTCTTCCTGCGTCATCGGATCGACCAGCACCAGCTCAGTGAAAATACGTTCGGGTACAGCGCCACCCCCTCTCATGCCGGGTCTGATCGGCATCGTTGGCCCCGTCGGCATTGTTGGCCCCGTCGGCATCGTCGGCCCCGTCGGCATCGTTGGCCCCATCGGCATCGTCGGCGCCCTCTGGCCTGCGCCGGGCTGAACCAGTTCTCGGGGGACGCGTTCGATTTCTTTGGCGATACCGATGCCGGCCGGCATGTTCGTTGAGGCTGGATCGACCCGGCCCCATTCAACCTTAAAGTGTGTAATTTCGCCTTTCTTATACAACGCGAACGGGCTCCCGGGGATCACCTTACTGAGATTCTCAAGCCGGGTTACCAGGCCCCATCGTGTCATGTCGCCGCTGACGCCGGGCGGATCCAGCAGTTCGGCAATGCTTTCATAAGGGCTGTAGCCCTCAATCAGCAGAACAAACCCGGTTTTGTTTTCTATTTCCTGGGTCTCCATTCCGCCCATACCGCTTTCCACCATCGATTGTACTGGGGGACTCGATCCGGCCGGCGGCCTGACCGTCGCAGTTGGGGGACGGTAGTAATCGCCTCTGCGCGTTTCTGTTTGCGGGAACGGGGCGACGGACACATCCTGTGCCGGCTCGATCATCAGCCGCGTTATAAACAACTGCTTACGTTCTTTCCGCGGAGTGTTCATCACCGTTACCGCGTCGCCTCTTCGAAAGGCGTCGAACAACGCAGATTGTTCGGGAGTATTGTCGGCGTTCGGTAAGCAGGCAAGGATCGTCTCATTTAACCGCGGCACAATATCCCGAAATGCGAAAACGTCTTTGTGCATTTTGACCTTATCCAGTAACGGGGCCTTGCGAGCCTCCTCGGAGGAGACCTCCCGTTGGATCTGCTGTACCTGTCCGATGATGGAGGCGACCTCGACGCGAACGGAGGAATGCCTGTTGTACTGGCTTAAATCCCGAAACGCACGTCCCAGCGACAGCAACATCACAAACACGAGGATGCTTGCGGCAGCAGTAAAAATCCGTGCTTTGCGTGTCCAGGCCATCGCGCGAGCGATTTTGCGCGGCAGCAGATTGGTCTGTATCTTGGCTTGTTTGAACAACTGCACGCCCAGCCCATAGGCAATCGGGAAGTCGGATACATTTTCGTGGAATTTGGCGGTTGAGATATCCGACGACAGGGTGAGCCGTTCAAAGGCATCGGGTTTGACGACCGTGATCCCCAGCGTCTGCTGTAGATATTTGGCCAATCCCTGCAGTTTCATCCCGCCGCCGGTGGCGATCAAATGGGTAAATGTTTTGTCACGGCCTTGGGCGCTGCTGCTGTAAAAGCCCAGACTCCGCTGCAATTCGCCGCCCAACTCCGTATAAACCGGCTTCATGGCCGTATAGATTTGGCGCATATATTTACTGACCGGGGCGGAGCGTTTGAGTTTTTCAGCTTTCTGGAAACGCAGTTTAAAGGCATCGGCGATGGCCTGCGTAAATGCATTGCCGCCGATGCGGATGCTGCGCTGCCACACCGTATCGCGCGTACACACCACCAAAGTTGTGTTTTCCGCACCCATATCAAGGATGACAACCGCTTTGTTCGGCGAATCATTGATTTCTGTGCGGTCGTAACAGGCGTAGTTGTAGAGAGCCATCGGGGCGATCTGGACACAGGAGACACGCAGGTTCTCGTGGGTAAAGTGATCCATCACTTCGGCGATCAGCTCATTTTTGATCGCAAAAATCCCCACTTCCGTATCGGGGCTGTCCGGGTTTTCCATCAGTTGCCAGTCCCATTCCACTTCGTTAATGTCAAAGGGGATTTGCTGAACCGCTTCAAACTGGACAATTTCAGGTATTTTTTTGGTTTCAACGGGGGGCAGTTTAATAAAGCGGGCAAAGCTGTTTTGGCCGGCGATTGAAATGGCCGCTTCTTCTTTGGTCAAATCATTTTGAGCCAGAAACTTCTGAAGTGTCTCAACAATGATCCGTTCCTTTTCCACCGTGTCTACTTCGCCGGACGACAGGATTTGGCTGTGCTCAATATAATCAAATCCGATTACTTCAAGGCCTTGCTCGCCTTCCCGCATGCGGAGCGCCTTTAATGCATTCGACCCTATGTCTATGGCCCAGACACCTCGTGTTGCTGCCATCGCTTTGTACTCCTGTTAATTAATCCATCAGACCATATGCCGGTTTTTCAAAAAACGCTTCTCTCGGACCGGTTTTTCGTTATAGTAACCATCATGAAAACATTTGCGTTAAAAACGCTTGGCTGTAAAGTCAACCAATACGAAAGCCAGCAAATAGGCCACGTTTTTGAGCAGGCCGGGCTTACGCCTGCCCGCTCCGGCGAGCCTGCCGATATTGTTGTGGTGAACACTTGTTGCGTCACCCATATTGCCTCGTCCAAAAGCCGCCGCGCCATCCGCCAAGCGACGGCCAAAAATCCACACGCACCCCTAATCGTTACCGGCTGCCTGCCCATCGGCCAAATGGACGAACTGAACGACCTCGACGATAACTGCCTAATCATCACGGATAAAACACATTTTTCGGCGACCTTGAATCAGATACTATCCAGCCACAATACCGACTGCCGAACACAAAACCATAGTAAACCATCCCTATCCTGTAAAATCAAGCATAAAACCGAAAACATACAGTCCACTGATAGCACTGACCCTGAAAGTTTGCCCTTGCTGAAGTCCTACGCCGGTCGCTCTCGTGCTTTCCTGAAAGTCCAAGACGGCTGTGATGCCTACTGCACCTATTGTATTATACCCAAAATCCGCACGAAGGTTTGCAGCAAGGATGTAAAAAATATTCTTCAGGAGGCTCGCGATCTTATCGCAGCCGGGCATAATGAGATCGTTTTGACAGGTATTTTCCTGGGGGCCTACGGCCAGACCACCGCTCGACGCAAGCGATGGGACCCGGCTTACAGGGACAGTCTGGCCGAAATGGTCGCTCAAGTGGCTGCGTTGCCGGGGTTGGCTCGTCTAAGGCTGAGTTCGCTGGAGCCTTCGGATGTAACCGAGCGACTTTTAGAGGTTTTCAAGCAGTATCCGACCCTGATGCCGCACTTGCACCTGCCGCTCCAGTCCGGCTCAGGTCGAATTCTCAAACGGATGGCCCGTCAATACACAATAGGGCAATTTATGGATGTAGTCGATCGTGCAAAAAGTGTTCTCGACCGTCCCGCCATTACGACGGACATCATTGTCGGTTTCCCCGGCGAAACCGAGGAAGATTTCGAGCAAACACTGGACATTTCACGTCGGGTTGAGTTTTCCAAAATCCACTCGTTCAGCTTCAGCGTGCGAAAAAACACCCCCGCGGCCCTGCTGGAGCCAAAAGTCCCCGCCGCCGTCATACGCGACCGCTCGGATCGTCTGCATGCCCTCGATCAACAATTACAGATACAATTTCGGCGACAATTTCTCGGTCAAACCGTCGAAGTCATCGTCGAACACATTCGGCCGCCCAAAGGTCGCTGCGAGCGTTATTTTATGGTGGATATCGGCAGTCTTCCTGACGCAGCCAAGCTCAAAAAGGGTCAACGGGTTCGCTTGGTGTTAAGAGACTAATTTTCCAAAATTTATTAAGTCGTGCTTGTATGACACAGGCAAAACGGTTAGAATCCCTGCTTCAATCATCAGAACATTAATTTTTTCGGGAGAGCGTCAAATGAAGAAACAAGGAATAGTACTTTTGGTGTTGGCGGGGCTTCTGGCGGTGGCTATTTCCACCCTCAATGCGGCCGTGCCCGACTGGGAAAACGAGCAGGTCGTCGGCATCAATAAAGAATCGCCCCGCAGTACCGCTATGCCTTATTCAAACAGACAAAACGCGATCCGCGGCGAGCGGCTGTCATCACCGAATGCGCAGGTGCTCAACGGCGATTGGAAATTTCACTGGTCGCCCGATCCCGATAGTCGTCCGACAGACTTCTATAAGCCCGATTATGACGTTCGCGCATGGGATACGATTCCTGTGCCGAGCAACTGGCAGATGCAGGGCTACGGTGCGCCGCTGTATGTCAATGTCACCTACCCGTTCCGCCAAGATCCGCCCCGCGTAATGGGCACCCCGCCGGGCCACTTTACCAATTATAACGTCCGCAACCAGGTCGGCTCCTACCGGCACACCTTTACGGTGCCGAACAACTGGCAAGATCGTCAGGTTTTTATCGTCTTTGACGGCGTGGACTCGGCATTTTATTTGTGGATCAATGGCGAAAAGGTCGGCTACAGCCAAGACAGCCGAACGCCGGCGGAATTCAATATCACAAAATACCTCAAGAGCGGACAGAATGTCCTTGCCGCGGAAGTCTATCAGTACTGCGACGGATCGTATCTGGAAGACCAGGACTTTTGGCGGCTGAGCGGGATTTTCCGCAATGTCTATCTGTATTCGACGGCGCCGGTTCGCGTCCGCGACTTCTTCGTCAAGACCGATCTGGATGAACAATATCAAAATGCGGCCCTGACGATAGAGGCGGAAGTCTTTAATTTCACTGAGGATGCCGCAGGTTACACGTTGTCCGGCGAACTGCTGGACGCCCGCGGCAGACGAGTCGCACAGATTCCCTTTGAAACCGCCTCGGCCGCAGTCGGCGCCAACGCCGTCGTCAGCCAAACGGTAGTCGTTTCCAACCCCGCCAAATGGTCCGCCGAAATGCCCAATCTCTATACGCTCGTGCTGACCCTCAACGACTCCCGGGGCAGAACGCTCGAATATTTGTCCTCGCGAATGGGCTTTCGCAAGGTCGAGATCAAGGGCGGCCAGTTGCTGGTCAACGGCCAGCCCATTTATGTCAAAGGGGTCAATCGCCACGAGCATGATCCGGACACCGGCCACGTCATCTCGCGCGAGTCGATGATTCAGGACATTGTGCTGATGAAGCAGCATAACATCAACACGGTGCGCACATCACATTACCCGACCATGCCGGAATTTTACGAGCTGTGCGACGAATACGGCCTGTACGTTATTGACGAAGCCAACATTGAATCGCATGGGATGGGTTACGGCAACGATTCGCTGGCCAAAAAACCCAATTGGAAAATGGCGCATCTGGCACGCATTGAGGCGGTGGTGGAACGTGACAAGAACCATCCCTCGGTGATTATCTGGTCGATGGGCAACGAGGCCGGTGACGGCATTAACTTTGAAGCCGGCAGTGCCTGGATCAAAGAGCGCGACCCGTCGCGGCCGGTGCATTACGAACAGGCCGGTGAGCGTCCGCATACGGACATTGTCTGCCCGATGTACGCCGGCATCGATCACCTTGTCCGCTATGGACGGCGGGAGCTGACCCGTCCGCTGATTCTGTGCGAATACGCACACGCCATGGGCAACAGCGTCGGCAACCTGCAAGACTATTGGGATGCGATTGAAACCTACAAACACTTGCAGGGCGGGTGCATTTGGGACTGGGTGGATCAGGGAATCCGAAAGAAAGTCGAGTCAACTTTCAGCCTCCGCGAAAGCGCCGCCGATGTCAGCGGACGCATGAACGGTAAAATCGAAACCGGACAGGCGGGCGTCAAAGCCCTCCAGGGTTCGGTGACGTTTGACGCCGCGCCGAGCCACAATATCACCGGCAAGGCAGTGACGCTGGAAGCCTGGGTATGGCCTACCCGGACCGGCGGCGAACACGGGCCGATTGTCGGCAAGGGGGACAGCCAATATCTGCTCAAGCTGATCAACAACAACCGCGAGGCGGAATTTGTCATCTATGACGGCACCTGGATTACGGCCCGGACGGCTCTGCCTGAGCGGGCCTACACCGAATGGACGCATCTGGCAGGGACCTACGATGGCAGTACGCTGATCCTGTATATCAACGGACAGCCGGCCGCTCGCCATTCCCACACCGGATCCATTGCCGATTCAACCTATCCGGTCGCGGTGGGCACCAACTCCGAAGCCACAAATCGTACATTCAGCGGGCTGATCAGCAAGGCCCGTATTTACAACACGGTTCTGCCTGCGGAACGCCTTAACCGGCCGCAGGCCGCACGGAGCGCCGACGCTGTTTTCTGGATAGATTTCGCCACGGCAAAGACTGTTGAGCAGAAACCTGAAAAGCCCTGGTTCTGGGCCTATGGCGGTGATTTTGGAGATCAACCGACCGACGGAAACTTCTGCTGCAATGGACTGGTACAGCCGGACCGCAAGCCCAATCCCCATCTGCTTGAAGTCAAGAAGGTCTATCAGAACATCAAAGTACATGCCGATGATCTGGCTGTCGGCAGGGTCAAAATCGAAAACAAATACTTTTTTGCCTCGCTGGATTTTGTGGACGCGCGGTGGGAAGTGACGCGAAACGGGCGGGTGGTCCAGTCCGGTTCATTGGATGCCTTACGCGTTGAGCCGCAGCAAACACAAACAGTCACGATTCCTTTCCGAAAGCCGCAGGACAGCGGAGAGTATCATCTCAACGTCAGTTTTGCCCTTCGCCAAGATCAGTTGTGGGCCAAAAAGGGACATGTCGTGGCGTGGGATCAATTTGTGCTGCCATTCGGCGATTCGGATGCTGCCACGGGCCCGGTGGCGATGTCTGAGGTTAAGCTTGAAGACGACGGTCGGACGATTACTGTAACCGGCAAAGATTTCACCGTCGGGTTCAACAAGCAATCCGGCGCGATCAATTCGTATGTCTATAAGGGTACGGCACTGCTGGCCTCTGAACTGACGCCGAACTACTGGCGCGTGCCGACTGACAATGACAACGGCAACCGAATGCCCAGTCGCTGCGGGGTCTGGAAAAATGCCGGCCCCGACCGCCAAACCCTTGAGGTCAAGGCGGTACAACTGAACGACACAGCCGTCCGGGTTACAGTCAACGACAAGCTGGCCGCCGGTGATACGACGCTCGAAACCGTCTATACGATCTGGGGCTCCGGGGATGTGCGGCTGGAACAGACGCTGACGCCCGGCGGAAATCTCTCCGAAATTCCGCGTATCGGGATGCAGGTCGAGATGCCCGGTCGGTTCAACACCATGACGTGGTACGGCCGCGGTCCGTGGGAATCCTATAAGGACCGGAAAACCGGCGCAGCCGTCGGCGTGTATAAGGAAGACGTATATAAACCGGAGCATGTCTATGTCCGTCCGCAGGAAAACGGCAACAAAAGCGATGTCCGCTGGGTGGCCTGGACGAATAATCGGGGCATGGGCTTAATGGCCGTCGGAGAGGCAGTGATTAATGCCAGCGCCTGGCCTTATACGATGGCCGACCTGGAACGGGCGCGGCACATTCACGAACTCCCCAGCCGGGAAAATATCACTGTCAATATCGATTTTGACCAGACCGGCGTCGGCGGCGACAACAGTTGGGGCGCTCGTCCGCACCGTCAATACACACTGCAGTCCAACAGTACATACCACTGGGCGGTGCGGCTGGCGCCGATTGACGCCGGGGCCGATATGCAGAAAATTGCATCCCGCAGCTTCGGAATGCAGTGATGCAATAGATTTTTAAACGAAAGTTTAACATAGAACCGGTTCTGTGAAATATCATCACAGAACCGGTTTTTTTTGATGAAACCGAGATGGCGGTATCATTTCGCCAATCGGTGGTTATTGTTGCTTGCCAAGCAGGTTCATCAGGGCAACGACCAGTCCTGCTATCGCCGCCAATGAAATCACAACCGAGACGAAAAAGACCGTGAAAAACCGCCGCTGCTGCGCGGCCAGGGTGTCTTTCACCAGTTTTTCATTGTCGGCAAACGTGCGGCTCATTTTTTGAAGCCACTCCGCTTGGCTGGCGGTGTCGGCGTCGAGTTTGCCCAGACTTTCGGTGACCCGCTCAAAGGTTTCGGACATTTTGACATCCGCATCCGCCGCCTTCGAGAGCCGATCTTCAATCGCCTCCAGTGATTCGGTTTGGCGTTCGGTCTGTTCGGGCAATTTGGCCAGAAGATGCGTCAAGGCCTCATCCTGCTCGATTTTCCGCTTGAGTTGCTCGGCCATGTGGTACAGGGCCTGCCGCTGTTGGTTCACGGCGTCCGGCACGGGGGACAGGAGAGTCGGCAGCTCGTCCAGCTTCTGGACAAGTCGCTCATTTTGCAGTGCTTGGCGACTTAGATTGTCGTTTATTTTCTCGAGCTTTTCGACCAGTTGGTTTACGGATTCGGTGAACTGCTCCATAGGCTCTTTTTTGCGGGCGACCGCGTTTTCTGGCCCTCCCTTTGATCCGCGCAGCGGGACGACCGCGCTATGGTCGCCGGCCGGGCTGTCAGGCGAGTAATCCTTAATTAAAACACTGCCGGAAGAGGATTTGTCGCCGCGCCCGCACATCTTCGAGAAAAATTGCTTAATCATCACTTACCCTTCATTGGGGATTCATAAGTTTTCCCCTATTAAAACGGATTTGGAGCCGGAATTCAACTCTTATTTGGCGAAATAGACTACCCTACCTGGCTCAAAGGTGCTTCTCTATCCAGTTATTGGAAATACCCTTACTTGAGGGGGCTTCATTCACCAATGATCTTTACGAGCAAACGTTTTTTTCGGCGGCCGTCAAATTCATAATAGAAGATATGCTCCCACGGGCCAAGGTGCAATTGACCGTCGGTGATGGCGACTACGACCTCACGGCCCATGACCTGCCGCTTCAAGTGGGCGTCGGCATTGTCTTCGTAGCCGTTGTGACGGTACTGCTCATACGGCTTTTCGGGGGCGAGCTTTTCCAGCCAGACTTCATAATCGTGATGCAGGCCGGATTCGTGGTCGTTGATGAAGACCGAGGCGGTGATGTGCATCGCATTGACAAGCACAAGGCCGTCTTTGACGCCGCTTTCCGCGACCAGCCGCTCAACTTCGTTGTGAATGGACACAATCGCCCGCCGCTGCGGGATATCAACCCAGATTTCTTTGGTCAGCGTTTTCATTTATATTATTAAAAGTCCCAGCCGACGCCCAGAATATGCCTGATGTCCGTGCTGGTTTTGTCCGGCGCCGGGGTGGCGTCGTAGTCAAAGATCGTTCTGAAGCTGGTATACATTTTTTCCGTCAGCCGTGCCCGCAATTCAAACGTCGTGGTCAGATAATAGTCTGAAAATGTCTCGGTACTCGGAAAATACGACAAATCGTGATTGAATGTCAGAATGCTGTTGAGCTGCGTATCAAAGTGGTAGCCGAGCTGTGCGGTGATACGGTCGTCGGTGCCGTCGTTTTTATATTTTTCGGAAATATAGGCTGCACCCGCCTCGGTCGAGAAATTCATCCGTTCGGATTCAATCCACTGATACCCGACGCCGGCGCCGCCGATAATACGGCGGTCCAGATCGGCGACCTTATCGACGGCGTAACGGCCTTCGATATAGCCGTAAAATTTTTCGCTGAAGAAGCGGTCATATTTGGCGCGGAGCCGCCACCAGTCCTCGGTCGTATCGTCTTTGCCGGTTGAGTCATTACGCCGTGTGGCGCGTCCGTAGTCGGCGCCCGCGGAGGTGCGATCTGTCTCGGTACGTTTGGAAACGGAAACGCTGGCTTGAATCGATTGCGAACGCGTATTGCCGTGAATGGAGGTAACGCTGCCGGTGATGCTGCCGGTCCATTGGGGTTCGGGCTTCGGCGGCGGGTTGATTGCATCAATTTCATCCAATGCAACATCCAGATCGACGTGGCCGGCGTCGTCCTGCAATTGCGCCGTACGCGGCGCAGCGGCTCGCAGCCGACGTACAACACTGCGCCCATCGGACAACACGACCGTCACCAGTTCGTCGCTGGTTACCGAGTCCACGTGAATCATATCGATCTCGACGGTCCCCAGCAGCGGTGAACGAAGCTGTAATTTGCCGCCGACAATGCTGTCGATCGTTCCGGTCAACGTGTCACCATTGACCAATACCACTTGTCCGCCGACCGCCGGCAATACGCAAGACAGAAGCAACCCGATAATACAGACACTTGTGAATTTCATTGTCAATCCTTTCGTTAAATAATTTCTCAAAAACAGAAGTTCTCTTATAGGCGGTTCTTTCCCTGCAAAACCAGGAAAATAGTACCGACGTTTTTCATTGGGGGGTCGTGCCCAGCCCGCATCACACGCATACATGCCGCTCTGATGACATCATGTGATTGCGTTATCACGATTGCGGCGCAGCCATGTGAACCGTGTGTTGGGGGTACGGAATCGAAATATCGTTTTCGTCAAAGGTCAGCTTGATCTTCTCGGTCAGGTCGAATTTCAAGTCCCAGTAGTCGCCGGTATTGACCCACGGCCGTACCACAAAATTCACACTGCTGTCGCCCAGTTCCGCAACTGCAACCGTGGGCGCCGGTTCCGGCAAAACGCGGCTGTCAGCGCCAACAATCTCCTGCAGGAGCTGCTTGGCTTGTTTCAGGTCGGACTCATACGAAACGCGCACCACCAAATCCAGCCGTCGCTTGCCGGTGGTAGTGTAATTGCTGATGCTTGAACCGGTTACCTGGCTGTTGGGGATAATGATGCGGATATTGTCCGGCGAGTTGAGAATCGTATTAAAGATTTGAATCTCCTGCACCGACCCGGCCTTTCCCCCGGCCTCGATATAATCGCCGACTTTGAACGGCTTAAAAATGATAAGTATCACACCGGCGGCGAAATTGGCCAGCGATCCTTGTAAGGCTAAGCCGATGGCCAGGCCCGCCGCACCAATGACCACTGCCAGCGAGGCGGTTTCGATGCCTAATGTGTTTAATGCGGCGATGATGACAAACGTCAACAAGCCGATAAAACAAAGGTTCTCCACAAATTTGGTCAGCGTCTCTTCAACATGTGACCGCCGCATCAGCCGGCCGACCATGTTGGTGACGAGCCGGGCAACCCATCGCCCGACCACAATAATAATGACGGCTGCAAGCACCTGAAGTCCATAGGTAGCCAGATATTCAACGATCTTATCTTCCAATGTGAGTCCTTTCGTATTGAAGGTTGTCTTAAAGCGGGGGCGCTCGGGGCCGTGAGCATGGGGGACCCAAACACTATCCAATTTATCCGGTACTATGGCACGATTTTTCCCAATGTAAACTCAGCGGCAAAATCTTTTCAAAAACACACATAAAGTGTATTCACAAGCCGGTCAATGTCAATAAAGATTTGAGAAAATTTCCAGTTGCATTTCGGATATCGCGAGTGGTCTTTCCGGCGGCATACGGCATAGAAGAACTCGTTGCGTTGCTGTCGCTTTTACGGTATAATTTTAGGTTTATCGACAACAATATCAATCAATGCGTATGATGGCGACAGAGACAGGAATCATGGAAGAAAAATATCTGCAAACGATAGCACAGGAACTGAATATCCAGCATAAGCAGGTGATGGCGACGGCTCTGCTGCTGAACGAAAATGCCACCGTGCCGTTTATCGCCCGTTACCGCAAAGAGGCGACCGGCAGTCTTGATGAAGTGGCGATTACCGCGATTCGCGACCGGCTCGAACAACTGGCCGAACTGGACAAACGACGGGAGGCGATTCTCGAATCGCTGGAAAAGTTGGAGAAGCTGACACCGGAACTTAAAGCAAAGATTATGGCGGCCGAGACCATGACCGTTCTTGAGGATATTTACCTGCCGTACCGCCCCAAGCGCCGCACACGGGCGACCATGGCCAAAGAGAAGGGGCTTGAGCCGCTTGCAAAGCTCCTGTTTGAGCAGGGCGAATGCGACCCGGCTCTTGAGGCGAAGAGTTTTGTGAATCCGGAAAAGGAGGTCCACACGGTCGAGGACGCCTTGGCTGGGGCGCGGGACATCATCGCCGAGTGGATTAGTGAGGATCAGGAGGCGCGGACGCAAATCCGGGCGTTGTATCAAAACACGGCACTGTTTGAGTGCAGCGTCATTGCCGGCAAGGAAGAGGAAGCGGCCAAATACAAAGATTACTTTGACTGGAGTGAGCCGGTGGCCAAGGCGCCCTCGCACCGGGTGCTGGCGATGCGGCGGGGCGCCAAGGAAAAGCTGCTGATCCTGCGTGTGGTCGTCGATGAGGAGCGTGCCGTTGAGTGTCTGAACGCGCTGTTCGTCAAGCGCGACAACGCCGCAGCCGAACAGGTCAAGGCGGCGATTAGGGACAGCTTCAAACGGCTGATCTCCCTTTCTATGGAAACGGAGATACGCATGGAAAGCAAGATCAGGGCAGACGAAGCGGCGATTAAGGTCTTTGCCGAAAATCTGCGGCAGCTTTTGCTCAGCTCGCCGCTGGGCCAAAAAAGCATCCTTGCGATAGACCCCGCCTTTCGGACGGGCTGCAAGGTGGTCTGCCTGGATCGGCAGGGACGCCTGCTGTATCATGATGCGATATTTCCGCTGATGTCTCCCGACGCCGCCCGGCGTGAGGGCTTAAAGGTACTGGCCTGGTGTGACAAATTCAACATCGAGGCCATCGCCATCGGCAACGGCACCGCCAGCCGGGAGACCGAGGCGTTTGTCCAGAGCATCGGCCTGCCCGCCGCGATTCCGGTGGTCATGGTCAATGAAAGCGGGGCCAGTGTCTATTCCGCCTCGGAGGCCGCGCGTGAGGAATTTCCCGACAAGGATATCACCGTTCGCGGCGCCGTATCCATCGGACGGCGGCTGATGGATCCCTTGGCGGAACTGGTCAAGATCGACCCCAAATCCATCGGCGTCGGACAGTATCAGCACGATGTGGACCAGCCCATGCTCAAACGCAGCCTCGACGATACGGTCATCAGTTGCGTCAATGCCGTCGGCGTGGAGGTCAACACGGCCAGCCGGCAGTTGTTAACCTACGTCTCCGGCGTCGGGCCGCGGCTTGCTGAAAGCATTGTCACCTTCCGCGACCAAAACGGCCCGTTCGCCTCCCGACAAAGCATCAAGGGTGTTCCGGGGCTGGGCGAGAAAACGTTTGAGCAATGCGCGGGGTTTCTGCGGGTTCGCAATGCCGAAAATCCGCTGGACGCCAGCGCCGTCCACCCCGAAAGCTATCCCGTCGTCCATCAAATGGCCGACGATCTGGGCTGTTCGGTGGCCGACTTGATACACAACGCACCGCTTCGGGAAAAAATTGACTTTCAAAAATACGTGACCGAGACCGTGGGGATGCCGACCCTGATGGATATCAAATCTGAGCTGAGCAAGCCCGGGCGCGATCCGCGCGAAAAGTTCGAGACGTTCAGCTTTGCCGAAGGTATCCACGAAATGACCGACCTGGAAATCGGGATGGAACTGCCGGGCATCGTAACCAATATTACCGCCTTCGGGGCCTTTGTGGATATCGGGGTGCATCAGGACGGCCTGGTGCATATCAGCGAGATGGCCGACCGGTTTGTCAAAGACCCTGCCGATGTGGTCAAGGTGCATCAGAACGTCACCGTCCGGGTGCTTGAGATTGACATCCCTCGAAAACGCATCGCTCTCAGCATGAAAAAAGAGCGGTTGCCGGAAACCAAAGAAAAACGGCCTGAAAAAAGAGCTGAGAAGAGCAAATCCCCCGTACCTTCGTCAAGAAACAACAAGCCCCCAAAACCACAGCAAGTCCAACGTGAGTTCGGAGATACCTTGGGCATAAAACTGCCATGACCGCAGACTATCAAAGTTACACGATTCAGGATTTACGAATGCGCAAGTTGGATGAGGGAGTGGGCGACTTTGTGGAGGGGGAGGATGACTTCGGCGGCCCCTTTTTTGATCGCCTCTTTGGGCATTCCGAAAACGACGCAGCTTTCCTCATCCTGTGCGAGGGTACGGGCGCCGGCGTTTCGCATGGCCAGCAGGCCTTCGGCGCCGTCATCGCCCATGCCGGTCAGGATGGCACCAACGGCATTGGCGCCGGCGAATTTGGCGACGGAGTTGAACATCACTTCGACGCTGGGCTTTTGGCGGCAGACGGCCGGGCCGTCTTTGACAGCGACGTAGTACGTCGCCCCGGATCGCTGGAGCAGCATGTGATAGCCGCCGGGGGCGATCAGGACGTGGCCGGGCAGGACGCGGTCGCCGTCTTCGGCTTCCTTGACGTGGACGGCGCATTCGTTGTTAAGCCGTTCGGCGAAGGATTTGGTGAAGAGGGCGGGCATGTGCTGAACGACCAGCGTGCCGGGGGTGTTGGCGGGCAGCGCGGACAGGACACAGGTCAGGGCCTGGACGCCGCCGGTCGAGGCGCCGATGGCAAGGATTTTGTGGGTGGTTTCGACCAGATTGCTGCGTTCCGTCGTCGCAACCGGCTCGGAGGTTCGGGGCGTCGGGGCGGTACGATAGGCCGCGGGGTTGCGCGAGATCGATCGGATGGTCCCGGTCAGGGCCTGGCAGGCGTCACCGACGCTGTAGGACGGGCCGGGTTTACCGATGACTTCGACGGCGCCGGAGGCCAGGGCTTCGATGGCGGTCTTGCTGCCTTTGGGGGTCAGCGAGCTGAAGATGATGACGGGCATCGGGCGATGGGTCATAATTTTCTTCAGAAAGGTGATGCCGTCCATTTTGGGCATTTCCACATCCAGCACCAGCACATCCGGTTCGAGGCGGAGGATTTTATCGCGTGCGATGAACGGGTCGGGCGCTGTACCGACGACCTCTATGCCGCCTTGGCGCCCCAGTTCCTGGGTCAAAATCTTGCGTACGATGGCCGAATCATCGACGATCAGCACCTTCACAACTGCGGCAGCGGTCAGTGTCATTGCAACTACTCCTTAGAGTTTCTTTTCGACGCCGTTGGACTTGACCAGCACCGTTCCGGTTTCGATGTCGAGATACATATTGCGTGGGTTGCCGCCGCCGACATCGTGGCTGTTCATCATAATGCCGTATTGCCAGAGCACCTTTCGCAGCGACAGAAAATTGCGTTTGCCGATGTCAAATCCTTTCGGCCCGGTGGCCATGGCGGCGCCGCCGGCGGCGTGGATGGTCATGTGTTTTTTGTTGGCGCCCATCTCCAGCATTTTGTTGATCAAGACATGCAGGCCGGAATCGGCAAACATAAACGGGTCACGGCGGGCGCGATCCTCGTCCATTTTGGAATCCGGAAGCTGATAATGTATCATACCGCCGACGGCCAGCGCCGGATCATACAGCGTGACCGCAATGCAGGAACCGAGCGAGTAAGTCACCAGCACGGTGTCTTTGTCCCGCGAGATACGGGCATCGGAGACCTGCACCACAATGTTTCGTTTCGTTTGCATCGCTATCGCTTCCTGTAGATCGTAGGCTGCACATATTGAAATTGATGGCGGATACCGGTCAGCGATTCGGAGTGTCCGGTAAACAACACCCCGCCCGGCGCCAGCACTTTCCAAAAACGGTCGATCAGACGCTGCTGGGTGGGTTTGTCAAAATAAATCATCACATTCCGGCAGAAGATAAAATCAAACGGCCCGCGGAAGGGCCATTCCTGCATCAGATTGAGATATTTAAAGGTGATGATGTTTCGCAGGGTCGAGGCCACCTCAAATTGTTTTTGACCGTTTTGGGTGCGCATCGTCAGATACCGGTTTTTCAATGCCGGTGGAACCGGCTCGATGCGTTCGCGTTCATAAATCCCCTCCCGGGCACGTTTGAGAATCCGTGTGGAAATATCCGTCGCCAGTAATTTGATATCCCAGCGGGCACGGTCGGGCAGCGATTCCAGCAGGGTGATGGCGATGGTATAGGGTTCCTCGCCGGACGAACAGCCCGCACTCCAGGCGCGGAGACGGAGTTGGCCGCTGCGTTGTTTGTGGGCAACCAGTTCCGGCAGATAACTGCGGGCCAGATAATCAAAGTGAATCGATTCTCGAAAGAAGCTGGTCAGATTGGTGCTGAGTGAGTCGATCAGGTCGGAAAACGCCTGCCCGGAGGCATCGGCGGCGACATGCTCCATATACTGAGAGAAGCTGTCAAAACGTCCCTGTCGGATAATCTTGGCCAGCCGTGCCCGCACCAGCTCCTTTTTACCGTCGTGCAGATTGATGCCGCAGTGGTCATAGACCCTATCGCTGATTTGCTCGAATTCGGCATCGGTCAGCGTCAGTTTATCGTCAATTGCAATGGCATTAAACATATCGGTTTCCTCAATTCAAACCGGCTCCGGAGGGGTCGATAAGGCCCGGAATGTCGAGAATCAGACTGATGCGTCCGTCGCCCATGATAGCGCCGCCGGAGACGCCTTTGATCTTGCCCATGCCGGAAAGATTCTTGATGACCACCTGCTGCTGGCCAATGAGATCATCGACAAGCAAGGCGCATTTTCTGCCGCCTTCTTCGACGATAACCAGCAGGCCGTCGGTTGGATTTTCGATGGCGCCGCTGACGCCGAACAAACGGCTCATCCGAATCAAGCGGAGCAGGTCGCCGCGGACATGGGCCATTTCGCCTTTTCCCTGAATGGTTGAAATTTGTTCCGGTGTCGGGCGTACGCTGCCGACAATGGCGTTGATCGGGATGATGTACCGCTGATTGCCGACAGTCACGATCTGGCCGTCGATAATCGCCAGTGTCAGAGGCAGGCGGATGATAAAGGTGGTGCCTTTATTGGGGACGCTTTGAATATCGATTTTGCCGCCGAGGCTTTCAATGTTTTTGCGGACGACATCCATCCCGACGCCGCGGCCGGAGACATCCGAGATTTTCTCGGCTGTCGAAAACCCGGCCTGAAAGATGAGCCGGAAGGCCTCGTCGTCGCTGAGTTCCTGATGGTCGGAGATCAGCCCTTTTTCGACGGCTTTTTGGATGAGCTTTTCGCGCCGCAGGCCTCGCCCGTCGTCTTGGATTTCAATAACGATATTTCCTGCCTGATGGTAGGCGCTCAAGCGAATTTTACCTTGCGGGGATTTGCCGTTTTGCGTGCGTTCGCCGGGGGGTTCGACGCCGTGATCGACGGAGTTGCGCATCATGTGCACCAGCGGGTCGGTGATCTTATCGACAATGTTACGATCCAGCTCGGTCTCTTCGCCGGTGGTGATCAACTGGATGTTTTTGCCGGCTTTTTTGGACAGGTCCCGCACCAGTCGGCTCATCTTTTGAAAGGCGCCTTGGATCGGCACCATACGCATCGACATCGACAATTCCTGAAGCTCGCGAACGATTTTGTTTTGTAGTGCGACTTTTCGGTACAGGTCGCTGTCGGTGTGGACGGCTTTTTTGACTTCTTCGGCGATCATCAACTGGGCAATCGCCAGTTCGCCGGTCATATTGATCAAATCGTCCAGCTTGAGCGTGTTGACTTTAATCTTTTCGACTGTCGCCGCGGATGCTGAGGTGTTTTCGCGCGGTGCGTCGGCCGTTTGCGCGGGAGTGTCCAGTATCGCGTCCAATGTGTGATCCGACGCTTCGTCCGGTTCGGGGGCCGGTTCCGATTCGCCGCCAATGTCGGCGGGGGCGGCTTGTTGTGCCTGACCGTTGGCGCAGGCGTGCAGATGCTCCAGCAGTGCGTCTATTCCGGACGGACGACACACGCCGACGCCGTTTTCAATCGCGTTTTCGAGATCGATCAGCATGCCTTTGAGCATATCGATGGATGCAAAAACGGCGTCGCTGTTGCCGCCGGTCAAGACCAGTTGGTTTTTACGGGCCAGGTCAAGCAGGTTTTCGGCGGCGTGAGCCAACCCATTGATGTCGGTCAAATTCAGGAAGCCCGCCATTCCCTTGATGGTATGAAACGAGCGGAATATCTGGTTCAGGATTTCGTTGTTGTCGGGGGTGTTTTCCAGTTCGATTAGCGCCGCCTCGGCCGACTCGATGTGTTCGCGTGATTCGGCGATAAAATCCTGGATCAGCGGGATATCATCCTCACTGAGGGCCGTCGGCGGGGCGGTTCCGGCTTGCGGCGACGGCGGGGGGGCTGCGGCCTCATCCAGCAGACGCTGCATATCCATCACGGCCGAGGTAATCGCGGCGACTTGGGTATCCGTTTTTTTATTGGATTTTTTCAGCAGGTCTTTTGCCCATTCTGCGGCATTTTGGCTCACCTTTGAAAATGCCTTAAGTGTTTCGTCCGCCTCGGCGGTCTGGGCAGCCAGCGACTGAAGTTGCGCCAGCACGCCCTGAACGGCTTTCATTTCGTCGGCGTCTTTGGCGTCGAGCATCGTTATTTTCGAGGCGGCCTGCTCAAGTAATGCCGAAAGTTCTTGTCTGCTATCCATAATCCGTATCCTGCCTGCTGTCTCTATTGTGTTTCAGTTTGGATGGGCGGTGTTATCCGCCGCACGGAGCCTGTTGCGGGCGACCGGACATACTCACGCCTGCATCGGCCAGAAGAGCGCCGAAGACATCGTACGCCGAGACCAATCCCAACGGGGTTCCACCCGCATCGACGACCGGCAGTCCGCGCACCGAACAGCGCAGCATCGTCTCCATGACCGTCTGCAGTGACACGTCGGGGCGAATCGTATGCACGGGGCGGCTCATAAACCACTTGATGCGAATCTGGAGCGCGGCATCGTCCATTGGCCGTCGCCAGTGGGAAAACACCGGCCGGGTGTAGGGACTGATGGCCGCGGCGATATCGCTGCGCGAGATCAGGCCTTCGATTTGTCCATCGCGTCCGGCCAGCACATAACCGACATTGTGCTGCTGCATCTGGCGTAACACATCTTCAACGGTGTCTTCCGGATCGACCCACAGTACGGCCGGGTTCATAATCTGACCGGCGGAAAGTTTCGGCAAGGCTTGTGCCGACGCAGCCGCTGTTGTACCGGTCGTGTCATTCTGTTCGATGTGCTGCGTCATTTGCCGAATGGATTCGGAAACGGGTCCGGGATTGTCTTCGGTATAGGTTATTTCCGGCAAAGGGGTGGCTTTCGGTTCAGTCTGCGGCTCCGGCTCCGGAGCGGCAGCCGGCTCGGCGTCTTGCGGCGCTTGGAGCGGGTCTTCGGCTGCAAATAATTGTTCTGAAAAGACCGCCGCACATTTAAATTCGGGAAAATCATCTACCTTCATCCGGCAGATGACATATCGGCAGGGCTGTTCTACGGCCAAGCCAATGCTTTCTTCGGGATTATCCCAGATCGAGCCGACGAATGTGCCGGTCTGTTTGAAGTGTTTGTGGCCTTTTTGTTCTTCCCGAAAGACGCGATCCCACGAGCCGATCAACAGATTGCCGACTTCTTTGATCGCGTCGTTGATATAGTCGGCGTCCTTGAGCGTTCCGCCGCGGATAGTTTCAAGAACCCGTTTTTCCGGCAGCATCACAAAGACCCCGGCCAGCACGAACAGACCCGCCTGATCCAGAAAGAGCTGGAACGGCCCATTGAGAACGCCCTCCGCCTGTACCTGGTTGACGGAGGCCAGTTTATTGAATACCTTTTTCAGATCGGACAAGCAACCCTGTCCGGCACTGTCGGCGGCGCACTCGGCGGTGTTGCCGAACATTGATGCGATGTCCTCACAGAACGCTTCAAATCCACGAAGCGTCAGTGCATCCAGCGAGGCGGCAAGTTGTTCGGTTGGGGTTGTCATCGGGCGGTCAGTGCTTGGCCTCTCGGTACAGGAATGAGAATTCGACCGCTTCCTGCTCATCGAGCCAAGCGCTGACGACGGCCTTGACGGCCTTGTCGCCAAGCGTGTTTCGCAGTTCGCGCCCGGTGATGACTGACGGGATCGAAACCTCAATCGTTGGATAGGTGCCCTGAAGCCGCGTCTTGATGCTGCCCATGACCATATTGGCCACCTCGCCGACGGCGTCGCAGGTTTCATCGATAGCCAGCGACTCCTCCGGCTCCATGCCGAGCATATTCTTGGCAATGCGTTCGGCGCAGGACTGGCTGACACAGACCGCCAGGCATCCCTCAAGACAGCCCTTGAAAGTAATCGAGCCAAGCAGAGACTGGCCTTCGATAACGGGGCTGGCCTCATTGTTGGTTTCCACGTCCATATAAATCATCGTTTCGAACACTTCGCGTGCGGCGTCGAGTACCGTGTCGTTGAGCGTCATTTGATCCAGCATGTAGAACTCCTGAATTTGAGTATCGGTGAGGTCGTAAGGTCAGTTCATAAACGGGGTCAGTTTTTCCTGAAATTTTTCCGGCGTGAATGGTTTGGTGATATATCCGTTGGCGCCGTCGGCCATCACGCCGCTGATCAGTTCCTCGGCACTTTCGGTCGAGACCATAATGATCTTGGTCTCCTTGCAACAGTCAAGTTTTCGCGCCTCTTTGACCATCTCGGTGCCGGACATTTCGGGCATATTGATATCGCACAACACAATATCCACCGGAGACTCTTGCAGTTTTTCCAGTGCCTCTTTGCCGTTGCCGGCTTCTTCGGTACGGTCAAACTCCAGTCCGGACATTCGTACGGTGCGGATGATGATCTTTCGCATTGTTGCCGAGTCATCAACAATCATCAGTGATTTTGCCATCGTCTTGCCTTTCTGATTGTTTCAATGATATGCAAATGTTCCCGTCGTTCAGGATCCATTGCTCAACGTCTCTTCAGTAATGTTCCTTTTCGACTGTTTTGAACGCCGACTTAACGCTGAAAGGTGCCCTGTATTGAAATCGGTTTATTCTCTGGACGCCGTTCTGCATATTTTATCGGCGATTTTCAGACAGACAAAAAAAACGGCGGAAAGTGACTTTCCGCCGCATTCGCTTCAAACATAACGCTATTTATCCGTTAAAGTCCGAGAAATCCTCTTCCAGCGGCAGTGCCTTTTTGGAGGCGGCTTTCACAGGGGTCGCTTTGCATTCGGCCCTGCCATCGGCGATGTGATGAAACGTGTGGTCGGCCAGTCCCAGTTTGGGTTTGGAGGTCCCTTTGCCGGCGGTGCGACACGGGGCACTCTGGCGGCTGCGGGTGGCTTGGGCCGAGGCGCCTTCGACCAGCGCGACCAGCTCTTCGACGATGCCCTGCATGGTTTCGGCCTGGGCGCTCAACTCTTCGCTGGCGCTGGCCGATTCTTCGGCGTTGGCAGCGTTCTGCTGGGTGACTTTGTCCATCTGAGCGACGGCGGTGTTGACCTGATCGATGCCCTGGGCCTGTTCCTGACTGGCCGCGGCGATTTCGCCGACCAGATCGGTCGTCTTGGCGATGCCGCCGACGATTTCTTCGAGTGCCTTGCTGACCTCGTTGGAAATCTCAACGCCGTTTTTGGAATTCTTGACCGATTCCTCGATCATATTGGCCGTGTTCTTGGCCGCTTCGGCGCTTCGCATCGCCAGGTTTCGCACTTCTTCGGCCACCACGGCAAAGCCCTTGCCTGCTTCGCCCGCCCGTGCCGCTTCGACCGCGGCATTGAGCGCCAGCAGATTCGTCTGGAACGCGATTTCGTCAATGACCTTGATGATCTTGGCCGTCTGGTCGGACGACTTCTGGATGTCGTCAATCGCCTTGCTCATCCGCTGCATCGACTCGGCCCCCCCCTGGGCGGCGTTGCGGGCCTCGGCGGCCAGCGTATTGGCCTGCTGCGCATTGTCGGCATTTTGCTTGGTCATCGAACTCATTTCCTCAAGACTGGAGGATGTCTCTTCCAGTCCCGCCGCTTGCTCGGTCGCCCCTTCGGCCAGCGACTGCGACGCCGCCGAAACCTGCCCGGAGGCGGATGCCACCTGTTGTGCCCCTTCGGTCAGACCGGCGATGATCTGATTGATCGGCCGGGTGATAGCACGGGTGATGAAGATAGCCAATAATACGCCTGACACGATACCGCCGATGATCAAACTGATCAAAAAGACATTGGTCTGTACGCCAACTGTCGCCATCTGAGCCTGAAGATTTTGACTGACTTCGTTCATTCTCTGAAAAATGGCACCTGCCGTCTGTCCCATGTCGGCATCGGCTCGCTGCTTCTGAACGGCACTGTCATAAAACGTCCGGCCCGCCCCATCATACCCTGTCAGCGATTCACGGATCGCCTGGGCTGCGTTCGTGAGAGTGCTGTTGTCTTTAACCAAAACCGCCCAGCGATCCAGACCATCAATTGTCCTTTGAAGCTGTTCCTGATAGACCTGGTATTCGCGCTGTCGTTCTGTTCGGGTCAGGGCTGTCGCCTCAACCCTCAACAGCAAAAACCGTGCAATCACATCTTCGTTCAGTGAATTCCTGATCGCTGCAAAATGTGCGTACCCCTCAAGATTCTTGTTGTCCAGTGCCTTTTGCATTTCCGGCGTCAACACATTGTCAATTGCCCCGTTGATGGTCTGTGTGATTATGTTGCCGTTTTGGCGCCATACCGCAAATGCATCACCGATGCTTTGCTGCGCGGCAACGGTTCGACCGAATATCTCCAGATACTGTTCGCTGCTACGCTGCACTTCCGTAACCAACCGACGATCATCATCATTCAGCCTTGGCTGCCCCACCAGTTCCGCCAGAGCACTTGAGAACCCGCTGTGTGCTTCACGGAACAACTCCGCGGCATTTTTGGTTTGTCCTTCTGGGACATTGAAGCCCTGGATAGCGAAATCCCGCCGCGTCGTCGCACATTGGTTCATATAGGTCAGGGCTTGAACGCCGCCTTCATTGATGTCCGATAACTGCAATATCCGCCCAAGGCCATGCCATGCAAACCCGCCCATGATAAGCGAGATAACCAACAGCATGAAAAAACCCGCTGAAATCTTCATTGATAACTTCATGTTCTTAAACATTTTGTCTCCTGGTTTATATTTTTGCACGTTTTATTATACAAACATCAAAATTACGCATGCTCACAAAGCGTTTATGTGTTTTCGGTCAGTTGAGCCAGTTCTCGTGTATGGAGGACTTTGTCGATGTCCAGCAGAATCTTGACGGCGCTGCCGATTTTGCCCATGCCGAGGATGAACGACGTATCGACACTGCCGTCAAACTGCGGCGTTGGCTCGATGTCCTTGCCGTCTATATCCAGCACCTCGCAAACCTGATCGACGATGATACCGGTGTGAAAACTGTGCTTGCCCGCCTTGACCTCGACGACGATGATACAGGTCTGGTCGGTGACCTCGGCCGCTTCCATCTCAAACCGTGCCCGCATATCGACAATGGGCACGACTTGTCCGCGCAGGTTGATGACCCCGCGTACATCGTGGGGCGCCCGCGGCACGGCCGTGATGTCCATATAGCCGATGATCTCGCGAACCTTGAGGATTTGCAGGCCGAACTCTTCGGCCCCCAGTGTGAACGTCAGGTACTTTCCCGAAAGGGATATACCGCCCGCCCCGGTTAGCGGGGCAGTCTTTGCTTCATGTGACATCGTCTCAGCCTTTCCACAAAATAGAGTCATTCTCTAAAGATTCCTCGAATCAATTCCTGCAACTGTTGTTTAATGTGTCTATTTGGTTTGGTGCCTTTGTCGTACAATTGGCGTCAGGGGTTAACCTGTCATGATGAAAAACCTGGAAAATCGCATTTATCTACCATTACCGGGATACAAAATGATTCACAACTACTCCCGCAAAACACAATCTGTCCGATAACTCGGAGATGATCCGAGGACGCGATACCCTGATCATCTCGCGGACCTTGAGGATTTGCAGGCCGAACTCCTCGGCCCCAAGAGTGAACGTCAGATACGTGCCAGACAGTTCGAGGCCGTCGGGCACGGCCTTGGGAAGTGATACTGTCGCGCGTGCCATACATTTCCCTTTCCTGTATAGGGTTTTATGGCTATTACTGTCTCGGTACTAGTTCTGATTGATTACTCTATACTATTATTTGCGGCATGTTCTGTGGGTGTTTTTTGTGCCTATCGCATAGGGAGATAGCTTGGCTCTGATAAAAGAATTCAACGACATGCTTGGTTTGGGAGAGGAATAATACGGATGCTGCATAGATGGGCGGATTTGTCTTTCAGCAGGGATGAAGCGTAAAACTTGAGCGAGTGAGTGTTATTACTCGTCATTATAGAGTTATTATTGGAGCTTGCAATGTCGGCAAATAAGACAATCCTACGTTTCATTCGGAAGATGTCAGGGTGAAAACACGCAAGGGGCAGTGAGTTCAGTAAGCCTTTTTTTAAGGATTAGACGCCCGGTTTGTCAACGGCCGATAACGCCCTCAAGGTGAAGGGTTTAGCTGCAACTCGAGTACAGGCAAATCAACATCTCCTAAGTGTTTTTGTTTTTAATGTATTAAATTAATAGGATTTTCAGTTTTTTTAGAGTTAAGGGCTTTACTTTTTGGCCTGTCTATTTTAAAATGTTTCTATGTCCAGTAACAAACAAGGGATAACATCGGCCTATTTGGATGAAATCTGCTCGGTATTGTGCCAGATTCAGGATACCGACCAGATGCGTCGTCTTCTTAAAGAGATTTTGACGCCGGCCGAGCGAAAAGCCGTTGCCCTGCGATGGGAACTGATGCGGCGGCTGATGGACGGCGACGCGCAGCGTCAGATCGCCGACGAGCTGGGCGTGAGCTTATGTAAGATAACCCGCGGCGTGCGGATACTGAAACAGACCGATTCGGTCAGCAAACAACAATTATTGTCAAGGAGACCTCAATGAATCGTAAGATATTGCTGGATGAAAAAGACATCCCCCGTCAGTGGTATAACCTGAATGCCGATCTGCCGAATCCGCCGCTGCCGCCGCTGGGGCCGGACGGCAACCCCATCAGGCCGGAGATGTTGGCGCCGGTGTTTCCGATGAACCTGATCGAACAGGAGGTCAGCACGCAGCGCTGGATCGATATTCCCGAAGAGATTCTGGATATTTTATATCGCTGGCGGCCTGCGCCGCTGCGGCGTGCGGTGTATCTGGAGCGTTTTTTGGATACTCCGGCCAAGATTTATTACAAAGACGAAAGCATCAGTCCCGCCGGCAGCCACAAGCCGAATACGGCCGTGCCGCAGGCGTGGTACAATAAGCAGTTCGGCATCGAGCGGCTGACGACCGAGACCGGGGCAGGGCAGTGGGGTTCGGCACTGGCGTTTGCGTGCCGTCTGATCGGGCTGGAATGCAAGGTATTTATGGTACGCATCAGTTTTGACCAGAAGCCCTTCCGCAAGCTGATGATGCAGGTCTGGGGCGGCAACTGCGTGGCCAGCCCGAGCACTGAAACAAAGGCCGGACGCGATATTCTCGAAAAGTACCCCGATACCGCCGGGAGTCTGGGGGTAGCGATCTCCGAGGCGATTGAGCAGGCCGTCACCGATCCGACGGGCAAAACCCGCTATTCGCTGGGCAGTGTGCTCAACCACGTCATGCTGCATCAGACGATCATCGGGCTGGAGGCCAAGGCTCAGCTCAAGAGCATTGGCGAGGGGCTGCCGGATATCATCATTGGCTGCGCCGGCGGCGGCAGTAACTTTGCGGGGCTGTCGTTCCCGTTCACGGCCGACAAGATCAACGGGGCCAACATCGAGATTATTCCGGTCGAGCCGACGGCCTGTCCGACATTGACGCGGGCGCCGTATGCCTACGACCACGGCGATACGGCCTGTATGACGCCGCTATTGGCGATGTACAGCTTGGGTCATGATTTTATGCCGCCGCCGATCCACGCCGGAGGGCTGCGATATCACGGGATCGCACCGATGGTCAGCCAGTGCGTGGTCGAAGGGCTGCACACCCCGCGGGCGATTGATCAGATCGAGTGCTACGAGGCGGCGCTGACCTGGGCCAAGACCGAGGGCTTTATCTGTGCGCCCGAGACCAGCCACGCCATCGCGGCAACCATTCAGGAAGCCAAAAAAGCCAAAGAAGAAGGCAAGGAAAAGACGATCCTGTTCAATTACAGCGGACACGGGCTGATGGACCTGTCCGGTTACGACGCCTTTATGAGCGGCAAGCTGACGCCGTACAGTCTGCCCGATGAGATGCTGGAAAAGACCGAGGCCTGTCTGAAGGCCTATCCGCAGCCGCAGGTGCGAAAAACAGGAAAATGGTAATTTTTAGGGTTGCATTTTTCGGCGACTTCGGTATTCTATTGCCTTCTCCGGGTCGGTGCCCGAGTGGCTAAAGGGGATGGACTGTAAATCCATTAGCGGAAGCTTACGCTGGTTCGAATCCAGCCCGGCCCACATAAATCCTAAGCTGTTGAAAATGAACAGCTTAGGATTTTTAATGCGCCGCGATACTGATCCCCTGAAAAGAAACCCATGTTTCCAGCGTGTCCCGTGATTGCCACAAACCTGACGGCAGTTATCCATAAAAATCGACAAGGGCCAGACATTTACTGCCGTAAGCGAACAATAACAGTGCGTCATCGCATACGACGCCCCCGCATTTCGGGTCAGGCGGTGATGATGTGAGGATGCATTTTTACCTTTCCTCTTGACACGTGATGCTTTTTGACGCATAACTCCTCGATGTGTCGGGTATATCAGGCTATGCAGCACAGTGGAGAAACCAGTTTATGGATATGTCAGGGTATTTTGATAAGGTGTCAGGGACGGGGATTTTGGCGACGTGCGATCCCGGGCATGAGGTGGACCTGGCGATTTATGCCAAGCCGCATGTCGTGGACGACAAGACAGTCGTATTTGTGATGAAGGAACGCCTCAGCCACCGGAATCTGCGGGCCAACTTGCAGGCGGCGTATATGTTCATCGAAGACGGATCGGGCCAGAAGGGCGTTCGGCTGTATCTGACCATGCTTCGCGAAGAGAAGAACCAGACGGTTGTGGCCGCGCTGCGCAAAAAACAGCCCTGCATTTATCCGGCCGAGGACGATTCGGACAAGTTCCTGGTATATTTTCAGGTGGATCGCATCCGCCCGCTCGTCGGGGACGGGCCGCTGAACGTGTAGATTGCTTTTCTACTGTTTGGCCGTCCAGTCGGTGAGCCTTTCTATCGAAAAGAATACCCAACGGCATCAGGGGTGTATTTTAACTGAGTGGACGAATCAGACAAGTATTAAGGGCAATTAATATATATTAATACCATTATTTTGTGTATTTGAGTGCGTTGTCCCAAAAAACCAAGGGGGGGCGTGTCAAACCACCGAAAATTTTCGAATCAAGCCATCAACAGTCCCATAAAATCAAAAAAATAAAAAAATTTTTATTTCTATAAGCCTCTACTCTTAAATTACTTACAAAAGATGTGGAAATAAATGCAAAATTCGTCCTTGCAATAGTCTCTGTCTTGGCTATAATGAGAAACAATTGGGAATGCGCTTTTGCAATGAATGTTTTGTAATTAAACCGTGAGGGAAGAAACCTGATTGAATGCGGGGGTTTCAACCTCGTACAGAAAACTCTAAGTATGTTTAGTTGTTTCGAAAGGAGAAGTACAATGAACACGAGAAAACTTTTGTTAGGATTGGCTGCGTTGGCCATTCTCGCCAGCCCGGTGCTGGCAATTCCTACAACGGGTACAGTTGTTTTCACGGTAACACCCGGAGTGTCCTCTAGTGGTCCATTCCAAGCAAATCTCGGAACGGGCGAGACATTTCGAACGTGGTGTGTCGAGTGGGATAATGCAACGTTATCCTACAATACACCTTATAACTACACCATCAGTGACACGGTTGAGTACTTGGGCAGCGGAACACTTCTACGCGAAGAAACCAAAATGATTTATGCAGCTTATGTGAATGCTGGCTCGCCCGACTTTAACTCGGCGACCAATTATGGAGCTGCGATTTGGTATTCTGAACAGAATCCGGCCGCGACTTGGACTGATATTACGAACCAGTACGCATTTCTTTCGGGTGCCAACATTGATCGATATTGGGACGTTAAAGTGTTGAATACGTGGACACAAGCAGGTGATGATGTCCAATCGCAATTAGTTATGGTACCCGCCCCCGGTGCAATTCTGCTGGCCGGTATCGGTACAAGCTTGGTCGGTTGGCTGCGTCGTCGCAAGAGCATCTAACCCTGAGTTAAGTTACTTTGTTTCACAATCAAAAGCCGCGGCGCTAAATGCCGCGGCTTTTTGTTTGAAAATTCTGTTCATCCTGTCTATAATGAAGTGATGAAGTCAACACCTCGCATCATCCTGTTCGGGTTGCTGGGACTGGCCATTCTGGCTGGCACGGGGGTATATTATCGCCTTTGGGCCGAAAAATACAACCTGCTTGCCGCAACGCCGCTTATGCCTCCCGTGCCTCTGAAAAACTTCCCTATGGAGTTGGGCCAGTGGCAGGGCAGTGATGTCCCCATCTCCGATACTGTACTCAAGGTCGCGGGTGTGGACGACCACATCAGCAGAAGTTACACAAACCAACAAATGCGCACAGCGGCGACCCTGTATATCGGCTACACCACCGAACCGCGTCGGATGCTGGGCCATCGACCACAGGTGTGCTACGTCGGCAGCGGCTGGATACACGATTACACACGCCCGGAAACACTGCGTACATCCAACGGCCGAGAGATACAGGTCTTAATTCATCGCTTTTATTGGCCCGGCCAGGAACACAGGGAGGTTTTTGTGCTGAATTACTATGTGCTTAACGGCCGGTTAACCACCGATGAAGGCCAGTTTTCCGGCCTCAGCTGGCGACGCCCTCGAAAGGATGGCAGCGGTCGTATAGAGTATGTTGCCCAGATCCAGATCAGTTCCGCTTCCGAGCAGGCCATCCTTGCCTTGGCCAAAGACGTCGCCGACCCCATGATGACTTATATGCCCTGAAATTCCGAAGCCCGAAGTCAGAAGTTAGAAATATACAATCGGAAACAGGAAATCGGCAATACAAAATCCCCCTTCGTCCATCGTCAATCGTCAATCCGCTGGCCGCTGGAGCAGCATGCTCAGAACTTACACTACTCGCCGCCGACGCAGCCAGCCGACCATGCTCATACCAATACCGGCCAAGAAGACGGCACTGGGAGCGGGAATAGGTGCGGCGAGGAGTGTTGCCTCAAGATAAGCAATTGTACCATCCGCGTTGGTTACATTTGTAAAAAGGAAGAGTTTATACTCATGACCAATGACGAGATTATAGGTTATAGTATCTTCGATGCTCCGAAACCAACTGCAATATTCCAAATCTTCATCTTCCCATGAAAGACTCCAGCTCTGACTTCCAATGATTTCTTCAGTTATACCGTCAGTGAGCGTATAAGAGATTCCTCCCCACATATCAGGAAACGCTTGCGACCAGAGATAGCCATCAAGTTTTAATGTTAACTGGGGCTGATCAACTGTAAAAACAAACATTGAAGACGCACTTGCCCACCCATTATCCGACCCCGTTTCGGCCAATGCTCCAAGCTTCCATGCTGAAGATATTGCGGCGTATAAATCACCTCCGGAAACGGGACTTGAATCTGTAATGCAATAAGCAGTTTCCGGTGAATCCCACGGCGTTTCTCCTGAACAATGATATTGTTCCCACAAAATCGTTACACTGCTGTAGGCTGGAACCGCCAATATACACATCATTACCAAACCAATCGCGATTTTCTCATTTCTCATTTTCCCATCCTTTAAGCAAAAGTTTTCTCTCCCTAAACCTGCTGCCAGCAGACACATTGCCAGTTCTGTAAAGAAATAGTTCCTTTATCCAAAATCACCATTTTCTCTCTTCCACTCCCTTTTTTTTCTCGCGGGCATAAAAGATCATTATACCATAATTTCTGCTGCAATTCAAGAAAAAAACCAATCATAATGCCCAACAAACGCCCGTCTCCCTCAGACTGGCGAGCTAATCCAGCCGAACCGGCCTGAATCTCAGCGGCCAAAAGCCAGAAATCAGCAACCAGAAGTCAGACATATACAATCGGAAACAGGAAATCGGCAATACAAAATCCCCCCTTCGTCCATCGTCAATCCGATGGCCGCGGGAAGCTGGAAGCGGATCGCCGCTTATCAACTCAAAACTAAAAATTCAACACTCAAAACTACTCAACAATCTGCGTAAATCTGCGTACATCCGTGAAATCCGTGGTTCCTATTTTCTCGCCTCGTTTTTCTTACTTCATAACAAAACCTTCGTGTGCTTCATGTTCTTCATGGTTACAATCCCAGTAATCCCGTCAAACAATCTGCGTAAATCCGTGAAATCCGCGGTTCCTATTTTCTAACCTCTAACCTCTAACCTCTGTCCTCTGATATCGCCACTTGCATCAATGGCAAAAAAAAGAAAAACCGTCTGCAAGACGCTCTGACATATCCGGTCAGTCCGCACAGAAATGTGTTTCGAGCAGGTTCTACCGGGCCTGTCGGTATAGGGGCGATCTCGCCTCGTTTTTCTTACTTCATAACAAAACCTTCGTGTGCTTCATGTTCTTCATGGTTACAATCCAGTAACCCTGTCAAACAATCTGCGTAAATCCGCGAAATCCGTGGTTCCAGTAAGAACTAAGAACTACGAACTAAAAACTACCCCTATCCGTGGTTCCGAAACGTATTCAATTCAGCCCCAGGTGTGCCAAAAATGCCTCATACCAGCCCGCGCGCTGCACATCCTGTACGGCTATCGTAACGGTTTCAGTAGGTTGTCCGGGTGCGGATAGGAATATTTCGTACCGTCCGGCGGTGTTGTACAACGCAGGCCGCCATGAGAAGGTCTGTGTGGCGAAGTCAAAGGTCGCGCCTTGGGGCAGATTTGAGGCGGTGTAGCTGATGGGGTTGCCCAGGCCGTCCGTCCCGTTGACCACGAACTGGATCGGACGGTTTTCTTTGACGTTGTGCGTCAAAAAGAGCGCCTGCACCTCACTGGGAGCCAGTGCCCGTGAATGCAGTTGCACTTCTTCAACCAGCCCGCGGAAACCGAGCGTTCGCGTCGCAGCATTGCCGTAGTTGCCGACATCTGCGTAGGTGTTTAGGGCATTCAGGCCCGAATAGCTGCCGGCGGCGGCTTCGATGCCATCGACATAGACCGCATAGCTGCCGTTGTTCCAGGTCAGCACGATGTGGTACAAGACGTCGGGTGACAGAATGGCAATGTTCTGATGCAGCGCGATCGTATTGCCCATGCCCAGCGTCAAGGCATTGCCGTTGGCCGTGAACACCGTGTACAGGGCAATCCGGTTGGCGCCGTTGAAGGTATGTCCGAACAGGTATTGGGTGCCATTGGAGGCCTGAGGCATTACCCACAGGGCGACTGTTCCGGCCTGAGGGCGACACTCGCTCATCGGCACCTGCACGGCCTGCTGTGCACTGCCCAGTCGAACAAAGTGCTCTTGCGCCCAGCCTTCACCCCATTCAGGATCGTTGATCAGGCTTGCAGGTTGCCCGCTGACAAGATCAATCGCGGTCGCTTGATAAGGCTCGTTAAACAGCCACTGGGCGACGGGATTCAGATCGAGAGAAACCTGTGCAAAGTTGGCAGTTACGGCCTTGTTGGCGTCCATTGTGATGCTGACGGGGTTGGCCGTGCCGGTTGCGCTGCCGGACCAGTTGGCAAAGGTGTAGCCGGTGTTGGCGGCAGCCGTCAGGCTGACGATAGTTCCGTGGGCAAAGCTGGTGGCTGTAGTAATCACGCCGTTGACCCGCTTGGTGACACTGCCGTTAGTAGCGGTAATGGCCAGCGTGTAGGTATTCTGTGTAAAATTAGCGGTGACAGCCTTGTTGCCGTCCATCGTGATACTGACGGGATTGGCCGTGCCTGATGCACTGCCGGACCAATTGGCGAAGGTGTAGCCGGTGTTGGGCGCAGCGGTCAGGCTGACGACGGTTCCATGTGCAAAGCTGGTCGCCGTGGTGATCACGCCGTTAACTCGCTTGGTGACGCTGCCGTTAGTCGCGGTGATGCCCAGCGTATAGGTATTCTGTGTAAAGTTGGCGGTGACAGCCTTGTTGCCGTCCATCGTGATACTGATGGGGTTGGCCGTACCGGTTGCGTTGCCCGACCAGTTGGCGAACGTGTAGCCGGTGTTGGGCGCAGCGGTCAGGCTGACGACCGTTCCATGTGCAAAGCTGGTGGCCGTGGTCACCACGCCGTTAACCCGTTTGGTCACGCTGCCGTTGTTAGCTGTGATCCCCAGCGTGTAGGTATTCTGCGTAAAGTTTACAGTGACGGCCTTGTTGCCATCCATCGTGATGCTGACGGGGTTGGCCGTGCCCGATGCGCTGCCCGACCAGTTGGCAAAGGTATAGCCGGTATTGGCGGTAGCGGTCAGGCTGACAACGGTGCCGTGCGCAAAGCTGGTGGCCGTAGTCACCACGCCGTTGACCCGCTTGGTCACGCTGCCGTTGGCCGCGGTGATACCCAGCGTATAGGTCTGCTGTGTGTACAGCGCATTGACAGTCAGGTTGCTGGTGATATTGTTAAACGCCTTGTCCCAGCCGGCAAATACCCAGCCGGTGTTGGCCACGACCGTAGGTGCGGTTGCTGCGCTGCCGTGTGCAACCGTTTGTGTCAAGGCCCCGCCGCCCGTGCGCGTACCCTTGCCGTCCAAGTTAAAGGTGACGGTATAGGTCTGCGCCGTGTACACGGCATTGACGGTCAGATTGCCAGTGATGTTATTAAATGCCTTGTCCCAGCCGGCAAAGACCCAGCCGGTGTTGGCAGTGACGGTAGGCGCCGCCGCTGCGCCGCCGTGTGCAATCGTCTGTGTCAGCGCGCCGCCGCCGGTGCGTGTGCCCTTGCCGTCCAGGTTGAAAGTGACGGTATAAGTCGGCACAGCGATCGGCGTAAAGTTGGCGGTGACGGACCTGTTTCCGTCCATCGTAATGCTGACGGGGTTGTTCGTGCTGGTGACACTGCCCGACCAGCTAGCGAAGGTATAGCCGGTATTAGGCGCAGCGGTCAGGCTGACGACGGTTCCGTGAGCAAAGCTGGTGGCCGTGGTCACCACACCGTTGACCCGCTTGGTGACGCTGCCGTTTGCGGACGAAATCGAGAGGATATAATCAGGCGGAGGATTTACGGTAATGGAAACCGTAGCGGTAGCCGTGCCTCCCTTGCCGTCAGAGACGGAAAAGGTAACCGTAAATACGCCTGTTTGGGCGCTTCCAGGCGTCCAGTTGAATGTTTTTGTGGCAATGCTGAATAACGACCCTAAGGGCAATCCGGAGGCGGAATAGCTCAGCACGTCATTGTCCGCATCCGTCGCCATAACAACAAATTCCAACTTTTGTCCCGCGGTAACAGTCTTTGCGGAGATGGGAGCGATGACCGGTGCATTATTGCCGGTGCCCGCTGAGGCCTTGCTTGGCCAGATCGGGCCGTAGTCGGCGCGGTAGGTGTCCCACATCGCCGTCAGGAACGCGCTGTTGGTGCGTCCGATCTTTCCGGACCATTCACCGCCCGAGGCCGTCAGCGTCATGTGCCGGTCGGTATAGTCAAAATATGCATCATGGTTCCATAGCGTCTTGGCGTTCATAATCAACGCCGCCAGCGCCGTCCCCGCAAATGGCAGCGTGGCAACGCTCCGATAGGCGGCCGAATAGTGATAATTGCTGACATGCGGACGCAAGGCGTGACCGACGCCCCATTCCGGCACTCCGATATCCGACGACGGATAGGGAATAAACGCGGCGTCTCGTGTATCCGGACGCCAGACATCCCCATAGGGGCCGGACGTGTCGGTCAGGTCCACATCCAGCTGGGCGATATGAAACGTCTGATCATCCTCGCCAAAATGGATATAATCTGACGGCCTATTGAGCGGCACGGGGCAGCCGTAACCGCCGCCGGGGCCGTAATTGCCGCCGCCGGGCTTGGCACTGTACAGGTAGGCCCCGCTTTTGGCTCCGACTCCCTTCATTGCCGCATCGTCCAGCATCAGCCCGGCAAACAGGATAGGCCACTTTCGCCCACCCATGTGTCCGCCGTTGGCCCCCCAGTGGGTTATCCCTCCATCGGCGACAATGCCGTACAGGTCAATACCCCGCTGGACAAAGTTAATCAACAGCGGCTCTTTCTGCTCTTCGGTATAATCCAGATTGAGCATCAAGGCCGCAATCCCAATATCCCGATGGATTTCCCGCCCGTAGTTGGTGGGGATACTGTCCACCGGGAAGATGTATTTGCCGCTCCATCCCCCGAGATGACAAATCCACGGCTTTTGAAACAGGGCCGCTACGTCCTCAATATTCGGCGTCCCGGAAACCGACGTCAGGGAGGTCAATCGCTCGCGTTGCAGGTTGTCGGCACGGTACAGCGTCTTGACCAGCCCGCAGTACGGAGGCCGGAAGCTGTCGGCAGGCGGAGCTTCTGCCAATACGGTCAGCACTGCGGCCGTTTTGACATCCGAATCACTACCGCCCTGACCGCCGCCCGGTCCTGTTCGAGATCGGCTTTTCGTGGAAACCAACGAACTGCCCACCGGAACGGCCAAGGGCGTCTCGCCGCTGACGCCGATACCGACATTCAGAGCACTGTTATAGCTGCCATACACACTGTTGTAGGTATATCCCTGCGTTGACACCATTGCACGCGGGTTAATCATCGACCCGTTGATGTGCCAGCCGTCGGGAACGGCCCATCCCTCAAACTCCGTCGCGCCGTCGCCGATACGGAACTCCGGCGAAATACCCGTGATATTCACCGGTCCGACGACCCAGTAGTCCCCGTTGACAAACTGGCCGTAGCGGTAGGTGTTTGGTGCGCCGTTCAGGGAGATGTTTTTATCAAAGGTCCAGCGGATGCCCCATTGCTCAATCCAGGTCGGACCGACATCTGCCGCCGCAAGCCCCGCCAGCGAAATCAGCAGAACCATCATCCATTGTTTCTGTGACATATAACTGCGCATAAACTACCTCACGATTAAACAATTATCTTCTCGAATGTCCGGTATTCCTGTAAAATATAGGAAACAAATCACCTTCTGCAAAGAACAGGCAGTTTAGGGGTAGCTATCGCTCTCAGGATGTTTCATTCGCAGAAATCCGCTATTATAGCACAAATCTACGAAGGGGTCAATAGGTATGATATTATGGGACTGTTTTGAAAGGCAGGGGTACGGGACATAGAACGTAAAATATTCCTGAAAAGGAATCATGAAGATATAAAATAACCGATTTGCAAAGAATTTAACCACAAAGGGCACGAAGAAACACGAAGAGCTTAGTGAATAAAAAGGCTTTCCTTTGCGATCTTCTATACTGCAATAGGGAAATACCTTGTTTTATCCGCATTTCCTCTAAAGCCTTTTCTAACCTTTTGTCAATAAACAGCTTATGTAAACCCTTGATCGGTGAAATCCGTGAAATCCGCGGTTCCTTTTATCTCGCCTCGTTTTTCTTACCCCATAACAAAACCTTCGTGTTCTTCATGTTCTTCATGGTTAAAATCCAGTAATCCTGTCAAACAATCTGCGTAAATCCGTGAAATCCGCGGTTCAATGTATTGGTTTTCGGCGTTACCACGGCTGCAAAGAACCGGCGGTCATAATTCCATAAACTGCGGGCTGGTATTTTCCGATAGAAAGACATATAATGATGAGTTTAACACCCTGTTTTTCGGCCAGTTGCGCAGCCGACGGGGACGGAGTCTGTAAACCCCGGTCGTTTCGACCAAAAACGAGAAATCTGCTCAACAAGAGCCTGTTGTGAAACGTGTGAAAAAGCCATCTCTAAAAATCAATGCCCTCAGCAACTGGGCCTCTCTGTTTGTCCATATTGCGGTTGGGTTCTTTCTGACGCCCTTTGTCATCTCACATCTGGGCAAGAGTGGTTATGGCATCTGGGTATTGGTCGGCTCGTTTATCGGCTATTACGGCCTGCTGAATCTCGGTGTGGAGTCGGCCATTACCCGCTATATTGCCCGATATTCCGCACAAAACGACACAAAAAGTCTTAATGAAACCGCCAACACCGCTCTGGTCATGTTCTGCATCACGGGGCTATTGGCGATTGTCCTGTCTTTTCTGGTCGCCGAGCCGCTGTCGCGTTTTTTCAAGGTTACGCCGGAACATTTCACTGAGTTCAAGCAAATCATTTGGGTGCTGGGCATTTCGACCGGCCTGAGCTTTCCCAGCGGGGTGTTCGGTGCCATGGTTACAGCCCGCGAGCGATATGTTGCGGTCAATATTGTCAATATCTTGGTGACTTTGCTGCGTACCGGCTTGACGGTCGTGATCCTGCTGGCCGGGCATGGCTTGGCGGGAATCGCCTATCCGACGCTGGCGGCAACGGTGGTATCCATCATCGCCTTTGTGTTGCTGTCTAAGAAGGTTGTGCCGGAGTTTCACATTCAGCCCAGCCTCGCAAGCAAAGCCAACCTGAAAATGCTGCTGGTTTATGGAGGAATTACGACGGTTCTTGTAGTAACGGATATTTTACGCTTTAAAATCGACAGCATCGTCATCGGCCGCATGATCGGGATGTCGGAAGTAGGTATCTACGGGGTCGCTGCATTATTGATCCAATATATGCTGAAGGTGGTTGTTGCAGGAATGGGTGTTCTAAATCCCCGTTTTGCGGCCTTGGATGGTGCAGGCAAACAACAAGAACTTCAATCCACATTTTTACGGTCTCTCTCTGTTTCCAGTTTCATTGCCTGCGGAATTGGATTGATGGCGTTGTTGTTTGGTCGGTCGTTTATTTTTCTTTGGGTAGGTTCAGATTTTGAAACAACGGTTTTTGTTTTATGGATACTTGCTGTTGCATGGGTTTTTGATCTGGCTCAAAACCCCGGGATTGGTCTGATGTATTCCCTAAATCAGCACCGCTATTATGCAGCGGCAACGTTGGTTGAAGCAACAGCCAATGTCTTGCTCAGCATACTATTGGCACGAAATTATGTGATTGTTGGTGTTGCATTTGGGACGGCGATTCCGATGGTTTTCATGAAGGTATTCATCCAGCCCATCTATGTTTCGCGTATTGCCAAAATAAGCATAAAACTTTATTTGAAAGCAATCTTGCCTGCTTTTGGAGTTTCAGGCATACTGCTTGGCGTGTACCTGTTTTTGGTTTACCTATTAAAAATCAATCTTGAAACTAATTCGTATCTATATTTGATGCTATCCATAGGGATTTGGGGGGTGGGTTATTGTGCTTTGAATGTGTTAATGTCATTTACTATTCGAAGATTTTTCATGTCATCAATTCCACTGTTTGGCAAAAAAATGAAACTGGATGTGGAATTGCGAAATTAATACAGGTCAATTCAAGGAAGCCTCTTTACTTGCTTGCAAAGAAAAGAGAAAAAAACGATGCCTCAAGTAAGCATAATCATCCCAACCTATAACCGCGCTACGTATGTTACGATGGCAATTGATAGTGTCCTGACGCAGACCTACACCGATTATGAGATTATTGTCGTCGATGACGGCTCGACGGATAATACCCAAGAAGTCCTGCGGCCCTATATGGACAAAATTCATTATATCTTTCAATCCAACAAAGGCGTCAGCGCCGCCCGCAATACTGGTATCCGAGCGGCGACGGGTGAATGGATTGCCTTTTTAGACTCAGATGATTGTTTTCACAAAGACAAGCTCGCAATCCAAATGAATTTTATACGGAAACATAATCTTACGATATGTTTTACAGGTGTTAAAGTTGTCCAGATTGCCGAAGTATATAATAAGAATTATTCGATTGATGAGGAAGAAACTGAAACCCGGGTTTTTGCTGATCCGTTTGATTTAATTCTTAATCAAGAGACTTGTCCGAAGTTGCCAACCATGATTATTGAAAAAAGTTTACTTGTATCAATGGGATGTTTTGACGAAACCATGAAAGTCGCGGAAGATACAAAACTAATATATGGTCTAGCATTAAATGAGAAATTCGGATATATAAATTATCCGTTGACAATTGTTAATCGTAATGAAAACCGAAACGGTTTAGCTAATAGCTGCTCCCAGACAGCCAGTAAGTATAAACAATATCACTTGCAGATATTGAACGATACTTATAAGAGAATACCGAAGAAAAACAGCAGGAACTTTAAGCGGATTCAGTCAATGTTGGGGCATTATTTATCCCTTGACGCGTTAGATCAATGTCTATTGGGAAATTACACTCAAGCACGATCGTGTGCTTTTAAGTCACTGCAAATGAGAGGGCATTATAAAAGCTACAGAAGAGCACTTTTTGTTCTGCTGCTGCCTTGGTTAGTGAAATATGTAAGAAATATTAACCAGAACAGGTAGCATCTTTGTCGATTCTGCTGTGAACAATATGAATAATTGGAGTGCCATGCAACCTATAATAACATGTACGGTCCTTTGATAGAAGTTTTGAATAAAGCTTTTTTGAAATGAATAATAACTCTTTTCTCATTTGTCGGCTCATAAATTGCATAATGGCCATCTACTATTATGTCCGTTGGCGATGGCGATTTGGGAGTTTTGGTTTTCGCTCGCGATTGGTCAAGCCGGACATGCTGACTGGTACCAAGGCGATTCATATCGGCCATAAGGTGCATATTCGCAAGGGGGCGTGGTCAAAGACCAAGGCCGACTTGGTCGGCAAACTGGACAACGACTGCCTGCCGACGCCCGGCTGGACGGGCATCTTTGCTCAGGCACATCAGGACATCCCTCAGCTTGGCGCAGTGGGGATGTGGCACTTTTTTGAAGAAGACTTTGACTACGACCGGGCCAGCCACAAGATTCAGCAGTATAATGGCCATCAGATTTTCCGTCACCCCTGGATCGCCGGATCAGGTTTTATAATGAAGCGCAAGACATTTCTTGAGCAGGGTCCTTGGAAAACCGGTGACAGAACAGGCACAACGTATTATTTTATGCACATGGCCCGTGCTGGCTATATCAACGGCTGGTACCATCCACTTATCTATCAGGAACACATGGACGATCCCAAAAGTAAATATTGTGTCATCAAAGATACCGAGAGCTTCAACGCCCACAAAAATATTACATTCGGCCTCAAATCAGGCAATTATGATGATATCGAGGGGCGGATGAAGAGACGGAACGATATCGTTCGGAATCTGCTTGATGACCCGTTTGATGTCAAGTATTATTTCGGCTGGCGAAAAAGTATACGAACGTTGAGACGCAAATTTACGAAAATCATTGCATAGACGATCTCTGTTATGGCAGACCCTCTTGTTTCCATCTTAATTTCAGTTTATAATGCTGGCCCATATTTGCGATCTTCCCTTGAGAGCATTCTCTGTCAAAGTTACAGTAATTTAGAGATCATTATTATCGATGACGGCAGTACCGACGGTTGTCTGGATACGGTAGCAGATGTCAGGGATAGCCGCATTAAAATTCTCAAACAAAGTAATTCCGGCAAGTCGGTTGCTTTGAATAAGGCATTGGAAATAGCCCAAGGGCAATTTTATGCCATCCAGGACGCCGATGATTTAAGTTATCCCGACCGTATCGAAAGCCTTGTCAAGGCCTTAACTGCTCACCCCCAAGTAGCAGGAGTCTTTAGTGGGTATGATCTGATTATTAACAAGCAGCATGTTGCACCGCGTTTTCGCGACAAAAGTACCGAGGAATGCGGCGAGGATATTGCGCAGATGCGAATGCCCTCCCATGATCCGACGGCCATGTTTCGGATGTCTATGGTCAGGGATTTCCGGTATGATCCTGAATTGCGAATCGGTCAGGGCTGGGATTATATCCTGCGCGTCGGTGAAAAATTTCCTTTGATGGTTATTGGTCAGTGTCTTTATTCATATCGGATCAATCTTATTTCAAACACACGTTCAGACGCCAAACGAAGGGCCGAAAAAGTACAGGCGGTACTAAAAAGAGCCTATGCAAGGCGCCACAGACAATACCCGCCCTGCATAAATAAAGAGGGATCAGAAAGTGAGCAATTATACGGTGTTGTGGCGCATTTTATGGAAAGTGTGCTTGATCTTCGTAAAGCAAAGAATTATAGATTGGCACTTAAAACGGCGATGCAGTCTATTCGATTGCATCCGTTGCGTCTGTCATACTATAAGCCATTGATGTATCGGCTGTTGCCCCTGTGGTTGATTAAACGTTATCGCCTATTCACGTCAAGTCAAAATTCTAAAAAGCGTTATCGGGGACGCAAAAGATCGATCGTTACTCAGTCATCCGGGTAAATGAACGCAATATCCTCAAGATACTGATCGCTGTTCAATGAATACTAAGCTGTCAATTCGATCCATTGCCGCCGCAACCGACGATCAGTGGGATGCGATCTGGAAAAACTGTGATTATGCGACCTATTTTCACTCGCGGCAATGGGCACAGATTTGGAATCACACGTCGAACCAAAAAATCATTTCCGATCCAATGCTGATTACTTTTTCCGATAACCGGCACGCCCTTCTTCCTTGGTCCCATGAGACCAAGCAGAAGGGACGAATAAAGACTTATCTCAGTTCGATTGCCGGAACATTCGGCGGCTGGATATCTGACCAACCGCTGGACAAAGACCATGCCGCGTTGCTGGCCGACCTGATCGCAAAACACTATTATGTGTTGCTTCAAAATCCCTACAATCCTATTGCTGATCACAGTCCGCTTAAAAAGATCCACGATGACGTAACCTATGTCATTAATTTGTCCGCAGGGTATGACGCTGTTTATAAAAAATGCTCAAAAAGCAATAAAGATTCGACTAAAAAAGCATTACGAAACAAGGTTTATACCCAAGAGGGTGCGAGGCCTGATGACTGGAAGTCTTATTATGCCTTATATCAAGCCACACTTAATCGCTGGGGTCACAAGGCAACATACAGCTACAAATGGCGTCTTTTTGAATTTTTGCAACAAATGAATTCTCCGTATATCAAGCTCTGGGCATCCTGGCTTGACGGTAAAATGATTGCAGGCGTATTGTATTTCTATGCCAAGACGCATGTCGTCTATTGGCATGGTGCAGTCGATGATGTCTATTCTAAATTCAGGCCGGTCAATCTCTTGACTCGAAGCCCGTACTATTTGTTTGCGGCCTATCGTAAGCTTGTTGAGCGTAAACACATCCGGCCGGATGCCGTGCGATTTATTTTTGCGGGGGCTGCAACCCCTGACGATAAACAGCTTGCCGAAACGTTCAGGGTTGCGGAGATTACCGAATTCAGGGGGTATCTGAATCATGAGAAATCCGTTGAGCTGCTGTATGAGGCGGATGTCCTGTTTCTTCCTTTGCATGAGTTGGACGATGGATGCGACCCCTTGATCGTCCCGGGAAAGACATATGAATATCTGGCCGCTCGAAGGTCGATTCTTGCTTGTGTCCCGATGGGGGACGCCTGCGACTTTGTTCTCAAATCAGGCCTGGGCTGTATATGCGAACCGTCCGATATCGAACAGATTTCCAAGACGCTATTAAATCTCATTGAACAACACAGGTCGAAACGCGGGATATTATTGCACCCTGATATTGAATTCATCAATAAGTTTGAACGAAAGCAACAGGCTAAAGAGCTTTCAAATGTGTTTGATTTTATTTCGCAATGATGTTGTTTTGCTTTCGTCAGCTGAATAGAATCTGTAATTCAACTGTGATTTTATGAACGAAGATGCGTTAGTAGTTGGCCAATCGGAGTTTGCGGGGCAGACGACAGTTCATCCTTTGGGATTGCTGGCAGTAGCTGTTCTCGGCTTGTGTTTGCTTTTTTTGCCGAGACGGTGGTCTGTTTTACCGATGCTGGTCATGGCATGTTTTGTCTCATCCGCACAGCGCATTGTCATTGCCAGTTTGGATTTCGATTTTTTGCGGATTATGGTTTTGTTTGGCGCCATGCGTCTGATTCTACGCAAGGAGTATCATGGCTTTGTTTGGAAACCGCTGGATACGGCGATGACGCTGTGGACGCTCAGTGCTATGTTTTTGTACGTGCTTCGCGAAGGCTCATTTTCGGCCGTAGTCAATCGCTTGGGGGTTGGATTTGATGCGTTCGGGATGTATTTTTTGTTTCGCTGTCTGGTGCATGATTGGGCGGATGTCGACCCTATCATTACCGGCCTGATTCTCATAAGCGTCCCCGTGGCCGCATTTTTTTTGCTGGAAAATCGCACCGGCAGGAACGTGTTCTCTGTATTCGGCGGTGTCCATGCGATTACGGTTGCCCGGGAGGGCCGGCTTCGCTGCCAAGGGGCCTTTTCGCATGCGATTTTGGCGGGCTGTTTTTGGGCGTCGGTGATGCCGCTGATGGCCGCCTATGCGTGGAAATCCGCAAAAGGTCGGGTTTTCAGCATTATTGGCTTAACGATGTCAGTGATTATCGTGGTCTGTTGTGCCTCAAGCACCCCCGTATTGGGAGTACTCAGTGCAGTTATAGGAGGATTGTTCTTTATATTTCGGCGTTATATGCGAATTGTACGATGGAGCCTACTGGTCCTTTTGGTGGCTTTGCATCTGATGATGCAGGCTCCCGTCTGGCATTTAATCTCTCGCGTTAGTGCTGTTGGCGGATCGACCGGCTGGCACAGGTTTAATTTGATCAATCAGGCGATTCTTAACTTCGGCGATTGGTGGCTTGTGGGGTGTTCAGGCGATACGGTTGCTTCGTGGGGGATCTGGGCGGGGGATGTGACCAATCAATACCTTTTGATGGGGGTTACGGGAGGAATTGTGACGATGCTGCTGTTTATCGCGATTATTGTAATTGCTTTTCGTGAGGTGGGCAGACTTTGGAGATCACATGCAAACCATCCTTTTAAACTGGCACTATCCTGGGCATTGGGGGTAAGTCTGTTCGTGCATTGCGTGATGTTTATCGGGGTTTCATATTTTGGGCAGATTTACTTAATCTGGTATTTGCTGCTGGCGATGATTGGGAGCATGTCAAGCCGCAATGTTTCCTCTATAAATCAACGCAAACGAAAAAACCTTGAATATTAGATTTACAATTTTCAGAAAAGATTGTAGAAATGAAAAAAATAGCAATGATAGGAGCATCATTTGGCTCGCCTTTGTGTGAAAAAACCTTTTCAGGTGTAGCCAGATATTTATTTGATGAATTTGACCGCAGGGGGCTGATTGCGGGCTATATTAGTACCAAGCAAATACGTCCACAAGATTTCTTGACGGGTATAGTTGATTTTTCAAAAGTACGTACTTATGGCAGGCCCGGCATAAAACCGGCTTGGTTATGGAGGGTCTCGAATGTTGAAAAATTGTCTAGGAGAGTTGCCCAAAAAACAAATAGTTATGGTCGGTTTAATGTTTTCTTTCAAATCGGCACACAGGTTTGGTATGATAAGCCAGATTTACATTATTGCTTTACGGATATGACAATTTCACAGGCCGCTACAGCAGGACAGTTTTCCATAAAAAAATTGGATGGCATTGAAATTGAGCAGGCAGTAAAAGTTCAAAAAATGATTTTCAAGAGTTGCAAAAGGATATTTGTCACATCCCATTGGACAAAAAAAGCAATCATAGAACAGTATGATATTCCAAGCGAAAACATTGTTGTCGTTGGACTGGGTGCCTCTGTCTGTCCTAAAAATATGAATACAAAATCTTATGATAAAAACACAATTCTTTTTATTGGAAGAGACTGGGATCGAAAAGGTGGAACCCTTTTACTGGATGCTTTTTGCAAAGTCAAAAATGAAATAAAGGACTCAAAACTAATAATTGTTGGCTGTAGTCCTAATATAACCTGCCAAGGCGTCGAAGTCTGGGGTTATCTTGACAAGAATAGTCCAAGAGATTTATTAAGACTGGATAACGCACTTCTTGAGGCTTCGGTGATGTGTGTTCCCTCTTTATTTGAGCCGTTCGGAATTTGCTTTTTAGAAGCCCAGTATTACGGGGTTGTGCCCGTTACTTTTCGAGGACAGGGTAGAGAGGATGCGATTATCAATGCAATAACCGGTATTTTGGTAGATACGGTAGATTCAGTTGTTTTGGCAGATCAACTTATTGAGCTTTTAAAAAATAAATTTAAGCTTGAAACAATGGCACAGGCAGGGAGAAATCATGTCATCAATAATTATACTTGGGATGTTGTTGCGCAAAAGATTATTAATGTAATCCAGCAAGATCTTTCTTAATGGACATTTCGGTTATTATTGTTAGCTGGAATACGCGGGATATTCTGCGGGATTGTCTGGCGTCGGTGTATGCCCAGACAACGGGGGCCGAGTATGAAGCCATTGTTGTGGATAATGCGTCTTCGGATGGCTCGGCGGCGATGGTCAAGGCCGAGTTTCCGCAGGTGATTTTGATTGAGAATACCGAAAATAAGGGTTTTGCGGCCGCGAACAACCAGGGGATACAGATCGCCAAAGGCCGGTATGTGCTGCTGCTCAATTCGGATACGGTCGTTTTGGACGGCGCCATCCAAAAGACGCTTGCCTTTGCCGGGCAGCACTCTGAGGCTGCGGTAATAGGGTGCAAAGTGCTGAATCCTGATCGCACCCTTCAACCGACCTGCTTTATGTTTCCTTCCCTGTTGAATCTATGTCTGTCTTCGACCTATCTGTATAAGATATTTCCCAGGAACCGATTCTTCGGCCGGGAGCGAATGTCCTGGTGGAATCGCGATGATGTTCGCCAAGTGGACGTCGTCACCGGTTGCTTTATGCTCGTGCGTCGCGAGGCGATTGACCAGGTCGGTATGATGGATGAAGATTTCTTTATGTATGCCGAAGAGACGGATTGGTGCTGGCGGCTCAAAAAGGCAGGCTGGCAGAATCTATTTTATCCGGATGCCCAGATTATCCACTTGGGCGGCCAGAGCAGCAAGCAAGTTCGTGTGGCAATGACGATCCAGCTTCGCAGAGCCATTTTACAATTTATGAAACAAAATCATGGAGTGATTAATTATGGAATTGCCAAAATATTGGTATTAATGTTTTTTGTGTTGCGAATACCGTATTGGTTGTGTGTCGCCGCCAAACCAGCCCAGAGACGCCGTGCACTGGATACTGCAAGTGCCTACTGGCAGGGCAGTCGCGCAGTTTTAATGGGTAAATAAATGCAGGATAGTTTTATCATCATAACACCGGCCTTTAATGAGGCCGCATACATTGAGCAAACGATCCAAAGCGTCGTTGCCCAGACACGCAAGCCGCTGTTATGGGTCATTGTCGATGACGGCTCAACCGATCAAACGGCGGATATTGTCAAACAATACGCCCAGATATATGCATGGATTCAATACGTCTATCGCTCAAAGGAAACGGATCAAACCTATTATGCCAGCAACGTTTACGCTATTCAGCGCGGTCTTGAAGTTGTTCAAAACTCAAAACTTAAGACTCAAAACGTTGATTATTTCGCTGTCCTCGATGCAGATGTAGAGTTATGTCCGGATTATTATGAAAAGATATTTCAGAAATTTAAACAATATCCTAAACTGGGAATTGCAACCGGCACTTATCTTGAACAAGAAGGAAGTCGATGGAAAGAGGCAAAGATTGACAGGCGTTCTACCCCTAAGGCGATCCAGGTATTCAAAGGGGAGTGTTATGAAAAGTGTGGAGGGTATATTCCGTTTAGATATGGGGGTGAAGATTCCGGAATGGAAATTATGGCCCGGATGAACGGATGGCAGACGTGGTCGTTCAATGATATTGTGGTTAAGCATCTCCGGCCAGTGGGAACAGGCGATGGGCGGTCTCTGTTGAAGGCGAGATATAGGATGGGATTTACGGATTATTTTCTGGCGACCCATCCGCTTTTTATGGTGTTTAAGTGCGTGAAAAGAGCGTTCTGGGAAAAACCCTATATCCTGTCATCGCTGGCAAGGCTTTTGGGGTATGTCGCCGCTTATTTGAAAAAAGAAAATCGGCAATTGCCGGATGATGCAAAAGACTTTATTCGAGCGGAACAGATGAATCGGCTTTTGAATATGATTAAGCTCGGAAAAAAATTGTGGCAGCCGGAGTGAAACAAAAATGTGCGGGATAAATGGAATTATCGATTATAAACACCAGGTGGATATGCAGATCATTGACCGGATGAATTGTGTTATTAAGCATCGGGGGCCAGATGGTGATGGAGTTTACCTAAGCAATGATCACTCTTGCGGGTTAGGGCATGTCCGTTTAAGTATTATTGATGTGGAGGGAAGTAAGCAGCCATTATGTAATGAGGATGGTTCCATCTGGATTACATTTAATGGAGAGATTTATAATTATCAGGAATTACGACAGCAACTGATCGAGCGGGGACACCGATTTAAAACGCATGGCGACACCGAAACGCTGGTGCATCTTTACGAAGAATACGGCACCGCGATGCTGAGCCGTCTTTACGGGATGTTTGCCTTTGCAATCTGGGACAATAAAGATCGCTCTCTTTTTCTGGTGCGAGACAGGATGGGAATCAAGCCGGTGTTTTATTATGCCCGGGATGGCGTGTTTGTGTTTGCGTCAGAGCAAAAAGCCATTTTTAAGCATCCTCAGGTCGTTCCATCTCCTTCTCAGGAAGGCATCTGGCATTATCTGACGTTCCGATCCGTGCCGGCGCCGGGAACGCTTTATCAGGGGGTTCATAAATTATTGCCGGGACATTTTATGAAGGTTTCCCCCGAAGGGGTAAAGACAGAAAAATACTGGGACATTCCGATTCAACAGCAGGTGCTTGAGAATCAGGATGACGTTACGGTGCTGGAAAACACCGAGACGTTGTTAAAACGATCCATCCAAAGACGACTGATCAGCGATGTGCCGCTGGGGGCTTTTTTGAGCGGCGGCGTCGATTCCAGCCTGATCGTTGCCCTGATGAGCCAGATGACAAAAGAACCTGTCAAAACATTCACGGTGGGTTTTGATAATTTTAAATCCAATGAAGCGCCGTATGCCAAAGTTGTAGCCGATCTGTATAAGACGGATCACCACGAACTGATTCTTAAGGAAGAAATGTTCATGGAGCTTCTGGAGTCGTTGACGATTTTGCGAGATGCTCCGTTGAGCGAGCCGGCGGATATTCCTTTATATCTGTTGTCCAAAATGGCCAACTCCGAGGTGAAAGTGTTGTTGTCGGGCGAAGGCAGCGACGAATTGTTCGCCGGGTACCCGAAGTATCGCTATGACGGCTACAGCAGCGGTTTCAGCTGGCTTCCCGACCGCATTAAGTCGGCAGTCATCAAAGCGATCCCTTCCCGCGGCCGAAAGATTGAAGTGGCGCTAAAAGCGATGTTTGAGGGCAATTACGCCGAAAGATGGGCTTTGTGGTTCGCACCTTTTAGTGAAAATGAGAAAAGATCACTTTTGTCAGGCCGCAATTCTTTCGGCAATCCAATTGCCGACTATGTTGAGAATAATAATCTACCTAATGCTTTGAATTCTATGTTATTTTGCGATTGCAAGGTCTGGTTGCCGGATAATCTGCTGGACCGCGGCGACAGAATGACGATGGGAGCTGCGATTGAGGGACGCGTACCATTTTTAGATCATGAATTGGTAGAATATGTCTTCTCATTGCCCAATCAATATAAAATAAGAGGCAATATTCGGAAATGGGCTGTCAAACAGATAGCCCTAAAATACTTGCCTGAAGAAATTGTTAATCGACCTAAAGCGGGTTTTGTTATGCCTTTGGCCCGGTGGTTCAGAGGAAAATTAAAAGATTATTGTTACGATACAGTAATTTCTGACGGTTATATCCCTGATTCCTTGTTGTCCAAAACGGTCTGTCGAAATATCTTGGATGAGCATTGTGCTGGCAGAAAAGATTATTTTCTGCAAATCTGGACGTTGCTGGGTTTAGCATTATGGTTTAAGAACTGTACCACAAAAGGCAATGTAAAATCATAGACAGGGTATTGCTATATATCCAAACTTTCATGGCGCCCGTAAGTATCGACGGGTTGAGCTTGTGATTGGGACGTTAAAATATCATGATGATGAATCAAATTGATAAAATTGAATTGTTACGAATACCCATACACAAGGTCACTATGAAGGTTCTGTTGGCCGATTGTGATCGAGCGATTATCCGGAAACAGAATGTCGTGCTGGGTATGGTCAATGCGGCCAAGGGCGTATGCGCAAGGTGTTGAACGACCGTCGCTCTACACCTAAGGCTTTGATGGTCTTCAAAAAGGAATGTTTCGATGACATCGGCGGCTTTGACCCGATGAAGTATGGTGGTGAGGACACCGTCGCTTGCTTTGCAGCACGGATGAAAAGCTACAAGACTTGGTCATTTCCCGATGTTGTGGCCATCCACAACAAGCCCATCGGTACCGGCCATGCCAAAGGGCTTTTCAAAATCCGCTTTCGCCAAGGTGTTGGGGAGTACTTTCTGGCCACGCATCCGCTGTTTATGCTGGTCAAATCGGCAAGACGGTGCCTCAAAGAGCCTCCTTATGGCATCAGCGGTTTGTTGCGATTGGCCGGTTTTGTCTATGCACATTACCTGCGGGAAAACCGACAGATTCCTGATGAGTTAGTGCAGTTTATACGCAAAGAGCAGCTTGACCGTATTTTCAAAGGGAACAAAATCCCCGGTGAAATGCAAATAGAGGCATCTGAATGAAGTCTTTAAAAATATGCCTGGTGGCCTCGGCGGGGGGGCATTTGAGTCAACTGTTGTCGCTGGTGCCGGTCTGGGAAGGGCATCAGGTGGTTTGTGTGTCCACCGGCCTGATGGTTCAGGAAAAGCTACAGGCAATCGGAACCACCTATATCGTCGGCGAATGCAATCGTCAACAGCCCGTCAAGACGCTGGGGGTGATGGTCAAGTGCCTCAAGATTGTCTGGAATGAGCGGCCGAGCGTCGTTCTCAGCACCGGAGCGGCCGCCGGGTTTTTGGTGTGTTTTTGGGGTAAACTGTTCGGCGCGAAGGTGATATGGGTGGACAGCATCGCCAACGCCGAAAAACTGTCCATGAGCGGCCGGATGATTCGCCCCTTTGCCGATGTGATCCTCAGCCAGTGGCCGGACGTCGCCGCAAAATACCCAAAAGTTGAATACGCCGGCGAACTGATATAGATTCCCGAACATCAGCAAAGGCTCAGAAGTTGCAATTAATCCGATAACTCAAAACTAAGAACTACGAACTAAGAACTAACTAATGATCTTTCTTGCCGTTGGTACACAATTCGGTTTCGACCGGCTGGTCAGGGCGATGGATGAGGCGATAGATGCCGGACTGATTGCGGAGGCCGTTTTTGCCCAGATTGGGCCTGGTGAATATCGGCCCCAAAAGATGGAGTATGTCCATTCGCTTGATAAAGAAACCTTTGACAAGACACTGGCTGCTTGTGACGCCGTCATCAGCCATGCGGGCATGGGCAATATTGCGATGGCCTTGAACTTAAATAAGCCTTTATTGGTAATGCCGCGACAAAAAAAGTACGGCGAAGTGGTCAACGATCATCAAGTCGATACCGCCCGCAAATTTGAAGAGCTGGGACATGTCTTAGTTGCTTATGATACTGAAGAACTGCCCGAGAAAATCAAGCAGCTCAAGACCTTTGCCCCCAAAACCCGCGTCCCAAACCGCCAGGGCGTCATCGACCGTATCACCACGTTTCTGGCCCAAAACACCTGTTAATACTTTGATATAGAAATTCTGTGTAATCCGCGAAATCTGTGGTTTCAATATGTTTTGTCTGCACCGTCTGTGTTGTTTGTGGTGGGTATAGGAATGAAACATTCATTTTGTGTGAACAGCATTCGTCCATCGTCCACCTGAGAGCTGTCGCCATTTTATACCAAAACCATCTTATAATCTGCGTACATCCGTGAAATCCGTGGTTCCCATTTTTCGCCTCATTTTTCTTACTTCATAACAAAATCTTCGAGTTCTTCGTGTGCTTCATGGTTACAATCCAGTTATCCAGTCATGATAATCTGCGAAAATCCGCGGTTACTTTTATATGGCTTCGGACATCGATATTTACATCAGCGGGGAAAAAAGAAAAACCGTCTGCCAAGACGCTCTGGCAGACCCGGTCAGTCCGCACAGAAATGTTTTTCGAGCAGGATCTATCGGGCCTGTCAGTATAGGGGCGGTCTCGCCTCATTTTTCTTGCTTCATAACAAAATCTTCGAGTTCTTCGTGTGCTTCATGGTTAAAATCCAGTTATCCAGTCACGATAATCTGCGAAAATCCGCGGTTACTTTTATATGGCTTCGGACATCGATATTTACATCAGCGGGGAAAAAAGAAAAACCGTCTGCCAAGACGCTCTGGCAGACCCGGTCAGTCCGCACAGAAATGTTTTTCGAGCAGGATCTATCGGGCCTGTTAGTATAGAGGCGCTCTCGCCTCATTTTTCTTGCTTCATAACAAAATCTTCGAGTTCTTCGTGTGCTTCATGGTTACAATGGCGTCCGATAATTAACGTATTGATCTCATGATTTTCTGTAAAAAATCCTTTCACTTCTGATGAAAATAGGCTATAATAGAGTGTAGGGCAGTGGTGTTCTACATCTCTATTATGAACTTTCAGTTTTGAAAGGAGTCAAACGATGATTTCAGAAAAACAATTAGCCGCCAATCAGCAAAATGCGCTAAAATCCACCGGCCCGACCAGTGAAGCCGGCAAGGCCCTCGCCTCCCGCAATTCGCTCAAGCACGGCCTTTTGGCCAAGAACGTCGTGATCACCGAAGGAGAGGGCGCCGAAGACCAGCAGGCCTTTGATGACTTGCTGGCCGATTTTATTGATCAATTCAACCCCGTGGGTTCTTTAGAAGAGATGCTGGTTGAAAAAATCGCCGTCTGCTACTGGCGGCTTGGCCGCGCCCATCGCTACGAAGTCGGTGTCCTTCGTCAACATCTCGACACGGCCACGGATGACTACTATAAGAAAAGCCATGACACGGATGCACAAATCGACGACAAAATATTAGAATGCCAGCAAGCACTAAAGAACTGGCAATATGATCTCGATAAATTATCCCAACTGTTTGAAAAAGAGGCCAGTCTTGAAGAGATTTACACTGACGATGAAATCTGGGACGGATTGAGTGAAACATATTCTTACCTTTTGATCGGTGCGACGGATTACAGTCCACGGGGAATCAAGGATGCCTTGACGCGAAAGGGTTTCACCAATATGCAAATCTGGCAGTTGCTGATCGAATCGTGTCAAAAACAGTTCGATAGAGCGAAAACGATGATTCCCAAACTCCAAAAAGACAAGACCCAAAACCGCCTCCGGCTGTCAGCCCTCAAACAAAGAGGCTCTCTACCCCCCAAATCCGAGATGGACAACCTCTTGCGCTACGAAACCGCCATCGAGCGCCAGCTCTACAAGGCCATCAGCCAGTTAGAGCGCTGCCAGCGACAGCGCAAGGGGGATTATGTCCCGGCGCCGGTGCAGGTGGACCTGAACATTGACGGCCTTAAAACAGAAACTTAAATAAAACTTAATCACCCAAATATAGCTTTATTAATATATTTTCTGGGTGAAAATCCTGTATTTAGGCGTAAAAATCAAAAATTACGAAACGAACCCATTTTGAAATAACAAACAAGTGAGTACCAAGACGATGACAATTCTCATTACCGGCGGGGCGGGGTTTATCGGATCGCACTTGGCCGAGCGGCTGCTGGGGCAGGGGCATCACGTTGTGGTTATTGACGACCTCAGCACCGGCAGTCTGGACAATCTGGCGGCGGTGCGGGGGCTTCCCAACTTCTCCTTCGTGCTGGACTCAGTCCGCAACACCGACACAATGCACCTGTTGATCGAGCGCTGCGATGTGGTGTATCATCTGGCCGCGGCGGTCGGCGTTCAGCTCATCGTCGATCAGCCCGTCCACACCATCGAGACCAACATTCACGGCACCGAGGTCGTCCTGTCCATCGCCAACAAATTCGGCAAAAAAGTCCTCATCGCCTCCACCAGCGAGGTCTATGGCAAGAGCGAGGCGATTCCCTTCCACGAAGACGATGACACCGTCCTGGGTAGTACGCGCTTCAGCCGCTGGTCGTATGCGTGCAGCAAGGCCATTGACGAATTTCTCGCCTTGGCGTATCATCAGCAGTACGGCCTGCCGGTCGTGATCGCCCGGTTGTTCAATACCGTCGGCCCGCGTCAAACAGGACGGTACGGGATGGTCATCCCGCGATTTGTGGAGCAAGCGATCAAGAACGAACCGATCCGGATATACGGCGACGGCCGTCAGACGCGATGTTTCTCTTGTGTGTTTGATGTGATCGACGGGCTGACCGGCCTGATGGACTGTCCCCAGGCCGCTGGACGGGTCTATAATATCGGCTCTGACGAAGAGATCTCAATGGAAGCCCTGGCCGACAGGATCATTGCGATGACCGTCAGCCGGAGCCAAAAAGAATTGGTCAGTTACGAAGAGGCGTATGGCCGATCTTTTGACGATATGATGCGTCGCGTGCCGAGCCTGGAACGCATCCGAAGTCAGATCGGTTTTCAGCCGCGATACGATCTTCAACAAACACTTGAATTGATTATTGAAGCGGCAAAGAAGGAATAATGGCGAACCCATCATATTCTATGGAGCAAGTGAAAGCGGTGATTCTCATCGGCGCGCGGGACTTCGGACGCTGCCCGACGGCCACCCGGCTGAACCGCGCGCTGTGGCCCGTCGCCGGCAAGCCTGTTGTGCAGCATCTGATTGAGGGGCTAGCTGCGCAAGGCCTCCGGCGGTTTGTGCTGTGCTGTGAAAACAGCGCCGACCAGGTTCGCGAAAACATCCAACTGCCCGCGCATCTGGATGTGCGGTTTATTGAGGCGACGATGCCGCGCGGCACCGCCGGCTGCATCCGCGACGCCGCCGAACCGGGACGCGATGAGCTCTTGCTTGCCTTTGCGGCCTGTACGCTGATGCCGCCGGATGTTGACGAACTGATACGGACCCATCAGTCCGGCGATGCGTCAATGACGATCTTTTTCAATGCGGTTGAACCCGATGCCAAGCGGTTACACGACGCCCAACTCTATATGTGCGAGCCGTCGATACTTGACGCGATCCCCCCAAAGGGCTATTGCGACATCAAAGAAGGACTCGTCCCGTCTCTGGTGGCCGCGGATAAAAAAATCTTCTCAGCGCGTGTCTCTTGCGATTTGGGAACGTTTGTACGATGGCCGCAGTATCTCTGTGCCGCCAGTCAATTTCTAACGAAGCTTCAATCAGCGCAGTCCCCGCCCTCCGGCGTTGAGCCGTGGAAGGCCGGCCGGGATGTATGGGTGGGTCGGGATGTTCAGATTGCCGACTCTGTCCGAATATGCGGCCCGGTGCTGATTGAATCCGGCGCTCGCATTGCATCCGATGCGATCATTCTTGGCCCGACACTGATCGGCAAGGGTGTCACAATCGGACATAATTCGTGTGTCGAACAGGCCGTGATCTGGGAAAATGCAAAAATTGGCCGCAATTGCCATATTCGCCAGTCACTGATCGATCAGGAGCGGACGATTCCGTCCAGCGTCAAATTGGATGGACAATTAGCGCCGAAACCGAAAAATCGCCTGGTGGCGCCTTTTGAATCGCTTCGGCTGCGGCTAAAACAACCGGTTCGTCGTCCTGTCGAGGCAGAAGACAAATCGAGAACACTGGCCGATTATCTGCGTCAGCCTGTTTTGAAGTGGACGCTGATTACCTTAGCGGCACTTCTTTTGGGCGGATTGATCGCCACTTACTGGCGTCCGACAATCGTTCAGCTATGGCATATCTGGCTGGAAAGCGATGAGTATTCCTGCGGACTGCTCGTTCCCTTTTTGGCCGCTTACGTACTCTGGTCTCGTCGGGATCGTTATTTGGATTGTCCGGTCCGTCCCGCCTGGACAGGGCTGGGACTGCTGCTGGCGGCGCAGGCATTTCGCCTCTTTGGCCTGTATTATATGTTTGCCTCAGCCGAGCGTCTGGCCTTGGTTCTTTCAATCGGCGGCATCGTCCTGTTGCTCTTCGGATGGCGTTTCTTCGGGCGCTTTGCACCTGTCTTTATCTTCTTGTTTTTGATGCTTCCATTACCCAATCGGGTCGAGTCAAGGGTCACGCTTCCCCTTCAGGAGTGGGCGACCGTGTCGGCGGTCTTTTCACTCGAGGCCTTGGGCTACAGTGCCGTCCGTCAGGGCAATATCATTCAGATCGGTGAGACCATCGTGGCCGTTGCAGAAGCCTGTAATGGCTTACGGATGCTGACGGCCTTTTTTGTCATCAGTGGCTTTATCGTATTAATTTCAACTCGAAAAAGATGGGAAAAGGCGGTAGTTCTTGTTTCTACAATTCCAATTGCCTTACTCTGTAATACGATACGCTTGACCCTAACCTCTTTGGCCTTTACGTATCTCCGCACGGAGGCACTGGAGGAACTATTCCACGACTTCGGCGGCCTGGCCATGATGCCATTGGCGATAGGAGTGGTCGTTTTCCAGTTATGGCTTTTAAAAGTTTTATTTCAAAAGCCAAAAAGAGTTGAACATCAGCTCGTTTTCAGTCGAAATAGTAGCGATGGATAATTTGCCCGAATAGGGAGAATATGAACGATATAGAGAAACAACCTTATATGCCGGTGCAAGGCGAGGTGGTGGAGTTTGGCGAGCCGGTCCACGGATCCCAATCCCACGATGACCTATTCGAGCTGGTCAAGGCGGTCTTGCGCCGCTGGTTTCTTGTGTTGTTCTGTGCGATTGTCTTTGGCGGCGGCGGCGCGGCGGCGATTTGGTTTAAGATGCCCGATAAGTTCGACACGCACGGGTATGTACAGATTTCGCCGGTGGTTGCCCCGATTATGTTTGAAACGACCACCACCGGGGGCAGTGGGGCGTATTTGACGTATAAAAATACGCAAGCCGGCGTCATGACCAGCGATGTGATCCTTAATCGCGTCGCCGATGCGGTCAAAGACAGCCGTTTGGCCTTTTTTGACCCAGAGGACAATCTACTCCAGGCGCTGCGTACCAAGGTCGTCAAAAAAGATGTTCAGGTCATTCCCGAAAGAGACACCGAATTTCTCGTGGTCCGGATGACATCGGAACATCCGTCCGATGCCGAAAAACTCATTGATGCCTTTCTGCGCAGCTATGAGGCGGTGGTCAAGACCGACGAAATCACTGCTCTCGACGATCGCCTGTCCCGGCTTGAGACCCAGCGCCGCACACTGGAAGAACAGATGCGCCGCCAGCGGGTCCAAATTCGGGAACGGGTGGACGAATACGGCACACAGGAGTTGACCGGACGTCAGGAAATTGCCCTCCAGCAGGTGGCCACGCTTCAGCGCGAGCAGGTCTCAATCGGCGTCCAGCGTATGCTGATGGAAGCCCGCGTGATGACCCGCGAAGATCAACTGCAGGATGAATTGACGCTGGCCGATATTGCCGATCAGGTGCAGGCCCGTGTCGAAAGCGATCCGGATATCCTTGCCCTGCGTCAGGATATCCAGCGGTACAATCAACTGATTCGAGACGGCCAGGCGACCATGCTCGATACCAACCCCGAAATGCAGCGGCGAACACAGATTCTTGCCGAACTGCAGGCCGAACTCGAACGACAACAGGCCGACGTGACCGCGCGCCATGAGCAGACGGCACTGGCCGATGCACGACGGGTGCGAGAGGCCGAACTGGACGCGCTCAAGGCGGAATTGAACCAACTGATCACCTATGAGGAAAAGATTCAGGAACAGCTCAAACTGCACGATGACAGCACGGTTCGTATCGGCCGCACACAGTTGGATATTGACGATCTGCGCGAGCAATATGAAAATACGCGACAAATCTACAATGAAATAAGCCGCCGCATCGAGGAACTCAACATTGAACGCGACCGGCGGCCCCGTATTTCCGTCGCCTCGTGGGCCAGAAGCGTCTCGGCGGAAGGCAAAAAGATGAAATTGGCGATGGCGGCGCCCTTCGGCGGTCTTGCGATGGGCGTGGCGCTGGCGCTGCTGCTGGCCAAGCTGGATCGCCGGGTTTTGGCGCCGGATCAGGTGGCCAGTCGCATCGGCGTGCGTATCATCGGCACCACGACCGGGCCCGATCACGTCAGCCGAAAGATGCTGGGCCGTCAACTGATGGACGACTATCAGACCATTCGCGCCAATCTCGGCCTGCTCAACGGCGACGGCAGCACCAAACTGCTGGTCGTCACCAGTCCCGGGATGGGCGACGGCAAGACGACGCTGGCGGTCAATCTGGCCACCAGTTTTGCCCGCTCCGGCCGAAAGACCCTATTAATCGACGGCGATCTTCGCAAACCGGATATCGCCTTGATGCTGGATTTACCCCAATCGCTTAGCGGCATTCAGGATTATTTATTCGGCGCCGATATTTATAAAGCGGTCTGTCCCGTCGAGGGAACAAGTCTGTCGGTGTTGGCCTCGGATGTCCGCAACAGTCAGGATGCACTGGAACTGCTGTCCATCCCTGAAACGCCGAAGCGTATTCGCCGCCTCAAGGACAGCTTCGACTATATTATCATTGACACGCCGCCGGTGCTGGCGTTTTCGGATGCGATGGTGTGGGCCAAAATGGCCGACGGCGTTATTCTGACCAGCTATATCGGACATACGTCCAAAGAGGAAATGAAAGAGGCCATTCAGCGCCTCAATGAAATCAAAGCCAACATCATCGGCACCGTGGTCAACAATGTTAAAACGGCGCACAGCTATCGCCGCTATGGATATGGGTATGGCTATGGCTACAGCGAAAAGGAACAAGTCCGACAAGCGCCGCATAAGAAAAAACACAAGAAGATGCTGCTGATCACGGCGGCGCCGGAGTCCAACGAACCCACATAAACATCCTGAATGTTATGCATCTGAAACTTATACCTCCGCGTCAGATAGAGGCAATGGATTGTCTCAGGGAGGCGTTCTGTCTGACGGGCGTTGGAAGCGTATTGATACAGCAGATTCTGGAACAGACAGACGGCACAGACGCTCCTGAAAAGCGGCTTTATGTGCCGTCTCAATGGAGCGACCGCGTTGATAATAGTGTCGCCCCGGTAGAGCGTTTCGATTCCGGGATGCTTTCTGTCGATTCGCTGAGCGGCGCCATGCGCGAGGGGCTTTTGATTTCCAATGCTCGCGTGATATGCCGCTATGACCGTGAAAAGCTCAAAGCCTTGCTGAATTCATCGTCTGATTCCGCTGTCGTCGCCGTCGAGATCACGCAGGAACTGGCCGCACCGAATGAGTTGATCAGCGTGACCCCCCAAAATCATCTTGTCGGGTATCGCCGCATTCTAAACGATATGGAAGAACCCGCGGCCGAACTGGAGGCAGATTTTCCCGCTTTCCTCTATTTTCCACCGGCGGCGCTGCGATGTTTCAGACCGGGCGGCAGCATTCCCCTTGAGTTTGAGGCGCTGCGGCGCACCCTGAATGAGCAAGGGGTTTCGATGCGGCTGTTTCGCCTCGGCGGATGTGTGTATGATCTCGACACGCCCCAGGGGCTCTTGTTCCTGCTGCGGCAAATGCCTGCCGACCGGCTGCACCGAGTGTCTGCCGCTGCAAAGATTGCCCCATCTGCACGGCTGATCGGTCCGGTGTGGCTGGGCGACAATGTTGAGATTGACGAACAGGCTGTGGTGACAGGCCCGTCCATTCTCGGTGACGGCGTACATATCGGCCCGAAGGCCGTCGTGCAAAATTCGATTATCGCGCCGAGGGTAACCGTCAAAGCGGGCGACCGTCTTCGGAATGCCCTGTATCTGTCCGACAATGTCAAACGGCAGGAAACCAGCTTTTTGCCCGCTTTGGCCGACGACGGCAAAGGCACACGCCCGCATCGCGATTGGCCGCGGTTCTCCTATCCCCGTTTCGGCAAGCGGATATTTGACCTCGTATTTTCATCCTGCATTCTGCTGCTGATCAGTCCGCTCTTGGTGGTGGTCACCCTGATGCTCAAGCTGACCAGTCCCGGCCCGATCTTTTATCGCGCCCGGCGGCAGGGTCGGCAGGGGAAGGATTTTGACTGTCTCAAATTCAGGACAATGATGGTGCAGGCCGACAGCCTTCAGGAGCGGCTCCGCGGCATCAATCAGGTGGATGGCCCGCAGTTTAAAATCGACAACGACCCCCGCATCACCGGTGTGGGCAAGTTTCTGCGCGACACCTGCATCGACGAGCTGCCGCAGTTTTTCAACGTCCTGCTCGGCCAGATGAGCGTGGTCGGCCCGCGTCCTTCGCCCGAACATGAAAACGAGGCCTGCCCCGCCTGGCGAGACGCCCGGCTGTCGGTACGCCCCGGCATCACCGGCCTCTGGCAGATCTGCCGCACACGGCAGGCCGAGATGGATTTTCAGGAATGGATTTATTACGACACCCGCTATGTTCGGAATCTGTCATTTCGGCAGGATTTGTCAATCTGCTTAAGAACGGCCTCCAAGCTGATCAATACGTTTCTCGACCAGTTTGGATAATAGACGGCTTACATAATGAATTGTTCCAATCCTGCTGTTTTTTCGAGCCGCAGGATTTTTTTATTGCAAAATCTGCGATGTCCGATACAGTAGCGTTTGTTCTTTGAAAACTCTAACTATTGGTGTAAGGTTCGGCCGCTTGTGTGCGGCTGAATATGCATAAACGGGAACACGGTGAAAATCCGTGACGGTCGCGCCGCTGTGTGCGTTCGCCGGTCAAGGGCGTTTCCTTGGCCGAATCCGACAGGCATTTCGTCCCACTGTCCGCTGCCGCGGATGGGAAGGGGCCTGGCGGTAGGATGCGAGTCAGAAAACCTGCCTTAGTACCAACACGTGTACGTGTGTTCTCGCGATTGGAACAGGGTAGTGCGTCGGCTGGCCGGCGGCAAGGGGTTTGATTTGCCGGGTCGGACGCTGATTCAGATAGACAACGCATAAGCCGTTGCTCCCTTCGCGGGAGCAGCGGCTTTTTTTATTGCCTGTGTCGGACCCTTCGCCAAACAGAGCCGCAAAAGGAGGTGCCCGTCAGATTATGTACAACTGTTCAAAAGGTTGCGTTATTATTTCCGTGATTTTCGGTCGGATGCCGAAAATCGAAGCAAGCAGGGAGGCTGCGGTCGTTTGGGTCTGCCGACGACCGCAGCCAACCCGGCACAGGAATGTTAAATGGTAATAAATGGAATACAATAAACATCAGGAAAGGTTTTGGAGTACAATGAAAAGTAATACTATCGTGTTGGAGTTTGTAATGGTCATGCTGATTTCGACAGTCCTGTCTGCCGGGATAATCTATACGGGCCCGGCAGAGTACTCTGCCGGAGACGGCAGCCAGACGGCAACGATTGTCATTGATTTTGATTACACTCAGGCGTTTGTGTTTGAGTACCGCTGGGACGGAGAAGCGACAGGATGGGATGCGCTGCAGGCAGTGGATGCGGCGGGCGATTTGAACGTTCTGATTACGACGTACTCCTGGGGTTTTATGGTGACGGGGTTTGAGTATCCCGGCGCGGTGGCGTACGATTATGGTCAGGACTTTGCAGGCTGGCACTATTACATCAGCGCAAATGGTCAAGACTGGCAGCAGAGCGGCGGCGCCGTCGATATGCGTAACCTGACGGATGGAAGCTGGGATAGCTGGGTTTGGACGAATTATTCGCCCGACTGGGACGCCTATCGCCAACCCGGCCAAATGCCGATTCCCGAACCGATAACGGCGGTGTTGATGGGGTGCGGGGCGGCCATGCGGGGGCGTATGCGCAGAACGTAAATCATCTCCGGCCGGGGCGGGCTGAGGCAGCCTGCCCCGGTTGTGAAGGAACCTGACAATGAGAAAAATGACATTAACATTCTGTATCGTTGCCCTGTGGGTGTTTCTAAGCGGTCTGTCTGCCGGCTCGGATTTCGCAGACACGCTGATTTCGTACAGCGGACCATTTGGCTCATATCCTTATGATCAACCCGGCGCAGTACTCGGCCCGCCGACTCCCTATGTACGCGATACAGGCAAAAACTTCCCTGTGTCGCTGGTCTATGGCGCATGGAACGTAACGCCCGAAGGGGGCCGCACCGTTTTGACCCTTGGCTTCGGCAGTGAAGTGATCGTGGGGTTTAACCATATAATCGCCGACGATATAAACAATCCGCATGGCATTGATTTCATTGTGTTCAGCAATACTTTTTTCGAACGACAATGGAGCGGAGCGAACGACTACCTGACGCCGACAACCGATATGAACTCGGTCTATCTGACGCATCCGGCGTCAATCAATGACGAATGGGTCACGGTCAGTGTCGCCCAAGACCCCAACGGCCCTTGGTTTACATTCCCCGAAGGCATTGTCGCCGGTGGGCTGTTTCCGACCCAGGCTTTTGCATGGGACAGCGTCAGCAGGCAATGGGGCAAGCCGCTGGATTTTCTTCGGCCTGTCGATCCGACTCTGACGCTGGCCGACTTTGCCGGCCTGTCCGTTCCCGAAGCCATTGCGCTTTACGACGGCTCGGCAGGGGGAGCGGGCTTCGATCTGCAATGGCTCGATCCCAACGATTACGACGCCCTCAGGATTGATCCTGAAACCGGGCGCAGGTGGTTCAAGTATGTCAAGCTCACCAGCGACGAATGGGGCGAGGTCGATGCGATTGCCGATGTTGCCGCCTGCGGCGATTACAAACACCCCTTTCCACCGGGCGATATTGACCGCGACTGCCGTGTCGATCTGGCGGATTTTGCGGTTCTCGCCGAAAACTGGATGACGTGTACTTGGAATTGCGACCCGTAACCCTGTGATTGAGCCGTTACGCCCTTAAGGCGATACAAATCATGATGCTGAACAAGCGATTGAATCTTGGCCGCAAAGAAAATGGCTTTACGCTGATTGAACTTCTGGTCGTGATTGCCATTATTTCGCTTCTGCTTTCGGTGATGCTGCCCTCGCTGAACCGTGCCAAGCAGCAGGCCGAATCCATCTATTGCCAAAGCAATCTCCGCCAGATGATGATCGCCGCGGTGGTTTATACTGAAAACAACAACGGTTTTTTTCCCATTGCCTATTATACCTGGCACGGTGACAACGAGACCATTCAATACAACTGGGATTTCACCCTGCGTACACCCGCCCCAGCCGCCTTGAATGCGGATCTCGGTGTCGTTGACCCGCTCACCCTGCCGGACGCTCCTGCCGCTGTGACGGTGGAGCCGGGCCTCTTATGGCAGGGCGAAACCATCGACAAAATTCATCAATGCCCCTCTTTTCGCGGCGCTTCCAACACCGCTTATGACCCCTACACCGGCTACAACTACAACACCAGCTACATTGGACACGGCCAATGGGAAACGATCACACAACCTGCCCGACGCGACCGAATGGCCCAACTGGCCTCCACGGCGGTCTTCGGCGACGGACAAAGCACAAACGGAGCCAACAAATTTATGCGTGCCCCTTTACGCAGCGAGGGGGACTTGTCCTTCAGCGGTCGATACGCCGGCGCACAGGGCTTTCGCCATAACCGGCGCACCAATGTCGCTTGGGCGGACGGCAGCGTTTCGTCATCGTCCGACATCTCTACCCATATCGACCCTGCTCGTCATCAGCAAATCCTTGAGGACTACAACCTTCAGAATCTTCGTTCGCCCATTGGTTTTCTTTCTCCCGACAACTCCGCCTACAAAACCCGGTAGGGGGGCACGGCGTTTTTCGATCACACATTTCACTTTCCTTTTGTCGCCTCGCCGTGTATAGTTTCGTGTATGCAAACACGGCAGTCCAATCCGGTTGCGCGGCTCAAGGGCATTCTCTCGCGGGGGGTCGAGGGGCTGGAATGTTTGCTGTTTCCCCCACATTGTGTGCTGTGTCAGACGCCCATCCGCCGCGACGACGACGGGCTGTGTCCCGCTTGCTGGCAGGAACTGACCCGCTGCACCGCCGCCGACTATTGCCGACGGTGCGGACGCAACGCCAGCCCCTTCGGCATCGTCAACAATCGCTGCGGGGCCTGTCAGGACGAAGACCTGGCCTTTGACGGCACGATCCGCGCCGGGCTGTATGAGTCGGCGCTGCGCAGCCTTGTGCTGGCCTTCAAGTTCCACCAGCGCACCGAGTACGCCGGGCGAATCAGCGGCATGATGAAAGACGCCCTGGCCGTCAGTGGTTGGGCACGCCGCATAGATTATTTTGTCCCCGTTCCCCTGCATTGGCGTCGCCGTCTCGAACGCGGCTTTAATCAGTCGCTCTATCTGTCCCGCGGCCTCTGCGCTGCCCCCGCCCGCATCAGCACCGACTTGGTGCGCACCCGCTATACCAAACGCCAGTGGAATCTCTCCGAAGCCCAGCGCCGACGCAACGTCAAAAATGCCTTTGCCGTGCGGCAGGGACACCCCTTCGACGGCAAAACCATCGCTCTGGTCGATGATATCACCACCAGCGGCGCCACGCTGACCGAATGCGCCAAAGTCCTCAAAGCAGCCGGGGCCAAACACGTCTATGCCGTCGTCGCCGCCGTCGCCTATTCCGACCCCAAATAACGTCGTTGCTGCAACTACAAACTTCGAACTATAAACTACGAACTAAGGTTGGGTGGCATCGGCTCTGCGCAGCAGACCGATGGGAGAGTCTCCCAAGTATTTTCGTTTCCCGACCCAGCCCCCATCTTTTACGTTTTCCTATGGCCGAAAAAACATAAAACGCTTTTACGCGAAATGACAGCAAAAGCTACGAACTCAACTTCCCCGATGCATCCCGAATCAGCCCCTGAAGCACGCCGTTGGCAATGTCGGCCAACTCCGGCTCCGGTCGCTCGGCCCGCGCCATACTGCCGAGAATCCGCAGCGAAGCCTTTTTGTGCCGTCGTAGCTGTTCAAATATCTTCTCCGCCTGTGTCAGTTCCCCGTCGGCCATCAGCCTCAGGTACAAAATGCCTTTTTTGATCATATCTTTCTCGATATCTTTTTGGGTATTGGGGTCGCTCTCCTGAGCGTCTTCCATGGCCTCGCGCTGACGCAAAATTTTTTGGGACAGTTCATGCGTCTGACGCATCAGATCGGTCATCTGCGTTTCTTCCGCATCATCGATCGGCATCAGCTTTAATTCCGGCTCATCGTCCGACGGCGGCAGGGGGATATAGCATCGGTGTTTGCAATAGGGGCACTTGCCCCACTTGCCGCCCGTAGCGTCCGGCGCCTTGATTTTTTGCTTGCATGATTCACAGTGAAAGCTGATTGTCATAATGTTACCCTCACTTTTTGGGGTTTCCGCGACAGCCTCAGCGGCTTTTATTGTTCAGCAGCGTATTCCTGCTGGTAATCGGCGCGTACCTCAGTCGTGATGCCTCCGCGCGGCGTAAACGCCGAGGTGATCCGCATCCACCGCGGCCGGCACGCCGAGACAAGATCGTCCAGGATATCATTGGTCAATCGTTCGTAAAAAATACCTTGGTTACGAAAACTCTGCAAATAAAATTTCAGACTTTTCAATTCAATACACATCTTGTCCGGTATATAGTCGATCACAATCTCCCCGAAATCCGGCTGTCCCGTCTTGGGGCAGACGCTGGTAAATTCCGGACAGTGAATCGTAATCGTATAATCCCTGCCGGGTCGCGGGTTTTCAAAGAGTTCAAGGGTCGGTTTATCGCTCATAATCTCGCCGTTTTGTCAAAAAATAATAGGTTTTCGCTCAATAAATTGCTAAACTAATCAGTATTGTAGTCAGAATCACAATTGTTTTCAAGGAATTCAACAAAAATGGTTTCAAAATCCGCAATTGTCTTGCTCAGCGGCGGGCTGGATTCGGCCACCACGCTGGCGATTGCAAAGCAGGAGGGGTTTGGGTGCTATGCGATGACCTTCCGATACGGCCAGCGGCACAGCGGCGAGATCGAGGCCGCACGCCGTGTTGCTTGCGCCATGCAGGCTGCGGAGCACAGAATTGTCGACGTCGATCTGGCTGCGTTCGGCGGCTCGGCCTTGACGGATGTCAAACTGGCCGTCCCCAAAGACAGAAATTCTCTAAATCAAGATATTCCAATTACTTATGTTCCCGCACGAAACACGATATTTCTCAGCTACGCACTTGCGTGGGCCGAGGTACTGGGCGTGTGGGATATTTTCATCGGCGTCAATGCCCTCGATTACAGCGGCTATCCCGATTGCCGCCCGGCCTACATCGCCGCGTTTGAGACAATGGCCAATCTCGCCATCGCCAAGGCGGTTCAGGGGCAGGGGTATCTGCGGATTCAGACGCCGATTATCGAGATGAGCAAGGCAGAGATTATTCGGAAGGGCGTCGAGCTGGGGGTAGATTACGCCCTGACGCATAGCTGCTACGATCCGGCCCCGTCCGGCCAACCCTGCGGACATTGCGACGCTTGCCGTCTGCGACTAAAAGGTTTTCAGGAGGCCGGGTTGACCGACCCGCTGGAATACGCCTGATTCCGATAAAAAATACTTTAATCCCCGGCCAAATCGCGTTATAGTATGGCATCGTGGCAAGACCGTACCGCCGGCGTCCAGCCGGCTTGTACATGCAGCATGCCGGCGGGACGAATAGAATACACAATGAATTCAGAGTGAGCAAACGAGGATGTGACAATGGCAGAACGGATTCCCAAAGTCTTGGTAATTGGCCCGGCGTATGTGGACATGGCCGTTAAATGTGACACGTTTCCCGAACCGGGCAAGGCGGTCGAAGGGTCGGGCTTTTCCTGTATGCCGACCGGCGCTGGCGTCAATGAGGCGATTCAGTCGGCGTTATGCGGCTGTGAGGTGTGGTTGCTGGCGCGGATCGGCGAGGACGCCTTCGGAGAGATGATCAAGCAAGCCCTGCGGCGGTTCGGCGTTAGTACCGACTTGGTCTATCTGACCCAGGCCATCAGCACCGGCATCGTCGTAACGCTGGTCAACGCCCACGGCGAAAACCGAAGCTGCCGCTCGGCCGGGGCCAACCGTGTTCTGGGACGCGATGAGATCGAATACGCCGCCGCCGAGCAGCTTATTCAGGCCGCGGATGTGTGTCTTATCAGTGACGGGGTTTCGCCCGTCGCCGCTGTCGCCGCCATTCGCACCGCCCATATGCACAACACGCCTGTCGTCCTCGAAGCCCGTCTGCCCGCCGTGGATCGCCGTGTGTTACATACCATCGACTGGTCGGTCGATTTTTACAACGCCGATGTCGTGGTGCTCCGGTTTGATGGCGTCGTTTGCGGCTCGGAACTCGGCTCCAGCGGCGAAGGCGATCTCAAATTAATCGGCACCGAAATCATTGCCTGCGGCGCCAAGTGCGTCGTCATCAGCATGGGCTGGCACGGGGCATTGGTCATCGACCGGCAGGGGTATCGCCGCATCCCCGGCATAATGCTGGAGGTGGTGGATCAGACCGGCTGCGAATCGGCCTTTGCCGGGGCGCTGGCCGCCTGCTACGGCTGCGGCGATAACCCCGACATGGCCGTCAAATTCGCCGTTGCCGCCGAGACACTCGCCCGAAGCCGCTTCGGCCTCCACGATGCACTGCCCAAAAAAGAAGACATCCTCATGCTCCTCCAAAACCAGCCGGATTGAAAATGTTTGAGGAGCACTTATACCGTAACAGAAAGGGCAGAAATAATGGGAACAGAAATTCGAACGTGGCAAATAGTGAATGGGTTATTAACGAGAGGGCTATCGAATATTGATTGAAAATATGCTCAAAGAGTGATCAACCTATCCAGCCACGCAATGTATATTGGCTTTACTGATCATTACCAGAGAATAATCTGCGTCAATCTGTGAAATCTGTGGTTTCAAGAAAGGCTGTAAAATGAAAAAGCGAATCGCATTGTTAATCGTGACGGTATTGATACTGATCGGGTGTTCGGGGGTTCCGGATGGGGTAACGGTTGTTGAGGGGTTTGAACTGGAGCGGTACTTGGGGACGTGGTATGAGATTGCCCGCCTGGATCATTCGTTTCAGCGGGGGCTGTCGCGGGTGACGGCGGAGTATTCGCTGCGTGAGGACGGGCGAATCGATGTGGTCAATCGCGGCTATGATGACGCCAAAGAGCAGTGGCGCTCCGCCCGTGCCGTTGCCCGGCCGGCTGGCGATTCATCCGTCGGCAGCCTGAAAGTCAGCTTCTTTCGTCCGTTCTGGGCCGACTACCACATCATCGCCCTCGACAAAGTCGATTACCAATACGCAATGGTTGCCAGCAGCAGCCGGGGGTATTTGTGGATTCTGTCCCGTACGCCGACGCTTGACGAGACCGTGCTGAACGACCTCCTGGCCAAGGCAGCGGCATGGAATTATGCGGTGGATGAATTGATTTACCCCGAACACGACGCGGAAGAATAAAAATCCCCGGGATCAGTGGTTCAATACAGTTTGACAAACACAAAACTTTTCGATATAATACCCCTCAGTCGGGCGCAGCGCCCGAATGGAGGAGAATGTGAACAGATATTCCGACCCAACCCAAAACTAAGAACCAAATACTACGAACAATGAACTACGAACTAAGAGCTATCTCTACCCTCAGTATCCTCTGTGTCCTCGGCGGTAAAAATAAGTAAAATTCGACCTTCTGAATCCTGTCTCCTGACTTCTGACTCCTGAAAAATGAACAAACAAACCCAATTTTCCATTCTGAATAAAACGTAAACTCTTATTCATCAACTGTTTACTGATAACTGCTCACTGTTAACTGAATAAAAACGAACCCAAACAAAGCTAATTTACAGGTATGGAGGACATTTGTCGGTCGTCCCGCGTGACGATTGTTTCAGTCCTTCGGGCGTATTCAAGCAGGGCCTCTACAGGAGCGGGGCGGCCAGGCGGGCGACGCTCTCGGCCAGGCTGCGGGCCAGCCCGGCGCGGCCGATGCCGCAATGGCAGTGGGCGGCAAGCTGTTCGATGTAGTCGGCGGTGTGGGCGATTTCGGGGCGGCTATAGACGAACATTGCGGATTCGTAGTTGAAAAAGAAGCTGCGGATGTCCATATTGGCCGAGCCGAGGACGGCGGCTTCGTCGTCCATCAGGAAGATTTTGGCGTGCATCATGCCTTCGGTGTAAAAGAGGATCAATCCGCCGGCCTGCTGGATCTGGCGGAGCCAGTTGCCGCGGACGATGTCGGGCAGCGGGTGGTTGGAGTTTTTCGGCAGCAGCACGCGGACATCGACGCCGCGACGCGCCGCCAGCATCAGGGCCTGACAGAGCGGCTCATCGGGCACAAAATACGGCGTCACCACCCACAGCCGCCGCCGGGCGGCGTAGATCATCGACAGAATCGCGTCATAGAGCGGGTCGCCTACAATGTCGGGGCCGGACGGAACAAACTGCACGACGGCGCTGCCGGCCGGGGCGGGGCGGCGGTCGTCCAGCGGGGGCAGCGACGGCGTTTCGCCGCTGGCAAACTCCCAATCGCGGCAGAACACCTCTTCCCAGTGGCGGACGGTCGGGCCTTCAAGCACAAACGCCAGATCTTTCCATCGGCCGGAAAGGGGGGTCGGGCCGATGTATTCGGCGCCGATGTTGGCCCCGCCGCCGATGACGGTGGTGTAGTCGGCGATGTAGATTTTGCGGTGGTTGCGGAGATTGCCGCGGCCGCGGAACGGGCGGTGCAGCACGGGCATAAACCAGGCGACCTTGCCCCCGGCGTCCAGAAGTGGGCGAAGATGACGCGGCCGGGTGTGCAGCGAACCGACGCCGTCCATCAGCAGACGTACGGACACACCCGCGGCGGCGCGCTCGGCCAGCTTATTGAGGATAATCCGGCCGACAGCGTCGGGGCGAAAGACGAAGGTCGAGATGTGGATGCTTTTTTGGGCGTTGTCGATCAGGCTTGCCAGAGCGTCAAACCGCTGCTGGCCGGTGGTGCACAGCGTCAGGCGGTGACCGTCCTGGGCGCCGGGGATGTGATAGCTGCGCAGGATACGATCGGTGATGCAGGCCTTGTCTTCGGCGATGGCCTCGGAGGTGTCCAGGCCGAGGCGGCTTTTTCGTTCGGCGCGGCGGAGCAGCTTGCGTCCGCCGAAGGCCAGATAGAGCGGCACGCCGGCATAGGGCATCAGCAGAATCGCCAGCAGCCACGCGATCGTGCCGGATGGCGAGTGCTTTTGCAGCAAAATATGCGCAATCAGCACCACACCCAGCAGAAACGAGCCGATCAGAAACAAGTACGTCAAGATCGACGTAATGACCAATGTGTCAACGACTTCAGGATCCATACATTAAATTAGAGATTTAAAATCAAATATCAAAAATGAGGACTCGGCCTTTGGCCGAAGTTAATTTCAGTATATCTTCCCTCCCGCGGCGGCGTAGGCGCGCAAGACTGCGGCGGCTCGCTCGCGAAGGATGTCCTGCGTGACGGTGATGCCGCGTTTTTCAAGTTCGCCCGCCCAGTCGGCGGGTTTGGCGCCTTCGTCAAAGCCGATCGCACGGGCATCTTCGTCGCGGGCGCCGCAGGCCAGCGCGCAAACGCCCGACCACGGCATCGCACCCAGGCACATCGCGCACGGGGCGCAGCTTGTCGCCAGCTCGAAGCGGTCCACGGCGGACAGATCCCACGTCTTGAGCCGCTGCTGGGCGCGTGCCAAGGCAATCATCTCGGCATGGGCGATCGAACAGGCGGCGCTGGTCACCAGATTGACCCCGGCGGCGACGAGCGTGTGGGTCGTCAGGTCAAAGACGGCCGCCCCAAACGGCCCGCCCGTGCCTTGGTCGATGTTACGCTGCGCCAGTTCCACGGCCAGCGCCACCCGCGCCTCGACCGACGGGAATGTGCCCGCTTGGGCCGCCTCAACCGCCCTCAGCCATCTCGGCACCGCAATAATGATGTTCGATTGCCCCACAATCCGCCTTTATCAGTTCGTCTCGCTGAATTTTCTCTTAGGGTAAAACATATCGACATAATGTCAACCCCAAAACCGTCGAGAACACCCGTTCGCAGTTCACGTTATTTTTGCGTGAATAAACACATCGAAACCATGATGACGCGGAATTACGCAAATTGAAGAAACAGTCAGGGCGAGCTTGACTCATAATACCAAGGCTACGAGACCCAAAATATCTACAAAAAAGACTGCGTATTCGTCGGATGACCCGATTTTTTGGGGTTGAAATGACACAACAGATGGGGTATGATGACGCCATGAAAATATCTCGAAGACAATTTATCGCATCGGGGTTGGCAGGTACCGCAGGGGTTTACGTCGGCTGCCACACAAACCATTACCAATCACAGGCATCTCAATTGCCGCTGTCGGACGAAGACGGGTATCGGCTTTGGCTTCGGTATGCGTCGCCGGGCAGTGTGGCCCAGCGGTATCGCAAGACCGTGCAGCAGCTCTGCGTGGAGGGCGATTCGGCAACCTGCGAAATCCTTCGCAGTGAATGCCAGTCGGCGATCCGATCCCTGCTGGATAGCGAGGTGACGCTGAGCGATCATCAATTCGGGCCAGGCACGGTCATTCTGGGCACCCCGGGCAATTCGGCCATCATTCGTGACTGGAACCGGGTTGCCGACATGGCGGCCGTGGGCGAGGAGGGATACATCATCCGTTCGACCCGCATCGGTAATAAACCGGTGACCGTCATCGCCGCCAACAGCGAGCAGGGCATGCTGTACGGCGGTTATCATTTTCTGCGGCTGATGCAGACTGCCCGGCCGATTGATTCGCTTAACATCACCGAGCGGCCTGCGATCCAGCTTCGGCTGATGAACCACTGGGACAATCCCAACAGCTCCATTGAACGCGGGTATGCCGGACGGAGCCTCTGGCAGTGGAATGAACTGCCGGAAATACTCAGTCCCCGCTATACCGATTATGCACGAGCCTGTGCCTCTGTCGGGATTAACGGTGCCGCCATCAACAACGTCAACGCCGATCCGCGCATTCTCTCGCCGGAATATCTTGACAAGGTTACCGCGCTGGCGACGGTTTGGCGGCCGTACGGCGTGCGTATGTACCTGAGCGTAAACTTTGCGTCGCCGGTGCGGCTGGGCGGACTGCGAACCGCCGATCCGCTCGATACGTCCGTGATGGACTGGTGGAAGAAAAAGGCGGATGAAATTTACGAATTGATCCCCGATTTCGGCGGTTTTCTGGTCAAGGCCAACTCCGAAGGACAGCCTGGGCCGAAGACCTACGGCCGTACCCATGCCGAAGGGGCCAACATGCTGGCTGATGCGCTGGCCCCGCACAAGGGCAATGTGATATGGCGTGCCTTCGTATATGATGAGGATGTGGATCCGGATCGCGCAAAACGTGCGTACCTGGAGTTTACGCGGCTGGACGGGCAGTTTCGCCCCAATGTTGTGGTGCAGGTGAAAAACGGCGCCATTGATTTTCAGCCGCGCGAACCGTTCCATCCGCTCTTTGGCGGGATGAAACATACCCCCGTCATCGCCGAGATCCAGGGAACGCAGGAATATCTCGGCCATGCCCGGCATTTGGTTTACCACGGGACCATGTGGAAGGAGTTTCTGGACTCGGATACGCACGCCAAGGGACGTGGTTCGACCGTTGCCAAGGTGCTGGCCGGCAAGGTTTATCCCTATCCCATCACCGGAATGGTTTCCGTGACGAATCCCGGGCTGGACACCAACTGGTGCGGGCATCATTTTTCGCAGTCGAACTGGTATGCTTTCGGGCGACTGGCCTGGAATCCGGAGTTGTCCGCCGAAGCTATCGCCGACGAATGGACGCGCATGACCTTTACCAACGATGAAAAGACGGTTGGGGTCATCCGCGACATGATGATGAGCTCCCACGAGACGTATGTAAACTATACGATGCCGCTGGGTCTGCATCACCTGATCGGCGGCGATCATTACGCGCCAATGCCCTGGAACGACCGCGCTTCGAGGGCCGATTGGACCGCGACTTATTATCATCAGGCGTCTGCGGACGGGATCGGCTTTGACCGAAGCCGCCGCGGCAACGGTGCGGTCGAACAATACTTCCCTCCCGTCTGCGACCTGTTTGACGATATCACGAAATGCCCGGAAACGTTTCTGCTGTGGTTCCATCGCTGTGCATGGGATTACCGGATGAAATCCGGCAAGACCCTGTGGGATGAACTCTGCGAAAAATATCAGCAGGGCGCCGCCGAGGCCGCGGTGTTACAGCAGACCTGGCAATCGCTGAGTGGAAAAATCGATTCGCAGCGGCACCGGGAAGTTGATGACCGACTGACTATTCAGGTCACGGATTCCGCAAAATGGCGTGACCAGATTCTGGAATATTTCGGGCGTTTCAGCCAGCGGCCTGTTCCGCATTCAGGCTGACGGAGAGTGCTGTCGGGGTGAATTCCGGAATACAACTCCCGTATGTTCATTGCATTGGAAACTGAAGCCTGTTACGTTGCAGGCCGGAAGGTGTTGTGAAACCCTTAATAGAAAAAGGAACATGATGAACAAGAGAATACTGATATCGTGTTTGATCGTGTGTGCGGCAGCGGCGGCAACCGTGTATGGCGAGGATAAAGCTGAGGCGGACCTCAAGTCACTCAAAGAAGCGTACGCCGGGAAATTTCTCATAGGCGCAGCCGGCGATTTGAGGGGATATTCCAGTGACGAACTGGCCAATATCAAGATGCACTACGACATCGTGACCCCGGAAAACTCAATGAAGCCGCAGCCGACCCAGCCCACGGAAAACAACTTCAATTTCTCCACCCCCGACGCGATGGTTGACTGGTGCATGAAAAATGATGTCAAGGTTTGGGGGCATACCCTGCTGTGGCACGCCCAGACAGGCCGCTGGTTCTTTGAGGGTCCCGACGGTCAGCCTGCATCTCGGGAACTGGCCTTGGAACGGCTTAAAAAACACATTTTCACTGTCGCCCAACGATACAAAGGCCGTGTGGTCGGCTGGGACGTGGTCAACGAGGCAATCGACGACCGCGGCACAGGCCGGACGGAGAATCTTCGCAGAAGCAGTTGGTACACGGCGGTCGGTCCGGATGTATTGACCCAGGCGTTCAAATGGGCACGTGAGGCAGACCCCGACGCGGAATTATATTATAACGACTACAATATTGAGCAAGGTGCCGTTGCAAACACTGGCAAACACGCCAGCTCGATGATGCTGCTCAAGCGTCTCATTGAAGAGGGCGCCCCGATCACCGGCGTAGGCATCCAGGGTCACTGGCATCTGGATACCAACCTGGCGGACGTGGAAAAGGCGATTACCAACTACGCGTCTTTGGGACTGAGAGTCGCCATTACCGAGCTGGACGTGACGGCAACGGGCGACAACAGCGGCGAATTCAACGTACGCGGCGGCGGGACGATTCCGGAAGAGAATTACCAGAAACAGGCCGAGGTCTATCGCAAGCTGTTTGAAATTTTCCTGCGTCACGCGGATGTGATCGATCGCGTGACGTTCTGGGGCATCAGTGACACTCGGTCGTGGCGCGGACGTCAAAATGCGCTGCTGTTCACCGGCCGGTTGGAGCCAAAACCGGCGTTCCATGCCCTTATCGAGGCAGCCTCTAAGAACGAGGCAGCCCCTAAGAACGAGTCAGCTGCTAAGAACGAGGCAGCCCCTAAAACGGATTAATCGTCCCACAGAAACCCTCTGATTCTGTCCGGGCCGGCATCAATGCGCAACTGTTGGCGTTGATGCCGGCCTGACGGCTTGGCAGGTACCGGCCGGACATTCTTTTTGCTGGTTATTCCGGTGTCGCCATACCTGTTGATCGCCTGTTGAGGAGCTATCCGATGGGAACGGGGAGGAAATTTCACAACCCTAATTCGGGAATAAACGTTTTGCAATAATCACCATAGAAGACAAGAAAGGCAGTGACATGGTGGGCATGGCGTTCTTTCGGCAGCCGGTCATTATAGCGACGGCATGGTTACTGACGTGCGTCATCTCAGCCATCGCGGAAGATGCGCCCCAAGTTCCTGATTGGGAAAACCCGGCGGTCATCGGGAGCAACAAAGAGAAACCCCACGCGCCGTTTGTCATGGCCGGCAAGAAAGCCGATGACCCCCGGGTGATCTCGCTTAACGGTCAGTGGCGGTTTAAGTGGTCGCCCGATCCGGAGTCCAGGCCGAAGGCGTTTTATCAGCAGACGTATTCGGTCGCCGAGTGGGATATGATTCAAGTCCCCGGCAATTGGCAGATGCAGGGCTTCGGCATGCCGATCTATTCGAATATTCCCTATCCCTTCAAGGCGGATCCGCCGCGGGTGACCAGCGAACCGCCGCGGTCATTTTTCAGTTATTCTAATCGCAACCCCGTCGGCAGCTACTGTACGGTATTTAACGCCCCCCAAACTCGGTCGGATCAGCGGGTGTTTCTGAATTTCGGGGGTGTCCATTCCGCGTTTTATGTCTGGCTGAACGGCCAAAAAGTCGGCTACAGTCAGGGGTCGATGACGCCGGCGGAGTTTGATATTACCGCCTTCATCCGCCCGGGCGAAAACAAGCTGGCCGTAGAGGTCTATCGCTGGTCTGACGGCAGTTATCTCGAAGACCAGGACATGTGGCGTCTGAGCGGAATATTCCGTGACGTGGATCTGTTTATCCGGCCGTCCGTCTTTATCCAGGATTATGCCGTGACCGCCGAACCTGACGCTTCGCTGGCGACCGCCCGGGCGGCTGTCCGGGTGACGATTGAAAACCGATCCGGCACCACGGCGGAAGGTATGACGGTTGAAGTCGTGATTTCCGGCCATTCCGTGCCGGTGACGCTGTCGAAGGATACCGGGCCGATCACTCCCTCATCACAATGCTCGATTTCTCTGGAGACCCTCATCGATCATCCCCTGCTTTGGTCCGCAGAGACTCCGCATTTGTATGATCTTCACTTGACCCTGAAGAACGCCCGCAAAGAAATTATCGACACGGTACACTGGCGGTTCGGCATCAAAAAGGTGGCTGTCGAGGGCGAACTCTTTTCCATCAACGGGCAGGTCCTCAAGCTCAAAGGCGTCAACCGGCATGAACATCACCCGCGAACCGGGCGTTCTGTGGATCGACAGACGATGATACGGGACATCGAGCTGCTCAAGCAGGCCAACATCAATATGGTGCGCACCTCGCATTATCCCAACGACCCCTTCTTCTATGAATTGTGCGATGTGTACGGTTTGTACGTCATGGATGAGGCGAATCAGGAATCGCATGGATTCGGTATCGGGAATACCCTCCTCGGCGATGATCCCTTGTGGGAGGCCGCCCATGTGGATCGGGCCGTCTCTATGGTTGAACGCGACAAAAATCACGCCTGTATCATCCTGTGGTCTCTGGGCAATGAAGGCGGACGGGGCCGAAATATCAGAGCCATGGCCGACGCGGTCAAACGCATCGATCCCACTCGCCCGGTCTATTGCGATTCCGACCGAAGCGTCTCGGCGATATACGACGAGGGATATCTGACCCCCGACCGGTTAAAGCAGTTGGGGGAGCGAATCACCGACCGTCCGGTGTTTTTGAGAGAATACGCTCATGCCATGGGCAACGCCGTCGGCAACCTGCAGGAATACTGGGATGTGATCTATGCCGACCGCAGCATTGTGGGAGGTGCGATCTGGGACTGGGTTGATCAGGGCATTGCCAAACGCATCGACGGATCGCCGCTCCGTTACGATGAACACCCCGCCGCGCTGCCGCTTAAAGATAACGAGTTCTGGGCCTATGGCGGCGACTTCGGCGACATGCCCAACGACGGTAATTTCTGTCTCAACGGGCTGATTGGTCCCGACCGAGTGCCTCATCCTCATTACTACGAAGTTCAGAAGGTGTATCAGCCCATCCTTTTCGAGCTGGTCAGCACGGATCCGCTTCGCGTCAAAGTGACCAACCGATACGATTTTCTGCTGCTTGATCCATTGGACATCCGGTACAGTTTCACCGCAGACGGCAAGGTTCGGGAGTCCGGGCCGCTGGTCTTTAAGTCCCTTCCTCCCGGAGAATCGAGGCTTGTTGATCTCACCCGACCCGCCAGGCTGGAGTCGGCGTCGGAAGACATTTGCCTGACTCTGTCTGCCCATCTCCGAGAAGCCGTTCTATGGGCCGATCAGGGATTCGCTGTGGCTCGCGAACAGTTCGTATTGAAGCCCTCAACGGCCAAACCCCTGCAGGCCGCAGCGGGGCGTTTGGACCTTCAGGAAACCGCCGACGATATCCGCATCGAAGGGGACGGATTCCGGATGGTCTTCAACAAACCTACCGGCGCCCTGGCAAGCTGGATGCAAGGCGACAGCGAATTGCTGCGCGGCCCTCTGGAGCCGTATTTCTGGAAACCCGCCAATGACAGTCAAAAACGCAACAACTATGATCGCCGGTTGGGTTCCTGGAAAACGGCCGGGGCCAATCGCGTCGTCAAACACATCGCGGCGTCGCAGGAGGAGGGACTGATCGTAATCCAGTGCCTGATGGACCTGCCGACTATTGGCGCCGACTATACCTTGAATTATACCGTCAACGGCCGGGGGCAGATCCAGGTCCAGGCAGAATATAAGCCGCGCAATACGTCGATTCCGCTGATGCCCAAGTTCGGTATGAAAGTGCAGCTTCAGGATCGATTTTCCCGGATCGCCTGGTACGGACGCGGACCGTTCGAGAACTACCCGGATCGCAAGACCGGATCGATGATCGGCCTTTACGAATCCGAACTGGCCCATTTTATTACCGATTATATTGCCCCTCAGGACAATGCCAACCGCGGCGATGTGAGATGGTTTTCTTTGGCCGACTCAGAGGGCAGCCAAATCCATGTGGCCGGCCTGCAGCCGCTCTGCTTTCGGGCGTGGCCTTATACCGAAACGGACCTGGAACGGGCCAAGCATCCGTTCGAACTGCCCAACAGAGAATTCATCAACCTGAATATCGACTTGAACATTCACGGCGTGGGCGGAAACGATGCCTGGGGAGCAAGAACTATGGATCAATACACCATCGACGGCAACACGTCTTACCGTTATGGGTTTATTTTAGAATACAAACGGGATGAACACTCTCATTGAAAGGGCGCCGCAAGGAAAACAAAGGTTCTTTCGATTAATGGATAGTGCCTTACATTCAAAGCACGTTTCAATATCGCTCGTAATCGTTCGTCCATTTATTCCTCAAACAATGTCTCATCACTCGCATCTTTTCGCGGGGTTTTGAGTTTCATCTTCAGGTGGTCGCAGGCGGCGCGGGTGACTTCGCGGCCGCGTTTGGTGCGGCGGACGAAGCCGATCTGCAGGAGGTACGGCTCGACGACGTCTTCGAGCGTGTCGCGTTCTTCGCCGAGCGTGGCGGCGATGGCCTCGATGCCGGCCGGGCCGCCGTCATAGACCTCGATCAGCGCCCGCATGAACGCCCGATCCAGATCGTCCAGGCCGAGGGCGTCGATGCGTTCCATCTCCAGCGATTTGATGACGATCTCGCCGGTCAATCGTCCCGTGCCCTTGACCTGGGCGTAGTCGCGGACGCGCTTGAGCAGGCGGTTGGCGATGCGCGGCGTGCCCCGCGAGCGGGCGGCGATCATCTCCAGCGTGCCGTCGTCATAGCTTAACTCCAGCAGCCGGGCCGAGCGGCCGATGATGTCGGTTAATTGCGGCAGCGTGTAAAATTCCAGATGGTACAGCATCCCGAAGCGGCTGCGCAGCGGCGAACTGAGCAGGCCGGCCCGCGTGGTCGCCCCGATCAGCGTAAACCGCTTGAGGGGGAAATTGATGGTCTTGGCGTGCATCCCGCTGTCCACTGTAAAGTCCACCTTGAAATCCTCCATTGCCGGATAGATAAATTCCTCGACGGGGGCGCTGAGGCGGTGGATTTCGTCAATGAACAGGATATCGCCGGTGTTGATGCTGGACAACAGCCCCATCACGTCGCCTTGTTTGGTCAGGGCCGGGCCGGAGCTGGTGCGAATGGCGGCGTTCATCTCGTTGGCGATGACGTTGGCCAGGGTGGTCTTGCCCAGGCCGGGCGGGCCGTAAAAGAGGATATGTTCCAGCGGCTCGCCGCGCTGCCGGGCGGCGGCAATGGCAATCGCCAGTTTTTCCTTGACGTTCGTCTGCCCGATGCACTCGCTTAGACGCTTTGGCCGAAGGGCGTTGTTGAAGACCTCTTCCTTCTCGCCGCGACTATCCGCACTCAATACTCGATCTATCGCCATATTTGCAAATCAAAGATTAAAAATCAAAAATCAAAAAAAAGGAAGTCCGAGCCTTCGGCTCGTCCACACATTATACATTTTACATTATACATTTTACATTCATCAGGCTTCGACGCCTTGTTTGACGCGATAGACCAGGGGGACAAGCTCCTCGGCGGTTTTGATGTCGGGGTGCTTGCGGCAGGTCAGCTCGATCAATTCCATCGCCTCGGCGCGTTTTTCGCCCCAGGCGATCAGGATTTCAAGGGCCTCGGTCTGGAAGACGCTGAAGGCCGAGCGGCTTTGTGTCTGGCCGGTGTCGAGGGCGTAGGTCTTCAGCTTGCCGCCCAGCTCGGCCACGGTCATCTGGGCCATCTTTTTGCCGATGCCCGGCAGGGTGGCCAGCAGCTTTTCGTCGCCGGTCTCGATGGCGGCGGCGATGCGGTCGATGGGCAGGGCGAGCGATTTGAGGCCTTTCTTGATGCCCATCCCCTTGACGGTGGTATAAATCGCGAAAAAGTCCCGCTCTGCCCGGCTCAAAAACCCCACCATCCGCGGGATCAGGTTACCGCCGCCCAGCGTGCCTTCGTAATACTCGAATGTGCAGAAGGTCACCGGCTGGCCGATCCGGCCGCCCAACTGCATCACGGCGTACCCCGGCAGCATCAGCTCGTAGCAGACCGCCCCCGTCTGCACCAGGGCGCTGTCTTCGTCCAGTCCGACCAGTTTACCTTCAATTTGTGCAATCATAGATAACCTAAAGGTTAAAGTCCAAAATGCAAAACCACAACTTAAAAGTCAAAATATTCCCGCGATTTATTTATTTGACACTCTGGTATTGCGGTTTTCTCTCGTTGGCGCAGCATAGGGCCACGGCAATCGCGTCGGCCACGTCCGGCGGTTCGGGGACACTCGGCAGGTCCAGCACGGTCTGGATGGCCCGCTGCATCTGGCCCTTGGAGGCGTGGCCGTTGCCGGTGAGGGATTTTTTGATGCGGGTGGCCGAATAACTCCTGACCGTTGCGCCGGATTGGGCCGCCCGCTGCAGGATGACCCCGCGGGCGTGGCCCATGAGGATGGCTGTGCGGGGGTGCTTGTAGTGGGCGTAGAGCTGCTCGACCGCCACCACGTCGGGCTTATGCGCGGCCAGCACGGTCTGGATGTCCTCGGCGATCTGGTTTAGCCGTTCTTCCAGAGCCGCCTTGCCGTCCGTGCGGAACACCCCCGCCTCGATCAGCGTCTGCCGCAGCAACTCTTTCTTGACGAGGGCATAGCCGCACACCTGTAATCCGGGATCAATGCCTAACAGTATCATAGTATCGAATATTCGAATAAAGAAGGTTATAATGGTTGCAAGTATATCCGAAGCGGTTGCCGGCGGCAACCTGGAATTCCTATCCGGGATTCCATATCCTATTCCGACGTGTCGCTTCCCGACGTCGTGTCTGCCGGATCAAATCAGCGTGTTGTGATATAAACAATTTACATCTGTGTATTAAAGGGGTATAATAAGGAGCAATTATAATGAAAATGTCAAAAAACAACGACTTAGATGAGACAGGGATGTGAATATTTCCAAGTCCGATAAGATATTTTAAGTTTACGACAAAAAAGGTAATCAGGGCTGTTTTTAGCGAAATTTGCATGAGGTTATAAGAAATGAACTTTGTTGCTATTGATTTTGAAACAGCAAATAGCGATCCAACAAGTGCTTGTGCAGTTGGAATGGCTGTTGTCAGCAATGGCACTGTTGTTGATAAGTTTTATTCATTACTTCGCCCTTTGAGCAACATCTTTTGTTCATGGAACGTCAGGATACATGGAATTCGAGAAGAGATGGTAGTAGATGCCCCCACGTTTGCAGAGATTTATCCTGAAATCCAAACACGTATGGGGCGGGGCCCGTTGGTTGCCCACAATGCCGTCTTTGATATAAGAGTGCTGACTCAATCACTTCGACAAATCAACAAACCTGTACCAGATATAGAATATTTCTGCACCTTACAGATGTGTCGTGCCTTGTTACCCGAACTTCCGAACCACAGACTTGGAACAATTTCGAGACTTTTGAAAATACCGATTGAACATCATGATGCATTGTCGGATGCAATTGCATGTGCACAAATAGCAATTGAACTACACCGTAATACAAAACCTATTATTCAGATGGGCAAACTCAACCAATACACGAAAATCTCCTCTGCCTGCCTGACGCATGTTTCCTGTAATAAGACGACGTTGATAGAAAACCTTGCGCCAGATATTTTAGACTTGTTGTTCTCTTTTAATACCCCCGCTTTATTGCCAACCGATTCAAGGTTTCAGGGCATGCGTTTTGTTTTGACCGGCGAAATGGATTTGCTTAAGCGAGAGCAGGCAATTGAATGGATAGAATATTTTGGAGGAAGGGTTACAAGTGCTGTGTCGAAACAAACAGACGTTGTTGTTGTAGGATGTAGTGAATGGGATTTTTACAGAAAAACCGGCAAAGCCAAAACCAATAAGCTTAAAAGAGCTATCGAACTCCAACATCAAGGATGTAACTTGCAGCTACTCAATCAATTCGATTTCTTCGAAAGAATTAAATGACCCTGCTTGATAAAAGAAAGGCAGCCATCTGAAATGCAGTTTGGTTATAATTGTAATAATTTTCTTCCTCGGTTCGAGAAGTGTAAGTTTATAATTGATCACAAAAACCTTCGTGAAGGTTTGTATTGCGACAAGTGGCTTTCCATAAAAGATGCGCTAGTATACTCATCCCTGCTTAATTTAGATTTGATGGAGCTAATCAAAACTAATAAGGTTAAAGTCAGGAAGGATAAGAAAAAACAACTGATAAGGCTTGGATTTTTTACTGCATGGGGATATGATGAATGCCCACTTGCTCATACCGGCGGTCAGTGCTTGTTTTTATGCAAACATAGCGGTAGCACTATAAGCCGTCTATCTGACCTTGAAATGTTGGCAGATAATCATCACAATAGCCCCAAAATTCCAAGTGAACAAGAAGTGCAATCGTGCAAAGATAGACTACTGTATATGGTGGAAAAGAATAGCAATAGAGATCAAAAAAGCCTTTTTGACGATGATATTTCAAGTCGATAATTGAATAGATTGATAATGAGTAGAAATGTTCAAAATGAGATTGAGCGGCTGAGGGACGAGATTCGACGGCATGACCATTTGTATTATGTCAAAAACGCCCCCGAAATCAGCGACCGGGAGTATGACCGGCTGTTTGCCGAGCTAAAGCGGCTGGAGGCCGAGCATCCGGAGCTGGTGACGCCGGAGTCGCCGACGCAGCGGGTCTCGGAGCGGCCGATTGAGACGTTTGCGTCGGTGAGCCACCGCGTGCCGATGTTGAGCATTGATAACACCTACAATGAGGCGGAACTGCGGGAGTTTGACAAGCGCGTCGCCAAGGGGCTGGAGGGGGCGGCGTATGACTATACGGTGGACCCGAAGATCGACGGGCTGGCAATCAGCCTGCTCTATGAGCATGGGCGGCTGGTGTGCGGGGCCACTCGCGGGGACGGCAGGACGGGGGATGATGTGACGGCCAATATCCGCACGATCCGGGCGATTCCGCTGCATCTGGAGGGCAAGGACGTGCCGGATGAGTTGGAGGTACGAGGCGAGGTATATATGCCGAAACGGGCGTTTGCCGAACTCAACGCGCTGCGGGTTGAGCAGGGCGAGGCGGAGTTTGCCAACCCGCGCAACGCCGCGGCCGGGTCGCTCAAACTGTTGGATGCCCGCATCACGGCGCAACGTAAGCTGTCGTTTTTTGCTTATTCGTTGGGGTACAGTTCCGAGCCATTTGCCGAGACGCATTGGGAGGCGCTGGGGCGGTTCAAGACGCTTGGCCTGCCAGTCAACCCGGCCACGGAGAAAGTTGCCGACATTGAGGCCGTGCTTGACCTTTGCCATACGTGGGAAACGAAGAAGACTTCGCTGGATTATGCCGTGGATGGGCTGGTGGTCAAGGTCAACCGCTACGACCAGCAGAATGTGCTCGGGATGACGGGGCGGGCACCGAAGTGGTGCATCGCGTACAAATTCGCCGCCGAGCAGGCCGAGACGACGGTCGAGTCCATTGACGTGCAGGTGGGCAAGTCCGGCATGCTGACGCCGGTGGCCAATCTCAAGCCGGTGAAGCTGGCCGGTACGACCGTCAAACGCGCCAGCCTGCACAACTTTGATCAGCTTGCACGGCTGGACGTCCGCTGCGGCGACACGGTCGTCATCGAAAAGGCCGGTGAGATTATCCCGCAGGTGGTCGATGTCAAGATCAAGCAGCGAAACCTGTTCGACAGCAAGCCATTTGAGATTCCGACGCGTTGTCCCGCCTGCGGAGGCGAAGTCAAAAAAGATAAAAACGAAGTCGCTCTGCGATGCTTGAACCTCAAATGCCCAGCCAGACTCAAGGAAAAACTTGAGTACTTTGTCGGCAGAAAACAAATGAACATTGACAATATCGGCCCGGCCCTGATCGAACAACTGGTCGAAAAGGGGCTGGTCAAGAACTTCGCTGATTTGTATAAACTCACTTTATTTGATCTTACACCGCTCGAAGGAATGGGAGTTAAAAGTGCTGGACAAGTACTGGATTCTATCGAAATAAGTAAAACACCATCACTTTGGCGATTTATCGCTGCATTTGGTATTGAAAATGTAGGGACTGAAACCGCACAAATTTTAGCAAAAAAATTTAAGGACTTTGAAGAACTGCGCAACGCTTCTGAAAAGACGATTAGAATAAAGTTGTCAAGCCAACCCCAAAAAATCTACACGTTTTTAAATAACCCAAAAAACAAGATATTTTTAGATAACACTAAGCAAGAAATACTAACAAGCAGTTCTCAATTCGATGATACTCCTGTTAGAGCCTTTATAAAAAAATTAAAGAAACGATTATTGGATGGGTATAAAATTGAAGAAATAAATCGCTTTGCAGACAATTTTGCTTCTATTGAGAGTTTTGTAAATGCTAAATTAGAAGAAATTGAGAAAGCTCTATTAGACCTAATAGGCCCTAGTGTAATATCTCGAAGCATCTTTGACTATTTCCGTGAACCAAACAACTGCTGCGTCATTGATGCATTATTGGCCACAGGAATTAAACCTTTACCCGTCAAGAATAAAAATACTGGAATTCTTTCCGGCAAAACATATGTGGTTACAGGTGAATTCGGAAAAGGAGGTCGCCAGATAATCGAAGAAATGATTAAAGAAAACGGTGGTAAGGTTGGCTCGTCAGTCAGCAAGAATACAAGCTATGTCATTGTCGGTGAAAAGCCAGGAAGCAAACTTGACGATGCATTAAAACTAAATATCAAAACCATTGATAAAGAAGAATTTCTTAGACATCTCCAAAATATATCTGAGAATTAAGCGATGGCAAAAAAACACATTACATTATTGGCAAAAAGTTCTTCCGGTTATTTTTATAATGTTGAAGTATATTTTGAAGAAAACAATATCCTTGCTTACTGCTCCTGCCAAGCGGGAGAAAATGGGATGCTTTGTAAACACGTAAAAGGGATTATTAATGGCGATGACACTATTCTGTATGACACAAAGCAGAAAAAAGAGTTGGAGCAAATATGCAATCATTTGCCGGAGACTGCGATCCCTTTGCTTGTATCGGAAATAAAGAATACTGAAGACCTTTTGGAAGAAGCAAAGAGAAATGCCAAAAAGGCGAAGAAAAATTTAGAAAAAGTGCTATTGGGTAAAATACACAAGTCCTAGAATGAGGCTTAGTAAGATGCAGCAGAATCACGAGAGCTATATGCGGCGGGCGCTGGAACTGGCGGCGCGGGGCCTCGGGGAGGTGGAGCCGAATCCGGCGGTCGGATGCGTCGTCGTCCGGGACGGTCATATCCTCGGCGAAGGATGGCACAAAAAGTTCGGCGGGCCGCACGCGGAGATTGAGGCGTTGGCCGATTGCCGCGCCAAGGGGCACGACCCGGGGGGCGCGACGCTGTATGTGACGCTGGAGCCGTGCTGCCATACGGGCAAGATGGGGCCGTGCAGCCGGGCGGTCATTGCCGCCGGGGTTGCGCAGGTCGTCATCGCCTCCGGCGACCCGACGCGGCTGGCCGGGGGCGGGATGAAAGAGATTGTCGCTGCCGGAATCGACGTCCAAGTCGGCGTCTGCCGGGATGAGGCCGAGGCACTGAACGCGCCGTTCTATAAGCATGCGCGAACGGGGCAACCGTGGGTGATTCTCAAGTGGGCGCAGTCGATTGACGGCAAGCTTGCGTGGAAGAATCCGCCCGCCGAGGGACCGTGGATTTCCAACGCACAGAGCCGGCAGGATGTGCATCGGCTTCGCAAACGGGTGCAGGCGATTGTCACCGGCATCAGCACGGTCCTGGCCGACAACCCGAAGCTGACGGTGCGGATTGACGGGGACGCTGTCGAGCGGCCGCCGCTGCGGGTGGTGCTGGACAGCCATCTGCGGCTGCCGTGGGATTGTCGGCTGATTACCGTGCCCGAAGCGCCGACGATGATCGTAACCACGCAGCACACCGCCCAAGTGGAGTTTCAGCAGGTGGAAAAATTCCGCAACGCCGGCGTTGAGGTGCTAACGGTACGCGAGACCGACAACCGCTGCGATTTAGCCGAGACGCTGGCGGCACTGGGGCAACGCGGTGTCCAGCAGGTTCTCATCGAGGCCGGGCCGACGCTGCTGGCCGAGTTTTTGCGTCAGAACCTTGCCGACGAAGTCCGCATCTATATCGCTCCACTATTGCTTGGCGCAAACGGCCACGCCGATATTTCCGAGCCTCTGGCCGCGCTGGCCGCCGCCTGCAAGCTGAATGGCGTCCAAGTGCATAATTTCGGCGTCGATGTTTGTTTTTCTGCGCACATTGGGTCATTGTTGGATTGAGGATAGACGAACTGTATTTTTCTGACAAAAACAAAAGGGTTTTTCGATTATCTTCTTGCAAAATGCGCAGGTTTTATGTAAGGTTAGCGAACTTTTGGGCTGCGACACCCAAGAACAGTATCCTAAAATCAGGTTAAGCTTTTATAAATAATTGACTTAGGGCGGTTAGCTCAGTTGGCTAGAGCGCCTGCCTTACAAGCAGGATGTCGGGGGTTCAAGTCCCTCACCGCCCAGTGGACATTTTTTGTCCTGTTTTTGCAAGGCTCGGAAATATCGTGTAAATTCCCGCAATTAAAAGACTTATCTTTATTCTCGAAAGTCTTGTCTTGATTTTCTTGCGGGTCATTTCCGGTCGTTTCCGTAGTGGTGTGTGCCGATTTTTGTACCCTTTTTTCGGCCTCACTTAAGACAGCCATTTTCGCCGCTTCGGTCATATCCGCTTCGGTCGTTTGGGCATAATGTCTCATCGCAATTTCGGGACTATTCCCAAGCCAAGAGCATACCGCCTTCACGTTCCCGCCGGTCAACTTGAATAACTCTGTCTCCCGAGTACTCCGAAGATTCTGCATCAGCTTCGGCCATACCGGAATCCCTGCCCGCTTGACGATTTTGGATAGTAACGCCCCCAGATTCGACCATTGACCCCCGCAACTGTCGGCACAATAGACAGACCCTTCCGGTGCTTCATCGAACGCCTCTTGAAATAAGGGCTTCAATTCCGGAAACATCGGCACTACTCTTTTTTCTTGCCCGATGTGGTGTTCAGTCTTTGGACTATGGACCGTGAATCTTGAATTCTCGAAGTCTATATCTTGCCATTTCAGCTTAACAACCTCTGAAGGGCACCGCAACCCGCCCCATCGGGCCAACCCGAAGATCAGCCGCCATTCAGCATCGGGACAGGCCGACAAGACCTTTTCCGACATTTCCGGGGTAACATAGAAAAACCTTGACGGGTTTGGCCGTACAGATACGGCTTGACCTCTGAAGGGGTTCTTAGTGATAATTTCGGCTTCAATAGCGGCATTCCAGAATTGACGACATATCCCGATGTGACGCCTTATGGTATTATCCCCCAAGCGAACAACCGTTTGAAGGTATATCCTGAAGTTTTTGGCGGCCTGTTGTGTAACGTCGCCGATACAATCATCGATGAAGAAGGCATTCAACTTGCCCTGAACATCTTCCCATTTTCGGACAGTATCGCCCTTAACATCGGTTCGGCGTTTGATATAGTCCGCAACCCAAGCCTTTACTGTCCATCGGCTCCTTGCGGACCGTTCGACCAGACCCAATTTCTCAAGACGGATACGCAAGCCGTCAGGGACATTCGAAAGCCATTCGACCGTAGCTGTGGGCAGCTCTTGACCTGTCTTGCATCGGGCAATAAGCCGCTCGATATGTGCCTTCGCGGATATGGCGTCTCTTTTCGTGGCCTTGCCAAGAGCAATCTTTGGACGCTGTGCGTTTTCTCCGGGGCTTAACTTGACGCCATAGCCCGCCTGTGTCTTAATCACACTTGCCATTTTTCTTTCCTTTTTTCTTTTTGAGTTCATAGCCAAAAAAGTTCAGTAGCTTATCGCAACTTGCCGCTGTCAGCCCCGTACCCTGTACCATAATCCGATGAATCGCCGCTATGTTAATTCCCGTTTGGCGGCTGATTTCCCGTTGTGATAAAGGGCTGTCTTCAATCTCTTTTCGAATTGTTTTCATCGTGTCCATAACGCTATATTATCCGATATGCTTACAAGTGTCAACTATTATTTTCCAAGATTTTATCCGCTGTTTTGGCCGGTGTCGTTTGGGGATTATATCCAGCCCGCCGCAACTGCCGAAACGCCTGTTGTATCCGTAGCTGGTGGGATTCAATGTCCCGTTCCCGTTGTTCCGGTGTCCTATCATCCGAAAAAGTCATATTTGTAACCTGTCAACAAAGTTGTTTAATATATTTGTTAGACAACTCTGGCTCTGTGGTTAAAATAGGTCTAATAGATTTATTAGACCTAACATCTTCCCACGTCTCACACTTTTCCAGCTCCCCGTCGATAAACGCCCATACAAGCCCCGTCAATCAATCGACCGCAAGACCCCTGCCGCAGTACCCTTTTCCCGTGATCGCCGTCAGAAACGGCTCCCAGTGGCCTTGTCGGAGATTCCTTTGGATTCCAACCAGTCCAACCAAGTAGGTAGCTCGGAATTTTCCGACCTACTCTTTTGGGGATTATGTCCTACCAAGTAGGTAGCGTAACATTTGTTAAGCTACTCTTTTGTCTGACAGGTAGCCCGCAATTTTGCGGCCTACCTACGCCGCCCGGTCTGAATGCCAGCCGGGTAACTTTCCGGAATTTTCCGAGAGGTCTCTACTTCGACCGGGTTGCTTCGATAAAGTCCGCCGTTAGCCGTTGCAACCGTTCACACTCGGCCAGCTTTACCGGGTCATTCCCCGCCAGCCGTCGCCGTTTGGCTCTGGTGCAAACTTCCTCAAAAGGGTCAAAAGCAGTGTCTTTGCGTCTTCTCATTATTTTACGTCGTGGCATTTTATAGCTCCATTTCATTATGTGTTTGGCCGTCGTCAAGCCTTAATTCTCGAAGCAAACGGCTAAATATTATTTTATTTGATTCCAGCATCCTCTGTGCCGGGTGCGCTTTCGGGCAGTTGTATCTGTCTTTGATAATATCGCCGTCGCGGTGCAATGCCGCCTGTGCCGCTGCGATTCTATCCAAGGTATCGCAAGCCAGCTTCAGCGTTTCGATGTGGTGCTGGTCAAGCTCGAAGGTCTCAATCGTCCGTTCGTAAAGCAATCGCGCCGCTTCTGATTGGAATGTACTTTTTCTTTTTGACATTTTAACTCCATTATTCAACTTAATTCAATCGTGTACCGAATTTTTGTTGAAGCTTACACCCCGGTCTCGGTAGCCTGCATCCCCAGAAAAGAAGGCCCCCCCGGTCGGCTTTATAAACCTGCCGCCCTACGCCAGCAGCGGCAGGCCACAAAGGAATCGCATCGTTAATCATCGGCCAGCGCCAGCCGCAACCGCCTTCGCATTGTCTCCAGCGTCGGTCTATCGTTCTTGCTCACTAAACGGATTATTTCCCTCTGTAAATCCGACGGGTTTTTGGGGTCGTAAACGTCGCGCTTGTTAAATTGACCGCAAGACAATTCGAACAATTTTCGCTGCTTCAAGTTCATCTGCAAGTTCATTATTTAGCTCCAATCTGCTGCAAGAAAATGTCTGCCGGATTTCCGGGGCAGGCGATTTTTCTAAGCCAAAATTCGAGACTTGTCCGCTGATAACTTTCCGGTAGCGTGCTGATTCCGCCGCCCGCTTGCTCGAATGCGTCAAGCAGCTCCTCGCGCTTGCGGAACGCTTCAATCAGTGATGCTCCGCTGCGTCTAATCTCTTTAAGAATTGGTGTCATTTCCGGTTCCAACAGCTCCTTGACGACCTGTCGGCTCGCCGGAAAACGTTGCTCTTCGATTTTTTGCCGCTGCTTCTCGACAGCTGCCTCAATCAATGAAACAGACCGCCGCGCCGCCTTTAATTGTTCAATGGCTTCGCGTTGTGCCGTCGTACTTTCGATTTCTTTTCCGGGGCAGTCCGCCGCCAGAATGTCGTCGACGCTTATTTCCGTTTTAGTGGCGGGTTTTCCCAATTCGAGAAATTCTGTCAGCCGTCGAATTTCCGCTTCCGTCGATGTTCTTTTTTCATACAACCTCATCAGTTTTTCATTTTCGGTTCGATACCCGTCGTGAATTTTCAGATCAATCTTTACCGTTTTCATAGTTTGTTTCCTTAAAATAGTGTTCTCTGATTTTTGTTTTTATCCTGCCGTCGCCGTTTTGGTGGGTCGCGCCGACGCCTTTTATCGATGATATAGTTGGCAACGGCATTAATAATTCTACTTCTATCATTCATTGCCTTTTTTCCTTTTATCAATTTTTCCAAGCTCTCTTAATGTCAGATTATCGTTATTGAATTTGAACGCTATTCGTGACCCTGTACCCGCGCCGTCGCGTGATTTCAATATCCATAGCGTCCTGTCGTGTTGTGTGTCCGTTGTCCCGCAACAGGTCTTGACCGATGATGTTTTGGCTTCGTGGTTTTCAAGCCATACGGCATTATCAGCAAAACGACCATAAGACGCGCCGCCTGCGATCTGTGATAAATCCGGCATCGCAACCAAAGACTTTGTAGGGTGTAAAACCAAAAAGATAACCAACCTTGTCATTGTTGCGATCTGTGCAAGCTGTTGCACAAAAAGACCGTCGGCCTTATAGGGTTCGTCTTGACGTTCCGCTTTGGTCGCCGGGTCGATAACGACCGCCCGGCATCCAGCGTCGGCTCTTTGTCGTGTCCATTCGATAACGTCGCGCTGATAGATAATCTTTTCGGGATATGCAAAAATCATCCGTCCAAAATTATCCATCCAGTCTAAATGTTCCAATGCCGTCTTTTGGGCAAGTTCGGCATTGCGTTTTGTCCATTTATTATTTGTCAGCATTGCAAGCCCGCTTTCCTGTGCTAATGCTCTGCGTAAATGAAAAACCCTATCCTTTTCGAGTTCAAAAACAGCCGTCTTGATCTTCTCTCTGTACCATCGCGCCGCAAGCTGAAGCATTAAAAGGCTCTTACTTGACCCCGGACTACCACAAACCAGATTCAAAGACCCCGGAAGAATCTGCATCACGTCGTCAAGCGTATGAAAGCCCGTCTCGATTGGTTCATATTGACCCGCCGCGATAGACGACAAAACAGAAACAACCTCTTGACCCGCCCCGGTCGATTTTGCCCGTGCAAAGACCCTTGTCAGATTTTCTTTTATTTCAAGCTCGTTATATTTGGCGTTTCGTAACTGGTCGATATAGTCCTTCGCGTCCTCTGATACGGCAAGGTCAAGCTCTGAAGGGTGTATAATCTTGACCCGGCATCCCAGCCCTTCAAGTATCCGCTTCACGTCATCGGCGTACCCCTTGCCCGGTGTGTCGTAGTCCGGCCATAGAATAACATTCTTTCCGGCCAGCGGTCGCCAGTCGGTACGACCTGCCGCCTTGCTGCCGCCGCTCGACGTGGTGGCCGGGAATCCATACCCGGCCAGAATATCGGTTTTGAATTCGCCTTCCAAAACAATAACCGTCTTTGCATCGGCCAGCGTCGGCAGTCGGTACAAGACCCGGCTTTCAGGGAAACGGAGTTCATACCCTGCCGGTGTGTGAACGCAAGGCCATATATATTTTTTGGTGTCCTGTCCGCGCCATCGGATAACATACTGATTGTGTGTACCGTCGGGATTGTGGTATTCGTGAAGGGCTTCGAGTTCGCCGCCGTGCTTGTCCTGCATTATCCGGAAAATGTCATCAATACTTTTGAATTGCGTCTTCGAAGACGCATTTGTTGAATTGCCGTTCTTGCGTGTCGGTAAATCGGAATTTTCCGATTTATCTACATCGCCTGTCGGTAATACGCAAACTTGCGTTTTATCTACTCCGCCTGTCGGTAACTTAGGCGAATTTTCGCTTAAGTCGTTTCTATGCTCTTTGAGGATTTCGGCCAGCGGTCGGCCTGTCCTTTTGGACTGAACATCGAACACGTCGCCCCCTTCGCCGCAACTTTGGCAATGCCAGCGATAAACGCCGTCTTGACCCTGAAAGACCCCCGCGCTAGGGGTCTTGTCTCCGTTGCGGTGGTTCTCTGGACAAAGGCAATGCATCGCCCGGCCTTTGAATTTCGCCCCAGCCGCCAAGAGTTCGGCTTTGAGTTCATTCTCTGATAACTGTTTGGGGTGTGGTGTCATAGTGCCAGCCCTAAGCTCTCCAGTACCCGCCGTTCGCGCTCCGGGTCGGGGGTTTCCGGTGTGGGGTTTGTTTCCGATGGGGTTTCATTATTGGCATCGGAAAAAGAAAAATTCTCTTCTTCTTTTATTTTTCTATTCTGTTTGACGTGGGGGTCAGAGTAAATCGACGTGGGGGTCAAAGTAGAATCTGAAAATGTCAAAGTAAAATCATCTTTTACTTTGACCTCAGCGTCAAAGTATAACCGCCGCCAGCGTGATTGATTCCCGGTGATCTTGACCCAGCCCCCGGCTTCAAGTTTCTTGACAAGACGGGAAACGGTGTCGGGGTGTTTGCAAAGAATCCGCCCGATTTCGGCGTTGCTTAATCGCAGCCCGTCGGGAAAAGTCCAGACCAGACCCAGCAGCATTTTTTCCGGCAAGGATAGTTCAGGGTGATAAAGTACCGCCCCCGGGATCCGGCAGGTTTTGACCCCGGCAGTCGTCATCGGCCTAACTCCGTTTCGGCCTGCCTCCATCCCTTCAAAAAATCTGCTTTAAGTCGGTTCTGTTTGTGGTGATCGGCCAGAATGACCAAGACGGCCTGAACAATGGCAGGCGTCGCCGTAGCGATTAACCGCTTGACCTGTCGCCGTTGTTTGTCAATATCGCCGGGCAATGGGAATATTGGTTCTAAGGGTTTGCTCATACCGTCGCCCCCTTACACGCCTGAATAAACGCTTCCAAGTCCCGGACGTCGAACCGTACGCAGCGTTGGCCGAGACGGACAGCCCGAATCCGTCCTTGCTGCGTCAAGGTGTACAGGGTGCGTTCGCTTATGGCCAGCGTCTTTGCTGCGTCTCGTGATGATAATAGTAGGGGGGTTTTATTTTCCATCTTGTCGCCCCTTCAGGAATCGCAGCACGTCGCCAGCATCAAAACGAATCGTTTTTGGCGAAACGACGATACGGGGGATTTTGCCCTCACTCGCCCAGCGCGACACGGTGCCGGGCTTGACCCGCAACAGCCGGGCAACTTGTTCCTTTGTCAAAAGTTCATCTTGCATAATCGCATCCCATAAAAGTACCGTTTCTTTTATGGTGCGTTTATGCAACGCATAATTTGCATAATGCCGCCGATGGGCTTATGGCGTGGTTATAGTTGAAAGTTCGATTGCATAAAAAATTATTTTGTGGGCTTTTTGGGGGGCTTTCGGCTATCCGTCCGCGCCCCTAATTTGAGCGCATCGGCATCGACAATGGTTTTCCCGGCCTTTGGTGCGGCCTTGTCTGTCGGCAGCCCTTGCTGTTCCAACCAATCCCTATACTCTGTCGTCCATCGCGAAACGCTATGCTGTCCAATTTTCCGCCCAAGCTCTCTTGACATCATCCGGGCAACCTCTGTTTGTGTCCCGACATCGGCAATGCAATATAGCTGGAACGCAATTCGCGCCTCTTTTGGCGGCTTTTTGGTTTTCCGGGCAGGTTTGGACGGTGTGGTGTTTTGGGAGTCAAGATAATCTTGAACATATACCCCAATTTCATTCCAAGTAAGTTTCTTGAGTTCATCGCCAGTCAAGTGATATACCCGCCGCAAAAAGGCATCCAACCGCCGTGTGGACAAGTCAGGCACTGCCGCCGCCAGCAGCAGCAATTCGTTGTTAGTCAGCGTCGCCCTGTAGCCCTTCTTCGTGGGTTCGCCCGGTGCAACAAATAAAATCGGTTCTTCTGAAAATGGACATTCTGGAATTGTAATTCTGAAGGTTTCGACGATTTTTTCCCAAAACGCAGTCAATGCCTCTTTACCGTATAATACTTTTTTCGCCATATCGCATCGCCTTTACGAATCGCCAAAAGTTCAAAGCAAGGGCAGCCGGTGGCGTGCCGGTTTTCGGGTGCGCGCCCTATCCCTTGCCTGTATTGTATTATTTTTCCATCTTCTTTTCAAGATTAATCCCGGCCAGCGCCAGAATCGCAACCCGAACATTTTCGGGCAGTGAATCCCAGACAAGAGCAAGCCGTTGTAAATCGCCCGAAAGTGTTTGACCGTGTACCTCTTTAGGGGTAGAATTCTGGGGAAAAGTATAAATGTGTGCCGATTTTTGTACCCTCTGGGTTTCGGAGTTTTCTGTAAGTGTACTGTTTTTAATGCTTTGTGATTTTGGGTTCAAGTCCCTCACCGCCCAGTGTTGTAAAGCGTTGAAATGCAGCACCATACACAAAAGCTCTTGCTTTACAGCAAGGGCTTTTTCTGTTTTTCTCTATAATGTCGGTGTAATGAGTCGAGAGGATAGCATGAAGCATTTGCTTTTTTTATTGTGCGGCGTGGTGTTTGGGCTGTCGGGGTGCGACACCCAGTCTCGGATCGAGCGGCGGGCGGCGGCGTTTGAGCCTGCGGGCGAGACGGTCAAGGTGATGACGTTTAACATTCGCTATGGCACGGCCAACGACGGCGAGGATCACTGGGATTATCGTAAGGAGATGGTGTTTGATCTGATCGCCGGGCATGGAGCGGACGTGGTCGGCTTGCAGGAGGCGCTGGATTTTCAGGTCAGCGAGATTCGTCGGGCGGTGCAAGGCTATGGCGTCGTGACCGCCGGGCGGGACGATGGCCTTCAGGCCGGGGAGCACTGCACTATTCTGTATCGCCGCGACCGATTTCGTGCGGCCGATTCGGGGACGTTCTGGTTTTCCAATTCGCCGTGGGTGCCTGGATCGATGCACTGGGGCAACCGTATCCCGCGGATTTGTACTTGGGTGCGGCTGGTCGAGCGGGAAACGGGCAATGCCTTTTGTGTGTATAACCTGCATTTGGATCACCAGTCGCAGGAGTCGCGGTTCAAAAGCGCCCAGTTGCTGGCTCGGCGTGTGGCGGCGCGCGAGCCGAAAGATCCCGTCGTGGTGATGGGGGATTTCAATATGGGACTGGATAATCCGGGGATGCTGTATCTGCGGCGGCTGGGGTATCCAGATGGGCCGGTTGAGCTGCTGGATACGTGGCGGCTGATGCAGCCGGATGCGCCGGATACACGGACGTATCATGGGTTTAAGGGCGGAACCGAGGGCGTTAAGATCGATCAGATCCTCGTTGAACGAACGAGCGAGGTACTGGCCGCCGAGATTGACCGCACGACAAATGAAGAAGGGCGATACCCTTCTGACCATTACCCGGTGACGGCGACGCTGAAATTGTGGAATAACGCATCCAGCGATTTTTGAGTTGCGCCCTGATTGCGGCGGATGATGTCGCGTCCGGCATCGGCGATGCGGCCGGCATAATCGGCATCCGACAGGCATTTTTGAACCGCTGTGAGCAGTTCTTCCGCGTTTTTTATCTCAATCGCTCCGCCGCCGGAGAGCAGGGCGTCCACCGTTTGTTTGAAATTGAAGGTGTGCGGCCCGAAGAGTGTGCATTTGCCCAAGGCCGCCGGCTCCATCATATCCGAGCCGCCCATCGGCGTGAGGGTTCGCCCGACAAAGACGACTGTCGCCAAGGCATAAAACTTTTTCAGGTCGCCCATTGTGTCGCCGAGAATGACCGTCGGCTTTCCGCCGGTGCAGGAGTCCATCTTCTTGAGTTCACTGTATCGCACAAATTCCAACCCCGCCTGTTCGATCAGTGCGGCGACCTCGTCAAACCGTTCGGGTTTTCGCGGAACAATCGCCAGCCGCAGGTCTTCGAAGGCCGGCTGCTGACGGAGTCCCCTGAAGACCTCCAGACCGATGGCTTCCTCGCCCGGGCCGGTTCCCCCCAAGACCCATAGGCGTTCTTTGCCGAGATTGATCTGTTCGACCAGTCGTGCCGTGCCGGGCACTTCGCCGTCGATCTGGGCGGTGTCATACTTGAGCGAGCCGGTCACCTGTACCCGTTCGGCCGGGCAGCCTAATGCGATGAAGCGTTCGGCATATTCAGGGGTCTGTGCGAGCACCAGGCCGACACGGCTGAACATCGGTCGAATCAAGCGGCGGATTTTGAGATATTTGGGAAAACTGCCGTCGCTGATGCGGCCGTTGACCACCGCCACCGGAATTTGTCTGTCGGCCGCGAATCGTGCCAGATTCGGCCAGACCTCCAACTCCATCAGGCAGATGATGGCGGGGTTGATGTTTGTGATCGCCCGGCTCATCACGCAGGATAGGTCAAACGGAAAGTAAAACACATCGCAGTCGCTCTGGTAGATCGCCTTGGCTCGGGCCAGGCCGGTGTCGGTCGTGGCGGAAACGGCCACTGGCATATTGGGATGTTGGCGGTGCAGGGCGTCAATGAGCGTGCGAGCGGCATTGACCTCGCCGACGCTGACGGCGTGAATCCAGATGCAGGGCTGTTGGGGGGTGCGACGGCGGATGTCGCCCAGCCGCTGTCCCCAGCCGCCTCGATAGCGTTTGTGGGCCAGTCGGCGGTATAGAATCACCGGGCTGTAGGCCGCAATCGCAAGTATGTAGAGAAAATCAATCGCATATCGCATGGATATATCCTTGGCTGCATCGATAACGGGTAAAGCATAGTCCAAAATGCTTGTTAGGTCAATTCTATTAACACTCACACGTTGGTTTCTGTGGGCAATCGCTATAATATTTCGAAAATATTTATTTATTTTTAGGGTTGACTCGTTTTCAAGGATACATTTATATACGACTATTCGAGTCGTACTAAGGATTGAAATATGAAAGTATCGATGAAAACCGATTATGCGTTTCGCGTTCTGTTTACGCTGGTAGAGCATTACCAGCGGGGGCCGATCCCTATCCGCGAACTGGCTCGGCGGAATGAGGTACCGAAGCGATTTCTGGAGCAGATTATGCTTGAAATGAAGGCCAAGGGTTGGGTCGCGAGCATTATGGGCAAGCAGGGGGGGTATGTGCTTTCCAAGTCGCCCGATAAAATCACGGCAGGTGCAGTTATAAGGCATTTTTATGGGGTATTGGCGCCCATCGGATGCGTGTCGGTGATCCAATATGAGCCGTGCAGCCAAGAGCCGGTGTGCCGGTTTCGGCGGCTGTTTCTGGATGTCCGCAATCATGCGGCTCGGCTGATGGATTCGGCGACGCTGGACAGTATTTATCAGGGCAAACCCGTTCGGCAGGAAGAGGTGTTTAATATGGAATTGACCGGCGGGGCGGGGATTTGATTTTTTTGTTTATAAATAGGACTATTCCTATTGAACCTATAGGGTTAATCGAATCGAGTTGTCTCGAGGGGAAGATATATGAAGATATCGAACACTATCGGATGGGGTGTTGCAGTGGCGGTGCTTGTGGCCGCGGCGGTCTTCACTGCCGGTTGTGATCGCGACAAGGACGGGCAGGCCGTGACGCTGCTGAATGTCTCGTATGACCCGACGCGGGAGTTATATCAGGACTTCAACAAGTATATTTTTCCGCACACAACGCAGTGTTTCGCGAAGACTATATGATCTAATAAACCCTTTTGATAAACAGAAAGGAACATATCATGGCGGATTATGCTGAAAACATTTTGCAGACAGTAGGCGGCACGCCGCTGGTCCGGGTCAATAAATTGATCTCGGGCGCGACGGTGCTGGCAAAACTCGAAAGCCGCAATCCGCTGGCGTCGGTCAAAGACCGCATCGGCGTATCGATGATTGAGGCAGCGGAAAAGGCCGGCTACCTTAACGACAAGACCGTCATCATCGAGCCGACCAGCGGCAATACCGGCATCGCGCTGGCGTTTGTGTGCGCGGCCAAAGGGTATCGGCTGCTGTTGACGATGCCGGAGTCGATGAGCCTGGAGCGGCGTAAGGTGCTCAAGGCCCTCGGGGCCGAGCTGGTGCTGACGCCGGCGGCCAGCGGGATGAAAGGGGCGATTGCCACGGCGCAGGAAATTCTTGAGGCCGAGAAGAATGCGTTTATGCCACAGCAGTTTGAGAACCCGGCCAACCCGGAAGTTCATCGGCGTACGACCGGCGAGGAGATTTGGGCCGGTACGGACGGCAAGATCGATTATCTCGTGTCGGGCGTCGGTACTGGCGGCACGATCACGGGCGTCGCGGAAGTCATCAAGTCGCGCAAACCGGAGTTTAATGCGGTGGCGGTCGAACCGGCGCAAAGCCCGGTCTTGACGCAGACGCTGGCCGGTCAGGAGCTTAAGCCCGGGCCGCACAAGATTCAGGGCATTGGCGCGGGGTTTGTGCCGAAGGTGCTGAACCTAAAGATCGTCGATGAGGTCATCGCTGTCGATCAGGACGAGGCAATTGACTGGGCGCGTCGGGCGGCCAAGCTCGAAGGCTTGTTCGTCGGTCTGTCGTCCGGCGCTGCGCTGCGGGCGGCCGATATCATTGCCTCCCGGCCGGAAAACAAAGGCAAGCTGATTGTGGCGATTATCCCCAGCTTCGGCGAGCGGTACTTGTCGTCGGCGCTGTTTGCGGATATCATAACCTAAATCAAGATTAAAAATCAGTACTGTCCGGTCATAAGTCGAATAAGGGCAGTTGGTTATAGTTTTGTCGTTCTTTAAAAACATACGGATTTTCTGTAAGTGCTTGTTTTAGCGGTGTGCCACCGCGCGATGAGTCCCGAAGAAAAGCAGAAAATCGGCATCTCCAAAGGTACGATCCGGCTGTCCATCGGGATTGAGGATGTGGACGATTTGATTGCCGATCTCCAAAATGCACTGGATAGGATATAATGGGTACAGCCTCAGGCAAGAATAGGGCGATTGTGGCGCTTAGCGGCGGAGTGGATTCGGCGGCGGCGGCGGTCTTGCTCTGTCAGGCCGGGCTGGAGGTGACGGGGGTGTATATCTGCCTGCAGCAGGAACACGGCGAGACGGCAGGGGGACGCAAGTCGTGTTGCTCGCCGCAGGATGCTGCCGATGCCGCTGCGATTGCGTCACGGCTGGGGATTGATTTTCAGGTGGTCGATGGCAATGACGAGATGACGCGGATTAAAGACGCCTTTGCGCAGGCCTACGCCGACGGGCGGACACCGAACCCCTGTATTGTGTGCAATCAGTTGATTAAATTCGGAAAACTCTTTGAAATCGCTGATGAGATCGAGGCGTATTCTATCGCGACCGGTCATTATGCGCAAATTGTCGGCGAAGACGGCCACGCGGCGCTGCATCGCGCGATGGCGAAGGACAAAGATCAGTCGTATGTGCTGTTTGGCATCGACCGTTCTCGGCTGGGGCGTGTGCGGTTTCCGCTGGGGCGGTTGTCGAGCAAAGAGCAGGCGCGGGCGATTGTCAAAGACGCCGGGCTAAGTGTCCACGACAAGCCGGACAGTCAGGAGATATGTTTTGTGCCGGATGGGGACTATCGGGCGATTCTGAAAGGGCGGGCCGAGCGCGCCTTGCGGCCGGGGCCGATTTTGGATGAGGCGGGCAAAGTGCTGGGGACGCACGACGGTTGCGGGTTGTTTACCATCGGCCAGCGGCGCGGAATTCGGATCGCCGCCGCCGAGCCGCTGTATGTGCTGTCCATCGACCCGCAGCAGCGTAGTATCACCATTGGGCCGAAGGTGTCGCTGGCGTGTTGCGGACTGCGGGCCGGCGGAGCCAACTGGCTGGCGGATGTGCCGGAGACGTTTGATTGTACGATCCAGATTCGGTACAATCATCGCGGCGCGGCAGGGACGGTACGGCGGCTGGATGATGAGTGCTTTGAGGTTGCCTTTGATGAGCCGGTCGATGCCGTGACGCCGGGGCAGGCGGCGGTACTGTATGACGGCGATAAAGTGCTTGGCGGAGGCTGGATAGACAGTGCTGTGAAGTAAATTCTAAATTTTAAGCACTAAATTCTAAACAAGATCAGAAAACATAAAAAGAAAAAATTAGAAACTTCATGAGCTTCAAGCTCTTCATGGTTAATAAAGCGGTACGATGATATCAAAACGATTTTCACGGCAGATTGCGTTTGCGGCGTTTGGGACAGACGGACAGGTTCGGCTGGGCAAAGGCCGGGCGATGGTGGTCGGCGTCGGCGGTTTAGGGTCGTGGGTTGCCGAACTGCTGGTGCGGGCGGGGGTCGGGATGCTGCGGATTTGCGATGACGACAGCGTGGAACTATCCAACCTCCACCGGCAGGCGCTGTATGTCGAGGCCGATGCCGCGCAATGGCCGTTGAAAGCGGAGGCGGCCGCGAAGCGACTGAGTGCGATTAACAGCGATTGTCAAATTGAGCCGTTTTGCGAGCGGATTGATCGGCTGACGATTCACCGGGCGGCCAAAGAGATCGAAGTCATTATTGATGCGACGGATAATTTCGAGACGCGGTTTTTGATCAACGACTATGCCGTCAAATACAGTGTTCCGTGGGTGTCGGCGGGCGTGATGGAAGGCGAAGGGCAGGTGATGACGCTGATGCCTGGCACAACGCCGTGCCTGCGGTGCATTCTGCCGTCGGCGCCGTCCTGCTGTGCGGGCGATTCCAATGCCTGCTTTCAGTTCGGCGTGCTGGGGCCGGTGGTTGCCGCAATGGCGTCGATGCAGGCGGTCGAGGCGGTCAAACTCCTGGCCGACTTTGCCGACAAGGCCAGTCCTTGCTTGACCAAATTCGATTTGTGGAATAATACTCTTCAGCGTATCCCGTTGTCCACATTGGGGCCGGTCGCAGACTGCCCCTGCTGCGGACGGAAGGAGTTTGACTATCTTGAGCCTTGAATCGCAGCCCATTTATCTGGATTACAACGCCACCACACCGCTGGATCGGGCGGCGCTGTCGGCGCACAAGATATACGGCCCCACCGGCTCGGCTTGTGACTCGGCATCGGGTGACTCCAATTATGTGCTCAAGGCCATCGGGGCAGAACAGGACAGCATCGCCGGTGCTGTCCGATTCAGCCTCGGGCGGTTTACTCGCTTAGACGACATTGAGACGGCCATTGCCGCCATCATCAAGGCAGTCGAGCAGATGCGAAACAATGTTTAATCAGCGGGTTTTGAGCAGGTCGCGAATTTCTTCCAGCAAAACTTCCTGTTTGCTCGGCGGCGGAGGGGGGGCGGGAGCAGTGGCCTCTTTTTTATGCAGTGTGTTCATCGCCTTGATCAACATAAAAATCGCAAAAGCAATGATAATAAAGCTGATGATGGTGTCGATGAAGACACCGTATCGTAGTTCAACGGCCGCTGCGGTTACATTGCCCGCTTCGTCCAGAACGGCGTCATGAAGCGTGAGCGTCAAGTCTTTAAAATCCACCTTGCCCAGCAGCATTCCTATCGGCGGCATCAGGACATCGCTGACAAGCGAGCTGACGATCTTGCCGAACGCGCCGCCGATGATGATACCGACGGCCATGTCCATTACATTGCCGCGCATTGCAAACGCCTTGAACTCTTTGAGCAGACTCATCGGGTTTCCCTTTCTAGAGTGGTTACTGTGAATTTGTTTGAAATGAAAAGGGCAGGCGGCATCTGCCATCCTGCCCCTCGTACTTACTTAAATCCCTCAATACGGTTTGAGGTGTATTTCTGAATTGCTTTTTCCATATCCACATCGTTGATATTGGCCAAGGTGAACAGCCACGCCAAGACGTCGGCAAACTCCTCTTCTTTGTTTGCCGCATCGTCCCCGGCCAGCGCCGTTGCCAATTCGCCGACTTCTTCGATCAACCACATAAACGTCGCCGGCGTACCGCGCTGTCGGTCGCGCGTGCCGTACCGTTCGTTGATCATTCGCTGAAAGGCGCCAATATCCATGTCGTGTTACGCCGTTGTCGAATTATTCGCCCAGCATTGTGGACAATTTGGCGCGTCCGTAAATCTCGCGGACTTCTTCGATGGCGTTGCGGCAGACATTTTCCATTTTCTGACTGAATGCCGCGTTGTCGGTCAACTCCGCCAGATGCAGATGACTCATCAGCGGGCCGTCCACCGCCTCAATGACCTCCAGCAGGGTGATGTTGTCGGCCGTACGCGACAGGAAAAATCCGCCGCGGGGCCCGCGCTTGCTGCGCAGGACATTGGCGCGAACCAACTGCTGCAGAATCTTGAGCAGATATTCCAGCGGAATATTGTACTCTTTCGAAATGCGGGCGGCCAACACAGCACCGTCCTTGTAGTTCTGGGCGATGTACCCAACCGCAACCAACGCATACCCTGTAGATCGGCTGATTTTCATAATCGGATTCTCCTGTAAAAAAGTTTTGTTATATTTCTCGTATAATCCGCAGTGATCCTAAATAATAATCACAAGACCCAAAAACCGCCCGAAGCGGTTCAGTCAAAAAACACTAAAACTTTATATGAACCCATACTTGTTACTCTATACAAGAATTATCAGTAATTGTTCAGGAGTTGCAAGGGAATTTTTATCTAAATAACGAAAATCCGTCCTTAATGCCGGTCAAAAACGCTATAAATATATGTTATAGCTGGAATTGCTAAAAATCAAAAAAGTCGCCAATATTCACAAATTTTGAGGCAAAATACAATAGAATCGTCATTTTACTTGACAGGTATGTCGCGATTGCATAGGATTTCGATTTGATATAAATAATTGACAGGGAGGTTTATATGGATCAATTGAGTCCTAATTTAGAAATCAAATATCACGGCACGGTCATCCTTGCGACACTGGCCGATGAAAAAATTCTGGATGACACTCAAATCCAGGAGTTGGAAGGTTCGTTTATGCCGCTGGTTGAGCAAAATGACGCCATTCAACTGATTATCGATTTTTCGAACGTCAAATTTCTGACCAGCTCGGTGCTGGGCCTGCTGATTCGCATCAGTAAAAAAATCTATGAAAAAGGCGGCAAGCTGCGCTTGTGTGCGATTGACGCCAAAATTATGGAAGTCTTTCGCATTACCCGTCTGGACAAGATATTTGAGATTTTTTCCGACCAAGACGACGCCCTTGTAGGGTTGAAGCGATAGCGCGAAAGCATATTGTGGTTTCTGGATAACGATTAGAGATGAACGGAACCGGAAGCAGTTGATGGCCCCAACAACAGTTTGGCATAAATCCTGGAATATCTCCAGCGTTCGCAGAGAAGCCGAAGCGGTTTGTCGGGAACTGCTTAAGGCGGTGCAGATTCGCGGCTATGACGAGCACGAGTTGTTCGGTGTGCATCTTGCGCTTGAGGAGGCCTTTATGAACGCCATCCAGCACGGCAATCACGGCGACCCGGCCAAGCGCATATCCATTGACAGTCTCATCACGCCCGAAAAAATCGATATTTCCATTACAGACGAAGGGACAGGGTTTAACCCGAAAGGGCTGCCCGACCCCCGGCATGGCAACAACTTGTATAAATGTTCGGGCAGGGGGGTCCTGCTGATTCGGGCCTATATGGACGTGGTCGAGTACAACGAGCGGGGAAACTGTGTGCATCTGATCAAATTTCGCGATACGCAGGGACGGATAAAAAAGGCTCTCGATTCATAGGATTTTGGTTGTTTTTTTGCCGAAGGGGCGATTTTTTTCAGAATTTTCACCTCAATTTTCATTTTTTGCGTAAGCGGTATCCTTTATTTTCCGACATTGACCTCACATGGATACGATCTATAAAGATATGTTCGATTCGTCCCATCTGCTCTGTGAGCAGATCCGCCGGCAATTATTCAAGCTGGTCGTGCCGGAAGGGCCGGCGCTGGTCGTGCTGGATACGGAGCGGCGGCTGCAGACCAGTCATCCGGGGCGGATCGGATTTTTGCTGGGTGACAACGAGCGATTGGTCGAACAGATGTGCGCCCGGCTGGATGACGGCGAGGATCCGCTGGTCATCCCAGTCAAAGGGGGTTGTGCGGCCGCCTGTCAATTGGCGACCGAGCGGGTGCATTGCGGCTATCTGATTGTGTTGTTTGAAGGATACGACGCCGAGACACTCAGCGCGAATATGGCGATGGTCGAGCTGATTTTGGCGCAGGCGCAACTTATCTGTGAGCTGCTCGACAAGAACAACCAACTCCATCACCTCAGACTGCTCGACCTGAGCCGTTCGTCCGAAGTACTGACGCGGTAATAGTTTTTCAGACGGCCGGCTTGTTGTCGATGAATCCCTCAAGTTTTCGGGCGCGGACCGGGTGCTGGAGTTTTCGGATGGCCTTAGCCTCCACTTGCCGGACGCGCTCGCGCGTCACTTTAAAGATGCGTCCCACCTCTTCAAGCGTGTAGGTATAGCCGTCGCCGATGCCGTATCGCAGTTTGATGATTTCCCGCTCTCGGTAAGTCAGCGTCTTGAGCACCTGTTCGATGCGGTCTTTGAGCATCTCCTGGGTGGCCGACTGTACCGGAGATTCGATGCGCTCGTCCTCGATAAAATCGCCGAAGTAGCTGTCTTCGCTTTCGCCGATAGGACGGTCGAGGCTGAAGGGGTGCTTGCTGATCTTGAGCACACGACGGGTCTCGGCGATGCTCATTTCGGCTTCTTTGGCGATTTCTTCGATCGTTGGCTCGCGTCCGAGTTCCTGCATCAGGTTTTTGCTGATCGTTCGCAGTTTGCTCATCGTTTCGATCATGTGCACCGGAATGCGGATGGTGCGGGCATGGTCGGCGATGGCGCGGGTGATGGCCTGCCGGATCCACCAAGTGGCATACGTGCTGAACTTATAGCCGCGGCGGTATTCGTATTTATCGACGGCGCGCATCAGGCCGGTGTTGCCTTCCTGAATGATATCGAGGAAGCTGAGGCCCCGATTGCGATATTTTTTGGCAATGGAGACGACCAGTCGAAGGTTTCCTCCGGACAGCCGTCGTTTGGCCTCTTCGTACTGAGCATAAACGGCCTCGATGGCGCGCAGGCGTTTGTCAAGCTGCTTGGGGGTTTCAAGTACCAGATCCTGCATGCCATACAACTCCTGCTTCATCGCTTCGATGTCGTCGGTGTCGTAATCCCGTCCGGTACCGTCATCGATGACTCCTTGAAGCTGGTGCATTTTGATCTGAATGCCCTGAAGTTTTTTCATCATCGGCTGAATGCGGCTGGTGCGCAGCGTCAATTCCTCCAGCAGCGTGGCGACCTTGCGTCGGTTGCGATGAATCTGGCGGACAAGCGCCTTGATGTCGTCCACACGTTTGGCCTCAAGCGATTTAATGAACAGGTTGGTGTTGCGATCCAGCAGCTTCGTAACGGTATCGATGTTGGCGGGCAGCCGTTTTTTAACGATCAGGCGTTCCTGTCCTTCGCCGCTACTCATTTTCATTGTGCGGTCAAACGGCAGCGACCCTTCATCGACCTGCTGGAGTATTTCGATGGCGGTGCGGGCGCAGTAATCGCTTTCGAGTACCTTGCGGCGAAACGCGATTCGGGTCAATTCTATTTTACGGGCCAGGCTAACCTCTTCTTCGCGTGTCAGCAGCGGAATTTCGCCCATCTGCGTCAGGTACATGCGAATCGGGTCGTCGATCTTGCGGCCTTCGCTTTCGACGAGTTCTTCTTCGATGCGAAGGTCTTCTTCAATCTCTTCATCGTCGCCGCGGCCGACTTTGTCGGTCTCCTCAAAGTCATCGTCGGTATCTTTTTCGACGTCCGACTCGTCCAGAATCTGCACACCCAGTTCATCGAGCGTCATTAACAGACTGTCCAGGCGGGCCGGGCTGATGATCTCATCGGGGAGGGTGTCGTTAATCTCCTCATAGGTCAGGAAGCCCTTTTCGCGACCTTTCTGGATGATCGTGCCGATGACCTTTTCAATGAGTTCTTTGCGGCCGGCCGCCTTGGCCGGGTCGTCGTCGTCGTCCGGAGAGGGATTTGGCTCTGGCGAGGAAGATTCATCCACAGCATGCGATTCGTCTGGAAGATTCTCGGCATCTTCTTCAGATTCCAAGTCGTCCAAATCCTCTTCATCGTCGTCTTCTTCGTCGTCGATTTCCAAGTCGTCCAGCTCTTCGGCCGCAATGTCCTGTTCTTCGACAATGTCGCTATTTTTCTTTTTTTTACTGTTTGCCATATCAATCCTTAAAGTTGTGTTCGCCTTCGTTTTATTGCAGACCGCCGCATCGAAGGTTTCCTTTTTGCTGTTTCAAGCGTTCGTGAATCTGTTGTAATGCATCCAAACCCTCGTCCGCCAAACGTTGTTTGTGCGTATCAATGGCCTTTTGGTGTCGCTGCTGGTCCAACATCGCCAGCGAATCTTCAAGCCGACGCAGTCCGGAGCCTTTGGCGCCGCCGTCCGAGGTCATCTGTGTCAGCAGCATGGCGCTTTGTGGCGACTCGATGCTGCGGTAAATCTGTGCCAGTTCCGGTTCGATCCCGGCGTCAAACAGCGGCAATACCGCTTCGGCGATCTCGCGTAACGGCCCCCCCCCGCCGAAATCCTTAAGTTTTAGTCGCCCCTTGATCGAGACGTACAGCGCCGGTTCGTGGAGGATCACCTCAAGAATTTCTCGCCGTGCCTTGTGGGCGGGGTCCTCAGCCGTCTCCTTAATGTCAACGATTCGGTGCGGCTGTTCTTGCGTACGCTCCGGTTTTGTTTTTTGTAAAAAAAGCTTTTTCAATTCATCATCTATAAAAGACTTAGGCATTTTGAGCATACTGCTGAGCCGCCCGATCAGCATTGCCAGACTGAGCGAATCGACCTTGCCGGCCTGCACTGCCATCGCCACCGTTTTCAGGAACTGCTGCACCGCCTCCGTCCGCCCGGCCAAGTTGTCCTGTGCGGCCAGTTCGTCGGCCAGATGCTTCCACTTAAACGACAGTACGTCCTCGGCGGCCTCGATCACCGCCTCGAATGCCTCCGGCCCGGCCTCGAGCACATAGTCGCACGGGTCCTTACCCTCCGGCACAAACGCAAGACGGATATCGACTTTGCCGGTCAGACAGACCTCCAGGGCGCGGTTGGCGGCTGTGCGTCCGGCGACGTCGCTGTCAAAAACCAGCACGATCCGCTCGGCGTATCGCCGCAGCACCTTGGCGTGCTCGCTGGTCAGGCTCGTGCCGAGGGCCGCCACGACCGTCTGGACGCCGTGCTGATGGGCCATGATCACATCCGTATAACCCTCGACGACGACGGCCCGTTTGGCCTTGACGATGGCCTCGCGACCCTGCCGCAGGCCGTAAAGCTGTTGGCTTTTGTCAAAGAGCGCCGTCGCGGGCGAGTTCATATACTTGGCCGGGTCTGTACCGAGCGTTCGCCCACCGAACCCCACCACCCGACCGGTTACGTCCGCAATCGGGAACATCAGCCGGTTGCGAAATTTGTCATAACAGCCGCCTGATTCCTCACGGCGGACGGCAAGCCCGCCCTCGACCAGCAGCTTTTCCGAGATTCTATCCTGCAATCCTTTTTGGATCAGGTCGTCCCAGCTTTCCAGCGCAAAGCCCAACCCCCACTTGCGGGCAGACTCTTCGCTGATGTTGCGCTGTGCCAGATACTGGCGGGCACCAGCGCCTTTTGCTTCGTCCCACAGGTTCGCCACCCAGTGTTTGGTCGCCCAAGCATTGATCTTGGCCAGCACATTGGGGCTAAGCGAACTCTGCTCTTCACCTTGGTGTCGGGGCTTAAAGGCCGGCAGTGCGATGCCCGCCCGCTGTGCCAACCGCTCGACGGCCTGCACAAATGTCAGATTTTCCTTCATCTGGACGAACTTGAGCACATCGCCTCCGGCACCGCAGGCAAAGCACTTGAAGATCTGCTTGGGCGGGCTGACGTACATACTCGGCTTGTGATCCGTATGGAACGGACATAGACCGACATATTCCTTGCCGCGTTTGTCCAGATTCAGATACTCGGAAACAACGTCCACGATCTCGTTAGCCTGCTGAATCCGACTGATTAGACTGTCATCCCACTTACCGCCCAAAACCACTCCACTGGCGAATCAACCGCCTAAAGATTCATATAATACAAAAGTCGGACCCTGTTTTCAGGGACCGACATTTTTTCTATACGTATCATCACCTCTCCGGTTTCCCGCAGACATGTTGGAAAAATTGAAGATAATTAAGTATAGACCCTTTTGTTAATAAGTCAAGTCCACCCATTAAAATTGCATAATAGGATTAAATAACGGGCTTTTGCTTACATCTGGACACTTGGCCTATAAATACGATAAATAGCATAGATAACTCGCAAATTAGTATGCGGGCGATTTTTTGCATAATTTCCGCAGTATGTCCGAGGAAATTGTATCCAATCGATCCACCACCAGCTCGGCTTTTTGAAGTAATTCTGCCCGGCTGTAGGTGTTGGTGACGGCAATCGGGTGCATCCCGGCGGCCGTGGCGGCCTCTAATCCCCAGTGAGAGTCTTCAATGACCGCGCAATCGGCCGGGGCGATGTCCTTGCCGGTCGCGGCCTTGAGCTTATCCAGTGCCAGAAGATAGCCTTCGGGGTCGGGTTTGCCTTTTGTGACGTCGTCGGCGGTCACGATAATCTTGAAGACCTCGGCCAAGCCGGAGCCGTTGAGCATCAGGTCAATGTCGCTGCGAAGGGCACCGGAGCAAATCGCCCGGTCGATGTCGTGTTCGACCAGCATCCGGACAAACGGCGTAACGCCATCAATGATCAGCGACTCGGTGCGGGCCATTTCTTCGAAGACATCCTTTTTCTCGGCCATCAGCCGTCGCATTCCCGCTTCGTCAAGCCCCATCCGGTAGTCTGCATTAACCGCCTCGATGTTCTCCCGGTCGGTATAGCCGAGGTACTTGTCCCAATGCACCGCTTTGGGCACATCCACGCCGTACCGGTTAAACACTGCATTCAGCGCACGATAATGCAGCAGCTCCGAATCGCAAATCACCCCGTCAAAATCAAATATCACTGCTTTAAGCATAGCACAATCCTGACTTTGGATATCCCAAACATAGCACAATAATCGCGTGTTTAAGTGTTGCTCAGTGAGAGCTATTCTTTCTCGGCTATAATCAGTTGTATTTGTGTTCTCAGTAACGGCAGTTCGTTCTACACAACCGACCAAACCAAATTGTAGTCAACTCCGAAATAAAAATGAATCAGCTTGTCCCGCATTGCGGCGATTTTGCGCCAAGGGATTTCGGGATACTCTTGTTTGATGGAGTCTGGTACATTTTTTACCGTTTCACCCATAATCTCCAAGCTTCTAATGAATGGTCGTTTACGCGTTTCATCTTCACAAAATTCCTGAAGCGTCATCCCGGCAGAGGAAGTGACAAGATAATCGATTTCCTGAAGGATGTGTATCAGGTAAGGCTTATAGGCTTTCATATTTGATTTCCTTCTGAATATAAGGCATGATGTGCGGGCTGATTTGATCGGGCGTCAGGACATCCACCTTGGTATGCAGCAAGTCCTCAAGAAAAAACGTCAACTCCATATAGGCGTCGAAATTCAGCTTATCGGGGTCAAAATATACAAGCAAATCAATGTCGGAGTCCGGTTTTTGCTCGCCGCGAACATAAGAGCCGAAAAACCCAATTTTATTGACACCGAACGCGCGAATCGTCTGTCGCTTATCCAGTATCTGTTTTCGAATTTCCTCAAAGCTCATAACCACCTGCCTGTCTGATTATATCAAAAAAGCCTCGGCGTTTGCGGGCCGGGGCTTATTATACGGTATTCAGTACTGAATTAGCAATTGTTTTTATCCGATTTCGGGGACGGGGCCGGCGAGGATTTCGTATTCGCGGAAGCTGCTCTTGTCGCCGCTGGTGATTTGTTCAGCCCACGCCTTGATCTGGGCGGCGTTTCGGGTGATGTACCGGCGGGCGACCATCAGCTTGCGGTCGGCCATGGAGACCTTTTTGGGTATCTGAGCGTCGTCGGATTCGGCCACCGCCGTGTCCATCGTGACCGCACTGGAGGCCTGGCCGCAGAACAGGTAGCCGTTGATGAGGGCAATCGCCATATCCACCAGCGGACGGCCCCACAGATCCATATAATCCACTCCCTGCTCTTTGGCGTAGGCGGCAGATTTCTTCAGCGTCTCGGTACCCTCGGCCAGCAGGGCCAGCAGGTCTTTGACGCGGTCGGCATAGTTCAATGCCGCCAGTTCTTCAAGATATTTTTCGGCCGTGCCGCCGCAGACACCGCGCACCGCCGCAACCACCTGAAGCTGGCTGGTTCCCTCATAAATTGTCGTGATGCGGGCGTCGCGGGCCAGCCGTTCGCTGGCATAGTCGCGCATATAGCCGCTGCCGCCTAAGACCTGAATCGCGTCGTAGGTTACGGTATTGCTCATCTCCGAGCAATAGTATTTGCTCATCGGCGTCAGCATTGCCGCCAGACGCTTGATCTTGCGAAGGGCCTGCTTGGCCTCTTTGGCGGCGGCCGGGTCGCTGTCCTTGCCTTCGGCGATTTTGCTCAGGCCGACTTCGAAGTCCACCACGCGGCTGGTTTCATACAGCAGGGCACGTCCGGCCTCGATCATCATCTTCATGTCGATCACCAGATCGCGTACGGCCGGGAGCTTTTCAATCGGGCCGCCGAATTGCTCGCGGCTGGCCGCGTAGTCGCGGGCAATCCGCCAAGCCGCTTCGGCAATGCCCATCGACTGGCCGGCGATACCGATGCGGGCGCCGTTCATCAGGCTCATCACATACGTTACCAGCCCGCGCTGCCGCTCGCCGATCAGCTGGCATGGCGTATTGTCAAAGAACAGCTCGCACGTCGGCGAGCCGTGAATGCCCAGTTTGTCTTCCAGCCGCCGCACCCTGACGGTCGGCCCGCGATCGCAGACGAACAGGCTCAGTCCCAGGCCGCCGCTGCGGTCGGGTTCGGAGCGGGCCAGCACCAGCAGCACCTCGCCGCAGCCGTTGGTGATAAACCGCTTGACACCGTGCAGATACCAGTTGCCGTCGTCGTCCTGAAAGGCACGCAGCTTGACGGCCTGCAGGTCCGAACCGGCGTCCGGCTCGGTCAATACCATCGCGCCGGTTACGTTGCCGGCGGCAAAATCGTGCAGGTAATGCTGTTTGATGTCTTCGTCGGCAAAGAAGTTGATTGTCTCGGCGATGCCCTGCAGGCCGAAGATGTTCATTAGCGACGCATCCGCACGCGAGACGATTTCAATCGCAATCGAATAAATCAGATTCGGGAAGTTCAGTCCGCCAAACCGATGCGGCAGCGTAAAGCCCATCACGTCGGCCTTGGCCAGCGCGTTGAGCGACTCGGCGATGCCTTTGGCGTAGCTGACCGTACCGTCGGGATTCAGCGTGTTGCCTTCGCGGTCGATATCTTCGCTGCGCGGGGCGATGAACTCGGCGGCCAGCTTGCCGACGGCGTCGAGCACCAAATTATAGTTGGTAATCGCTTCAGCAGCGTCCTTCGGGGCTGTCTCAAACTGACCGGCGTACTTGTATCCTTCCTCGGCATACGCGGCGATCTCGCCCAAATCCAGATGCTTGAACAAAAACTGAATATCGTCATTATCTCGATAAAAATTTCCCATCGTTTGTTCCATCCTTTAAATCAGTCTGTTTGCGGCACGGCCGTCTTGGACGTGTCCCACGGACTGGAAGCCCGTGTCACTTATACTTTTTCCTTGATCGCCTTAATCATCATCGGGATGACCTGCGTCAGGTCGCCGACGATTTTGTAATGGGCGATGTTGAATATCGGCGCATCGGGGTCGTTGTTGATGGCGATAATCTTCTGGCTGTCGCCCATGCCGGCCTGATGCTGAATCGCCCCGCTGATGCCCGCGGCGACATACAGAATCGGCCGCACGGTCGTGCCGGTCTGGCCGATCTGGTGGTCGCGGTCAATAAAGCCCAGGTCAATAGCCGCACGGGTCGCGCCGGGCGCTGCACCCAGGCAATGCGCCAGGTCCCAGATGAGTTTGAAATTGTCTTTGCTGCCGACGCCGGCGCCGCCGGCGACGATGATGCGCGAGGCCTTGAGGTTGACTTTGCGCTGCTGGCGGTGTTCGGCCAGTATCTCAATGGCCAGATCGTCCTGCGACAGATGCACGGTTTCTTTGACGACCTGTGCCTTTTTGCTGACATTCGGCGTCGGCATGGGCATCACGCCTTCACGCACAGTGGCCATCTGCGGCCAGCGGTCGTAGTTGATGATGGTGGCGATGATGTTACCGCCGAAGGCCGGGCGAATCTGAAACAGAAGATTGTCGTAAACTTCGCCGGTTTTTTTGATTTCGTGCTTGCCGATTTGCAGGTCGGTACAGTCGGCGGTCAGTCCCGCCTTCATCGCGCTGGCGATGCGCGGCGCCAGGTCGCGGCCGCACGGCGAAGCACCGTATAGCATTATCTGGGGCTTGTGTTTCTGGATCAGTCCGTCAATGACTTTCGCATAGCTGCTGGTCTGGTAATGCTCCAAAAGCGGATGCTCGGCCAGATAGACCTTGTCGGCCCCGTAGTGTCCCAATCGCTCGCACAGATCGGCTACCCGGCTGCCCAACAGCACCGCCGCCAGCGGAACCTTGAGCGTATCGGCCAACTCGCGTCCCTTGCTCATCAGCTCGACCGGCACTTCTTCCAGCTTACCGCCGTGCTGCTCGGCGAAGACCCAAACCTCTCCCTGTTTATTGACTTCTATCATTTGCACATCCCTTATTTTTTGTTTTATGATTCCGTAGGGGCGAACCTATGGTTCGCCCTTTGGGGCAAGCGCACCCCAGGGCAGACACACTGGTCTGTCCCTACGCAGCTTAACCTATCGTATGATCCACAATCAACTCGTGTACCATAGCCTCAATCGCCGCCTGTGTCGGTTCGACCGATTTGGTCTCTTTGGCTGTCAGCACGACGCTCTGGATGCGATGCACCTTGGTCGGCGAGCCGTCCCGGCCGCACCATTGCATGTCGGCCTCAAGAAAATCCAGATCCCATTGATGAATCAGCAATCCCTTGCTGTCCAAATCCTTGCACACGGCATCGACGTTGATCGAGGCATCGTCTTTGGCCATCGCCTCAATCTCGGCGCGGCATTTGGCGAATTTGCATTTCATCATTTTCAGTGCCCGCTGGACGCGCGGTTCATTGGCAGTATCCACCACCGTCAGCACGACCGGCAAGGTTGTTTTGACTTCCTGCCATCCGTTGCCGAGGTTACGCCGGGCAACCATTGTATTGCCGTCCAGTTTCAGCACCTCTTCGACATAAGTGATCTGGGACAGGTCGAGTTTTTCTGCCGTTTGCGGGCCGACCTGGGCGGTGTCGCCGTCAATCGCCTGACGGCCGCACAGGATGATGTCCGGATTGAGCTTGCGGACGCCGCAGCTCAAGATATAGCTGGTCGCCAATGTGTCGCTGGCCGCACACCGCCGGTCCGTAATCAGCACCGCCCGGTCGGCCCCGCGATACAGCGCCTCGCGCAGCACATCCACCGCCGTCGGCAGGCCCATCGTCATCACCGTCACCGTCCCGCCGTGCGCATCCTTAATATCCAGCGCCATTTCCAGCGCATGCAAATCCTCCGGGTTGAAGATCGCCGGCAAAGCCGCCCGGTTGACCGTCCCGTCTTCGTTCATCGCCTGACCGGTAATCCGCTTGGTATCCGGCACTTGCTTGACCAATACTACACAATGATATCCCACGAAAATGCCTCCATGAAGGTCGTTTTCAAAAAATCCACTTTGATAAAGCCCCGTAGTGTAGCCTGAAATAACCACAAGTCAACCAAAAAATTAGCTGACCCAAATCGACACAAAAAAAGATATCGGGACAACAGAACCCCCTTTTGTGTTGAATAATTCCTCAATACGGCGATTTTGTGCCGGAGCAAATTATATTTGTGTGGATTTTTTATTTAGATAAGGATATAGTAACACCCGTCTAAACTTACGAGGTTCACTCCTCAATCCTATTATCCGACCGCTTGCCCGGGGTCAATACGAAAGATCGGAGACTTTATGTCAAAGAAACTGTACGTCGGCAACTTAAATTATGATGTCGATAGCCAAACCCTGACCGATTTGTTTTCGGAGTATGGGACCGTCGAAAGCGTCAATCTGATTACCGATCGCGCCACGGGCCGGAGCAAAGGTTACGCATTTGTTGAAATGGGCAGCGAGGAAGAGGCCAAGGCGGCCGTTGCTGCATTGAATGAATCCGACCAGAATGGCCGCGAGATGAAGGTCGCCGAGGCCAATCCGCCCAAGGCACGCCCGCAGCGTAAGGGCGGCGGACGCGGGTTTGGCGGCGGCGGTGGCGGTGGGTACGGCGGCAACCGTGGCGGTAGCGGTGGCGGCGGTGGGTACGGCGGCGGCGGCCCGCGCGGACGCAGCAGTGGCGGATACGGCGGCGGCGGTGGTGGAGGCGGCGGAAGACGCCCCCGCTAAGCGATTTGCGTCACAACGTTTTTTTGCGACATCAACTCACGCATTAAGCTGATATGGCTGACCCGATCGAATGACAAAGCGATTGTTCGCTCTCTGTCATTTGATCGGGAGCATTTCTAACACCAATGCGGCAACGTTGTCGCGGGCTTTGGCGGTGGTCAGAGGTTTTACGAGTTCGGTGAGGGACTGGCTGGTCTGCATGAGTTTGAGGGGGTTGGCCAGCAAGCCGTGGGCGGTCGTGAAGATCGGCTCGACGGCGTCGAAATAGGGCATATATTCGGGGACGAGTTCTTTGCGGGCCAGGATGTTGACCAGCGAAAGCCAGCGGGTGCGGAGGAGCCAGCGGCCGACGATGTGCCATATCCATTTATTGCTCTGGTACATTACCGCCATCGGGCAACCCGCGGCGGCGACCTGAAGCGTGGCGCTGCCGCTGGCCACGAGGACAAAATCGCACGTCTTGACGGTTTCGTAGAGCCGTCCCTGTTCATAGTGTATCGCCGGGCCGCCTAAGGCCAATTTCTGCATCATCTCCAGTTTTTCGTCGTCGGCGGCACAGGAGACAAACGTCGCGTGCGGGTGGCATTCCCGGATCATTGCCGCGATTTCCAGCATTGCCGTCCAGAGGGTCTTGATTTCGGCGTCGCGCGAGCCGGGCAGCAGGGCGATGCGGGGCGCATCGCTACGATAGTTGGCATAGGTTTTGAGGTTCTTTTCAACAGGTTCGTCCATCTCGTCAAAGAGCGGGTTGCAGACAAACGTCGCGTCCACGCCTCGGGTGCGGAACCACTCTTCTTCAAATGGCAGGATGCACGCCAGTTTGGTGCAGCATCGCCGCAACTTATGAATGCGCCACGGCGCCCACGCCCACAACTGCGGCGCGACATAAAACAGTACCGGTATCCCCAGCTTCCTCGCCGCCTTGGCGATATGGAAATTAAACGCCGGCGAATCGCACACTACGACCAGATCGACGGGGTTTTCGGCCAGATACCGTTTGGCCTGACGAATAAGTTTTTTGTAATAGCCAAGCTGTGTAAAAACGTTGAAGATCATCGCCGCCCGCTGGACGGGGTTGGCCAGCAGGGTGCAGCCGGCTACGGCCATCTTGTCGCCGCCCAAGCCGACCCACGCGATCCGCTGCGGCTCGGTGTGTGAATCTTCGCCGCTTGGCCACGCCCGCTGAGCCGAAAGCCGGTCGTTGACCGCGCCGATCAGATTGGCGCAGTGCATCTCGGCGCTGTGCTCGCAGGCACTGATGAAAATCCGTTTGCTGGAGATGTCATTCATGTGCGGTATTGTAGCGGGCGGCGTTGTGTTTTTTCAAGTAAATTTGGATGACGGTCAGGTCGGCGGGGGTGATGCCGCCGATGCGGCCGGCCTGGCCGAGGGTGAACGGGCGCAGGGCGGCGAGTTTTTCCTTGGCCTCGAAACGCAGGTGCGGGATGTCGTGATAGGGTAAATCATCGGGCAGCTTGATGTATTCCAGATTGCGGAAGGCCGCGATCTGCTTGTCCTGTCGGGCGAGGTAGCCTTCGTATTTGCACGCGATTGCCGCTGCATCTATAACGTCGCGGTTTAGCCCCATCGCCGCGACGGATGCATCGGCCGCCAGATTTTCGGCCAGGGGATGCGCCGGTTGTTTGGCCCATTCCCACAGGCTCTTGCCGCCGGTGTGGGTGGCTTTCAGGAAGGATTGCAATTGTTCCACGGACTGCTGTTTGGCGAAGAACCGCGTCCAGCGCATGTCATCGACCAATCCGATATCGCGGCCGACAGGGGTCAGTCGAGCGTCGGCGTTGTCGCTGCGCAGGGTCAGTCGATACTCTGCGCGGGAGGTGAACATTCGGTACGGCTCGTCGATGTCGCGGGTCAGGAGGTCGTCGATCATCACGCCCAGATACGCCTGATCGCGCTGCAAGACCAGCGGCTCTTGCCCGGCAAGCTTTCGCACGGCGTTGACGCCGGCCAGCAGGCCTTGTCCGGCGGCCTCTTCGTAGCCGCTGGTGCCGTTGATCTGTCCGGCCATGAACAGCCCCGGAACGCGGCGCGTTTCCAGACTCGGCGCAAGCTGCGTGGCGGGGCAATAGTCGTACTCGATGGCGTAGGCGTAATGGACGATCCGCGCATGCTCTGTGCCGGGCATCAGCCGCAGCATTTGCTGCTGGATGTCTTTGGGGTAGGACGTGCTGATACCGTTGCAGTAGATGGTTGAGACGGCCTCGTCTTCCGGTTCGAGAAACACCTGATGGCGTTCTTTGTCGGCGAACCGCATAATCTTGGTCTCGATGCTGGGGCAGTAGCGTGGGCCGGTGGATTGAATCTGGCCGGTGTACATCGGGGCCAGGTGGAGATTTTCCCGCAGCAGGTCGTGGATGGCCGGGTTGGTGTAGGTGATCCAGCAGGGCACACAGGGGCGGTCGAGGCGGTCGTTTAGAAACGAAAATGGTATCGGGTCGGTGTCGCCGGGCTGGAGTTCGGTCTTGTCATAATCCAGCGTCGCCCCGTCCAACCGCACGGGCGTGCCGGTTTTGAGCCGTCCGAGGGTCAGCCCCAGTTGCCTCAGGCAGTCGCTCAGGGCGTTGCTGGCCGGCTCATCCAGCCGACCGCCCGGCCATTGTTCGTTGCCCATGTGCATGATGCCTCGCAAAAATGTCCCGGTCGTCAAAATCACCGCCGGGGCGATGTATTCGGCTCCGTCTTCGCATCGCACGCCGTACACCCGGCCGTCGCGGGTCAGGATTTCGGCGGCTGTGCCTTCGGCAATCGTCAGGTTGGCTGCCGACTCCAGCGCGTGCCGGATAAACTCCTGATACTTGTATTTATCCGTTTGGGCGCGAGGGCTTTGCACGGCGGGGCCTTTGGAGCGGTTCAGCATCCGAAACTGTATGCCCGTCGCGTCGGTCGCCAGTCCCATCAGGCCGCCGAGGGCGTCGATCTCGCGGACGATCTGGCCTTTGCCCAGTCCGCCGATGGCCGGATTGCAGCTCATCTTGGCGATGGTGTCGCGGCGCATCGTCAAGAGCAACGTCCGTGCGCCCAGGCGCGCAGCCGCGTGCGCCGCCTCTGCACCGGCGTGGCCAGCCCCAACGACAATGATGTCAAACGTATCTGTTTTGAACATTTGAATTTGGGTTGTTCAGAGTTGTTTCGGATTTTTTATTTGGAGTTGACCGGCAGGGCGATTGCCGAGGCCATTGCGAAGTTGGCGGTATGGGTGATGCTGACCGTAACCGGCCCCAGCCCCATCGCGTCGATATGTTCTTTGACCTTGCCGCAGAGAGTGACTTGCGGCTGGCCGAGCGGATTGTTGACGACTTCGATATCCGTCCACGCCACGCCGTCGCGCCAGCCTGTGCCGATGAGTTTCATCACGGCTTCTTTGGCCGCAAAGCGTCCGGCCAGCTTTTCGATGCGATTCTTCACCGCCGCCGCATCGGCCTGCTCGCGGGCGGTGAACACCCGGTCCAGAAACCGCTCCCCGTGCTTGTCGAGCATTTGCTCGATGCGTCCGAAGTCCACCAGGTCAATGCCGTGTGCCGCCGCTGTCATCGGTTATTACGTCCTCCAGCGTTCGTAGGCGGCATTGACGCAAAACTCAACGAACCGTTCCATCTCGACCTGATCGGTCTGCTTGATCAATTCATTGATATAGGTGTCATATTGTTTGCGGCGGTGTTCGAATTGAAGCTGCTGTTCGATCAGCGGCTGAACCTCCTCAAACGGCTGGCATCCGCCCAATTCTTTGCGATCCAGTTTTAGAATGAAGATATGTCCGTCGCCGATGATGGGCTCGGAGATACCGCCTTCATCCATCGCCAAGGCCGCGTTTTCCAGCACGTCATATGGTTCCATCAGGGCGTTGGCGCCGACTGTCACCGGCAGCCATTTGCCGCCGGCACGCGCCAGTGGGCCGTGAGAATGCTGCCGCGCCAGTTCCGCAAAGTCCTCTCCCATGCGCGCCCGCATCGCCAGGGCCATCGCCAGTTCCATGGCCGCTTCCTGAGCGGATTGGCCGGGGCCAATCTGCGCGGCGGTCAACTGCTGCGGCACGAGATCAATCGCGTGAAATTCCAGCGTTCCACTCCGGCAAAATTGTTTATCTCGCACCATCTCGTAGTACTCGGTCATCTGGCGGTGTGTAAAGCGTGCCGTTTCATTCAGTTTGCTGGACAGGTACGAATGCGTCATAATCAGCTTTTTCTGGTACTGGCGAAACGTCCGCCAGTCCATGCCCATCCGGCGAATCTCGGCCTCGGCCAGCGCGTAGTTGTTGCCGAACCCGGCAACGAATCGATTGATTTCCTGATCGACTGCTTTGTCCAAGGCATCCTCGATGTTGGCAGGTGCATTATTTCGGGCTTCGGCATACAGCAAAATGTCCGACACCTTGCTGCGCACCGTCTCGCGTACCAGTGGTACGGCTCCGGCGGTAAACATCTGTCGATCCATCTGTGCCGCGGCCGGGCGGAGCCGGTCTTCCAGTGTGATGAGGATTTCGTCATTCGTGATCGTCTCGGAGGCCAGACTCATCGCCATGCCGCCGGTGGCTGGCGGCAGCTCATCCCGGTTGGCCAGCGGAATCGTCTGCATCTGCTCTTCGGTAAATTTCCCCTTTGGCTTGCCGCCGCATCCTGCGGCCCACAGGACTGCTAAACAGCCAGTCAGAACCCATACTGTGCGAAAATTCATACCATTGACCCTCTGTAAAAAAGTCTTTTTTTCCAAACACAGGATGGAATTATATGTGTTTTCTGAAAAAAAGCAAAAGATCCCCCTCAAAAACAAAAGATTTATTTTGCCGTCACAACGCTGGCATGGTACACTTTTTGTTATGGAAAAACTGCATAAAACAAGATACAGACCGGTTTTGGAGTCGGCCGGGGACAAGGCATCGGCATTGTCCGAGACCGGCGACGACCCTGGGTCGCAACGGCGACCAAGGCGTCAAGGCAAACCGCTGTAGCCTCTTTATTGCATCGGGTTTGCCTTGAAAACGACAGAACAACGTTTCGTGAGGCAAACCATGAAAAACCCATTGCTCATCCCCGAACTGCGGGAATTGATGGCCGTCAACGATACGGCCGCAATCCGCGAATTTTGTCAGCAATCCCATCCGGAATCGGTTGCCGAATTGATTGAGGCGCTGGATACCGAAGAAATTTGGCGGATTCTGCAAATGCTCGATCTGCCGCAGCGTGCGTCGATTTTCTCCCATTTTGATCTTGACCAGCAGGTTGAACTGGCCACCGGCCACAATCGTGTGCAAATGGCGCATCTGCTGGAAGAAATGCCCGCTGACGACCGGGCCGACTTGGTGCAGAACCTCGACAAAAAGGTGCGCGACGAACTGCTGCCGCTGGTGGCCCGCGCCGAACGCGAGGACATCAAGCGACTGGCCCGGTACGAAGAAGAGACCGCCGGGGCGGCGATGAGTACCGACTATGCGGTTCTGCGGCCGGATGTCACGATTGAAGAGGCCATTCATCAGCTTCGCGCACAGGCGCCCGATAAAGAGACGATCTATTATATCTATGTAGTGGACGAATACCGCAAGCTCATCGGGTTTGTCTCGCTCAAAGACATCATCGTCGCCCGCCCCGGAAGACTTATCCGCGACTTGATGCATACCGACGTGATCAAGGCCAACGTCCATGACGACCAGGAAAGCGTTGCCAATCAAGTTGAAAAGTATGACTTGATCGCAATCCCCGTTGTCGATGACGATAATGTAATCGTGGGTATTGTTACGCACGACGACGCCATCGACATTATTCGTCAGGAACAGACCGAAGATATCGAAAAACTGATGGCGATATCCGGTGAGCACGAAAGCACGCCGTATCTGAAGATTTCCGCCTGGCGGCATTTTCGCAATCGGGCGACCTGGATATTTATTTTGGGGCTGGTTAGTCTCATCGGCGGACTGATCATCCAGCTTCATGAAGAGATGTTAGTGCAAATTGCCGTACTGGCAACCCTGATTCCGATGCTGGCGGCCACCGGCGGCAACACCGGCAGTCAGTCGGCTGCACTGGTGATTCGGGCGTTGGCGGTAAAAGAAATTTTCGGTCGAGATATCCTTCGCGTCTTGTTTAAGGAATTCTGTGTCGCGCTGCCGCTGGCGTTTGTGATGTCCATATTGGCTTTTGGGCGATTGTTTTTGTTCGCAAGTGGCGAAACAATGCCGCCGGGGGTGTCGTTATGGATGCTGGCATTTGCGGCCGGGGTGGCGTTGGCGTTGCAGGTGCTGTCCTCTACGCTCATTGGCGCGCTGCTGCCGTTGGGGGCGGTTGCCTTAAAGCTCGACCCGGCGGTTGTCGCCAGTCCGTCGCTTGCAACAATTGTCGATATCACGGGCTTATTGATATACTTTACCGTTGTCAGCGTCATGGTAATGCCGGCTTAGCAAGTTTTATAAAGCAGGGGGGGCGGGCCAACCGCTTATAACAGCCGTACCGCCTTTCGGCAATCGGCAAAGTACAGCCAGCTTGAGACGACGGGTTTGTTGAGGATCGCCGCCGCGGCGCGGGCGTACCATGCCAGCGGCTCACGATAATGCGTCGTGCGTTGCTGGAGTGCGGCTTCGTCCCGAATTCGGTCGGTCTTGAAGTCGGCCACGATCAACCCGTCAGCAGTCGGAATGATCAAGTCCACAATGCCCTGCACGATGACAATTTCTCCCTGATTCGTCGGGTTGTTTGTAGTACACGCTTTAGCCTGTTCTCCACTTAACAAGCTGAAGCTTGAACTACGAACAATGTCCATTGCGTCCACTGCCAGCGTGAACGGCCATTCGCGCATCGCCGCAGTGCCAGCCGCGAGCGCCGCTTGGCCCGGTTCGGTATCGAAAAACGCCGCGATGGCCGCGGTATCGATGCGCCTGGCTATGGCTGGCGCGATGATCCCTTCGCCGACGAGTTTGCTCAGTGTCGCCGCCGCCGTCTGCGGCGTCACCGACCCCTCCAGCGGCAGATGCTCAAACACCCGATGCGCCGCTGTGCCCGCCAGCCGCCGCCCGATGTGCTCATCGATCACCGCGCCCGCCTGAACCGTCGCAGGTATGGCGTCAAACGCCCCCGACACATCCGCCGGTGAAAACTCATCATCCCGATGCGTCAGCGTGCTGACCGAATACTTGGCGCAGATTCCGCACACGTCCTCAAAGGGATACACCGCCGTGAGCGTCGCTTCCAGTTGTTCATAGCGGGCCGCAAACTCCGCCGCCTGTTGGTGCGACAGTTTCGGTGGGGTGGTGATGCTCGCCAGTGACCGCTTGCTGTCCAGAAGCCGTGTCGTCAGGCCGTCCAGTTCCTGCCGTTTGACACACTGCGCGACAAACAGCCCTTGTTCTGACAGTTCGGCGTCACACTCCGTCTCAAAGAGCGTGTGCAGCGTTGCCTCATCGGCCAGCGCCGCCAGAATCCAATCCAGATGCCGCCGCGTCTCGACCAGCTTCCATTCGGCCAGGCCGCCGGTCATCATCGCCCCCTCGATCAGCCGCTGACGGCAAAGGTCGGCCTTATGCGAGGCTGTCAGCACCAGCTTTTCCCGCGCCCGCGTGAGCATCACGTACAAAATCCGCATCTCCTCTTCGACGGTCTGCCGGCGTTTGCGCTCGGCCAGCACCTGATGCGCCGCGCTGCTAAGCCGAAACCGCCCGCCCTCGATGGCCGCCTGCAGGCCGATGGTGTCCTCGTCGATCAAACATTCCCCGACGGTGTCGGTCATATTAAAGCGGGTGTTCAATTCCGCTGCAAACACCACCGGAAACTCAAGACCCTTGCTCTTGTGCACGCTCATCACGCGGACGGCGTTTTCCATACTGTCCGGCTGCCCCGGCGCCCAGTCCTGCTCCTGGTCCTGAAGTTTTTCCAGAAACTCCACAAACCGAGCCAGTCCCATTCCCGGCCGGGACGTGCGAAACTGTTCGAACTGAATCGCGCGGTCGTGCAGCTTCAAGAGGTTCGCCCGCCGCACCGCGCCGTTCGGCAGGGCGGCGTAAAAGGCGAGCAGCCCCGTCGTGCGGAAGACCTCATCCAGCAGCGTCGCGATGTTGCCGTGCTGTGCGGCCTGCCGCCATTTGTCAAGCTGACGCAGCGCATCGCACACGGCTTTGTGCAATGCCGCATCAGGCCCATCCTCAGCGTACCGCAACACCGCCTGATAAAACGGTTTTTTCCTGCCGATGGTGTCCTCGGCATAAAAGCGTATCGTCGCCAGTGCCGTATCGTCAAAGCCGAACAGCGGGCTGCGCAGCGTCGCGGCCAGTTCGATATCCCCGTCGGGGTTGTCCAGCGTCTTGAGCAGACTCAGGCAGTCGCTTATTTCAGTCGTCTCGAAATACCCGCACGCGCTTTGCGAATTGACCGGAATCTGCGCCAGCCGTAAAATCTCGACATACGTATTGGCCTTGTGCGACAGCGACCGCATCAGAATTACAATATCCCCGTACCGCACATCTCGGTACCCGCCGGTCGTGCGGTCATAGACCTGAAACTCGGCCTTGCCGCCGTCGGCTCCGACCATCTGCCGGATGCGATGTGCGATGAAGGCCGCCTGCCGCTGCGCGGCGTCGATCAATTCGGCAGGCTCCGTTGAATGCGTGTCGCTGTCGTCGTCAGCCGCCTCGTCGCTGCCGTCGCTTTCTTCGTCCAGAATGACCAGTTCGACCGGATGGCCGCTGCCGAAGGGGGCATACTCAAACTGCGCCTTGAGCATCGCCCGTTGGTCGTACTGCATTTTGGCGGCGCTGTCGGTCATAATCCGCCCGAAGACGGCATTGACAAAGTCCAGCACCTCCTTTCGCGAGCGGAAGTTTTCGGCCATATCCACCCGCAGCGGCTTGTCTGCTGTCTCCGGGCGGTCCGTCGCCGTTTTCAGCCGGGTCAAGAATATCTCCGGCCGGCTCTGACGGAAGGCGTAGATGCTCTGCTTGACATCGCCGACGGCGAACACATTGTCCCCGCGGCAGAGGCAATCCAGAATCCGCTGCTGCACGGTGTTGATGTCCTGATACTCATCGACGAACACATACTCAAACCGCTCGCGGAGGGCGGCGGCGATGTCCGCATTGTTTTCCAGCAGCCGCAGCGTATGATGTTCCAGATCGGCAAAATCCAGTACGTTCTGTGCCGCCTTGGCCGCCGCGTATGCCGCGTCGAACCGCCGCACCAACCCCAGCAATGTTCGGCTCTGCTGCGAAACGGTTTCGGTCAATGCGGCATAGCCCGGATTCAGGACGGCAAAGGCTTTCATCGCCGAGAACTCTTTCTTGACCTTGGCCGCGGACGCCTTGATAAAGTCCGCTGTCTCTTTGTCAAGGTCTTTGGGCTTATTGGGAAATCGCCCGAAGTTTGGCGTTTCAATCATTTCAATGATTCTGTCCAGCCGACCCTGCTCGGCCAATACACGGCACGACTCGATCTGCGGGATATACACCGTCTGTATCGTCTTGCTGATAAAACCACCGCCGCAGTAATGGGCATCCAGCGCCAAGGCATAATCCAGCCGCTGCCGCATCATCGTCAGGGCATCGCAGAGGATCGCCTTCTGTTCATTGAGCAGGGCGGTATAGGCCGCGTCGGTCGCGTCGTTGAGCCGTGCGGCCTGCTCATAAAACGCTTCGCGGTCGGCCACGCTGTCCAGAAACGCCGACAACGGAATAATCTTATCGACAAAACTCCGCGTTCCCGGCTGCAATCGCCGGCCTGCGAACAGTTCGCGCATCGCCGGCGCCAACTCCGGCTCCTGCCAAGCCGCCTCCAGCACGGCCTCCAGTGTCTCGGACTTGAGTAACCGCTGCTCGTCGGCGTCGATGATGCCGAACGCCGGGTCGATGTCCGCGGCGTGGAAAAACTCCGTTAGCGTTCGCTTGCAGAAGGCGTGAATGGTGCTGATATTCGCCACGTCCAGCAGTATCGCCTGCTGCCGCAGTCGGCTGTCCTGTTTTTCGCGCGCCGCGGCCCGCAGCGTCTGGCCGATCCGCTCACGCATCTCTTCGGCCGCCGCGTCCGTGAACGTCAGCACCAGCAGCCGATCCACATCCACTGCTTGATGCGTATCGCACACCCGCGCCACACACCGCAGGCTCAGCGCCGCCGTCTTGCCTGTCCCCGCCGAGGCGGTCACCAGCACATCGCACCCCACCGTCTCCACCGCCCGCCGCTGCGCCTCGGTCAATTTGATTATTTGTTTTGGTTTATCCATAGTAATTCGAGTTTTTGGAGTACGTTTTACATTCGCTGTCGAATTCCCGAATGAGCGTTCCAAACTCCCTGCTAACAACCTTTCGGGCCTGCGGCCCTTGAAGTCTGTCTACTGTGAAGGTTAAAGGCATATCGGCACAGTATCGACATCGATCTCGAAGCGTTTGTCCCGGCTGAGGATTTTGCCGTTGGTGTCGGTGACGAGTATGTCGTCTTCGAGCCGGATGCCGAACTTGCCGGGCAGATAGACCCCCGGCTCAATCGTGATGACCTGGCCGGCCTGCAGCCGCGTCTTTCTGTCCAGTCCCGACACAGACGGCATCTCGTGCACCTGGAGGCCCAGCCCGTGTCCTGTGCCGTGGCCGTAGGCCGGCAGGTGGGCGGCCTCAATGACCTGCCGCGCGGCCGCATCCACATCGCAAACCCTGACGCCCGCCCGCACCGCCGCTATGGCCGCTTTCTGCGCCCGCGCGACCGTCTGATACACCCGGCAGTAAAAATCGCTCGGCGTACCGACCGCAAAGCACCGCGTCATATCGCTGATATAGCCGTTGTAATTGGCCCCGAAGTCCAGCAGCAGCACATCATTGTTCGCCAGTTTTCGCTCGCTGGGCTGGTGGTGATTCCGCGACCCGTTCGGGCCGAAACACACGATCGTCTCAAACCCCTCCGTCGCGTCGTAATGGCTGAGCCGATAGACATACATCGCCGCCAACTGACGCTCCGTCATTCCCGGCTGAAGCTGCCCCAGCGCCCAGTCCATCGCGTCAAACGCGATTTTGGACGCCTTTTGAATCAGGCGTACCTCCGTTTCGGTCTTGATCATCCGAACGGCCTCCACCACATTCCGGACGGGCTTAACCCGGACCGACATCGCTTTTCGAATGCCCTGTAGCGTTGCTACCGTGCAATTGTCTTCGACTCCGACCGCCTCGATGGTTCGCGTTTCCAAAAGCTCGTTGACTTTTATGGCCAACGGCCCTTTGCGTTCGACTACCCGACAGCCGATACACTCGGCCATCGCCTGCTCGGTATAACGGCTGTCCGTAACCAGTACCACGCTTTTGGGCAGTACCACCGCCCAACTGTCATGGCCGGTAAAACCCGTCAAATACCGTACATTTTCAACCCCCGTCACGATCAGCCCGTCCAGTCGCTCCTCGTGCAACCGTTGCCGTACTGCACGCACCCGCCATTTTATCTGTACCGCATCCATAGTGTCTCCGCAAATTTTTATAGAAGAAGCCCGATAATTTCATAAAACGGGCATTATAAAGCAATAATTTTCGAAAAACACAAGAAAAACACATTTTTCAGCCCTTGGCGTTGCCCGCCGCCTCTCTGTATCTTAAGTTTTATTTGTTAGGAAAACGGCAGAACAATACAATCGCACTTGTTGTAGAGCCAATCTCCTCTCCTGTCTTTTCCTTGCATGGATGCACGACGAGGCAGTAGTCCGCCGGGGGCGGAGGACTGCCTCGTCTTTTTTATCCCCATCGTCCGCTGGGCCTGTGCTGCCTTTTTCGCGCGGCTTGTTTTCGTCCTTGTCGAATGTATTACATGCGGTTACAATAGGTGTCCGTTGTGCTTTAGTGCACATAAACCCTGACTGGAACGATGACAAGGACAATTGAGATTATATGCTGCTTCCGATACGCACCAGCATCAGCCCGCGCAGGACGCCGTATGCCAATTATATCCTGATTACGACCAACATCGTGATCTTTATGCTCAGCTACTGGCCGCACCAAGTCGGGCCGTATATCGAGCCGCTGCGAAACTGGGCGCAGCCGTTTATGCTACTTCCCGAACATCCCTATATCTGGCAGTTTGTGACATACGCTTTTCTGCATGGAAGCCTGATGCACATTCTGGGTAATATGTATTTTTTATATATTTTTGGCAACAATGTCAATGATAGGCTGGGCAATGTCGGCTATATCTGCTTTTACCTGGGCGGAGCGGTCTTTTCGGGGCTGGGGCATGCATTGCTGCATAGTAACCCCGTCTTGGGCGCCAGCGGGGCCGTCGCGGCGGTGACGGGGGCGTACCTGGTGCTGTTTCCTCACACCTTTCTCACGGTGATCTATATGTTCATCATTATTGGCACGTTTGAGATCAAAGCGATGTTTCTGATTGCCATCAAGCTGATCTTATTTGACAATTTTCTGCAAAAGCATATTTCGACAGCCAATATCGCGTTTGACGCTCATTTGGCTGGATATGGCTTCGGGATTATTGTCCTTATGGGGTTGCTGGCTGTCAAAATTCTTGACAGCAGCTATGCCGATCTTTGGGGGTCGCTGCGGCAGTGGAACCGGCGTCGGCGGTTTCGCGACATTGCCGCCGATGACTATGACCCGTGGGGGCATCGCGTCGGGCGAAAGCCTGTTACGGCCAAGGTCGAGGACAGCGGCAAGGCCGACCCGAATGTCGAGCGGATTCTTGGCCTGCGAGCCCAGATCGGGCAGGCGATGAACCGGCACGACAACCAACAGGCCGCCCGGTTGTACGAGGAACTGCTTGATCTCGACCCCCGGCAAGTGCTGCCGCGTCAGCTTCAACTGGATATGGCCAATCAGCTTTTTTCAGATGGAAAATGGAAACTTTCATCGAAGACTTATGAACTCTTTTTGGCCTCTTATAGCAATTATGAGCATGCCGAACAGGTGTTTTTAATGCTCGGCCTGCTGTACGGCCGATATCTGAATCAGCGGGACATCGCCCTCGACTATTTAAATCGCGCTAAAGACCGGCTGACCGACCCCGGGCAGAAGTCTCTGTGTACACAGGAAATCAGTCGTTTGGAAAATGCGTAGGCGGCCCCCTGAAAAGCATTGACAAGTGAATGAGGAGATGGTAGCCTTATCGTTTATAAAGATTGTGGAAAAGGTATATCCGGATAGGATGGAGTTTAGACTGCAATTACGGAGAGTAGTTATGGTATTGAAAATACAAATGATCGGTTGGATTACACTGACCTCGTCGGCCTTTGTGTCGCTTGCCGTCGCACAAACGACCCCCTCAATCGCCGGACAACCGGCGGCTGTCGCCTATCCCTTTATCGCAGAGTTAACGGGCAATGACGTGTATATCCGTTCGGGACGCGGGCCGGGGTATTATCACTGCGGACAAGTCAATCGGGGTGACCAGGTTACTGTGGTCGAAGAAGTCAGCGGCTGGGCGAAAATTTTGCCGTTGCCGGAGAATTACTCTTGGATTCACAAAAACTACGTCCGGCTGGATCCGCAAAACCGCAACATCGGAACGGTGACCGGGGATAATGTCCGGGTGTGGGCGGGGTCGGACTTTATCGATCCGATTCGGTCGTTCAGTATCCAGACACGGCTGAACACCGGCGAGTTGGTTGATCTGTTCGACCCGGCGCAGCCGGATTCAGGCGACTACTACAAGATTAAATCGCCTACCGGGGCGTATCTGTGGATCAGCAGCGAGTATCTTCGCTATGTCGGTCCGATCAAACCCGTCGAATCGATTGAGCCGGTCGAAGTCCCTGATTCCGACCCCGTCGTCGTCGGAGAACAGCTTACGCTTGAAGAACTGTTGGGCGTTGAACCGAGGCCAGCCGTACCCCCGGCCAGTGAAGAGCCAAGACCTGTCGAACCGGAAATCAAACCCGAAGAACCCGAGCCGACACCGGTGTCCAAAGAAGTCGAATATTTGCAGCGGTGCTATCAGTTGGCCGACAAGATCAATGCGGAAGTCAAAAAGCCGATCAATGAGCAGGACTACAGCGAGTATAAACAGCAATTGATTGCGATGACCGAAGATCCTCAAGCGGGCAGGGCCGCCACTCATGCTCAGATACTGATCGATCGCATCGAGCGTTTTGAACTGGCTATCGGCGTAACGCAAACGCTTAAAGAACAAGACGCCCGGCTTGAACAAATCCGTGCGGAGATCGAAAGGGCGCGGCAAGCTCAGGTGCAGCGCATTGGCGATCCGCAGCAGCGGCCGCTTTTCACCGGTACGGTGCGGCCCTCGTTTGTCTATGCCGCATCGACCGGCCAAAAACGTTATCTGCTGACGGATAACGAGGGCCTTATCCAGTGTTATATGCTGGCGGCGGGGCCGGAAATCGAAAGTCGTCTCGAACAGCTTGTGGACAGTCGCATCAGCATTCGCGGCGAGATTATCAGCGACCCCCAGGCGCTGGTTACGCTGGTGTCGGTAACGTCGATTCAGATGCAAGAATAAGAACTTTAAAAAAAACACATATTTTAAGACCGATCTGATGTTTTCAGGTCGGTTTTTTTATGCCTAAATTCCTCGATTTTCAACTGCCACGAAAGCAACGCCTTATAATATCCTTCTAATTGACGAATAATCCGTGTAATCATAATGTAATTTTTATGTGACACATTTCACATAAATCTGTCGGCATTTTTACTGAGTACAATTTAGGTGTAATTTTGTCAAAAGTATCAATTGAATTGTGTCGATAATACAAAAACAATTCAGGCTCACAAGGTAATACTAAACCTTCCAGAACTGGCGTTTCGCAAAGTAACCGGAAGAATAAAGCATTAAACAGGAGTCAGATATGACAACGACTGTCAGCATCAGTCCTCTGACGCGGATTGAGGGGCATTTGGCCATTCATACAGCGTCGGAAAGTCTGCCCGATCAGAAAGGCGTGCGCATCACGGAAGCCCGCTGCGAGGGGGAAATGTTCCGTGGGTTTGAAACGATTTTGAGCGGGCGAGACCCCTTGGACGCCCAGCAAATCACCCAGCGCATCTGCGGGGTCTGTCCGATTTCGCACGGGATGGCTTCCCTGACGGCACAGGAGATGGCTTACGGCGTGACACCGACCCGCAACGGCCGTTTGGGGCAGAATCTGGTATTCGCAGCCAATTATCTCCAGTCTCATATCCTTCACTTTTATCATCTGGCGGCACTGGATTTCGTCGATATTACGGCCGTACTCAAATACAATGGTAACGATCCGCTGCTCAAGTCGCTCCGGGCATGGGTGGAGACGGCGGTTGCCCAAAATCAGATTTTTGCCGGCGCGCCGTTCCTGCCGCGTTATGAAGTCAACCAGTATATTGCATCCGACGACGCCAACTGGCAGTTGATCGGCCATTATGTCGAAGCGCTGAATCTGCGTACGATTGCGCATGAGATGGCCGCGGTGTTCGGCGCCAAGCTGCCGCACTCGACCGCACTGGTTCCGACAGGCATCACCGGACGCATAACTATGGAGCGCATTTTGGCCTATAAAAGCCGGCTGACCAAGCTGACCGACTTTGTCAACAACGTGTATTTGCCTGATTTGCTTACGGCGGCCAAGGCCTTTCCGAACTATTGGGCGATTGGCGTCAGCTATCCGAACTATTTGAGCTTCGGGGCGTTTCGGATGGAAGAGGCGACGGGCGAGCGCGTCCGAACGTTTATCCCCGGCGGCGTGGTGATCAACGGCCGTTACCAAACGCTGGACACCGGCAAGATCGGCGAATACGTCGGGCATTCCCATTATTCGTCACGCTCCGGACTGCATCCGTTCGAAGGGCAGACCACGCCGGATACCGGCAAGGGGTACAGTTGGCTCAAAACGCCGCGCTACGACAATCAGGTGATGGAGGTCGGTCCGCTGGCGCGTGTGATGGCGGCGTATTATGCACCGGGCGGAGAGTTCTTCAAAAATGAAGTGGATGCAGTGCTGGCGTCTGTGAATTTGACTCCCGATAAACTGAACTCGGTGCTGGGGCGGCATTTGGCGCGCGGACTGGAGGCCAAGTGGATCGCACAACAGGCGGGGCGATGGCTGGATGAACTTGTGCCGGGCGAGCCGGCCGCCAAGAAATTCGCTATCCCCAAAACCGGTCGGGGCTTTGGTCTTGTGGAAGCACCGCGCGGGGCGCTGGGACACTGGCTGACGATTGAGGAGCATAAAATCGGCCGCTATCAGTGCATTGTTCCGACGACCTGGAACTGTTCTCCGCGCGACGACGCCGGCCGTCCCGGCGCGGTTGAGAAAGCCCTGGAGGGCACCCATATCGCCGATCCGGCCCAGCCGATTGAGGCCGGACGTGTGGTTCGTTCGTTCGATCCCTGTATTGCCTGTGCGGTACATTAACCTGTTTATTAATCGAAAAGGAAAGGCTTATGAAAACCGCTTTTTCACGACGCGATTTTATGAAGCTTGCAGGGATGCTGACTGCTTCAGCGGCACTACCGAAACACCTGACGGAGGTCTTTGCGGCCGGGCTGGAACGACTTGCCGAATCGACCCGGGTCGTCTGGCTTCAGGGGCAGTCCTGCAGCGGCGAGTCGATTTCGCTGCTGAACTCGATTGACCCGAATCCCGCCGATCTGCTGACCCGTTATATTACGCTGGTCATCCATCAGAACATCGGTGCCGCGCAGGGGCAGACCTTTATGGATACGCTGGATAAGGCGCGGCTTACAAAAGATTACATTCTCGTCGTCGAAGGCTCCATTCCGCTGAATATGCCCAAAGCTTGCATCATCGGCGGACGTACCTTTGAAGCGATTCTACTGGAGATGATTCCGGACGCCAAGGCGATTGTCGCCGCCGGCACGTGCGCTGCGTTCGGGGGTATCCCCGCCGCCGAAGGCAATCCGACCGGGTCTGCGGGCGTCAAGGATTTTATGGAACATCACCATTTATCGTGGCGAGGAAAGCTGATCAACTGTCCGAGCTGCCCGACGCATCCGATGTCGATTGTCGGGACGCTGGCGTATCTGGCGGCCGGCCGATTCCCCGAAATCGACGAAACCCTGCTGACGCCGAAGATGTGTTATCATCACAGCACGCACGACCAGTGTCCGCGCTATCATGATTTTGAGCGAAAGATATTCGCCGAGCATTTCGGCCAGCCGGACGGCTGTCTGTTTAAACTGGGCTGCCTGGGGCCGCTGACACACACCGAGTGTCCGCATCGTCAATGGAACTCCGGCGTCAACTGGTGCATCCGGGCGTCCGCGCCGTGCATCGGATGCAGCTGGCAGGATTTTTGCAGGAAAAAAGATTTTCCACTGTACCGCATCGGCGAAGCGTCGCATGCCGTCAGCTACACAGAACATGATCGTTCGGGAGGCACACTATGAGCTTAAAACGTCTGAATCTGTTTACCAAGATATTGCTGGTTGCGATTCTGCCCATCCTGTTTTTGGGAATTACGCTTCAAACCATCAATTACTCGCTGAGCCGAAACTCACTGGCGGCCATGTCGGAACAGTTTGGTGAGAGCCTGAATCAGCTCAGCCGAGAATCCATTGACGAAATGATCAGCATGAGCGAACAGGCAGCGCGCGATCTGTTGCTGGAAATCCGCATCGCTGTGGGCAATTCGCTGCAGCCGGGCGAAGCGGCCAAATTCCTCGATCTGGCCAAGCAGCAGGCCGAGCTGGAACAGGTGGCGGAGTTTTCCTATTACGGCCCCGACGGGACGCTTGAGCTGTCCTCCAATGAAAATTCGGCCCGCCGCTCCGTCCCGGCCGATATTCTGAACGAGGCTCAAAAGACACGTCAACTGGTCATTCGCGGAACCGAAGAATCCGCCCGGACGATGTGCTTCTATCAGCCGCTCTTTATGGATGCGGATATGATTCGGATGAATCCTGACTACCGGATCGGCCAGTTTTTCGGGATGCTGTTTGTCGAATTCAGCAAAGACCGCATTTTTGACAGCATTCGGACGCAGCGGGAACGCATTGACGAAGCGGTTGACATCGGACATTCCACTGCCGAAAACTTTATTGCACGAAATCTGTGGGTCAGTTTTACTGTGGTTGCGGTATTTGTGGCATTATTGTCGGTCATTACCATACCGCTGGTCAAACGCACGGTCATCCGTCCGATGAAATCCGCGATTGAGTCCAATCATCAGATTGCCGCGTTTTTGTCTTCGGCGGCGTTTCAGTTCCGCTCGGCTTCGGAAGTGATCGCACAGGGCGCAACCGAACAGGCGTCCGGACTTCAGGAGACGTCTTCGAGCCTCGATGAAATTACGTCCATGACCCGAAGCAACGCCGAGCATGCCGGGCAGGCCAATATTCTGGCGGCCAACGCACGCAAGGCGGCCGATACGGGCGTCGAAGCCATCAACCAGATGAATCAGGCGATTTTAGAGATTCGCACCAGCGCCGATGAGACGTCCAAAATCGTCAAGGTCATCGATGAAATCGCATTTCAGACCAACCTGCTGGCGCTCAACGCGGCCGTCGAAGCCGCCCGTGCCGGCGAAGCAGGCAAGGGATTTGCCGTGGTGGCCGAAGAAGTCCGCAATCTTGCCATTCGCAGCGCAGAGGCCGCCAAAGACACCTCTGCCAAAATCGAACAATCCGTCCAGCAGACGCAAAACGGCGTCAAGCTGGCTGAAGGTGTTAGCAAGGCCCTGCGGGATATTGCCGAGCAAATCGGAAAAACCGCCGAGTTGGTGCAGGAGATTTCACAGGCCAGCAGCGAACAGGCACAGGGCATCGAGCAGATCAACACGTCGATTGCGGAAATGGACAAAATTACACAGCAAAATGCAGCAAACGCCGAAGAGACCGTCAGTTCAGCCGAAGAATTGAACTGTCAGGCCGAACAGCTTATTGAAACAGTCGACAGTCTTGTGACGTTGGTCGGCAGCATCAACCGGCAGGCCGATACGCTGGCGATTAAAGAGATGGCATAACCCTTGCGTTCGGCCCGGATCACTGTCCTTCTGACACGGTAACGGGACAAGCTTCGCTTTGTCCCGTTTTTTTTGCGCGTTCGGACAGTGTTAAAAGGTCTTGGCTTGGGTGTCGGCCTGTTTGACGGCGGCGGCGAGGGCTTTTTTTGCGACTTCTTCGCCTTCCTGCAGTGTCGGTTCGACGATCAGGCGGTGTAACGTCGTAAAGCCCATGAATCTGAAAATCTGTTCGACATAGCGTATTTGCAAATCATAAGCCTCACCCGGCGTGCCGGGCGGAAACGCCCCGCCGCGAGCATAGACGCCCAGCAGGGGTTTTCCGGTCACCAAGCCCTCGTAGCCGTTGTCACCGATAGTGAAGGTGTAGCCGGGCTGGACGAGGATGTCGATGTATTGCTTGAGCCGGTATGGAATAGAGAAATTCCACATCGGCGAGGCCAGCACATATTTGTTGGCCGCCTTGAACCGCTCAATGACGGCCTCTACCTCCTGCCAGACCTTTCGCTCTTCGGGCGTGGCGGGCTGGTTGTTGGGAATTTTGAATTTGGCGGCTGTGGCCGTGCCGTCAAATTCCGGAAGGTCGGCCTCAAAAAGATTCAATGTGTCGATCCGGTCGTCCGGATGTCCGGCCTTGTACGCCTTGAGAAATGCATCGGCGGCCTGAATGGATTTGGAACGTTCTCCGCGCGGCGAGGCCTGAAGGTACAATACAGTTGCCATAGCAATTCCTCTCTTTTATGTGCTTCAACAACACAAATTCTTCTGCAATCAAGATAATTTTGATTGCAACATTATACGGGATAACCAGCTTTTTCAAAGACCATTATACAATTGACTATTGTCCTTTCAAGCAGAATAATGCTCCTGGAAGCAAAATAGCAGTGATGCCGATATTTTGTGATTAGCCATTAATTGTATTGTCATTTTGAGCATCTTATTCATCATTGCCCATAACACGGAGGGAATATCGGTGCGTATTCGTGAATCAGACTTAACGAGAAATGGCTGTGATTCACTCATGAAAAGCTCCAGTTAGTCGGGTGTCCAGCGGAGGGTGTGGAGTTGGTTGGCGGGGACGAATTGGACGCTGCCGTCGGCGAAGAGGACGTTACAGCCCTCGCCTTGGTGGTATTCGGTCGTGAGAGATTCGGGGCCGCCGGATGGGTTCCAGCGGCGGGGGCCGGGGGAGACTTCAAAGAGCAGGACCATATCAGGGGGGATTTCTCTGAAGCGTTGGCTGGCGGCGTTGTGGTTTATGGCGTATGAGGATTTCCCTTCGGAAGCGTCATCGCCGGGACAGAGAAATAATTTCGGGGAGATGTCCGCATCTTTGAGCAAAACGTCACACCAGTTATCAGCGAATGAGAGTGGTTTCTCATAATCCTTGGCATAGACGATCAGGGCAACCCCAAGTTCTCTGAGGTTGGTCCTGCAGACTGCGCGGTGGGCAAGAGCTTTCGATTTACTGAAAGCTGGCATCATGATTGCAAATATCAGCCAGATAAAACAAATACTTACAACTGCCATCATTGCCCAAAACACAGAGGCAATTTTGGTGCGTATTCGTGAATCAGACTTAACGAGAAATGGCTGTGACTCACTCATGAAAAGCTCCAGTTAGTCGGGTGTCCAGCGGAGGGTGTGGAGTTGGTTGGCGGGGACGAATTGGACGCTGCCGTCGGCGAAGAGGACGTTACAGCCCTCGCCAAGGTGGTATTCGGTCGTGAGAGATTCGGGACCGCCGGAGTGATTCCAGCGGCGGTGGCCGGAGGAGACCTCAAAGAGCAGGATCATATCGGCAGGCAGGTCGCTGAGGCGTTGGCCGGCGGCGCTGCGGTTGATGGCGTATGAGGATTGGCCCTCGACGGCATCGCTCGACGGACAGATGAACGATTTTGGCGAGACATCCGCTTCGCTTATCAGGACATCGCACCAGGTATCGGCGGGGGGGAGCATTTGGTCGTTATGATGAGCATACACTATCATGGCGGTTCCCAGCCCTTTGAGGTTGGTGCCGCAGACGACCCGTTGGGCGATCATTTTGGTTTTGCTGAGAGCGGGCATGAGGATGGCGAGCTGCAGGGGTATGATGACGGTCAGGACGGCTGGGATGACGATCCCGGTGACGGCCATCCATCGGCCCTTGAGGGTGCCGCTTGAGCCGCTGATCTTCACCAGGGCGACGATGCCGCAGAGGATGGCCGGGATAAAGAGAATCGGCCACAGAACACCGCAGGTAAACAGGCACAGCAGGGACATGATAAATGACGTGAGGGCCAGTCTGCTGGTTTTGGGTGGTGCCGCTGCGACAAAGGTCGGGGGTTGGGGGATGTCGTTCATTTTACGGTCTCCTTGATTTTGAAAGCCATTGAAATTCCTTATTGCACCTGAATATAAGGGCGATTGTAGGCGGGATGGGGCGGAAACGCAAAGAATAAAATGAGAATAATAGAAATTGCGGCGACGGCTGGAAGCGGGGGGTACGCAAAAAAAGGGCAGACACAGAGGTCTGCCCCTACGATGTGCGGGAAGCTGATATCAATAACGGTAGTGTTCGGGCTTGAAGGGGCCGTCGGGGCTGATGCCGAGGTAGTCGGCCTGCTGTTGGGTCAGTCGGGTGACGGCTCCGCCGAGGGCCTGAACGTGCAGGCGGGCGACTTCTTCGTCGAGCTTTTTGGGCAGGGTATAGACGCCGGGTTTGGGGGTTTCGGTCGCCAGCATAATCTGCGCCAGACACTGGTTGGTAAAGCTGTTGCTCATTACGAAGCTCGGATGGCCGGTCGCGCAGCCGAGGTTGACCAGTCGCCCCTCGGCCAGTACGAGGATGGAGCGGCCGCTCTTGAGTGTCCACTTATCGACCTGCGGCTTGATGACCTCTTTGGTCGCGTGGCCGCCGTCTTCGAGGTAGGTCATTTCGATTTCGCTGTCAAAGTGGCCGATGTTGCAGATGATGGCCTCGTTTTTCATCTGTTCCATGTGCCGGCCGCAGATGACGTCGCAGCAGCCGGTGGCCGTGACGAAGATGTCGCCGACGGGGGCGGCTTTTTCCATGGTCGTCACTTCGTAGCCTTCCATCATCGCTTGCAGGATGCAGATGGGGTCGATCTCGGTGATCATCACGCGGGCGCCGAGAGCCTTCATCGAGTGGGCACAGCCCTTGCCGACGTCGCCGTAGCCGCAGACGACGACGACCTTGCCGGCGATCATGACGTCGGTGGCGCGTTTGATGCCGTCGGCCAGCGACTCGCGGCAGCCGTAGAGGTTGTCAAATTTGGATTTGGTGACCGAGTCGTTGACGTTGATCGCCGCAAACGGCAGCTCGCCGGTCTTTTGCAGTTGGTACAGCCGGTGGACGCCGGTGGTGGTCTCTTCGGAGACGCCGCGGAGGTGTTTGGCGACGGCGGTCCAATGGCCGGGGCGTGTACGGTGGCTTTCGCCCAGCCGATCCATAATAACCTGAAACTCTTTGTTGTCGTATTTTTTGTCCAGCAGGGACGGGTCTTTTTCGACGCGTATTCCCTGGATAATCATCATGGTGGCGTCGCCGCCGTCATCGACGATCAAGTCCGGCCCCGATCCGTCCGGCCAGGTCAGCGCCTGCTCGGTGCACCACCAGTAATCGGCCAGCGTCTCGCCTTTCCATGCGAAAACCGCTGTGCGTCCGGCGGCGGCGATGGCGGCCGCGGCATGATCCTGCGTCGAGAAGATATTGCACGAGGCCCAGCGGACATCGGCGCCCAAGGCCTCCAGCGTCTCGATGAGCATGGCCGTCTGGATGGTCATGTGCAGGGAGCCGGTAACCTTTAGGCCCGCCAGCGGTTTGGCCTTGCCGTATTTTTCGCGGACGGCCATCAGGCCGGGCATCTCTTTTTCGGCCAACTGCATCTCTTTGCGGCCCCACTCGGCCAGAGACAAATCCGCCACTTTATAGTTTAGACCAGGGTCAACGACCTTGACTGTCTTAATTGCGTTGTTCTGCATTGTTTCCACTGTATTCCTTTCGGCTGGATGTTCCAATTTGTAAGTTTTGCCAGTATAACCCGTTAGGCCGCCTGTTTCAAGGGGTTTCTTGAAACCAGCGGAGGGACACGGCCGGGGTGGCCGGGTCATAGGGGTTCTTCGACAAAACAGGCCGAAAGGCAGGGCGATGGATTTCCCCTTGGCGATTAACCACGGGTTACTGAAATCCGGCCACTGATCGCTGCCAGAAACAAACCCAAACAAAGACAAAATGTTCTCCCGGAAAATATTCTCACATACCAGATGTTTTTGGCGAAAATCCTCTTGCCAAATCAACAAAAATGTGTATATTCAGCGTCCTGTTGCCCGGATGGCGGAATTGGCAGACGCGTCAGGTTGAGGGCCTGATGGGGTTAATACCCCGTGCTGGTTCGACTCCAGTTCCGGGCAATTTTTTTTATTCAAAGTCCCCGCTCAAACGAATGGTCCCGTCTGGCGGTCTCATACCACAGCCCCGATACCGCAATTCAACCTCCTCAATAACCGTTACACCGTCCGTAACCTCTGAACAGCACAATATACCTCCATTTCATCAAGTTCGTGTGCTCACCGGACCGGACGGAAACCTCATAGCATCTCTCGAAGGGTAGTACCCACAATGCGGCAAATTTACATTTTCCATATCCTTAAATCAATAAATCTATTGGGAGATTTACCTATAATTTTCAATATTTCGCTTCATTTTTATTCTTGAGGCTTGCATTTTTCGTTTAATTTAAAGATAATATGGATAATGTAATTTATCTGCGTTTACGAAAGGATTCTGCTTTGGAGGGCTGTTATGGAACGAGAACGCGATGCGGCAACCATTGAGTTGCTCAAAAATCTGAGAGCGAAGTTGTTTTCCGAGAACATTTCCACGGCTCGTGTTGCAGGCTACAATCTTTCGTGGCTTCAAGAAGACGGTCTGACCATCCTCAAGGAAGCGTTGTTCGGGGATTATTCCAAAACCGTCAAAAAGGCTGCTGCCTACGGGCTTCGGAATATGAAGGGTCGAATGAAAAAACTGGCGGTTGAGGTGCTTGAGCAGGGTCAGAAGAATTCGGACAATACCACGCGCGAGACATGCGCCAAGTCCCTGTATCTGATGCAACATAAACCTGCTCCCAAAAAATTCGCCCCCAGAAGAAAGAGTTCCGGAAAGCCCAAGCCGCGTCAATCCATCAAAGAAATTCCCAATCATAACCGAAAACCTCAGCAGCTTCGGGGTCAAAAGAGGCCTTTTAATCGGTAAGTCTCATTCATGGCCGAGATTGTTCCGATAGAGCCGTTATGTGGGGAACTACTCGCTCCTGTTTCGTATGTGCGTTCGGATCGCGCCAAACGGCTGCGCATCACGATCCGGCCGGAACCGTCGGTAACCGTCACGGTGCCGCGGCGAGCCAGCCTTGATGAGGCCAAACGATTTGTGGCCGCCCGTCAGGCGTGGATACGCAAGCACCTTCGGCAAATGGCCGAAAAGCGGCGGAACGCTCAAAATAACCCTCCTCCCGACGTATCCAAAATCGATCTAAACAAGGCTCAGGACGAATTGTTTGAGCGGCTGGAGACATTCTCACGGCAACACAACTTGCCCTATCGTCGGGCGGCGTTTCGCTGCCAGAAGACCAAATGGGGAAGTTGCTCGTCCCGGAACAATCTCAGCCTGAACATCAACATCGTGTTTTTGCCTCGCCACTTACAGGATTATCTTCTGCTACATGAGCTGGCGCACGTCCGGCACAAAAACCACAGCCCGGCCTTTTGGCAGGAGTTGGATCGCCTCTGCGGCGGCCGCGCCAGGGCGCTGACCCGCGAACTGAAGCAACACACCATGCACCTGAAATAAAAGGCCAAAAACATTTGGGCACGACGATGCCGAAATCCGAAATTCGAATATCAAAAATCTCAATGCGCCAAACCAAATAATACGTGTGTGAGACAATTTCCCATCGGTCTGCTGCGCAGAGCCGATGCCACCATCACCCCCACCGGATTATTGGGGGGGGCAGATACTTAGACAAAAGTGCATGGCAGCTTTTGTCGGGATGCTCAGGAATCCGATTCGACTTTCATCGACAGGATTTCGACGGGTTCGGCGGGGACATCATCATGATAGCCGTGGCGTTTGGTCTTGACGGCGGCGATCTTGTCCAGCACGTCCAACCCCTCAACCACTTTGCCGAAGACGGCGTAGCCGATACGATCAGGCGTCGGGCCTTTGTAGTCCAGAAAATCGTTGTCCTTGTGGTTGATGAAGAACTGGCTGGTGGCACTGTTCGGATCGGAGGTGCGAGCCATCGCCAGCGTACCGCGCAGGTTCTTGAGGCCATTGGACGCTTCGTTGACAATCGGGGCCTTGTTGGGCTTTTCCTTCATGTCTTTGGTCATCCCGCCGCCCTGAATCATAAAGCCGGAGATAACACGGTGGAAGATCGTTCCGTCGTAAAAGCCGTCGTTGACATAAGCGAGAAAATTCTTGACTGTAATCGGCGCTGCATCGGTATCCAACTCGATCAGCATCTCGCCGTGCGAGGTTTGCATTTTGACTTGTCCAGACTGCATGGAATATCTCCGTTGAAGGTTCAAGGGTTGACGACTTGCACGGATTCGATGAAGATCGGTGTGACGGGCACGTCGCGGTGCGGGCCGGCCTGTCCAGTTTGGACGGCGGCGATTCTATCGACCACGTCCATGCCGCTGACGACCTTGCCGAAGACGGCGTAGCCGATCAGTTGAGCCTGCGGGCCGCGGTAGTCCAGTGCGGGGTTGTCGCGGTGGTTAATGAAGAACTGACTGGTCGCGCTGTCGGGAACATTTGTACGGGCCATCGCAATCGTGCCGCGAAGGTTCTTAAGACCATTGGCCGCTTCATTCTTGATGGGCGGCCGAGTGGCTTTTTGCTGCATATCAGGTGTAAATCCGCCGCCCTGGATCATAAAGCTCGGTATGACCCGGTGAAAGATCGTGCCGCTGTAAAAGCCGGAATCGACATAGGCTAAAAAGTTATCCACTGTGATCGGCGCTTTCTGGGCGTCCAGTTCAATCGTGATAACGCCCATTGATGTGGTCATCGTGACGATCGGCGATTTGACCGGTTTGACGCCCTCGGCAACCGCCACGGGCGGTTGTTCCTGCGGTTGTACTGCGACGGGGGCGGGGGTGGTTTCAGCCTGGGGCGGCGTTTGGGTATCCTGTTCGCCGCTGGACGGCGTACAGCCGGCCAGCAGGACGGCACACAGAGAAACAATAAGATATTTCATCGGTTCTGTCTCCATAATAAAGATTGACGGTTCAATTAAACATGGTATGGGCTTGTCAGCCCCTGAACACGGCCAAGCTGGTCGTGCTGCGTTCTTTACTGTAACCGAATCGGCGGCAAAGTTCAAGGCTTCTTCGTACCGTTTTTGAGCGGCGGGCTGATATTGCCGGTGAGGGCAAACGTCAGCCGGCTGATGAGTACGGCAGCGGCGATGCCGAAGATCGCCGTGGCAATATCCATCCACCAGACGGTTTTGTCGAAGAACGGCGCGGCGACCGCAACCAGCCCAAGCATCGCCAGCGGCAGCGCGGCGGCGACCAGCAACCAGGCGGCGCGGTTGCTCGACAGATACAGATGCCGGTCGATGTGCTGAATCCAGATCAGGCATAGGGCGGCATAGGCGCTGAAATGATAGGCCGTATTCAAATGAAAATGTGGATACAAGGCAGTCAGATTTGACATATTGGAGATGACAAAGATGGATGCGGCCGCGCTGATCAGCAGTGCCGACCAAAAATGGAAAACGCTCAGTACACCCATCGCCAGCGTGATGCCGAAAAGATTGGCGATAAAGTCGTCCACGCACGTCCCTCGGCCGACGAAGCTCTGAAGGTATTCATCCAGCGCTCCGTATACCGCCAGAGTGCCGAACACCCACCATGTTTTGGCGCGATGCCATTCGATGCGGCGATAGGGACTGACGGCGCACCAGACCAGAAATGTCAGCACAAAAAACGCCATTATGTGCATGGTCTTGTCGCTCATGCCGCTATTGCGCGTGATGTCGCGCATCGGGATATGTGTCAGCGTGAACACCAGCGGCCAATAGGCGGCAAGTGCGATCAGGCTGTATTTATGTCGGCGACGCAATTTCATGGCAGCTATTCCAAACGATTAAAATTTCGGAACAGCATAGCCATTCGCCGCCGAAAGTAAAGCTTCAAATTTATTCCGAAGTACGATATCCGAAATCCGAAACAAATTCAAAATCAGAGTGTTCAAATGACAAAACCATCTGACAATCTCCCATCGGTCTGCTGCGCAGAACCGATGCCACCCGTCACCTCTCCCATCGGTCTGCTGCGCAGAACCGATGCCACTCCAGCACGCCCATTGGGCTAGGCTGTCCCATGTTTGCTCTTTCGGGGTGAAACCCGCTCGCATTTCCGAAAAACACAGACTCACTCGCTCGGAGGGTTGTCCGGCTCGTCGGGTGCGGGGGTCGGTTCGATGTCGGTGGTTTCGAAGTCCACGACGTCGGCGGCTTGCGGGACGAGCGGATTTGCGAGGGCAAAGACATTGTACGCTTCGCCGAACTGGGCCAAAAACAGCACCGCGTAGCTGCGCCGCCAGACGTGCAGCGGCAATGTCAGGACGGTGAACAGATAGCCGCCGATGATGGGAATCACCAGCACCCACGACACACAGAAAAAACAGCAGCAGGCCGCAACGGCGATCATCGAGGACAGAATGCCCAAGGCGATGCCCGCGGCCAAAATGACGAGCAGGTACAGAATAAACCGCCCGATGTTGGCCGAGAGCATGCCGAAAAACTCTTTCCAGGCCGCCTTCACGCCGCAGCGCCGCAGCATCATCACCGGCACGACAAAATCATCCGTCAGTACGGTAATAAGTCCATACACCAGGCACAACAGAAACAACCCAAGCACCAGAAACGACGCGCCGACCAACGGTCCGGCGAGCAGTACCTTGAAATCGGTTCGGGCAAAGGCTATTACAATGATAATCAATGGGATCACCGCCGCAACCGTCAGCACAAAGGAGGCCAGCCAGAGGACAAATTTGAAGCCGAACAGCGAGTTACCCTCTTTTTTATAAGCGGTCCACGGGGCTGAGACCGCTCCGCGATTGTGCACGATGCAGTCCAGAAACATAAACTGCCCCCGGCTCTTGAGCCAGATGACAAGCACGGCAATCGCCAGAACGACGAATAGGACCACCACGCCCAGCGGAATCAGCCACGGCAGCGATTGGGACACAAAGGCCCCGACATCTTGGCCGATCCGGTGCATATTGGGCGTATGGTCTGACGAGCCGGCGGAATAATTGCCTTGGAAATTGAACCCGCCGCCTCCGCCGGCCAGCCCGGCCAGCCAGGCACAAAACCCGATGACAAACCACTTCTCAAGGTTAAAGGGGTCAAAGAGAATGTATTTGGTCTTGTTAATTGCGTGTCCGATCGGTTCCATGACACTCACGCCGCCAGCCTTGTCAGTCTCCATCGTTTCGGCCTTTCAAAAAGCGATTGGGTTTGTAGTTTTCATCGTTATTATGACACAAGACCTGTTGGGATGCCAGCGTATTCCCCGAAAAACGGTATATTTTGGTTTGAGGGCTGGGTCGGCCTTGAAAAAATTGGCTTTGATTGGCTTTGTTTTTTGGCAGTCAACCGTTGTCAGTTATCAGTAAACAGTTGTGGAATAAAATCTTATGATTTTTGCAAAATAGAAAATTGGGTTTGTTTGTTCACTTTTTAAAGAAGCCAGAAGCCAGAACTCAGGAGTCAGGAGGTCTGGATTTTCGATTCATTTCTCTTCCTCTCTCGGAGCGGGGGACGCTCACGGGTAGAAATCATATCACAATGTTAGATGGATGTCAAACCTTTTTCCATTTGTGGGTTCGTCGTTCCGGAGCAGCCCCGGGTGTTCGGTCGAAAAATGATTCGTTTTGGGTTGAAGTATGTTGTGCAAGCGATTATACTGGGGTCGACAGCTGTCCGCGAATTGTCCGCGGGTGCGTTTTACGATTGAAACTTGATAATAGCGAGGAAAACAGATGAAACTCCGGATTGCCCTCATTCTTATGGTATCAGCGGCCGCGTGTGCGGTTGAACCCTTTCATCTTAGCCACGTGCGTTTGCTTGATGGGCCTTTTAAGCACGCGCAGGATCTGAATTTGCAGCATTTGCTGCAGTATGACGTGGATCGGCTGCTTGCTCCGTTTCTTAAGGAAGCGGGGCTGGAGCCAAAAGGGGAGGATTACTTGAATTGGGCCGGTTTGGATGGGCACATCGGTGGACATTATTTGTCTGCGATGGCGTATTATGTGGCGGCGACGGGGGACGCCGAAGCCAAACGCCGAATGGCTTATATGGTTTCGGAACTGGCGGCATGCCAGAAACGGCATGGTGACGGTTATGTGGGCGGTGTTCCGGGCGGCCGGGCGATGTGGGCGCAAATCGCTCGAGGAGATATTCGGGCCAACGGGTTCGGCCTTAATGATAAGTGGGTGCCGTGGTACAATCTGCAGAAACTGTTTGCAGGGCTGCGGGATGCGTGGCTAGTGGCGGGCAGCGAGCAGGCGCGTGATATGCTGATTGCGCTGTCGGACTGGTGCGTGACGTTGTGCGGCAACTTGAGCGATGCGCAGATGCAGCGGATGATGGTCGCCGAGCACGGGGGAATGAACGAGGTGCTGGCGGACGTGTATGCGATCACCGGCGAAGCGAAATATCTTGAGCTGGCTCGGCGGTTTTCGCATCGGGTTTTGTTGGATCCGCTGTCGCAGAGGCGGGATACCCTTGACAATATGCATGCCAATACGCAGGTTCCCAAAGCGGTGGGGTTTCAGCGGATCGCGGAATTAGGGGGCGACAAGTCGTTCGGCGATGCGGCGTTATTTTTCTGGGAGACGGTTGTGGGCAATCGCACGCTGGCGTTCGGTGGCAACAGCCGGCGGGAGCATTTTCCATCTGCGCAAGCGTGCACCGACTGGGTTGAGGAGCGCGAGGGGCCGGAGACGTGCAATACGTATAATATGCTGAAGCTGACGGCCGGCCTGCACCGGATGCGGCCGGAGGCGCGGTATGCGGATTATTATGAGCGGGCGATGTATAATCATATTTTGTCCACGCAGCATCCGGAGCACGGGGGGTATGTGTATTTTACGCCGGTTCGGCCGCAGCATTATCGGGTGTATTCGGCGCCGAATGCGGCGATGTGGTGCTGTGTGGGGTCGGGGATGGAAAATCACGTACGGTACGGCGAGTTCATCTATAGTCACGACAAGGACAGCCTGTATGTGAATTTGTTTATCGCGTCTGAATTGGAGTGGGCGGAGAAGGGCGTTCGCGTGCGTCAGGAGACGCGGTTCCCGGATGAGGGCAAGACGACGCTGACGGTGCTGACGGATGCGCCGGTGACATTTACGCTTAAGGTTCGGCATCCGGCGTGGGTCAAGTCCGGTCAGATGGGGCTGACGCTGGGCGAGCGGACATGGACGGCGGATTCCGAGTCGTCCTCGTATGTGAGCATTGAACGGACGTGGCGCAACGGGGAGCGTCTGGAGATTTCGCTGCCGATGTACACTTATGTTGAGGAAATGCCGAATGTGCCGGAATATGCGGCGGTGTTGCACGGACCGATCGTGCTGGCGGCCCGGACGGGCAGTGAGGACCTTCGGGGGCTGGTTGCCGATGACGGGCGGTGGTCGCATATCGCGCACGGCCGACTGCTTGGGCTTGACGATGCGCCGATGCTGGTGGGGGACAAAACGTCCATTCCCGAAAAAATCCGGCCTCTGGAGAACGAACAGGGGCTTCGGTTCAAGGCCGACGGACTGATTCGACCTGAGCGATTTACGGATCTTGTACTGGAGCCGTTCTTTCGTATCCACGATGTTCGGTATATGATGTATTGGCGCATCACGAGTGCTCAGGAGTATGCGGCGGCGATGGCCGAGATACGAGAAAGGGAGCAGGAGACGTTGCGTCTTGACCAGCGTACGGTGGATCGCGTTATCCCGGGAGAGCAGCAGCCCGAAGTCGATCACAAGTTCAAGTCCGAAGGGTCCGAGGCGGAGGTGTTTCGCGGGGCGTCGCAGCGGCGCGTGCGGGCGCCGGGGTGGTTCAGTTATGAGATGCGCGTTGAGCCGGACAAGCCGCTTGAACTGCGTGTACGTTATTGGGGTAATGAACGGGGTAGTCGCACGTTTGATATTCTGGTCGATGGGGAAGTCCTTGTGACTGAGACGATTTCCAGGAAGTGGAATCGTGAGGAGTTTGTCGATGTGCGATATCCCCTGCCGGCCGAGAGGGTCGAGGGCAAAGACTATGTAACAGTGACTTTCCGGCCGCATGCGAATAATGTTGCAGGGGGAATTTTCGATCTCCGGATTGTGCGGACAGAGTAAACGACAAGCTGATTAAGACGGCGGGAACACCTTTTTCTTTATGTATTTGACGGCACGCGTCGAAAACGCCTGCTCGTTAAGATCAACGGAGAATAAGGGGTTCCCCCGCCCCCCTAATAACTGATTCTACCCGCCCAATTGCTTCAGATAAGGCTTGACTTTCCTGGCGCCTGTGGGTATAAACCACGTCTATAGTCACTCAAGACAGTCTTGTTTTAATCAATTTCTCATAACCATATTAACAAAAAGGCGTACTGGATGGATATCGCAGGAATGATATTCGGGATTACCGGCGGGTTGGGGCTGTTTCTTCTGGGGATGAAGAACATGTCCGAGGGGATGCAGGCGGTCGCAGGCGAACGGCTGCGCCGGATGATCGGAGCGGTGACCAACAATCGCATGCTGGCCTGCGGCGTCGGCATGGGGGTTACGACCCTCATCCAGTCCAGTTCAATTACGACCGTGATGGTGGTGGGCATGGTCAACGCCGGAATCATGACGCTGATACAGGCCATCGGCGTCATTGCCGGCGCTAACATCGGCACCACGATTACCGGCTGGGTGGTCACCCTGAGCGTGGACAAGTACGGTCTGCCGCTGCTGGGGGCCGCGGCACTGTTTTTCGTATTCACCAAACGCGACAAAATTCGGTTTACCGCCCTCTTTCTGATGGGTCTCGGAATGGTTTTCTACGGCCTGCAACTGATGAAGGAAGGGTTTTCGCCTATCAAAGACATCCCCGCTTTTGTGGAATGGTTTCACCGGTTTGAGCCGGTCAACTACATCGGCGTACTGAAATGCTGCTTGGTCGGGGTGGTGCTGACCGCAATCGTACAGTCTTCCTCGGCCACACTGGCGATCACGATGACATTGGCCTACAGCGGTGCCATCAGCTATCATACTGCCGCGGCGCTGGTGCTGGGCGAAAATATCGGCACGACGATCACCGCCTTTCTCGCGTCGCTGGGGACATCGACCAATGCCCGCCGCGCCGCCTACGCGCATATCATGTTCAACGTCTTCGGGGTGTTGTGGATCACGGCGATCTTCTCTTATTATACAAAGGGCGTGCTTTGGTTCCTTGACCTATTTCCTTCTACAGAATTGCCGGACGTGGAGGTTTATACGGAAATGGGAGTCACCTATCCCCATGTTATGACTGCGATTGCCGTAACCCATACGGGATTCAACGTCGTTAATACCCTTCTGTTTTTGCCGCTGATCGGCTACGTGGCGCGCTTTCTGAACTGGGCGGTGCGGGAACGCACGACGCCGGAGGAACCACGGCTGACCTATCTGGACGTACGGCTGTTTGATACGCCGAATATCGCCCTGGAACAGTCAGACAAGGAAGTGAACAAGATGGGAGCAGCGGTGATTCGGATGCTCAATCAGTTAAAGGATATCTTTGCGACAGGCAATCTGGAGTCGGAGAAGGTCGAGCCGATTTTTCAGGCGGAGAACGATCTGGATATCGTTCAGAAGGAAATCGTCGAATTCATCGGTCGTATCATGGCGGGCAATATTACGCATGATACGATGAAAATCGCGCGCGAGCAACTTCGCATGGCCGACGAGTTCGAATCGATCAGCGATTATGTGACAAACATCGTCAAGCTGCGTCTAAAAATGAAAGACACCGACCAAGTCCTCAGCTCTGAAGCGCTGGAGGATGTTCTCCAACTGCACGATGTGGTGCAGGCGTATGTGCAAAATATCTATCAGGCGGTGGAGACCGAAAACCGGCGCATTTTGCCTGAGGCGAAGAGCAAAGGCAGCGAGGTGACCAAATTTATGAAAGACTGCCGCAGCAGGCACCTGGCGCGCGTCGGGGACGGCAAAGCCACGCCGCTCAAGAGCCTGATTTACACCGATATGCTCAGCGGCTATCGGCGGATCAAGGACCACGCCTTCAACATCGCCGAGGTGTTGTCGGGCGAAAAATAGGAACACATCCCACGTGAGCTGGCATCGTCGGGTGGCATCGGTTCTGCGCAGCAGACCGATGGAATATCCGCAGACTATAAAACAACCGCCAAAAACATCAGCAGCATAGAGATGATCACTCCGGTCAGCGTAGCGCGGCACCAGACATTGTAGCGGGCCAGGCCGGGATGGTGGTCTTCAAATTCGTGATAATACTCGTCCAGATCGGAGTCGTCGCGAGGACGCAGCCGCACCTTGGCGTAGATATGCGCGGCTGTGGATATGAAAAACAGCGTCCCGGCAACCAACATGAGTATTACGTTTATCGGCATACGTACTAAGGTATCCTGTGTAGAATGATCTGTAAACCGTAATTTTGCCTCTGCGGAAATTCGGTTTGTTTGCCAGGAACACATTATTTACGATGCTGTCAAACCGGAAATTCATGCAATAGCCACGGTTTCCGTCATAATCAGTGTTGACAACACGACAGAAGTGAGTATAATCATCGCGTACAGGTGGCGTGAAAGTCCTTTTTGTTCACGGCTTAAGCCCATTGATTGCAGCGGTTTAGGTTTTGGGTTTCCCATTTATATAACCCCGGTGTCGGTGGTTCGTATCCACCCGCCGTTATCCAAACCGCCTGTTTTTGGACGTGCTTTTGATGTGACGCTTGCCAACAAACAGCCGCCCCCATCGTCTAGCGGCCTAGGACGCCGGGTTCTCATCCCGGTAACAGGGGTTCGAGTCCCCTTGGGGGTATCCATAAGTATTTTAAGGTACAGCACTTGCGCATCGCGTAATCGCGGCGGTGTTATCGGTATAACGGCCAGAGGCGCATAATCAGCGGTACCGCCGTTGCGACGACTCGTAACGATAAGGGCAGGCCCATCCGCCAATAATCCCCGAATTTGTAGCCGCCGAGGGTTCTCACCATTGACTCCGGTGCGATAATCGCCTCCGTCACGCTGACCTCGTCGGATGCGATTGCTTTTTCTTCGGTATTCTCGTCCTTGACTTTTTCTTTCTCCTTGTCGCTTTCGACAAACTCCAGCCCGCCGTCATCGATCAGACTCTTGAGGCTGTCCGAGTCTGTCTTGACCATCAGGATATCGCCGGCACGCAGCACCCGATACATCGACGGCGATTTATGGAGTCAGACGCCAGCCGATCCAGACAAACAGGATGAGCATCGCGGTCAGGACGGCGTAAATGAATATCTGCTCTGTGGTCATAGCGATTTCATTTCGCCGAAAACTCTATCCGAAAAGCGGTGTTCTGTAAATTACACGCCGAATAATTTACGCAGCAGGGCCAGCAGGGTCGGGGGTTCGAAGTAGTTTTTCTCCAGCCGCAAGTGGACGGTGCGGGGGTCGGGAATGCGGACGGTGCCGTGATAGCGTGCGAACAAATCTTTGCTGTTTGCGCCGTCGGTAAAGGTGAAGATCACATCCGGCCCGTGTACGACGATGCTTTTGATATGTCGCGCATCGGCCAGCAGGCGAATCCGCGCCAGTTCCAGCGTCAGCGTGACCTGTTTGGGAACCGGGCCGAACAAGTCCCGCAGTTCCTCGGCCAGCCGGTCGAGGTCTTTGGGCGTTCGCGCCGTCGCCAGCCGTCGATAGACCTCCAGCCGCTGACGGTCGGAGTGGATGTAGTTTTTGGGGATGTAGGCCGCAAAGCCCAAGTCGATGACGGCCTGCGGCTCGGTTTCAGGCGGCTCGGTTTTCAGCCGGCGCACCGCATTGGCCAGCAGCTTGCAATACAATTCATACCCGACGGTGTTGATATGCCCCGATTGTTCGGCGCCGAGGATGTTGCCCGCTCCGCGAATCTCCAGATCGCGCAGCGCGATGCGAAAACCGGCGCCCAGCTCCGAGTATTCCTCAATCGCCTTAAGCCGCTTGCCCGCCGCCGGCGTGACCGAGCGTGCTTCGGGCAGCAGCAGGTACGCATACGCCCGATGCTTGTACCGCCCGACGCGTCCGCGAAGCTGATGAAGCTGTGCCAGCCCCAGCCGGTCGGCCTCGCTGATAATGATGGTGTTGGCGTTGGGGATGTCGATGCCGGATTCAATGATGGTCGAGCAGACCAGCACATCCGTATCGCCGGTGATAAAACGGATCATCGCGTCTTCCAGTTCGTGTTTGGCCATCTGGCCGTGCGCGATATCAACGCGGATGCGCGAATCGCCAATGACCTGACGCAGTTTCCACGCCGCTTGCTCAATCGTCTGGACGCGGTTGTGCAGGTAGAACACCTGCCCGTCCCGCGCCGACTCGGTTAATATCGCTTTGCGGATGACCTGGGGATCGTAACGGCTGACCCTCGTCGTTACGCTGCGCCGATCCAGCGGGGGGGTCGATAGCGAGCTGATATCGCGCAGGCCGATCAGTGACATGTGCAGCGTGCGGGGGATGGGCGTGGCCGTGAGCGTCAGGATATCGACATTGATCCGAAAGCGTTTAAGTCGCTCTTTGTGCTCGACGCCGAACCGCTGCTCTTCGTCGATGATCAGAAGCCCCAAATCGTTGAAGCCCACATCGTCGCTGAGCAGCCGATGCGTGCCGATGAGAATATCCACCTGTCCTTTGCGCGTTGCCGATAGAATTTCACGTATCTCCTTCGGCGCGGTAAAACGATTCAGCACCTCAACCCGCACGGGAAAATCCGCAAACCGCTGGCGAAACGTCCGCCCGTGCTGGACACACAGCACCGTCGTCGGTACCAGAATCGCCACCTGCTTGCCCACCTGCACTGCCTTGAACGCCGCCCGCATCGCCAGTTCCGTCTTGCCGTAGCCGACATCCCCGCACAGCAGACGATCCATCGGCCTGTCCGAGGCCATATCCCGTTTGATGTCCGCCGCCGCGGTGGTCTGGTCGGGCGTCTCCGGATACAAAAACGACTCCTCAAACTCCTTTTGCCACAAGGTGTCTTGCCCGAAGTTTAAACCGCCCAGCTTTCGCCGCCGGGCCTGCGTGGCCAACAGCTCGGCCGCCAGTTCTTCCACGCCTTGCGCGACCTGTTCCTTTTGCCGCTCCCAGCGTTTGCCGCCAATCTTGCTGAGCCGCGGCCGCGTCGGGCCGGAACCGATATACTTTTGCACGAGATGAATGTTGGAAACCGGTACGTGAATCTGTACCTTGTCGGCGTACTCCAGCGTCAGGTACTCGGCCTTTGAGTCGCCCTTGTCCATCGTCTTGATGCCGATGAATTTGCCGATGCCGTGTGTGATATGCACGACTATATCGCCGCGCTGCAAGTCCAGCACGCTGTCGATGCCCGACACGCCGCTGATGCGCCGGACGCGCCGCCGCACCGAGACCTGCCCGAACAGTTCATGATGGGTAATGACCGCCGTCTTCAGCGATGGGAGGATAAATCCCTGTCGGATAAAGCCCAGACACAGCTTGAGGGAGTCCGGAATCGGGCCGCGTTCGGTCAGGATCTCCTGCACCCGCTGAATCTCGGCCTGGTTTTCGCAGTACAGCAGCACCGTGTGCGTGGCGGCAAAGTCGAGCAGTTCATCCAGCACCGCGTGCTGCTCTTTCCACACCGCACCGGACTTGTGCTCAAACTGCTGGGCGCTGGTGACACCCAGATGAATGTCGCAATCGGCCCCGGTCGAAAACCGGCTGATCTCCAGCCGGGCAAACCGCGCCGCCGCCTTATAAATCGCCGCAAACGGGTACAGTCCCCGCGGGTCGTCCAGCCGACTGAGGAATACCTCCGAGACCTCCTGCGCTTCGAGCGGTTCTTCAAAGATCAAAATCGTTTCGGGCGGGAGCAGATTCAGCAGCAGTTCCGTGCCCTCGGCATCGACCCGCGGCTGCGGCGCAACGACCGACACCTGCCGTATCGATTGGCTCGACCGCTGCGTATCCAGATCAATTCGACGAATGCTTTCGATCTGATCGCCGAAAAACTCCACCCGCACCGGCGACGGCTCGGCGGGGCCTGTCGCCTCCTCGTCTATCGAGGCGACCGGCGAAAATATGTCGATAATTCCCCCGCGATGGGCAAACTGCCCCGGCATATCCACCCGGTCGGTTCGCTCAAACCCCTGATCGACCAGCCACGCTGCCGCCAGTTCCGGCTCCATCGTCTGGCCGACCGCCAGTGTCAAGGACTGCGCCGCCAGCGTCTGGAGCCTGCACACCGGCTGATTGATCGCCTGAATGCACGTCGTCATCAAAAACGGCCCGGCCGTGCCGCTGCCTTGCATCCGCCCCAGCCACAGTGCCAGCCGCAACCGCTGCGCCCCGATCTCATCGGTGGCGTCCGTGGGCCCGCGCTCGCCTTCCCACACCGGAAACGTCGTCGCCGCCTGCCCTGCAAACACCTGCACATCGTCGGCGGCACTGTCGGCGTCATCGATATGGGGGGTGATGTAAAGAACAGGGCGGTGGAGGGTTTTGAACAGGTAGGCCGCCAGCATCGGCGCGTACGATCCCCACGTCCCGTTCGCTTTGACCGGGGCTGTCATGCCCGCCGCACCCGACAACCGCGCCGCAATGTCGCGCACGGCGGCGTCTTTTTCCAGTGAAATACACACGGTTTTACTCCCTTTTCATACCAACAGGGAGTCGGATATTCAAGCCAAATTTGAAATTACAGTTATCGTAAAAGGCTATGCCGTTTTGACCTTGGGTATTTCGTTTAGACTCCGTAGGCGGTTTTGATGGCGTCGAGGAGTTGTGGGCGGGTTTTGGCGGCCAGCAGGGCGAGCATGGTTTTTTTGCGTTCGGGGTGGCGTTTGCTGTAGCCGACGGCGAACTTGCGGAAGTAGGGCACGGCCCGGTTGTCTTTGCGGCCCTGGCAGATCATCTCAAAGTGTTCCTGCATCACGCGGCCCTGCTCGGCCAATGTCGGCGGCGGCGGGGGGGGGCTGCCCTGCGAGCGGGCCAGCAGCTCGGCGAAGAGCCACGGGTTGCCGACGGCGCCGCGAGCGACGAGGACGCCGTCGATGCCGGACTGCGTCTGCCGTTCAATCGCGGTGTCGGCGCAGAAGATGTCGCCGCTGCCGAAGACCGTCAGGCGGGGGAATCGCTGCTTGACGGCGGCGATGCGCGACCAGTCGGCCTTGCCGCGATATTTTTGGCTGACGGTGCGGCCGTGGATGGCGAGCATATCGACGCCCTCATCGGCGGCGATCTGGCAGATCGACTGGAAATCCTCTTCCGACGCGGCACTGTGGTCATAACCGATGCGAATTTTCATCGAGACAGGGCAGGCGACGGCCTGGCGCGTCAGCCGCACGGCCTGGAGGATGATGTCGGGTTTTTGCATCAGAAAGCCGCCGCGCAGACGACGCAGCACCTTCGGCACGGGACAGGCGAAGTTCAGATCGACCGCCGCGTAGCCGACCTGCTCGAAGACCGCCGCGGCCTGTGCGATGATCGCCGGGTCGTCGCCGAGGATTTGCGCGACGACGGGGTGTTCGCCGTCGTGGGGGAGAAATTTCAATTGCCGCATCGCCTTCGGATGCAGCGCGATGCGATCCAGCATCACGCCCGTAAACGTCAGAGGGCAGCCGAACCGACGCGCCAGATGCCGCATCGGGTAATCCGTATAACCGGCCAGCGCCGCCTGAATGAACGGCATACTCAATTCGAGCGTTCCAATTTTGATCGTGTTGTAAGGTGTCATCTGAGAAACCGGCGTTATCTCTATTGAGCGAATCAGGCCAATTGCATGAGACGTTCAAGACCGGGTTTTTTGCGGCGGGCCGTGAGCGTTTGTTCGCGTTTTTTCAGCGTATCCAGAAACGCCTGTCGGTTTGCGACCGCTTCGCCGTCGGCCGATTCGAGATACGTATTGATGAATACGTCGCGCAGGCGGGTGTCAAACCATTCATCCGGCAGGCTAAACAGCAGCGCGCCCAGATTACGTGCGGCGTGGCGCGAGGCGGCAACATTAAGCTGCATCCGGTGCAGGTCAATAATTGCGAATTGGTATGACTCGGCCGGGTCGATTGGTTCAATTAGAAACAGATGCCATAGGTAGGAATCCGGCAGGCTGACTTTGATCCGATGCAATTTGCGAAAAAACGCCGCCAGAGATTTGACGAGCTTTTCTTGTTGGGATTGATCAAAGCTATCCCATTGATCGAGCATGAAATCGATGAGGCTGCGGCCGTTGATTTTTTGAGTCACAAAAAACGACCGGCGTTCGATGCCGCAGCAGGTGTCGGCTCCCCACGCGGCGGGGCGATAAGTCTCGATGCTGTTGTGCAGCAGGGTGTGTGCGTTGCGCCACTCCAACTCGGCCTGCGAACACAGTTTGCCGAAGTTCATAAAGGTAAAAAACATATCTTTCGGGTGGGGAGAAAAAAAACGCTTCATAAAGTACGTGCGCTGCCCCTGCGGGCTTTGCAGCGTCAGGATGTGGACATCTCGCTTTTCATTGCGATTGATTCGTTTGCCCTTGTCAAAGGTGATAAAATCATCAACGGTTTTCAGCCCGTTCTGCGCGAAGATTGCCTCCTGCGCCGCCTCAAATTCAATACGCTGCATAACGTTCTTTCAATCCAGTCGTCCGGTCTGCCGTTTGTCTGTCACCAGGGTGTCGCGGGAGCAAGGGTCGGCACGCCGCCGTCCGGGTCCGGCATGTTGGGGTCGTAGGCGGATATCGCCAACCGAGACGATGGATTTTCGTCATTTGGCGTCGTATTTTGCTTGAATTGTGAATGCAGTACCGCAATGGCCAGCGAGGAAACTGCCAGCAGCACAACCGCCGGATACGCCCAAGACTTATGTTGTGGTTTCATGGCTATGATCCTGAACTTAATTGTTTTGACGTGCGTCATTATAAAAGACTTATTGGCCGAAGGCAAATCTTAAATGGAATTTGCCGCGGTCTTGCCTGATATTATTATTATCGGCTAATTGTCTCGAAAAGATTCACAAATTAGCGGAGACAGCGTCCGATAGTATCGCAAGTATAGTGGGCACAGCGGGGGGCTGTTGGATATTGTAAAATTACAACATATTGTGTATTGCCTGTTTTGCCTATTTTGCCAAAATGTCCTTAATAAAAGAGGGAACGGAGACGGTAAAATTGCCTTTTTCGTGATTATTATTGAGTTTTTTGTATCATTTTTTAAGTAACCCCTTTTTTCTGAAAGGATTAAGTAAATTTAAAAAAAATTGAAGTTTTCATCGCCGTGCTGACGATACCAGTAGTGCAAGGGGTATTGACGGCCTTGCAAGACCGATAAACATTATACAAGATGTTGTGGGTAGCAAGAAAAGTGATTAACGCCTCATAATGGACTCGAGGAGACAACAAAGTGGTGCGGCGGGCTGACCCGTCGCCGGTTGCTCAGACTGCAAGGAGTGTCGTCGGAGCGATTGATGAGGTTGGATATAATTATGGATACAGCAAAAACAAGACGTTTGTTCCTGGAACAGCAGCGATTGGCCGAGCGGGAAAATAGGACGCAGGGCGGTCAAACGCCCTCCGGGCCGTTGTGGGCAGAACCGGATTTTCCGACGGAACACATCGTCAGGCATCTTGATACCAATCCTATCGGGAAATTGCTGGAATTGATCGCTGCGCTGCCGGATGTTCGGTATGACAAGATCGAACATGCACGACGGCAGTTGTCGCTTTCGGAAGAGGCGTTGGACGCGCGGCTGGACATCGCCCTGGATCGCGTCCTCGAAGAAATTACCACGGAAATTTAAGGTCTGTCGGTTTGTGCAGGCCGTGACACGACGTGTATTGGCCTATGGGGTCAATAGGGCTTACACTGTTTATTTCAAATTTCAGATTTGAGAAACGGGGTTGTTTTGCCCCTATCGGGGCTTTTGGATTTTTGTGTTCGGCTTCCGGATGCTGACGACTCGTGCTCAACCGGGAGCGATGCCTAATATAATCATTAAATGGCTCTATTTTTGTTTGTCTGGCTGCCTGAAGACACGTTGTGAATTCAATAATCTTTTTTATCTGATTTCAAATCTCAAATTTGAGATTTCAGATATTAGATCACACAAGTCAAATTTGAGAATTGAAATCTGAAATTTCAAAAACCTCTGCTCTGTTTTGCCATTTCTTCAATCTGTTCCAAAAACGCCTGTCGCGATTTTTCGCGCTGTTCCTGTTCCCTGCTTTCGGCGGTCAAGAATTTTTGCCCTTTGATGGGACTGTCCTGCAGCGATTGCGCCCATCCGCGGAGTTGCCGTGCGATGGACTCGACTGTCTGCCGGTATTTGATGATGTCTTTTTGTATGGCATCGGTATTCGGCACAAAATCCATCATGGCGAGCATCGAGCGTACCTCGCCGGCCGAGCCGCGGGCATAGTACAAAAATGAAATCAACTCCTTTGTCGTGCCGCGTTCAAAGCCTTCGGCGATATTGTTGGAGATTGAGAGGGCGGCGCGCTGAAGCTGGTTGGCAAGGTCGCCTTTGCCGCGAAAGACAGGGTGCGTGCAAAACGTGAACAGTTCGGCGGCCAGCTTTGCCGCGTCCTGCCAGACAGGCAATTGCTCGAACCGTTCGTACTTCATACGTCAATCTCCTTTCTCAAATCTCAAATTTGAAATTTGAAATCTCAAATATATCTACGCTCGTCGCCAGGTGGTTATGTTGCCGGGTTTGTCTTCGAGGACGACACCGAAAGAGGCCAGTTTGTCGCGGATGGCGTCGGAGGCGGCGAAGTCTTTGTTTTTGCGGGCGGTTTGCCGCTGTTCGATGAGCAGGCCGATGAGATGATCCAGAATCGCGTCATCTGTGCCGCCGGCGACCGCATAGTCGTCTTTGACGATACCCAGCACGTCTCCGCCGAGTGTGCGGAATTGGGCGTCGATGGCTTGAAGTGTCGCCTTGGCCGTGCCGCTGTCCGGCAGGGTGGTGACGAGTTTGACCATCTCGAACAGCACCGACAGGGCGACAGCGGTGTTCAGGTCGTCGTTCATCGCGGCCTCGAATTTGTCCTTCATCGCAGCCAGTTGCGAGAGGACTGCCGAGTCCGCCGCGCCGTCCGGGGCAGAGGTTATTTGCTTGCGGACTTTGAGGACGGCGTCAGTAATCCGGTCGTATCCGCTCTGGGCCGCGGAGAGGGCGGCGTCGGAAAAGTCGATGGGGCTGCGGTAGTGGCTCTGGAGGATTAACTGCCGCACGGCCAGGGGGTCATAGGTGCGGGTCAATCGCTCGTGGCCGTCTTTGAAGATTTGCTTGAGCGTGATGAAATTGCCCAGGCTCTTGCCCATCTTCTGGCCGTCCACGGTGACCATATTGTGATGCACCCAGTACTTGACAAACGGACAGTCGTTGGCGGCCTCGGACTGGGCGATCTCGCATTCGTGGTGGGGGAACTGGTTTTCGATGCCGCCGCCGTGGATGTCGATGGTCTTGCCCAGATACTTCATGCTCATCACCGAGCATTCCAGATGCCAGCCGGGATAGCCGCGTCCCCACGGACTGTTCCACTGCATGATATGGTTCGGCTCGGCTTTTTTCCACAGGGCAAAGTCGGCGGGATGGTGTTTTTCGCCGCTGACCTCGACGCGCGCCCCGGCCTGCATCTCCTCGATATTCCGCCCGCTGAGCTTGCCGTAGCCGGGGAATTTGGTCACATCAAAGTACACCGAGCCATTGGCCTCATACGCATAGCCTTTGTCGATGAGCGTCTGGGTCAGCTCGATCTGTTCGGGGATGTGTCCGGTCGCGCGGGGGCAGATGTCCGGGCGCAGGCAGTTGATCGCATCCATATCCTCGAAATAGCTGCGCGTGTAGTATTCGGCAATCGCCATTGGGTGGCGGTGTTCCTTTTGTGCCTGTTTGGCCAGTTTGTCCTCGCCGGCGTCGGCGTCGTCGGTCAGGTGGCCGACATCGGTGATGTTCTGCACATACGTGACCGACAAGCCGAGATACCGCAGATACCGCAGGAGGATATCGAAGCTGACGTAACTCTTGGCGTGCCCCAGATGTGCGTGGCCATAGACCGTCGGCCCGCAGACGTACATCCGCACGCGGCCCGGCTCGACCGGCACAAAGTCTTCGGTTTTTCGCGTCAGTGTATTGTAAAGCTTAAAACTCATATCGTATCGCTTTCTTTGTTTTGCCACAGAGAACACAGAGAGAAAGTTCTTAGTTTGTAGCTCAAATCAAAACTCGTAACTAAAAATTCAAAACTCACTCTGCGTTCTCTGTGGCCTCTGTGACAATCATTTTACTTCACCCGCCGGCGCAGGAGGACGATGGCGGTGACGGCGATGGCCAGTCGCTGGCCGACGGCGTTGAGGCCTTCTTCGGTTTTGGCCTTGACGTTGACATTGGCAAAATCCGTATCGATCAACCCGGCGACCGAGCGGCGAATCTGTCCTTTGTACGGCGCTAATTTGGGCTGCTCGGCGTGGACGATGATATCGGCGTTGACCACCTCCCAGCGATGTTTTATAAGCTGTTCGCGAATGCGCTGCGTCAGTTCGGCGCTGTCGGCGTCCTGCCATTGGGGGTCGGTGTCCGGGAAAAACGTCCCGATATCGCCCAGTCCGGCCGCACCGAGCAGGGCGTCCATCACCGCGTGCAGCACCGCGTCGGCGTCGCTGTGGCCGGCCAGTCCCAACTCGTAGGGAATCCGGACGCCGCCGAGCATCAGCGGCCGATCCGGCACAAGCCGATGAATATCGGTTCCGATGCCGGTGCGATACTCGTACTGAACGTCGATCACAGTCGCCCCTTTGTGCTGGGAATGTCCGTGCCGACGACCCGGACGGCCGATCCCAGCGCCTGGCCGAGGGCTTTGAAAATCGCCTCGGCAATGTGGTGGCTGTTGCCGCCGTAGGGCGTCTCAACGTGCAGGTTGAACTTGCCGACCGTTGAAAAGCTCCGCAGGAATTCCTCAACGCACTCCACGTCAAAATCGCCGATTTTCTCGGTACAGAACGTCGCTCGATAGACCAGATACGGCCGTCCCGACAAATCGACCGTCACCTCGGCCTTGGCGTCTTCCATCGGCACAACGCTGTGGCCGTAACGGGCGATGCCTTTTTTGTCGCTCAGGGCCGCGTCCATCGCCTCGCCCAGAGCGATGCCGACGTCCTCAATCGTGTGATGTGCATCGACCTCCAGATCGCCTTTGGCCTGCACGACGATGTCTATGCGGCTGTGCTTGCTCAGGTGAGCCAGCATGTGGTCGAAGAAACCGACCCCGGTGTCGAGTGTGTAGCGGCCTTGCCCGTCAAGATTCATCTCGACGTGAATGTCGGTCTCGTTGGTCTTGCGATCAATCGTCTTTTTTCGCTGTGCCATAATTGTTCCTTTAATTAAATCCGAATCACGAAGCACGAAAATCGAAACAAATTCAAATTCCGAAATTCAAAATGACATAAACAAGAACTCGACCGTTTGACGATTTGTTTTGAACATTTCAATTTTATTCATTCGATCTTGTTTCGGATTTCGATATTCGGATTTCGGGTATTTAAACCGCCAAAATGGTTTTCAGTGCCGCCAGCAGCTTATCGTTCTGCTCCGGTGTGCCGACCGTAATCCGAAGTTTGTCTTCCAGATGCGGCAATTTGAAGTAGCGGACAAAAATCGCCGCTTCCGTCAAAGCCTTGAAGACCGCCTTGGCATTTGGGTACTGTGCCAGGACAAAATTGGTCTGGCTGTCCGGAACGCCCAACCCCAGCGCTCGCAGTGCTTCGGTCAGCCGATCGCGCTCAGCCTTGATCTTGGCGATGTTCTCTTTGAAATACGCCTGATCCCGTATCGCCGCCGTCGCCGCCTGGAGCGCAATCGCATCGACCGGGTACGAATCCTGCACCTTCATCAAGCCGTCAATGAGTTCGACAACTCCGATACCAAAGCCAAACCGCATCCCCGCCAGCGAATAACCCTTGCTCATTGACCGCAGCAGGAGGACATTGTCAAAATGCAGCGTCAGCCACAGGGCGTCTTCCTCAGCGAAATCCACGTATGCCTCATCCACCAGCAGGACGCCGGACAGTTTTGACGCGAGATTGGCCAGTGCATCGACCGGGAGCCGGTCACACGTCGGGGCGTTGGGGTTGCACACAATCGTCAGCGCCGCATCGGCCTTGGCCAGTTGGCCGAGCATATCGGGCGTGTTGCGGTCGATCTCGATGACCGGGCAGTCCTGTATCGCCGCCAATACGGGATACAGCGAATACGTCGGCTGGGCGTACGCCAGCGGGCGGCCGGCATCGCAGCAGGCCCGCACGCAGATAGTCAGCAGGTCGTCCCCGCCGTTGGTGCACAAAATGTTCTCCGGCCTCACGCCCAGCACATCGGCTGCGGTCTTCCGAAAGCTCTCACCGGTCGGATCGGGGTAGCGGCGAAGCTGCTCGGCGGTTATGGCGCCAATCGCCTTCAGCACCGTCGGCGAGGCCGGGTACGGATTTTCGTTGGTGTTCAGCTTGACTACATCCGTCCCCTTGGGCTGAAACCCCGGCGTATATCCCGCCATCCGTTCTATGTTGTCTCGAAAATATGCCATCCGTTATTTTTTCCTATTGCCGATTTCCTATTTCCAATTTGAAATAGGAAATTCATTATTTGCCGCAGTAGTCGATCAGGCGGCCGATTTCGCTGCGGAGGTCTTTGCGTTCCACGATCATATCGACGAAGCCGTGCTCGACCAAAAACTCGGCCCGCTGGAAGCCTTCGGGTAGTTCGATCTTGATGGTTTGCTGGATGACGCGCGGGCCGGTAAAACCGATCAGTGCCTTCGGCTCGGCAATGATCACATCGCCCAGCATCGAGAAACTGGCCGCTACGCCGCCGGTCGTCGGGTCGGTCAGGACGGAGATATACAGCCCGCCGGCTTCGTCGAGCCGTGCCAGCGCAGCGCTGGTCTTGGCCATCTGCTGGAGGGCGACGACGCCTTCGTGCATCCGTGCGCCGCCGGAGCAACTGACCACCACCAGCGGCAGATTTTCGGCTATCGCCCGATCTACGCCGCGGCAGAACTTTTCGCCGACGACCATGCCCATCGAACCGCCCAAAAACGAAAAATCCATGGCTGCCAGAATGACGCCGCGGCCGCGAATGAAGGCCTTGCCCACAAGCACCGCCTCGTGTGCGCTGTTGGCGTCGGGGTCGGCCTTGATCCGGTTTTTGTACGCCTGCTCGCCCCAGACAAAAGCCAGCGGGTCGCTGCTGGCCAGATCCTGTGCCAGTTCCTCAAGCGATCCCTCATCGACTAATTGCCGCACCCGCGTCGGACCATCAATGCGAAAGTGATGTCGGCACTCTGGACAGACGCTGAGATTTTCGTCCACGGTTTTTTTGTACAGCATGTTCTTGCAACTCGGGCATGACAGCCACAGCCCCTCCGGCATCTCCTTGCGGGGCTTGAGCGAAAATCCGTCCCAACCTGCTTTTTTATTTTTTGCCATAGCAATCATTTCTTTTTTTTGCCACAGAGGTCACAGAGGTTATTTAACCACGAAGCACATGAAGACCATGAAGAAATAATAAATAAAACTTCGTGCTCTTTGTGTTCTTCGTGGTTAATATCCTTTAATCTGTGTTATCTGTGAAATCTGTGGTTTCATTTTATCCTTTCTCAATTGCCGTTCGTATCGCGGCGATAGCGGCGGGGCGGTCGGACTGGCCGAAGATGGCATTGCCCGCTACAAAGGTATCGGCCCCGTAGCCTTTGACGATCCCGGCGGTTGTCGGGTCAATGCCGCCGTCCACCTCGATGCGTACATCCGGCCCGACGATCTGCCGCAGGCGGATGCATTTCCGAGCCGCGTCATCCATAAATGATTGGCCGCCAAAGCCCGGATTGACCGTCATTACCAGCACCATATCGCACAGCGGTGCGACCGCTTCGACGGCCTCAACCGGTGTGTCGGGGTTCAGCGTAACGCCGACCGTCACGCCCAGGCCGCGCAAATATCTGACGAACGCCGCAGGATCGTCCACCGTCTCGACGTGAAACGTGATGTGGTCGCTGCCCGCCTCGGCAAACCGCTCGGCGTACTTTTCCGGGTTGGTAATCATCAGATGCGTATCCAGCACCGCATTGGTACACTTGCGAATCCACGCCACCACCGGCGGCCCGACCGTGATGTTCGGAACAAAATGCCCGTCCATCACGTCCAGATGCACCACCTCAATACCCGTCGCCGTGACTTCGGCGATCTCTTGGGCAAGATTGGCAAAATCGGCGCTCAAAACCGACGGCACGATCTGGTACGTCCCGGCCTTCGGTAGTCTGCGTCTATTCATTGTCACACGCTCACTTTAACCATGAAGCCCATGAAGACCATGAAGTTTTGATAAATTTTTCTTCACGTGCTTCATGTACTTCATGGTTTGATTTATCTGTATCTGTGAAATCTGTGGTTCCCATTATTATTTCGCGTCAAGGATGTCCAGGCACTTGAACTTTTTGCCTTCGAGGAACTCCAGGCTCGCGCCGCCGCCGGTGGAGATGTGGCTGACCCGGTCTTCGAGTTTCAGCAGGGCGATCGCGCTGGCGCTGTCGCCGCCGCCGATAATGCTGCGGGCGCCCTTGTCGGTCGCCTCGGCCACCGCCATTGCGACGGCCTTGGTCCCGGCGTCAAATGGCGCCATCTCAAAGACGCCCATCGGTCCGTTCCAGACGATGGTCTTGGCGCTTTTGACCTTTTCGGCAAACAGTGCCTGCGTTTCGGGGCCGATGTCCATCCCTTGCCAGCCGTCTTCGATGTCGCCTTCGACGACCTTGTGTTCGGCGCCGGCCTTGAACTCTTTGGCCACGGCCGTATCGACCGGCAGCACAATGTCGCAGCCGATCTCTTCGGCCTGCTTGAGCAGGTCGATGGCCTTGTCGGCAAAGTCGCTCTCGCACAGGCTGTCGCCGACGCGCTTGCCCTGCGCCTTGAAGAACGTATAGGCCATCGCGCCGCCGATGAGAATGCAGTCCACCTTGCGGAGCAGGTTTTCGATAACGCCGATCTTGTCCGAGACCTTCGCACCGCCCAAAATCGCCACAAACGGCCGCTCCGGGTTTTCCAGCGTCTCGCCGAGGAATTTCAACTCTTTTTCGATCAGAAAGCCCGACACGCGCGGCTTGCCGTCCATCATGCACGGTACGGTGTACATCGACGCGTTGTCGCGGTGGGCCGTGCCGAAGGCGTCATCGACATACACATCCGCCAGATCGGCAAGCTGTTTGGCAAAGGCGTCTTTGGCGGTACGCAGTTGGGCGTCTTCCTTGGCGGCCTTGTCCTTGATCGTCTCTTCTTTGTGAAACCGCACGTTTTCCAGCAGCATCACATCGCCGGGCTTCAGCGCCGCGGCCTTGGCCTTCACGTCCGGACCGATACAGTCATTGGCGAACACCACCGTCTTGCCCAGCAATTCGCCCAGACGCTTGGCCACCGGCGCCAGCGAGTACCTGGCCTCCGGTTCGCCTTTGGGACGGCCCAGATGGCTCATCAAAATCAGCGATCCGCCCTGCGCCAGCACATGCTTGATTGTTGGCAAGGCCTGCACGATACGGTTATCGTTGGTAATATTCTGTGCCCCGTCGAGCGGCACGTTAAAGTCCACCCGCATCAGCACTTTTTTGCCTTTTACATTGATATCCGCAACAGTCTTTTTTGCCATAAAAATTCCTTTCAGCCAATCCTTTTATTAAAAAGATATTTTACCACGAAGGACACAAAGATCACGAAGTTAAATTAGAGTAACTTCAAGTCTTTTGCGTTGCTTCGTGCGTTAGCTTTCTAAACTCTAACCTCTAACTTCTGTCCTCCGGCCTCTGTCCATAAAGCACGAAAAGCCCGCGGCCAAGCGCGGCGCGGGCTTTTCGATCATTCACTTCTACGCGCCCGGAGGGGCGAAGTCGGTTTACATGGACGCCATTTTGGCAATCAGGTCAACCGTTCGGCAGGAGTAACCCCACTCGTTGTCGTACCAACTGACGACCTTGGCGGTCCTGCCCTGTGTCATCGTGCACAGCGAATCGAAGATGCTCGAGTTCGTGCAGCCGATGATGTCGCTACTGACGATCGGCTCATCGCAATAGGCCAGAATGCCCTTGAGCGAGCCTTCGGCGGCTTTCTTGACAGCGGCATTGATTTCTTCTTTGGTCACTTCCTTTTTCAGATCGACCACCAGATCGACGCAGCTTCCGGTAATCACCGGCACGCGAAGGGCATAGCCGTCCAGCTTGCCGTTCAGGTGCGGGATGACCTTGCCGACCGCACGGGCGGCGCCGGTCGTTGTCGGAATGATGTTCATCGCCGCCGCACGGGCACGACGCAGATCCTTGTGAATCTGATCGCAGACGTTCTGGTCGTTCGTATAACCGTGGACTGTTACCATCAGGCCTTTTTCGATGCCGAACGCATCGTCCAGCGCCTTGGTCAGCGGGGCCAGGCAGTTGGTCGTGCAGCTTGCGTTGGAGACAAACTTAGTATCTTTCGTGATGACGTTGTCATTGACGCCCAGCACCACCATCGCTTCGATGGCGTCCTTGGCAGGTACGGTCAGGATGACTTTCTTGGCCCCGGCCTTGACGTGGTCGCCGTAACCGCCCTTGGGCGATTCCTTGGTGGTGAAAATTCCGGTGGACTCCACCACAACATCAATGCCCAGTGCCGCCCATGGCAGGTCAGCCGGGTTGCGTTCGCCCAGTGCCTTGACCGTTTTGCCATTGATGATGATGTTGTCTTCGGTCGCCTCGACGGTTCCCTTCCACGGGCGGAACACGGTGTCATACTTGAACAGATGCGCCAGGCTCTTGTTATCGGCCAAGTCGTTGATCGCGACCAGTTCCATATCTTTGCGATCCATAACAATACGCGCCACTGCACGGCCGATACGGCCAAATCCATTAATTGCAACCTTTGTTGCCATCGAAAATCTCCTATTCAAAAAGTTAATAACTACTTACGTACTGTCTCCGCTGCCGTGCGGATTCACAAAGTTCGTACTTTAGAGCCAACCCCGCCGTCTGTCAACATTTTTCGGGCAAAATCAGCGATTTTCCTGCGTCAAAATATTCTCAATGCGGATTTCGAGAAATTGTCGCGTTTTGGGGGTAATTTTTGCCCGTTCATCCAGCCGCAGGGGGGCAAGATAGAGGATTTTTTTGGAATCGGTCAGTACAAAAACAAAATCACGGTTTTCTTTATCTGTTTTTGAGTCAAGAAGAAATCGGGCAACCTTTTTTTCACGTCCCAGCCCCATCGGCCAAAAACGATCTCCTGGCATAGTCCATCGCAGCGTCATCCGGCCGGTGATTTTGTCAGCGTCAATACGCTCTATCCCCAGCGGTTTATTGTGCAGCATCTCGTCGGTCAGTGTCGTGGAACGGTTCAAGAGTGTGGCAGTAATGCGATAGGGGCCAAAAATCACAGTATCACCGATCTCCAAAGCCATCGGTTCAGTCGGCGGGGGGGGGGCGATTGTGGCAGGGGGGCGGGATAGGCTGATGTTGTGTTTGTTCGCTACGGCTGTAATGGAACCCGGCCAAATCGCCGTAAAGCCATTTTGTGTCCCGGCCTCTGTCATTAATGCCTGGTAATGCCGACTGGTCATATCGCGCAGCCCGCCGCCGAGCGCCGCCAGGGACCGGCTCAGCAGTTCGGCCTGCACCCATGGCGATTGCCGCGTGAACAGCGTTCGGTCGTAGGCAAGCGTATTTTCGGCAGGGGATTGACGCGGGATCGCCTCGGACGCGGCTTCAATCCGCTGCTGTGCGGCACGACAGCCCTCAGCAAGTTGCACAAGTTTTTCGACTACATCGGGTAGTTGTTTTTGTACCTCCGGCAGCAAGCGATGGCGAATATGGTTCCGCGTGAATGCACACAAAAGGTTACTCGCATCCTCGCGCCACACCAGTCTGTTTTCGCGGCAGTAGGATTCGATTTCAGCCCGTCGCTCATTCAGCAGGGGGCGGACAAATCGCAATCCGTTCAGCGTTGCCGTCGGTCGAATCCCGCACAGCCCCCGCAGAGCCGTTCCGCGCAGCAGCCGATGTACCATTGTTTCAGCCTGATCGTCGGCGTGATGTCCCGTCGCCGCCGTATCGCAGCCGGTTTCATTCGCCATCTCAACGAGTGCCCTCATTCGCAGGACGCGCCCGGCGGTTTCTAATGACAGCTTGTTCGCTGCCGAATACTCCTTTACATCCACACGCCGAATACGTACAGGGATGTCCAATTGATTGCCTAATGTCTTGACAAATGTCTCATCCGTATCCGATTCAGCTCCGCGCAGACTGTGATTGACATGTCCGATCACAAAGCTGTTTAAGAGTTGATGGTTATGTTTTAAGCGAGCAAGACTGTGGGCCATCGCAACCGAATCCGCGCCGCCCGAGACTGCCAGCAGAACACGCCTGACTCCCTCAAACAGCCTCTGCGACTGAATCCACGAAAACACATTATCTTCAAAATAACCCAATCGAAATAACTCTCGCCGAAGGCGAGCTCCTCAATTTTGCCTTTTTACTTTTAACCTTTACCCTAAAAAAAGGGCCTGCTCCTTTAGAACAGGCCCTTTTCACGAAGTCCCCTCGCTTAATATTGCAGGGCTGCGGGTTACTGAATAACGCCGCCCGCTTCGTACTCAAGTTCAGCTCGCGGACGCGACAGCTCTGCGATCCGCTGATTGGCTATTTCAACATTGTCGGCGTATCGCGACTCACGTTCCACCACCAGATGATACAGCGCCAGCGCTTCGGCTCGCATCTTGAGGCGATGGTCCATGACGGTCGCGGCACGATAACGTGCAGGATAAGGGGTGTTGTCGTTCCACTGGTATGCCCGCTGGTAGTAAATCACTGCCAGCTCGTAGTTTTTCAGATACTCATAGACGCGGCCCGACCAATATGCGGCGTCGTCAATCTGAGTACTGGTCGGATATTCGGCAATCACGCGATTGAAATAATGCAGCGCCTCGCGGAGCTTGCCCTCGTCCACAATCAACAATCCGCCGCCGGCTTCCCGATACAGGCGTCGTCCCTGTTCGTATAATGCATCCGCGTCGTCAATGACATCTCGCGCCTGGAGATTTGTCGGCGCTGTTTCAGCAGGAGACAGATAGGTATATTGTACCATCTGATCAAAGGTTCGCAATTCGGTCTGTGCCCATTGCAGTTTGGTGTAATTGCCTACAGAACGGTAATAGGCCGCCAGTGAAGCCAGGGCCTGGCGGTATGCCGCACGTGAGGCCGCAGCCTGCTCGACGTAATCTGCCTCGCCAGCTCCCGGCAAGAGAAAACCCGCCTCAACCTGTGCCATGTCCACCGGATCGACCAGCAGATGCGCGTGGTCACGCCGTGTGGTATCGGGACGACAGCCCGTGGCCAAAATAATGATTGCCGCCGCAAGGGTTATGAAACTCATCCTGAACATATAAATCCTTTCCAAAGAAACCCAATATTCCTGTCTTTTATGTAAAACTGTATCTTTTTTAATCGCCGCTGTCAAGTCAAATTGCCAGAACAAATCCAGGAATTTAAGATTTGTTTGGGCTGGATATGCGACATATGTCGGATGGTAACGCCGCCATAACAATGAACCGCCGAGGTCGAAGACACCGGTTTATAAATGATTCATCTTACATTCGATGTCCAAAGCGTCTTTGGTGGTTAAAATCTGTTGGCTTGCTTTAGTTTGTTAGTACTTCCTTGAACGTCCTATAATGTATCTTATGTTGCACTCACGGCAAAAAAGTCCGCCTATATTAAATATTGGCGGGTTTAAGGAGATTTCAAGACCTGAATATCAATAGGACTTGCTGCTTGGCAGATTTCCAGCCGTCTCGATCATGCGGTGCCAATTTGTGAACGCCCGATCCACCAGCCCTAGATTTTCAAGGATTGTCTCCATATTCGTATGGATCGCAGTGTTCTGAATCGGTTCGCCAAGCTGCGTCTGGATTTTTCGCAGTGCCTTTGCAAATTTCGGTCGGTCGCAGTATAAAATGGCCGTTTGGTAATAATATTCAAGCATCACCGCCGGCAAGTCTTCCGATCCTGTCAAGATCGCCGCGGCTTGGTCGATTTGTCCGCTGTCGTGCAGGCAGAGACACAGCTTGTTTTTGGCACGGTAATGGATCGGGTTCAGCCGGATGGTCTTTTCGAAGGCCGCGATGGCTTCGTCATAATTATTCTCAACCATCATCAGAATCCCGTATTTGTAATGCACATCCGCCCGCGATTCAAAATGTCGCACCTGGTCTTTGTGTGCCCGGATAACGTCATTGATCATGACAATGACCTTGTCCTCGGATGCCGTATCTATATGTCCGTCATCCAGAATTGACTGAAAATGGAGCGTGGCCGACTCGGAAAACAACAATGTACTGTTTTGCTGGATGGACGCTGCCAGTGACAGGGTGCGTCCCGCCTCGCCAGTATCCCCGGAAAGCTGGTGGGCTGCGGCAAGTCCGATATATGCATCGACGATCTCGTCGTTCAGTTCGGCGGCCTGGTTGAACTGCTCGCCGGCCAGCGAAAATCGCCGACCCCGCAGATAATGCGTGCCGAGTTTGATCATCGCTTCCAGCGAGTTCGGTTGCATTCGAATCGCGTTTTCATAGCAGGCAATTGCATCCGCATCCCGCCCCCACCGGCCGTAAATATCGGCCATCCGCACGACCAAATCCGGCATCGGGCCGACCTGCTCGATGAGCCAATGCACTTTTTCCAGAGCCTGCTCAAACATTCCGCTCTGCATCAGCAGTTCGATGTCGTCGTCCTGACGAATTTCAAGGAAATTATCGGGATGCGAAATAATCGCCAGATTAAAGGCGTCGATGGCCCGCTCATAGTCCCGTGCGGCGGAGTACAGATAGCCCAGGAGCACCATTGCATCAATGCCGTCGGGATGCTCGGCGGTCAGTTGTTCGTACTCGTAAATGGTTTTGTCCAACTGTCCGGAACGCATCCGAATCGCGGCCAGCCGCTGTCGCGGCAGTTGCAGATGCCGTTTGAATTTCAGGCAGTCCTGATAGCAGGCAATTGCCTCGGAGGCGTGTCCGAGCAGTTCATGACAATAGCCCATGATATAGATGGCCATCGTGTTGGACGGGTGGCGGAAATAGACACATTGGGCCTGCTGCATTGCCTCGGCCGGCTCGTTATTGCGTAAGCACACCGCCGCGGCCGCCATTCGGCCATAACAGCATTCCGGCGATTCGAAGAGATAATCTTTCAATTTGCTTTCGGCCTGAACCATCTCGTGGTTGGCCAGATGATCCATGATCGCTGCCAATTGTTCTTTGCTGGAATCCGAATTATCGTTATGCGACAGATTTTGATCCAGCCAGTGCCAGATCAATTCCGCGCTGTTAATGGTCATTCCTTTTCCAAAGATCTCAAGAAGTTTGCTCATTCGGTTTTCGCCTGTATATTTACAACGTATTCATTCAAAGCTGTCGTGAATGTATCGGTTTGATGGAGGCGGAGTTTAAGGAGCAAGGGATCAAAAGTAACCCGAAATTGCATATTTATCGACCAAATTCGCCGATTGTGCAGGCTGTATCGATTGTCTGGAACGTGCCGGGAAAGAAATGGCTTACGTCCGATAAAATTTGTCTAACGCGGCTTGATCTGATGGATATTGCTTTCGATTTCGCTCAGGTAGGCAAGGGTGCGTTCGAGTTTATCGGTCAGGTGTTTGAGCCGGAGCATGGTTTTGACGCGTGTGATCAATTCCCATTTATTGACGGGTTTACTGAGGAAGTCGTCGGTACCGGACTGAATGGCGCGTTCGATGTCGCCCATTTCGTTTAAGGCCGTAACCATAATAATTGGGATATGGGCGGTTTGCGGATTGTTTTTGAGGATGCGGCAGACTTCAAACCCGCTGATTTTGGGCATCATCACATCGAGAAGGACAAGATCCGGGGGATCGTTTTTGATGATGTCCAGCGCCTCTGACCCCCCTTCCGCTGAAACAGCCCGGCAGTCCACGTCCTCCAGATAGGCCAGGATCAACTCGAGGTTGTGCGGATTGTCATCCACCACCAGAACCGTCGGAATCTGAATTTCTTCCTGTGCCATGTTTATTCCCTTTATCTTGAAACCAAGTTGATTGTCTGTTTGTTAGATAGGCAGAGTTTACTCGGTCCGGTCGAGCTTGTCAATCAATTCACGGTCGACGAGTGTAAGATCCGCAGCGGCCAGATTTCAGCAATCCGCGGGGTGAAACTGCTTGGTTTGGGGGTCGTTTGTTCAGAAATGCAGTGCTTTGCCCTAAAGGTAATTAAGAGTATGAAGATATTTTCGAATTGTTTTATTTGAAATATTTTTTTGCCATAGAGGACACTGAGGGGCACTCGATAAACATAAATGACTAAGGCTGCGTGGGGGTTATGGTGTGTGATTGTCCGAAATAAATGAACAGCAGTGCCATTCAGGCCAGAGACTTTTTCGGCGGCCGCTTGCTTTATGTCGCCGATGTGCTATAATTATGGTTGTAAGAGTATTCCCCGAATATGAATCGGGGGCGAAAGGCTTCGACCGGATAGGATGACGGTCAGACGGCGTGCCCAGGATGACGGTTGGCCTGGATAAAAATCCGTTACCAATTTAACTGGCAACTACCAGTATAGCATGGCTGCCTAATTGAGCGGCCCGTTCCGACAGACTGTGTCCGTGAGTTTGTCCTGAACGACGCATAGCGGACTGGCCTGAGGGCATGTTTGCGGCCCAAAGGCGAGACCTTAGCAAAATAGCGAGTTTTGGAGCCTGTCGTTCGGCGTCGAAATGAGCGAAACCTTAATTGAACGACTACGCATGTAGAAGTCTGATCTGAAATATCTCGGGACGGGGGTTCGAATCCCCCCGCCTCCAGTCCAGAATTAGCTAAAATCGCTGTTTCTGACTCATTAGAAGGGTTTTTAAATTCACCCTTGTTCGTCCTTAATCTATGCTGGGCGCAGAGTGTGGCTAAGTAATTGGCACAATTTATTTGGCCAAAATCAGGCAGCATCGACACCGCTTTTTGCTGGGTTTCCTCGAATGCTCTGCCGTAAGTATTGAACGTAAGTTTAGGGTCGGAGTGTCTTGCAAGCTGCTGTGCGACTTTCAAAGGTGCTCCGCTGTTGAGCAGGAAGCTTATGTAGCTGTTGCGAAGACTGTGGAAAACGATCTTATTTCCCTCAACATCATTCAGTGGTAGTTCTGCTGTTTTTAAGTCCTTTTTTATCATGACGGAAGTTTTGGTCGATTTACTGAACCCTTGAAATATATTTTCGCTTTCCTCCGCTTTTTTGAAAACTCTTAAACTTTGCAGCATTTGAGCAACCCCGATAGGAATTGGCTGCTTTGCCTCTCTTGCGTTCTTGGTGGTATCGGCTCTTGCCAGTATAAACGTATTTTGGCCGTCAACATGCAGATCAGACCATCTTAACTGGAAAAGCTCGTTTTTACGCAGTCCTGTCAAGCCAGCAAGCAAGTATAGAATACCCCTGTCATGACCTGTAGTATTTCTGATGATAATGTTTTTGCTGATGGTTATATGTACAAGTTTGATGAACTGCTCTGGCGTCAAGGCTCCTTTGCGCTGCGTGCTTCTTTCTTTCCTCATATAAGCCAGCGGATTATCCAAAATCCTGCCTTCATACTTTGCCCAGTTTAGAAATGTCTTAAGGGCATCGAGATAATGCTTGGCTGTGGTGGCAGTTAGTCCCTTATTTTTGAGTTTGCAAAGGTAATTTTCAAACGACCTCTGATTGATGTCACGAAAATAATTAAACCCGCATTCCTTTACAATTTTGGTTAGGCGGACTTTCATACGCTCAACATAATCGTCGGATATGTCTCTAGCTTTCAGCATTTGGATATATTCATCAATTTGGCTGGTCAGATTCCTTGTCGCCTGAGCACGCTGACTTTGGACAAGTTTCCATTTGACAAGCTTTTGAATAATATTAGCAGGGAGTGAAAGAACCCATGTATCAAGTTCAGTGTTTGCGTCTTGACAGTGCCCTGATGCTACCCAGTTGACAAGCTGTTCGAGTTTGTTGGCGAAAGCCTCCGATGCTCTTTTGCTCTCAAAAGCGGGCAGCCGATGTCTAATTGCCATGTGGTCTGTGAAGTCAACATACCATTTTCTGCTCTTGATTGTTTTGCCGGTCTTTTTGTCTTTATATTGTGCCTTGAAGAGTCTCATTTTTGGTCTCCCTCATCTTTGGTCAGTTTGTAGCCGAAATAGTCCAGCAGAATATCAGCGGTTGAGCAGTAAATGCTCTGGTTCTTTACAAGTATCCGATGAAGCTGGCCTTCGGTTATGCCGGTATCTTTTGATATGCGGTAGCGAGTCTTGCCGCAGGTTTTTATCTCTTTTCTTATCGTTTTCAAAATATCCATCGTTTTTTCCTTTCCGACTGGTATTATAACATATACATGCGCAATGTAAAGTATAAATTAAAAAGGTATGTTATCTGAAAGTCTGTTTGTAATTTCTTCAGCGGCTTGTAATTCAGCATCATGGCGGGTTAAACCGCCGTCATATTCCAGAATACCAGCCCTTTCTCCATATTCATCCTCAAAACCCTGTTCTTTAATGTACGCAAGCTTTGATTCTAAATGGTTATCTTTGCCATGGCTGATAAACTTGTCACTTGTGGCATATTTTAAAAAATCAAAATCTACATTCATTTTTATATTAACCTTTCTTCAAGCGTAAAGCCGTAAACAAAACCATCAAATTAATTTAACTGCTTTTAATACAAGAACTTACAACTATTTACCGTTATTTTTTGTGTCCGATTTGTTTCCGATAGTCTCCGATGACGCAATATGCTACCGTAAACAATCGTAAGCAATCGTAAGCTAATCGTAAACGCTCGAAAACTATAACGTTTTGATAAATAGATACTTATGTCTTTTTTGTGCATTTGTGTCCGCCTTTCTGATAGAGACTAATCTCAACTTATTTATAAATCAGGCAACTGAAGACCGTTCTGGGCCGCTGGGTAGGGATTTAGGCGGTATTTTGCGGGGCTATTGCCAACGGCACGTTCTACGATCTCGACAATTCCAGCTGCTCTTAGTTCATGGAGTCTGTCATAGACCACGCTTCCAAGGCCGGTAGTTTCTTTCAGTTCACTTGCTGTAAAGTTATCTTCAGGTTCGAACTTTTCTTCTATTACTTCTTTGAGTCTTTCGGCCCCTGCTGTTAAAGATACGCCAAGGCTTCTCGACAGCGGTTCGGTCATATACTTTTTTACAATATTATAATCTTCTATCTGGGCGATGAGATTTCCGTTGTCATCTTTTTGCCTTTGGTATTGGTGCAGTAAAGTGACCGCTTCGATCAGGCTTAACAGCTGCCTGAAAACTCTTCTTACCTCTACACGATCAGCTGGAATGCAGCTTATCAGTTTATCCGCAAATGGGATTGTAACAGTGTGTGGTTTAAGAAGACGCTGAACCGTGTGGTGTAAAGCTATTATCGATTCTGTCTGGTTTTGAGGCGTATTTGTTTTAGCGTCATTGGCAAGGCGTTCAATAATTCGTTTACTCTGATCAGCTGATTCATTGGCACAGAAGATAAGCAGTCTGGTTCTATCCTCGGCAAATATGCTGTTCAGGCCGAGTGTGGTGCTTTCGATGTAGCTTATGGGTCCTGGCTGGCATATATGCGATGTTTCCATCTGGCCTGTTTTAGGGTCCCTGGATGGACTCATAAGCCGAAGTACGCCGTCACTGAGCATTTCACGCAAACTCCGGGTAGTCTCGGCTACATCATCATCCTGCTTTCTGCTACGCTCTCCTGCTATGACAGCTCGGTGGATAACGAAACTGTATAGATTTATCTATACAGTGTAGTTACTTCTACTCCCTGTTATCTAACCCTATTTTCGGGAGGGGGTATCCTGATTTTCGGGATACCCCCTGCATGTTTTTTTTCTTTAATCGCAACAGTCGAAGATTCGGGATTAAAACCCGACGCTTGACCTGTTTTCCGTTGTATTCAATCTTCCGGGTCATCAATCCCTTTTTGACGAGATTTGATATGTTATCCTCTATCGTTCCCTGCGGTATCCAAAGCCATCGGGAAAAATAGGGATTGCTTGCGAAACATTCCCCTTTGCTTTTATGAAGCTGTATCACCGCCGAAAGAATGAGTTTTTCGTTGGTGTTTAGCTCTTTTCGCTGGAGTATTTCCGCCCTGATGTGAACGCCGACTTCTACGGGTGGAGTTTCTTTCCTGCCTGACTGGTTATTGTCGTTGATTGCTGTTTCCATGATTTTCCTCATCTTGGGATTCCTGCCGTTTCGTGATTTTCAGTCCAGGGGCTTCGATGCCGATCTGGTTCTGCCCTTTGCGCTGGCGCAGTGTAAGCGTTGCAACCGTGCGGCCTTGTGCGTCGGTCAGTGCGAAAACATCGCCGAATCGAAACGTTGTTATGAACATGTGGGAGCCTCCTATTTCAATTCTACCGGCGTTGCGCGATACATTTCCTCGTTGACAAAGCCGACGCCCTTGCACGCCTTGCATTTGTCCGCGTCGATGCCGCTGCAATACGGGCA
>Ga0209723_1000038_pt1 | contig 256958 bp, 210 predicted proteins | sample BiotimSIPDNA_2_FD_185750 | JGI IMG/M metagenome (GOLD analysis project Ga0209723, IMG submission 185750) | Anaerobic biogas reactor microbial communites from Washington, USA - Biogas_R2 time_0 SIP DNA (SPAdes) (version 2) | ecosystem: Engineered > Bioreactor > Anaerobic > Unclassified | place... | reverse complement strand
GATCGAAAAGGGAGCGCTCGGCTGTTAATTCCTGGTGCCCATCGAAAGAAAATGATCGAAAATGGGACTCAGAGAAACTGCATTACCGTCGGCCTTCTTCCGAAAAGTTCAATTTAGATTTTTAAGTGTCATTATAACATACCCAAAAATAATCCTTAAACAGATAGAACTTACTAATGCATATTTCAATCCCAAAGGAAAGAATTAATTGGATAATTTCCTTGCATTAAACAGAATTAAAAAGGAATTCGAATTACTAAGTATTGAAATTGATTAATAATGGCAAATTTAGGAAAATATCAGGAATATGAACCTTCTATTGTCATTATTGAGATTAACTCCATACCATTTGGTGCTTACAAAATGCATAGAGGCAAAAGGTAATAGGACCAAGTTTCTCTTTTGCAATTAGACGGGCTAAAATCGTTCTGCCACACTGACAACTTGGTGTTTGGTAAAAAAAAACTTTGTAAGACTATTGAATCCACCACTAAAAAACCACAATTAATTGAAACTCTATTTGATTATTAATGGAGGCTACTATCGTATGAAACAACCTTACTATTATTTCTCATTTATATGTCGTAGATGTCAGTAAATGTAAGCGATAAAATAAGGCAATACTCTAACGATTTTTTCAGTCTACGTAATTAAATGAAGAAATTTTGGCTAAATTTATACTTTAAAGGTTTATAAGCATAAGAAGTCATATTTTTAAACCTACTTTCAACATTTTGAAATAAAGCTTTCGATTCAAGATCAGTTATCACCCCATGATACTATTTTATAATTAGAATTTTAAAACTCCATGTAGCCGTATAATGAGCTCAAGGGTGTACTATTTACGAGAAAGCAATGATTTCAGGTAGATATCTAAGCTTCTCTATTTTCAAATGAAATAGCCTAATGTTTGTTTTGATAAAAAATACCCAAAATAACCTGGCCAATTTACAAAGATTGCCATGAAGTTTGTGCATATCTCCGGAGGATTAGGCAATCAAATGTTCTGTTATGCTTTTTGTTTAGAATTGCGTAAAAGAGGGGAGGAATCTGTATTATTAATTACGAAAGGGAGACAATCCAAAGCCTATAACCAAGGTTATGAATTAGATAGGATTTTTAAAATAAAGAAATATCAAGGATTATTTTCATTTGTAAGGTCTTATATTCTTATCATATATTTACAACTTCTTAGAGTAATACCTAAGACATATAGACAAATATTTATAAGAGCATCAGGTATTAAAATAATTACCGTAAAAGAAAATTTTATCTTTTACCCTGATGTTTTTAGTTTCAAAAGAAAGGATGAATATTTTTTAGGCACATGGCATAGTCATAAGTATTTTATTAGAGCCATAAATGAAGTGAGGAAATCTTATATCTTCAACACAAACTTAATTTCGACTCAAACTAGGCAAATATATGAGTATATTTCCCAAGTCAACAGCGTTTCTATTCATATTCGAAGAGGGGATTACCTTAGTGATAAATATATAAAGGGATTCGGGAAAATATGTGATGATGAATATTATAAAACAGCTATTGATTATATTAAAAGTAAGATAAACAATATCTTTCTATTCATTTTCACAGATGATAAAGAATGGGTCTTTGATAATTTTAAACTAGAAAATTCATACTTAATAGGTTTTAATAAAGGAACTGAATCATGGCAAGATATGTTTCTGATGAGCAAATGTAGACACAATATTATCGCGAACAGTTCCTTTAGTTGGTGGGGCGCATGGTTAAATGATAATCCAGGGAAAATTGTCATTGCACCTAAACGTTGGTGGAATAGTATTGAAATTGATGATGTGGTTCCCAAGGATTGGATAAGATTATAGTCTTTAACAAATGTTTTCAGTAATAATTCCCTTATTTAACAAAACTGAACACATCGAAAAATGCCTTCAATCGGTCTTTAATCAAACTTTTCAAGACTTCGAGGTAATCGTGGTCAATGACGGTTCGACAGATGATGGAGAGGGAAAAGTGCATCGGATAATTAAACAATATGCGCACACATTATCGAATAATTCATGTCATATTTCATTGATTAACCAGCCAAATTTGGGGGTTTCGTCTGCTCGCAATAACGGAGTTAAAGCAGCAAAATATGATTTTATTGCTTTTCTTGACGCCGATGATTGGTGGGAACCTCCGTACCTTAAAGAATTGAATAATCTAATAAATGATTATCCAGAAGGAGCCATATATAGTTGTGGGTATTATTTAGTTAAAAATGGAAAGAAGTTGAGAGCTCAAATTGGTATTGAATCAGATTTTGAAATGGGTATAATTAATTATTCTCAGGTATACGCTAAAAATCTATGCATGCCCATATGGACAGGTGCAACAATAATCCGGAAATCTGTTTTTCTATCTGAAGGAGGATTTAAACTTGCATTGAAACTTGGAGAAGATTTTGACTTATGGATCCGGATAGCCTTAAAATACCCTGTTGTATTCTTGAATAAAACATTGGCTAATTATAATCAAAATGTAAATTTAAAAACTCGTGGGGTTTCCCGAAATTTGCTAGATAAAGAAAACTATTTTACATTTCAGCTTACATATCTTGAGGAATTTGAGAAAAATGATAATAACCTAAAAAAGCTCCTTGATAATTTACGGGTAGTAAGTCTAGAGCATTATTATATTAAACGAAAATATATGGCTGAAGTGAATAAAATAATAAAGAAAGTTGATTTTAGTTATATTCCTCGAAAAATAGCTCTTACCTATGAATTGCCATTTATCATTTCTTTTTTTCGCTATTATTTAATTCGTATCGCATCATATTTAAAACGGTTTAATTCTATGAATCCAAATAAACTGAAAAATGACCTTTCTGCATAGCATCCTTTCAAAAATTAGAGGCGAAATTAATATTAAGAAACTTACGAAACGGGGGTTGGTAATAGGAACGAATTTGAAAGTAATGAGTGGATGTATAATAGATCCTTCACACTGCTGGCACATTAAAATAGGTAACAATGTAACTCTTGCTCCCAGAGTAATCATTTTGGCGCATGATGCAAGCACTAAAACCTTTTTAAATTACACAAAAGTTGCTAATGTGACTATTGGCAATAATGTCTTTATCGGAGCCGGGTCAATTATTTTACCAGGTGTTAACATCGGGAATAATGTTGTAGTAGGGGCCGGGAGTGTAGTTACAAGAAGCATTCCTGACAACTCATTAGTTGTTGGCGTCCCTTCAAAAGTATTATGTGATTTAAATTTTTACCTCGAAAGAGAAAAAAATCTTATGAATGATGAAAACTGTTTCGATGAAAGCTTCACATTAAGAAACAAATCCCTTAATAGAAAAATGAAAATAAATATGATTGAAATTGCTCAGAAGTTTGGCAAGGTTTATATTATTTGATTTCATATACATATATAGACAAAATAAATGTCTGAAAAAAGACTGAAAGTTGCTTATTTATTGGGTTCGTTAAATCGAGGGGGAACAGAAACTTTATTACTTGATGTATTACTTTGCTCGAGAAAAGTTCAGTTCGATATGTTTGTTATTTATCGAAAAGCAGGTGAACTAAGCGATGGATTTTATTCATCAGGAGTGCCAATTTATCAAGTAACTCGTGGACATGTTACAAATTGTTTGATTTATCTCTTGAAATTACGTAAACTTTTAAAACAAGAGAAAGCAGATATCATACATGTTCATCAACGGGTAGATACGATCTATGCCTGGATAGCTTCCTTGGGCTTAAAGCAAAAAATTGTTCAAACATTACATGATTTTGATTTTCAATATAGCAAATTCAGTAGACTACTCATTCGGTTGAGTTTTTGCTTCGCTAATAGAAACATATTTGTTAGTGAATATCAGAAAAGATATTATCAATCTGCGTATAAATTAAGTAATTACAATTCGCTATCCATTGTTTACAATGGGATAAATTTTGCAAAGTTAAATCATCAAGAAAAGCAATCATTACGTAAAGATTTAGCTATAAGCGATAAATGTTTATTATTAGGAATGGTTGGGAATTTTAATTCGGTGCGAGATCAACTCACTATTTGCCGTTTCCTTGATTTGATGGCACATAGAAATATTGATTTTAAATTTCTTTTTGTGGGCAAAAAGGAGACAAATAATCCTAAACTTTATGACATCTGTTATTCTTTTTGTTTGAACAAGAACTTATCGGAAAAAGTTGTTTTTTTAGGTTGTCGGTCAGACGTTCCGGTTTTATTATCCCAAATGGATGCCTTTATATATTCAAGCGATCATGATACCTTTGGGATAGCAGTCATCGAAGCCATTGCAACCGGCATCCCTGTTTTTGTTAATGACTGGGAAGTAATGAAGGAAATAACTAACAAAGGAGAAAAGGCTACGCTTTACCGATCGAAAGAGGAACAGGATTTACTTGAGAAATTTATGAGATTTTATGCTCACCCAGGTTCGTTCTACGAAAAAGCTAAAGAAAATGCAGAATGGGCAAAAAGAGAATTCAGTATTGATCGACACATCAAAAGTCTTAACCACTTGTACATAGGGCTTAATTCTGATAATTCCTAAATATTCCGTTTTAATTTCATAGTTAAACAATATCTTTTGAAATATTTTTCTAACTTCTTTACATCTAAAGCAATTATCGCCTATTTCTCGATGTTGATGATTTGTGCTTGGCTATTTGTTCCTCGGTTCCTCCCTTTTATCTGGATATTTTCCGGTTCATTAGCAGTGGTTACTTTTTTCTTTTTCTGTTCTGTGTTGACAATTCGCTGGGCAAATATCCGTCAAAAAAGCTTTCAGAAAAAAATATTCTTAAGTGCTTTGACAATCCGTCTGATATATGTTGTTATTATTTATTTTTTTTATACTGCAAAAACAGGAATACCTTTTGAATTTTCTGTTGGGGATTCAATAGGTTACCATGGTGAAGCGATTTGGTTTACGGATAGTTTTTTTTCAGGAGGAGGTATGCGGTATTACTGGGCAATGCATACCGGTGTTTCTGATTCCGGATGGCCTGTTATAATCGGAATAATTTATATTATTACTCATAAAAGTATTTTTGCTGTCAGAATCATTAATGCCATAGTAAGTGCTTGGATGGTGGTCCTGATTTACAAAATCGCACAACGCAATTTCGGGGAGCAACCTGCAAGAATTACTGGTGTAATGGCCATGTTGCTGCCAGCTTTTATTTATTATTCAGGACTGCATTTGAAAGAAACTTTTATGATTTTCCTTCTCTTAGCATTTATAAATCAAGCTGACGCAATATTGCATTCCCGCCATTTTACACTTTTGAATATTATTAAGATTGTGCTTCTAGGAGCTTCTCTTTTCTTTTTCCGCACAGTTCTTGCCGCTGCTGCGTGGTTCGCCCTCTTTAGTTCCGTATTACTTTCATCGGAAAAGTTGATGAACAGATATCATAAAACAGTGATAGCAATTTGGCTGGCTGTTGCCGCTATTTTCGTGTTATCCGGAAGAATTTCAAGTGAAATATCAGCCTATTTTGGAGCACGGAATACAAACCAGGATGCACGATATGAGTACTTTTCCACACGAAAGGGAGCCAATCAGCTTTCACATTATGGCAGCGCAGCTTTATTTATCCCAATCATTATCCCTGCCCCGTTTCCTACCCTGGTGAACATTCCAAACCAGGAAAACCAGATGATGATGAACGGGGATTTGTTTACCCGTAATATCTATGTTTTTTTTGTTTTTGTAGCGTTTTTCGTTCTTTTTAAAAAGAAAAGACTTCGACAAAATCTTTTGCTATCCATCTTTCTGGCCTCTTATTTATTAATCCTGGCTAATAGTGGATTTGCACTTTCTCCAAGGTTTCACGTTCCTGCCCTTCCCTTTTTCCTGATATTTGCAGGGTATGGGATTACTCAGACAAATCGGAATTTCTCAAGTTACTATGTGTTGTATGTGATCGGCATATCTGCGTTGGTCATTGCCTGGAATTGGTTCAAACTGGCCGGCAGAGGCTTGATTTAATATGAAGGTATTAGTAGTATGTAGATCAAAAAAGGGAGCGATTGCCCCCTATATTTCCAGCCAGATAGAATCTCTAAGGAGGTTAAAAATTATCATTGATTACTTCCTTATTAAAAGGAGAGGCTTGACAGGATATTTAATGGCTTTTCCCGGATTGCTGAAAAAAATTAAAAGGACCCAACCGGACTTAATTCACGCACACTATGGATATTCGGGATTATTGTCCACCCTGCAATGGAAAGTTCCGGTAATAATTACTTTTCATGGAAGCGATATCAATTACTATCCAAACCGTTTCCTTACCCGGATAGCTGTTCGGCTTTCTGCCTATTCGATATTTGTTTCAGAAATATTGGCACGGAAAGCCTCAGCAAAAAACAATTATATGGTGATTCCTTGCGGAATTGATCTGAATGAGTTCTTCCCCATTCCCAAATCCGAAGCCAGACAAAAAATGGACATACAGGAAAAAGAAATAGTTATCCTTTTTTCTTCTAATTCGGGAAATGCAGTCAAAAACTACCCCTTGGCTGCCGCAGCCGTGGAAATCCATAACCAAAATAATCAGGACCTGACACCCGCAGTATTAATGGAACTTTCAGGGTATACACCCAAACAGGTCAACCTGTTGCTGAATGGCTGCGATATGTCTTTAATGACTTCCAGGACAGAGGGATCACCCAACTTCATTAAGGAAGCCATGGCCTGCAACAGGCCTATAGTTTCCGTCGATGTAGGAGATGTTAGGGAATTGACTATAGGGATCTCCGGATGTTTCATCGTCCATAAAGATCCCATTGATATAGCAGATAAAATCAAACAGGCACTGAAATACAAACAATCCCTCGGTGCGCGTCAACGGCTCATCGACCGGGGACTGGAGATCAACGAAACCGGCAAGAAAATAGTCGCAGTCTATGAACATGTGCTCATATTAAATCAAAAATCAGAAATCATTAATTATTAATATAAGAACAGTAGTGTCCACTAAAGTTTTTTAAAATACGTTATAACAGTCTAAATATAAGAAATATACAACAGTTTTTTCAACGTGTCGATTTGAATTTGTAAATAGTATCCGATTTGCTAAATCGGGTATAATGAACCAAGGAAAATATGTTTTCAGCCAACTCGTAGAATTTCTGCCCAAAAGGGTTTTCGATTGTATCGTAATGAGATATCAAGGGGACAAATACATTAAGTCGTTCAGTTGCTGGAATCAGCTTCTGATCATGATGTATGGTCAGTTGGCTGGCTGTGAAAGCCTTAGAGAGCTCGTTTGTGTAACAACTGCACATACCCCAAAGTCCTATCATCTTGGATTCGGCAAATCTGTTATAACTCGCAGCAATCTGGCTAAGGCTAATGCGAACAGGGACTGCAAGATCTTTGAGGAATTTGCCTATAAAATGATTTCTATCGCCCAAGGGAAGCGTATTACCAAGGAATTTGAAATTCCCGGTCGGTTCTATGCTTTTGATTCCACAACGATTGATCTGTGCCTGAGTCTTTTCTGGTGGGCCAGCTTTCGCAAGACGAAAGGTGGGATCAAAGTACATACCCTTTTTGATGTCGTTACCCAGATCCCGGCTTTTCTCCACATCACGGCAGCTAAAGTCCATGATATTAATGCCATGGATGAGATCCCGTATGAACAGAATGCTTACTACATTTTTGATAGGGCTTACTTTGATTTGGCACGCCTTTTTACCATTAACAGTATTGGATCCAACTTTGTAATCAGGGAGAGAGGTAACCTTCAATATGAGATCATTGAGGGTGAGGACCTTCTTGAAAGTCCTGACAACATTCTCTATGACCAGACGATACGACTTACCGGACAACAAACCGGTAAAAAATATCCGAGTCTTCTCCGTCGTGTGGGTTACTATTCGGTTGAACACAAAAGGACTTTCACATACCTGACTAACAACTTCGGAATCAGCTCGAAACATGTTGCACTGCTGTACAAGAACCGATGGCAGGTGGAGTTGTTCTACAAATGGATTAAACAGCATCTGCACATTAAATCCTTCTGGGGTGTAACTGAGAATGCTGTCAGAATCCAGATCTATTCGGCGATCACGGCTTATTGTCTGGTCGCCATTGTCGAACATGATCTTCGACTTAATCGCAGCACTTTTGACGTTCTCCGTATCCTGAGCATGTCGCTTTTTGACAAAACTCCGATCAGAGAACTCTTTGACCGAGCGGAACCAATGGATGATATTGCAGAAAATGGAAGCGTTCAATTGTGCTTTAATTTTTAGTGGACACTAGTGATAATAACTAGTAAATTGTAACCGGATTAATAACCCAAAAAATCAAATATTATGTTCATCGTAAACAGCTATGCCCTCGCCATCCTTTTCTGCTTCATCACCATGCTCTGCTGGGGTTCCTGGGGAAATACCCAGAAACTGGCCGGCAAAACCTGGCGCTACGAATTGTTTTACTGGGACTACGTCATCGGGGTCCTTTTGCTCTCCCTGATCTTTGCCTTTACCCTCGGTAGTTTTGGCGAAGGAGGCCGCAGCTTTCTGGCCGACCTCCGGCAGGCCGATGCCGGAAATATCGGAAGTGCCTTCCTGGGCGGGATCATCTTCAATGCCTCCAATATTCTCCTCTCGGCAGCCATTGCCATCGCCGGCATGTCGGTGGCCTTCCCTGTGGGGGTCGGACTGGCACTGGTGCTGGGGGTCATCATCAACTACCTGGGGTCCCAGAAAGGCGACCCTCTCTTCCTCTTCCTGGGCGTCGGCCTGATCACCCTGGCCATCATCCTCAATGCCCTGGCCTACCGGAAAGCTTCCGCAGGCAACATGAAGGTGACCACCAAAGGCATCATGATCGCCATCATTTCGGGCGTTCTCATGTCGATGTTCTACCGTTTTGTGGCCGCCTCCATGGATCTCGACAATTTCGTCTCCCCTGCGCAGGGGAAAATGACCCCCTATACTGCTACGGTTATTTTCGCCCTGGGGGTCTTTATCAGTAACTTCCTCTTCAACTCCATCCTCATGAAGAAGCCCATCAGCGGCGAACCAACGGGTTATAAAGCCTGGTTCTCCGGAAAATTCCCGATTCACTTGGTGGGCGTTCTCGGTGGTATCATCTGGGGCATCGGAAATTCCCTTAACCTGATCGCCGCCGGAAAAGCGGGTGCAGCCATTTCCTATGGACTCGGACAGGGCGCTACCCTGGTGGCTGCCCTCTGGGGTGTTTTCATCTGGAAGGAGTTCAAAAACGCTCCTAAAAGCACCAACCGCATGCTCGCCCTGATGTTCCTCCTCTTTGTCGCCGGCATCATCCTGATCATCATGGCCGGACAATAACAAAATGACCTTTTTACTATTATCAGGTCATAGCTCCTATCTCCTATCTCTTTAATACTTAGAGTAACTAGGATTTTGTCTATTATCGAAGAAGTTAATTATATATATCTTTTTATTCTGTAACTCAATCTTATAGAATAAGGAGTTATTTTTATCTATGACGGCTCTTCTGATATGACCGTGTGCTATAGATTGCGGAAAAATCTTTGGGTACTTTTTTATTGTATCGATGATTATTTGAGTCCTAAGTTCGAACTGTTTAATTTCTTTTATGGTCCAATTCCTGGAAAGATAGTCAATTACATTAAAATAGGTGATTCGTGCTTTGGCGGACCAAATGACTTCCATGGCTAAAAACCGTATTTCTGCCGGGCTTCATTTATGACTTGTTCATGGGAGTAAACATTCCCATTCTTGATGTCATCAAGTCCCTCCATTATGGACTCCTTTACCTCTTTAGGCAGTTCATCCCACCAGTCTTTGGGCTTTTCACTTGAGAAAATCTTCTCAATTTCCAGAAGAAGTGATGGTTTTTCTGTTTGGATGATCTTTTTTACAAGATCAAGCTTCAGAGCTTTGATATCTACAGTTTCTTCCACAGTTGTAGTACAGAATATTTTATTAAAGATACAAATTTTCGGGTATGGAAGAATATTCCCTGATCAAAATGAAGATTTTCGGGTATAGAAGAATATTCTGATATTATTTGACCAACTTCTTGTACTTGAAACGCTTCGGGGTGTCGTCTCCCAGGCGGCGCCTGCGGTTCTCCTCGTAATCCGAGAAGGACCCCTCGAAGAAGTGCACATGGGCATCGCCCTCAAAGGCCAGGATATGGGTGGCGATGCGGTCTAGGAACCAGCGGTCATGGCTGATGACCACCGCACAGCCGGCGAAACTCTCCAGACCCTCCTCCAGGGCCCGTAACGTGTTGACGTCTATATCGTTGGTGGGTTCGTCGAGCAGCAGGACATTCCCCTCGGCCTTCAACGCCAGCGCCAGATGCAGCCGGTTGCGTTCCCCGCCCGAAAGTACCCCGCACTTCTTCTCCTGGTCCGATCCTGAGAAGTTGAACCGCGCTACATACGCCCGCGAATTCACCAGCCGCCCTCCCAGCTGCATGCTCTCCAGTCCGCCCGAAATGACCTCGAATACCGACTTCTCGGGGTCAATGGCCTTGTGCGTCTGGTCCACATAACTCAGCCTGACAGTCTCTCCGATGCTGATGCTCCCGGCATCGGCCGTTTCCTGGCCCATGATCAGCCGGAAAAGGGTCGTCTTGCCGGCCCCGTTCGGACCGATCACCCCGATGATGCCGTTTGGCGGCAGCGCAAAGTCGAGATCCTGGAACAGCTCCCGGTCGCCGTACCCTTTGGCCACGCCGTGCATTTCGATCACCTTGTCACCGAGCCGGGGGCCGTTGGGAATATAAATCTCCAGCTTCTCCTCCTTCTGCTTCACATCTTCGTTGAGCAGCCGGTCATAGGCCGACAAACGCGCTTTCGACTTGGCCTGCCGCGCCTTGGGCGACATGCGCACCCACTCCAGCTCCCGCTCCAGGGTCTTCCGCCGCTTCGACACCCCCTTCTCCTCCAGCTCCAGCCGCTTCGACTTCTGTTCCAGCCATGAAGTGTAATTCCCCTTCCAGGGAATCCCCTGCCCACGGTCCAGCTCCAGAATCCACCCCGCCACGTTGTCGAGGAAATAACGGTCGTGGGTGATGCAGATCACCGTCCCTTTATACTGCTGGAGGTGCTGTTCCAGCCAGAGAATGCTCTCGGCATCGAGGTGGTTGGTGGGCTCGTCGAGCAACAGCACATCGGGTTCCTTTAACAGCAGCCGGCAAAGGGCTACCCTGCGTCTTTCCCCTCCGGAAAGTTCCCTGACCGGCTGATCATCAGGAGGGCACTGTAGTGCATCCATCGCCCTTTCCAACCGGCTGTCCAGGTTCCAGGCGTCGTGCTGATCGATTTGCTCCTGCAGACGCTCCTGCTCGGCCATCAGCTTGTCCATCTTCTCCGGATCTTCATACACCTCCGGAAGACCAAACTGCAGGTTGATATCCTCATAGGCCTTCAGGATGTCCACGACCTCCTGCACACCCTCCTGGACCACCTCCTTTACGGTTTTTGTCTCGTCGAGATGGGGGTCCTGATCCAGCAGCTCGACGGTATAGCCCGGAGAGAAGACCAGCTCACCATTGAAGGACTTGTCCTGACCGGCAATGATACGCAACAGCGTCGACTTGCCACTCCCGTTCAACCCGATGATGCCAATCTTGGCCCCCAGGAAGAAGGAGAGGGAGATGTCCTTAATAACCGTTTTATTGGGCGGGTAAGTCTTGCTTACCTTGTACATCGAAAAAATAATCTGCTTGTCGTCAGCCATACCTGTATTCTAATTTTTTTATTACTCTATTATTCCGATTTTCTAATATTCAAGATTCCTGACTCCTTCATTCAAGACTTAAGACTTAAGACTTAAGATTCAAGATTCCAGATTCCCGACTCCCGATTCCAGATTCCCGACTCCCGACTCCCGATTCCCGACTCCCGACTCCCGATTCCCGACTCCCGATTCAAGATTCCCACATTCAAGATTCAAGACTTAAGACTTAAGACTTAAGATTCAAGATTCCAGATTCCCACATTCCAGACTCCAGATTCAAGATTTCCACATTCAAGATTCCAGATTCCAGATTCCCGAATGTTTAGCTTCCCAGGTCGAGCATGCCCGCAAGATCTGCCGGAGAGATTTTTTTGAAGGCCACCATCGACTCGGTATGGGTGATGCCATCGACCGTCGCCAGTTTCTCGGTGGCAATCCTGGCCAGATCGTCGATATGTCTGATCCTGATGATAGCCACCAGGTCGTACCGGCCACTCACTGACCATACCTCCTGCACCCCCTCAATGGAGGCAATCTGTGCACCGGCCAGGTTCACTTTCCCCCGCTCGGTGTTGATCAATATCATCGCTGTAATCATTTTTTATTATTTACGAAAAATCAGCTTGAAAGGCTTTTTCATAATTAGGGCAAATGTACGAAATATTGCTTGTACCCTGCGCAAAAGCCTTACCTTTGCACCATTATAGTCTCACATATGACAGATGAAAACAAGGAACTCAAACTGGCCGTCCTGATCGATGCCGAGAATGTTCCCTCACACCACGTAAAGGCCATGCTGGAAGAAATCACCAAGTACGGCGTGCCGACCACCAAAAGGATATACGGCGACTGGACCAAGCCCCAGATCACCGGCTGGAAGAATGTCCTCCTCGAAAATGCCATTACCCCCATTCAGCAATACAGCTATACTTCAGGCAAGAACTCCTCCGACTCGGCGATGATCATCGACGCCATGGACCTCCTTTACTCTGAAAAGGTCAATGGCTTCTGCATCGTATCGAGCGACAGCGACTTCACCCGTCTGGCCATCAGGCTGCGTGAATCAGGGATGAAGGTGATCGGCATCGGGGAGAAGAAAACCCCCAACCCCTTTATCACCGCCTGCGACAAGTTCATCTTCCTTGAAATTCTCAGTGCACAGGAAGAGGAGGAGACGCCCGGAGAAGTGAAAGGCGGCAGCTTCAAGCCGGTCCGCAAATCGCTCCAGAGTGTCGACAGGGAGACCATTAACCTGATCTCCTCGACGATCAACGACCTGGCCGATGAGGACGGATGGGCTTTCCTGGGCGATGTGGGCAATCTCATCAACAAGAAAAAGCCGGAATTCGACCCCCGTAACTATGGGTATTCCAAGCTGACACCCATGCTTAAATCGCTGACCAAGCATTTCGAGATCGATGAACGCAAAAAGGAAAAATCCAACGTCAGACTCATTTACATCCGGATCAGGAAGATGATTCCCGAGCCGGTCGCCGATACCCGGAAGGATGCCCCCGCCAGGACTGCTACCCGGCAGGTGGTCAGGCAGCCATCGGGCCAGCCCGCCAGTCAGCCTGCTGAAGTGAAGAATCCTCCCTCCCGGAATCAGGCTGAAAAGGCCCCGGCTGCCCGGAAAACAGCAGAAAAGAAACCTGCCGGCCGTAAACCCGCCGCACGCAAGAGTCCCACGAAAAAGAACCCCTCAGGAACCACAAATACCCAGCCTCCTGAGACCAGAAATCCTGAATCCAAACAGGCCGACCCTTCTGGAAATTAATCCGCCCCGATGATTTCTGTTGATAAATTAGCACTCCATTTCGGGGGTTTTGAGCTTTTCAGGGAGATCAGTTTTCTGATCAATCCCCGTGACCGCATTGGCCTTACCGGCAAGAACGGCGCCGGCAAGACCACCCTCCTGAAAATCATCGCCGGCATCGACCAGCCTTCCTCCGGAAAGGTCTCCATGCCCAAGGAGCTGACCATCGGCTACCTCCCGCAGGTGATGAACGTCACCGACACCCGGAATGTGCGGGAAGAAGCCCGCCTGGCCTTCGAACCCCTGCTCCGGCTCAAACGGGAGATCAACGATCTCCACCACCAGATCGCCCACCGTACCGACTATCACAGCACCGATTACCTCCGCCTCCTCGAGAGCGTCCACGATAAAGAAGAACACTACCGCATCCTGGGTGGCGACAACTACGAGGCGGAACTGGAACAGACCCTCACCGGACTGGGATTCGAGCGGAGCGACTTCGGCCGGAATACGTCGGAATTCAGCGGCGGATGGCGCATGCGCATCGAACTGGCCAAACTCCTCCTGCGTAAACCCGACGTTTTCCTCCTCGACGAGCCCACCAACCACCTCGATATCGAGTCGATCCAGTGGCTCGAGGATTTCCTCAGCAACTACCGCGGGGCCGTCGTTCTGGTCTCCCACGACCGGGCTTTCCTCGATAATGTGACCAACAGGACCATCGAGATCTCCCTCGGACGCATCTCCGACCAGAAGATGAACTATACGGCCTTCGTGAAATGGAAGGCCGACCAGCGGGAACAGCAACTGGCCGCTTACCGCAACCAGCAGAAAATGATCGGGGATACCGAACGGTTCATCGAGCGCTTCCGCTACAAGGCCACCAAGGCGGTGCAGGTCCAGTCACGCATGAAAGCCCTCGACCGCATCGACCGCATCGAGATCGAGCCCGAAGACGACGCATCCCTTAACATCCGCTTCGCGCCGGCACCACGCTCCGGACAGGTGGTCATCGAATGCCGGTCGGTCACCAAGCGCTATGGCAGCCACCTGGTCCTCGACGACATCGACCTCACCGTTGAAAGAGGTGAGAAGGTGGCCTTCGTGGGCCGCAACGGTGAGGGGAAAACTACCCTGGCCCGCATCATCCTGGGAGAAATCCCCTACGACGGCTCAGCCCGCACCGGCCATAACGTCAAAGTAGGTTATTTCGCCCAGAACCAGGCCGAACGCCTCGACACCTCCCTGACGGTCCTCGAGACCATCGACCGGGTGGCCGTGGGCGAAATCCGCACCAAAATCCGCGACCTCCTGGGGGCTTTCCTCTTCCCCGGCGAAGACGTCGACAAAAAGGTGGCCGTCCTCTCGGGAGGCGAACGCTCCCGCCTGGCCATGGTCCGCCTCCTCCTCGAACCCGTTAACCTGCTGGTCCTCGACGAGCCCACCAACCACCTCGACATGCGCTCAAAGGAACTCCTCAAAAAGGCCCTGGCCGCCTACGACGGCACCGTCCTGGTGGTCTCCCACGACCGCGAATTCCTCGACGGACTGGTGACCTGCGTGTACGAGTTCCGCCACCGGAAGGTCAAACAGCACCTGGGCGGAATCTATGACTTCCTCCGGAGGAAAAAAATGGAATCCCTGCGCGAACTCGAACTCCGCAAAAGCGGCGAATCTTCAGGTCCCGGGAGTGGGCCCGGCACCCCTGCCGGCGGTACCCTCTCTTCCGGCGGAATCCCCCCCGGCGAAAACGGTTCGGGTAATTCCTCCGGTAACAGGCAGTCCGAACTCCCGGGTAACGGTTCCGGCTCCTCCGGAATGAAAACAGGCCACCTCCAGGGTAACGGTTCCGGCTCCCCCGGAATCAAAACAGGCTACCTCCCGGGTAACGGTTCCGGCTTCCCCGGATACGCTCAGGGTGTCAGAAATTCAGGAAGTGGCTCCACCGGAACTTCCGGTGGGGGAGTGCCCCGGCAGGAACTCTCATTCAATGAGAGAAAAGAGGTCAACCGGGCCATCTCCCGCTGCGAGAAGAACATCGCTGCCATTGAAGAGAAAATCGCCCAACTGGAAGCAGACATCGCCGACATGGACAACCTGCTGGCCGACTCTTCCAGGATCACCTCCGAAGAGGTGTTCCTTAATTATGAGAAAATTAAACAACAGCTTGCCGATACCCTCACCCAATGGGAGGAAGAACATACGGAACTGGAAAAATGGCAATCCAAAAAGCAGTGGTGATGGGCGGAACCTTAGCGGATCGCTGAGCCGCCCAAATGGGGAACCCTTTGATATTGCTTTATAACAGAATGATTTGATATGGAACAGAGACGCACAAGCGACGACTTCATTTTCGGCACGCGCACGGTCATCGAGGCCATCCGCGCAGGGCGCACCATCGATAAGGTGCTGATCCGCAACGGCCTGAGCAACGAACTCTTCGGAGAGCTCTATCAGCTCATCAAAGAATTCGGGATTGCCTTCCAGTATGTTCCGCAGGAGAAAATGGACCGCATCACCCGGAAAAACCACCAGGGGGTGATCGCCATGATGGCGGCCGTTGACTTCTATCGCCTTGAGGATATTCTCCCGGAAATATGGGAGCGGGGTGCCACGCCACTGATCCTGATCCTGGACCAGGTCACCGATGTGCGTAATTTCGGGGCCATCGTCCGCTCGGCCGAATGCGCCGGCGTACACGCGGTGGTGATCCCTGAAAAGGGAGCCGCCAGGGTGGGGGATGACGCCATGAAAACCTCGGCGGGTGCCCTTAACCTCGTGCCGGTGTGCCGGACGGCCAGCCTGGCCACAGCTTGCGACTTCCTGCGCGAATCGGGAGTAAAAATCGTGGCCGCCACTGAAAAGGGAAATACCCTCTATACCCGTGCGGAAATGTCAGGACCACTGGCCATCATCATGGGCGCCGAAGATACCGGCATCTCCCCTGCACTGCTGCGTAAAGCCGATGAACTGGTCAGAATCCCCATCCTGGGACAAATCGGATCCCTCAATGTCTCCGTCGCCGCCTCCCTGATGGTCTATGAAGCCCTCCGCCAGCGCACCCCCTGACATCCATGATTCCAGATTTCGGATTCCCGACTCCAGACTTAAGATTTAAGATTCAAGACTTAAGACTTAAGACTCCCACATTCCAGACTCAAGACTCCCACATTCAAGATTCCAGATTCAAGATTCCAGACTCCAGATTCCAGATTCCCACATTCAAGACTCAAGATTCCCACATTCAAGACTCCAGATTCCAGATTCCCGACTCCAAACTCCCACATTCAAGATTCTAGACTCAAGATTCCAGACTCCCACATTCAAGACTCAAGACTTAAGACTTAAGATTGTTGTCACGGGTAGACCGGCAGCGTCCTCCGGAAAGTCTCTTCGAGTGAAATGATGGTTTCGGTACTGGAGATGCCCTGAATTTTCTGGATCTGGTCGCTCAGCAGGCTCTTGAGGTGTTCGTTGTCCTTGGCATACACCTTCACAAAGATCCCATACTGCCCGGTGGTGTAATGGCATTCCACCACCTCGGGGATCTCCCTCAGCCTCTCGGCCACATCGGCGTAGATTCCCCCCTTGTCAAGGAAAATGCCGATATAGGTGCAGGTGCGGTAGTCGATTTTTTTCGGGTTGACATAATAGCCCGAGCCGGTGATCACCTCCAGCTCAACCATCCGGTTCACCCGCTGGTGAACAGCAGCCCTCGAAATTCCGACCTCCCCGGCCACATCCTTGAAAGGAATACGGGCATTCTTGCTGATGATCTCCAGGATCTTCAGGTCAACCTCGTCAAGATGGTTTCTTAGTGTCATGGTCTGAGGATTTGGTTACTTCACCGGAACCTGCCGCTTGAACTCCTGCTCCAGTGAGATGAAGGTCTCCGTGCGGGAAATCCCTTCAATGGGTTGGATCTTCTCGTCAATCAGCTTTTTCAGGTGTTTGTTGGTCTTGGTCTGAACCTTCAGGAAAATGGCGTACTGCCCCGTAATGTAATGACATTCCACGATCTCGGGAATCTTCTCCAAATGCTCCACCACCTTGCGGTGTTCGGTGGCCTTCTCCAGGATCACCCCCATGTAGGCACAGGTGTTGTATCCCAGTTTCGTGGGATTGACCACAAACTCACTCCCCGATACCACCCCAATGTTGAGGAGCCGCTGCACCCGCTGGTGAATGGCCGCCCCGGAAACCCCGCACTCCCGCGCAACCTCCAGAAAGGGAATCCGCGCATTCCGGGTTATCAGCTTCAGTATCTTCTCATCCAGAGCATCTATTTCGGGTACCGATTCGATCAAATCATCGCTTTGCATGCTATTCTGCAATTAGTAGGTTAAACTTTCAGATTAATTTGCAAATTTAATGAAATACTCTATTTTATAAGCGTGAATGCTGAAAAACATAGCATTTCTTATAATCTGAAAGAGCCTGTGCCCGGCCGGGCAGATCCGCCGGGCAAGTCTGCCGGTGGCGGCCCCGCAGGATCTACAAAACCCCATGCGGCCTGCTGCGTCTGCTGGAAGGCTGTACGCATGTCATTGCCGGCGGGCGACTGGAAGATCTTCAGCCCGAACTCGGGTATCACGGCAAAGATCTGGTCGAAAATGTCGTTCTGCAACGCCTCATATCTGGCCCACTCCTTCTCCTTGCTGAAAGCGTAGATCTCCATGGGCAACCCCTTCTCCGTGGGCTGCAGCTGCCTGATGATAAAGGTCATACTGGCGTTGATGCGCGGATTGTGTTTCAGGTGAAGCTCCAGATATTTCCGGAATACCCCGATGTTGGTCTGCCTCCGGCCCGTCAGCACATCCTCCTCGCTGATGTTCTTCTTTTTGTTGTATTTCTCGATTTCCTGCTGCATGTTGGTCACATAATCCCTGATGACTTCGAACTTCTTGAAATGCTCAAGCATTTCCGGGGTACAGAAACGGATCGAATACATGTCGATGAAGATCGAACGCTTGATACGTCGCCCCTGCGACTCCTCCATCCCTTTCCAGTTGATGAACGACTCCGACACCAGCGAGTAGGTGGGGATGGTGGTGATCGTGCGGTCCCAGTTCTGCACCTTGACGGTGGTCAGCGTGATGTCTGCCACGGTGCCGTCGGCACGGTGCGAGGGCATGTCAATCCAGTCCCCGATTTTTACCATCTCATTGGCCGACAACTGGATGGAGGCCACAAACCCCAGGATCGTATCCTTGAAAACCAGCATCAGCACCGCCGCCAACGCTCCCAGTCCGGCTATCAGCACCGTGGGATCCTTGCCGATAAGAATGGCAATGGCCACAATGGCTGCCAGGAAGTAAACCATAATCTGCACCAGCTGGATGTACCCCTTGATGGGCCGGTGTATGCTGTAGGGCGTGGTCTGATATATGGCATTGGCCGCATTCAGGGCCGTGGTGATGATGTATACGAAGGTGAATACGAAATAAAGCCGCGCCAGCTTCATCAGAAAGGGCCCCAGCGAGAAGTAGTAGTCGGCCGACAGCTGCGCAGCCAGGGCAGGCTCCAGCTCCGACAGGGGACGCTCCAGTTCCGGCGTGGCAAAATAACAGCTGCTGGTGATGATGAACAGCGGCACCAGATGCGATATGCCGTTGAATACCTTGTTCCTGGCCAGAATATCATCCCACTCGGTGCGCGTCCGCGAAACCAGCCGCATCACCCAGTGGCTCATGATGTATTTCGTAACCACATGCGCTACCTTGGCCAGCAACAATATGCCCACGATCACCGCCAACGCCGTCAGCGGCTTGGCCACAGGCTCCAGAAAGGGCACCTTCCGGAGCAATCCCAAGAGCAATATGTAGAGTTCCTGTATCATAATTATCGGGTTATGACTATTTTTACCTGCAAAATTAATCAAATGAACCGTATTTTCCCGCTTTTTGGCCTGCTGATCCTCCTTTTCAGCGGCTTCTCCTCCCCGGCCGGCGAAGCGTATGACCTCTGGTTCACGGGGGAACAACTGCGATACGATTTCATTCTGGCCGGAAATCACCGGGAGATGAAAGTCTATCCCATGCAGATGATCCGCGAACCCTTGTGGGCAGGCCCCAGGACCCACCTCACCGATGAATCCGGTTTGGGAACCTACCGCTACCTGGTCTCAGATCCCGCCTCCGGAAAGGTGCTCTTCAGCAGGGGCTTCTGCACCCTTTTCCAGGAGTGGCAGTCCACCGCCGAAGCACGTACCCTCGACAGGGCATACTACCACGCCGTCTTCTTTCCCTTTCCGAAGCAAAAGGTGAAGCTGGCCTTCGAATACCGCAACTACGACGGGGTTTTCATTCCGGTCTTCGAAACGGAAATCGACCCCGGAAACTATTTCATCCACGGAAATATGGCCGTCACCTCTGGAACGGAACCGGCTCTCCCCGCTACGCCGGTGCCGGCTGAATCTCCCTCCGCCCGGGAGCCGGCTGAGACTCCCGCCGCGCAGGTGCCCGCCGAAAAACCGGCGGTTTTCCCCGACCGGCAGGAGATCCTTTCCCATGGCGACCCTGCCACCCATGTCGACCTCCTTTTCCTGGCCGAAGGATATACCCCGCAGGAAAGAGACAAATTCTTCGCCGACGCCCGGCGCATGAGCGAGGCCATCTTCGCCGTGGAACCCTACTCCTCGGAAAAGGAGAAATTCAACGTCCATGCTGTGTTTGCAGCCTCCCGGGAAAGCGGCACCGACGTGCCCGGAGAACATATCTACCGCCAGACGGCCTTCAACGCCACCTTTTACACCTTTGACGTGGACCGCTACCTGACAACCAGCGACATGCGCTCCATCTACGACGCCACGGCAGGCGTGCCCGGCGACCACATCATCGTCCTGGTCAACACCACCCGCTACGGCGGGGGAGGATTCTACAACTTCCTCACGGTCTGCACCACCGACCACCCCCTTACCCCCAAGGTGCTGGTGCACGAACTGGGACACGGACTGGCCGGACTGGGAGACGAGTATTACAACTCGGAGGTAGCCTACGAAAACTACTATAACCCGGCCATCGAACCGTGGGAACCCAATATCAGCACCCTGGTCGATTTTGACTCCAAGTGGAAACACATGGTCGGTGCCTCCACACCGATGCCCACCCCGAGGGAACCCCAATACGCCCAGGTTGTGGGTGCCTTCGAAGGAGGCGGATACATGGCCAAAGGAATGTTCAGCCCCATGCAGGACTGCCTCATGAAAAGCAATACCCTCCACACCTTCTGCCCGGTTTGCCGGGAAGCCATCCGCAAGGCCATCCGTTTCTATTCCGGAGAATAAAGGCCTGCAAAAAATAGGATTCCCCGCGTGAATACCGCTTCATTCGCAGTTCCACGCGGGGAATCTCTTTTGGGCTACCGGCGTTTCTGACTGAAACCGCCTGCAGCTTTCATCCGGAATTACAACTTCAGGGTAATCCCCACTTTACCGCCTCCAAAGGCGTTGCCCCCGCCAAACTCCAGGTTGACCCCGAAATTATCCGAGAAATAGTACCTCCCGCCAATCTGACCTCCCAGACCCAGTCCGGAAGAATGACTCCCCACATAGTCATTGGGGGAACTCCAGACGTAAAATCCAAGGTTGAGACCCGCATAGAAATCCCACGGCGAAGGTATATTCAGTACCCTGTTGAAATGATAGTTGCCGTTTCCTGAAATCCCGATAATGGAGTGCTTCCATTTCGTGCCTCCGATCTTGTCACTGTATGACCGATACGACAATTCCCCACCTACGGTGATGTCCTGATGAACACCATAATCCAGACCGATGTAAACCGGTAATCCCCAAGAGGATAAACCCAGGCCTGCATTCAACTGGGATTCTCCGACGCCGATGGGACTCTGTGCCCGGGCTACCGTAAAGGCTGCAAGCAGAATAAAGGTAAAAAACAGTTTTTTCATAGCTGTGAGAATTTAAAATATGAACTTGTTCGAACAAATATACATAAAAATACCTTATTAGTTGTTATAACGTCGGCCGATTTCTTTGGCTGGGGTGGTGACCCAGGTTTACCGCATCCCCCACACATAGCGGATGGAAAGGGCCAATTCGTCGGGCCAGAACATCTTTCCGCCGCTGAAATTGATGTCGGGTTTCCAGTCCAGGCTCACGTTGAAGGGGAAATTGCTGAAGTTATACTCGATCCCCAAAATTCCGTCCAGTCCGACCACCGTGTAATTCTTGTCGGGATTGGAATAGAATTTCCGGCCCGTCTCACCCGGGAAGGAGCCGTAATGGGCCCCCGCCCCGTAATAATAGTGCAATCCGTTGACCAGAAGGCCGCTGGCGTGAAACTGATACAGTCCGGTGACATGAAATCCTCCCCACCTCGACAAAAGCAGGACTTCCCCGGCCTGGTCAGGCGTGAAAAAATGCTTGGCCGTCACCCCAAAGGAGGGACCTCCCCGGAAGCCAATCCCCGTCCTGTAATCCTGCGCATCGGCGGTTGCCACCACCCATAACGCCAGTACCATGACCAATAATAGCTTCTTCATTTTCGTATAATTTAACTAACTAAATGCTTGAAAAGATCTATTTTAAATCTCTGTACCTTTGAACAATATCCTGGTAGTATTCGATCCTTCTGTCGCGGAGGAACGGCCACCAGCGCCGTACATTCTCACTCCTCTGGAGGTCAATTTCCGCCACCAGGGTTTCTTCTTTTTCCGCCGAAGCCTCCAGGAGCATCTCTCCCTGCGGACCGCATACAAAACTGTGTCCCCAGAAGGTGATCCCATTGGTTTGTCCCGATGGGTCGGCTTCATGGCCGGTGCGGTTAACGGTGACCACGTGAAGTCCGTTGGCCACGGCATGACCCCGCTGAACGGTTCTCCAGGCGTCGAGCTGGCGCGCCTTCTCCTCCGGGGTGTCGCTGCTCTCCCAACCGATGGCGGTGGGGTAGATGAGCAGCTCGGCACCCGCCAGGGCCATCAGCCGCGCCGCCTCGGGGTACCACTGGTCCCAGCAGACCAGCACCCCCAGCTTGCCCACCGACGTGGAAATGGGCTCAAATCCCAGATCCCCGGGTGTGAAATAAAACTTCTCGTAATAGGCCGGGTCGTCGGGAATGTGCATCTTCCGGTATTTGCCGGCCATCGTGCCGTCGCTGTCAAAAACCACCGCCGTATTGTGGTACAGGCCCGGTGCCCGCCGCTCAAAGAGCGAGGTGACCAGGACCACCCCCGCACGGCGCGCAAGTTCTCCGTAAAAAAGGGTCGACGGCCCCGGAATCGGCTCCGCCAGATCAAACTGATCCACCGATTCGGTCTGACAGAAATACAAGGAGTTGTGCAGCTCGGGCAACACCACCAGTTGCGCCCCCTCACGGGCCAACCCCAGGATCTTCTCCTCCAGCCGCTCCATGTTCTCTTCCACTCCGGAACCGTTCCGCTGCTGGACAATCCCTATGGTCAATCTTTTATTGCTCATCTCAAAAATCCTTTGGGGATTTGCATGGTAATACAATGCAAAGAGCCGTTTTGTTCAATTAACGGTAAACAATCCACTCCTGTTATCTCGCGGCCAGGGAAAATTTCACGGAACACGCACAGGGCTTTTTCATCGGTCGGGCGGCCGTACAGGGGCACCAGCACCGCCCCGTTCACGAGGAGAAAATTGGCGTAGGTGGCTGACATCCTGCGTCCTTCGCTGCTGTACACAGGGTCGGACATGGGCAGGGCCACCAGCCGGTAGGGCGCACCCCCCGCCGTCCTGAACTGCCTTAACTCCTCCTCCATCTTTTGCAGATCTGCATAGTGGACATCGGCAGGGTCGTCACACTTCACGTAACAAATGGTCGTCTCGTCACAAAACCGCGCCAGCGTGTCAATATGACTGTCGGTATCGTCACCCTCCAGATATCCGTGGTGCAGCCACAACACCCGCTCTGCCCCCAGCATCCGGGTGAGCCTCTCTTCAATTCCCCGCTGGTCAAGATGATGGTTCCGGTTGGGATTGAGGAGGCATTCGGCGGTGGTCAGGATGGTTCCCCGCCCGTCGCTCTCAATGCTTCCTCCTTCCAGGACAAACTCGGGATACCCCCGGTATTCGGCCTCTTCACTGAAAGCCCCCAGCCTGTAAAGGCTCGCGTTGATCATGTTGTCGAGTCCGGCATGGAACTTATTCCCCCAGCCATTGAAGGTGAAGTCGTTGACCACCCTTTTCCCCTCCCTGAGGGTGGCAATCGGACCGTGGTCGCGCGCCCATGTGTCGTTCGAGGGAACCTCATAAAAGCGGATCCCCGCACGCTCCTCCGCGGTGAAATGGCGCTCCGTGGCCTCACGGCTCCGGCAGACCACCAGCAAAGACTCCCGCTTTAATATCTCCCGCGCTATCGCCACATAACACTTCTCCACCTCCCCGAGCATCCCTGCCCAATCCGTCCCCTCATGCGGCCAGGTCAGCATCACCGCCTCCTGTTCCTCCCACTCGGCCGGCATCCTTACGCCTTGAAACGCTGAACGTTGTTGTTCCATAATTGAATATCCTATTAATCTTAAGTCTTAAGTCTTGAATCTTAAATAATAATATGTAATAGATTGAAAGTCGCATGGTGCTCCGACCACAAAAGGACATGAATAGTTGCTCCATGCGACTTCCATGGGCGTGAAGCACTTAAACCAGCTTCACTTCGATATATAACTGAAGAGCAAGTCATTAACTAATAATCATACTAATGAAATATCCATGCATCATTTTTCCACCAACCGCGATGAAATTGCGAAGCAATTCTTTGCCGCAGCTGAAAAAAAACAATATCGGCAAAAATAACCACATGGGTATTACATGTGTTTCACAGAATGTACCATTGCATCTTAATATTTTAAACAGATGAAGATAAGTTTATTGCCGGAAGACATAGGCGATGATGTTGGCGCCCATCCTGAGGGCTTTCAGGCGTGCTTCCTCAGGGTCCTTGTGGACGTCGGGATCCTCCCATCCATCACCCAGGTCGCTTTCGAAGGTGTAGAGGCAGATCAGCCTGTTGCCTTCAAACAACCCGAAGGCTTGCGGCCGCTTGTTGTCATGTTCATGGATCTTGGGCAGCCCGTCGGGAAAGGTGAACTTCTGGCTGAAAAGCGGGTGGGAGGGGGGCAGCTCCTGAAAATCCTTCTCCGGGAACACCTTTTTCATCTCCCTGCGGATGTAGCTGTCCAGTCCGTAGTTGTCGTCGATGTGCAGAAATCCTCCCGCCTCGAGGTACATCCGGAGGTTACGTGCGTCGCTGTCGGAGAAAACCACATTGCCATGCCCCGTCAGATGCACAAAGGGATAGTTGAAGATCTCGGCACTGCCCACCTCCACGGTAGCATATTCGGGGTGTATGGAAGAGCCCAGTTCCCGGTTGCAGAAGGCAATCAGGTTGGTCAGCGCCGTGGGGTCCCCGTACCAGTCCCCGCCACCCCCGTACTTCAACAGTGCCAGCTTTACCGACGTCGACTGTCCGCGCGCTCCCGGTCCGCCCACCCCCAGGGCAAACATCACCACTAAAAAGACCACTATCCTATTCCGCATAGACGGCTAAATTACGATTCCCACACGATCTGTTCCCACCCATGTCCCTCTATTTCTCACAGCATATATTTCACACGGCACTAATTCCACACGGCACATTATCCAGATAGTACTTCATGCACACGGCACAAATCCCTCATGGCACATATTTCACACTCCACATCCTTCCATTTATTCATTGACCAGGGCCACGGTATGGCAGGCCACCAGGGCGGCTGTTTCGGTGCGCAGGCGCGACCTGCCCAGCGACACCTCCCTGAATCCTGCGGCCAGGGCCATCTCCACCTCCTCATGCGAGAAATCGCCTTCCGGACCGATGAGCACCAGCACCTTGTCGCCCCGGGTCACCAGCTCCTTCAGATGAGGCTTTTCGCCCGGGTAACAGTGGGCAATGAACTTCCCGCCCTCAAAGGGCTCCTCCAGCAGCTTTTCAAAGGGAGTATCGCCCGCGATCTCCGGAAGCCGCGCTTTCAGCGACTGCTTCATCGCGGCCACGGCCACCTTTTCCAGCCGTCCGGGGTTGGTCTGCCGCCGCTCACTGTGCCTGCAGATCAGCGGCGTAAAAGCATCCAGCCCGATCTCGGTGGCCTTCTCCAGAAACCAGTCGGTGCGCTCTCCGTTCTTGGTGGGCGCCATGGCCACATGCAACCCGTAGGGGCGCCGCCCATGGTCCCGCACCAGCCGGTCCAGCACCACACGGCAATGCTTCGGATGAACCCCCGCAATCTCCCCTTCATACCAGCCTCCACGACCATCCACCACCACCACGCGATCTCCCTCCCTGAGCCGCAATACCTTCACCGCATGCAGCGACTCCTCAGGGCCTAGCGTCACCTCCAGCTGCACCGCTTCAGCCACTTCACCCGGTTCTGCTTCCGGAGAACCCTTTTTTTTCTCCTCCGGAATCTCCTCTTTTCCACCGGAAAAAAGCCCCGTCTCCTTTCGTCCGCCTGATCCCGTGTTCCCGGCTGGCCTCCCCTGATCCGCACTCCCGCGCCCGTCCATTCCGGGCAGATAAAAGAGATTCACCGCGGCAACGATTTGGGGTTCACCTGCATCACCAGGGTTCCGGTCCGCGCTTCAAGCTGCGCCCAGCGCTCAATGGGCAAATCTATGACCACCGCCGAACAGGTCGGCAGTTCGCCCGAAAAAGACCGGCAGATGTTCCAGGCGTAATTCTCAAAATTCGGATTGTGCCCGAACACATAAACCACATCCTCCTCATCGGGGGTGGTCCGGAGCAGCTTCAGAAAATCACCTGTCGTATACCCGTGGTACAGATCATGCTCCTTCCTGATTTTCTTCAGCGGATAACTGAAGGTGCCGGCGAAAATCTCCGCCGTTTGCAGGGCCCTGACGGCCGGACTCGAAATGATCAGCCGCGGAACAATCCCTTGCTCCCGGAGGTGTATACTCACCTTCACCGCATCTTCCAGTCCGCGCGGCGTCAGCTCCCGGCTGAAATCATTCTCATAATCGTACTGAACAGCCTTGGCGTGCCTGACAAGTACCAGTTGCTTCATGGTCTCTGAATTGTGTCGTTTAAATGTATTGCGAAATTAACTTATTTTGTCCTCTTTACCTTAAATATCCATGCTCCATTACGGCGTATTCATGTAAACGCCTCCAGTTGCTTTGATAATGAAACACATCGGCCTGCTTTCTGACACCCACGGCGACCTTCCGGAAGGCCTTTTTGCCTTTTTCGGGAAATGCGATGAAATCTGGCATGCCGGCGACATCGGGGACCTGGCCACCGCTGAACGCCTGGAAGCCTTTAAACCCCTCCGGGCGGTCTTCGGGAACATCGACGGTCAGGAGATCAGGGTGCGCTATCCCCGGCATCAGCGCTTCCTGTGCGAAGAGCGCGACGTCTGGATCACCCACATCGGGGGCTACCCCGGCCATTACGACCCGCAGGTACGTGCAGAACTCCACACCCGCCCCCCGCATCTCTTTATCTGTGGCCACTCCCATATCCTGAAGGTGATCTACGACAAGAAACTGGAACTCCTCCACCTCAACCCGGGAGCCGCCGGCAGCAAAGGGTTCCACAAGGTGCGCACCGCCCTGCGCTTCACCATCGACGGCCACGATATCCGCGACATGGAAATCTGGCAGAGCGAACGCAACCCCGCCAACCCCTCCTGGTGATCCCCGCCTGGGTACCCCGTTCTGTTTACGCCCTTCCTGTCAGCTCCTGTCCTGTCAGCTCCTGTCCTGGGTGCCCTTTCCTGACTTGCCCCTTCACAGTGTGCCTCTTCCTTGTGCCTCTTCCCTGACTATTTCTTTTCCCGGTCCGATCCCTTACTCACAGCCCCTTCCCGTGTACCCCCTTTCTGTTTGCGCCCTTACTGGATGCGCACTTTCTGTTTACGCCCTTCCTGTCAGCTCCTGTCCTTTGTGCCCCTTCCTGACTTACCTCTTCACGGTGTGCCTCTTCCTTGTGTGCCCTTTCCTGACTTACCCCCTTCACAGTATGCCTCTTCCATGACTGATTCCATTCCCGGACTGATCCCTTATTCACAGCCCTTAACCGTGTGCCTCTCTTTGGTTGTGGCCTTACTGGTTGCGGCCTTCCTGTCAGCTCCTGTCCTGTGTGCCCCATCCTGACTTACCCCCTTCACAATGTGCCTCTTCCCTGGGTGCCCTTTCCTGACTTACCCCTTCACAGTGTGCCTCTTCCCGGGTGCCTTCCCTGGCTTTTCCAACCCCTATTGGCTACAGGGTCACCTATGGCGGCCGGACTGGCTTTCTGGGAAGTAATGAGTTATCGTCCTCCCCGGAGGATATTCCATCGATATGTTATATTTTTACCCCGGAAACGACCAGTATAAATACATTTTTCTGCCCGATGACGAAAAACCGCCTTTGTTTGCCGATGGCCACCCATCCGGTGCCCACCCATCCGGTGCCCGACCGGCTTGTTGCCGCCCAAAGGATGACCACCCAAAGGATGACCACCCAAAGAATGATCGTCCAAAGGATAACCATACCTCCGGTTGCCTTGCTGCTCACCCTGCTGCTGCTATGGCCGGCCACCCGCACCTTTGCCCAGTCCGCCCCGAAATTCATGTACCAGGATCCGAACCTCCCCGTGGAACAGCGGGTCGACCTGCTGGTATCGGAGATGACCCTGGAGGAGAAAATCAGCCAGATGCTCCACACGGCGCCAGCTATTCCCCGTCTGGGCGTGCCGGCCTATAACTGGTGGAACGAAGCCCTCCATGGGGTGGCCCGCGCAGGCTATGCCACCGTCTTCCCCCAGTCGATCACCATCGCCGGCTCCTGGGACCGTGACCTGATGTTCCGGGTGGCCACGGCCATCTCCGACGAGGCACGCGCCAAACACCACGAGATGCTCCGCCGCAACAAACGGGGTATCTACCAGGGACTCACCTTCTGGTCCCCCAACATTAACATCTTCCGCGACCCCCGATGGGGCAGGGGACATGAAACCTATGGCGAGGATCCTTACCTCACCGGGGAGATGGGACTTCAGTTCGTCAAAGGCCTCCAGGGTGACGATCCCGTATACCTCAAGTCTGTGGCCACGGCCAAGCACTATGCCGTCCACTCGGGTCCCGAGCCCATCCGCCATGAATTCAACGCCCGCATCGGCGACCGCGACCTCTTTGAGACCTACTTGCCGGCCTTCCGGAAGCTCGTCATGGAGGGCAATGTCTGGTCGGTGATGTGCGCCTACAACCAGCTTCGCGACCACCCCGCCTGCGCCAATCCCTATCTCTACAATATCCTCCGGAAGGAGTGGGGCTTCGAGGGCTATATCGTCTCAGACTGCTGGGCCATCAGCGACTTCTATACCTTCCAGAACTATTCCAAAGATGCGGCCGAAGCCTCTGCAGTGGCCGTGAAAACGGGTACCGATGTCAATTGTGGCGTCTCCTTCTCAGTACTGGGAGAAGCGGTGAAGCGGGGACTGATCGCCGAAAGTGCCATCGATACGGCCGTACGCAGGCTGTTCACGGCCCGCTTCCGCCTGGGCATGTTCGACCCTGAAGAAAAGGTGGCCTGGGCACAGATTCCCTTTGCGGCCAACGCCTCCGACAAACACAACACCCTGGCCCGGGAGGCAGCCCTTAAGAGCATTGTCCTCCTGAAAAACGAAAACAGCATTCTCCCGCTTTCCCGCGATGTCAAAACCATCGCCGTCCTGGGTCCCAATGCCGACAATGTGGATGCCCTTCTCGGAAACTACAACGGCATTCCCAAGGCGCCGGTGACCATTCTGGCTGGCCTCCGGAACCGCCTTGAACCCCGCGTGAAAATCCTCTACGCCCCGGGAAGCCACCTGGCCGACGGCATCCATAACCTGGAGCCCATCCCTTCCTGTTATCTGATGACGTCCGACGGCAAACAGGGCGTCACTGGCGAATATTTTCCCAACGCCCGCCTCGAAGGAAAACCGGCATTCATCCGCACCGACGACCGCATCGATTTTTACTGGGAATCGGGATCCCCGGCGCCGGAACTTCCCGACGACGACTTCAGCATCCGCTGGACCGGCTACATGGCCCCCCCGGTGACAGGCACCTACCACCTGGCAAGCTGGGGCATGCCCGGACTGGAGGTGTGGCTCGAAGGGGAGAAACTCTTCGTCCATAACTCTGACCACCACGGCTACCACCTTGAAAAGCCGGTCCGCCTCGAAGCCGGAAAGAAATATAAGTTCGTCTATGAGTACAAAAACTGGCATGGCGATGGCGATGCACGGCTTCTGTGGGCGATGCCCGACGACCGGTTGCAGCAGAATGCCGTGGAGCTGGCCCGACAGGCCGACCTCACTGTGCTGGTGCTCGGATTGTCACCCCGCCTCGAAGGGGAGGAAATGCCCGTGAAAGTCGATGGTTTTGACGGGGGTGACCGCACCCATCTCAACCTCCCGGAAACCCAGGAAGCCCTCCTTAAAGCCGTGTCCGCCACCGGCAAACCGGTGGTGGTGGTCCTACTCAACGGAAGCGCCCTCTCAGCTAACCTGGCCGCCGAAACCGCCGACGCCATCCTCACCGCCGGGTACCCCGGACAACAGGGCGGGAACGCCGTGGCCGACGTTCTGCTCGGCGACTACAACCCCGCCGGAAGACTCCCCGTCACCTGGTACAAGTCGGTAGACCAGCTCCCGCCCTTCGAAAACTACGATATGGCCGGCCGCACCTACCGCTATTTCACCGGAGAACCCCTCTGGCCCTTCGGTTTCGGACTCAGCTATACCACCTTTGCCTACAGCGATCTGAAGGTGCCGGAAAAGCTGGTCGCAGGTGAACCACTGACCTTGTCGGTGAAGGTGACCAACACCGGCAAGGTGGCGGGCGAAGAGGTGGTCCAGCTCTACCTCTCCGACGAGAAGGCTTCCACACCGCGGCCTGTCCGCCAGTTGGAAGGATTTGAGCGGATTTCCCTGAAAGCCGGCGAATCAAGGGTGGTCTCCTTCACACTGGAACCCCGGCAGCTCTCCCTGATCAACAACAAGGATCAGCGGGTCATTGAGCCAGGATGGTTTATGGTGGCCGTGGGCGGCAAACAGCCGGGATTCACCGGCCATGCCGACGCCTCCTCTACCCAGGTCCTCACCACCCGCTTCCGTGTGACCGGCAAGGATTTCCCCATCCCCACCCGATAAGCCTTAAGGCCTTCGCTGCTCTTTGGTCAGGTCTAATGACTTTCGCGATGTGCAGTATTGATAAAGACGGAGTCTATACCCCAACGAAAGTAATTTAAGTACTTAAAGCAGACCATGATTACTATTTTTATATAGTATATCATCGGGGTTAAAAGAATTGGCCGGGATATCCGAAACACCATTGAATCTGGTAAGCATAATCTCTTTCTTAGCAATGCAAGCTTATGGGAAATCCCAATCAAGGTAAGTATAGGTAAACTTAAGCTAACAGGCTCCAACAAAAAGTATGGAGATAATTACTGATGACCTGAATGTGAAAAAATATTTAACATGATGAAATTCATGCATCAGTAATAAAAAGAAAGGCTGCCCAACTGGGCAGCCTTTACCTTTGAGATAAAATTGTGCTAAATATACCTGAAATACTATTTGTGGGCGATCGGGTCAGGATTGCCGTCAGGATCCCCTGAAACGTTACCACTGGTCTTCACCGTTCCCCATAAAAGCAATCCGCAGACATGCGGGGCTGCCATGGAGGTGCCGCTCATTGTTGCATAAGCACCGCCCTTGTAAGTGGAATAAATGCTGGAGCCTGGTGCGCAGTAGTCCACAGGAGGATTTCCATAGTTGGAGAAATAAGACCAGACATCACCCGTGGCCATGGAAGAGACAGTGTAAAGATTGGTCCCGTTGGCACGTGCGGGAGAGTGGTTGTTGGCATTGTCCGATTCATTGCCGGCAGCCAGGGCAACCTTAATCCCTGCAGCTCCTAAATTCTTTACAGCGTCATCAATAGGTGTATAAACGCCGCCACCCAAACTCATATTGGCTACGTCTCCTGAAGAGGCTTTCGTTCTGACATAATCCACCCCTGCAATGATCACGGAGTAGGCTCCCGATCCTCTGCGGTCAAGCACCTTGACAGGTACGACCTGTGCTCCTGCAGCCACACCTACTACACCTACGGTGTTGTTCTTCGCGGCCACAATGCCGGCACAGTGGGTGCCATGGCCATTGTCGTCATCGGCAACAGCATCCTTGTTGATGAAATCGTAGTCCAGCGAGGTGTTGACATACAGGTCGGGATGGTCCAGATCCACGCCGGTGTCTATGATCCAGGCCTTGGCTGAACCTGAATAGGTGGCACCGCCACCTACCCGGGTAATTCCCCAGGGAATGGTTTGTCCGGAAGGTGCGGGTTTGGCAGGTTTTCCCTGCGCTTTGGGCAGGTCGACCGTGATCCACATGTCGGGATAAACGCCTTTTACCCCAGGGGCCTGAGATACTTTCATCGCTTCGGTGTTGGTCATCTCTACGGCAATCCCCCGCAGGGCACTGCTGTACACAAAATCGGGCTCCCGCATGGGCATCTCCATCAGCGTGAAAACATCACGCGTGGTCTGCAACACCGCCTCCGGGCCCACCATTCCACCTACTGAAGCGGATTTCAGCAACCCTTCGTCCTTAAACAACACAATGAACTTTCCCTCGATCATCTGGGAGGAATAGTTCACCACATCAGAAGTCTGCTCCTCCATCTGGGGAATTTCCTCCTTCTGACAGGAAAACAAAAACAAACCGGCCAGCGCAACGGCCGCAAACAAGAATTTTTTCATTGCAAGGTAGTTTTAGTAAAGTATAAATAGTTAGGACAGGCGGTCACGTTTTTCCGCCGGGTTAAATGTATGAAAAAATTAATATATGCAAGCAAATGGTCCTAAAAAGTGACAATGCGTCACCGATTTTTAGGTAAGCGTAATAAATACTCGTTTATTTTCGTCCAGACTTTACTTATTGTTAAGTATACATTATGGACTTTTGTCCGGCTACTTGTGAGGAATGCCAGGTTCAACTCCGGTGTAATCTGGTGATTTTTCGGATAAGAGGAATAAACTTCCGATTCCAATATTCAAGACTCAAGATTCCCGACTCCCGATTCCCGCATTCAAGATTCCAGATTCCCGATTCCAATATTCCAGACTCGAGATTCCAACATTCAAGACTCAAGATTCCAGATTCCCGATTCCCGACTCCCGATTCCCGACTGTTATCTGCCGATCCTGTAGGAAAGCTTCACCAAAAAGATGTTTCCCGGGCGGGTGCCGAAGAGGCGGTCGAGGTCGTGCCCCAGGTCGAAATTGCCGTTGGTGGTCCGTGAGTGGCGGTTCTGGGACCATACCAGGTAAAGGGTGGACCCCGGGTTATATTCCCATCTCAGCACCATGTTGGAGAGGAATTCCCGCACGTTGAAGTTGGGATCCTTGAAAGAATAGCTGTACTGGAGGGCGTCCTCCCTGACATGGTATTGGCTGGTGCCGGAGTCGTAATCGATTTCCCCGCCCGCAAATTCCTGGAACCGGTCGCGGTAATCCTCTGCGCGCGGGTTGGTGATCCGCTTGAAGGCATCGTATTTTGCAGAAGAGATAAAGGGTTGACCCCAGTATTGCAGCGACAGGTCGGGGGTGAGGTTCAGGTTGATGCGGAAGGAGGCGCTGACGGTATTCTGGCGGATGGTGCCGAAAAGGTACCGGTTGGCCTGGCTGAACTCCCGTGTGGTCACATACATCAGTTCACAGCGGTCGTAGTGGTATTCGGGACTCACCTCGATCTGCAGGGCGTTGAGGGGTTTCCAGTTGATTTCCAGCTCACCTCCAGAATAGAGGGAATACGCTTTTTCGAAGCTGTGGTCGATATAGCCTTCGAGCTCGAAGGCGAGTTTTTTCTGTTCGTTGGTGGAAATGCTGAGAAAGGTATTCCAGCTTCCGGGGTATTTCATGGCGGGGCCTCCGCGCAGGTCGATGGTGGTGAGGGCCGGAAGGCTGAGGTTGAAGCCGCTGGCCAGGGACCAGTAGTTGGTCAGGGTGGTGTTCATGTTGACATTTCCGCCTGCGGCAAGGAGATCCCTCCCGAAATTCCACTGGGTCCATTCGTTGAGGTTGACATTGATCTGCCTGAAGAAAGAGACCGGCTTGAAGGTGCGGTACCCGATCCAGAGGAGCTGGAAGACCCTGTCGGCTTCACGCAGGTAACCCACGTCGTTGAGTTCCAGTCCGGGGCTTTTCCAGGTGATGGCGGTGGCGAATTTGAGGTTGCCGCCATATTCTCCGAGGGCGATCTTGCCCCCATGTCCCGAGAGGGAGGTCCGCAGGGTGTCCACCTCGACGTAGTCGGCATCGGGGCGCTGAAACATACGGGTCCATGCCTTCTGGGTGCGGGTGATGGCCTCCCGGCTGCCATTCACGCGGCTGCCATAAAGGCTCAGGTCAAACTCCCAGTTTTTATCGTTCCATTTGTGTACGAAGTCCACTCCCCCGGTATAGGCCGATTTGTGAAGAAAGGAGAGTTGGGTGTCCTCCAGATGGCGGTTGACGGCGGTGACCATGCCCCCCAGCATGGTGTTTCCTTCGTGAAAGTCTTTCTGGATGCGGGTCACGGCGTAGTTGGTGAAGGGTTCCACGGCTACCCGGTCGCTGGCGGTGCCGGTGCGGATTTCCGCGAACTCATGGGCGGTCATGGTCTCCAGGAGTCCTACCGACCATCCTTTGGCGGTCTTGCCGGTAAGCTTGGCTGCCCCCAGGATCCGCGTGAACTCAGGCACCGAGGCATAGCTTCCTTCCTGAATGGTAGGGGAATAGGCCGGATTACGGCCGATACGGCGTGAATAAAACATCCCCTCGTCAGCCAGATCCCCGTCCCCGAAATTGAGCCCGTAATGCAGAATATTCTTTCCCTCGATGAAAAACGGCCTGCGCTCCTCAAAAAAAGTCTCGTGGGTACTCAGGTTGACCTGGGAAGGGTCGGCTTCCACCTGTCCGAAGTCGGGGTTGATGGTCACATCGAGGGTGAGGTAATTGGTGACTCCCAGCTTCGCATCGAGACCGGCATCGAGGGTTTCATGGTGTCCTTTTGCCCGGAAGGGATTGGCGGCTTCCCGCGCAAAGCGCTCGGTGCTGGCCACCACATACGGCATGATGTCGACAATTTTCCGGGATTCGATATTTTGTAATCCCTTCAGACGCCCGAACTGGGAGACAAACGCATTCTGTTTCCGCGACATGGGTTGCCATACCGAAAACTCCTCCTTTCTGAAAAGGAAACGCATGGCCTGAAATCCCCATTCCTGTTCTGTGCTGCCACTCCCGCGGAAGCGGAGCTGGGTCAGGGGAATGCGCATTTCCAGGCTCCAGCCCAGGGAGTCGTTGGTCACTTCGGCCCACCAGATGGGGTTCCATGTGGGATCTTCATTATTGCCGTCGTTGCTTACGATGAAGTCGTATTTGACCCCGGCAGCGGTGACGGCAAAGGCGAAGGCGGTGCGCTTGTCATCAAATGAGTCAAATTCGATGCCCGCGATATCGCCGTCGACGATGTCCCTGCGGGTGAGCCGCCGTACGATGCTGTCGGGAGCGGTGTCCCACATTTTCATGCCCACGTATACATTGTAGGTGTCGTAGAGGATGGCAAATTCGGTCTTTTGTGATGGAACCGCCCCCTCCACCGGCTCATGGCCCACAAAACGGTTTTCCCAATCCGCTGACTGCCATGCCTGGTCGTCGAGGCGGCCATCGATTTCAGGCGATTTACCCTCGATTTTCACGGTGGTGTAGCTTCGGGTTTCATAATCCTGGGCACTGGCGGGCAAGACGGGGAAAAGAAGCAACCAGAACAGAACAGCAGCGACAAGGAAACGGGCTCTAACCATGAAGTGCCTTACGGCAGCGCTCCCTGTATAAACGGCAGCGGCGCTCCATGTGTAAATGGCAGCAACGATACTTGCATTAAGGGCAACGGTGGCTTCCGCATTAGAGGCAGCGGCGCTCCCAGTATAAATGTCAGCAACTTTACCTGCATTAACGGCAACGGTGCGTTCCGCATTAGAGGCAGCGGCGCTCTCTTTATAGACGGCAGCGACGCTCTCCATTGATTTCAGTGGAGAAGTGACATTCAGCGGCTGCAAAGCGGATTTTCCCCGGAAAGAATGGGGGCTCATCCGGAATAACCGGTGCCATCCCTGCGTGCATGACGCAAAGAATGCCCGGGAGGGACGAAAGGGAATTCCACGGTGGTTTTTCAAGGGGAAGGTCAACAGGCGTGTGGGTTCCAAAATGTGCTTCATCTGCGTCTGCTCAGTATTTCTATTGAAACTCCTCGCGGCAAGCCGACGAGGAATCCGATTCCGTCTAGGACTTCTTAATTGCGTTGTTCGCTTACCCCGCCGCAGAGCAGCGGGGAATGCGCTCACCGGAATTCAATAAAACAAGCGCTTTGTGACCGTTCAGGTCGCCCGGCGGTCACCATACCTCCCTGCCTTTCCGGAGAGAAAAAAGGGATGATTTGCTGGTTGCAGCCATCCATAAGACTGTTAAAAAAAGCAAATGTTACATCGATATTTGGTTTTATTATCATTTTCATAAAAATAGCGGAAATGGTTTTTGTTTTCACAGGGGCGCTCCGGAAATGTCTAAATTGCAGGGCTAAAAATCTGCATCATGGCCAAACGGAAAGACATTCATAAAGTGCTGATTATCGGGTCGGGACCCATCATCATCGGGCAGGCGTGCGAGTTCGACTATTCGGGGACGCAGGCGTGTAAGGCGCTGCGATCGCTGGGATACCAGATTGTGCTGGTCAACTCCAACCCGGCGACGATCATGACCGACCCGGAGATGGCCGACATCACCTATATCGAGCCGCTGAACGAGTATGCCCTGGAGGAGATCATCAGCCGGGAGCGCCCCGATGCGTTGCTGCCCAACCTGGGCGGACAGACGGCGCTGAACCTCTCGTTGCTGTTGTATAAAAAGGGAATCCTGGATAAATACGGCGTGGAGATGATCGGCGTGAACCCCGATGCCATTGAAAAGGGGGAGGACCGGGTGGCCTTCAAGGAGATGATGAACTCCCTGGGCATTGAGATGCCCCGGAGCACGGCCGTCAACACCGTGGAAGATGCCGAGAAGGTGGCTGCCGGAATGGGCTACCCTGTGGTGGTGCGCCCCGCCTATACCATGGGCGGCACCGGCGGAGGCATGGTTTACAACGTGGAGGAACTCCGCGTAGTGGCCAGCCGCGGCCTCGCGGCCAGCATCGTCACCCAGGTGCTCATCGAAGAATCGGTGCTGGGCTGGGAGGAGTTGGAACTGGAGGTGGTCCGCGATGCCGGTAATCAGATGATCACCGTCTGCTTCATCGAGAATGTGGACCCCATGGGTGTCCATACCGGCGACTCGTTCTGCACGGCGCCCATGCTCACCATTACGGAGGAACTGCAGCAACGCCTCCAGCGGTATGCCTATGCCATCGTGGAGTCGATCGGGGTGATCGGCGGCACCAATGTCCAGTTTGCCCATGATCCCAAAACCGACCGGGTGGTGGTCATCGAAATCAACCCCCGCACTTCGCGCTCCTCGGCCCTCGCCTCCAAGGCCACGGGATTTCCCATCGCCCTGGTGTCGGCATGGCTGGCTGGTGGGCTTACCCTTTCCGAAATGCCCTACTGGCGCTCCGGAACCCTCGACAAATACACCCCCTCGGGCGACTACGTAGTGGTCAAGTTTGCCCGGTGGGCCTTCGAAAAATTTAACGGCCTCCAGGACAAGCTGGGCACCCAGATGCAGGCCGTGGGCGAGGTGATGAGCATCGGCCGTAACTACAAGGAGGCCCTCCAGAAGGCCATTCGCTCCCTGGAGACCGGCCGCTACGGACTGGGATTCGCAAAAGATTTCAACCGGCGGACGCCCGAAGAGCTGATGGCCCTGCTGACCCACGCCACCAGCGAACGGCAGTTCCTGATGTATGAAGCCCTCCGGAAGGGGGTTTCCGTGGAAGCCCTGGCCGCCAAAACCCATATCAAGGCCTGGTTTATTCAGCAAATGAAGGAATTGGTCGACCTCGAGGAGGAAATCATCTCCTACCGGGGGAAAGAGTTACCCGATGACCTGCTGGTGCGGGCGAAACTCGACGGCTTTGCCGACCGCTATCTGTCCAGGATACTGGAGATTCCGGAGGAGAAAATAAGAAACCGGCGCCGGGCCCTGAAGATTTCGGAAGGGTGGGAGGCAGTGCCTGTGAGCGGCGTGGAGAATGCCGCCTACTACTATTCGACCTATAACGCTCCCGACAGCGCACCGGTGACTCCCGGAAAGAAGATCATGGTCCTGGGCGGCGGCCCCAACCGGATTGGTCAGGGAATCGAATTCGACTACTGTTGCGTGCACGCGGCTTTCGCCCTGCGTAAAGCAGGATATAGCTCCATCATGGTCAACTGCAATCCTGAGACGGTATCCACCGATTACGACACTTCCGACAAACTCTATTTCGAGCCGCTCACCGCCGAGGATGTGCTGAGCATCTATGAGAAGGAGCAGCCCGAGGGGGTGATCGTGCAGTTCGGGGGACAGACGCCCCTCAACCTGGCCAATGAGCTGGCCGCCGCAGGCGTGAAGATTTTGGGGACAACCCCGGAAACGATCGATTTGGCCGAGGACCGCGACCGCTTCCGCCAGATCATGACCCGCCTGGGGATCCCCCAGCCGGAATCGGGGATGGCCTCCAACCTGGAAGAGGCGCTGGCTATCGCCGCCCGGATCGGCTACCCCCTGATGGTCAGGCCCTCCTATGTGCTCGGCGGACGGGGGATGATGATCGTCAACGACGAATCAATGCTGGAGCAGTACGTCGCGGCAGCCGTCGACGTCACCCCCGACCGGCCCCTGCTGATCGACAAGTTCCTCGAAGACGCCATCGAGGCGGAAGCCGACGCCCTCTCCGACGGGACCGACGCTTTCGTGCCGGCCGTCATGCAGCACATCGAATATGCGGGGATCCACTCGGGCGACTCGGCCTGCGTGATCCCTCCCGTGGTGATGACCGAACGGCACATCGAAACCATTAAGGAATACACCCGACGCATCGCCATCGAGATGAAGGTGGTCGGACTCATGAACATCCAGTATGCCATCTATGAGGATGTGGTTTACATCCTGGAAGCCAATCCGCGGGCTTCGCGCACCGTGCCGCTGGTCTCCAAGGTGTGCGACATCTCCATGGCCAATATCGCCACCCAGCTGGTGTTAGGCCGGAAACTTTCGGAATTCGGACTGAAGGACCGGAAATTCTCCCACTATGGGGTCAAGGAGGCGGTCTTCCCCTTCAACATGTTCCCCGAGGTGGATCCCCTGCTTGGACCTGAGATGCGCTCCACGGGAGAGGTGCTCGGACTGGCCGATACCTACGGGATGGCCTTCTTCAAGTCGCAGGAGGCGACCCAGACCAGCCTTCCGACCGGCGGGGCGGTGCTGATGACCATCGCCGACCGCGACAAGCAGAAAATCCTCCAGGTGGCCCGCAATTTCCGGGAGCTGAATTTCAGGATCATCTCAACCCGGGGCACACAGCAGTATCTGGCCGAAAACGGCATCGAAGCCGAAATGGTTCTTAAGATGCACGAAGGGAGACCCAACATTGTCGACGCCATCAAAAACGGGGAGATCAGCCTGGTGGTCAACACCCCGGCCGGTCCCCAGAGCGAATATGACGACTCGTTTATCAGGAAGAACGCCATCAGGTACAAGATTCCCTACATTACCACCACCTCGGCGGCCCTGGCGGCCACCCACGGGATCCGCGACCGGCAGCAGGGAAGGTACCAGGTCAAATCGCTCCAGGAGTACCACGCCGAAATCACCGGCTGACGGGGGAAAGGGATTCCCGGCCCTGGCGGCCACCCACGGGATCCGCGACTGGCAATGGGGAAGGTACCAGGTCAAATCACCTCCAGAGAACCAAACGGAGATCAGGGAGTAGCGGCAGGATTTTATGATGGGGCCCGGGGTAGCTTTATTTGCAATGAAATACGTATATTTGCTTTATGAATCTGATTGATAAAAATATAGAGGCTATTAAAATACTTTGTGAGAAACATAGGGTTAAGGAATTTTATGTTTTCGGATCGGTATTGACAGACAAATTCAATGACTTAAGCGATATTGATGTGTTAGTCCAATTCGGACAAGTTGATTTATTAAGATACTTTGATAACTATATGGACCTTAAGGAAGAACTTGAAAAACTTCTAAAACGTCCTGTTGATCTGGTTGAAAAATCAAGCTATAAGAAATCCAATTTTTCGACGTATAGTTGACCGTGAAAAGCAGCTTATCTATGAACGAAAAAGTGCTTAAATGTCTTTATGACATAAAAATTAGCAATTGAAGAAATTGATTCCTTTTTTAACGATACGCAAAAATCGTATGATTCCTATTTAAAAGATATCCGATTAAGACGAGCCATTGAGAGAAATCTGGAGATACCCCGGGTGCCAATCACGACTCGTTAATTTTGCATTCTCAATGGATCATTAATTGCCATTTTTCACGTAAGTTTGTATGGTAATCATCATAATCTTTATTCCATGAAAAAGTTTTGGGGCTGGTTTTTCGTCATCGTGCTGATTGTTTTGGCCGCATTCATTTACTGGAAGTACTTCTTTACCTACAGCGAAGGGTACCGGGCCGGATTGCTCCAGAAGTTCTCCAAAAAGGGAACCATCTTCAAAACCTATGAAGGGGAGATGATCCTGAGCAGCGTCCACTCCCGCGCCGACATCGCCATTGCCTCCGAAAAATTCCTCTTCTCGGTGACCGATGAAAAGGTGGCCACATCCCTCGACCAGATGCAGGGGCAGTATGTGGTCATTCATTACATGGAGAAAAACGGGGTGCTCCCCTGGGTGGGAGAAACCACCTACATCGTCGACAGTGTCAGGGTGGCTGACAACAATCCCTACCGGAGCGACCCGCCAGTGAACTGAAAAATCTTAAGTCTTAAGTCTTAAATCTTAAATGGAATCTGAATCAGTAAGTTTTATATCAGAATGTTAAGCCTCCCTTAGTTATCAGTGTTATTATTATGGCAAAAAAATTGAAGGATAATGTGTTGTTGCCGGTTTCCATTTTGGCGATTGTGATTCTGTTGGCCAAAATCTCCAACTGGATTTTTAATTACGACGGGCAGACCGTCGGGGTCATCAATACGGTAATGTTCGTTTTTCTTGGGGTGATCTGGCTTATTTTCGGGTTTTTCAGTGACAACAGGAAGACAGGCGCAATTCTAATCGCCTGTGGATTGTATCTGATTGCCTGGAGTTTTCTTCCGGAGAATGATTTCTTTAATGTTGCAGGAATCCTGTGCCTGGTGGTTCCGGTGCTGATCGGGCGATTCCGGCGTGGTGAAAATGATATGGAAGAAATTGCTTAGTTCAAAGGGCCTCTGGTTCTGCCGTAGCGCAGCGGAGGCCTCTTGACCTGGGCCGCAGGCCCCTTAACCTCAACCTCAACCTATTCCAGAGCCTGGGGATCGGTACCGAAGTAATCCTCCAGTTTCTTGAAGCTCTCGTCGGCATGTTCCACGATGGTGACGATCCGGTAGGGGGCACCCAGCAGCATTTCCAGGGTGCCGGTGATCTGCTTTTTCAGGGGTTCAAGTACCCACTCCATTTCTACGGGTCCTTGCTTCACTTCCTGATGGGTTTTCACCCGGAGTTCCTCCTTCAGGTTCCCCGCCATTACTTCCAGGTCGGGTGATTTGCGCCAGTGGCCCGAACCTACCCACGGCTTTTTGTACTCCATCACCTCAGCTATTTTCCACTCATAGTCAAAGTCATTGAAGGAGAGGAATTTGGGCTTCACGTTGGCCACCAGGACCTCGTTTTTCTCCTTGTCGTATCTGATGCGCAGTTCATGAATGTCGATGCCGTACTTGGCGACAATCTTCACCTGCAGGGCACCAATGAAATGGAGCGACCGGCCGTTTTCATCAAATTTTTCGTTCCAGGTGCGGGTGAAACTGCTGTTGACCTGGAGCAATCCCAGGTCGAGAATGTTCCGCAGCTCCGACACATTGAGCCGGCGCGAGCGGAGTTCGTCATTCTCAGCCCTGAGATTGCTTATTTGCTGGCTGGTCTTGTCAAGACGCCCCGCCAGTTCTGTGATCTTCTCCTCCTTGGCCCGGATTACTGTCTCCCACAGCAGGTATATGAAGGCCGTCGCTCCAAGCAGCAGAATCCCGTATGCCGCATATTTGTTGAGAATGAGCAGAACCGACACAACTACGACAACGGCCAGGATCAGGTAGATCTTCAGATTTCTAAAAAATCTCATGCTGTCAGCACCCTTCGGTGGTTCCTTCTGCCTGCATCTTGTACCACGACAGCGGGTGCGAGCTGGGGCGTTCAATGGGCATGCCGTAAACCCTGTCGAGGATCAGCTGGGCCAGGACCCCCAGGGCGCGGGAGACGCCGAAGAGCACGGTGTAGAAGTTGTATTCGGTGATTCCATAGTGGTGAAGCAGCGATCCGCTGATGGCATCCACATTGGGCCACGGGTTTTTGATCTTGCCGGTGGCATCGAGAATGGGCGGGGCTATCCGGTAGATGGAATTCACCAGGTTCACCAGGTGGTCGTTTTTGATATACCGTTCGGCGAACTCCTGCTGAACCGTGAACCTCGGGTCGGTGATGCGCAGCACGGCATGTCCGTACCCCGGAACTACCCGCCCTTCCTTGAGGGTTTTCTCAATATAGCCGGCAATCTGCTCGTCGGTGGGTTCCTCGGTGCCCAAGGCCTCGATCATCTCAAACATCCAGTGAATCACCTCCTGGTTGGCAAAACCGTGCAGCGGTCCGGCCAGTCCGGTCATCCCCGCCGCAAAGGAATAATAGGCATTGCTCAGGGCCGACCCCACCAGATGGGTGGTATGCGCCGAAACGTTACCCCCTTCATGGTCGGCATGGATCACCATGTAGAGTCTCAGCAGCCGCTTCACCTCCAGGTTGTCAAAGCCCATCATGTAGGCCAGGTTCCCGGCCCAGTCGAGGTTCGGATTGGGATCAATATGGTGTCCATTGTGATAAAGCTTCCGATAAATGTATGCAGCTATGCGCGGCAACCGGGCGATCAGATTCATCACATCTTCATACATGAAATCCCAGTAGAACTTCTTATGCACCCCCGCACGGTAGGCCTTCTGGAAGACCGATTCGGTGGCCATCGAAAGAATCGCCGTGCTGAAAAAAGTCATCGGCCGCGCAATCTTGGGAATGGCGTCGATCACATCGAAGACATGCTGGGGCACATGAGACCTGGTGGCCCAGTCGCGCGAGATGTTCATCACATCTTCTTTCTCCGGAATCTCCCCGATCAGCATCAGATAAAACAACCCTTCGGGAAGAGGTTCCCCCTCCGGGGTCAGCTTGGGCAGTTTCTCGCGCAGCTCCGGAAGCGTGTACCCCCGGAAACGGATCCCCTCGTTGGCGTCGAGATTGGACGTGTCGGTCACCAGGGCAGGAATTCCCTTCTGCCCCGACAATACCTGGTCAATATTCACCTGGGCAATCACCTTGTCCCCATACTCTTTCCTGATGCGCTGGTATTCGGCTGAACACTTGATCGCCTTCTGATAAAACCTGTTCTTAATGTATTCCATACTCCTTGTTTTTTTATTGTTTATTTAATTCTCCCTTATTATTATGTTCTCTGAGCAATCTTGCAATCTTGAGTCTTGAGTCCTGAGTCTTGAGTCTTGAATCCTGAATCTGGAGTCTTGAATCTGGAGTCTTGAATCTTGAATCTGGAATCTTGAATCTGGAGTCTTGAATCTGGAATCTTGAATCTTGAATCTTGAGTCTTGGATCTTGAGTCTTGAGTCTTGAGTCTTGAATCTTGAATCCTGAGTCTGGAGTCTTGAATCTTGAATCCTGAGTCTGGAGTCTTGAATGAAGGAATCTCACCTCATATTCAACTTCCACCTCATGGCTAGTGCATGTTGGCGATGATCTCCTGTGCGAACTCTTCGGTGGTGAGCAGGGTGGCGCCTTCCATCTGGGCGTGCAGGTCGGAGGTGACCCTGCGCTTCGAAAAGGTGTGGTCGAGGGCATCGTAGACGTGTTCGGCGGCTTCGTCCCAGCCCAGGTATTCCAGCATCATCACCCCGGAAAGGATGAGCGATCCAGGATTGGCTTTGCCGGTGCCCACGATGTTGGGTGCCGTGCCGTGCGTAGCCTCAAAAATTGCATACCCGCTGTCGTAGTTGATGTTGGCCCCGGGGGAAATCCCGATGCCTCCCACCATCGCCGCCAGCTGGTCGGAGATATAATCCCCGTTGAGATTCATGGTAGCAATCACCGAGTGGTCAAAGGGATGAAGCAGCGACTCCTGAAGGAAAGCATCGGTGATCACATCCTTGATGATGACCTTATGGGTTTTCTTAGCCGCTTCCAGGAGCTGATCTGCTTCTGCCTTTCCCTTTTCCGCCTTGACTTTCTCGTATTGTCTCCAGGTAAAAGTATCCGCCGGAAACTCCCTTTCGGCCAGGTCATACCCATAGTTCTTAAAGGCTCCTTCGGTGAACTTCATGATGTTTCCCTTGTGGACCAATGTCACCGAGGGGAGTTTACGTTCGATGGCGTAACGGATCGATGCACGTACCAGCCGCTCGGATCCTTCCCTGGAGATGGGTTTCACCCCGTAGGAGGAGCTCTCAGGAAACCTCACCTGGTCAACACCAAGTTCTGTCTCCATGAACCTTCTCAGTTTTTCAGCCTTATCGCTGCCGGCCATAAATTCGATGCCTGCATAGATATCCTCGGTATTCTCCCTGAAGATGTGCATGTCGACCCGGTCGGGAAACCTGATCGGGGAGGGGACCCCCTTGAACCAGCGGACCGGGCGCATACAGACATAGAGGTCGAGGGTCTGGCGCAACGCCACGTTGAGCGAACGGATGCCCCCGCCAACAGGCGTCTCCAATGGACCCTTGATGCCTACCAGGTACTCCCGGAAGGCTTCCAGGGTCGGTGCCGGCAAATACTCTCCCGTCTGTTCAAAGGCTTTCTTTCCCGCCAGCACTTCCATCCAGACCAGCTTCCGTTTCTCGCCGTAAGCCTTCTCTACCGCCGCATCAAGAACCTTTTGCGATGGCCCGGTGATGTCCCTGCCGATGCCATCACCCTCAATGAAGGGTATCACCGGATGGTCGGGAACCACCAGCTTTCCCCCTGCCATTGTTATTTTTTCACCCATAATCAATCTTAAGTCTTAAATGATTTGCTATCAAGACGTTATAAAATAATCTCAAATCTTAAGTCTTGAATCTTAAATGCTTAATCATCAAGACGTTAATTATTTCTTTACTCTGTGGTTAATCTTCAACCTTGACCTTATTCATGTCTTGGCGAAGCTCCTTCACCTTCACCTTATTTTTTCCCTGAGGTTGACGTCGAGGGCTTCGAGGAAAGCTTCCGTGGTGAGGTAGTCGCTTTCCCGGAGCTGGTCGCCGTGCACGATCAGGGCCAGGTCCTTGGTCATTTTTCCGCTTTCGACGGTTTCAATGCAGACCTGTTCGAGTGTTTCCGCAAATCTCACCACTTCCGGAGTGTTATCCAGTTTCCCCCTGAACGCCAGTCCGCGTGTCCATGCGAAAATGGAGGCGATGGGATTGGTGGAGGTAGGTTTTCCCTGCTGGTGCATTCTGAAATGGCGGGTGACGGTGCCGTGGGCCGCCTCGGCCTCCATGGTCTTTCCGTCGGGAGTGACCAGCACGGAAGTCATCAACCCGAGTGAACCGAAACCCTGGGCCACGGTGTCGCTCTGGACGTCGCCGTCGTAGTTCTTGCAGGCCCACACGAAGGCCCCTTCCCACTTGAGGGCGGCAGCCACCATGTCGTCGATCAGCCGGTGTTCATAGGTGATTCCGGCTTCACGGAACCGGCCGCTGAATTCCGTGTCATACACCTCCTGAAAGATATCCTTAAACCGGCCGTCGTACTGTTTCAGGATGGTGTTTTTTGTGGAGAGGTAGAGGGGCCACCCCTTGACCAGCGCCTGGTTCATGCAGGCACGGGCAAATCCGCGGATCGAGGCGTCGGTGTTGTACATCGCCAGGGCCACCCCATCGCCAGTGAAATCATACACCTCGCGGGTCACGGGCGCGCCCCCTTCCGGCGCGAAGGTGATGGTGAGTTTTCCCTTTCCTTTGGTCACAAAGTCGGTAGCCCGGTATTGGTCACCAAAGGCATGACGACCGATGCAGATGGGGTGTTTCCACCCCGGCACCAGGCGCGGTACATTCTGAATGAGAATCGGTTCACGGAAAACGGTCCCGTCCAGGATGTTGCGGATGGTGCCGTTGGGCGACTTCCACATCTGCCTCAGTCCGAATTCCTTCACACGCGCCTCATCGGGAGTGATGGTGGCACACTTGACCCCCACACCATACTTTAATATGGCATGTGCCGCATCCACGGTCACCTGGTCATGCGTGGCATCACGGTGCTCAATCCCCAGGTCGTAATATTTCAGGTCGATCTCCAGGTAGGGGAGGATCAGCTTCTCCTTGATGAACTTCCAGATGACACGGGTCATCTCGTCGCCGTCGAGCTCCACCACCGGGTTCAGTACTTTGATTTTCTTCATGTTCTCAATTTATGCGCCGATCTTTAGGCGCGTAGTGCCATTCGTTTGCTTTTATTTACTCTCGTTTACTCCTCTGAACACCGTTACATCTCCTGATCTGAAAATTTCAGGGCCGAAGGGCCAGAAGGGCTGACCGTGACTCATCCCATATTCTGCTGACTGATAAGATTCAGCGCCGAACCGGCCTGGAACCATCCGATCTGTTGCGCATTGAACGTATGGTTGAGCGCGATCAGATCCCTGGAACCATCGGGGTGGACCACTTCGAGGTGAAGGGGCTTCCCTGGGGCGAAGGCGGTCAGGTCGGTGAAATTGAAAACGTCGTCTTCCCCGATTTTGTCATAGTCGGCTTCGTGGGCAAAGGTGAGGGCCAGCATCCCCTGTTTTTTGAGGTTGGTTTCGTGGATGCGGGCAAACGACTTTACGATGACGGCACGCACCCCCAGGTGACGGGGTTCCATGGCGGCATGTTCACGCGAGGAACCTTCCCCGTAGTTGTGGTCTCCCACCACGATGGTGGGGATGCCCGCAGCCTTGTAAGCGCGCTGCACCGAAGGTACCTCCCCGTATTCGCCGGTGAGCTGGTTCTTCACCTTATTGGTGGCGTGATTAAAGGCGTTGACCGCCCCAATCAGCATGTTGTTGGAGATGTTGTCGAGGTGGCCGCGGTACCGGAGCCATGGCCCCGCCATCGAAATATGGTCGGTGGTGCACTTGCCGAAGGCCTTGATGAGTAACCGCGCTCCGGTGATATTCTGCCCGTCCCAGGGAGCAAAGGGCGCCAGTTTCTCCAACCGCTTCGAGGCGGGGTCAATGACCACCTCTATGCCGCTGTTGTCCTCCGCAGGGGCCTGGTAACCGGCATCCCCGACGTCAAATCCCTTCGGGGGGAGCTCAAACCCTGTCGGGGGGTCCAGTTTCACGGCTTCCCCCTGTTCGTTGATCACGATATCGGTCAGGGGATTGAAGTCGAGGCGACCTCCGATGGCCAGGGCGGTCACCAATTCCGGGGAAGTCACAAAAGCATGGGTGTTGGGATTGCCGTCGGCCCGCTTTGAGAAGTTGCGGTTAAAAGAGTGCACGATGGTGTTGACTTCTCCCTTTTCGGCGCCGGGGCGCGACCACTGGCCGATGCAGGGACCGCAGGCATTGGCGAAGACCTTGCCGCCGATCTGTTCAAAGATGTCGATAAAGCCGTCACGCTCAATGGTGTAACGCACCTGTTCCGATCCCGGGGTAATCGTGAACTCCGACCGGGTTCTCAACCCTTTATTCAAAGCCTGCCGGGCAACCGACGCCGCCCGCGATATGTCTTCATAGGAGGAGTTGGTGCAGCTTCCGATGAGCCCCACCGAGATCTCCAGGGGCCAGCCGTTGGCCGTGGCCTCGGCGGCCAGCTGCGAAATGGGTGTGGCCCGGTCGGGCGTGAACGGCCCGTTCACGTGCGGCTCCAGCTCCGAGAGGTCAATCTCGATCAGCTGGTCGAAATACTTCTCAGGATGTTCGTATACGCCCGGGTCGGCAGTGAGTTCCTCTTTAATGGCTGCAGCGGCTTCCACCACCTGGCTGCGACCGGTGGCTTCAAGGTAACGCTCCATCGATGCGTCATAGGCAAAGAGGGAAGTCGTGGCCCCCACTTCAGCACCCATGTTGCAGATGGTTCCCTTGCCGGTGGCCGAAAGCGAGCGGGCCCCCTCACCGAAATACTCGATGATGGCCCCTGTGCCCCCTTTAACGGTCAATATGCCGGCAACTTTCAGGATGATGTCCTTGGGCGCACTCCAGCCGTTCAACTTCCCGGTCAGTTTGACGCCAATGAGTTTGGGCATCTTGAGCTCCCACGCCATACCTGCCATCACGTCGACAGCATCGGCTCCACCCACACCGATGGCCACCATGCCCAATCCTCCCGCATTGGGGGTGTGAGAGTCGGTACCGATCATCATCCCTCCCGGGAAAGCGTAGTTCTCCAACACCACCTGGTGGATGATGCCCGCCCCCGGTTTCCAAAACCCAATGCCATACTTGTTGCTCACCGATTCCAGAAAGTCAAATACCTCCTTATTGTTCTGTAGTGAAGACTTCAGGTCGGTTTTTCCGTTGTCATGGGCCAGGATGAGGTGGTCACAGTGCACTGTCGAGGGAACGGCAGTGCGGCGCTTCCCGGCATTCATAAACTGGAGCAGCGCCATCTGCGCCGTGGCATCCTGCATGGCCACCCGGTCGGGGGCAAAATCGACATACGACTTGCCCCGCTCAAAGGCCTGCTCAAGGGAAGCATCATACAAATGGGCGTAAAGGATTTTTTCCGCATAGGTCAGCGGCCGGCCCAGAATATTCCGGGCTGCCGAAACCCGCTCGGCAAAATCGGCATACACTTTCTGGATTAGATCTAAGTCAAACATAATATGGATTGTTTTATTCAATTATTCTTCAGGTGCCGTTTGTGTTTGTTAAACAGATTTCTCCCTTAAAAGTTGAACAAGTGTCCCTTTTTTTGAACAACTTTTAAAGATAATCAATTCACATTTTCCCAGCCGTTCACGCCTGTTATTTTTACCCGTTCTAAATAGAGGCTGGTTGTTGCTTTGGTTGTTCTGCCGCATCTGTATGAAAGTCGCATGGCGCTTCGACCACATAAGGACATGTATAATTGCTCCATGCGACTTCCATGGGCGTGAAGCACATAAACTGGCTTCATCTTGAAATACAACTGAAGAGCAAGTCATTAACTAATAATTATAAAAGTGAAAATATGCGTAATTTTACACCTCATTCATAAAGTGATGTGCAAAACTGCGAATACTAAGGTGGCCACAACGGCAGGATGGCTGGGGAGCGGGCTACTCGGAGCGGGGCTTCTGGCAGCCGGACTGGCCACAGCGGGATGCAGCGGGGCAGGGGAGACCAAAACCCTTTCCCGGCCCAATATCCTCCTTTTTCTGGTCGACGACATGGGATGGCAGGATACTTCCGTGCCCTTTCACACGGAAAGGACTCCCTTCAATGATCTTTACCGGACTCCCAATATGGAACTGCTGGCTGCCGCGGGCATGAAATTTACCCAGGCCTATGCCTGCGGTGTCTGCTCTCCCACCCGCACCAGCCTGATGACCGGCATGAATGCCGCCCGCCACGGGGTGACCAACTGGACCCTATACCAAAACCAATCCGTCGACCGGCCCGATGAACTCCTTGACTTTCCCCTGTGGAACGTTAACGGCCTGCAGCCTGCCGGTTGCGACTCCGTTGAACGATCGGTGGTAGCTACCACGCTGCCCCAGCTCCTCAGGGCCAACGGTTATACCACCATCCACTGCGGCAAGGCCCACTGGGGAGCCGTGGGCACCCCCGGTGCCGATCCCCTGAACCTGGGCTTTGAGGTCAATATTGCCGGCCATGCCGCCGGGGGCCCCGGAAGCTACCTGGGCGAGAAAAACTTTGGCAACGCAGAAAAGGGAAGCCATACTTTGCCCTGGGGGGTACCCGGTCTGGAAAAGTACCATGGTGACACCATCAATCTGACCCATGCCCTGACCCTGGAGGCCATGGCCGCCCTCGACCGGGCCAGGGAAAACGGCAAACCCTTCTTCCTCTACATGTCCCATTATGCCGTGCACGTCCCCCTGGAACCCGACCTCCGCTTCTATGCCAGATATAAAGCTGCAGGGCTTTCAGAAGCGGAAGCCCGGTATGCCTCGATGGTCGAGGGCATGGACCAGAGCCTGGGCGACCTTATGGATTACCTCGACAGTCACCATCTTACGGAGAATACCATTATCCTTTTCATGTCAGATAACGGGGGCCTCAGCGCCGAGGGCAGGGGAGGGGAACCCCATACCCATAACCTGCCGCTTCGCAGTGGCAAAGGGTCGGCTTATGAAGGGGGCATCCGCGAGCCTATGATCGTCTCCTGGCCCGGAAAAGTAAAACCGGCCACAGTTTGCCATGACTACCTCATCATCGAGGATTTCTTTCCCACCATACTGGAGATGGCCGGCATCAAAAATTACAATTCCATTCAGAAGATTGATGGGAAAAGCTTTGTTCCGTACCTCATGGGTGCGAAAACTGAAGGTGTCGGAAAACCGGTGGCTGAAATCCGTGACCTGGTCTGGCATTTCCCCAATAAATGGGGCCCTTCAGGTCCGGGCATCGGCACCACCAGCACCATCCGCCATGGCGACTGGAAACTGGTTTACTGGTACTGCGACGGGAAAAAGGAACTCTTCAATATCAGGGAGGATATCGGCGAACTTAACGATGTAGCCTCTCTCCACCCCGATGTGGTGGCCGGTCTCTCGGCCCGCCTGGGAAATCACCTCCGTTCAGTTGGCGCCCTTCGTCCCTCCTTCAAGAGCAGCGGTTCTCCTGCTCCCTGGCCCGACGAAAATAAATAAAGCAATTCCAATCATCAGATTCAGCAAAAGCAAGTATGAAAGTCGCATGGTGATCCGATCACAAAAAAGCATGAATATTTGCCCTATGTGAAACGAAGTTCGGCGGAGCACCGCGGAGCCAATTCCATGGGCGTGAAGCACATAAACTGGCTTCATCTTGAAATATAACTGAAGAGCAAGTCATTAATAAACAAACATCTAAATGAAAAAACTCATCGTTATGTAACTAATTTGTAGTTACATAACGTATATTTGAGCAACTGATTCGTTTTCAGTTGGATTTGATAGAACAGGAACTAAGAGGATTGGGATTGCTATGAACAATGTAATGACTTATAAGGATTTTATCGGAACAGTGGGGTATAGTTCCGAAGACCATCTTTTCTTTGGAAAGATTGAAGGGATTGATGATCTGGTGACCTTTGAAGGCGAAACGGTTACAGAGCTTGAAGCGGCATTCCGGGAAATGGTAGATCAGCATATTGCCGACTGTAAAGCAGAGGGGAAACCTATTGAAAAATCTTACAAAGGGGTATTCAACCTGAGAATTAGTCCCGGGCTGCACAAAAAGGCTGCCCGGATGGCCATGGTCAGGGGAATTACCCTCAATCAGATGATCAAACAGGCCCTGGAAAAGGAGCTGGAAAACAACTCGTAACAGTATTTTTCAAGCAGTCTTAAGGGAGCATCCCGGATTTATTGATGGCCACTTTCTTAAACCCCAAAAAAGAGAGCCACCCAGTGAAAGGGATGGCTCTCTTCAATAGATGCATGTTAAAAGTAAAATGACCTGACCGGCTATGGCATACCCATTATGGCCATCGCACCTCGCTTTATAAAAGACCCCGGTTTTTGAGCAGCGGCTCAATTTTCGGTTCCTTTCCGCGGAACTGAAGATAGAGTTTCATGGGATCTTCGGTGCCTCCTTTTTCCAGGACATTGCTCCGGAAGGCCTTAGCCACCGTAGGATCGAAGATGTTCCCGGCTTCCTTGAAGGCTTCGAAGGCATCGGCATCGAGCACTTCCGACCAGGTATAGGCATAGTAGCCGCTTGAATAGCCCCATGAGAAAACATGGGCGAAATAGGTCGACCGGTAGCGGGGGATGATCTGACTGATCAGTCCGATGTTTTCCATAGCCTTCTGCTCAAAGGCGTTGACATCGATGTGGTCAGCATTGGTCAGGGTGTGGTAATCCATGTCGAGCAGGGCGGCGGCGATGAATTCCGAAGTGACAAACCCCTGGTTGAACTTGCCGGCCTTGTCAAGCTTGTCGATCAGCTCCTGGGGAATCACCTCACCGGTCTGGTAATGCCGTGCGTACATCTTAAGCACTTCAGGCTGGTCGACCCAGTGCTCCATGATCTGGGAGGGAAGCTCCACAAAATCACGGGGCACATTGGTCCCGGCCAGGCTCTTGTATGTACACTGCGAAAGCAAACCATGCAGGCCATGCCCGAATTCGTGGAAAAGGGTCTCCACCTCGTCGTAGCTCAGCAGGGAGGGTTTGTCGCCCACCGGCTTCGAGAAGTTACAGGTGATGGAAACCACCGGCCTGACGTTGAGGCCGTCGGGAGTCGTATACTGCTCGCGGTAGTTGGTCATCCAGGCACCACCTTTCTTCGACTCCCGCGGAAAATAATCCATATACAGCACCCCGATCAGGGACCCGTCACCATCCTTCACCTCATATACCTCGCATTCGGGGTGGAAAAGGGGCATGTTCTCCAGTTTGGTGAACGTGAGCCCGTAAAGCTTGTTGGCCACGCCGAAGACCCCGTCGCGGACGTTGTTCAGCTCGAAATAGGGACGCAGCTGCTCCTCGTCGAGGTCGAACTTCTCCTTCCGCACTTTCTCGGCATAATACCACCAGTCCCAGCTCTCCAGCTTGAAGTGGCCTCCCTCGCGGTCAATCATCGCCTGCATGTCGGCGGCTTCCTCTTTTGCACGGGCGATGGCGGGTTCCCACACCTGCCTGAGCAATCCGTACACATTCTCAGGAGTTTTGGCCATATTGTCGTCAACCACAAAGGACGCCCAGTTGGGATAACCCATCAGATTGGCCTTCTGAAGACGCAGCTTCAGATACTGGACAATCACTTCCTTGTTGTCAAATTCATTGTCATTGTTGGCGCGGTTGTACATCGCCTTATAAAGCCTCTCGCGCAGCTCCCTCTTTTCAGAATAGGTGAGGAAGGGAATCCAGCTCGGTTTCTGCAGCGTGAAAACCCATTTGCCTTCCATGCCGGCGGCTTTGGCCTCCTCGGCAGCTCCCGCCACCACATTTTCCGGAAGTCCGGCCAGATCGGCACTATCCTCGAGAACCAGCTTGAAACTGTTGGTTTCAGCCAACAGGTTCTTGTCGAATTTCAGGTCAAGTAGCGACAGCTGCTCATTGATCTTCATCAGCTCCCCTTTCTTTTCTGCCGGAAGATTGGCGCCCCCCCTGACAAAATCCTTGTAGGTCTCGGTGACCAGACGCATCTGCTCCGGAGTGAGACCCAGAGTGTCACGGCTCTCGTAGACGGCTTTCACCCGGGCAAACAACGTCTCGTTCAGAAGAATGGCATCCCTGTGCTGCGAGAGCTTCGGAGCCACCTCCTCGGCGATCACGTTCAGCGAATCGTTGGTATGGGCTTCCTTTACGTTGAAGAAAACAATCGACACCCTGTCAAGCAGGTCACCACTCCGGTCAAGGGCTTCGATGGTGTTCGCAAAGGTGGGCGCTTCGGCGTTGCCGGCGATGGCTTCCACCTCGGCAGCATGCTGCGCCATCCCTTCCGTGAAGGCCGGAAGATAATGGGCATTCAGGATCCTGTCAAACGGCGGCACCTCATATGGGGTGTCATACTTTTCAAAAAACGGGTTCATCACCTCGGTTACGGGTTGTTTTTTGCCGCAGGAAAAAAGCATTCCTGCTACGGCAATGGTTAATACTATCTTTTTCACTCTGCAGATTTTTATTTGGCCTGCAAACTTACACTTTCACCGGAAAAATAAAATGAATAAACACAGGTTTTCCCGATTTGTTCTGGCTGATACCCATTGTGCCTTCTGAGTTGATGTCATAACAGCCATGGGATGATTTCCATCCCCGGTGCCGGGCGATAAACCTCCTTTTGGAGAATGGAGATTCCGGAGGCCAGAACTGGAGCGTCGCTGCACGGGTAGCCTCCGTTCAGGTGGATCGTCACTGCCGGGGTTGCGTCCGTTCAGGAGGAGCATCACTACCTGGGTAGCTTCCGTTCAGGTGGATCGTCACTGCCAGGGTAGTTTCCGTTCAGGAGGAGCATCACTACCCGGGTTGCGTCCGTTCAGGAGGAGCATCACTACCCGGGTTGCGTCCGTTCAGGTGGAGCGTCACTGCCAGGGTTGCGTCAGTTCAGGTGGAGCGTCACTGCCCGGGTTGCGTCCGTTCAGTTGGAGCGTCACTGCCAGGGTTGCGTCAGTTCAGGTGGAACGTCACTGTCAGGGTTGCTTCCGTTCAGGTGGAGCGTCACTACCCGGGTAGCTTCCGTTCAGCAGGGGGTACTGTCTGGGTTCAACGCGTTCAGAAAAGGGCCGTTTACTTGTTGCCCAGCTTCAGTATAAGGGATTCCAGGGGCTGCAGATCAATGTGAACCGTGGCTCCTGCAGGGGTATCGCCTGAGGGAGACGGGCTGCCTGCAGTCGCCCCGGCACCGGATGAGCCATGGGAAGCCCCTGCCGAAGACGCGTCAGGCTCGCCTGCTGCATTCACCTTCAGCTCAGCGGTTTGCTCCGAAAGCTGGTCTTCCATCTGATAAGTACCCTTCTTCAACTCCCAGGCAGCGGTGATTTCCTGCGGAATCTTCAGTTCTATATTCTGGCCTGTCGTGGCATCGAAATTACAGATGACCAGCAGGTGTTCGCCTTCTGACCAGCGGACAAAACTGAAGAGCTTCTCCCCGTAGCCGGGGGTATGCGCCCTGTTGAAGGTATGGATTTCGTGGTATTCGCCCATCAGGGCCTGACTGGTGAGGGTGAAGTTCAGGAGCTTCTTATAGTATTCACGCAAGGCTGCCTCTTCAGGAAGAAGCGCCCCGCCGTCGAAGGCCCCTCCGTTCATCCACCGCTGGTGGTGGGGCACACCGATGTAATCGAAAATCGAAGTGCGTGAAGGATCCCCGAAGCCGGGTTCTTCGGCTCCGGGTTCGCCTGTCTCCTGCCCGAAATAAACCATGGTCGGAGAGGTGCTGATCGTCGCCGAGAGCACCATCGCGGGCAATGCCTTCCGGGGATCGCCGGCAAACTCCGGACTGGCGATACGCTGCTCATCGTGGTTTTCCAGAAAGTGGAGCATGTGGTGCTCAATGTCGGCAAGTCCCGCCTGGATGGCCGCCAGATGGTCGGCAGATCCCCGCCCCTGGATGATGTTCTTCAGTGTGTCGTACAACTCCACCTTGTCGTAGAGGTAGTCCATTTTCCCCTTATGGATGTAATCACGGTACAACGAAGGGTTGTATACCTCGGCCAGCAAAAAGGCTTCCGGATGCTTGTTTTTGATTGAAGAGTTCATGAAACTCCAGAACTCCACGGGGACCATTTCGGCCATGTCGAAGCGGAAGCCGTCTACCCCCTGGTCGAGCCAGAAGAGGGCGATATCGCGGAATTTCACCCAGGAACCAGGGACGCTTTTGTTCTGCCAGAAGACGAAGTGGTCGGCCACTGGCCGCTTGTCGTACCCTTCGGGCAGCAGGTCGAAATCTTTGGTGCCGTCGGGGCGCACCCCAAAGTTGATCTTGACGGTTTCATACCAGTCCCAGTGCGAAGGCCGGGCTTCCCGGGAGCCGTTGCCGGTCCATTTGGCAGGGTTCTCCTCAAACCGGCCGTCAGCCAGGGGATGGGCTTCCCCGCCCAGGGGACGGTAACCGTCCTGCGGTTCCGGAACCTCGAAAGGCTTCCCCGGAATGTAATAGAAATCATTGTCACGGGCATACTCCACCGAAGTGTCGTCGTTCTCCCCGAAACCGGATACCCCCTCAGGCTTGGCCACACTCTCATAACGCCGCGCCACATGGTTAGGCACAATGTCAATGATCACCTTCATGCCGGCCTGATGGGTGCGGTCGACCAACGCACGGAACTCCTCCAGACTTTGTGCCGGATCCACAGCCAGGTCGGGATCCACACTGTAATAATCCCTCACCGCATAGGGAGAACCGGCACGCCCTTTCACCACATCGGGATCGTCAGCGGTGATCCCATAGGCCGAATAGTCGGTGACCGTGGCGTGGTGCGGAATCCCCGTATACCAGATATGGGTCACCCCCAGTGCCTTGATCTCCTGCAAGGCCTTGACAGTGAAGTCGTTCATCTTCCCCACTCCATTCTCCTCAATGGTCCCCCATGGTTTGTTGGTGGTGTGGATATTTCCGAAGAGCCGCGTGAATACCTGGTAAACGACCACTTTCCCTTGATTTTCCCCGGTCACGGATATGGACGTTTTGGGGCTTTGCGGAGAGTGGCAGGAGACCATGCCCATCAGAATGACAAGCAGAATAGCTTTTTCAAATCTTTCCATAAGTTTAAATTATTTGGCCATGATGGTTAAACGGACGAAGTAATTCTTCACGAATATAAGACTTATTTTGAGGACTCTATGCAGGATACAGTTCTCTATGAAGGATACAGCTCTCTATGCAGGATACAGCTTTCTCTGCCAGGTACCGGCAATGCTTCTGCCTGATGATTCCCGGTCAGGTGTTTTGCTGCGTATTGCATCTGAATTACTTTGCGCTTTTAATACCGTGTTCTATTTTTGTTTCAGGGGGCAGTCGGCGGAGCAGCTCCCGCAACCCGATCCACCCTCATACTGGGGCTTCCCGCAATCCTCCTTTTTTGTGGCTGGTCCGAAACGGCGGTACAGCTTCCACAAGGCTGCTCCTGCGGCAATGCCGATGATGATATACGTAAATATCTCCTGAGTCATGGCAAATTGATATCAGGGGAGATCAGTTCCCCGGTGTAAACTTTAACAAGGGCGCTTTTTCACATCTTATTACATAAATAGTTGAACGCCCTGATAGGTGATGAAAGCCAGTATCCATGCAAGCAAGGTAGTGTATACTACCGAGAAAATGCTCCATTTCCAGTGCCCCGACTCGTTGCTGATGGTGGCCACCACACCGATGCAGGGGAAATAAATCAGGATGAACACCAAAAAGGCCAGGGCCGAAGCGGTGTTAAATACGGGTTTTCCCAAAAGCCTCCCGCTGGTGTGCACTTCATTTTTCAGTTTTTGCTGGAGGTTGACGGTCGACTCTTCGACGTCGGACTGGTAAAGGACCCCCATGGTGCTGATGATGATCTCCTTTGCAGGAAGTCCGGCCAGCAGGGCAATGCTCATCTTCCAGTCAAAACCCAGCGGGGCCATCACAGGCTCGATGGTTTTCCCGAGCCGCCCGAGGTAGGAGTGGGCCAGCCTGAGTGTCTCTGTGGCCACAGCATCTTCTTCGGTGAAAGCTGCTGCCGGCACCTGGGCTTCCTCTTCCGGCACCGTGCGTGGAAAATATTCCAGGGCCCAGATGATGATTACCCCAATCAGGATGACGGTGCCAATCTTCTTCAGGTACTGTTTGGTCTTGTCCCACATGTGGAAAATGATATTCCTCAGGGTGGGCATCCGGTAGGCCGGAAGCTCCATGACAAAGGGGGTCTCCTTGTTGCGGAAAACCAGTCTGTTGAGGAGCTGGGCGGTCAAAAAGGCCAGGATGATTCCGAAGGCGTAGATGCCGATCAGGATAAGGGCCTGGTGGCTGGTAAAGAAAGCTGAAATGATCAGGATGTATACCGGCAGACGGGCGCTGCACGACATGAATGGGATGATCAGCATGGTCAGGATTCTGTCGCCCTTGTTGCGCAGGGTGCGGGTGGCCATGATGGCCGGCACGTTACAGCCGAAACCCATGACCATGGGAATAAAGGAGCGGCCATGCAACCCAAACCGGTGCATGATCTTGTCCATGATAAAGGCCGCCCGCGCCATGTATCCCGTGCCTTCCAGCAATGAAATGAAGAAGAAAAGAATTAAGATGTTGGGCAGGAATACCAGGACACTTCCCGTACCGCTGATGATTCCGTCGATGAGCAGATCCTTGAGCATACCTTCGGGAAGAATGGCCCGCAGTCCGTCACTGAACCAGGAGATCCCCTGGTCAATCCATTCCATGGGATAGGCCCCCAGGGTGAAGGTCGCCCAGAACACCACGAAGAGAATCCCCGCAAAAAGGGGAAAGGCCAGCTTCGGATGGGTCAGGAAACGGTCAATCTTCTCCGAACGGTTCCTGACCTGGGGCGCCGGCTGCTTCAGCGTCTCCTTCAAGGCCCCCGAAATAAAGGCGTACTTCGAATCGGTGACCACCGTCTCACTCTCCTCGGCATAGAGCCCTTCGATGCGGGTGATCTCCCGGTGCGTGAGGGCCACGATCTCCATATAATTGGGGTAGTCGGCCATCAGCTCCAACACCTGCTTGTCCTTCTCCAGCATCTTGATGGCCAGAAACCGGGAACTGATTTTGTCAGTGATGGGCTTGTTCTCCTTGATCTTTTTCCTGATGACTTTGATTGACGCTTCGATCTCCGCACCGTAATTGATGTGGATGTGACGCGTGACAGGATCTGTGCCCTCGTAAACACTGATCACCCGCTTCAGCAGTTCATCGAGGCCCTGTCCGCGGGTGCTGACCGTCGGCACAAAGGGTATCCCCAACAGTTTGCCCAGTTTGTCATGGGCCAGCTTCTGCTGGTTCTTCTCCAGCTCATCAACCATGTTCAGGGCAGCCACCATCCGCAGGTCCATGTCGATCAGCTGGGTGGTCAGAAAAAGACTCCGCTCCAGGTTGGTCGCCTCCAGCACATTGATCACTATGTCAGGTGTCTCTTCATAGATAAACTTCCTGACGTAAATCTCCTCGGGTGTGTAGGCGGTCAGACTGTATGTGCCAGGAAGATCATACACGTTAAAACGGTATCCGAATGCGTCAAAACTGGTCTTACGGATGTCAACGGTCACCCCGCTGTAATTGCCTACCTTCTCCCTGGCCCCGGAAAGGGCATTGTAAAGGGTCGTCTTCCCGGCATTAGGATTCCCTACCAGGGCCACGTTGATGCACTTCCCCCTGACCAGCTCCTCCGGTATCTCCTCCTCCCGGGTGATTACCCCTTCATAACCCGATTCCCCGGGCGCCTTGTATTCCCCGACCGGAACCACTTCTATCCGCTCCGCCTCCGAACGCCGTAAACTGATGTTGTAATTGAGAATCTTGTATTCTATCGCCCCATTAAACGGGGCATTCTTGATCACCCTGATCTCCTTCCCCTTCACAAATCCCATCTCGTTGATCCGCTTACGAAAGGAACCGTGACCCAGTATCTTGGTAATCACTACCGTTTCATTGTTTTTTACTTCACTGAGCTTCAAGATGGCTGGTATTTTTATTTAAATTAAATACAAATAGTCACCGCAAATATAATTTTTTGTACCGGATTATTCACTCATCATTTGACAGCTGGTCTGGCAGAATCGCTATTTTTGTGAATTCACAAATAAAGTTTGGATGGACGAGGAGTTCCTGTACAATAAGATCAGGGAAGCGCTGAAACACATTCCCGGGAATTTCAATGTACTCGAAGAGCAGATAGACGTGCAGCTTCAGATGGAGTATTTTGAATTTGCCCGGAAGTTCCGGAAGGAAGAGGATGTGAAGGAGGTGTCCACGATGGGGGATCGGCTTTTTCTGGAAGAGACCCCTTCCGCGCTGAAGCGGGAGATTCTGGTGGCTCTGGCCTCTGTTCCGGAGGTGGAAGCCTTCAGAACCATCGAGCGCTATTTCAAGGCGCCTGATGAGGGAATGAAGGATTGGGCTACCCTGGCCTTTCAGGAAAGCCGGATGCTGCTTCAAAGCTCCCTGCTCGACGAACAACAGGTCTTCATCTCCACCGGCATGGGGGGCAAGGGGCAGAAACTCCGCTATTTCGTGGTGTTCCTCAACAGGGAGGGCACCGGACTGACTCCCATGCAGGTGAAGCTTCTCCGTGATGAGCTGCGGTACGTACTGGAAAAGAATGACGGAGAACTCGAGGAGTTCAGCGAAATGATGGACTTCACCACCGCGGTGGTCATCCTCCCCATCCATGCCCCCCTTAAGGAAATTTTCCGCGGGGTGATCGACGAATGCAACCAGTATGGCAACTTCCTCCATGATGACATGGTGATCACCAATGTCAAACGGCTCTCCATCCCGGAAATCATCGAACTCCTCAATCAGCAGAAACTGGCCCCCGACGGGGAGGAGGATGTGGAAGAGGGGGGTGAGGCCGGATACCCCGATGAGGATGATCCGGATGAGGAAGACCCCGATGAGGATGATCCGGATGAAGATGATCTTGATGAAGATGATTTTGATGAGGAAGACCCCGGTGAAGATGATCTTGATGAGGATGATCCGGATGAGGAAGACCCCGATGAGGAAGACCCCGGTGAGGATGATTTTGATGAGGAAGACCCCGATGAGGAAGACCCCGGTGAGGATGATTTTGATGAGGAAGACCCCGGTGAAGATGATCCGGAAGAGGAAGACCCCGGTGAAGATGATTTTGATGAGGATAACTCTGAAGAGGATAACTCTGATGAGGAGGATCCGGAAGAATGAAACGGGAGAAGTGGTTAACCCCTAAAGGGCATGAGGCTTGCCCCGCACACCCCCTCAGGTGGGAAGAACTACGCTCATCTTTACAGCCGCATACAACAGAAGAACAAATCATTAACTAACAATCATATAAATGAGACAGCGATTTCTAAGGAGATGGATTCTGGCCTTATTATGTCTTTCCGTAGGGGGAAGTCTGACGGCCCAGGAAGAGAAGGAAGCCGGGTTGAAGGCCATTGATCATGAGGTGGTGAGGGCGCAGATGGACATTCTGGCGGCCGACTGGATGGAAGGCCGGGCCACGGGAACCAAGGGAGAGGTGATGGCCGGTGATTACATTGCCAGCATGTTCCGCCTCTACGGAATAGAACCCTATGGGGATCTGCATATGCCTCCTCCGGGCCGCAGGGGCAGGCCCGCTCCGGAAAACGGCCTCTTCCCCGCCAGAAGCTATTTCCAGAACATCCCCCTGGTGGAGTACTCCCCGGGCGAAGAACAACAGTTTTCAGTGGTGACCATCTCAGGGGGAGGGGAGAGCTCCGCCGATTTTGCCTATCTGACCGATTTCTCGGTGCGGCCGGGCAACGTGGGACTGACCGTCAACGCCCCGGTGGTGTTTGCCGGCTACGGCTTTGCCGATGCGAAAGGCGGCTATGATGATTACAGGAAGCTCGATGTCAACGGAAAGGTGGTGGTGATGCTGGCCGGGTTTCCGGGTCACCGCGAGGAGAATTCCCCTGCCTGGCTGAAGTTCCGTCCCGAAGGGAGGTCGGCACAGTATGCCCTGGAGCGCGATAAGATCCTCCGTGCTGAAAAACAGGGCGCCGCCGCCATTGTGATGGTCCGCCCGGGTGAAAACCCCTGCAGCCAGTGGGCCCTCACTCCCGGTGCCGACGCCATGAAAGCCTCCTCTGAGCAGGCCAATCCCGTCCCTAAAGCCACCGGTCGCATGGCCCTCCCCGGGGATACCCTCACCGGGAATATCCCCGTTTTCACCGTTTCCCCCAGGGTGGTTGAACGCCTTTTCTCGGGAACAGGCACCGACCTGGCCGCCTTTGAGAAGTCGGTCGCCACCACCATGCAACCCCTTTCACAACTCCTCCCCGGAAAATCGGTCCGCCTCAAAACCACCGTCCATTCCAGAATCATTAACGCCCGTAATGTGCTGGGATTTATTGAAGGCGAGAACAAAGAGGAGGTGATCGTGGTGGGTGGTCATTATGACCATATGGGCCAGTCAGAGGGATTCACCTGGAACGGTGCCGACGACAACGCCTCCGGAACTGTAGGGGTGATGTCCATCGCCAAAGCCTTTGCCGCCACCGGTAAAAAACCAGTCAGGTCGGTCGTTTTTGCCGCATGGACCGGCGAAGAAAAAGGACTCCTCGGATCGGAGTATTTTGTACGCAACCTCCCCGAGGGCACCCGGGTGGTCATCAACCTCAACTACGACATGATCGCCCGCGACGAAGCCGGCGATTCCCTGGGTAACCAGGCCATGATGATGTACACCGAAGGCTGGAGCGATATCCGCAAGGTGACGGAAGCGCATCTCACCAAATATGGTATTGGTCTGGACCTCACTTTCAGGCCTTCATCAGGCGGTGGCGGCGGCAGCGACCACGCCCACTTCGCCCGGAAGGGAATCCCCATCTTTTACTTCATGGCCGCCATGCACCCCGACTACCACCAGCCTTCCGACGAACTCAGCAAGGTCAACTGGAACAAAATGACCAATATCATCAGGCTCGGATTCCTCAATACCTGGGAGTTCGCCAACAGGAAGGAACCCGTCCTCCCCGCCGGAGGATCAGGCACCCCTGAAATGGCTGCCCCCTGACGTGCCCCCGGCCTGAATGGTCAGCTCCTGGAAAAAACAGCCATGACGGAAGTGTTTGAGCTGATCAGCGGCATTTCTCAACAACACAACCTGTTTCTGAACAGAAAAAAGAAAAATTTTTTCAATAATCTTTTTAAAGTCAGTGAAATCCATATTTTTGCAGATACGATCCGCACAAAACCGTTTGTAAACATTTAACTGCAGAAGTATGGAAAAACAGGCCCGGGCCCCTCTATGGCCCCTCGTTGCATTTGGTATAATCCTTCTTTTTCATGTGACGTTTCCCACGGGTGCCGCAGGGCAAACCGGCACCATGAGCGTTTTGCCCTCCCTGCCTCCCCAGGGCAGTGGCGGAACCACCCTTCCTGATTCGCTGGTCTCAGGGGTGATCGTCGATCCGGGAGGATCGCTTATCCAAATCATCAGGGTTCCCGGCACCCCGCCATCCTCCCTGAAGGTTGCCACTGCCACCGCAGCTTCCGCCTCTGCCACGGCGGTTATCCTGGAAGAGATGCCGGCGTACATCTGGTCTTTTGGCTGTTCCCCAACCTCGGCGGCCATGATGGCTGGTTACTACGACCTTCACGGCTACCCCGACATGTATACCGGGCCCGCCAACGGCGGCGTGGCCCCCCTCAACAACCTGGGGTGGGGTACCGCCAGCATCAACGGAGAAACACGTTACCTCTGCCCGCTGAGCGCTACCCGCAATGGCCTTGACGGCCGCACCACCCGCGGCCATGTCGACGACTACTGGATCAAATACGGGAACTCTCAAACCGACCCCTACCTTGCCAACAACTGGGCTGCCCACACTCCGCACGATTGCGCGGCCGATTTCATGGGGACCAACCAGTCGGCCCTCTCAAACCGCGACGGCAGTACCACCTTTTACTATTACGTCGACAACTCCCCTTATTCAGGGAAAAACAGCGGCGACGGAGGTTACGGGCTCCAGCTTTTTCTCGAATCACGCGGCTATAAGGTCGTACGCCGTTTCAGCCAGTATATCAGCGGCTACAACAACTTGTCGCGGGGATTTACCTTTGAACAATACAAGGCAGAGATCGATGCCGGCCGGCCGGTGATGATCCACGTGGAAGGCCATTCCATGGCCGGTTACGGGTATGATCCCACGGGGAACCTGGTCTATGTCAGGGATACCTGGGATCTCAGTGAGCATACTTTCCCCTGGGGGGGGAGCTACGCCGGTTCGGCACATTATGCCGTGTCGGTCCTGGAACTGGAACCCCCGCCGGTCACCTCCCCAAGCCCTGACCTGACCCCGGCCATTACCGTTACCCCCAATGTCATGAATGGCGAGGTGAGCTTTGAAGTGATCGTCAGGGTGACCGAACTCGGGGCGGGGGCGGCGACCGACCCCCTTACCCTGGTGATCCCCCGCGATACCCGGTGGTCCCTCGACGGTCCCTATGCCAGCGCTACCAAATCCCTGGCAGGCGTTGACCTTAATAACGACCAGTGGTGTTACGACGCCAGCGATCCCGCCTACCATGTCTTCAGGAACAACCTCGGACTGGGTGAGGGCGCAATGTCCACCTTTGGGTTTAAGGCCCTTTTCAATTCAGGAAACGCCAAAGGGGTATACACCATTACCACACAGATTCTCCCGGGAAACAACGGGGAAACCATGACTTCCAACAACTCTGATTCCGAAAAAATAGACTATTTCAGTCACTGACCGTTTCGGATTCCCGCAAATGGAGGCACCTCTGTGGTCAGGGGTGCCTCCCGTTTTTCAGGGTCAGCCCCACACCCACACCGTGTTTGCAGGAGGCCGGTGCCCACAGCATTCCATTTCTGTTAACGGTCTGTTAATTTTCAGTCCCTTATTTATAATCAACCTAAATTTAAGCCCCGGATTGGCAAAAAGGGGATAAGCCACTATTTTTATGCGCTTGTGCCTCAGTGGCTTTTTTACGGGATGAATCAAAACAATTAAATATTTTATACAGATGAAAATCAGAACCCTTCTTTTTATGGCCCTGCTTTTAACCATTGCCACTTTGTCGGCCCAAACGCCCACCCGCTGGCGGGGGCCCCATGGCAACGGGAGCTATGAAGACAAAGGACTGCTCCGCTCCTGGCCGGCGGAAGGCCCCGCCATCCTCTGGACCTATGAAAACCTGGGGGCCGGTTTCTCCTCGGCGGTGGTGGCCGGTCAGACCATCTACACCTCCGGCACGGAAGAGAATACCGGATTTGTGTATGCCCTTTCCCTTGAGGGCAAGCTGCTCTGGAAAGCCCCTTATGGCCCCGAATTCACCGAAAGTTATCCCGGTTCCAGGAGTACCCCAGTCATCGTGGGTGACCTGTTGTACCAGTATTCCGGATTGGGAGTCGTCACCTGCATCGAGGCCGCCACCGGAAAAGTGAAATGGCAAAAGGATACCTTCAGGGAATTCGGGGGGCGAAATATACAGTGGGGAGTCACTGAAACCTTCGCCATTGACGGAGATAAGCTCTTTGTGACGCCTGGGGGGCCGGGGAAAACCATCGTGGCCCTGAACAGGAAGAACGGTGACCTGATCTGGGCTGCCAATGTCAAGGATGACCTCTCTGGCTATTGCACCCCCCTGGTGGTTAAAATGCCCGGAAGGACCCTTCTGGTGACCCATACCGGATCGTGGATTGCCGGACTTGACGCCGATACCGGTAAACTCTTGTGGACCCGCCACCATCCCAACCAGTGGAGCGTTCAGGCAAACACCCCCATTTTCCACGACGGGGCCCTGTTTTGTTTCAGCGGGTACGGCCAGGGCGGCGTCAAACTGAAACTCTCTCCCGACGGCGCTTCCGTACATCCCGAATGGGTGACCACCACCATGGACAACCGCATCGGCGGCGCAGTGCTGGTCAACGGCATGATTTGCGGTTCCGGAGATAAAAACCGCTACTGGATGGCCATAGACTGGAAAACAGGCCAGGAAAAATACCAGCTCAAAGGTCTGGCCAACGGAACCGTCATCACCGCCGATGGTCTTCTCTTCGGATATGCCGAGCGGGGTGAGCTTTTCCTGGCCGATCCCAACGGCATGAAAATCCTCTCCCAGACCAAGGTGACCCATGGCACCGCACAGCACTGGGCCCACCCGGTCATCGACAACGGCCGTCTGCTGGTCCGCCACGGAAACGCCCTGGTCGCCTACAAGATCAAGTAAACGCTCCTGAATCATTCCAGGGCAGAAACCATTCCCGCCCTTTATGACATTCCTGATTACCCGTTAAATGCCTGAAGAACCCGATGAGAAAGATCACACTCCTACTCTTTTTAAACCTGACCCTCTGGGGGGTGCTTTCCGCCCAGATCACCCAGTGGCGCGGCGAAAACCGCGACGGACTCTTCCGCAGTGAGACCGGGCTCCTGAAAGCCTGGCCCGAAGGCGGCCCGCAACTTCTCATGCAAACCACCATCCCGGGAAAGGGCTTTTCCTCACCCATCCTCGTGGATCAGACCATTTACATCACCGGTATGGTCGATACCCTGGATTATCTTTTCGCACTAGACATGCAAGGGAAGATCCTCTGGCAGGTGCCTTATGGCCGCTCATGGGCCCAGTCCTATCCCGATACCCGGAGTACACCTACCGTGGAAGGGGAACTGATTTATGTCCTGGCAGGCAGTGGCATTCTCAGCTGTTTCAGCAGAACCGACGGTAAACTGGTATGGTCGGTCGACGTCGATAAGGAGTACGAGGCGGAGTGGCATTTCTGGGGCGTCTCCGAGAGTCCCCTCATCACCGGCAACATGGTCATCTGTTCTCCCGGGGGAAACAAAACATCGGTCGTCGCCTTTGACAAAATGACGGGCCGGGAAATATGGCGGACCCCTGCAGTCGGAGGTCCCCGCTGTTATATCTCTCCGACCATATACGCGTACAAGGATTTCCGCTATATCCTGGCCGCCACCGGCCAAAACCTGATCGCCATCGTACCGGAAACCGGCCATGTCGCCTGGTCCTACCAGTATTGGGATGGTGCCAAATGGGACCAGCCCGGGCTCATCTGGGCCAATACCCCCGTCTGGAAAGATGATGAGATCTTCATCACCATGGGGTACGACTACCGCGCCGTCATGCTGAAAATGAACCCCGACGGATCGGGAGTCACCGAAAAATATTCCAGCACCGTCTTTGACAACCACCACCACGGCGTCGTCCTGGTCGACGGTTACCTTTACGGCTCCAACTGGATCAACAACGGCAAAGGCAACTGGGTATGCATGGACTGGGATACAGGTGAAATAAAATGGGAGACGACCTGGGAGAACAAGGGATCGGTCATTTGGGCCGACGGCCTGCTCTACCTCTATGAGGAGAAACGGGGTCATGTCGGACTGGTGAACCCTTCTCCCGAGAAATTAGACCTGGTGAGTTCCTTCCGGGTGACGGAAGGCTCGGGACCCCATTGGGCCCATCCCTTCATCCGCGATGGAAAGCTTTTCCTCCGCCATGGTGAGGCGCTGATGGTTTACCAGGTCAGGTGAAGGCTCCGGGAAGGCCGGGCACACCTGCTCCGGAATTCCTGGCACTTGGCTATTCCCGGTTTATTAAATGAACAGTTGTAGTAAGAAAGGATAAGCACGTGAAGATCAACCCGGAGAAATTACCCCGCCTGCTGACCTGGAGTCTGGCTGCTCTGGCCCTGCTCTCCTTTCTCTGGTGGCTCACCTGGGATCCTACCCGTTCCCTGACGCAGAGTCTCCCGGGAATGGACAACCGTGGTGCAGGAGGAGCCGGTGATACGGTGCTCATCGGGGCACTCTTCGACCGTTTTTCCGATGAGTATACCCCCTTGGGGGAAACCTGGCCCCGTTTCCGCGGCGCCGCCTTCGACAACATCTCTGCCTCGCCTGTTCCCCTCAGGGAGAAGTTCGGAAGTTCGGGGCCGGAAATCCTTTGGTCGGTGCAGCTCGGAGAGGGCCATTCCGGCGCCGCTATCTACAAAGGCCTGTTATATCTCCTCGACTACAACGAAGAGGAGTATGCCGATTTCCTGCGCTGCTTTTCCCTCACCTCCGGAAAAGAACAGTGGCGCCGGGGTTATAAGGTGCACGTCAAACGCAACCACGGGATGTCGCGGACGGTGCCCGCCGTCACCGATAGTTTTATTGTCACCATGGGGCCACGCTGCCACGTGATGTGCCTCGACCGGGCTTCGGGCGACTTTCTGTGGGGCATCGACGTCGAAAAGGATTACCAGTCGGAAGTACCCTTATGGTATACGGGCCAATGCCCCCTGATCGACGGGAATACCGCTGTGATCGCCACCGGCGGAACAGCCCTGATGATCGGCGTTGACCTGCGCACAGGCACCAAGGTGTGGGAAACCCCCAACCCCGGAAACTGGAAAATGTCCCACTCTTCCGTCATGCCCTTCACTTTCGGCGGAAGAAAAATGTATGTCTACAGCGCTTCGGGCGGTATGGCCGGCATTGCCGCCGACGGGCCCGACCGGGGAAGCCTCCTGTGGCAGACCTCCGCCTGGAACAAACAGGTCATCGCCCCCTCACCCGTCTGCATGCCCGATGGCAGGATTTTCATCACTGCAGGTTACGGCGCCGGAAGCATGATGCTCCAGTTGAAGGAGAACGGCGGTTCTTTCACAGCCGACGTGCTCTATGACTACAAACCCAGTGAGGGCTTCGCCTGCGAACAACAAACCCCTCTGCTCTGGAACGGCCATCTCTTCGGTATCCTTCCCAAAGACGGGGGAGCCCTCCGTAACCAAATGGTGTGCGTCCATCCCTCCGATACCCGGAAGGTGGTATGGTCTAGCGGCTCCGATAAACGCTTCGGCCTCGGCCCCTACTTCATGGCCGACGGAAAGATCTTCCTCCTCCACGAGGACGGCACCCTTTATATCCTGAAGCCCTCAACGACCGGTTACCAGGAACTCGACCAGGCTAAGGTCATCGCCGATGGCCACGATGCCTGGGCTCCCCTGGCGCTCGCCGACGGCTACCTGGTCCTGCGCGACTCCAAAACCATGGTCTGCATTAACCTTAACCGTTAACCATATGACCAATCCACCTGACCCGACAAACCCTGACTCCCCAACCAGGAAATCCGCTCCTTCCTGCCGGAAGGCTCTCCCGTCCCTGATCGATGAAACACGGGCGATTCCGCAGTTAATATTGAAGATAAATGCTCATCTTAAATTTTACCCATTATGACCGGGAAACGTAATAACAGGATGCTGACCTTCTTTCTGATTGCCCTGGGGGTGGTCATTGCCCTGGTTTTTGTGGCCGATTTCATTTCGACGCGGCCCGACAAGCAGGAAGCCAATCCTTACGCCTATGACATGAAGAGCCAGACCGCCGTCGATGAGGCGTTGATCCTTTACCGGGAAACACGCCAACTGAAACTTCCCATGGAAAATCTTACGGCGATCAGCTATGCGCGGGGTGTCCTGATGGTTTCCGGTGACCGGCGGCTGATCCGCCTTGATCCCGGGGGAAAGCTGCTGAAGGAGATCCCCCTTGATTTCGAACCCTTCACTTTCCTGGAGGCCAAGGGGTATTATTACGTGAGCGGGGGCAGGGAAGTGACCATTCTCGATTCGGCAGGGGTCAAAACCGGCAGCTTTGCAGGATTGGATACCTCCAGTTTCATCACTTCCCTGGATGTCGCTGAAGGAAAAATCTTCGCCGCCGATGCCGGCCGCAGGGTGGTCCACCGGTTTGCTCCCGACGGAACCAAAGAGTTGGAATTCGAAGGGAAGACAGGGGAGGGGACCGCCCACGGATTTATCGTGCCCAGTCCCTGTTTCTCCCTTGCGGTGAGTCCCTATGGCGACCTCTGGGTGGTAAACCCGGGAAAACATGCCCTCGAGGAGTATACCCATGATGGGGTGCTGCGGGGCTTCTGGGCAGCCTCATTCCCTGGAACAGAGGGCTTCGGGGGGTGCTGTAACCCTGCACGCATCGCCTTTCTGCCCGACGGAAACCTGATCACCTCCGAAAAAGGAGTCCTCAGAGTCAAGGTGTACAAACCCTCGGGGGAACTGGTTGGCGTGGTTGCCCCTCCTTCCGCTTTCGTGGAGGACCAGAAGGTCTCCGATATCACCGCCGATGAGGAGGGCCGGATTTATCTCCTTGACCCGGAGAAGAAAATGATCAGGGTGTTTGAAAAAAAATGAACCCGCAACACTCCCCGGAACAGAACCGGAATCAGTTACACTCTTGAATGCGGATGGCGGATCACTCTGTTGGATCCACGTTAACCAGAAAAACCTAAGAGGAATGGACAGAAAAGGATTTATAGAAAAAGGGTTGCGCCTGATGCTGACAGGGGGGTTGCTGGCTGCTGCCGGGTACCTGGTGGCCTCGGGAAGGATCTCCTCCGGGCCTGCACAGGGCGGATGCGGGAATTCCCGTCACTGCGGGGATTGCCGGTTGGCCGCAAAATGTGAATTCAAGGAAAAAGCATCAGACCATGGCAGACGATAAGATTAAAAGCCGCAGGGAGTTTATTCAGGGAGGAGTGCGTCTTTCCCTGGCCCTGGCCCTGGGGGGTATCGGCGGACTGGCGGCGGCCCGTATGACCGGGGAGAAATGGGTGTGGCAGATCGACCCCTTTCTGTGTACCCAGTGCGGAAGGTGCGCCACCGACTGCGTCCTGACCCCCTCGGCCGTCAAGTGCGTCCACGCTTACGACCTCTGCGGGTATTGCGACCTCTGTGGCGGCTATTTCAAGCCGGGAAGCAACGCCCTCAACACCGGCGGAGAAAACCAGCTGTGCCCCACTTCGGCCATCACCCGCAAGTTCATTGAAGAGCCCTACTTCGAATACATCATCGATGAGGAGCTCTGCATGGGCTGCGCCAAATGCGTAAAGGGCTGCACCTCCTTCGGAAATGGCTCCCTCCACCTGCAGATCATGCACAACCTCTGCGTCAACTGCAACCAGTGCGCCATCGCCCGCGTGTGCCCCTCCAACGCCATCAGCCGCGTGAAAGTCTCCGACGCCTACCAGGTCAAGGGGAGTTTTACTAAACCAGCTTAAGGATGCGTAGGGAAGAAGGTCGTCAGGGTTGTGGAGGTTGTCAAAGTAGACAAGAACCACATGTTCGCAGCAACACTTAAAATTTAAGACTTAAGATTTAAGACTTAAGATTATAAAGACATTCTGATATTCTGAAATTTATTATGGTTGGGTTAAAGCATTTCTTCAAGGTGGGGTGGTCCGTTCCGGTGCTGATGCTGGTGCTGGTGCTGGCGGTGGCTGGTCCGGTCGCCGGACAGATGCAGCGGTTTCCCAAGCCCGAGTTTGAATCGGGGTATGAGCAACCCGACACGGTGACCCCTGAGCCGCGTTCCACGGCCATGGAGTGGCTCGATGTGACCCTTTTGGTGGCGGTGATGGGTGCCGGTGCCTGGATGGTCCTGCGAAAACGTTCCCGCCAGGGGGTTCTCTGGCTCTCACTCTTCACGCTGCTCTATTTCGGTTTTTACCGCGACGGCTGTATCTGCGCCGTGGGATCCCTCCAGAATGTAGTCCTCTCCTTTGCCGATCCCACCTACACCATCTCCGTGACCGTGCTGCTCTTTTTCCTGCTGCCCCTGATCTTCTCCCTTTTCTTCGGAAGGGTCTTCTGTGGCAGCGCCTGTCCCCTGGGGGCCATCCAGGACCTGGTGATCATCAGGCCCCTTTCCATGCCCGCCTGGCTGCGGCATACCCTGGGAATCATCCCCTATATCTATCTGGCCCTGGCCGTCCTTTTTGCCGCCACCGGCACCGACTTCCTCATCTGCCGCTACGATCCCTTCGTGGGGATCTTCCGCATGGATGCCCCCCACCTGATGGCCATCCTGGGCATCGCCTTCCTCCTCATGGGCCTGTTCATCGCCCGGCCTTACTGCCGGTTTCTGTGCCCCTACGGCGTGCTCCTCAAATGGACCTCCAAAGTCTCCAAATGGCACATGACCATCACCCCTGCCGAATGCATCCGCTGTAAGCTCTGCACCACCTCCTGCCCCTTCGACGCCATTGATTATCCCACCGATCCAAAGGTCATCAAAGGCTCACGCGAAGGAGCCAGAAAATTTCTACTCTATGCCGTGCTGATTCCCGTATGGGTGGCCGCAGGCGGTTTCGTGGGCTATAAATCCCATACCTGGCTCTCCAAAGCCCATCCCGAGGTGTATCTCGCCGAACTGCTGATCACCCGTCCCGAGGTCAAAAACGATCCCGACAACATCGATGTGCAGACTTTCCTGAGTTCCGGGAAAACCATGGAACAGCTCGTGGAAGAAGCCACGCTGGTCCGCGCGAAATTCAGGACGGGGAGCACACTGGCCGGAGCATTTATCGGGCTGGTCATTGCCCTGACCCTGCTCGGTCAGGTTACCTTCAGACGAAACAGCGATTACGTGCCCAACCGCGGCGATTGCTTCAGCTGCGGCAGATGCCAGGATTACTGTCCCGTCGACCGCAAAATGCCGGTAACCACTCCCGTTATACCGACCAAAACCATTCAGTCATGATTGAGATGAACATAAGGAACCGTCTGGAGCTGTCGCGGAATGCGGCGATGGTCTCCGGGATCTTCTGCGTAGCCGTAGCCCTGCTGCTGCTGCTCAACTACTGGCAGGTGAGCAGGTATGATCCGCTTGAAAGTAAGGCCATGGAGGTATTGGTACAGCGCCTTGCTGAAAATCCCGATGACGACGCTCTTAAAAATGATATCCGCAACCTCGACCTGCTGGCCCGCAAAGCCTATTTCAACAGCCGCTGGCAGGTCACGACAGGAAGCTATCTTCTCCTCTTTGGTGCGGTGGTCTTTGCCCTGGCCCTCAGGGTCTACCACTCCCTGAAATCCAAAATTGAGCTTCCCGATCAGAAACAGGAGAATGAGCTGGCCTCCCGTCTTCTGGCCCAAAGGTGGGTGATCCTTTCCGGGGCGGGACTGCTGGCGCTGGCGCTGGTGGCCTCCCTGGCCTCGGTCGACCATCTGAAAAGTTTCGGCACCGGGGATTCTTCTCCGGAAGGGGAGGCTTCCGTGGCCGCTGATCCGGGCATTGAGGTGATTGAGGTGGGAGAGGAACCCGTCCTGGTGACTGCCGACACCTCCGGTGTGAATGGTGCCGATACGACCCAGGTCGCAGTGCTTCCCGGTGCAGCAGAGGGAACACCGGGGACCGGAGATTCTTCCGCAGTGAAGGAGATCGTCTTTCCCGATGCGGGTCAGCTCCGCGCCAACCATCCCTCCTTCCGGGGGCCCATGGCCAATGGCGTCAGCGGCCGCAGCAACATCCCCCTCGATTTTGACGGCCCCTCCGGAAAGAACATCCTCTGGAAGGTAGCCGTGCCCCTCCCGGGAACCAACTCCCCTGTCATGTGGGGTGACCGGCTCTTCATCACCGGCGCCAACGCCCAGAAACGGGAGGTATACTGCTTCGACCGCTATGGAGGTAAACTTCTGTGGACCGCTCCCGCCGACAAAATCGAGGGATCGCCGGCCACACCTCCAAGGACCACCGAAGATACCGGACTGGCAGCTCCCTCAGTGACCACCGATGGCATCCATGTCTATGCCATCTTTGGCACCGGAGACATCCTGGCCCTCGACTACTCCGGCAAACGGGTGTGGGCCCGCAACCTGGGCGTTCCCGACAACCACTACGGCCACTCCTCCTCCCTGGTGGCCTGGAAAAACAAGGTGTACGTCCAGTACGACACCAACAAGGCAAAAAAACTGATCGCCCTGGATGCCCTGACAGGGAAAACGGTGTGGGAAACTACCCGGAATGTCAAGATCTCCTGGGCGAGTCCCATCCTGGCCAACATCGGCGGAAGGATGCAGGTGGTCCTGGCCGCCGATCCCCTCCTGGCGGGGTACGACGCTGAAACTGGCAAAGAACTGTGGCATGCCAGCGCCCTCGCAGGCGAAGTGGGCCCTTCACCTGCCTATGGCGAAGGGCTGGTCTTCGGGGTAAACGAATATGCCTCCCTGGCGGCTGTGAATCCCTCGAATGGACAGGTGGTCTGGAAGGATGACGAATACCTCTCTGAAGTAGCCAGTCCGGTCGTGGCTAACGGCCTCCTCTTTATCGCCACCAGCTACGGCGTACTGGCATGCTACGACGCCAAAAACGGAGAGAAACTCTGGGAAGCCGACGGCGGCGTGGGCTATTACTCCTCACCGGTCATCGCCGACGGAAAACTCTTCCTCTTCAACACCGACGGATTGCTCCAGGTCTTCGCCCTCGAAAGGGAGATGAACCTCCTGGCGGAGGCCCACCTCGGCACCAAGGTGTATACCACCCCCGCCTTCGCCAACAACCGCATGTTCGTCCGCGCCGGCGGAAACATCTACTGTATCGGTATTAAATAGATGTTCCTAAGAATTCAAAATTCATGATTCCCACATTCAAGACTCAAGACTCAAGACTCAGGATTCCAGACTCCAGACTCAGGATTCCAGATTCCAGACTCAAGATTCCAGATTCCAGACTCCAGACTCCATATTTAAGATTTAAGACTTAAGACTTAAGATTTTTCATAGAGTACACATTTATAACAATATAAGATGGCAGACATAAAGGAAGGGATGAATAGTGTGGTGGACCGGATCATCGCGGAGAAGGGGCGGGAGAAGAAAGCACTGATTCCCATTCTGCAGGCCATCCAGAAGGAGCTGAACTACCTTCCGGAGGAGGCGTTGCGGCAGGTCAGTGCACAAACGGAGATCACCGCCGCCGATATCTACAGTGTGGCCAGCTTCTATGCGCAGTTCCGGATGCAGCCCGTGGGGAAACACATGATCAAGATCTGTGTGGGAACCGCCTGCCATGTGAAGGGGGCCACGCAGGTTTACGACGCCTTTATGCGGAAGTTCGGACTGAAGGAGGGTGAGCACACCGACCACGATGGGAAGTTTACCCTTGAGAAGGTGAGTTGTCTGGGGTGCTGCACCCTGGCGCCGGTGGTTCAGATCGACCAGGTGACCTATGGCCATGTGACCACCAGTCAGGTCGACGACATCATCGCCGATTTCGGGGCCCAGGCGGGAAAAAAGGGAAAGAAACAATTCCGGAAGGCCGACGGGACGGAGATCCGTGGGGAGATCCGGATAGGCCTGGGGTCCTGCTGTGTAGCCAGCGGCTCTGAGGAGATCAAAAATGCAGTGGAGGAGACGGTTAACGCCAACGGACTTCAAGTAAAGCTTAAACATGTGGGGTGTGTGGGGATGTGCCACCAGGTGCCCCTCGTGGAGATTGTTCCCACCGGGGGAGAGCCGGTCCTTTATTCAAAGGTGAAACCTGAAGATGTCAAGGACATCGTCGCCAGCCATTTTAAGCCTACGGGGCTTCTGTCGAAGCTGAAAAGCAGGTTACTGGAGTCGGTCGAGTACATCCAGACCGATGCCAAATGGGAGGGGATTGAGCGGTATGCCCTGGATGTGCGCGACAAGCCTGTCAGTTCCTTTTTAGGGAGGCAGATACCCATTGCCACCGAATACCGGGGGATCATCAACCCCCTCGATATGGATGAATACCGGAGCCGCGGGGGTTTCCGGGCGGTACGGCGCGCCCTGCTGAAGATGACTCCCCCGGAAGTGGTCAGCGAAGTAAAGGCCAGTCACATCCGCGGCCGCGGGGGCGCCGGTTTCCCCTCGGGGATCAAATGGGAACTGGTAGCCCGTCAGCCCCACGCTGAAAAATATGTCATCTGCAACGGCGATGAGGGGGATCCCGGTGCCTTTATGGACCGGATGCTTCTGGAATCGTACCCCTACCGCATCATCGAGGGGATGATCATCGCTGCCTATGCCGTGGGGGCTTCCCGGGGCTTTTTCTATATCCGCGCAGAATATCCGCTGGCGGTACGCCGCGTCAGGGAAGCCCTGGCCAACTGCTATGCCGCGAACCTCCTGGGGCAGCATATTCTGGGCAGCAACTTTTCTTTTGACGCCCAGATCTACGAAGGAGCAGGGGCTTTTGTCTGCGGCGAGGAGACCGCTCTGATTGCCTCCCTGGAGGGGCGACGGGGTTATCCCCATATCCGTCCCCCCTTTCCGGCCGAGAAAGGATATATGGATCATCCCACGCTGGTCAACAATGTGGAAACGCTGGCCCAGATCTCCTGGATATTGCGGGAGGGGGCGGCCAGGTTCAGCGCCATCGGCACAGAACACAGCAAGGGAACCAAGGTCTTTGCCCTGGCGGGCAAGGTGGCCCGCGGAGGACTCATCGAAGTGCCCATGGGCACCACCATCCGGCAGGTGATCTTTGAAATCGGCGGCGGAATCGCCAACGGCCGCCAGTTTAAGGCCGTCCAGATCGGCGGTCCCTCAGGAGGATGCATCCCCGCGGAACTCGCCGACACCCCCATCGACTATGAATCCCTCACCAAAATGGGGGCCATGATGGGCTCGGGCGGACTGGTTGTGCTCGACGATACCGACTGCATGGTCGATATCGCCCGCTTTTTCCTCTCCTTTACCCAGAATGAGTCGTGCGGAAAGTGTACCTTCTGCCGCCTGGGCACCAAACGAATGCTCGACATCCTGGAGAGCCTCACCCGCGGAACCGCCAAAAGGGAAGATCTCGATGAACTGGAACGTCTCGCCCATTGGACCCGGAAGGGGAGCCTCTGCGGCCTGGGAAAGACCGCTCCCAACCCGGTACTGAGTACCCTGAAATACTTCAGGGAGGAGTATGAAGCCCACCTCGAAGGAAGGTGCCCCACGGGAAAATGTACCCACCTGATCAGATATGTGGTTAATGACAAGTGTATCGGCTGCACCCTTTGTGCCCAGGTGTGCCCCGCTGATGCGATTCCTTTTACGCCTCACGAAAAGCATCTCATCGATACCGAAGCCTGCATCCGTTGCGACGCATGCCGGCCTGCCTGTCCCGTGAATGCAATCGACGTTTTTTGAATGAAACATCATGTACCGGCCCTGTGAAGATGGACTGGTAGCGGTGATGTCCACATCCGGTAATATCCGTTACAGATTGAAGCAATGATAAAACTTAAAATAGACCATCAAGAGGTGGAAGTTCCGGAGGGGAGTTCGGTATGGAAGGCAGCGGAGGCTGCCGGGATCCATATTCCTGCCTTGTGTCTGCACAATGAGCTCGACCATTTCACGTCCTGTATGCTCTGTCTGGTAAAGGATGGCAGCGGGAAGCTTTTTCCCTCCTGTTCGGTGAAGGCGGCCGACCACATGCAGATCATCACCGAAGACGAAGAGATCAGGGAAGGGCGGCAGATGGCTCTGGAGCTGCTGTTAAGCGAGCATGTAGGCGATTGTGAAGCCCCCTGCCAGATCGGCTGTCCGGCCCATATGAACATCCCACTGATGAACAGGCTGATTGCCGCCGGAAAATGGGAGGAATCCCTGAAGGTGGTGAAGCGGGATATCGCCCTGCCGGCGGTGCTGGGTCGCATTTGTCCGGCCCCCTGTGAGGGGGCCTGCCACCGCAAGACCGTGGATGAACCGGTTTCCATCTGTCTTCTCAAGCGGTTCGTGGGCGATGAAAACGATCTGCATCCCTGGCCGGTCCCTCCCCTTGAAGGAAAACGGGTGGCCATCATCGGCGCCGGGCCGGCCGGACTGGCTGCAGCCTATTATCTGAGGCTCAGGGGTGTGGAACCCCACCTCTACGACAGGGCGCCCAAGGCCGGCGGTCAACTCCGCACAGCCATCAGCCGCGATATACTCCCTGAAGAGCTCCTCGACAGGGAAATCAGGACCATCCTCGCCACGGGGGTGACCTTCAACGGCAACACCACCATCGATGACCGCCATTTCGAACAGCTTCGCCGTAATTACGATGCCCTCATTGTGGCTACCGGCAATATCGACGACACCACCAAAGCCTTCCAGCTGGCGGGCACCGCCAAAGGAATACAGGTGACCGGCGAAGGTTATGAGACTTCCGAAGCTGGAATATTTGCCATAGGCAATGTGCTCCGTTCTTCCCGCCTGGCTGTCCGCTCGGTGGGACAGGGAAAGGAAGTGGCCTTCGCGGTGCTGCAGTATTTCCATGGAGGGAAGATCATCGGGGAACCAAGGCTCTTCAACTCCCGGTTCGGAAAGCTGCGGCCAACCGAATTTGCTGAATACCTCAAGGAGTCTGTGGCCGGAAAACGGCGCTTTCCGGCCGACAGCCCCCGGGGATTCACCCCGGAGGAGGCGGTGGAGGAGGCCCGCCGCTGCATGCACTGTGACTGCCGTGCCGCCGACGATTGCAAACTCCGTGATTTTTCAACCCGCTACGCGGCCAGCCAGAAACGGTTCCAGACCTCCCCGCGCCGCGACATGACCAAGAAATTCCAGGCTAAGGGGATTGTTTACGAACCCGGAAAATGCATCAAATGCGGCATCTGTGTCAGGCTCACCGAAAAATACCGCGAGAAGTTCGGGCTTACCTTCATAGGCAGGGGCTTCGACGTGGAAATTGGCATACCTTTCGACGAATCGATGGATGTGGCTCTTGAAAAAGTCGCACTCATTGTGGCAGAAGGGTGTCCCACCGGCGCCCTGGAGCCCATCCGCAAGGCCGGTGACCCCCTGCAGTAACCAGTGCCCCCTGCAATAACCAGTGCCCCATGCGATGCATGACGACTGTACAACATACAAGGTGAACATAAGGAAGGCGGCGACTATAGTGGCCGGATTTTTGCGGTAGCCACCATCATACGAAACCCTTCCACACATAAGAAGCATGGTAAGGAGAGAAAAAAGAAGCGGAATATATGATGAATAAGGTACATATGCTATTATTGGCGACGGCTCTCCTGCTGGTGGGCGTTTCTGCTCCGGAGGCTGCGGCACAGGAGGGGGGGTGCTGGGGCCTTTTTCGCGGCAACCAGCGGCTCACAGGAAGCCTCTCGGCCAACCTCCCCGCAAAACCCCAGCTGCTCTGGACCTACTCCACCGGCAGTATGATCAAGTCGTCGCCCGTGGTATGCGACAACAGGATCGTCACCGGATCGTCGAATGGCATGGTATACTGCCTCGACATGAACGGGAAACAACTCTGGCAGTTTAAGACTTCCAATGGAATAGAAGCCCCGGCACTGATCCTCGACGGGAAAGTCTACATCGGCAACCTCGACGGCACCCTCTATGCCCTGGAGCTTAAAACCGGCAAAAAAGTGTGGGAGTATAAAACCGAGAACCAGATTGTGGGTTCGGTCAACTGGTACAAATCAGGGAAATCCACCCGCCTGCTGGTCGGGAGTTATGACTATTATCTCCACTGCGTAGACGCCGCCACCGGCAAGGTTCTCTGGAAGTATGAGTCTGACAACTACATCAATGGTGCGGCGGCCTGCCACAATGGCATGGCCATCTTCGGAGGATGCGACGGGTTCCTCCACCTGGTCGATATCGCTTCCGGAAAGGCGGTCAAAAAAATAAACGTGGCCACTTACGTGGCCGGGTCTGTGGCCGTGGAAGGCCAGAAAGCCTGGATCGGCGATTACGACGGGAAATTCTCGCAGGTCGACATGACCGCAGGCGCCATCTCCTGGAAGTGGGAAGACCCCAAAGTGAAACTTCCCTTTATCGCCTCCCCGGCGGTGGCCGGAAATTATGTCGTCACGGGCAACCATGATAAGAACATTTACTGTTTCGACAAGAACAGCGGCAAAAAGATGTGGAACTTCAGCACCGGCAACCGGGTGGAGGCTTCACCCGTCGTGGCCGGGAAAAACGTCATAGCCGCCAACATGCGGGGTGACCTCTTCCTGCTGGCCCTCACCGACGGAAAGGAACTCTGGCGCTACGAGGTGGGATCAGCCATCATCAGCAATCCCGCCGTAGCCGGTAACCGGATCATCCTGGGCGCAGCCGACGGAAATATCTACTGTTTCGGAAACAATTAGAAATCTTAAATCTTAAGTCTTAAGTCTTGAATCCTGAGTCTTGAATCCTGAGTCTTGAATCCTGAGTCTGGAGTCTGGAATCAGGAAGATCAGATGGAAATAATTCCTATTTTAGAGACATGAACATATTGCAAATCATCCCCGGGTCGGGAGGCTCCTTTTATTGCGGCAACTGTTTGCGTGACAGTAAATATGTGGATGCCCTTCGGAAGGAGGGTCATCAGGTGATCAAGATCCCCATGTATCTGCCTCTTTTCTCCGATGAACGCGACCTCAATGACATCCCTGTTTTTTACGGGGCGGTGAGCATTTACCTCAAGCAGATGTTTCCGTTTTTGCGGAAGGCGCCCGCTTGGTTTGACAAGCTTCTCAACACCGGGCCGGTGCTGAAGCTGGCCGCTTCCATGGCCGGGTCGACCAACGCCACCGGACTGGAGGAGATGACCGTTTCCATGCTTATGGGCGAGGAGGGAGAACAGAAGGAGGAGCTGGAAAGGATGGTCGACTGGATGGCCGAACACTGTAAACCCGATATCATCCATATCTCCAACGCCCTGCTCCTGGGGTTGGCCAAACGCATCCGCGAACGCATCGACGTGCCCATTGTCTGCTCCCTTCAGGATGAAGACGTATGGGTCGATGTCATGAAGCCCAGCTATCGCGAGCGCATCTGGAAACTGATGCAGGAGAAGTCGGCCGATGTCGACGCCTTCATTGCCGTGAGCCACTATTTTGCCCGGGTGATGGAGGAGCGGATGGCCCTTCCCCGGGAAAAGGTTTTCCCCATATATCTGGGGGTCGACCCTGACGAATACGAATTCATCCCTTCCTCCGGAAAGAACAGGAATATAGGTTACATCTCCAGGATGTGCCATGAGAACGGTTTTGATCTGGTCGTGGATGCCTTTATCCTCCTGAAGCAGCAGGCGGCCCTCAGCGATGTGAAGCTGATCGCCACAGGAGGATACACGGCCGCCGACCACCGGTTCCTTAAAGCCCAGAAGGAGAAGATTGTCCGTGCCGGGCTTTCCGGAGAGGTCATTTTTCATGACGCGTTTGAAGGGGAGGGGAGGAAGGAGTTTTTCCGGAAGGCCGCTCTGGCTACGGTGCCCGTACGCAACGGGGAGGCTTTCGGCATGTATCTCCCCGAGCTGATGGCCAGCGGCATCCCCATTGTCCAGCCCGCCCTGGGGGCTTTCCCCGAAATCGTCAGCATCTCGGGAGGTGGAAGCATTTACTCCCCCAACACTCCGGAGAAGCTTGCCGAAGCCTGGGCAGACCTCCTCTATAACCGTGACGCCCTTAATGCCCTGAGCCACCAGGCCCGCAAAGGCGTCTCCGACTCCTTTAATATCCATGACCATGCCCGGGAAATGATCGACCTTTACCACAAGGTCAGGGAAAACAGGGTTCAGAAAACATCATGAGAACAGGTGCGATGACAAAGAAATTGCTGGTATTAAAAGATATACACAAGGGTTACGGGCGGCCTGGAAGTCATGGATTCAGGCCGGTACTCTCGGGACTGGAGTGGGAGCTGGAAGCCGGCACCCGCACTGCGATTGTGGGACCCAGCGGCTGCGGAAAAACCACCCTCCTCAACCTGATCGGTGCCCTTGACCGCCCCGACAGGGGGGAAATCCTGTTCGACGGCCGCGACATCAGCGGGTACAGCGATGCTGAGCTTGCCCTGTTCCGCAACCGGGAACTGGGATTTGTCTTCCAGCAGCACCATCTCCTGCCACAGCTGACCCTTCTCGAGAATGTCCTGCTTCCTTTGCTTGCCTTTCAGAAAGGGGTAACCACGGCACAGCGGGAATGGGCCGGCCATCTGCTCCGGAAAACGGGCATCAGCGACCAGCGCCATCAGTTGCCGGGGGAACTCTCAGGGGGCGAATGTCAGCGCACAGCCGTCGTCAGGGCCCTGATCCACAAACCCAGGCTGCTGCTTGCCGATGAACCCACCGGCGCCCTCGACGAAGAAAACGCCTCCATTCTTGCCGGGTTGCTCACGGGCCTGAGCCGCGACGAAGGGATCACCCTGGTCACCGTCACCCATGCGCCCGAAGTGGCTGCCGGCATGGAACGGATTTTTCACCTCCGCAATGGACAACTTATCCTCTGATGATGCGCAAGTCCCGCCTTATTTGGCGCAGCCTCGTCCACTATTTCCCCCGCCATGTGCTGGTGGCCCTGGGGGTGGCCCTGAGTACGGCCATCCTTACGGGGGCTCTTTTCATCGGCGACTCCATGCGCCACAGCCTCGAACAGATTACCCTTTCCCGCCTTGGGAACACCACCCATCTTATCTCGGTCACCGACCGCTATTTCAGGGCTGACCTGGCGTCGGAAATCGGGAAAGCCGCCGGGGTCCCCGCCGTGCCCCTGCTGGCCTTCGACGGCATGGCTGTCGCCCGCGGCGGTGAGGCCCGCATCAATCACCTTTCCGTATATGGAATCGACGACCGCTTCAGAGCCATTTACCCCGATATCCCCCTTCCGGAAGGAGACCAGATCCTGCTCAGCGAAAATGCTGCCCTCCAGCTGGGCGTGGGCCCCGGCGATGATCTGCTGGTGCGCGTGGCCAAAGCCAGCCTCGTGCCCCGCAACACCCCCTTTGTATCCGAGAACGAAACCACGGTGACCCTCCGGGCTACCGTAACCGCCGTACTCTCCCCCCAGGGCGCAGGCCTCTTTAATCTCCGCAACGCCCAGAGCGCCCCCCGCAACCTCTTCCTCTCCCTCGGCCGCCTCAATGATCTCATGGAACTCGAAGAGAGGGCCAACCAGATCCTCATCCCGGGAAACCCTTCCACAGATCTTTTAGACTCCCTTTTACAGCGCTCCCTGACGCCTGCCGATGCCGGCCTTCACCTCCGGGAAATCCCTGCCACCGGAGAGTTGGAAATCTTTTCAGAGCGGATATTCCTGGAGCGGGAAACCGCAGAGGCCTTTGCTTCCCTTCCGGGCAGCAGAGCCATCATGACCTATTTCGTCAATGCCATTTCCGCCGGGGGCAAGGAAGTCCCTTACTCTTTTGCTTCTTCCGTACCGGGTGCCGGTCTCACACCCGGGGAGATCCTGATCAGCGACTGGGTAGCCGGGGATCTGGGGGTTGGTGAAGGAGACTCCCTGAGGATGGAATGGTATGAAATCGGTCCCCTGCGCCAGCTTACCGCAAAGAGCCGCCCTTTCAGGGTGGCCTCGGTGGTGCCCCTCTCCGGGATGTGGGCCGACAGCACCCTGATGCCCGCCATTCCCGGTATGGCCGACGCCGGCCATTGCAGGGAGTGGGAAGCCGGCGTCCCTGTCGACCTCTCCAGGATCAGGCCCCGCGATGAAGCGTACTGGAACCGCTACCGCGGAACACCCAAGGTGTTCGTGGCCCCCGAACTGGCACAGGAAATCTGGGCCAACCGCTTCGGGGATTACACCTCCGTGAGGATACCGGCAGAGCGCTTCTCTGAATCCGGGTTCCTGCGCATCTTCAGGGAGAAACTTACCCCGGCTGTTTTTGGATTTGAGGTGGCGGAAGTCAGGGAAAAAGGGCTCCAATCGGCCCGCGGCGGCGTGGACTTCGGCCAGCTCTTCCTGGGCCTCAGCTTTTTTCTTCTGCTGGCAGCTGTTCTCCTGACGGCCCTCCTCTTCCGCTTTAACATCGAAAACAGAGCCTCCCAGGTGGGAACCCTCCTCCAACTGGGATTCTCCCGGCATAAGACGACTACCCTTCTGCTGGCTGAAGCCGCACTGGTCGCCCTGGTGGGCGTCAGCGCCGGACTTATTCTGGCGGTAGGCTACGTCAAAGTGATCTTCGCCTTTCTCAATACCCTCTGGTGGGATATCGTCAGAACCCCCGTGATCTTCCTCCATGTCGGCCTGCCCACCCTCGTCGCGGGTGGTGTGGCCAGTCTGGCCGTGGCGCTGCTCTCCATCTGGTTCCCCCTCCGGAGCGCCCTGCGCCGGGGAGTCGCCGACCTCCACCGCCAACAGGAAAAAGTTTCCGCCACAAAGCCTTCACTCCTGAAACGGGGGCTCCCGCTTCTCCTGGCCTTCCCTGCCGTGTTGCTGGTCAGCCTTCAGCTGACCGGGATGATCTCCTCCGATCCCCTTCTTTTCTTCCTCTCGGGAGGGCTTCTCCTGGGGGCGTTCGTTGCGGCCTTTGCCTTGTTGCTGCCCCGGTTTGAAGGAGGTCCCCCACAAAGTGATCCTGGTGCGATGCCTCAGCAGGTGAAGTCGCCTGAATTTATCCACTCTGAGTTTACCCAGTCTGAGCCCACCCAGCCTGAGCTTACCATGCCGATGCTGGCCCTGCGGATGGCAGCCCGCCACCGGCGGCGGTCTGCGGCGGTCTACCTCCTTTTTGCCCTGGGTACCTTCATGGTCGTGGCTACCGGCGCCAACCGGCTCAATACCTATTCCCGTGCCGGAGATCCCTCCTCAGGAACCGGCGGCTTTTCAGCCTGGGCCGAACTGGCCGTGCCCCTCCTTTATGACCTCAACGATTCTGCAAGAAGAAGCACTACAGGCCTGCAAACCCCTTTCTCTGCCGTCCATTTCAGCAGGGTTGCCGGAGATGACGCCAGCTGTCTTAACCTGAATAAAATTGATAATCCCTCCATTCTGGGGGTGGATCCCTCGCTGCTCGAGGGCAGGTTCTCTTTCACCACCCGCACGGAAGAGCTGGATCCGGAACTTCCCTGGTCTTCGCTGCAGAAAATCCTTCCCGGGGGTGTGGTTCCCGGGGTGGCCGACCAAACGGTCATCCAGTGGGGACTGATGATGAAAACCGGGGATACCCTCCTTTATCGCGGAGAAAACGGGGATACCCTCCGGATCAGGCTGGTGGGCGGATTGGCGCCTTCCATTTTTCAGGGATCGGTGCTCATCGCCGACACCCATTTCTACCGTTATTTTCCTTCTCACAGTGGCTCAGGGGTATTCCTGGCCAGCTGGGCCCCTGAGGATGCAGAAAGGGCGGGGGAGGAGATCAGGGATTTGCTGCGTGACCAAGGCGTGGAGATGACCTCTGCCCCACGACGGCTTGCCGAATTTGCCTCGGTCACCAACACCTACCTGGCGATCTTCCTGGCACTGGGCGTTCTGGGCCTTCTCCTGGGAACCGTGGGCCTCGCACTGGTTCTGGCCAGGGCCATCCTCGAAAGACGACGCGAACTGGCCACGCTCCTGGCCCTGGGATTCCCACGCCGCAAAGTGGTCTCCCTTCTTTTCAGGGAATATTTCTTCCTGCTGGCCACCGGCACCCTCTCGGGATTCGCCGCCGCCCTGGTGACCGTCATCCCCTCGCTCTCAGGAGGCCACCACGCCGTTTCCGCAGGTGATGTGACCCTGCTCATCCTCCTCATCCTGGCCCATGGCGCCACCTGGATCTTCCTGCTGGCCAGAACACTGGCTTCCCCTTCACGCCTCCTGCCCGCTCTCCGCGACCTCTGACCCCAACTCCCGCTGGTCCTTTTTTTTGAATAAATGCTTGAAATGTTCGTTGAATCCTCTTTTTTTTTGTAGCTTTAGGTTTGTTAAACTTTTAAAAGATAACCACTATGTCAGTATTGAAAGTCATTGAAATTCTGGCATCTTCCGAAAAAAGCTGGGAAGAGGCCGTTCAAAACGCAGTGACGACTGCCTCCAAATCTCTCAAAGGCATCCGCTCCGTTTATGTGCAAGACCAAAGTGCCCTTGTTAAGGACAATAAAGTCGTGGAATACCGCGTCAATTGTAAAATAACCTTCGAAGTATTCGATTAATCATTTAATTTTCATTTGTTATGGGTTTAATTTCTTTTTTAAAGGGTGCCGGCACCAAATTGTTCGGCAAGTCGGAAGAGGTTAAGGAGCAGGAAAAGGCCGACCTCGTGATGAAACACATCAACAGTTTTGGTTTTAAAACCGAAAATCTGAAGGCGGTGGTGGATGATGAAACCGTGATTCTGACGGGTAAGGTGGATACCATTCCCAACAAAAACAGGATTGTGGTGGCTGCCGGAAATGTGGAAGGCATCTCGAAGGTGGACGACCGTTTGGCCGTGCTGCCCATCGGTTCCGAGATTCCGGTTATTCCGCCTACGGAACCCGAAAAGGAGTTCTATACCGTTGTCTCGGGCGACAACCTGTCCAAGATCGCCAGGAAGTTCTATGGGGACCCCAACAAGTACCCGGTGATTTTTGAAGCCAACACGCCGATGCTCACCCATCCCGACAAGATTTATCCGGGACAGGTGCTGGTCATTCCTCCGCTGGACTAAAGAGCGGCCGGTTTTTCGCCGGGAGCTCTCCGGATCTTCCTGAAAAACAGGAGGCTTAAATACAAGAGGCGGTTTCATCGTAATGAAACCGCCTCTTCTCATTCCAGGAGGGTTCCTGTGGGGATTCTCCTATCTTTTCTTCATCATTCTTCCGAGGAAGGACATGCCCAGTTCGGCGATGTCATCCATCACATTTCCGTCGTTATCACGGTCCAGGATCTGGTTGATCACGTTTTGGGACTGGGGGGCCTGTTTTTTCTCCGTTTTAAGGAAGCTGCCGAGCAGGTCGCCGATGACGCTGGTGTTAAGGCCGCCGCCGCTCTTCTTACCCAGGTAGCCCATGATGATGGGGGCTGCCATTTCCAGGATCCGGCCCACGGCGGCGCTGTTCAGCCCCGCATCCTTGCTGATATACTGCTCCACGTTCTGCCGTTTGTTGCCCAGCACGTGCTTCAGAATCCCAGCTCCGTCAGTGATCACCTCCTGCTTTCCCAGAAGGGATCCCAGGTTGTCGAGTAAACTCCCGTTGTGGTCACGCGCAACGGCATTCTGCAATGCGGAGGCGCCTTCCGGCGTGCTGCTGTTTTTGGCCAAAGCACTCATCAGGATGGGAATGGCACTGGCCAGGGCCGTTTTGGCCTTGTCGGGCGCCACATTCGCCTGCCGGCCGATCACATCCAGCGCCTGATCATCGATCTGCGACAGGATGGCTCCTAAAATGTTCTCCATGTATTCAGTATTTTGGGTTAATAATCAGGCTTCCGGTGCGGGAGGCGGGGGCGTTCCCCCTTCGTCCTTTCCTTTGCCCTTGAATTTCTCGGTGAGGTCATCTGCCAGATCATCGGCCTTGTCGGCCAGGTTCTTGCCCGTGGTCTTGGCTTTCTCCAGCAGCTCTTCGGCTTTATCTTCCATCTTGTCGGCAAAACCTTTCAGCTTCTCCTTGATGCCACTTTTTTCAAGGTCCTCCACTTTGTCTTCCACAAAATCTTCGGCCTTGTCCCACAACTCTCCTGCCTTTTTGAAGGTCTCACTGGCTTTTACCTTTTCTGCCGTATCCTCGAAGAAATCTTCCGCCTTGTCGGCCAGTTCCTTCGCTTTATCCAGAAGGCTCTCCTTTTTGGGCTGTCCTTCCTGATTCACTTCTTCACTCATAATAAAACTGTTTAAATTGTTGTTTGAAAATGGATTTAAAATTAAGTATATTTTTCTGTTATTCCTATTGCAAAAACAGGAGTTTTCCTCCTTTGCGAATCTGGTCATGGTTCAGAACCGGGGTGATGGTTTTTCCGTTGAGCCGGAGGGAGGCAAAGGGTTTTCCGGGTTGTTTTGTCTGTGTTTCAATGACCAGGGGACGTTCTTTGCCGTTTTCTCCGGTGTGAAGGGTTATTTTCGGGAAGAGTGGAGCGCCTGCGAAGTAGGTGTTGCTGCCAGGGCAGACGGGGTAAAATCCCATGGCTGAAAAGACATACCAGGCCGAGAACTGTCCGGCGTCGTCCTGTCCGCCGAGCCCTGCCGGATCATCGGAGTATTCCGCAGCCATAAGGCGGGTAACGGTGTGCTGGGTGGCGGCCCAGTCGCCCGTGGCGTTAAAGAGGTAGGGCACATGGTAGTTGGGGCCGTGGCCGTGCCAGTACCCTCCGTCGCTGAAGAAGGCTTCCAGCCGGCGCCTGAATTCCTCCGCACCGCCCATGCGTTCCACCATGCCGGGGAGATCGTGGACCACCGAAAAGGTGGCCTGCCGGGGCGTACTCTCCGTCAGCCAGGGTACATAGCCGTCAGGGGCGAAGTCGGAGGTGAAGGTGCCGTCGGCGAATTTGCCGCAGATCCACCCCTTTTCGGGGTCAAAGAGGAGGGTATGGTTATCGGCCCGAAGGCGCAGGGCTTCCTCGTCGGCGTTCTCTCCCACCAAACGGGCCACCTGCGCGGCCACCCAGTCGCCGTAGGCATATTCCAGGCTCCGGGAAACCTGTTCTTCCCTGCGGAACGGAAAGGAAACGATCTCTTCGAGGGGGATGTAGCCCAGTTGCTGGTAGCTTCCCAGGGAGGGGCGCCCCATGCCACGGGCATAGGCTTCGGGCTGGCCGGGTGTTTCAAAACAATTTCTGCGGAGGAGGCTCCAGGCCTTCTCCCTGTCGATGTCAAATCCTTTCATGAGGGCATCGCCGATGATGGCTGCGACATAGTCTCCGGTGGCTGCGGGTTGGGGTCCGTTGCGCAGGGATGCGGAAGGCAGCCAGCCCCACTGACTGGCGGCGGTGACCAGGGAAGTCACCATGTCACGGTATTCACGGGGCGCTATCAGGCTCAGCAGGGGCATCTGTGCCCGATAGGTATCCCATGCTGCAAAATCGGTGTAGTAGTCAAATCCTTCGGCGCGCTGCAATGTGGTGTCTCCCCCGAATCCGGGGCAGGTGCCGCTGACGTCGCTGAAGAGCCGCGGGTGAAGACAGCTGTGGGCCAATGCCGTATAAAAGATATTCCGCTGCTCCGGGGTGCCGCCGGTCACCTCGGCACGGGCCAGCAACTGCTCCCAGGTGGTTTCCAGAGCCTTCCGTGCAGAATCAAAATCCCAGTCCGGAATCTCCGCCTCCAGGTTCGCACGCGCCTCTTCCACACTGGTAAAGGAGGTGCCCACTCTGATCCGGGAGAGCTGACTGGCATCTAATTTCAGTTTCACGAAACCTCCCATACCGGGCTGGTCCCTGATGAGGCACTCCCCCCGGTGGTAGTCGCTCCCGGTGCAGGTGCCGTAGCTTTCAAAACCATTGTCGAACCTGAGGACCATATGGCCGCTGAATCCCGCGGAAACCCCCTCGCCCGGGAAAATCCCCTCCACGGGATTGCTGGCCACGATTTCGTTCTTTTCGGGAAAAATCTCCAGGTATCCTTCTCCGCGGTCGTTGTTGACGTCAATGACGATCATGGCATCGTTCGGATTAAGCCATGAGATCCGCAGGAATCCGCAGCGACGTGTGGCCGTCACCTCGGTGATCAGATCAAAGAGGGGAATGTGCATGGCGCAGTATGCCGGGGAGTGGTGGTCGTTGTCGAAGAAAAAGGCGGCTTTGCGTGCGTGGGGCGACAGGGTGAACTGCCCCGACACCGGGGAGAGGGTGAAACTCCCGTAATCGCTGAGGTTGGTACCGCTTGTCCAATGGGAAACCCTGATGCCCTGTGTCATTCCGTCAAGGAAATAATAAGGGGCAATGCCTGGTTTTTCACCGCTGCGGGTCTGGGGGGTGAACTGGGTCATCCCAAAGGGAGCAGTGACCGCCGGAACCGTCTGGCCGGCATCACCATACAACCCGGGGCGCCCTACAGAACTGCCCCGGAGCGATGGGGCACTCCCCGTCAGGGGATGAACATGGGTGAGGAGCGAACTCCCCATTTCACGCTGGCACGACAACATGGCGCCCAACATCAGGACCCATAGCATTGGTTTTCGATTCATAGGTGATCTTTCATTGAAAGGGTTCAGGCTTCTTTCAGGCAAAAATAAACCAATTCGCTTCTCAGGACGGGAATCTCCTGAAAATTCTGCCGGCCGGTTTTGAAAATTCTGCCGGTGGGTTTGAAAAAACTGCCTGCCGCGTTAATTATTTTAAGCCCGGTAGTGGCTGGTGTTTACCTTCAGGCGGCATTTGAGGGAATCCCTTATCTTTGCCCCGGATAAAAAAGAATAAAGCATGAAGGCATTTGTATTCCCCGGACAGGGGGCCCAATACCCCGGGATGGGCAAGGATTTGTATGACCATTCGCCCATTGCCCGCGAGATGTTTCACCGTGCCGATGCGTTGCTGGGCTTCAGCATTACCCGGATGATGTTTGAGGGGAGTGTGGAGGATCTGAAGCAGACGCGGGTCACCCAGCCGGCCATATTTCTTCACAGTGTGGTTTTGGCCAGGGTGATGGAAGGGTTTGAGCCGGAGATGGTGGCCGGTCATTCTTTGGGTGAGTTTTCAGCGTTGACGGCCGTGGGGGCTCTGAGCTTTGAGGATGGACTTCTTCTGGTGCAGAAGCGTGCCCAGGCCATGCAGAAGGCCTGTGAGGTGGAGCCTTCGGGCATGGCGGCCGTGATGGGCCTCGACGACGAAACCGTGGCGGAAGTGTGTGCCGCAATTCCCGACCTGGTGGTTCCCGCCAATTACAACTGCCCCGGGCAGGTGGTCATTTCGGGCAGCCTCGCCGGCATCGACAAAGCTTGTGCGCTTTTACCCGCCAAAGGGGCCAAAAGGGTTCTGAAGCTGGTGGTGGGTGGGGCTTTCCACAGTCCGCTGATGGAACCGGCCCACGATGAACTGGCCGAAGCCATCCGCGCCGTGCGCATAAGCGCTCCCCGGTGCCCCGTCTACCAGAATGTCACCGCCGCCCCCTCGGTCAACCCCGAAACCATCAGTCATAACCTGGTCATGCAGCTGACCGCCCCCGTGCTGTGGACCCGCACCATCCGGAATATGGCCGGCGACGGCGCCTCCCTCTTCACCGAAGTGGGACCCGGAAAAGCCCTCCAGGGAATGATCAAAAAGATCGCTCCCGACGCCGTGGTGACCGGCATCGAATCGGTGGCTGGCCAGTGAAGCATCCTTCCCTTCTGCTTCTGGTCCAGCCTGTCATTGAAATTCCCCGCTGCAGGGCGGAAGGGGAATGCGCTCGCCTGAATTCAAAATAAAAAGGATTTCTTGTTTTCCGGAACGGCCGTGTTTCTCCGGAAATACCCGGGTACCCGTCAGAGGGAGGGGGACGTCTCTTTCCGGCCGGTGAGCTGCAGAAACCTGTAAATGGTGGATTTGCCGATATTCAGTTTCTCGGCCACCAGTTTGACGTTCTGGTTGTATTTCTTCAGGTAATGGCTGATGATGTCGTTGGTGTACTCCTCCAGGGTTTTCTCTTCGGCCATCAGGTTGACGGTCATGCCATTCTGTGAGAGCTGGAAGTGCTCCCTTTCGAGGCTGTTTCCGGTGCTCAGCACGCAGGCCAGTTCGGTGATGGCTTTCAGTTCCCTGATGTTACCGGGAAAGGCATATCCCTGCAGCATCTCTTTGGCGCCTTGTGAGAGGGTGCGGGGTTCCAGTCCGTTTTCACGGCAAAATTCATCGGCGAAGTATTTGGCCAGCATGATCACGTCATGGCCCCTTTCACGCAGGGGGGGCAGGTGAATGGGTAATCCCAGCAAACGGTAGTAGAGGTCCTGCCGGAACCTCCGCTCGTTGACCAGTTTCTCCAGATTTTTGTGGGTGGCGGTGATGATCCGCACATCGAGGGGAATCACCTGGCTGCCTCCCAGCCTGATGAGTTCCCGCTCCTGGATCACCCGCAGCAGCTTTGACTGGAGGTTCAGGTCCAGGTCGGCGATCTCATCCAGGAAAAGGGTGCCTCCGTTGGCCTGCTCGAACTTCCCCTGCTTACGGCCGTCGGCCCCCGTGAATGCCCCCTTCTCATGCCCGAAAAGCTCACTCTCAATCAGCCCCTCGGGGATGGCCGACACATTCACCGCCACAAAAGGCTGGCTCTTACGCTTTGAATTGTAATGAATCCCCTTGGCAACCAACTCCTTGCCGGTTCCCGTCTCTCCGGTCACCGACACCGAAATGTTGGTCGAGGCCGCCTTCTCCATCAGGGAAAAAACATGCTCTATCTGCTTGCTGTTCCCCTTGATCAGCTTCCGGAAATCATACTTCTCATGAATGGCGGACTTCAGGGTTTCGTTTTCACTTCGGAGCTGGTCGGAATCGTATATGTTCCTGACGGTATGGACCAGTTTCTCCCGGGTGTCGGGACCCTTGACGATGTAATCATACGCCCCGGCTTTCAGCAGCTTGATGGCCGTCTCTATGTCGTCCTGTCCCGATATGACCACCACATGCACCCCGGGATGCCCCCTGAGCAACGCCGCCAGCATCTCATCCCCGCCAATGTCGGGTAACCGGTAATCCAGGGTCACCACCGACGGCTTTTTGTCGAGATGGGCCAGACAACTGTGGCCGGAATGAAATACCGAAATTTCATACCTCCGGTTCTCCAGTTGCTTCTTTAATACTTTGGCGTACAATTCATTGTCTTCGACAATAAAAATCTTGTACGGGTTTTTGTCAACAGGGGCATCCATAAATTCTCTCTAAGGTTTTGTGTTTTTGTTCCATACACAGGTTCACATGTTCGGAACAATGGTTCTTCGCCGTAAATATACAATTTATTTTCCCAAAATGGGAAATAATTGCGTAATTAATTTACTATTAAATGGAGAGGGGGCGGGTTAAGAGAAACAATGGTCAGAAACGGTACCCTGCGATCTGTAAATCGCGGAGTTCGCGGATGGGATTTGCGGGTTTCAGGTGTGGTGCCAGGTGACGGTAGATCTTCACCCTGATTTCCTTGGCTTCGCGGGTGTCCATTCTGTCGAAGGAGTGTCCTCCCGGCACATCATTGAAAATCTCGTATTCGAATTTTTTCCCGTCGGCCTTAAGGGATTTGATCAGGTGTTCCACCTCGAGGACGTTCACATCGTCGTCGTTGGTGTTGGTATGGATGAGCAGGGGGGTATTGTTGAATTTGGCGGTATTCCAGGCGGGGGATCTGCGGCGGTATTCGGCCACATTTTCGTAGGCGCTCTGGCCGATGTGGTATTCGGCCTCGAAATGGTTGCGGTAATCCTGGGTATAATAGCCCATTCTGGCGATCAGGTCGCTGACGGGCACCCCGGCGAAGGCTGCCTGGTAGCTCCCGGGGTGTTCAAAGAGGTTCATCAGGGTGATCATACCCCCATGGCTCCATCCGAGGATGCCCACCCTGTCGCGGTCGAGGAAGGGATACGTTTCGAGCATGTAGTTCCGGGTGGCGAAAACATCCTCGTTCTCGAGGCCGCCGTAGTCGATTTTCTCATAGAATGCTTTTCCGTAGCCGGTACTGCCCCGGTATTCTGGGGCGGCCACCACGTATCCCTGGGCGACCAGTTCCCTGACGATATGGACGTAATAGGTGGTGAAGTCGGCGTGGACACCGCCGTGGGGGAGCAGCAGCAGGGGGTATTTTTTCGCGGGGTCGAGGTTGGCCGGAAAGAAGGCGTATGTCCAGAATTTAACAGGATTGCGGGCGCCCATGGCGTCAGGTTGGGGCACCCTGGCCGGCGGTGGCCCGTAGATGTAGAGCTTGTCCATGAGGGCCACGCCTTCCAGCTTTTGCTGCCACAGTACGTCGTCGACCATCTTGGCCAGCTGGTCAAGCCGGTGGTCCAGGGCGTCACCCTGGCTGGTCACCTGCCGGCGTAAGGCTTCCACATCGCCAGGTGTCTGTGCCCGGAGACCGCAAGAGAAGATGAATAACAGCAGCCACAGCAAAACTCCCGCTCCTCCGGCCGTCGCCCCGTGCCGTCTGCCTCCGGCGACCACCCGGGATTCCCTCCGCTTGTGCTGCATGGCTACGGCAACAAAGGGTGAATCCGCCGCGTGCCGGGCGTGTGCACCGGTAACCGGTGCCTCCTGTGCGAAGCGGGAAGGAGCGGTTCCGGAAGAAAAAAAAGCGGTCATCTCGCGGGGAATGGAATTGCGGGTGATGGTCTGAGGCCTGGTCATAGGGTTTATTTTCTGATGGTCATGGTACCTTCCATAAAAGTGATGGCTTTGCCGCCGATTTTCACGCGGTCGCCGTGGTTTTCGCAGTGCATGGTTCCGCCCCTGCGGGAGACCTGGATGGCCAGCAGCTCCTTTTTTCCCAGCCGCGCCGACCAGTAGGGGATGAGGGCCGTGTGGGCCGATCCCGTGGCGGGATCTTCATTGATGCCCATGGCCGGGGCAAAAAAGCGGCTTACGAAGTCGACCCCGTCACCGGGGGCGGTCACGATGATGCCCAGAAAAGGGAGTTTGGCCAGCATCGGAAAGTCGGGAATGATTTTGCGCACCTCGGCTTCGTTTTTGTATACCGCCAGGAGATATTTTCCGGCATGGTGGACCTCCAGGGGGCGCAATCCCAGGGCCGCCGTCAGTCCCTGCGGGGTGGGAAAAGGCTTCAGCGGAGAGACCGGAAAATCCATGTACAGGAGGTCATTGATGCGGGCTACCGTCAGGTCCCCGCTCAGGGTCCTGAACACGATCAGGTCGCCCCCATATTGCATGTGGGTGAACAGGACGTGGGCCGTGGCCAGGGTGGCATGCCCGCAGAGGGAGACTTCGGTGGCCGGTGTAAACCACCGCAGCTGGAAGGCGTCCTCTCCGGGAATGTAAAAGGCTGTTTCTGAAAGGTTGTTTTCCAGGGCGATTTTCTGCATCAGTTCATCGGGAAGCCAGGTCTCCAGAGGCACCACCGCAGCGGGATTGCCGCTGAAAAGCTCATCGGTGAAGGCATCGGCCTGAAAAATTCGGAGCTTCATTTTGTTTAATTTTTGGTAAATGGTTGATCTGCTCCGTAAAGATACAATCTGCCCATCCAAATCCAACCCTTCCGGTATGAAAAATACGGGTGATTTAATACCGTGTCAGGAGGCTGTCACGAAGGGGGGAAAAAGGTATGGAGGCCGGGGGCAAGCGGGGAGGGGCTCCTCAGAAGGCGATCGACAGCTTCAGGTTAAGCTTGCGTGATGTGAGGTAATTGGGGACGGCAAAGAGGTCGCCGTAACTGCTTGAAACCCAGAAATAGGATACCGTATTGTTGATATTGAGCAGGTTAAAGATTTCGAGGCTCAGGGAGAGGTTTCTGACCGGGCGGAGCCATGCCAGGGAGGAGGGTCTGTTCTCGTTGATGAACTCTTTGGAAACCCCCATGTCGATGCGGCGGTAGGAGGGCATCCTGAAGAAGAGGTCGGTGTTGTTGGGAGGATTGGTGGGGAGGCGTGAGCCGTAGTAGCCTGCCAGGTGCATTTTCCAGGAGGGGTTTCCCGGGAGGTAATCCTGGAAAAGAAGGCTGAAGTTGACGAGCTGGTCGGTGGGGCGGGGGCGGTAGCCCAGGAGGTCGCCCCGGAGGTCTTCACGGGTGCGCATCAGCGACAGGCTGGCCCACGACTGGATACCGCTCACGAACTCCCCGTTGATTTTCATGTCGAGTCCTGCGGCATACCCCTCCGACACTTCATCTGAAAGGTATCTGATGCGTACATTGTCGATTTGGTAAGGCACCAGGCGGCTCATCAACTTATAATAGGCTTCGGTGGTAAACCTGAAAGGCCGGTTCCAGGCCATGAAAAGATAATCGGTGCCGGCCACCACCTGAAAAGAGCGCTGGGCCTTGTTGTCACGGTTGATCTGGCCGTTGCGGCTGATCAGCTCCTTGAAGAAGGCCGGCTGGTGGTACATCCCTGTCGACAGCCTGAAGCTGAAGGCCGACTCCCAGTCGGGAAAGAAACTGAAGGTCACCCGCGGCGAGACCAGCAACTCCCTGTTGAAATCCCAGTAGTGGCCCCTGACTCCCGCCGTGAGATACAGATCCCCCGACAGAAAGGGAAGCTGCCAGGTATCCTGAAGGTAACCCGTCACCCGGTTGGTGGAAAGGTTTGCCTGGCTGTTCAGGGTGTAATAGAGAAGGACTTCCTGGTCGGAATAGGGCAGGGAATAGCCCGTAGAATCGCGGTAGATCCACTCGTTGATGGCATGGTCAATGGCTTCGTGCCGGAACTCCAACCCCCAGTTGAGGAGGTGGCGGTCGGTGTTCCAGGCTCCCCGGTGGGCTACGCTCAGCACGGTGGCATCTAGGTAATTCCGGGCGTGGTTCAGAAAGGTTCCCACCCCCAGGTTAAGTACGCTGTCGCCGTACTCCTCCGACGACATGTTGCGTTCCAGTTCATTGAGGTAGTAATCGCCAAGGATGTCGTAGGTTTCTGCTTCCGAGGCCGAATAGGCCGATGCGATAAACTTGAAATTCAGGTCATTGGAGGGGTGAAAGTTGGCCGTCAGGGCCCCCAGAAATGTTTTATAGCTGTCTTCCTCGCTCCCCTGAAAGTAAATTTTGGTATTCAGGGGGGTTTTCCAGGTTCCGAAGGAGGTTTCCCGGGTCTGGGGAATAAACCGGTAGAGGTTGTCGGCGATATTTCCGAGGAAGGAAAGGTCGAGGTGGTCGTTGACGCGCCAGGTCACATGGGTCTGCAGGTCGAGAAAGCGGGGATCGTACTCGCCCTGTTCGTCGAGGCTGCCCAGGAGGTAGCGGTTTGTTTTGTAACGGATACCGGTGATGTGCGACAACCTGCCATTCAGAGAAAGGTCCTCCACATGAGCCGATCCTCCCAGGAGGCTGGCCGATGCCGATGCCCGGAAGTCGACCGGGCGCCGGTATTTGATGTCGAGAACACTCGACATCTTGTCCCCGTATTTCGACTGGAAGCCTCCTGCAGAGAATTCTATCGATGACACCATATCCTCGTTGATGAAGCTGAGACCTTCCTGCTGCCCCGACCTGATCAGAAAGGGGCGGTAGATCTCCACGTCGTTGACGTAAACCAGGTTTTCGTCGAAGTTGCCTCCCCGCACCGAATACTGGGAACTCAGCTCATTGTTGGAAGAGACCCCGGGAAGCGTTTTGATCAGGGCTTCCACGCCTCCTGAGCCCGTGACAGGCAGAGAATTGAGCATCCGGGTGTCGATGCGTTCTATGGTTCCCCGGTTTTTACGGGTTTCGGTGATCCTGACTTCGCCGATCTCCTCGGAAGTGGTTTCCATGACGATGTCGGCCACGATCCTTTCTTCGGTCGAAGCCCTGAATTTGCGCTCCACAGGGAGATACCCCAACAGGGAGTAAACCACGGTTATCTCCCGCCGTGCAGGAATCCGCAGGAGGTATTCCCCTTTGCGGCTGGTGGTCGTCCCAATGGGAAAATCACGCAGGGAGACATTCACCAGTTCCAGGGGCTGCCCCTGTCCGTCCCTGACCGTTCCTGTCAGCGTGGCATTGTTGCTCTGCCCGCTTCCCGTCGCAGGAAGAAACCACAAAAGGAGAACCGTAAGAAGTGCAGTGTTGATTTTCATCAGGACAAAACTAACAGGAGCTCTCAAATAAACCATCATTAAGCCGATTTATTGTTCAGGGAGGGATGACTTTCCGCAGTGCCGGACGGGTTTTTCCGGTTATGGTTCCGGGGGATTAAAAATGCTTTGAGCGTATGCATCCCTACCTGCACACGGTAATGTGAAAACAGGCTTCCCGTTTTTCGGTCACCACCACCAGCCTTTTCTCCTTGCGGAGTTCTCCGATGGTTTCCGACAGCAATCTGAGAGCTGCCGCATCGGTGACGGTTTTACGCCTGCCCAGAAGATTCTTCCGCACCAGGTTTTTATAGGTGATGTCGAAGGTCGTTCCATAGAGGTGGGCCGACTGGTTGGTGGCATTTCCGTTGCTGCCCCTGAGCCGGCGCTGGCTTTCGCCTGTGCGCAGCAGGGAGGTCACCCTGAAATAGTAGGGTTCCATATCCTTTTCCTCCAGTTTCTCCCGGAACCGCTTGCCGATGAGTTCCAGTACCCGGGCCGCCTCCGGCACGAGATAGGGGTAGGAATGGGTCAGATGGTTTACCACGTAATACTTGTTGTCGCTGACGGCTACCAGTTTTCCCTTTGCGGCCAGTTGGGCGGCCTGCTCCCCCGCATCTTTTCCCTTCAGGGGGGAGATGCCCACTGCACGGGCATGTTTCAGGTGGACGGCATTCAGATCCTTATAAAAGTGGATGCCCCCGGGGCCTTTAAGGGCCTCCCCGGGGCGTTCCAGGAGCCTGCCGGCTACCCCCACCACCATGACAACAGCCAGCAATAGCCCTGCCGCCGTCAGAAATCTCCTCACCGGCTTCTTGAGTCTGCGCCGCCGCCGCGGGCTCCCAGTTGTATGACTGCGGGTGGTCATTCCATCCTCATTTTCCTGTTTTTATTTCCGGGGTCAAAGGTTCCGTCGTCACCTGTTTCCGGAGTTACCGGTTCACGGGCTGTGGTTTCCGGGGTCAATGGTTTCGTGATCCACCATACGCTGGTCCGTGACAGGGACCAAAATAAGGGAAAAATGGCCCACAGACCACCTTTTCGGCGTGATTTTATAAACAATTGCAGGGTACTGCGGTGGGAATCGCTTTTTTGTTTCGGGTCAATTTCGCTATGTTTGTTGACAAAGAATTCCCGGTTCATGGCGCAAAAACCGAAAGCCCTCACTTCAGTCCTGGTCAAGCCTGCGGGCCCTGACTGCAATCTGCACTGCAGTTACTGTTTTTACCTGCGTAAGGCGGCATTATTTTCAGAGCATTTGCAGCACCGTATGAGCGATGAGGTTCAGGAGGAGCTCATCAGGCAGGTGATGCAGCAGGGTGGGAGTCAGGTGAGTATTGCCTGGCAGGGCGGGGAGCCCACGCTGATGGGGCTCTCCTTTTATGAGCGTGCGATTGCCCTGGAGCGCAAGTACGGCCGCAACCAGGTGGTGGGCAATGCCCTGCAGACCAACGGGCTGCTGCTGAATCGCGACTGGGCCCGTTTCCTGCGGAAATACGACTGGCTGGTGGGGATCTCTCTTGATGGGCCGGCCCATATCCATGACCATTACCGCCTCGACCGGGGTGGCGCCGGCACCCACCACCGCGTGGAGGAAAACGCCCTGATGCTCCTGGAGGAGGGAGTGGCCGTCAACGTCCTCTGCTGTCTCACCGACTACTCCGTGCAGTTCCCCGACGAGCTTTATAACTATTATAAGAAACTGGGGTTCAACTGGATGCAATTTATTCCGGTGGTCGAGACCGACCCCCTCGATCCTTCCCGTGCGGCCTCCTTTTCTGTGACGGCCGCCGATTACGGCCGCTTCCTCTGCCGCATCTATGATCTCTGGGCGGCCGACTTCCGCAACGGGGAACCCACCACCTCGGTGCGCCATTTTGAGTCGGTCTTTCATGCCTACGTGGGCATGGAACCCCCCGAATGCACCATGATGAAAACCTGTGGGCCTTACCTCGTGGTTGAACACAACGGTAATGTCTACAGCTGCGACTTCTTCGTGGAACCCAAATGGAAACTGGGGAACGTGATGACGGGAAGGCTCTCTTCGATGCTCAACTCAAAACAACAGGAGACCTTTGCCTCTGCCAAGGCGCTTCTGCCGGGAGAGTGCCGGCGGTGCCCCTGGCTCACCAAATGTTACGGAGGATGTACCAAAGACCGGATCAAGGATCCCGCCGACCAGCGGAAACCCCGCTTTTGCAACGCCTACCGGATGTTTTTTGCCCATGCCGACGGTTCCCTCACCTTATTGGCCGAAAGATGGAAACAGCAGCAAAGGGATCTGCGTGAACAGAGGGAAACCGGGGGAACCTACAGGGCCTTTTTCCCCGAAACATGACTTTTCGGGTTGTTTGGTAAGGGCGGGAAGGCTATATTTGGCCGTTTAAAGAACCTTAACTTCAAATTCATGCAAAAAAACCTGTTGCTGGGCGTGGAAGCCATTGCCCAGGGAGCCATCGACGGGGGCATTTCAGGGGTGTATGCCTACCCGGGAACCCCCTCCACCGAAATCACCGAATATATTCAGGTTCATCCCGAGGCGATCAGCCGGGGAATACACAGAAGTTGGTCGGTCAATGAGAAAACGGCCTATGAAGCCGCGCTGGGGATGTCCTACACGGGAAAGCGGGCGCTGGTCTGCATGAAGCATGTGGGGCTCAATGTGGCTGCCGATCCCTTCATGAATTCCTGTGTCACGGGAATCAACGGGGGGCTGGTGCTGGCCGTGGCCGACGACCCTTCGATGCACTCCTCGCAGAATGAACAGGACTCCCGGTTTTACGGCAAGTTCGGAATGGTGCCGGTACTGGAACCTTCCAACCAGCAGGAGGCGTACGACATGGTGTATGAAGGGCTGGAACTTTCCGAGGCGCTGAAGCTGCCGGTGGTCCTGCGGGTTACCACCCGACTGGCCCATTCCCGTTCGGGCGTGGAACGGCGCCCCCTGAAAAATGAAAACGCGCTGGCACTGCCCGCCAACCCCAAACAGTTTCTGCTGCTGCCGGCGTTCGCCCGCCGCTACTACCAGGCCCTCCTGGCCAAACAACCGGAAATGGTCAAACGGTCGGAAGAATCCCCCTGGAATTTCACCACCGGAGGTAAAGACTACAGTCTGGGGATCATCTGTTGCGGACTGACCTATAACTATTTGATGGAGAACTACCCCGGAGGGAGCTGTCCCTATCCGGTGCTCAAGGTGTCGCAATATCCCCTTCCGGAGGAGCGGATCAGGGAGCTGGGCCGCAAATGCGAAGAGCTGCTGGTTCTGGAAGAGGGTTTTCCCCTTGTGGAAGAGCAGCTTACCGATTTCTTCGGGAAAGGCACTCCGGTGATGGGGCGTTTAAGCGGGGCGTTGCCGCGGGCCGGGGAGCTCAATCCCGACCATGTGGCGCGGGCCCTGGGCCGGGAAGTGAAAGCAGGTCTGCCGGTGCCCGGTGTGGTTGCCAACCGGCCGCCGGCCCTCTGTCAGGGGTGCGGCCACCAGGATGTCTACACCGCCCTGAATGAAGCCCTCGAAGAAGTGGGCCACGGAAGGGTCTTCTCCGATATCGGCTGTTACACCCTGGGGGCCCTTCAGCCTTACAATTCCATTGATACCTGCGTCGACATGGGGGCATCGGTGACCATGGCCAAGGGGGCTTCCGATGCCGGATGGCGCCCCGCCTTTGCCGTCATCGGCGACTCCACGTTTACCCATTCGGGGATCACCGGGCTCCTCGACTGCGTGGTCGAAAAAAGCGATGTGACCGTCATCATCCTCGACAACGAGGCGGTGGCCATGACCGGCGGCCAGGATTCCCAGGCCCGGGGCCGCATCGAGGATATCTGCGCCGGCGTGGGCGTCGACCCCGCCCATATCCGCCTGGTCGTCCCCCTGAAAAAAAACCACGACGAAATGGTCGCCGTCATCAGAGAGGAGATGGCCTGGAACGGGGTCTCCGTGATCATCGCCCGCAGGCCCTGCATCCAGAAAATCGCCAGGGAAAAACGGGAAAAGAAAAACTGAATCCATACAGCGCTATAAACTTGACAGATGAAGACAGATATTATACTTGCAGGGGTAGGCGGACAGGGGATCCTGTCGATTGCGGCCACCATAGGTGCGGCAGCCGTCGAAAGGGGGATGTACCTCAAACAGGCCGAGACCCATGGCATGAGCCAGCGGGGCGGGGCCGTCCAGTCGCACCTGCGCATCTCAGACCAACCCGTGGCATCTGACCTGATCCCTTTGGGAAAGGCCGACGTGATCCTTTCGGTGGAACCCATGGAGTCGCTGCGCTACCTTCCGTGGCTCTCCCCCGGGGGATGGCTGGTCTCCAATTCCACGGTTTTTGAGAACATCCCTGACTATCCCGATTTCCACCTGATCAGGGAGGAGATCGGCAGGCTGCCGCATGCGGTTCTCCTCGATGCCGACACCATGGCGAAGGAGCTGGGCAACCCCCGGGGCTCCAACATGGTCATGCTGGGAGCTGCCACCCCTTTCCTGCAACTGCCACCCGATGACCTGAAGAAGGCTATCGCCTTTATTTTCAAGCGTAAGGGGGAGGCCGTCATTGAGGCCAACATCAGGGCTTTCGAAGCAGGCTATGGGTTCACACAGGCGTCCCATACCCGCTGAGGATCCGGTCCCAGGTCGGTGAATAACCTTACTCCCGGTGGTATCCCCGGCCCCCCGGGCAGGGGCAGATCTGACCGGGTTCGCCCCCATTTCCCCGGTTCCTTTCCGGGAGCAGCCGCTTTTTGGCCACCACCCCTGAAAAAAGGGAGCATGGGCTAAACAAGCGGATGCTTTTATTGTTAATTTGCAGGAGGCAATGGGATGTATCCCATGCCTCTTTGCGTTGTTTATTTTGGAACCAACCTTTTAAAAGCACAATACATGATGAATAGTTCGGATCTGGTCGGGAACCTGGACATGGCGGCGGTCGGGGATTTGTATGAATCCTGGCTGAAAGATCCGGGGTCGGTGGATGCCAGCTGGTCCTATTTCTTCCGGGGTTTTGATCTGGCGGTGCGCCATTTTCCGCAGAAACCCGGGATGGTGGCTTCAGAGGAGGTCCTGAAGGAGTTCTCGGTGATGCAGCTGATTCACGGTTACCGTCAGCGGGGACACCTCTTCACCAAAACCAATCCTGTGCGGCGTCGCCGCTCCTACACCCCGACGCTGGATATCGCTCATTTCAACCTGGAAAGCTCCGACCTGGAGCGGGTGTTCCAGGCCGGCAATGAAATCGGTATCGGCCCTGCCAAACTGAAAGAGATCATTGCCCACCTCGAAGCCACTTATTGTGGTTCGGTGGGGGTGGAATATGTCTATATCCGGCATCCTGAGGTGATGGCCTGGCTGCGCGAAAAAATGGAATCCAGCCGCAATGCCATGCCCTTCACTCCGGAGGCACGCCGCCACATATACCGTCATCTGGTGCAGGCCGTGGGTTTCGAAAACTACATCCACAAGAAGTTCGTGGGGGCCAAGCGCTTTTCCCTTGAAGGGGGCGAAACCCTGATTCCTTCCCTTGATGCGGTGGTGGAACAGGGGGCCGAACTGGGCATCAGGGAGTTCACCATCGGCATGGCCCACCGGGGAAGACTTAATGTGCTGGCTAACCTGATGCAGAAGCCTTACCGCAATATCTTCAAGGAGTTTTACGGCACCGAATATGTGGAGGAGATTTCCCTGGGTGATGTCAAGTACCACCTGGGGTACGAAAGCGAAGTGGAAACCGACAGCGGTAAGAAGGTGAAGCTGAAGCTGATGCCCAATCCTTCGCATCTGGAGACGGTCAGCGGGTTGGTAGAGGGTTTTGCCCGTTCGCGCATCGACAGCGTCTATGGCGGGGATTTCAGCCAGCTGGCACCGGTGCTGATCCATGGCGATGCCGCCATCGCCGCCCAGGGGATCGTTTATGAGACCATCCAGATGTCGCAGCTTCCCGGGTATAAAACCGGAGGAACCATCCACATGGTCATCAACAACCAGGTGGGCTTCACCACCAATTACCTGGAAGCCCGCAGCAGCACCTACTGCACCGACATTGCCAAGGTGACCCGTAGCCCTGTCTTTCATGTCAATGGCGACGACGTGGAAGCCCTGATTTATACCGTCAGGCTGGCCATGGAATTCAGGCAGAAATTCCATACCGATGTTTTTATCGACATTCTCTGTTACCGGAAATATGGCCATAACGAAGGAGATGAGCCCCGTTTTACACAGCCCACCCTCTACAAAATCATCGCCAGCCACCCCAATCCCAGGGATATCTACGCGGAAAAGCTGCAGAGCCTGGGAATCATGAGTGAGGAGGAGACCCGTGAGGAGATACGTCTTTTTGACCGGGAAATGGAAAACTGTTACCTCGCTTCGGAAAAGATAGAGAAGCTGGATATCCGACATTTTCAGGTAGATGAATACCGTCGCTTCGATAAACCCGTGAACTTCTTTTCCGGTTCTGAGGTGGCGACCGCGGTGCCATTCAGCCGGCTGACGGCATTGGCGGCGCGGATCAACCATCTTCCCCCGGAGATGAAATTCTTTAATAAGGTAAACCGGATCATATCGGACCGGCAGCAGATGATCAGGGATAACCGTCTCGACTGGGCGATGTGTGAGTTGCTGGCCTATGCCTCCCTTCTGGAGGAGGGCTATCCGGTGAGGCTCAGCGGCCAGGATTCGGAACGGGGCACCTTTGCCCACCGCCATGCGGCCTTTACCCTTGAAGATACCGACGGAAAATACATTCCCCTGCAGCATATTTCCGGGGAACAGGCCCCCTTCAGGGTTTTCAACAGCCTGCTGTCGGAATATGCCGTGCTGGGTTTTGAGTACGGCTATGCCCTGGCGCAACCCGACGCGCTAACCATCTGGGAGGCCCAGTTTGGCGATTTCACCAATGTGGCCCAGGTTGTCATCGACCAGTATGTCTCCTCGGCCGCCGAAAAATGGGGACTGATGAACGGGTTGACCCTTTTTCTGCCTCATGGGTATGAAGGCCAGGGCCCCGAACACTCCAGTGCCAGAATGGAACGTTTTCTGACCCTGGCGGCCCGCAACAACATGCAGGTGACCGTTCCCACCACTCCCGCAAGCCTTTTCCATCTCCTGCGCCGGCAGGTCAGAGGCCCCTTCAGAATGCCCCTGGTGGTCTTCACCCCCAAAAGCCTCCTGCGCCATCCCCTGGTCCTGTCAACCCTTGACGAACTGGCCTCCGGAACGTTCCGGGAGGTGATCGACGACCAGCTGGCCGACCCCGCGGCAGTTAAACGGGTGGTTTTCACCAACGGACGACTCTATTATGACCTGCTGAAAAGACGTAATGAAGAGGAGGTCAACTGCGTAGCACTGGTGCGCCTCGAGCAGATTTATCCTCTTCCTGAAGAACAGATCCTGGAGGTCATCGCCCGCTATCCGGGAGCCCGCACCTTCTATTGGGCCCAGGACGAACCCGAAAACCAGGGCGCCTGGCCCTTTATCCAACGGAAACTGGGCCACCTCGGCTGGAAGGGCGTCGCCCGCCCCGAAAGCGCCAGTCCCGCCGTAGGATTGATGGAACAGCACAAAATACGGCTCCGGAAGATTCTGGATACCGTCTTCGAATCAGATGAATATTGTACCTGTAAAAGCAACAAAGCATGATTCTCGAAATTCATGTCCCCAGTCCGGGGGAATCGATCACCGAAGTGGAAATAGGCCGGTGGATGGTAGAAGACGGGGCGCTGGTGCGTCAGGGTCAGGAAATTGCCGAAGTGGAAAGCGACAAGGCCACCCTGACCATTGTGGCCGGGGCTTCCGGTAGAGTGAAGATCATGGCCGGGGAAGGGCAGACGGTGGCGGTGGGTGCCCTTGCCTGCACCATAGACACCAGTGCGGAGGTCCACATGGCTGCCGGGGGTGAGGCCCACAAACCGGCCGGAAGTGCCTCCGCAGACTCTGCAGGCACTGGAACCAGCTCCAGCCCCACAGCATCCGCCGCGGCGCTTACAGCTGAAGCTGCCCGGCTGAAGATCACCGCTGTGGCCCGCGAGGTGATGAAGGAACATGGCCTTTCGGTGGAGGATCTCCTGAACGGACTAAAGCGCATCGGCCGCCGTGAAGTGGAGGAGGTAGCCCGACACCTCAGCACTGAGGAGCCTCTCCTGACCTCAGGCAGTGTAAGCGCGGCCACCATAACCCCTCCTTCACCTGAGGCCTTGCACCCCGGAAGCCGCGAAACCATCCGGGAGAGAATGACTCCCCTGCGCCGCCGCCTCAGCGAAAGACTCGTTTCGGTGAAGAATGAAACGGCCATGCTCACCACCTTCAACGAAGTGGATATGAGTGCCGTGATGGAGATCAGAAAGGAATTCCAGCAGCGTTTCACGGAAAAGCATGGCCTTAAACTGGGATTCATGTCCTTTTTTACCAGGGCAGCCGCCCTGGCTTTACAGGCCCACCCCACGGTCAACGCCCAGATCGACGGGGAAGAAATCGTGATGCCCCGGTTTGCCGACATCGGTATTGCAGTACAAACTCCCAAGGGGCTGATGGTTCCGGTTGTCCGCAATGCCGAAAGCAAAAGCATTCCCCAGATCGAAATGGAAATCAAGGAACTGGCCGAAAAGGCCCGCACGAAGAAGATCTCCGTGGAAGAGCTTTCCGGAGGAACCTTCACCATCACCAACGGGGGGGTCTTCGGCTCCCTGTTGTCCACACCCATTATCAATCCGCCGCAGTCGGCCATACTGGGCATGCATAACATTGTGGAGCGGCCTGTGGCTGTCAGGGGAAAGGTTGAAATCCGCCCCATGATGTACATTGCCCTGAGTTACGACCACCGGATCATTGATGGAAAAGATTCGGTAGGTTTTCTGGTCAGGGTCAAGGAGTTGATTGAGAATCCGCGTATGATGGCCCTCGGGGGCAAGGATCCCGCGGAAATCATGCTGGGGGTCTGACGACCGCCCGATGATGGCATACCCGGGATTCTCCCGGGTTTTTTTTTGTAAATTCGCCCAAAGAACCAATTTTTCACATCCATGCAAACCAGATTTATGAAGCGGGGGCTCCTGATGATGGCGGGGCTTTTGGTGCTGGCCATGCCGGCGGTATCCTTTTCCTTCAGGGGGAGTATCCCCGTTTCCGGAGTGCCGGTCCGGGAATCGTTTCCGTTGATTTCGGATCACCAGGTCATTCCCGTGGTGGTCAGTGATGCCGGGGAGCCCGGGGTATTGCGGGCTGCGGAAGCCCTGCGGCAAGACCTTGAAGCTGTGAGCGGCGGATCGGTCCTGGTGGCCGGCCAGGTGCCGGCAGGCCATCCCTTTATAGTGATCGCCGGGACTCTGGGCAAATGCCCGCTGATCGACGATCTCTCGGCGCGCGGGAAAATTAATCCTGGAGAGATCCGGGGCCGGTGGGAATCCACCCTGATTGAGGTGGTGCACAAGCCTTTCCCGGGGGTGAAGAAAGCCCTGGTGATTGCCGGCAGCGATATGCGGGGCACCATCTTCGGGATGTATGACCTTTCGGCGTCTGTCGGAGTTTCCCCCTGGACATGGTGGGCAGATGTGCCTGTTAAAAAGGCCGCTGACCTGTATATCCCCCCGACCAGGATCGTGATCGGCTCCCCGAAGGTCAGGTACCGCGGCATATTTATCAACGACGAAGCGCCGGCACTCAGCGGATGGGTCCACGAAAACTACGGCTCCTTCAACCACCGGTTCTATGAGCGGGTATTCGAGCTGATCCTCCGCATGAAGGGTAATTTCCTGTGGCCAGCCATGTGGGGGCGTGCCTTTTACGATGATGATCCCCTGAATCCGCAACTCGCCGACGAATACGGGGTGGTCATCGGTACTTCCCACCATGAGCCGATGATGCGTGCCCACGATGAATGGCGCCGTTATGGCAGTGGAAAGTGGAACTACCGCGAAAATCCTGAAGTGCTCAGGGAGTTCTGGCGTTCAGGTATTTCGAGGATGGGAAAGTTTGAAAGCCTGGTGACGGTGGGGATGCGTGGCGACGGCGATGAACCCATGAGCCGCGAGGCCGATATCTCCCTGTTGGAGGAGATCATCGCCGACCAGCGGAAGATCATCGGGGAGGTGACCGGCAAGGAAGCCTCCCAAACCCCCCAGGTGTGGGCCCTCTACAAGGAGGTCCAGGATTATTATGACCTGGGGATGCGGGTTCCCGACGATGTGACCCTGATGCTCTGTGATGACAACTGGGGTAACGTGCGGAAACTGCCCCGGCCGGGATCGCTCCCCCGCAGCGGAGGCTATGGAATGTATTACCATTTTGACTACGTTGGAGGCCCGAGGAACTATAAATGGCTCAACACCAATCCTATATCCCGGGTCTGGGAACAGATGCATCTTACCTGGGCCCATGGTGTCGACCGTATCTGGATTGTCAATGTGGGGGATATCAAACCCATGGAATTCCCCATTCAGTTTTTTCTGGATATGGCCTGGGATCCGGGGGCGATGACTTCGGCCCGGATGGCCGGTTACACGCGGGAATGGGCCGGGGCGACCTTTGGCAGTGCGCATGCCGGTGACATTGCCCGGCTGATCGACGGATACACCCGGTTCAACGGTCGCCGTAAACCCGAATTGCTGGATCCCCACACCTACAGCCCACTCCATTACAGGGAGGCGGAGCGGGCTGCCGCAGAATACAACGCCCTGGCTAGCGAAGCCCGGGCCCTGCGTGAACGGCTGCCCCGGGAATTCCACGATGCCTATGACCAGCTGGTGCTCTTTCCCGTGGTGGCCTGCGCCAACCTCCACGACCTCTACGTGACGGCAGGCCGCAACCGCCTTTATGCCTCCCAGGGGAGAGCAGCCACCAACACCCTGGCGGCACGCACCACTGAGCTCTTCCTGCGCGACTCCCTGCTGACCCGATGGTATAACCACGATATGGCCGGTGGCAAATGGAACCACATGATGGACCAAACCCACATCGGCTATTTCATGTGGCAGGAACCTCCGCGGAACTTCATCCCCCGGACGACGAAGATCACCCTTCCGGCGAAGAGCATCATGCGTGTGGCCCCTGAAGGGTCCGAATCCTTCCTGGAGGCGGGAGATACCGCCCGGATGCTTCCGGTGCTGGATACCTACCAGAATGATTCGGTCTATGCCGAAATCTTCAATGCCGGAACGGAGCCCTTTGCCTGGTCCCTTTCTGCGTCTGTGCCGTGGCTGCGGATCTCTCCCCGGGAGGGAATCCTCACCACGGAGGAGCGGATCTGGTTTACACTTGATGCCTCAAAGGTTCCCGAGGGCAGGCATACCCTTCCGGTGACCATTCTCTCCTCGGGCGGGGAGCGCATCGTGCTGCTTGTGGAGGTTTTCCGGCCGGCGCCTTTCCCTGCCGGTTTTCGCGGATTCGCCGAAAGCAACGGACACATCGCCATGGAAGCCGCCCACTATGCCCGCAAGTCGGGTTACGCCGGCGTAAAGTGGGAGGAAATCCCCCAATTGGGCAGAACCCACTCCGCGATGACCACTTTCCCGGTGACAGCCCCCGCCGATACCCTTCCGGGCCCCGGGGCCTCCCTGGAATACGACCTCTGGGTGTTTACCCCCGGAGAGGTCACCGTTACCCTGGTGCTTTCACCCTCCCTCAACTATTATGGCCCGGGCCACCGGATCGCCCTCTCCTTTGACGACCAGCCCCCGCAGATCCTGCCCGTTCATGGCAGGTACGACAACCGCCAGTGGGAACAATGGATGCGCGACAATGCGATTTATGTGACCAGCCGTCACCAGATAAACACTCCCGGCAAACATGTGCTGAAACTGGGGCGGATAGATCCCGGGGTGGTGGTGCAGAAGATCATCCTTGATATGGGAGGGGTTCGCAAGAGTTACCTGGGGCCTCCGGCCTTCCCGGTGTTCCCGGGAGGAGCCACGGGCGGACTTCTCCCTGAAGGAACCGGTGGGATGGCTCACGGGGAGCTGCCGGCACCGGATGGAGAAGGTGCAGCCCTTTTCCCTGCAAAAGGAGAGGGCGTTCCCGTGGTGGTCTCTACCTGGGGGTTTGGGGTATCTGCCAACGAAGCCGCGTGGGAACATCTGGCGGCACAGGGGTATGCCCTGGATGCCGTGGAAGCGGGAGCCCGGGTACCGGAGGCCGACCCTGCCATCATTTCCGTGGGGTATGGCGGTTTACCCGATGCCCGCGGCAGAGTAACCCTCGATGCCTGCATCATGGATGAAAAGGGGAATGCCGGTGCTGTGGCCTGCCTCGAAGAGATCAGGCATCCCATCTCCGTAGCCCGGCGGGTAATGGAAAAAACCCCCCACGTGCTGCTCACAGGTAAAGGGGCCCTTGATTTCGCTCTGTCCGAGGGATTCCGGAAAGAAAAACTGCTCACCCCGGCAGCACGAAAAGCCTGGCGGCAGTGGAAACAGGAAGGGGCCCGCTTTAAGCCGGTCATCAATATCGAAAAGGAGATCCTCCGCAACCATGACACCATTGGTCTTCTGGCCCTCGACAGCCGGGGAAGGCTCTGCGGGGCGACGACGACCAGCGGCATGGCTTTTAAGATGAACGGGAGGGTGGGGGACTCTCCCCTTCCCGGTGCGGGCATCTATGTCGATGGCCGTGTGGGGGGTGCCGTGGCTACAGGCTCCGGAGAACTCGTGATGAAAACCCTGGGCGCATTTCTGGTGGTGGAATTCATGCGCCAGGGCATGCTCCCGGAGGAGGCCTGCAGGGAAGCCGTGCTCCGTATCACTGCGACCCTTGAGGGTTATCAGGAACACCAGATCGGCTATCTCGCCCTGGATATACAGGGACGTTCAGGAGCCTTCAGCCTGCAGCCCGGGTTTGAGGTGGCCCTCAGGGATTCTTCGGGCAGCCGTTTGTGGCAGGCGCCTTCGCTGCTCCCATGAGAAGCTGCTGCTTCGGCCATCTTCTGCTGATTGAAACTTCCCGCCGCAGAGCAGCGGGGAAAGCGCTTGCCGGTATTCAATGATGTTTTACCGCCTCACCGGAACCACACGGCCCCGCAAAGTCCCCTCTGCCACCGGAATCCCGCTGCGGTGAAACCTTTCTGCCGCCGGAATCCCGCTGCGGTGAAATTTCTTTGTCGACTGAAGCCCGCTGCAGTGAAATCCCTTCGCTTTGGCCAGATGCCCTTAAGGCTTCACGGAAGAGGCCCTGACCTGCCCGTACCCGGCGTCAGGAGTACCGCGGACCCTGGTGGTTTCTGCGGGGTCCCTCGCCGTACCTGGAGCCGCCATCCCCATGGCGGGGGCCGCCTTCACCATACCTGGAGCCGCCTTCTCCGTGGCGGGGAGCAAAACCCCTGCGGGGAGGCCCCTGTTGTTCGTCACGCGGTCGTGCTTCCTTGACCACGATCTCCCGGCCGTCTACCTCCGACCCATTCAGAGCCTCCACAGCCGCCAGGGCCTCCGCATCGTTCTTCATCTCCACAAACCCATACCCCTTGGAATTACCGGTTTCCCTGTCAAAAATGACCTTGGCGGAAACCACTTCCCCAAACTCCCGGAAGAGTTTTTCCAAATCCTGGCCAGTCGTGGCCGGACTCAGTTTTGCTACAAACAAATTCATAAAAAGAGCTCAATAAAACAACACTTCGAAATCCAACGCTGAGGCTGAATTCCTTTTCGTAAATTATGAACATTTTATGAATAAAAAAAGGATTTGGCCTCATTTTTTGGCCGCGCACAGGGGATAAAAAGGAAAAAGGCTGTCGGTAGCGACAGCCTTTTTCGATAACGGTTCGGTTTCCGTGTTTCCGGAAGCCGGATGTTATTTGATGGTCAGGTCGATTTCGGCCCTGCGGTTTTTCTCCCTGTTGGCCTTGTTGGTGTTGGGCACGGCGGGTTGGGTTTCGCCATAGCCTTTGGAGCCGATGTAGGCGTTGTTCATACCCTTGGTGATGAGGTATTTGACCACTTCCTGGGCGCGTCTTTCGGAGAGGCCCTGGTTGTAGCGGGTGGAACCGATGCTGCAGGTATGTCCATTGACCACCACTTCGTAGTTCTTGCAGTCACCCAGTTTGGCCATGAAGGCATCCAGGGCAGCCTGGCCTTCGGGGCGGAGGGTGGCCCTGTCGAAGTCGAAGTACACGGGATCTACGTCGAAGTCAACGCAGGTGATGGGGCAGCCTTTGTTTTCCTTGGGACCGGGCTGGTTGGGGCACTGGTCTTCGCAGTCGATCACGCCGTCACCGTCGCTGTCCAGCGGGCAACCCTTGGCATCCACGGCACATCCTTTCGGGGTATCGGGGCACTCATCCTTGGGATCGGGCACACCGTCACCGTCGGTGTCGGGGCATCCGTTGAATTTCTTCAGACCCGGCACATCGGGGCAATCGTCGAGGTGGTCGGCGATACCGTCACCATCCTTGTCAGGACAGCCGTTGAGGCTGGCCAGACCCGGGGTGTCGGGGCAGTCGTCCTTATAGTCGGGCACACCGTCACCATCCCTGTCGAGCGGACAGCCATCGGCATCCACGGCGACACCTGCCGGGGTGTTGGGACATTTGTCCTTCCTGTCGGGCACGCCGTCGCCATCGCTGTCCTTGGCTTTCCCAAGTCCGAATTCCATACCGGCGGTAATGGCCACATGGTTGTCCTTGATGTCGGTAATCCCATCGGGACTATAATTGGGCTCAAGACCCGGTTTCAGACCATCGAGATACTTGCCTTCCAGATAGAAGTTGTTCTTGCCGCTTCCAACGGGGAATTTGAAACCCAGACCACCGTTGAAGTCCAGTTTGACATCATCGTTGTCGGTCAACATAGAGGGACCGGCAAAGAGATAGGGCTGGATTTTGGCATCGGAGGAAAAAAGGATATCGTTGGCCAGTTTGTACTTCAGGTTAAGGGCTACATTGGTGAAGTCGGTTTTGGCCTTGTCGCCCGAGCTGGCCAGCTCCAGATTACGGAACCCGATATTCCCTTTTAAAACGGCATCAAAGGAGGGCGTGAGATACCTGCCGAGCGACAATTCCGAGGTAAGGAAAAGGCTCTTCCAGGCGCTCTGCTCTACCCCGCCTAATAACTCCTGCCTGTGGGAGAAGTAGGGACCTGCACCTAAACCGAGCGCCCACTTGTTGTCGGCGGTTTGCGCCATCACCATGAGCGTCAGTAGGTTAGCAAAGAATAATAGTGTAAGTTTTCTCATATTAGTAAAATTTAAAGTTGATTTTAATTTTCAGCAATATATAAAATTAAACAATTCGTGCAAAACCGTTATACAAAACTAAATAATTATTTTTAATCTTTACAGGCGACCACGTCATATATCAAGCATAATTAACCTATATTTTTTCAACATTGTTCACAATCATTGATATTGAGACTACCGGAACTGTTTATAAATACGGGAAAATAACCGAGTTAGCCGTTTATGTTCATAATGGAGAAAGGATCACAGGTTCCTTTTCCACGCTGATCAACCCCGAAATGGATATTCCCCTTCCCGTGTCGCGGCTGACGGGCATCACCAATGAAATGGTGGCACGGGCGCCCCGGTTTTACGAAATTGCGGGGCAGCTGGCGGAGATGACCGCAGGAAAGATTTTCGTGGCCCATAATGTACATTTTGATTACAGTTTCATCAGGGAGGAATTTCTCAGGCTGGGGTATGATTTCCGGCGTAAGAAACTCTGCACGGTGCAGCTCTCCCGGAAATTGCTGCCGGGGCACCCCTCCTATTCGCTGGGGCGCCTCTGCGCCGACCTGGGCATCGGAATCGAAGGACGTCACCGCGCCGCAGGAGACGCCCTGGCCACCGTCAGACTCTTCGAAATCCTCCTGGAGAAAAACAGAGAGGCCGCCATGCGCGCTTCCCCGGGAAAAACAGCCTCATTCTTCTGAAGCTTCCTTTTCCTCCTCAATGTCCATTTTCGCCTCAGGAATGTCCGGATTACCTGCTCCAGTCCCGTCTCCGGTTCCTTCCGCTTCCTCTTCGCTGAAGTCGAGCAACCCTTTTTCCTGAAGAAGGTTATACCATATTATTATCTTGCGGATATCGGAAATGTATACCCTCTCGCGGTCATAGTCGGGTATCACCTCCTCAAAATAACGCCTGATCTCCTGGTCGCCGGCCTTGGGATGGATGGCCGCTCCCCCCGCTTCGCGGGCGGAAATCTTCCTTAGAATCTCCTTTAAAGGCAGGTCCCCTCCCGAAGTGTACACGGCAATGTCCTCAAGCGAACTCACCCTGGCCGTAGAACTCACCGGCATCCGCTTCCCGTTGAGCAGCGATTCCACGATAATCCTGTTCTTCGCTTCTGCCACCATCCTGAAAAGCCCGGGCTGACCCGAAATGGATAAAATACCTTTCAACATCTTGCTTTCTCTTTCTCTGCGGTTATTAATGCCATACCCGGGCTTCTCCTCAGCCCGGGCGGTGCAAATCTAACAATTTTATGCGATGATCCCTACCTCCCGGGTGAACCTCCGCACATCCACCGGCAAAAACCACACCCATCCCGGCTTCCCGGTGGATCATCAATTTTGTCTATCGTTAATAGATAAAATTTTAGACAAAAAGTGATAAAAACCTTTTTATATTTTATTAGATGCACTATCTTTGTGGTGTAAACCAATTAAAAAAAGAACGATATGACTCAGTTACAATTCAACAACGCACTTCTGGGATTGCAGAGCAAGCTTCGTTATTATGCACTGAGCCTTACCGCCGACAGGGAGAAAGCCGATGACCTGGTGCAGGAGACCATGCTGAAAGCGCTTTCGAACCGTGAGAAATTTGCCAGCAATACCAATTTCAAAGCCTGGGTATATACGATCATGAAAAACACTTTCATCAACGATTACCGCAGGAATGTCAAATCGAGGAATACGCTTGACAGCACCAACAACGAATATCCCCACACGATGGGTCACTTTTATCCTTCTCCCGATTCATCCTACCGTTCCGAGGAGATCATCAGATCCATCAGGTCACTGGATGATGATTACAGAATTCCATTCACCATGTTTCTGGAGGGATATAAATACAAGGAGATTGCCGATGAACTGGATCTTCCGCTGGGTACGGTGAAGAGCCGCATATTTTTCACCCGGAAGAAACTGGAGAAGGTGCTTAGCGAGTATTCATTGAACTGAAAAAAAGTGGTACCTTCATGCACCCGGGAAATGGTATGAAAGTCGCATGGTGCTCCGACCACAAAAGGGCATGACTATTTGCTTCATGCGATTTCCATGGGCGTGAAAAGCCGTGATTGGCATTAAGCCGATATTTAACTGAAGAACAAAGCATTATTTAACGCCTAAATAATGAAAAGTGTGGTTCTGATGCTTGCCGATGGTTTCGAGGAGATGGAAGCCGTGATTCTCGCCGATGTTTTACGCCGGGCGGGTTTTAAGGTGTCATTGGTTTCTGTCACAGGCCGGAAGGGGGTGACCGGGTCGCACGGAATCAGGATGGAGGCCGATCTGCTCTTTGGGGATGCGGATTTCGGGGAGGTGGACTTGGTGGTTTTACCCGGGGGCATGCCCGGGGCTGCTCATCTCAACACCCATGAAGGTCTCAGGCAGCTTCTGCCCTCCATTCTGGAAGATGGGAAACTGGTGGGGGCTTTGTGTGCGGCGCCCATGGTTCTGGGTAACCTGGGTCTTCTCAAAGGGAAGAGGGCGACCTGTTATCCGGGGTTCGAGAAATACCTGCATGGGGCCGTGTGGAGCGGGGAAGCGGTGGTGTCTGACGGTCAGGTGGTAACGGCCAATGGGGCTGGTGCGGCCCTGCCTTTTGCGCTGCGTCTGGTGGAGGTGCTGGCGGACAGGGAGAGCGCTGTGCAAACGGCACGCAAAATGATGGTACCCGGTTATTGATACACGCTACAGGTATACCATATTAAAATGATGAATCTCCTTCATGCGGGGTACGGTATTTTTCCATGGCAGCTTCCCGGAGCGGGGGAGAGTTTAAGGATCAGAGGGACTTTAGCTTTCTGATGGCCGCGGCCGGATCGGCGGCCCTGAAAACGAAACTTCCCGCCACCAGAACATGCGCACCTGCGTCAAAAAGACGTCGCCCTGTCTCTTCATTAACGCCCCCGTCCACTTCAATGAGGCACCCTGCATTGAGCCGCTCTGTGAGTTTTCTGAGACGCTCCACTTTCCTGAGGCTCCCCTCAATAAAGGTCTGGCCCCCATAACCCGGATTGACCGTCATGACCAGTACCAGGTCCAGGTCGGGCAGGATCTCTTCCAGGAGGTGAACCGGGGTGTGTGGATTCAGGGAAACTCCGGCTTTCATCCCTTCCTCTTTGATGTGGGCCACGGTACGGTGGAGGTGGGTACACGCTTCCCAGTGGACGGTGAGTACCGAGGCTCCGGCACGGGCAAAGGGGAGGACATAGCGGCCGGGATCGACGATCATCAGGTGTACGTCAAGGGGTTTGGTGGCGATGCGGGCCACATGCTCCACCACGGGAAGCCCGAAGGAGATGTTGGGCACAAAGACACCATCCATGATATCACAGTGGATCCAGTCGGCCTCACTCTGGTTGACCATTTCCACTTCGGCGGCCAGATGGTTGAAATCGGCCGCCAACAGCGACGGAGCTATCATTCTCTTCATCCGTACAAAGTTAAAAGGTTATTTGGATTTCCGGCGCCTTGCCCGTTCCCTCAGCCGGCCCCGCCCGTCAGGGGCGGTCATTGTCCCAGATAGCTCTTGAGCAGCTGGTTCCGGTATCTGTTCTTGAGCTTTTTGATGGACTTCTCCTTGATTTGTCTCACTCTTTCCCGTGTCAGGTCCATGCGTTCGCCGATCTCCTCCAGGGTCATGGCCGGAAACTCATTCAGTCCGAAAAAATAGCGCAGGATGTCGGCTTCCCTTTCACTCAGGGTGGAAAGCGATCTTTCGATCTCCTTGCGCAGGGAGCTCTTCATCAGGTCGTTGTCGGCAATCGGAGAATCGTCGTTGAGCAGGATGTCGTAAAGGGTGTTTTCGTCGTCGTCGCGCAGAGGGGCATCCATGGAGATGTGAAGTCCTGAGAGATTCAGAGAGTCTTCAATCAGTTCAGGTTTGAGATCCAGAATCGCCGAGAGTTCTTCCATGGTGGGCTCCCGCTGGAATTCCTGTTCGAGCTGGCTGAAAGTGCGGTTGATCTTGCTGATGGACCCGATCTTGTTGAGGGGGAGCCGCACAATACGGGCATCTTCGGCCAGGGCCTGCAAGATCGACTGCCGGATCCACCATACCGCATAGGAAATGAACTTGAACCCCCGGGTTTCATCAAACCGCTCAGCCGCCTTGATCAGCCCCAGGTTTCCTTCGTTGATCAGATCGGAAAGACTTAACCCCTGGTTCTGATATTGCTTGGCCACAGAAACCACAAAACGGAGATTAGATTTGATCAGCTTCTCAAACGCTACACGGTCCCCCATCCTTACCTTCTTGGCCAGTTCTACCTCCATCTCAGGAGTGAGCAACTCTATCCTCCCTATCTCGTGGAGATATTTGTCCAGAGATAAGGTGTCACGGTTGGTGACCTGTTTGGATATCTTCAATTGCCGCATTGATCAGGGGCCCTTAACGGATTTTATCTTCTAATTTCCTGCGCGTGATTCGTCCTTTCTTAATTTCGAGGTGTGAAGATAGTGAAAAGTGCAGAATAATGTGTATATTAACCAGAAAATAGAGACAGCCCCCATGCGTATCAGGCACATTATCATAGCATAGGTGCAGAAGATTTTTACGGGTTTACCTATAGGTAATACAATATCAGGTGATTCGGAGCCATCACGAAAAAGGAGGGTGTGTCATATTGGCTTTATAGACTTTTGGATAAAAAGTTTTAAAAATTTAGTCAGGTACTTGCTAATTGATGATTTATAAGTAATTTTGCAGTTCCATTCCGAACAGTTTTTATACGCTCTTCGATACTGTTCACGGAAGATCTGCCAAAAAAAAATCAACTTTATTTCAAAACAAATTTTAGAATGTTTGATATTTCTGAACTTGAAAAAAAGCTCTTACCCGAGTTGCGTGAAATTGGGAAGGGGCTGAAGATAAAACGTGTGGAGTCCTTTAAGAAGCAGGATCTCATCTATAAGATATTGGATTTGCAGGCTGTGCAGAATGTGGAAAAGAAGGCCCAGCAGCAGCAGCAGGAGCCGCGTGTGAAGGTAGTGAAGACCCGTGTGGCCAGGGAAGGGGTTGACGTACCGGAGGGGAATTCCGTGGGGGAATCCACTCCTGCGGGGGCGCATTCCGGGGGATTTGAAAAGACGGAAGCAGTCACTCCGGGGGCTGCCAAAGGAGCCGAGAAAGGTGGCGGGGTACCCGCGGAAGCCCGTGCAGGCAAGGAGAAAGAGGAAGTTCGCGGAGGGCATTCAGGGCACAACCAGGGTAAAAAAGGAAAAAACAGTTATAAGGATCTGATCCGTAAGGTGATCGGCAAGGAGGGCGGTGTCAGGACAACCCCCCCCGTGGTGGCTTCCGCAGAGGGGGAGCCTGTTTCAGGAGAGCCTTCCTCATCGCCGGGAGCACCGGCAAAGGATCAGAATATTCCTTCCCGCCATGAACAGTTGCGTGCCATCATGAAGGAGTTTTCCAAGGACAAACCAGGATTTAAGCAAGGTGGTCAGAATGGCCCTGCCCGGAAGGGAGAGCGCATCGACGACGAACTGGTGAATCTTCCGGGAGGGGATCTTCTGGCAGAGGAAAAGGGCGAGGCGTTTCCGGAAGATATGGAAGAATCGCCCCTCACGGGTGTCATGCCCGGGGAGAGCCAGGCCGAAACCACTCCGGAGACGGTGGAAAAAGGGGAGGCTCCCGCACAGCAGGGCACATTTCAGCGCAAGTTCCGCCAGCCCGACTGGCAGCAGAAAAAAGAACAGCAGCGCAATTTCAAACAAACCGAAAAGCAAGCCGAAAAGCAGCCCGAGAAACAACAGATCGACAAGAATTTTGAGTTTGACGGAATCGTGGCCAACACGGGGGTGTTGGAAATCATGCCTGAAGGGTATGGTTTTCTACGTTCGGCCGACTTCAATTACCTCAACTCGCCCGATGATATCTACGTTTCACAGTCGCAGATCAAGCTTTTTGGTCTGAAAACCGGGGATACCATCCGGGGGACCATCAGGCCCCCGAAGGAGGGTGAGAAGTATTTTCCCCTGATCAAGGTGATAGAGATCAACGGCCGGTCGCCCGAATATATCCGTGACCGGGTTCCCTTTGAGCATCTCACGCCCCTTTTCCCCAATGAGAAATTCGAGCTCACCGGCAACGGGCACGACAACATCTCGACCCGTATTGTCGACATGTTTGCCCCGATCGGCAAGGGGCAGCGCGGGCTCATCGTGGCGCAGCCCAAGACGGGGAAGACCGTGCTTCTCAAGGAGATTGCCAATGCCATTGCCGCCAACCATCCCGAAGTATATATGATAGTCCTGCTCATAGATGAGCGGCCTGAGGAGGTTACTGACATGGCCCGCAGTGTCAACGCCGAGGTGATTTCCTCGACCTTTGACGAACCTGCCGACCGGCATGTGCGGGTCGCCGGCATGGTGCTGGAAAAAGCAAAAAGACTGGTGGAGTGCGGCCATGACGTGGTCATCCTGCTCGACTCCATCACCCGTCTGGCCCGCGCCTACAACACCGTGCAGCCTGCCTCGGGAAAGGTCCTCTCCGGCGGCGTCGACGCCAACGCCCTCCATAAACCCAAACGTTTCTTCGGAGCAGCCCGTAACATCGAAGAAGGCGGGTCCCTGACCATCCTGGCCACCGCACTGACCGAAACCGGCTCCAAAATGGACGAGGTCATCTTCGAGGAATTCAAAGGCACCGGCAACATGGAACTCCAGCTCGACCGCAAACTTTCCAACAAACGGATCTACCCGTCGGTCGACATCCCTGCCTCCAGCACCCGCCGCGAAGACCTCCTCATGTCAAGGTACATCCTCGACAAGATCTGGATCCTGCGCAATTACCTCGGCGGCATGAACTCGCTGGAAGCAATGGATTTCATGAAAGACCGCCTCATGAAAACCAAATCCATCGAAGAGTTCCTGATCTCCATGAACGCCGAGTGACCCCCTTCTGACCCTCCCGGCAAAGCTTATTTTTACTAATTATAAATAGCAGATGAAACGCAATTTTGTAATCTTCGGATTGCAAAATCTGGTTTTATCTGCTATTTTTGTCATCCTAAGGAACGGGAGTGGACACACTGATAAAACATCATATCTCATTGCTGGAATCGGGTCGTCCCCATTTTCCGCGCCGGCTGGCCGAGCGGATCAACTGGGAGGAGCGTCTGATTTGCATCAAGGGGTTCAGGGGGGTGGGGAAGACCGCTTTTCTGCTCGACCACATCAGGGCCACCCATGGAAACGACCGGTCGGTGATGTACGTCAATCTCAACAATTTTTACTTCACGCGCCGGCGGCTTTTTTCCTTTGCCGATGAGTTTTCGAAGTTGGGTGGTCGGGTGCTCTTTCTCGATCAGGTCAACAAATACCCCGGGTGGTCGGAGGAGCTTCGGCAGTGTTACCATGAAATTCCGGGGTTGAAGATTGTCTTCACGGCCTCTCCTGTCTTGCGCGTGTCTGATGAAAATCCCGACCTTCACGGCATCGTCAGCCTGTACCACCTCGAAGGGCTCTCCTTCAGGGAATATCTCAACATTCAGACGGGAAGCCATTTTGAGCCGCTCACCTTCGGGGAGATTCTCAGCGGGCATGTGGAGAGAGCCCGCGAGATTACCTCGGCGGTCAAACCCCTGGCATATTTCGCCGAATATCTGCGCACGGGTTTTTACCCCTATTTCACCGGCGACGGCGATTTCTATTCCGACAAGTTGCTGAAGAACATCAACCTGGCTTTGGAGATAGACATTCCATATATTAACCAGATGGAGCTGAAGTATCTTCCCCGGATGCGGAAACTCCTGTACCTGGTGGCTGCGGAGTCGCCCCTGGCTCCCAATGTGAGCAAACTGGCCTCGGCCATCGGTACCTCAAGGGCCACGGTCATGAATTACCTCAACTACCTGCGGAATGCCCGGCTCATCAGGCTCCTCTATCACAACGGGGACGAAGGTCCGGCGCGCAAGCCGCTGCGGATTTTCATGTACGATACCAATATTCTGCATGCCATTGCCCCGGAGAGTGCCGACCAGGCCAACCTGCGGCAGACCTTTTTCTGCAACCAGGTGGGGGCCCGCCACCGGCTTCAGGCTTCCCCTGCCGGGGGATTCCTGGTCGACGGGGAGCACGCCTTTGCCGTGGGTGGCCGCAAAACAGAAGCCTCCGGGGGAGGGTACGCCGCCGCCGATATGATCGAAACCGGGGAAGGCCACCGGATCCCCCTCTGGTTGTTCGGCTTTTTGTACTGAAGTGATTTAAAAAATGAATAAAAACCAAATAATCTGAATCAGTTATGGCAAAACAAAAAAAGTTCATCACATGTGATGGTAATTATGCCGCTGCGCATATCAGTTACATGTTCAGTGAGGTGGCCTGCATTTATCCCATTACGCCATCGTCGACGATGGCCGAATATGTGGACGAGTGGGCGGCCAACGGAAGAAAAAACATGTTCGGTCGGCCGGTGAGGCTGGCGGAGATGCAAAGTGAGGGGGGAGCGGCGGGAGCCGTCCACGGCGCCCTGCAGTCGGGAGCCCTGACCTCCACCTATACGGCCTCTCAGGGGCTGCTGCTGATGATCCCCAATATGTATAAGATTGCCGGTGAGCTGCTGCCCACGGTGTTTCACGTGAGTGCCCGGGCCCTGGCAGGCCATGCCCTGAGTATCTTCGGGGACCACAGCGACATCTATGCTGCACGGCAGACCGGTTTTGCCATGCTGGCCGCCGGATCTGTACAGGAAGAGATGGACCTGGCCGGGGTTTCCCATCTGGCCACCCTTAAGTCAAGGGTTCCCTTTGTCTCTTTCTTCGACGGATTCCGCACTTCCCACGAAATCCAGAAAGTGGAGGTCATCACCACCGAGGAGATGCTTCAGCTGGTGGACATGGAAGCCCTCAGGGCTTTCAGGGAGCGGGCCCTCAACCCCGAGCATCCTGTGACCCGCGGCTCGGCACAGAACCCCGACATCTTCTTCCAGGCCAAGGAAGCCTCCAACCGCTTCTACGATGCCGTCCCCGACATCGTGGAAATGTACATGCAGGAGATCAACAAGCTTACCGGCAGGGAGTACCATCCTTTCACTTACTATGGGGCCCCTGATGCCGAAAATATTATCGTGGCCATGGGCTCGGTGACCGAGACCATCAGGGAAACCATTGACCACCTGTTGAGCCAGGGCAAGAAGGTGGGCCTGATCGCCGTCCATCTTTTCCGTCCCTTCTCCCCGAAGTATCTCTACAACGTGCTGCCTGATTCCGTGAAAAGGATTGCCGTGCTCGACAGGGCCAAGGAACCGGGTGCCGAAGGGGAGCCCCTTTACCATGACATCAAGTCTCTCTTTTACGGCACCGGCCGTACGCCACTGATCGTGGGCGGCCGTTATGGACTGGGCTCCAAGGATACCACCGCTGCCCAGATCCTCTCGGTCTATGAAAACCTTGAACTCGCCGAACCCAAAAACGACTTCACCATCGGCATCGTTGACGACGTCACCTTTAAGTCGCTGCCCGTGAAACCTGAAGTCGACCTCTCACCCTCCGGCACCTACCAGGCCAAGTTTTACGGACTGGGGTCCGATGGTACTGTGGGCGCCAATAAGAACTCCATTAAAATCATCGGCGAATCGACCAACAAGTATTGCCAGGGGTACTTCCAGTACGACTCCAAGAAATCGGGAGGCTTCACCTGTTCGCACCTCCGTTTTGGTGAAAAGCCGATCAGATCGACCTATCTGGTGACCATGCCCGATTTTGTGGCCTGCCACGTCCCGGCCTATATCCATCTTTACGATGTCCTCAAGGGATTGAAGAAGGGGGGCTCTTTCCTGCTCAACTCGATATGGAGCCCCGAGGAGACCAGGGACCGTCTGCCCAACCACATGAAGAGATACCTGGCCGAGAACGAAATTAAATTCTACATCATCAACGGGACCCAGCTGGGCGTGGACCTGGGGCTGGGGAACCGCACCAATACCATCATGCAGTCGGCTTTCTTCCGCATTACCAATGTCATTCCGTTTGAGATGGCCGTGGAAGAGATGAAAAAGGCGATTCTCAAGACTTACGGCAAGAAGGGCGAGCAGGTGGTGAAAATGAATTATGATGCCATCGATGCCGGCGGGAGCAACGTCATCAAGGTGGAAGTGCCTGCCGAATGGAAACAGATCGTGGTGGAGAAGGAAGATGGTGACCTTACCCTGCGCCCGAAGTACATTTCCGAATTTGTTGATGTGATCAATGCCCAGAAGGGAGATGATCTGCCGGTGTCGACCTTTGTGGGATATGAAGACGGGACTTTCCTGCCCGGGACGGCCGCCTATGAGAAGCGTGGTATTGCGGTGACGGTTCCCGAGTGGAATGCCGACAACTGTATCCAGTGTAACCAGTGCGCCTATGTTTGTCCCCATGCCGCCATCCGTCCCTTCCTGCTCAGTCCGGAAGAGGTGGCTGCCAAACCTGAGACCATGGTGACCAAACAGGCTACGCCGTCGAAGACTTTCGGCGACCTTCACTTCCGGATCCAGGTGAGCGTGCTTGATTGTACGGGATGCGGCAACTGCGCCGACATCTGTCCCTCGAAGGAGAAGGCGCTGGTCATGGAGCCCCTGGAAAGTCAGCGTGGAGAGATTCCCCACTGGGATTACATGGTGGGCAAGGTTTCCCTGAAGGAGAATGTGGTGGAGAAGTCGAAGTTGGTGAAGAACACGCAGTTTGCGCAGCCGCTCTTTGAATTCTCGGGAGCCTGTGCCGGTTGCGGGGAGACCCCCCACATCAAGCTGGTCACCCAGCTCTTTGGTGAGCGGATGATGGTGGCCAACGCCACCGGGTGCTCCTCCATTTACGGAGGATCGGCGCCTGCCACGCCCTACACGAAACACAAGGATTCGGGTCACGGTCCGGCCTGGGCCAATTCCCTCTTTGAAGACAACGCCGAATATGGCTTCGGGATGGCCGAAGGCGTCAATGCCCAGCGTGACCGCATTGCCGCCATCATGGCGGCCGAACTGCAGAACGGCATCTCAGAAGAAGAGAAGGAAGCCTTCCGCAGCTGGCTTGACACACGCCATCTGGCCGATGCGTCGGTGGTCAGCTCGGCACAAGTCGTGGCCGCCCTCCAGGGCAGAGAGGGACAGTATGCCCGCGATATCCTGGACCTGAAACAATACCTGGTGAAAAAATCGATCTGGGTCTTCGGAGGCGACGGATGGGCCTACGATATCGGTTATGGCGGTCTCGACCATGTCATGGCCAGCGGTCAGGATATCAACGTGCTGGTCCTCGATACGGAGGTTTACTCCAATACGGGCGGACAGTCGTCCAAATCTACCCCTGTGGGGGCCGTGGCCAAGTTTGCCGCCGCAGGCAAACGCGTGCGCAAAAAAGACCTCGGAGCCATGATGCTCTCCTACGGATATGTCTACGTAGCTCAGGTGGCCATCGGCGCCAACCAGTCACAGTTCCTTAATGCCGTCAAGGAAGCCGAAAGCTACCCCGGTCCCTCCCTGATCATCGCCTACTCGCCCTGTATCAACCACGGATTACGTAACAGCATGGGCAAATCAAACGAAGAGATGAAACGGGCCGTAGAAGCCGGATACTGGAGCCTCTTCCGCTATAACCCCCTGCTTGAAGCCGAAGGTAAGAACCCCTTCCAGCTCGACTCCAAGGAACCCGACTGGTCGAAATTCCAGGCCTTCCTCAACGGCGAGGTGAGGTATACCTCCCTCAAGAAATCCTTCCCCGAAGTGGCTGAAGAACTCTTCGCCGCCGCAGAAGAAAACGCCAAATGGAGATACAACTATTATAAACGGTTGGCCTCCATGGAATTCGGAAAATAGTCACAGGCACCGGAGTGGATCTCCCGGTTAAAGGGAGCTGGCCCGGTCACAGAAACCTGCCCTACAACAGCAGGTCTTGAATAATCCATGAACAGAGAGGGTTGCCCTGGGGCAGCCCTCTCTCATTATACCCCTGTATGACCTTAATGTTAATTCCCCATCTCACATCAGGGATACAAAACTATAAAACCAAATTAGTTTTCTAGTTTTGTATCACGGTTTACGATGGAAACAAAGGATAAAATATTGGCCCGCACAGGGGAATTGTTCAGGATGATGGGCATGAAAGCCCTGACGATGGACATGATCGCCGCTGACCTGGGGGTCTCCAAAAGAACGATCTACGAGTATTTCGGGGACAAGGAAACCCTGATGCTGGCGGCATTCGATTACATGATTAAGGAGAACAACAAGTATCTTTTAGAGGTAGCTGCGGAATCGCCCAATGTTATAGAGGCGATTTTTGTAATTACGGAGATACAGCACAGACAAATGGTCACGTCGAATCCCATCATTTTTGATGACCTGAAGCGTTTCTTTGTCAGGCTGAACATTTCCTATTACAGCAACCGGGAGAAATGCAGGGAGTTTTCGGTGGTGTATAATCTTCTGGAACGGGGTAAGCGGGAAGGGATCTTCAGGGAAGAGCTTAAAATTGATGTGGTCGACACCTTCATGATGGAGCTGGTCATTCTATTTCACACGAGTGAAGCCCTGAAGAATTTGAAGTTGACGCGGGAGGAGGCGATTGTCAACATTTTCCTGCCCTTTTTCCGGGGGTTGTGCACGGTCAGGGGGGTGGAGCTGCTGGATCAGTACCAGCCCGGGGCGTGGTCCTTCCATCATCATGATTGAGCGTTTGTGAACAGTTAACAGAAAATGATATGAGATTGAGACGATTAAGTATGGTAGCCGCGCTGATGTTTGGCGTATGGACAGGCATGGCGCAGGAGAATCTGGTTTTTGACCTGGAGGGGGCCAAACAGCAGGCCATCCAGTACAACAAGACGCTGAAAAATTCGGCCATGGCCATTGACAAGGCCCAGTATCAGCTGAAGGAGGCTATTGCTGCGGGACTGCCGCAGGTCTCTTCGGCGCTGGATTATTCGAATGCCATGGGGGCCAAGCTGTCCATCCGTTTTATGGAGGACGCTCCTCCGACCGAAATCCCCATCAAGCCCACCAGCAATTTTAACCTGCAGGTAGGGCAGCTTCTTTTCAGCGGTCCCTATTTTGTAGGCATCGAACTGGCCAAACTGGGCCAGACTCTCACCGAGGCCAGCTATGAAAAGAGCGAGCAGGAGATTCTCTCGCAGGTGATGAGTGGTTATCATCTGGTGCTCATGTCGGGGGAGCTACTGGAGCTTCTCAATAAGAATGTGGCTAATCTCAGGGAAGTGTACCGCAAGACCGAGGCCGTGGTCAGGGTGGGGATGATGGAAAGAACCGACCTGGACCAGCTGGAGGTGCAGATTGCGGCATTGGAGAGTTCTGTCCACAGCACAGAGCGTCAGCTGGAGATGGCCCGTAATATGATGCGTTTGCTGCTTGGCCTGGAACCGGGGCAGGCCTTTGATCTGAAGGGGAACCTCAACCAGGCCCTGACGGCCCTGAACGGGACCGCCCCGGGAGAATTCTCGGTCGACATGAATCCCGACTTCCGGCTGATGACCCTCCAGGAGAAGATGACCCAGAAGCAGATCAAAATGGAATATGCGGCTTTTTTACCGACACTGACCAGCTTTTACTCGCGGACCGAGAAGATCCTCAAGCCCGACTTTGACATGTCGCCCAAGAACATGATCGGGTTGAACCTGAGCATTCCCATTTTTTCGGGGGGCCAGCGGATGGCGCGGGTCAGACAAGCCCGGGTCGACCTGGAAACCATGCACAATACGCGGGCCCTGCTCGCCGACCAGCTGAGCGTGCAGGAGCGGCAACTTCAGTTCAACCTGAAAAATGCCGGCGAAACCTACCTTAACCAGGTCAAAAACCTGGAGGTGGCCCGCAGGGTCTACCACAGTCTGCAGCTGAAATTCGAACAGGGGCTCATCTCGGGACTGGAACTGGTGACCGCCGACAACAATTATGTCAGGGCCGAGACCGATTATCTTTCGTCGGTATACCAGTTGCTGCAAGCCCGGGTCGATCTCGACACCCTTTACGGAAATCTGAAATAATCATTAACGAACAATATCATGAAGCGGATTACAATTGTGATGTCAGCCCTGGTGCTGGCCATTCTGTTCGCCTGTTCGGGCGGAAAGGAAGAAAAGAGTACGGCAGCGGGGAGCGCCGTTCAACCCAAGATTGAGAAGGTCAGGGTGATGAGCCTGGAAACCCGCAAGATCGCCCATAGCGTTGAATATACAGCCACCCTTCAGGGGTATGAAGAGGTTCACCTGGCGCCGGCCTCTCCGGGGCGCATTGAAGCCATTTATGTGGAAGAGGGGAGCCGTGTGGCACGGGGTACCGTATTGGTGCAGATGGACCGTACCCAGCTTCATCAGGCTGAGATCCAGATGAAAACCCTTGGACTCGACTATGAACGCCTCGACACCCTGCAGAAGGTGGGTAGCATTGCCCGCCAGCAGTACGATCAGATCAGGGCCCAGTATGACATTGCCCGATCCAACGTGGAATTTCTCACTGAGAACACCCGGCTGAAGGCTCCCTTCAGCGGTATCATTTCCGGGAAATATTTTGAACCGGGAGAAATGTATTCCGGTGCCCCGGTGGCTGCGGTAGGTAAAGCGGCCATCCTCTCCCTGGTCCAGATCGACCGGCTCAAGATCATCGTCCCGGTGTCGGAAAAGTATTTCCCCCAGATTAAAAACGGCATGGATGCCGCTGTGCGCAGTGATATCTACCCCGACCGGGTCTTCGCCGGAAAGGTGGTACGCATCTATCCCACCATTGATCCGTCGTCACGCACCTTCAGCGTGGAGGTGGTCCTGGCCAATGGCGAGGGGATTCTCCGCCCGGGGATGTTTGCCCGCGTCTCCTTTGACCTGCAGGAGGTCGACGCTATCGTCCTTCCGGCCCTGGCCGTCCTGAAAATGCAGGGTTCCAACGAAAGGTACCTCTTCATTGAGAAAGAGGGCAAAGCCAAAAGAATTCCCGTTTCCATCGGCGCCCGTTACGACGATATGGTCGAGGTGATCTCCGACCAGCTCCAGCCCGGTGACAGGGTGATCGTCAGCGGCCAGTCCCGCCTCCTGGAGGGAGTCGCCGTAGAAGTCGTTTCAGAATGAACCAGGGAGTTCTCCCTTAACCCGAATCCAGTATGAGTATATATAAAACATCCGTAAACAAGCCGATCACCACGCTGATGATCTTTATGGCCATCATTGTGGCCGGGATCTATTCGCTGATCAATATTCCGGTGGACCTCTATCCGGAGCTGGAGCCCCCGTTTATATCGGTGATGACCACCTACGCGGGCGCCAACGCGGCCGATATCGAAACCAACGTCACCAAGCAGCTCGAGGAATCCCTCAATTCGGTCGATGGCCTCAAGGAGATCACCTCCACCTCTTACGACAACCTGTCGATCATCAACGTGGAGTTTGAGTGGGGAACCAACCTCGATGAAGCCAACAACGACATCCGGGATGTCACCGACCGTATTTATGATTACCTGCCGGAAGGGTGTGACCGGCCCACGATCTTCAAGTTCAACACCAACATGATGCCGATCCTGGTGTACGCGGTCACGGCCAGGGAGAGTTACCCCGGTATCGAAAAACTCATCGAGGAGAAGATCATCAATCCTTTGAACCGGATTGAAGGACTGGGCTCGGTGGGAATGATGGGGGCTCCCAACAGGGTGATCTACGTCGATGCCGACCCAAGGAAACTCGAAGCCTACAACCTGACCGTCGAGCAGATCGGTAACCTCATTGCTGCCGAGAACCTCAACATGCCCTCGGGAAATGTCAAGATGGGCAAGACCGATTACCAGTTGCGTATCCAGGGTGAACTCGGTGGCAGCGAAAAACTGCGTTCACTGGTCCTGGGGGCCTATAACGGCAAGTCCATCCTGTTGACCGATGTGGCCACCGTGCGTGACTCGCTCCGCGATATCTCCCTGGAAGAACGCGTCAACGGTGAACAGGGTCTGCGCATCTTTGCCATGAAACAATCGGGCGCCAACACCGTGAAGGTGACCCGCGAAATCAATGCTTCGATTGAAAAACTGAAGGGGGATCTTCCTCCCGACATCCAGCTTGAACAGATCATGGACACCTCCAAGTTTATTAAGGGGTCGATCAACAACCTTTCTGAAACCCTGATGTGGGCCTTTGTCTTTGTGATCCTGGTCATCCTGGTTTTTCTGGGCCGGTGGAGGGCTACCTTTATCATTGTGCTGACCATCCCCATTTCGCTGATCATGGCCTTCATCTATCTTTTTGCCACGGGGAATTCCATCAATGTGATTTCGCTCACTTCGCTCTCCATCGCCATCGGGATGGTGGTTGACGACGCCATTGTGGTTCTGGAGAACATCACCCGCCACATTGAGCGGGGGGCTTCACCGCGGGAGGCGGCTATTTATGCCACCAATGAGGTGTGGCTGGCGGTGATCATCACTACCCTGGTCATTGTGGCGGTGTTTCTGCCCCTGACCCTGGTGGGGGGGATGACCGGCGTCATGTTCAACCAGCTGGGGTGGATCGTCACCATCACCATCGTCACCTCGACGCTGGCCGCCATTTCACTCACCCCCATGCTGTCGGCCAAGCTCCTGCGTAACAGGCCTGTCAGCGTAAACCACAGCCGCCTGAGCTGGGACCGCACCTTTAAACCGGCCCTCGACTGGCTCGACAACTTCTATGAGAAAACCCTCCGCTGGGTCCTCCTCCATAAAAGATTCACCATCCTTACGGCCCTGGCCGTCTTCTTTTCCTCTTTCCTGTTGCTGCGGTTTATCGGTACCGACTACATGCCCGAATCAGATGAGAGCAGCATCAGCGTGGCCATCGAACTGGAAACCGGCACCCGGGTCGAAGAGACCATCAAAACCACCCGCCGTCTTGAGCAGATCATCAACGAGAAATATCCCGAGGTGGTTATCCTTTCCTCCTCTTCCGGGTCAGACGATGAAGGGGGAATGTTCTCCCTGTTTCAGACGACAGGTTCCAACATCATCAACCTGATGATCCGTCTGACCGATGTGGAAGAGCGGCAGCGCAGTGTGTGGGAGATCACCGATGCCATGCGGGCCGATTTTGAGGGGATTCCCGAGATTGTCACCGCCATCTTCACTACCTCCAACAACATGATGGGGGGAGCGGCGACCGTTGACGTGGAAATCTATGGGTATGACTTCAATACCACCAACTCCCTTGCCGAAGCGGTGAAATCCAGGCTTCAGGATCTTCCGGGGGCCAAGGATGTGGTGATCAGCCGCAAAAAGGACAAGCCCGAACTGCAGATCGTCCTTGACCGGGAAAAGATGGCCCTGCACGGCCTCAACACGGCCATGGTGTCGACCTATATCCGCAACCGGGTGAGCGGCATGATCGCCTCCCAGTATAAAGAGGAGGGCGATGAGTATGACATCAGGGTGCGTCTGGCTGAGGAGTACCGCAATTCGGTCACCGACCTGGAGCAGCTGACCCTGATGACGCCGGCCGGAAAAACCATCCGGCTCAAAGAGATCGGGGAGGTGAAGGAGTACTGGGGGCCGCCGAGCATCCAGCACAAGCAGAAGGAGCGGCTGGTGACCGTGTCGGCCTCTCCCGACAAGGTGCCGCTGGGTACCCTGGCCGAAAATATCAAGGCCGCCATCGCCGACATCCCCGTTCCGCAGGAGGTGATGGTCAACGTGGGGGGAACCTACGAAGACCAGCAGGAGTCCTTTATGGATCTGGCCATGCTCATGGTGGTCAGCCTTATCCTGGTCTTCATCGTGATGGCGTCCCAGTTTGAATCCTTTACGATGCCCTTCGTCATTATGTTTTCGATTCCCTTTGCCTTCACGGGGGTTATTCTGGCCCTGTTCCTCACAGGAACCACCCTGTCGCTGGTGGCCGGACTGGGGGCGGTGCTGCTGATCGGTATCGTGGTCAAGAACGGGATCGTGCTGATTGACTTCACCAACCTGATGCGCGACCGGGGCTATGAACTCTACGAAGCCATTGCCATGGCCGGGAAGTCAAGGCTACGCCCCGTGCTGATGACTGCCGCCACTACCATCCTGGGGATGCTCCCCCTGGCGCTGAGCAGCGGCGAAGGCTCCGAACTTTGGAGGCCCATGGGAATTACCGTCATCGGAGGTCTGGTATTCTCCACCATCGTCACCATGGTCATCGTGCCCGTGATGTATGGCGTCTTTGCCCGTCGCGGCGAACGGAACAAAGTGGAGAAACTGCGGAAACAATATCACTTCATGGATTAAAAGCAATGTAATGAAAGCAGTATTTATTGTATTTAACCAGGCCAACACCGAAAGGGTGGAGTATATGTTTGACAAGCTGAGCATCAGGGGTTTTACCTGGTGGTCACAGGTGAACGGCCGGGGGAGTGTCGACGGGGAACCCAGGATGGGTACCCACACCTGGCCCGAAATGAATTCCGCCACCATGGCCGTGGTGGAGGATGACAAAGTGGATGAGATTCTCGCGATTGTACGCAAAATTGATGAAATCAACACCGAAGTGGGCATCAGGGCTTTTGTCTGGGATATCCTGAAAACCGCTTAAACGCATGGTTAAGGGTCCATTTTTCCACTCCGGAAAGGATGGGGAAGGATGATTACAAAGCAAGGCCGGGCTTTTCAGCCCGGCCTTGCCGTTTAATCCCCCTGAAACCCGGGTTTCTGCGGGCCGGTGATCAGAGATCCCGGATGCGGGCCATGGCCTCCAATACGTTTTCACGGGCGGCGAAAGCCGAAAAACGGAAGTAACCTTCTCCGGAAGGACCGAATCCCGATCCAGGTGTGCCCACTACGCTGGCCCTTTCCAGCAACAGGTCAAAAAAGTCCCATGACTTCATGCCGTTGCGGGTTCTGACCCAGATGTAGGGGGCGTTCTCGCCCCCGTATACGGTGTATCCGCAGGCTTCGAGGTTCTTCCTGATCAGGGCGGCATTTTCCATGTAATAGTCAATGGTGGCCTGTACCTCCCGCTGGCCTTCTTCGGTGAAGACGGCTGCCGCCGCTTTCTGGACAGGGTAGGAGACCCCGTTGAATTTGGTGGTATGGCGCCGGTTCCACAGCTTTTTGACCTGCACGGCCTGACCCTGCCGGTCATAAGCCATCAGCTCCTCCGGAATCACCGTATATGCCAGACGGGTGCCCGTGAAACCTGCTGTCTTGGAGAGGCTCCTGAATTCAATGGCCACCTCTCTGGCTCCTTCAATCTCAAAGATGGAGTGGGGAATCTCCCCGTTCCTGATAAAGGCTTCATAAGCCGCATCAAAGAGAATAATGCTTTTGTGTTCACGGGCATAGTCGACCCACTTCTTCAGCTCCTCCCGTGTGGCCACCGTGCCTGTGGGATTGTTGGGGTAACAGAGAAAGATCAGGTCGGGGACTTCCTGCGGCAAGCCGGGGATGAAGTTGTTCTCAGCCGTACAGGGAAGATAAATGATCCCCTGGTAGTAGCCGTTGTCGCCCACAGGTCCGGTTTTGCCCGCCATCACCGTGGTATCGGCATATACCGGATAGACCGGATCACAGATGGCAATTTTACTATCCCTGCCAAAAATCTCCTGAATGTTTCCGGTGTCGCATTTCGACCCGTCGGAAACGAAAATCTCTTCCGCAGAGATGTCGGCGCCACGGCTGCGAAACGACCTTTCTGCGATGGCTTCCCGCAGAAATCCATATCCCTGCTCGGGCCCGTAACCCCTGAAGGTCGCCGCTGAAGCCATCTCGTCTACCCCCTCGTGGAAAGCCCTGATCACCGACGGCGACAGCGGCTGTGTCACATCACCGATCCCCATCCTGATCACCGGTTTCCCGGGATGCGCCTGCTCATATTCCCTCACGCGCCGGCCTATCTCGGGAAACAGATATCCCGCAGCCAGCTTCTGGTAATGCTCATTGATCAATGCCATTGCTGAATATTCTATATTTTAAGTTAAATCCGACTGCCTGATCACCCTGAGTGATGTCTCATCATATTGCCAGTGCATTCTGAATGATGTCTCCTCCTACTGCCAGTGCATTCTGAATGATGTCTCCTCCTACTGCCAGATCACCCTGAAGGATTTCTCATCTTACTGTCTGTGCACCCTGATCCGTTTCCGCATGCCCGCAGCAGCTTGCGGACTTGGTTGTTCCGGTGGGATTAATCCCTTTCCCGCAAATATAAGACAAAATCTTACCCCGCCCCGGACCCCCTTCTTTCTTCACACTTAGTTAACAATCAGGGCTGATTTTCCGATTGTTAATTAAAATATTTCTAAATAGGCGGCCATTTTCTACATTTGAAGGCTTAATTTTGTGAAGATGACCGTTAAAGCATTGCCGTTCAGTAAGGAGGATCTGGAAAAGATCGCAGCGACCCATCCCACGCCATTTCATATCTATGATGAAAAGGGGATCAGGGATTATGCGCGGAAGTTTTTGTCTGCATTTTCCTGGAATCCCGGGTTTGTAGAGTATTATGCCATCAAGGCGGCTCCGAATCCCTATCTGATGAAGATACTGAAGGAGGAGGGTTTTGGCATTGACTGCAGTTCTCTGGCTGAGTTGGAGTTGGCGGCACGGGTGGGGCTGAAGGGCGATGAGATCATGTTCACCAGCAACGACACGCCTGCGGAAGAGTTTCTGCGGGCCCGTGAACTGGGGGCTATTATCAACCTCGACGACCTTTCGCACCTGGCCTTCCTGGAGGAGCACGCCGGCATGCCCGATACGATCTGTTTCCGGTACAATCCCGGAAAACTCAAGGAAGGGAACGTGATCATCGGTCACCCCGAAGAGGCCAAGTACGGGCTGACCCGTGAGCAGATGTTTGACGCTTATCGGATCGCCCGCGACAAGGGCGTAAAACGGTTTGGCATTCACACCATGGTGGCATCCAACGAGCTGGATCCCCTCTATTTTGTGGAGACGGCGGAAATTCTCTTCCGGATGATCCTGGAGGTGCGTGACCGGCTGGGCATCGTCATCGAGTTTGCCAATCTGGGGGGAGGCATCGGGATTCCCTACAGGCCGGAACAGAAACCTGTGGACCTGGAGGTGATGAGCGATGGCATCAGAAAACTCTACCGGGAGATCATCGAAGCCAACGGCCTGGGAGGGTTGCGACTTAATTTTGAGGCCGGCAGGGCCATTACCGGTCCGTATGGATTTCTGGTGGCGAAGGTGCTGCATATCAAGGATACCTACAAGAAATTCGCAGGTCTCGACGCCTGTATGGTGAACCTGATGCGGCCCGCCCTTTATGGTGCTTACCACCACATCACCGTGGCGGGTAAGGAGTCAGTCCCTCTTTCCGAAACCTATGATGTGACGGGCTCCCTGTGCGAAAACAATGATAAATTCGCCATCGACCGCGCTTTGCCTGTGCTGGAGAGGGGAGACCTGGTCGTCATCCACGACACCGGGGCACATGGTCATGCCATGGGCTTCAATTACAACGGCAAACTCAAATCGGCGGAACTCCTCCTGCGTGAAAACGGTGAGGTGGTGCAGATCCGCAGAGCTGAAACCATCGAAGATTATTTTGCCACCCTGGATTTCGGAGGTTTGCAGAATTTTAGGGTCTGAGCATATGAAGATCGCGTTTGATGCCAAAAGGGCCTACCTCAACAAGGCCGGACTGGGGAACTACAGCCGTAATACCCTGGTGGGGCTTAACAAGTATTATCCCCAGCATCAGTATCTGCTTTTCACCCCAAAAGTCAGACGCGACATTTTTAAGGAGTATCCTTTTTTTAAAACGGTGACTCCGGCGCCGTGGATCCCCGGTTTCCTGTCGCCACTCTGGCGGTCGTGGTTCCTTTCGGGGATTGTCAGAAAGGAGAAGCCCGATCTTTTTCATGGCCTGAGCAATGAACTCCCTTCGGGGATCCACAAGACGGGTGTGAAGGCGGTGGTGACCATCCACGACCTGATTTTTCTGAATTTTCCGGGACTCTACAAGGCCATTGACCGAAGGATCTACTTTGAAAAGGTGAAGTATGCCTGTCAGGCAGCCGACCGGATCATCGCCACCAGCCGGCAGACCCGCAACGACCTGGTGTATCATCTGGGGGCCGACCCCGAAAGGGTGGAAGTCCTTTATCAGGGGATCTCCGAGCGTTTTTTTCTCAGCCATTATGCCGAAGATACCGGCAATGTCCTGAAGCGCTACTGGCTTCCCTCCTCCTATGTGCTGACGGTGGGCACCATCGAGGAGCGTAAGAACCAACTGGGGGTGCTGCAGGCGCTTCATCGCGGAAAAATCGACCTGCCCTACGTCATCGTTGGCAAACCCACTCCTTACGCCGATAAAATTCAAGCTTATATTGAGAAACACGGCCTCAGGGAAAAGGTGTTTATTCTGAACAATGTGCCTGATTTTGATCTGCCTGCGCTTTACCAGAAAGCCACGTGTCTGGTTTACCTCTCCCATTACGAGGGATTCGGGCTGCCCATCATCGAAGCCATGGCCAGCGGCTGCCCGGTGATTACCTCTTCGGTCTCCTCCCTGCCCGAAATCGGGGAAGAGGCCGCCCTTTACTGCAATCCCCATGATGAAGAAGCCATCATTCACCTTATCGCCAAAGTGACCGGCAATGCCGCCCTGGCCACCGACATGTCGCAGAAGGGAAAAAAACGGGCCCGGATGTTCCATCCCGAAGGGCGTACCAACGAATTGATGGCCTTTTATCAGAAAGTGACCGGTCATGAATGAGAGAGATCTTGCAGCAGCTCTGGAAACCCTGCGTCGCGGGGGAGTGATTCTTTATCCCACCGATACGGTGTGGGGCCTGGGCTGTGATGCCACCAACGAAAAGGCCGTGGAAAGGATTTTTACCATCAAGAAGCGCCCCGACCACAAAAGCATGCTGGTACTCATGGAAAATCCGGCGCTCCTCGACCGTTATGTGGAGGAAGTGCCTGAGGTGGCCTGGGACCTGATTGAGATCACCACGACGCCCCTGACCATTATCTATGACAGGGCCAGGAATCTGGCACCCAACCTGGTGGGAGAGGACGGCAGCATCGGGATCCGCTTCACACGGGAGGCCTTCTCGGCGGAGCTCATCCGCCGCTTCCGCAAACCCCTGGTTTCCACCTCCGCCAATCTCAGCGGGGAGAAAACCCCCGCCATTTTCTCTGAAATTGCCGACACCATCAAACAGGCGGTCGATTATGTGGTGGAATTCCGGCGCGACGATCCCACCATTGCCAAACCCTCCTCCATCCTTAAACTGGGCCGCGACGGCCGCCTCGATATTATCAGGCCATAAAAAGAAGGCTGCCCTTGCGGACAGCCTTCTTTAGTACCTTTTTTACAGCCTATTTCTTGGCCAGAAGATCGCGGATTTCGGTCAGAAGAGTCTCCTCCTTGGAAGGAGCCGGCGGCGGAGGAGCAGGCGCTTCCGCCTCTTTTTTCTTCATAGAGTTAAGCCCTTTGATGACCAGGAAAATCACCAGCGCCACAATCAAAAAGTCAATCACGGTATTGATCCAGGCCCCGTAGTTGAGGGTCACCGCAGGCACTTCGCCCACCGCCTCCTTCAGCTGGATTTTCAGATCAGCGAAATTGACACCCCCCAGCAGTACCCCAATGGGAGGCATGATGATGTCGTTCACAAACGAGGTGACGATCTTTCCGAAAGCACCACCGATGACCACGGCCACGGCCAGGTCAACCACATTGCCCTTCATGGCAAATTCCTTGAATTCCTTCACGATTCCCATAAACAGAATTTTTTAAGTTGTAGTTGGCAGGATATATCATACCCTCTTACAAATCTAAAGAAATATTCTGCTTGAACAAATGGTGAATGTAAAAGAAATAATGCTCAGATCTTCCCTGAAGGGTGGCCTGCGATGTGGTGGCGTGACGGCTTGTTCGTGACAGGATGGGTTGGGCCACACACCCGCATTTCCGCGAAAAAGAGAGGATGGCGGGGCTATTTCATTTCATTGACCGATCCGGAACCCGCGATCGAGGAGTCGATATTGGGATTACCCCGGTAGTACAGGCTTCCGGAGCCGGCGATTTTTACGTGGATGTTCCCGTTGGAATAAACCCGTGCATTGCCGCTTCCGGCGATGGTGACCTTGACTTCGGCGGCTTCAAAATCTTCGGCGATCAGGTTCCCGGAGCCGGAAATAGAGGTGGAGAGTTCGGCGGCAGGCTGGTCGCCTTCAATCAGGATGTTCCCGGAACCGGAAATGGAGGCTTTGACTCTGTTGGCGGTCAGGGCATCCAGGTCAATGGATCCGCTGCCGCTGACATTCATTTCCAGAATGAGGGAGGAGATCTCTCCCCGGGCCAGGATATCGCCCGACCCTGAAAGATTCAGGGCGGTCACCTCGGGCATGGTGACCCTGATCACGATTTTCCCGGGTCTGAAATTCCGCATAAGCATATTCTTCGCGGGAAACCGCACCACCAGGGAGCGCCCGCTCACCTCGGTGATGAGCTCATCAAGCGTCGCCCTTCCGGCCTCAATGGTGACTTTCTGTTCATTTCCCTGTTCCAGGTATAGGGTGGCGGGCACCCGCAAACTGATTTCCGTAAAAGCAGGCAGGTTTCTCTCTTCGGTTTCCGCCAGCGCCCTGATCCCCGGGATCAGACACACCGCCAGCAGCAGAAGGATCATTTTCTTTCGCATCATGGTTTCCAATTTTCTGTTAGACTTTACAAAAAGACGTCTTTATTTCCGTGTTGTTACATCTGTGGGAAAATTTTTTTTCCTTTGCCTGAACGGTTATTTTTCCCGGAAACTTGCTTTTATCAGTAAGATGATGAAATTCAACCACTCCCTGCCGGTACAGATCAGGTTTAACGACACCGATCCGGCGCAGCATGTCAACAATTCGGTTTACCAGGAGTACCTTGATCTGGGCCGGCTGGCCTATTTCCGGAAGGTGATGGGGCGGACGATGGTCTTCAATGACCTTTCCCTGGTGATTGCCAGCATTAAAATTGACTTTTTCAAGCCGGTATTGTTGTCTGACCGCATCAGGGTGGAGACGCGTATTACCACCCTGGGAAACAAAAGCCTGGAGATGGTTCAGCAGGTGGTCAGGGCGGGGGAGGAGGAGCCCTGTGCGGTGGGGACGACGGTTCTGGTCTGTTTTGATTACCGGCATCAGCGGTCGGAGGTGATTCCTGAGCGCTGGCGGGAGAAGATCAACCGGTTTGAGGGGGCTGTTTAAAATTCAAGGATCCCGTCGGGAAGACGAAGCTCCAGCAGGCGTTGCGCATGGTCAATGCCTGCCACGAGATCTTCATGCAGGGGAATAAGGAATTCCCTGCCGCCGCTTTCCACGGTCAGAACCAGGTTTCCCGAATAGTCGGCTTCGGCGATGACCAATCCCGAAAAGTGTTTCTCCGGATCACTCACCATGAAACCTGTCCAGCCGGCCGGCGTTATGTCCGGCTGGCCTTCCGGGGAGCCGGGGTGGCCCGGCGCCAGGGCAGATTTTTCAAGGCATACAGAGAGACCGCACAGTTTTCTGGCTTCGCGGTCATCATGGACCCATTCCAGGTCGACCAGCGCCAGTCCGGCATTCAGGATACGGATGCCCTCCTGTGCTACAAACCAGGGCACGGGAAGCCCCTGGGTCTCCACCATCACCACACGGGCCTGCTCCAGGGATGCCTCCCAGCCGCGGTCAAAGGCCAGCTGCAACGTCCCTGAAATGCCGTAAGGCTTCCGGAAATACCCTACTTTCACACAATCTTCCGGAGATAAAGCTTTCATCTGTTTCTCTGATTTAGCATATGAATCGTTGCCGTGGTTTTCCGGGGCAGAGGGCTGCGGTCACCGGTAGCCGGGAATGAATATGCCACCCCGGAACCGGAGTGGCATATTACGGAACCTGTCGAAAAACAGGGGATCAGGATTCGGCGCCTTCAGCGGGGGTTTCCCCGGCCTCAGGGGCCTCGGGAGCAACCTCCTCAGCGGGAGCAACCTCCTCGGCAGAGGCTTCCACGGCAGCAGCCGCCTGGGCAGCAGCTTCCTTCGCCTCAGCCACCTTACGTGCAGCCAAAGCCGCGGCACGCTCTTCGTTTACCTTGGCTTCCGCTTCCAGTTTCTTCCTGCGTTCCTTATCGGCATCCTTTAACAAGCTCTCCTTCTTGGCCTCAATGCGGGATTCCTTGGCAACCTTCCAGGCCTCAAACCTGCGCTCAGCCTCCTCCTCATTGAAAGAACCTTTCTTAACGCCTCCTAAAAGATGCTTTTTGTAGAGCACACCCTTGTAGGACAAAATCGCCCTTACGGTGTCGGTGGGTTGTGCGCCTTTCTCAAGCCAGTCAAGGGCTTTGTCGAATTCGAGATCTATGGTAGCAGGATTCGTATTGGGATTGTACGTGCCAATCCGTTCAATATACCTGCCATCCCGTGGCGCCCTGCTATTTGCTACCACAATGTGGTAGTAAGCAAACCGTTTGCGGCCATGCCGCGATAACCTCATTTTAACTGCCATAATTTCTCTGGTACGTTTTTAAAAAATGTGGCGCAAAGATAATCCTTTTATTGATTCCCGGAAAACATATCCCGCTCTTTTCCTGCCGATTTAGCCCCCAAGCGATGCAAATCCCCTTTTTTTTACCAATTTTGCCGCGGAAGCGCAACTTTTTTGCGTTTTTCCGGTCTCTAATGCATAAGAATAGTGACCCGGCTACTCCGGGAGATAAAAAGGTATGACTATGACGAAGATGCGTTTTTTGAAGAAAGGATTTCTGTGGCTGGCCCTGGCCCTGACGACCTCCTCCTGTCTGAAGGACGAGGTGGAACTTACCGGTTACGGCGATGCCTATATCATTGTGGAAATTGCAGGCCAGGATACCCTGAAGGGATTGGGCTTGCACGCCTATTCCTATTCCGATTTCTCGGAGGTAACGGTAACCCCGCCCGAAGGGACGATGACCAGGTACACCCTGGCTCCTTACCTGGGCTACAAACAGGATTTTATTCTGGAAACTCCGCTCTCACAATTCACCAAAACCCTCCCCACCGCTGGGGTGTACCTTTTCTCGGCCAAATATGCCGACGGACAGCTGCTCGATTTTGCCAATGAATTGTACACCGACTACATCTTTCCGCCCCAGATCAAAACCGCCGCCTTTTCGCAGGCCAGCCAACGGTTTGACGTCACCTGGTCCAACGTGGTGTACGCCCATTCCTATAACGTGAAACTGATCAATGCCGAGGGAAAAACCATTTTCCTCTCGCCCGAACTCAACAATTCCGTCACCGAATTCTCCTTTACCCAAAGCAGCCAGGGATGGCAATCCAGCGAATTCCCGGCGCAGGGGGCCGTCCTGACCATTGAGGTGGCCGCCTACCACAAGGAAAAAAACACACCGGGAAATAAACTGCAGTGCATTGCCCGCTCAAGGAAAGGCCTTACACGGTAAGTCAGGAATCGGGAATCTGAAATCAGGAATCTCGAATCTTGAATGTGGGAATCGGGAATCGGGAATCTGGAATCTGGAATCTTGAATGTGGGAATCTGGAATCTTGAAAAAGGTTTAGTTTTTCGGCTGGAGATGGATTTTCCCGGATGAGGTATGGCCGGGGAGAGGGTTGGCCGGGGTGAGGGTTGGCCGGGGTGAGGGTTGGCCGGGGAGAGGGCTGGATGGTTATTTGACCCGGCCGGGATTCTTGCGGATAAAATCCTCCCAGTTGCGGTAATCGCTGCTGATGGTGGGTCTGGATTGCTGGAGATGGTGGCAGATGGCCACAGCTACGGCGTCGGTGGCGTCGAGTTCACGGGGCAGGTCGGAAAGGTGAAAGGTTTTCTGCAGGAACCAGGCGACCTGTTCCTTGCTGGCGCGTCCCATGCCGGTAATGGACTGTTTCACCAGCAATGGGGCATATTCGAAGATTGGGAGGGAGCGGTAGAGCCCCGCGGCCATAAGGACCCCCTGGGCACGGCCCAGTTTGAGCATCGACTGGACGTTCTTCCCGTAGAAGGGAGCTTCCAGGGCCATCACGTCGGGCCGGAATTCGTCAATGATGGCCAATGCCCGCTCATGGAGGTATTTGAGCCGCTGGTAATGGTCGTCGAACTTGCCGGGGCGCATGATCCCCAGGGTGAGAATCACCGGCTTCGAACCCCCCGTTTCCACCAGTCCATACCCCGTGACCGTCGTCCCCGGGTCTATTCCCAGAATCCTCAGTTTTTTTTCCATTCTTTTTTTCCGGTTTGCTGCCACACGATGCCGCCGACAATCAGGGCGAGCCCGGCCAGGGTGGTGGCATGGATTTTTTCTCCCACGATGGTGGAGATGAACAACAGGGAAAGGAAGGGGGCAGCGAAGATGAGGCTGCCCGTAACGGCGTTATTGCTGCTCAGCTGCATGGCTTTCATCCAGAGGAGGTAGGTGATGCCCACCTCGAAGAGCCCGGTGTAAAGGGCTGCCCACAGGGGGGTGCCCAGGGGGAAGGTGAAGCTTGAAAGCAGAGGCATGACCATCAGCAGGAAGAGAAAGCCAAAGAGGAAATTCCAGAAGAGCTTGACGGCTTCGGGGCGATGGTCTCTGACGTTCAAGATCCAGTAGAGGGCCCAGAGAAAGGAGCTTCCCACGGCCAGGAGCACACCCGTGAGACTTGTATTCCGGAAGCCGGAAAGACTTCCCTGGGAGGAGAGCACCACGATGCCCATAAAACTGATCCCCAGGGCCAGGAACTGCTTGCGGCTGATCTTCTGTTTCAGCAATGGCACCGACAGAAAGGCCAGGGTAATGGGCCATACCATGTTGAGGGGTTGTGCCAGTTGCGCCGGCAACAGGGAATAGGCTTGAAAAAGGATGAGGTAGTAGCCGAAGGGATTGAGGAGTCCCACGGCGGCCGAGTGCAACAGATCACGTGCGGTGGTGCCGGCGAGGTACCGGATCTGCCCTGTGGCCACCAGGTAAAGCAGGAGGAAAAGCGTGGATACCCCGGCGGCAATGAAGATCAGCTGGACGGGATCCATTGCGCGCAGGGCCAGTTTGAAGGCTGTGGCCACCGTGGACCAGATCAGTACCGACATCCCGGCGTAGGCCAGGCTTTGGGGCATGTTTTTATCCATATTACGGCATCTTCCCCCTGAAGAATTGCTGTTCTTTTTCTCCGGGCACCCGTGGTTCCCCGGTCTCACCCGGTTCACTGTTCATTTCCGCTTCCCCGGGTACTCCCGGTTCCGGCGCGAGTTCACGGTATCTTTTCCGGGCTTCCGACACATAGATGCTTCCGGGGTAGCTGAAGAGGATTTCCCGGTAAGCCTGGGCGGCTTTTCCCGCATCACGCAGGCGGTACTGCCAGATTTCGGCCAGCAAAAAATAGGCGTCGTCGGCCAGCAGCTCCCCCGCGTAGCTGGTGGTGATCTTCTCCAGGTGGGTGACGGCTGCGGCGTACGCTCCCCGGCGTTCGTCGATCCGGGCCTTCCGCATCAGGATATCATCGCCCAGGGCGTGCCAGGGAAAACGATGGGAGAGGGTGTCCAGCAAGGCAAGGGCCTCCTGGTCCTCATGACGGAAAAAGAGGAGGTCTGCCTGTGCGAACATCCCAAGGGCCTCCTCCGTAGAGTCCTGGTCGGCATGGTCGCCAATGAAAAGAGCCAGTTCCATGGCATCATTGGCCGTGAGCTTGGAGGTACTGGCCTTGAGTACGTCGAGCTGGGCCTTCGCCCAGGAGAACTGCCCCAGATAATAGCCCAGACGCGCCTTCTTCAGTTTCACCTGGTCGCCCAGGGCATTGTCACGGTGGGCATCGATCACCTGGGAGTAGAGCAGGGTGGCCTCCCACGGATCCCCGGCCAGGACATAAACGTCGGCCAGTTCCGTTTTCAGCTCGCCACTGAGTGGGGGGCGCAGGGCCGGAATCGCCAGTCCCTTTTCAAGTACGGCAATCGCCTTCACCGTATCGCCCAGGTAAAAAGCCAGCAAGTGCCCCCATTCCCTTATAAGGCTTACATTTTGGGCATTATACCCCAATACTTCAAGTCCTTCTTCAAACTCACCCGAGAGGATGGCGGCTGAATCACGGTGGGCGGTGCCGCTGCCGGTATACCGGAGGTATCCGGCGTGCAGTTTCTGGCTGTATGCCTGGGCCCACGCGGGATTCTCCTTTCCCTTGGAAAGCACATAACTGAATGCGGCTTCGGCTTCGGCATAATTCCGGTTGTTCAGGGCCATGCGCGCCAGATTCAGGATCTGCATCTCCTCGCCACCCGTCCGGCGGTCAAGGGCCACCGATTGCCGTAATGCTGCTGAAAACTGCTTCTCCTGAAGAAAGAACCAGATCAGCAACCTGTTAAAGTTTGTCACCTCAGGTTCTGCCTGAACCTTCCTGAGCAGGGCTGTCCGGAATTCTTCCCTGATGTCATTCTCAATATCCATATACATGGCCGAATTGAGGTAACTCTGGGCCAGGGGAAGGTTGCTTTCTGAAGCTCTTACCACTTCAAGAAGTTCTTCAATCAGCCGGCTGTAATTCCTCAGATAGAGATAGACTTGAGCCAGCTCGCTATGGAATGTTACACCGGGAATCTTCTCCCTTCCGGTGAGAAAGACCCTTTCGGCCATTTCGTACTCCTGCCATTGGATGAAGATGCTTGCCGTGTTGATATAGGCGGCGGCGTTGGCGGGAATCAGGGCGATGGCCCCGAGGTATTTCTCCCGGGCTTCCCGCGTCAGATTCTGCCTTTTCAGGAGATAACCCTCATAAATGTTCCATTCGGGACGGGGCTGTTTGCTTTTACGGATTTCTCTTCTGAGTTCATTTTCGGCCTCCCCGAATTCTCCCAATTCGGCGAGGCACTGGATATACCGTCTGAAGTAAAGGGAATTTCCCGATGCGGCATAAATATCTTTATAAAGGGGTGCGGCGCGTTGAAAATCCCCTTCCGAGAAGTAACGTGCCGCCAGTTCCGTGGTGGTCTGGTCTATCCTGACCTGTCCTGCAGCCCCGGAGGCCAGGAACACAAACATCAGAACAGTGACGAAATATCTTACGCTGCAGCTCATCATGGGTGGCAATCCTGCAAAAGTAACACTATCGGGCAAAGTAGTGCTTCCCAATGAAGCGGGAAAAATCACTATTTTTGCACAAAAGGAAAGAGTATGACAGCTTCGGCAGAGAATACGCGGCTACCACGGTGGATGAAGATGAAAATGCCTTCAGGGGAAAACTACTCAAGGGTCAAGAACCTGGTGGCACAGCATGGTTTGCATACGATATGTACGAGTGGCAACTGCCCCAATATCGGGGAGTGCTGGAACCGGGGCACAGCCACCTTCATGATTCTGGGCGAGATCTGCACGCGGAGTTGCAAGTTTTGCGGGGTGAAGGGGGGGAAACCCCTGCCTCCGGATCCTGCCGAGCCGGCGCGCGTGGCTGAATCGGTCAGACTGATGGGGGTGCGTCACTGTGTGATCACCTCGGTCGATAGGGATGACCTGGAGGACCAGGGAGCTGGGATATGGGCCCTGACCATCACGGAGGTGAAGCGTGTAAACCCTGATACCCGGGTGGAAGTTCTCATCCCCGATTTCAGGGGAGACACGGCCCTTATTGCCAAGGTTCTGGAGGCCGGTCCCGACGTGGTGAGCCACAATCTGGAGACCGTGGAGCGGCTTACCCCCCGGATCAGGTCGGTGGCCCGTTACCGCAGGAGTTTGGAGGTGATCCGCTTCATTGCCGCTTCGGGGTGCGTGCCCAAATCGGGGATCATGCTCGGGTTGGGTGAAACCCGGGAAGAGGTACTTCACACCATGGACGACCTTCTTGAAGCCGGGTGCAGGGTGCTCACCATCGGTCAGTACCTGGCACCCACAAAAGCTCATATGCCGGTGGCGGAATATTTCCCTCCGGAGGTGTTTGAGGATCTCCGAAAGGAGGGCCTGGCCCGGGGATTCCGGTTCGTGGAGAGCAGTCCGCTCGTACGTTCCTCCTATAGAGCTGAAGATCATGTCCAAGCCTGAACCTACCGGTGATAAGCGGGGGAAGTCTGCTCCCCCCATGGCGGCATCAGGCATCAGCGCAGGATTTCCTTCGCCTGCCGATGATTATATGGAGCCGGGGATTGACCTGAATGCCGAACTGATCCGCAACCCGGGATCCACCTTTTTTGGCAGGGTCAGGGGGGTTTCCATGAAAGACGCCGGCATCGACGAAGGGGATGTCCTGGTCATCGACCGCTCCCTGGAATCCCGGAATGGCGCCGTGGCCGTCTGTTTCCTCGACGGTGAATTCACCGTAAAACGCATTTCCATCAGCCCGGAGGGACTTTTCCTGCTTCCCGCAAACAGTGATTACCACCCCATCAGAATTACCGAAGAAAATGAATTCGTGGTGTGGGGAATCGTGACCTACGTCATCAAGAAAATGTAAGCTATTCCCCGCCGGCATCAGGGATCTGATGCAAATCAGGCTTCATGGCATACAATTTGAAAGGAGAAAATAAAAAACAGATTGTCGCGTTATTCTCACATTCATCAGAATTGAAAGCCATGAAAAATGCACTATTCACCATCATCCTGATTCTCCTGACCATGTCGCTGCCGGCGCAACCTTGTCTGGACCTGGGTGTCAAGGGAGGATTGACCTCTTCGGGACTGGATACTCCGAAAGCATGGAGAAACAGTGAGAACACCCTGAGTTACCATGTGGGCGCATTTGGGCGGATTGGCTGGGGAAGGTTATTCCTGCAGCCGGAAGCCTATTTCAACTCCCGTGGTGGCAAATTGGAGGAGGTTTTTGTGGAAAACCCGGTTTCCACCGTTCAGAATTTCGACTTCACCAGCGTGGATGTGCCCCTTCTGGCGGGTATAAAACTGGTGAAAGGTGATTTTTTTAACCTCCGTGCCATGGGAGGCCCTGTTTTTGGGTTCATCACCTCGGGTGAGGTGGAAGGCAGCCCACGGCCCGATGCCGGCTATTTCCGCGATCATTTTTATGGATGGCAATATGGGGTGGGGGTGGACCTCTGGTTTGTGACCCTCGACGCCCGTATCGAGAACAGCCGTAACAGTGTATACTACACCAGTGATTTCTCGGCCCGCAACAAGGTTTTTCTGATCTCCGCGGGCATTAAAATCTTCTGAAGCTGCTTACATTCACCCCAACGGCTTCGCGTCATGAGAGTTTTCCCTTGTAGTCGGCATAGCCGAAGCGGCGGACCAGTTCCATGCGGCCGTCACGGTGAAGGATCGCGATGGAGGGGTGGTTCACCCCGTTGAAAAAGTTGGTTTTGACCATGGTATAGTGGATCATATCTTCGAAAATAATCCGGTCACCTACTTTCAGTTCCCTGTCGAATGACCAGGTTCCGTAGAAATCACCGCTGAGGCAGGAGTTACCTCCCATGCGGTAGGCGGGTTTCCCTGGCAGGGGGATTTGGCTGGCACCGGTGATGGCGGGCTGGTAGGGCATTTCGAGGCAGTCGGGCATGTGTGCTGCAAAGGAGACGTCGAGCATGGCGGTGCGGATACCCTGGTTTTCCACAATGTCAAGGAGCGTCGACACCAGAACACCCGTTTGCCATGCAAAAGCAGAGCCGGGTTCCAGGATGACGTGTTTCCCGTACCGCTCCCTGAATTTTCTGAGCAGGCCGATCAGTTTCTCCACCTCGTAGCCCTGGCGCGTCATCAGGTGACCTCCACCCATGTTGATCCACTTCACCTGCGGGATATAGCGCCCGAAGCGGTTTTCAAAGGCTTCCAGGGTTTTTTCGAGGTCGGTGGCACCCGACTCGCACAGGGTGTGGAAGTGAAGGCCTTCGACTTCCGGGGGCAGCTGGTCGGGCAGGTCCGCGGCGAGGATTCCCAGGCGGGACCCCGGAGAACAGGCATTGTAAATGAGGGGTTGCACTTCCGAAAACTCGGGATTCACGCGCAAGCCCACAGAGATTTTCCGGGGATACGCCCTGACTTCTCCGATATGGCGTTCCAACTGGGCCATCGAGTTGAAGACAATGTGGCTGCTGTAACGGAGGATTTCCGGGAAATCGGCGGGTGTATAGGCCGGCGCATAGGTGTGGGCGTGCACCTTCATCTCCTCATAGCAGAGCCGGGCTTCATTCAGGGAACTGGCCGAAGCTCCGGTGACGAATTCCCGCAGAACCGGAAAAACACTCCACATGGAAAACCCCTTGAAGGCGGGAATGATCTCCACCCCGGCTTCCTTCATCACCCGGCTGATCAGAGCCAGGTTATTCCGCAGTTTTTCCTCTTCTATGACAAAACAGGGGGAGGGTGCCTCCCGGAAGCGGTCGTCCATCAGTTCAGTTTTTGAAGTTCAGCCACTATTTTGGCCGCCACGACGGGGTTGGCCGGGACCAGCGGCAATCTCAGGACATTGGCACTCATCCCGAAATGGTGAAGCATGGTTTTGACGCCGGCGGGGTTGCCGTCGTCGAATTGCAGCCTGAAGAGCTCGATGAGTTCGAAGTGGAGTTGACGGGCTTCCAGGTATCTGCCGGCCAGGGCGTGGTGGATCAGCGCGCTCACCTTATGGGGCAGGGCGTTGGCGATCACTGAGATTATACCCTCCCCGCCGATGGAAAGAATGGGCAGGGCCAGCACGTCGTCACCCGAAATAAGCTTGAAACGGGGCGGTGTGTATCTGATGATGCGCGTGATTTGAGAGAGAATGCCGCTGGCCTCCTTGATGGCCACGATGTTTTCACTGGCTTCGGCCAGTCTGACCACCGTTTCGGCTTCCAGGTTCACCCCCGTGCGCGTGGGAACATTGTACAGGATGAGCGGCAGGGGCGAATGACGCGCCAGCTCCCGGTAGTGGCGGAAAAGCCCCTCCTGATTGGGTTTGTTGTAAAAGGGCGTGACCACCAGAAATGCACTCACCCCGGTGGGGTCAAAATGCTCCATTTTCCGGATCATGGCCGCCGTGTCGTTGCCACCCATGCCTACCACCACCGGTACCCGGCCCCCGGCCTGCGCCAGCACCAGACTGACCACCTCCCGTTTCTCCTCTTCGGTCAGGGTTGAGGTCTCTGCAGTGGTTCCCAGCGCCACCAGGAAATCCATGCCCCCGGCAATCTGTCGCTCGACGATGGCCCCCAGGGCCTTCTCATCAATGGTGAAATCTTCTTTAAAAGGAGTGACCAACGCCACTCCGGCGCCGGTAAAATCAAAATTCGTCTTCATTTGGCAAATTTCTGTAAATATATGATGGTTTGTTCAGCCAGATAGAGGGAATCGGGTTGCCCGGCCACGTTAATATCCATGTCATAGTATCCCGTTTTTTCATGGTCCCAGCCAATCCGGAAGGAAGCCACCGAGAGGGCCGTGATCACCTCCAGGGGATAACAGGGCTGAACGGTGAGGTTGACCAGCATTTCGAATTCCGTGGAAATGAAGGTGCTGATGGTTCCGCTCACAGGAAACCCGAGCCAGTTGAAATCTTTTTTGGTGATCAGGTTGGAATCGGGGTTGTTTCCGCTGTCAGCGTAACAGAGGTTTCTGACAATGGTAGAGCGGCTCCTGAACTGCTCCTGGAGGTAAGTAAAGGCTCTCTGGTCGTTTTCATGCCAGAGAATACCCACCTTTTTCACCTGGTCAAGGGGGATGATCCTGACCTGGCGGTCAATCGCGGCAACTTTTCTGGCCAGTTGCCGCCGGCTGATTGTTTCCAACAATTTCATCAGGCGGGCAAAATTAATAAAAGAATGACAGGTTGGATGGTGGCTTTATTTCACCATTTCCAGGAATTCCTCTTCGGAAAGGAGGGGGATGCCGAGTTGGCGGGCTTTTTCCAGTTTCGCGGGGCCCATATTTTCACCGGCCAGCAGCCAGGAGGTGCTTTTGGAAAGGGACCCTGCATTTTTGGCCCCATGGCGGGTGATCAGGGCTTTCAGTTCCTCGCGGCTGTGGTGGGTGAAAGTTCCTGAGATGACGATGGTCATCCCCCGGAGCTTATCGCTGGCGGGGGTGGCGCCGTCGTCAGTGGATTCAAAGCGAAGGCCTTTCTCCCGCAGGCGGTTGATGATTTCGAGGTGGCGGGGATCACGGAAGTAGCCGGCGACGCTGGCGGCGATCCGTTCCCCGATTTCGGGGATGGCCGTCAGTTCTTCCGGAGTCATGGTCATCAGACGGTCGATATTCCCGGCGGTGCGGGCCAGAATGCGGGCCACGGTTTCTCCGGCATACCTGATTCCCAGGGCATACAAAACCCTTTCAAAGGGGACGTTGCGGGAATTCTCGAGGCTGTTCAGGATACGGGCTGCCGATTTCTCACCCATTCTTTCGAGAGGAATGAGTTGTTCTGCGGTCAGGTCATAGAGGTCGGCCACCTGGTGCACCAGGCCGCTGCCATGGAGGAGCGCGACGGTTTCGCTGCCGATGCCTTCGATGTTCATGGCCTTACGGCTGATGAAGTGTTCGATTTTCCCTCTGATCTGAGGGGGGCATCCGGTGTCGTTGGGGCAGTACCAGGCGGCTTCTCCTTCGCTGCGTACCAGGGAAGCGCCGCACTCGGGGCAGTGACTGATGAAGGTGACAGGCCGGGCCATGGGGTGGCGGCGGCTGAGGTCGACACCCGTGATCTTGGGGATGATCTCCCCTCCTTTTTCGACCGTGACCGTATCGCCCAGGTGAAGGCCGAGTCCGGCAATGATGTCGGCATTGTGGAGGGAGGCGCGCTTCACGCGCGTCCCGGCCAGAAGCACCGCCTCAAGGTTAGCCACGGGGGTGACGGCACCCGTGCGCCCTACCTGGTAGTCCACTGATAGAAGGATCGTAGCCGCCTGCTCGGCCTTGAATTTCCAGGCCACGGCCCACCGGGGCGACTTGGCCGTGAAACCCAGCATCTCCTGCTGCTTCAGGGAATTGACTTTGAGGACCACCCCGTCGGTAGCCACCGGTAAGGTGAAGCGCTCCTTTTCCCAACGGTCCAGGTAGGCCTTCACTTCCTCCAGGGAACGGCACAGGGCAGCGTGTTCCGAGATCTTAAATCCCAGTTCCCGTGCCGCCATCAGGTTTTCCCAATGGGTTTGGGTGCCGGGCAGGGGCTCGGGAAGCATGTAAAACCAGGCGTCGAGGCGGCGGGTGGCCACCACTCCCGGATCGAGGAGTTTAAGGGTGCCCGCGGCCGCATTGCGCGGGTTGGCAAAAAGAGGCTCCCCGTTCTCCTCGCGCTGCTGGTTCAGTTCCTCAAACACCCGGAAGGGCATGACGATCTCCCCGCGGATCCCGAAACGGTCGGGCCACGCACTACCCCTCAGCCGCAACGGTATGGAGGCGATGGTCCTCACATTGGCGGTCACTTCGTCACCGCTCTCCCCGTCGCCGCGGGTCACTGCCTGCATCAACAGCCCATTCTCATAGACCAGAGATATGGAGGTGCCGTCAAACTTGAGCTCACACACATATTCCACATCGGCTTCCAGCTCTTTTCTGACGCGCTGGTCGAAATCGGCCAGTTCTTCAGGCGTGTACACATTGGAAAGTGAAAGCATGGGCACCGCATGGCGCACCTGCGTGAATCCCGTGCTTTTATCGCTGCCCACACGGCGCGTGGGCGACGCCGGATCCCCGAACTGCGGAAAAGCAGCCTCCAGACGCTCCAGCTCCTTCATTTTCATGTCAAAGTCAAAGTCGGAAATGACCGGCTCCGAAAGCACATAATAGCGGTAGTTGTGTTCCGTGAGTTCTTTTCTCAGGGCCAGAATCAGCACTTTCGCCTCCTCAGGCGATGGAAGCCCGGTCGTGCCGGAAAGGTCGCCGGCAGCCATTTCTTGAACCATCAGCAGATCAATTCAGGGTTATAACGAGTCGTACCAGGCCAGCAACTGCACCACTTCCCCGGGGGTATTCAGCTTCAGGTTGCGGTCAGCCGCAAATTGCTCCAGGGCTTGCCGGTGAAGGGGAAGCGCCTCCAGGACCTGTTTCTTTTGAAGCCGGAGTTTGGCAAAATCCTTTCCGTTTTCGCTCTTCAGGTAATAAACGCTTTCATCGAGGTACTCGTCGTATTTCCGGTCGGGACTGTAGGCCCGCTGGTAGTCGGCTTTCCTGAAGGTTTTCCGGGGGTGGACCAGCAGGATGTTGCGCCCGCTGTATAGCACTTCGCAGAAATAGGGATCTCCCTTTTGGGGGGTGATGGGCACGAAATACCGGTATTTGTCAGGGCTCTGTTCATCATAGAGGAGGAAGGAGGCCACATTTTCATGGGGGAGGGCGGCGGGATTGCCGTCGGCCAATCTGACCAGGAGCTCGTCGTTGAGGCAGTCGTAGTTCAGAAGGGCTACCTGGGGTTCCTCTACGCCGGAGACCATCACGGCGCCTTTGAGCCACTCCTCACTGAGGTAAGGGCTCCCCTTGGTACCCTCATAGCGGTTGTCGAATGTCTGGATGGTGGCAATCCGGGAGTGGGAGTAGCGGGTGAGCTGTACGGAGGCGTCCTGGTAATAGGAGGGGGCCACCATGGCTTCGCTGCCCGTGAGCTTGTTCATTTTCCGTTCCAGGGCCGACCGCTGGTCGTCCCAGTTCTGACCGGCTGCCCCAAGTGCCAGCATGGTCAGGGTGAGCATCCATATTGTTTTCATAGATTCATCAAAAAATTAAAGGTGGTTGGTGTTTTCAAATATCCACGAAATTACAGGGAAACGGCAAATATGCCAAATATATTTTCGATCAGGGGCTGCCATTGTTTGGGAAGCTCAGGGGTTAGTGTTACCTTTGCCTCAGAAACTGGTTCATTTCATTGATGAGTAATAGGGAATCCGGTGTGAATCCGGAGCTGTACCCGCAGCTGTAATCCCCTTAAGGCGCTGCATGATGCCACTGTTCCGGGCCACCGGAGCGGGAAGGCGCAGAGAGCCGGGGTAAGCCAGAAGACCTGCCGTTTTGTAATTATGCTTTCGGGAATAAAAGCGAAGGTTATCCAGCCTGCGTTTTATTTCCCCGACTTGTGCCTTAACAAAAGGGGAATGAAAAAAGTATTGTCTTTAGTAGCGTTCTTGTGGATCTGTCATTTTCAGGCGGTGCCACAGAACAGGGCGGTCAGGGTTTTGGGTTATCACCCGGCGCCCGGCCAATTCATCAACAACGACCTTCTGGGTACCCCTGAAGCCGCGCAGCGCATCACCACTGGTGACGGCCATCTGGTCTCCCTGGGTTCCTTTGGCGGATCTCTCATTTTAGGTTTTGAAAAACCGGTGGTCAATGATCCCCGGAATCCCTACGGCATCGATTTTACCCTCTACGGGAATGCCTTCGACGGATCTTCGGAGCCCGGTGTGGTGTGGGTCATGAAAGACAGCAACGGCAATGGACTTCCCGACGATACCTGGTATGAACTGGCGGGGAGTTCCTCCTTTCATCCGGAAGTGATACGTGGCTACCGGATCACCTGGGCGCCTCTCGGCGATGGATCGGTGCGTTGGAGCGACGGACTCTCCTCGGGACTCCTCCGGCAGAACAGCTTCCATAGCCAGCCATATTATCCGCAGCCTGAGATCTTCCCGGATTACCCCATTGATTCGGTGACCCTCGAGGGGACACTTATTCCCTTAATGCCATCAGAATCACACGGTCTGATCAGGATTCCCTCCGCAGGCTTCGGCTATGCCGACAACCGCGCCTGGAACCGCACCGGTGACCTCACCGACCCCGACAACCCCTATACCCCGGATATCATGGAAGGAGCCGGAGGAGACCCCTTCGACATCTCCTGGGCCATTGACCCGGAGGGAAAATATGTGGACCTGGACCAGATCGATTTTATCAGGGTGGTGACCGGCGTACTGGCAGTGACCTCCCTCCTGGGGGAAATCAGTCCCGAGATTGGCGGGGTGGTGGCCACTGCCCCCACAGGGAAGAGCGGTCCCGACCAGGTGACGGTGATCCATCCCCACCGGGAGGCATTGCTGCAGGGCGACAGCCTCTTTCTTTATGCCGCCCATTTTGTGCGGGGAAGGATTTCCCCGGAGGAGGTCTCTTTTACGGTGGCAGAGGGTTCCGGAGAGGGATGGGTGACCCCCGGGGGTCTCTTTCGGGCCCTCCGGGGGGGAGAGATCACCGTGGAAGCCCGGCCTGCGGTGACAGCCTCCTGTGTAGCCCGTACCCTGGTTACCGTCAGGGAACCCCGTGACCTGCACCTCCGGGATTTTAATCCCCAGCTGACCGCTGGTGAAAAATGTCTTTTCTATCCAGAACTCCTTGACCAATTCGGAGACGAAATCACAGGTACCGCCTGGCGGGTCACCGTGGAGGATCCCGGGGTGGCGGCCGTGAACCCCGCTGGGGAAGGCTTTGAGCTGACCCCCCTGGTACCCGGGGAGACAAGCCTGCTCCTCACTTCAGCCCGTTTTGCCGGCTTCAGCCGCTCCTTCACCCTGTCGGTGACAAAAGCCCCTGCGGCCGTCAGAGTCTTTGCCTCGGCCCAATCCTCCGATGAGAACCTTTTCCCTGCCCAGTGGATCACCATCCCCGCCCATTCTGTCAACGACCACGTGGAAAACCGGAAGGGCGATTACAGCCAGCCGGCTTTCATTACCCTGGCACAGGCCGCCTCCGCTATCCTTACCCGCGCCGGAACCCCTTTCCTTTTCCGGGAAGAACCCGACAACGCACAGGGACTCTACCTCTATTCCGTCGAAAAGGAGGGCCTCTTTACCTACGGATGGGGCGGCAAAATAGATCCTCTGCCTTTCGCCCGCGCCTGGATCTTCCGCAAAAATAACTCCCATTATTTGGACAACTGGCACCTCCGGAATGTCGCGGATGGCGACACCCTTATCTTGTACCATGTCGATAATATTCAGGAGGAATGGTGGTTGTCTATTCTCAATTCAATGCCTTCAGTAGCCAAAACGGGAGACGAACTGGAGGTCACGGCCACAGAAGTAAGATGTGTGTCTGAAGCCTCGGGAGAGATTTCGGAAGGCGAGCGGAGGGCACTTTCCAATCAGGCGGTAGCCTTCAGGGAGCTGGGAAAAAGCGTGGCCTTCACCGATCTGCAGGGGAAAACCCGGGTGGTGGTCCCCACCATGCCGCCGCTTGTGCTCTGGTCGGGATTGAATGCGGTGCTCATCACACCGGCCGCCGTTACCCCGGCAGAAATCACCTCTTCTGAGGTTTTGCGGGTCTGGCCCAATCCGTTCCCTTCGGCTTTCCGGGTGCACTCCCGGACGGGAGAACCCTGCAGGGTGAGGGTTTGTGATCTGTGGGGGAGGACCCTGCGGGAACAGATTTGCGAAGGCCCTGAGACCCTGGTTCCGGCAGGGGATCTGCCTGCGGGAACCTATGTGGTAGAAGTCCTGGGAACCCAGAGTTTTCTGCGGACAAAACTCGTGAAGAAATGAGGTTTTGGTTGCTTTTGAGTCTGTTGTGGCTGCCTGAACTTCTTCCTGCCCAGACGCTGGGGGATACCCTGCATATCGCGGAGGTGGAGGTTTTCGGGCGTCGGCGCTCCGGGGAGACCGGCATGAAGGTTTCGCGCCCCGACAGCCTGGCCATGGCCGCCCGGCTGACCACTTCCCTGGCCGACCTGCTGGCCCTTCACTCCCCGGTCTTCATAAAAAGTTACGGCCGCGGTTCCCAGGCGACGGCCAGTTTCCGCGGCACAGCGGCCTCCCATACCCAGATCCTCTGGAACGGCATGACCCTGAACAGCCCCATGGCCGGGATCGCCGACCTTTCGCTGCTGCCTGTATTCTTCACCGACGAGGTGACCCTCCTGCATGGCGGCAGCTCCCTGAGCGAGGGCTCCGGTGCACTGGGAGGAGCCATTCACCTTGAGAACAAACCCCAATGGGAGGAGACCTCGCAGTTGACCGCCATCACCGAAAGAGGCTCCTTCGGCTCGTGGCGACTCATGGCCGGACTCAGAACAGGCTCCCGGCCTGCAACCCGCTCCTCCGCGAACCATACCACCCCTGCCACCTCCGGATCTTTCGCAGACCATGCCACCCCTGCCACCTCCGGATCTTTTGCAGACCATGCCACGCCTGCCTCCTCCGGATCTTCTGCAGACCATGCCACCCCTGCTACCTCAGAATCTTCCGTTATCCCTGCCGCCACCAGGGATTCCGCCATGACCCCCGCAAACGCTCCTGTCCCGGAGCCCGCGACGCCGGCCTTCCGCTGGCAGTCGGTCACCCGACTCTTCTACGACGCCTCCCATAACGATTTCCCCTTTTACAATGTCGGCGTCATCCCCTTCAGAAAGGACACCCTCCGCAATGGGGGCTACCACCGTAGCGGCCTCCTGCAGGAAATCTACCTTCGCACCCCGGGGGAGATGACGGCCGCCCTGCGGGGCTGGTTCCAGCAGGGAGAACGCGACCTGCCCCAGTTGATGTCATACGAGGGGGGAGAAAGAGAGGAAAATCAGATAGATAACCAGTGGCGGCTCCAGTTGGAGTTGAAGCGGTATGGGCCGGGGACCCGACTGACCTTCCGCAGTGGCCTTAACGGGTCGGTCATGCGCTACTTCCGCAAGGCCATGGATACCGGTTGGGTCATCGATGATGCCCATAACCAGGAGTTGAGCTGGCACAACAGCTTGAATATCACCCGGGAATTGGCATCAGGGCTCACCCTCTCGGGGAGCCTGGACGCCACCCGGCACCAGGTGGAGGCTTCCAATCAGGCACGGGATGAGGGGTACCGGAAAGCCAGAAATGAAGTGGGACTTTTAGTGCATGTATGGTACAAGCCCACCCCCCGAACCGGTTTTTTTGTGCTCACCCGTTCAGAGATCTATGACCATCGTTGGATTCCCGTTATTCCCGCGTTGGGAGCCGAATGGCAGGTGACTCCCCGCCGGCAGGCCTGGCTGAAAGCCAACCTCAGCGGCAACTTCCACAAACCTTCCATGAACGACCTGTATTGGATTCCCGGAGGCAACCCCGACCTTCAACCTGAAAAAGGCCTCTCCGGAGAGCTCTCCTGGGCATCGGCCTACCACCGGAAGAAGTGGGCCTTCCGGCACGAAGCCTCCTTCTTCCTTTCCGATATCCATAACTGGATCATCTGGCAGCCGGCGGCCAACGGCGCCTGGTATTGGGAAGCCTCCAACCTGAGAGATGTCCTTTCCCGCGGCGTGGAATATGACTTCACCTTTTCCTTGAATTACGAACCCTGGAACTTCATTCTTTCAGGTAATTATGCCCTGACTCGCACGACCAACCAGAATGCGGTCAGCTCGGTCGATCAATCGCGCGGAAAACAGCTTATTTATATACCGCTGCATGCGGGTAACCTCCATGGCACGCTCTCCCGCCAGGGGTGGAGCCTACAGTCTGACCTGGGTTACACCGGCCGGCGATACACCCGCTCCTCCAACGAATGGAGCTGGTTCGAAAGCCGCCTCAACCCCTTTTGGTTGCTTGACCTTTCGTTGATAAAACATTTTGATACTGCACATCACCATTTCGGAGTGAAAGTAAAAGTTGAAAATATTGCCGGTGTGCGCTACCAGCAAATCCTTTGGCGCCCCATGCCGGGCCGCCATTATTCGGTTACCCTTTCAGCAGCCTTGAAACCATGAATGACTGCAGCTATATAACAACTATGTGCCGAAAAGGGTGGTTTCCTTCCGGGAAAAGGGACCTGCGCAGACTCTTCAAGGCCGCTCTGTGGTTACTGGTCCCTTGTCTGCCGGGAATACTTCTCCCGGGGTGCGAAGAGCTTCCCGTAGAGGTGGTCTACCGTTCCCTGGAAGGGGCCAGCGGCGTTTTCATATCCTGTGAGGGCAACTACATGTATGGCAACGGATCGCTGTCATTTTACGACCGCGAGAAGGGAGAGGTATACAATCAGCTCTTCTTCGCCCGGAACCATGCCCCCCTGGGGGATGTTCCCCAATCGCTATTCTGCGATGGTAAGAGCCTTTTTATCGTGGTCAATAATTCAGGAAAGGTGGTGGCCCTGGATCCGGAGAGCCTGGCTTTCAAGGGAGCCGTGACGGGCCTCACCTCGCCACGGTACCTTCATCAGGTTGACGATACAACGCTATGGGTCAGCGATCTGCATGCCGGTGGGATCACTGTGTTTCATCCCGGCAGCCTCAGGAAGAAGGGATTTATTCCCTTACCCGGGGGGCCTGCAGGAGCAGCCGGCCATCCTACCGAGCAGTTTGCCCATGTGGGAAACGACATTTTTGTGACCTGTTGGTCTTACGACAATAAAGTAATGGTATTGGATGCGGTGACGGCCACTGTCGTGGATTCGCTGACGGTACCGGCCCAGCCGGGGCGAATCGTCGCCGACGGCCGTTCGCGCCTGTGGGTGCTCACCGGGGGCAGTTATGGCGGCGCAGAAGGAGGAGCTGAGGAACCCGCATTGGTGCGCATTGACCCCACCACACGCACCGTGGAGCAGATCTTTCGCTGGAACGCCGGCAGTGATAAACCCGGTGACCTCCATCTCTCACCCGCGGGCGACTCCCTCTATATCCTGGCCGGCGACCTCTATAAAATGTCGGTCCTCGACAGGAAATTCCCCTTATTGCCGCATATCCGCGGTGGCCACCGGACCTATTATAACGCCGGTATCGACCCCCGCACAGGGGAAATCTACCTGGCCGATGCCATCGACTATGCCCAGAACGGCATGGTTTACCGCTTCTCGCCCGGAGGAACCCCTGCCGACAGCTTCAGGGTAGGTATCAACCCCGGGGATTTCCTGTTTCGTTGATTTCAGACTGACCTTCATTTCAGAACGAACGCATTCATGTTTAATTTAAATAATTGAGAAATGATTAGATTTTACTTTTCAATGTTACTTGTGATGGTGAGCAGCAGCCTGTTGGCTCAGTCTCCCGTTCATTTTGAGGATGTGATCCTTCCCGCATCGGGGGTGTGGAACGGTTCCGATCAGAGTGGTTTTTTCCGCAGCGGTGGAATGACCTTCCACAACAGTTACAATGCCGAGTGGAGCAGCTGGAACGGTTTTGCCTGTACCAACCATAAGGATACCCTTACGCGGGGTTTCGCCAACCAGTATAGTTCCATAGCCGGAGGAGGGTATGGCGGTTCGGGCAATTTCGCCGTGGCCTTTGACTTTGGAAACATCAGGATCACCCCTGAACAGCCCCTTCGTTTTGAGGGCATGCATCTGACCAACACTACGTATGCATACCTGTCCATGCGCGATGGCGATGCCTATGCCAAAAAATTCGGGGGGTCGACGGGGACGGATCCCGACTATTTCAGGGTCAGGATCACCGGCATTGGTGCCGGAGGCGACACCACGGGCACCATTCTTTTTTACCTGGCCGATTTCCGCGCGGAAGACTCCCGGGAAGACTTTATCCTGAAGGAGTGGAAATGGGTGGACCTGACTTCCCTGGGTGAGGTGGCCCATCTGCGGTTCGCCCTCGAATCCTCCGACACAGGACCATACGGCATGAACACCCCGGGCTATTTCTGCCTCGACCAGATCAACGACCGGCAGGTGGCCCTTCACATTCCCCGGAAGTCCGATGTGCCCGCCATCTATCCCAATCCCTTCACCACCCATTTTTACATTGACCATCCCGGTAATTCTGGAGAACGCCCCAAAGCGGTGACCCTGACGGAAGCCTCTGGCCGCTCTATACCCGTGCGCACCACTTCCATCGGAAACAAAACCCTTGTCACCCCTGCGGCAGACCTCTCCCCAGGCGTCGCCATACTTCGTTATACCCTGGGCGAAAACCATCACCTGATCAAAATGGTCCGGGTGGGAAAACGATGATATTTGTCATATAATTTACTGTCCGTCTCCCATCTATTCCGGCCTGAATGAGCCGTTTGGCGCCACTCTTTAAAAATATCGCCCGATTTAATGCAAACGATTGTTAAATCTGCGTTATCAATGAAATCAGTGCGTAGCACGGAGAATACTCCGGGAAAAAAGATGGTTTATATTGCATGGATAAATAAAAAAAGAATGGAAGTAGCAAAAAATAAAATGGTCACGGTCACTTATGATCTGATGATCGATGATCATGAAGGAGAAATGATAGAGCAGGCCACTGCCGAACGTCCGTTGAAGTTCCTGTACGGGGCGGGTATGATGCTGCCCAAATTTGAGGAGGGATTGTCGGGTCTCACGACCGGCGATGGATTTGAGATAAAGCTGAATCATCTTGACGCCTATGGTGCGGTCAATGAGGATGCCATTGTGGATTTGCCCAAAGATATTTTTCTGGTAAACGGGAGTTTTGATCCCGATTTTGTGAAGGTCGGGAATTCCATACCCATGATGAGCGGTGACGGTCAGCGGTTGAACGGCATTGTTCTGGAGGTGAATGACGCCAGTGTGCGGATGGATTTTAACCATCCTCTGGCCGGGGAGGATCTTTTCTTCCGTGGGCAGGTGGTGGAAGTCAGGGAAGCCACCGATCAGGAGGTGGTGGAAGCTTTCTCGGGAGGCTGCGGCGGAGGTTGCAGTTCGGGATGTTGCGGCGGCGACGACAGCGACGGCTGTGGTTCGGGCTGCGGATCGGGTTGCGGTTGCTGACTTTGAATCAATATATCAGAAAGGGCCATGAACACCTTCGGAAGGATCTTCAGATTAACCTCGTTTGGCGAATCACACGGGCGGGGCATCGGAGGGATCATCGATGGGTGTCCGCCCGGAATTGAGATAGACCTGGATTTCATACAGGGTGAACTGGACCGCCGCCGGCCTGGTCAATCCCGGCTCACCACCCAGCGCAGGGAAGGCGACCGTGTGGAGTTCCTCTCTGGCATTTTCGAGGGAAAGACCCTGGGAACGCCCATTGCCTTTGTGGTCCACAACCAGGATCACCGGTCGGGCGATTATGATACGCTGCGGCATGTGTACAGGCCTTCGCATGCCGATTACACTTGGCAGCAAAAGTTCGGGGTCAGGGACCACCGGGGTGGGGGCCGCTCTTCGGCACGGGAAACGATTGCCCGGGTGGTAGCGGGGGCTGTGGCCCGGTTGCTGCTGCGCAAAACGGGGGTCTCCGTGCAGGCTTATGTCTCTCAGGTTCATACAGTGGAAACCCCCCGCTCATATAAGGAGCTGGACCTTTCGCTTACCGATGCCAGCCTGGTGAGGTGTCCCGACCCGGAAACTTCCGCCCGTATGGTGGCTGTCATCGAGGAGGCCGCCCGCCAACATGATACCGTGGGAGGTGTCATCACCGGTGTGGTCACCGGTGTACCCCCGGGATGGGGAGAACCCGTCTTCAATAAACTGCACGCCGACCTGGGATTCGCCATGCTCGGCATCAACGCCGTAAAAGGCTTCGAATATGGCTCCGGATTCACAGGAACCCGGCTCCACGGCTCTGAACATAACGACATTTTCATTCCCGGAGAAACCGGAACACGCACACTGACCAACCACTCAGGAGGTATCCAGGGCGGTATTTCCAACGGAGAGGATATTTATTTCAGGGTGGCTTTTAAACCCGTGGCCACTCTTCTGCGCGAACAGCCCACCGTCGACGACGACAACCAACCCATCACCATTCACCCCGAAGGAAGACATGACCCCTGCGTGCTGCCCCGGGCTGTACCCATCGTGGAAGCCATGGCCGCACTCGTTCTCGCTGATCACTTTTTGATGCAAAACCTTTATATAAGAACTGAAAATGCCCAGAAAAAAGAGAGAAAGAAAGATGCTGATGCCCCCAGCAATTAAAGGAATGTCGGTGACTGGTGTCCGCGGCAGAAAATCCAACCAGGTATTTTTGCTGCTGGAAGAATATGAAACCATCCGGCTCCTCGATTACCAGATGCTCAACCAGGAACAGGCCGCCGTGCTGATGCAGGTGTCGCGACCGACGCTCACCCGCATTTACGAGGAAGCCCGCCGTAAAGTCGCCGCCTCCTTTGTCGAAGGGCGCGATATTGTCGTCAAGGGCGGCAAGGTGGTCTTCGAAGAAGAGTGGTTTTCCTGCGGAAGCTGCAAAAACCGGTTCCGTCACCAGGGGGAGGAGCAGCCCGTCTGTCCTACCTGTGGATCCGAAGCAACCGAATCCCTGAACGATCTGTTCAGCACAGGCCAGGCCTGACTCCTTTTTTGAATTTCCGGCGCTCTTTTTATCTTTGTGTTTTCACTTAAAACAAGGAAAACAGATGGAAGAGCTTACTGTTGGCAGCAGGGTAGAACACCCCCGCTACGGGCAGGGTATTATCGCACGGGTAAACCTGGCCGCCTACGAAGTCTATTTTGAGAAAGGGGGAAAGGTGGAGATCACCAAAAGAAATCCCGATTTGGCTGTGGTGGAACTCAGGGAGGAGACCCGTCCCCGGAATATGCTCACCTTGGCGGAGGTGGAAGATGTTTTGGCCGGACTTCTGGAGCGGTTCAACGGGATAACTGCGCCGGTAGTCCTGGGCGATAAATGGAAAGGGGGATCCCTGATCCTGAAGCCGGGAAATCCCTCGCTGCAACCCAAGGAAATTCCCGTGGAGACTTTTTTCCATAAGATTGTCATGCTCCGTGACCGTCTTCGTGTTCTGGAGCAGAATATCAACGCCCATGGCGTGCTCACCGACGAGGAGAAGGTCAACCTGCAGCAGTACATCACCCGCATATATGGGACGCTGACCACGTTCAACGTTTTGTTTGCCGGGAAGGAAGATTATTTTGTAGGAGCCAAAACGGAATAGCATGAGAGGGATGTGTATGGTCATGCTGCTGGCCGTCTTTACGACGGCAGGAGCCCAGGAGAAGGTTTTGAAGGTATGGCCGGGAGGGGCTCCTGACCACAACGGGATGACCCTCCCAGAGGAGAAGTTCGACGGAGTGAGGGTGCGCAATGTCTCCGAAGCGGAGATGACGCTGTTTCTCCCACCGGCAGAAATACGGAGTGGTGCAGCTGTGGTGATTTGTCCCGGTGGCGGGTATGCCATGGAGGCCATGGACCATGAAGGGTATGACCTGGCGCGGTGGCTGGCCGACCGGGGTGTGGCCGGGGTGGTGCTGAAGTACAGGCTTCCTTACGGGCATCATGCCATTCCCTCGGGTGACGCCCGGCAGGCGCTGCGTCTCGTGCGTTTTCATGCGGCGGAGTGGGGTATCGACCCGGCGAAGGTGGGCCTGGCCGGATCTTCTGCGGGAGGTCATCTGGCCGCCACGGCGGGCACCCGCTTTGACAGGGGCATTCCAGGTGCCGCCGACCCGGTGGCCCACATGAGTTGCCGCCCCGACTTCCTGCTGCTCCTTTACCCGGTGATCACCATGAACGGGGAATTCACCCACCGGGGATCACGTTCTAACCTGCTGGGAAAAAACCCTGACCCTGAGCTTATATCTTTTTATTCCAACGAGTTACACGTCACTCCCGACACACCGCCCACCTTCCTGGTGCTGGCCGATGACGACAAGGGTGTGGTCCCCCGCAATTCGACGGAGTTCTACACCGCCCTTAAGAAGAACGGCGTCCCTGCAGAGATGCATATTTTCTCGCGGGGAGGTCACGGCTTCGGTATGCGTAAAAACAATCTTCCCGCCGACCAGTGGCCTGAGCTTTTCCTGGCCTGGCTCAGACAGGGCCGGTTCATCCCCTGAATTTTCCCATGTGAACACGACCCATCCCACCAGTTTTTTCCGCTTTTGTCCGCACTGCGGATCCGGCCGTTTTCCAGCCGTCAGCGAACGCTCCTTCCGGTGTGGTACCTGCGGTTTTCATTTCTTTGTCAATTCGGCGGCGGCTGTGGCGGCCCTCATCTTTGACAGCCACGGGCGCCTTTTGGTCACCCGCAGGGCCATCGATCCCGACAAGGGAAAACTGGACCTTCCCGGGGGGTTCATCGACCCCGGGGAAAGCGCCGAAGAGGCGGTCAGGCGTGAACTGGCCGAAGAGCTGGGATTGGAACCCCGGGCAATCCGATACCTGGCTTCCGCTCCCAACAGGTACCTTTACTCGGGATTGACCGTCTTTACCACCGACCTGGCTTTCCTGGTCGACACCGACATTCCCGTGGAAATGAAAGCCTCAGATGATATCAGCGGTTTTGAATGGGTATTTCCCGCAGAGGTGGATCCCGGGGAGATTCCCGCCCCTTCGATCCGCTATTTTATCAAAGAAATTGCACACCATGCAGGAAAAAAGAGATAAGGTGCTGGCCTCCCTGCGGAGAGCCCTGCAAGATCATGGCCTCGATGCCCTCTATTTTTCGGGAACCGATCCCCACATGAGTGAATATCTCTGTGACCACTGGCAGGTGAGGCGATGGATTTCTGGATTCACAGGTTCTTTCGGGGAGGTGGTGGTCACAGCGTATGATGCGGTGTTGTGGACCGATTCGCGCTATTTTCTGCAGGCGGAGGCGGAGTTGGCCGGAACAGGCTTCAGGATGTTGCCCTTGCGGGTGGCCGGGGCGGTGCCACCGGAGCAGTGGCTGGCCACCCACCTGGCCATAGGGGCACGGGTAGGTTTTGACCCATTGACGCTACCCCTTGGGAGCTACCGCCGCTTCCGGGAAGTCCTGGATCCGAGGGGCATCCTTCTTACCGCAGTCCCCGGTATTCCGGAGGAACTCTGGCATGACCGGCCCCCCCTGCCCGGCCACCCCGTGACGGAACACGACGAATCTCTTAGCGGGGAGAACCGCGCTGCCAAACACGCCCGGATCACCGAAGCCCTTGCCGCCCACCAGGCCGACATGACCCTGCTTACCTCCCTCAGCGACCTGGCCTGGAGCTTTAACCTCCGCGGCAGGGATATCCCTTACAATCCCGTTTTTCTCGGCTACGGAATCATCGGCAGGGATTACAACCACCTCTTTACACGGCCGGGAGCCCTGGATCCCCTTCTGGAGGAGAAATTAAGGCAGGAGGGGATTGTGACGGCCCCGTATGAGACGTTCTTTTCCTTTCTGAGGGAACTGCGGGGCTTGTCGGTACTGGTCGATCCCTCCTCGGCCAGTTGCGGGGTTTACCTCGCCTTGCGCGACCACTGCAGGGTGGTGGAGGCACCCTCGCCCGCCGAAATGCTGAAAGCCGTCAAAAATAAGACGGAACTGGAAGGCTTCAGGGAGAGTATGCGCCGCGACGGGGTGGCCCTGGTGCAGTTCCTGGACTGGCTGAGGGAGCATGCCGGAGATCCGGGGGTCACGGAATTCACAGCGGGCCGCCAGCTTGCGGCATTCCGCGCGGGTCAGCCGGGATTCATGGGTGAGAGCTTTCGGCCCATCATCGGCTACCGGGAGCACGGGGCCATCGTCCATCTCTCGGTAGGTCCGGAGAACGCCCTGCCTTTGGCCCGGGAAGGAGTCCTGCTCTTTGATTCGGGGGGTCAATATCTGACTGGAACCACCGACATCACACGGACGGTAGCCCTGGGGGCCGTCACACCCCGCCAGAAACTGGATTTCACACTGGTCCTCAAGGGCGTTATTCATCTCACGACGGTGGTTTTTCCACAGGGTACCCGCGGCATCCACCTTGATGTGCTGGCCCGTACGGCCATGTGGCAGCATGGCCTGGATTACGGCCACGGAACCGGCCACGGCGTCGGCCATTACCTGAGCGTTCACGAAGGCCCCGCAGCCATCCGCAGGGAATGGAACCCCCACGAAATCACCCCGGGAATGGTCTTTTCCAACGAACCGGGAATTTACCGGACCGGCGAATATGGCATTCGTACCGAAAATATGATGGTCTGCGTAGAAAAGGAAACCACCCCCTTCGGGCGTTTCCTGGGCTTCGAAACCCTGACACTTTGCCCCATCGACACCCGCCTGGTGGAGGAAAACCTCCTGACTCCCATGGAAAAGGAGTGGCTGAACCTCTACCACCGCCGCGTCAGGAACGAACTCGCCCCCCAAATGCCTACGCGACTGATCCCCTTCCTGGATGAACTCACCCGGGAACTCCCCTGAGCCATCCTGCAGACCTCCGGCCTTAAACCCCACAAAAGAAACGGCATAAAAAAAGCCGGTCAATACCGGCTTTTCTTTGTTTAATTTCTAGTTTAAACCATTTCTATGAGGAGTGAAATGATTACTTAAAACTATCTCTGCCTATATGACCATCAAAGGTGGGAATAGTTACACTTAAAAAGCATTTTTTTTTGAATTATTTATAGTTTCGTTCGAAATCATGTCAGGAGAAGAGGCGACGTATGGAAAAGAAAGCGAAGAAAGAGTTGTATGACAAGGTGATCGCCTGGTTCATGGAGAACCGGCCGATGGCGGAGACGGAGTTGCATTACAAGGATCCGTTTCAATTGCTGGTGGCGGTGATTTTGTCGGCGCAATGCACCGACAAGCGGGTGAACCAGATTACGCCGGCGTTACTGGAGCGGTTTCCTGATGCGCGGGCGATGGCGGGGGCGACCACGGAGGAGATTCTGGCGTACATCGGAAGTTGTTCTTATCCCAACAACAAGGCGCGTCATTTGTCGGGGATGTCGCGGAAGCTTCTGGAGATGTTCGGGGGGGAGGTTCCCGGGGATGTGGAGGCGTTGCAGAAGTTGCCGGGTGTAGGGCGGAAGACGGCCAACGTGGTGGCGTCGGTGGTTTTCAATAAGCCGGCGATGGCTGTAGATACACATGTCTTCAGGGTATCGGCGCGTTTGGGACTGACCACGGGAGCCCGCACGCCCCTGGAAACGGAACGGCAGCTGGTTGAATACCTGCCTGAAGAGCTGGTGGCCAGGGCACACCACTGGCTGATCCTTCACGGCAGGTACGTCTGCCGGGCGCGCAAACCCGACTGTGCCCATTGCGGATTGAGGGATTTATGCCACTATTACCATATCTCGGCCGGTAAAGAACAGGCTTAGGGCCATCACCCCCATGCTGACCGTCAGCTGTTAAGGAGCAGATCCGGGCTTTCATCCTCATACGCCCCGTTATCCTATAAGGAGCAGGCTTAAGACTTTTGCCCCCATGCTAACCGTTAACCAATAAGGAGCAGGCTAAAGACTTTTACCCCCATGCTAACCGTTAACCAATAAGGAGCAGACTTAGGGCCATCACCCCCATGCCACCTGTCAGTCCGTATATGGCCAGGTGGTGTTCCCCGTACTCTTCGGCCGAAGGGAGAAGTTCATCGAGGGAAATGAAGACCATGATCCCGGCAATCCCCGCCATCGTGGCAGCGAAGATGAGGTCGAAATGGGCGCTGGTGAGAAAGGGCAGCAGCACCAGGTATGCCAGAAGCGCCCCCACGAATTCTGAAAAACCCGACAGAAACGAGAGGAGAAAAGCTTTTTTGCGGTTTCCGGTGGCGTAATAGACCGGTACCGACACGGCGATCCCCTCAGGGATGTTGTGGATGGCAATGGCTACCGTGATGGCAATCCCCAGGGTGGGATCTTTCAATGCCGACATAAAGGTGGCAATGCCCTCGGGAAAGTTGTGGATGCCCACCGCCAGAGAGGTCATCAGCCCCATTTTATACAGTTTTCGGAAGTTACGGGCTTCTTTTTCGTTTTCCATGGATTCGACGCCCCTCATCTCATGGGGATTTTCCGCAGATGGAATGAATTTGTCGATCAGTCCGATCAGAAGCATCCCCCCGAAAAAGGCGAGCAGCGTGAAAAGGGTACCGTTAAAGCGGCCGTACTGGAGAATGAAGCTTTCCCTGGCGTCGGGAAAGATTTCCACAAAAGAGATGTAGATCATCACCCCGGCAGAGAATCCCAGGGCCAGCGACAACAACTTGGTGTTGGTGCGTTTGGCCACGAAGGCGATGGCACTCCCAATCCCGGTACTGAGTCCGGCAATCAGCGTCAGCAGCAAGGCGGTGACCACATTTCCCGATTCCATAAATAAAGGCATTAAGTAAGGCGTGTGGCGGCCAGCTGAAATGGCCGCCAGGCTGGGTAAAAATAACACAATTCTTCTGGAAAATCAGTGAAAAAAGTCTGTAGAGAGCCTTCCATGCCGCCCAGGTCGATTTTTTTCGCTCATCCTATAAAATAGGGCGGTTTCAGTTTGTTATTGGAACAAACTTTGTACATTTGCCCTCAACATACTTGTCTAACAAAATTTTTTGCTATGGCTTACAAAATTTCAGATGAATGTATAGCATGCGGAACCTGCATCGATGAATGCCCGGTGGATGCCATCTCTGAAGGCGATATCTATGTGATTGACCCCGATCTGTGCACCGATTGCGGCTCCTGTGCTGAGGTATGCCCGACGGAAGCAATTGCTCCTGCCGAGTAAGAATCCTGAGAACATAGAAAAATCAAGCCTGTTGCCCCGTGCATCAGGCTTTTTTTGTAGAAAGCTTTCAAAGCCCCGGCACAATAACTACATTTGCATCTTAATAGGAATTACGGATTAGAGACTATGGCATTCATTACGAAGATCCTGGGTAAAATCCTGGGAAACAAATCGGAACGCGATATTACAGAAATATCCCCCCTGGTTTCAACCATTAAAAAGGAGTACGAAAGGATCCTTTCCTTTACCAATGATCAGCTCCGGGAGGAGAGCCGGCGTTTGAAGGCACTGATCAGGGAGCGTATCCGGGAGGAGGAGGAGGAGATGGCCGCCCTCAGGGAGAAAGCCGAAGAGGTGGAGATCCAGGACAGTGAGAAGCTCTATGAGCAGATCGACAAATTGGAGGAGGCCATCATCACCAGGATAGAGGAGACCCTGAACGAGATCCTGCCTACGGCGTTTGCCCTGGTGAAGGAAACGGCCAACCGTTTTTTCACCCATGAGCGGGTGGAGGTGACGGCTCTGGATTACGACCGGGACCTGGCAGCCCAGCGCAACAGCATCGTTGTGGAGGGAGACAAGGCCATCTGGTTCAACAAATGGATGGCGGGGGGTAATGAGATTACCTGGGACATGGTCCATTACGATGTACAGCTCATCGGCGGGGTGGTCCTGCACCAGGGAAAAATATCTGAGATGGCCACAGGGGAAGGCAAGACACTGGTGGCGACGCTTCCGGTATTCCTGAATGCGTTGGCCGGCCGGGGCGTACACATCGTTACCGTCAACGATTACCTTTCCAAGCGTGACTCGGAGTGGATGGGCCCCATCTTTGAATTCCACGGCCTGTCGGTCGATTGCATCGACAAACACCAACCCAATTCGGAAGCCCGCCGCAAAGCTTACAACGCCGACATCACCTACGGCACCAACAACGAATTCGGTTTCGACTACCTCCGCGACAACATGGCCATCAACCCCCAGGACCTGGTGCAGCGGAAACACCATTACGCCATCGTCGACGAAGTAGACTCGGTGCTGATCGACGATGCACGTACCCCCCTGATCATCTCCGGGCCGGTACCCAAGGGGGAAAACCAGCAGTTCGAAGAACTCAAACCTTATGTGGAGAAGCTGTACAAGGCACAACGCGACTTTTTCACCACGGTTTTTGCCGAAGCCAAAAGGCTGCTCACCAAGGATAATGCCACCGACGACGAGAAAAAGGAGGGCGGATTGCTCCTCCTGCGGGCCCACAAGGGATTGCCCAAGAACAAAACCCTGATCAAGTTCCTCAGTGAAGAGGGGATGAAGCAGATCCTGCTCAAGACCGAGAACTTCTATATGCAGGACAACAACAAGAACATGCATCTGGTCACCGATCCCCTTTTCTTCATCATCGAGGAGAAGCAGAATTCGGTGGAGCTCACCGAAAAGGGGATTGACCTGATCTCAGCCGGTTTTGAAGATCCCACGTTTTTCATTCTTCCCGACATGGGGGCCGAGATTGCCGATCTGCAGAACCAGAAGCTGACTTCGGAGGAGCTTCTGGAGAAGAAAGACAAGCTGCTGCAGGATTATGCGGTGAAGTCGGAGCGTGTACATACCATCAACCAGTTGTTAAAGGCCTACACCATGTTTGAGAAGGATGTGGAGTATGTGGTATTGGACAACAAGGTAAAGATTGTGGATGAGCAGACGGGGCGTATCCTGGAGGGGCGTCGTTATTCTGACGGGTTGCACCAGGCCATTGAGGCCAAGGAACGCGTCAAGGTAGAAGCTGCCACGCAGACTTTTGCGACCATCACCCTGCAGAACTATTTCAGGATGTACCACAAGCTGGCCGGTATGACGGGGACCGCTGAAACGGAGGCGGGAGAGTTGTGGGACATTTACAAGCTGGAGGTGGTGGTGATTCCCACCAACAAGCCGGTGGTGCGTAAGGACGAGGAGGATCTGGTATACAAGACCAAACGGGAGAAGTACAATGCGGTGATCGGTGAAATTGAGAACCTGTTTAAGGCAGGGCGGCCGGTACTGGTGGGGACCACCTCCGTGGAGATTTCCGAGTTGCTGAGTAGGATGCTCAAGATGAAGGGTATTCATCATAACGTACTGAATGCCAAATTGCATGCCCGTGAGGCGGAGATTGTGGCTGAAGCGGGGCGCACGGGAATGGTCACCATTGCCACCAACATGGCGGGTCGTGGTACCGACATCAAGCTGACAGCCGAGGTGAAGGCCGCCGGCGGTCTGGCCATCATCGGCACCGAGCGGCATGAGTCACGCCGCGTCGACCGTCAGCTCAGGGGCCGCGCCGGCCGCCAGGGAGACCCCGGTTCCTCCCAGTTCTTCGTTTCCCTCGAAGACGACCTCATGCGCCTCTTCGGCTCCGACCGTATCGCAGGCATCATGGACCGCCTCGGTCTCAAGGATGGAGAGGTGATCCAGCATTCCATGATCTCCAAGTCCATAGAACGGGCCCAGAAAAAAGTGGAGGAGAACAACTTCGGCATCCGCAAACGGCTGCTTGAATACGACGACGTCATGAACTCCCAGCGCGAGGTGGTCTACAAGAAAAGGCGTCATGCCCTTTACGGGGAACGCCTCGATGTCGACATCCTCAACATGATGTACGATTCGGTTGAAGCCCTGGTCAACGAGTACTACGGCAGCGACCAGTTCGAAGATTTCAATCTGGAGCTGATGCGCCTGCTCTCCATTGAATCGCCTGTGAATGAGGAGGAGTTCAAGCGTCTCAGCGCCGATGCCGTGATCCAGCGTATCTATCAGGTGATGATCGATAGCTATAACCGGAAAGTCCAGGGCATCGCCAAACAAGCCTTTCCGGTCATTAAGGAGGTCTACGAGAAGAAATCACATATTTACCAGAATATTGTGGTGCCCATCACCGATGGGCGACGGTTGTTCCAGATCATCTGCAACCTCGAGAAAGCCTACCAGAACAAAGGAAAGGAACTGGTGAAGTCTTACCAGAAACAGATCATTCTCAATACCTTTGATGAAGCCTGGAAGGAACAGCTCAGGGAGATGGACGACCTGAAACAGTCGGTGCAGAACGCCTCCTACGAGCAGAAAGATCCCTTGCTGATCTATAAGTTTGAGTCGTTCAACCTCTTCAAGGTGATGGTGACCAAGGTGAACAAGGATATTGTATCGACGCTGATGAAGGGGCACATTCCGATTCAGAATCCCGAGCAGGTGAAAGAGGCTGCGGTGGTAAAAAGGACCGACATGAGCCGGTACCGTACCCAGAAGAGCGATTTGCCGGGGGCGTCGAACCCGATGGAGGGGGCCCAGACACAGACCCAGGAGAAAGCCCGTCCGGAACCCGTGCGGGTGGAGAAGAAAGTGGGCCGTAATGACCCATGCCCCTGCGGCAGCGGCAAGAAGTTCAAACACTGCCACGGCCAGGGTATGCTCTGACCTGAGACATCAGAAGCCGTACCGGCCGTCAAAAAAAGAGCATTTCCCTGCTGCACCCATTCACCTCTGAGGAGATCATCCCAAATAGTGCAGCCAGGGAGTTCAACCAAAGGTTGAAAGTGGTGGATGGAAAGTGCGATAAGTCTGATATTTGAATAATTGATTTTATATACTGAATTACGACTAGTCATGGTTACAATGCTCTCTTACATTCACTGGAATGCCGACCCTGAGATTTTCCGAATCGGGTTTTTAGCCGTCCGCTGGTACGGGCTCCTGTTTGCTTCGGGCTTTCTGATCGGCTATTATATCGGAGAGAAGATGCTCAAGTCGGAGGGGGTTCCTCAGGCATGGATTGACTCGCTTTTTTTCTACATTATCATTGCGACCATTATAGGTGCGCGGCTGGGGCATGTATTTTTCTACGGCTGGGAGTATTATTCACAGCATCCGGGGGAGATTCTGAAGGTATGGCACGGAGGGCTGGCCAGTCACGGAGGAGCAGCGGGGATTCTGATTGCCCTGTGGATACACAGCCGGCTGGTCACCAAACGAACCATGCTCTGGTCGCTTGACCGTATTGTGGTCCCCACCGCCCTGGTGGGGGCATTCATCCGCCTGGGCAACCTGATGAACTCCGAGATCTATGGCCACGAAACCTCCCTGCCGTGGGGGTTTATATTTGAGCGCAACGGGGAAACCCTCCCCAAGCACCCCACGCAACTCTATGAAGCGCTATGCTACGCCCTGTCGTTTGTGCTCCTCATGTGGGTGTACCGGAAGAGTTCGGCCAAAAACAGGCCCGGACTGCTGTTGGGGCTTTTCTTCATCCTGATTTTCCTCTCCCGCTTTTTCATTGAATTCATCAAGGAGGACCAGGAGGCCTTTGAGGCGGCGATGACCCTCAATATGGGCCAATGGCTGAGCATTCCCTTTGTGCTGGCAGGAATCTTCCTGGTATACCGGGCAGTGACCAAGCCAGAGGTGGCGTTCAAAAACAAGTAGTTATTTCTCCCAGGATTCCATTTTTCTGATTTCCTGAAGGCGTGATTCCAGGATTTGCCGGTATTGGCCGGTCATGGTGGTCTCCTTCTTATTGCGGTAGAGGCGTGCGAGATCATCGGCGCGTGTGATCCAGTGGAGGGCGTTATCGAGCTGGTCCTGGGTTTCGGCGGCCAGTGCCAGGTTATAGCGTGCCGATACAGCCATTCGTCCGAAGCGGTCGGCGCTGTAGCGCTGCCAGATGGCAGTGGCTTTGTCCCATTCCTGGTTGACGGCATATTCGGCGGCCTGCCGGAATTCTTCCGTCGGAGGGATCACCAGGAGCCTGTCAACGGTCATCCATCCGGGATAAAAGCGGCGGGCATAATTTTCTCCGAAGGTGGCGGCTGCCATTTCGAGCGCCGGGAGGCGCGGGGGGAGTTTTAGGGCTTCCCCACCGGAGGCGCCGTGATCGCCCGTCCAATATAGGGTGTCCACCATAGAGCGGGTTTCGGTGATTTTCCCCGAGTGGCCGTCATAGATGGCCCAGATCCCGGCCAGAGCCACCTCCCCGGCGTCATGGGAAAGGCTTTCACCCGGAAACCGGGAATAAAACCAGGAGAAAGTCTCCAGGACCATCAGCAGGTCGGCACCGGCAGGACGGGCCATCTTTTGCACCAGTGAAGGCGGCAGGGGCGTCAGCTGATCGCCCGTCACCCGGGGCATCATGTCAAACGGAAAGAAAACCGATTCCACGGCCACCCCATTCTGCTGCAAGGCGCGGGCAGCAGCCGTAAGACAATGCTCCGCCAGGAGGCTGTCAAGGGTGACTGTCTCCTTCCCCTTGCGCAGCGTCTCCCCGTCACGGTAATAATGCTGCAGGGTGTCCCCCGTGTATTTGAAATGGCGGTAAAGCCAGGCCACCTTTCCGGTTTCAGGACGGAGACGGGCTTCCCCGGTGCGAAGCACCTCCAGGGGCATCGTATGAAAAACGGTGCAAGAACTCCAGAGAAGCATACCTCCCAGCCACGGGAGGCAAAAATTCGTCAATAACTTCCTAATTGTCATTACTTTAGGTTAAGGAGCTTTCTGCGTTCGTCGAGGGTCCTCAGGTACGCCTCGGTGACCTTACGGTACTGGGTTTCATAAGAGCGGATGCCCGTGCGGATGGCCTCCTGGAGATTGCCTTCCATTTCGCGGGCCAGGGCCAGATTAAAAAGCAGTTTGCTTTGAAGGGATTTGGAACGGGCCCGGGGAAGGGCGTCTTCCCAGATTCCGGAGGCTTCGTTCCAGCGGTGGTCCCTGACCAGGGGAGCTGTATTGCGCAGTAAGGGATGCCCTGAAAGGAAAACAGCCCTGGGGGTGGCCACCCATCGGGGGGCGATCTTTCCGGAAAGCGACAGGGCCGCGGCAATCCCCGATTCGGCCAGGGCTGGCTTTACGTACGTAAACCGCCTGAAAAGCTCCTTGAGATCATAGTCCAGATCGCTCCACATCAGGGTGTCAACCAGAAAAAAACTGGGGATCTCCTCACGGTACGCCGGATAAAAGATCCGGAACTGCGCGATATAGGCCACCAGCATGTCGGCACCGTATACATCGGCCACTTCGCCCGTTTCCGGATCCATGTATGATTGCCGTTGATAACGGGCCATGACGTCTGTTTTGTGGTAATCGAGGGAGAGCACGGCGTCGGTTTTGAAAAGAGAGGTCAGTTGTTCAGCCTCCTCCCAGGTCATGGGATCGGAGTACACATTGAGGGTATCTCTCTTGGGAAAGCGTTCGACGGGAATGACGACGTCATACCTTCCCGATTCAAAAAGGAGGTCTCCCAGCACTCGAAGCAGGGTGTCGGAAGCGTGGAGATCATAAATCACGGTGTCGAGGTTAAACTGCTTCTCGAAGAACCGGAGCTGAATGGTATCGGCGTGATCGTCGGTAAAGCGGCGGTCTGCGGCCCTGTTAAGGAGGAGCAGACTCTGGATGGAGTCGTTCAGCCCTTCACGTGGCGGGTAAGAAAGGTCGATGGTGAGTAGGGAAAAAGAGCGGCATCCCCCCAGGAGGATGGCCATAAGAATTATGAATGAATAGAAGGCCTGCTTCATGGAACGATGATGTAATGGTCTAGTATATTCCCCAGAACTTCCGCAAAAACCATTCCGTACTGAGCAAAAACAGAAACAGAAAAAAGAGAATGCGCAGGTTGAGCAATTCGTACAGGGTGGACTGGAAATAGGAGGTGGTCTGGATGGCGCTGTTGTGAAGGATTACCTCGGCGAGGCGGGGAGCCTCTTTCTCGGTGAAGAACTTACCTCCGGTTTCAAAGGAGAGGCGGTAGAGCATGCCGTGGTCGGCGCGCAGGTCGGCGAGTTCCACATTGACGGGGATGACGGCGAACTCGCCGGTTTCCGTGCGGGTCTCCCGTTCTGTGGTGGTTGTGGCTGTGAAGGCGTACCTTCCGGGGGGAAGGACTCCCGCATCAAGGCGGTAAAAGAGCTGGCTGCGGTCGAAGATATAACTGAACTCCCTTCCTGTGGAGTCGGTCATTTGGATGGTCACTTCCGGAGAGTTGATCAGTTCATACGCCTCGTTGTAAACTTCCGCGGTCATCTCTACGGGGTCGGTTTCGGCATAGACAGGTTTGAAGGAGACGATGAACCTGTCTTCATTGTCGCGGAGGGCGAGGTACTGGACCAGTTTGTCGCACAGTTCGTTGAAGTGATCGTGGGTGGCGCCCAGGGTGTAATCGTAGAGTCTCCAGCGCCAGAGGCCCTCTCCGGCGATCAGGCCTGTTTTCCGGCCCCTGGCGGAGCCAGTGGCGATCAGGGGCCTTGAGGTGACCAGGTTCCTGATCCTCTGGAATCCCAGGACCTGGTAGGAGGGATCGATTTCCCACGCCGCAAAGGGTACTTTAAGGGGAGGGTACCTGTTCAGGTTTTCACGCAGGTCGTCACTGAGGGTGAAGGGGGTATAGCCCTCGGCGGGACTCATCTGGGCTTCTTCGGCGTCTCCGGCACGGGGGGTGATGGTTATTCCCAGCCCCATGGCATTGAGCTGGGACAAATGTGTGGCGGCACCCAGGATCACCAGCAGGGGAACCGGAGTGCGACCTCCATCCTCCAGCAATTCCCGCAGGGAGTGGGCAGCCGTGGGCATCTGGTTGAGTGCGATCAGGTTGTAATCGTTAAAGTTGGAAGGATAGGGATCTCCGGTCACCAGCGTCACCTCATAGTTGACCTGCTGTTCCAGGGCGTTTTTCAGGGCGCCCGCATCAGGGTGCGCTCCCGCAGAAAGAATCAATATCTTCTGTTTGTTTTCCAGGATGTTGATAACAAACGGCCAGCTGTTATTGTTCAGATTTTGTTCACCGGGGAGGCTTTCGATGGTGGCTGTGTAGTACTGGAGACCCTTCCCGTCGGCAGGAAGGGTAAATTCCAGGGTGGTAAACCAGGCGTTCTCCCGGGTGTTGACCATTTGGGAGAAAACCTGCCGGCCGCCCTTGCTGACCGAAAAGAGCAGGCTGCGGGGAGTGGTCCCGGTGACACGGAGGTCTGCCTCCAGGGGAAAGAGGTTTCCGGCGAAAGCCGTCCTGTTGACCCTCAGGTCGACAATCCGGGCATCCGTGACGGGAGTGGTATCACCGGTAGCCAGGGTGTAGACGGGAAAGGGGAGCCTTTCTGCCTGTTGCAACGGATTCTCCCCCTGGTTATGGGTACCGTCGCCAATGATGACCAAAGCTCCGATGTTTTCGTTGAAATGGTTGTCATAGACGGTTTGTAACATCCGGCTGTAGTCCGATCTTTTGTCGGTGAAATCCGTGGGCAGTCCCGGTGTGACCCCGGCGCCAAAGGAATAGGGGATCACCTCGAACCGGTCGTTCAGTTCCTCCTGCAACCCTTGGGCCAGCTTCAGCAATGCATCCCTGCGGGCCATATTCTCCTCCAGTCCGTTCATTGACCGGGAGTGGTCGACGGCCATAAGGAGCTGCGGAGGCCGGGTTATCTTCCGCAGGCTCTTTACCAGCGGTGAGGCCAGCAAAAAAGTCACCAGGAAAACAGAAAGGAAACGCAGTAACATCAGGATCCGCAGGCGGGGACCAGTGAGCATGTCCCTGCTCCGCAGCCTGTAATACATCAACAGGGTAATCCCCGCGGCCAGGAAAAGACTTCCCGCAAGTATTACGCCCCATAGCTTCTCTCCGAATGCGATTTCCACGATAATCCTGTTGTTGTGGCCGGTAAAATTAACAAACTACGCCCGAAATTAAAGATTTCGGGTTATTATTGCAGGAATTAAAAGTGTATGATGATGAGACGTACCACCCGATATCTGGTTTTGGCCCTGGTCGTGGTCCTGGGCATGGTCCTGGGCGCCTGTACGCCAAAACAATTTCCTGCTGCAAAAACAGCGTCCCCTGCCGCCGATGTGGCGTATCTCTCTGCTGCTGCCCTGGAGGGGAGATTCCCGGGTACACGGGGCGATTCCCTGGCAGCGCAATACATCCGTGACAAGATGCAGGCTGCGGGACTGCGCCTGCTTTACGGGGAGGGATTCCAGCCCTTTACACTGGTTTCGTCGGTGACCCTGGGCGACAGTAATCTAATGACGGTCAACGGTAAAGAGCTGAAGGCTTCCACTGATTTCCTCCCTTATTCCTTTTCTTCCCTGGTGCCCTTCTCCGGGGAGGTGGTTTTTGCGGGGTATGGATTTGACATCAGGCACGACAGCCTGACCTGGAATGATTATGCCGGGGTGGATGTCAGGGGGAAGTGGGTTTTGTTGCTGAAAGGGGATCCAGAGGCGGACCAATCGGAGAGTATCTTTGAGGCATACAGCGGAGAGCGTGCCAAGGTGCTGACGGCCATGGACCACGGGGCTGCGGGGGTGTTGTTCACGGGTGGACCGGCCTACAATGAGCAGGACCAGTTGCAGGATCTCTATTATGACAAGAACAGCAGCAGTTATCCGGTGCCGGTATTTCAGGTCACACGTGCCGTGGCTGAGGTGATGCTGGCTTCTTCGGGAAAGGGAGTGGCGGCCCTGGAGGAGGAGTTGAACCATACGCGGAGGCCAGTGTCGCTGGTCACCGGGGGCCGGGTGACGGCCCGTGCCGATGTGCATCCGGCCACAGTGGTCACCCGTAATGTGGCGGCCCTTCTCCCCGGAAGTGATGAGCGGCTCAGGGAGGAATATATTGTAGTGGGTGCCCATTATGACCATTTGGGTTGGGGAGGTGCCGGCTCCGGAAGCCGCACCCCCGACACGTCCGCCGTGCATTATGGCGCCGATGACAATGCCTCGGGAGTGGCCGCGGTTCTGGAAATTGCCCGTCTGGCCGCCTCCGGAAAGCCCCCTCGCAGGAGCGTGGTCTTCGCTGCCTTCGGCGCCGAGGAGATGGGCCTGGTAGGTTCCAGAACCTTTACTGAAAACCCACCTATAGACCTGAAAAAAACCACCGCCATGTTCAACTTCGACATGGTGGGACGCCTCGACACACTCACCAAAGCGCTGAGCATCAGTGGCACACAGACAGCCACCGAATCGGAGGAGATGCTCCGTCGTCTCAACACAGGCTTTGACCTGGCCTTCTCGGGTGAAGGCTTCGGACCTTCTGACCATGCCTCCTTTTATATGCTTGATATCCCCGTTTTCTTCTTTTCAACGGGGGCCCATGCCGATTATCACACCCCCGCCGACAGCTTTGATAAGATCAACTCTGCCGGAATAAGCAGCGTGGCGCAATATGCCTGGCAGGTCATCAGTGAGGTGGCCAACCGGGAGGAGATGCTTGCTTTCCGGGAAGCTGGAGCCAAGGTGAAGCGGAGCCGTCATGGCCGGTTTAAAGTGACTTTGGGGGTGATGCCCGACTTTGCGGGACTCGAGAAAAACGGCTTGCGGGTCGATGCAGTCACCGGCGGAAAACCAGCAGACCTGGGAGGAATGCACAAAGGCGATATCATCACCGCCATCGACGGTAAACCCGTGGGAAACATCTACGACTACATGAACAGGCTGAAGGAGTTCTCGGCGGGACAGACCATTTCGGTTGATGTACTGCGGAACGGCGAACATAAGGTGCTGATCATCCAATTGTAACCCTCCCCGGGTGCCCCCGGTGGCAGGGAGATGCAGTGGCCCGGTAATCCTCACCGGTGAGGTATTGACGCAGAGTCCATGCCCGTGTGGAGATGCTCCTTCGGAGATGGAATATCCGGTAATTTTTAGTTTCTTCGTAGTGAAGGAGGGCCCATTGCTCTTTGGTGAATCTGCATGAGAAGAGTTTTTCTGGTGATGGTGTGGCTTTTTGCCGGTTTCGGGGGAAGTTGTCAATATTTCAACACGGGGGAGGATCCCGCGTCACTGCGATGGAGGCAGATTGTAACGCCCGATTTCCAGCTCATCTATCCCGCAGATTTCGAGGCCAAAGCACGCGAGATGGCGGCGTTCTTCACGAAGGTATATGACGTTGGGGGAGCCACCCTTCATCACCGTCCCCGTCCGGTTTCGGTGATTTTTCATACGCGGACGGTTCGCAGCAACGGCCTGGTGGGATGGGCTCCCCGGCGGATGGAACTGTTTACGCCGCCCCACCAGGACATCTATGCCCAGGAGTGGCTTCAGCAACTGGTCCTGCATGAATTCAGGCACGTGGTGCAGGTCGACAAGATCCAGAGCCAGATGCCCGGCCTTATCAGGGCTCTGCTGGGAGAACAGGGAGCCGCACTGATCACCGGAATGTACCTTCCCTTCTGGTTCATCGAAGGAGATGCCGTCGTGTCGGAGACGGCCCTGAGCCACGCCGGCCGCGGCCGCTACCCCTCTTTTCTGATGGAGCACCGGGCGCAGGTCATCGAAAAGGGGATTTTCACCTTCGACAAAGCCTTCAACGGCTCGTTCCGTGATTATGTCCCCGACCATTACAAACTGGGGTGGTACCTGGTCGCAGGCACCAGGGCCCGCTATGGCAGCGACCTCTGGAACCATGCCATCAACCAGCTCTCCAAATTTCCCCTTTCACTCCGTCCCGTCAATAAAATGGTGGGCCTGCTCACCGGGTTCAATCAGGAGCAGCTCTATAACCAGGTTTTTGACTCCCTTCAACGGCAATGGACTTTGGAGGATGAATCTTTTGATCACCATCCGGAACCACTGACCCGCCCGGGGAAAGTCTTCACCAGCTACCGCTACAACCATTTCCTGCCCGGTGGGGAGATCCTCACCCTCAAGGAGAGCTACAACCAGATTCCCCGATTCGTAAAAATCACCCCCTCCGGCGAGGAGCAGACGGTGGTGGTACCCGGACAGCTTTTTGATGAGTCGGTGGGGTACCGTGACGAGTTGCTGGTATGGTCGGAATACATCCCCGACCCAAGGTGGAGCCATAGTGGTCAGTCGTTTCTCAGGGTCTACAACATAAAGGAAATGAAGCTTACAACGATAAAGCCTGAATATAAATGCTTTGCGCCTTCCATTTCTCCAGATAAACATAATGTAGCCGTCGTAGAGACCGATTTTTCGAACCGTTACCACCTCTCGGTATACCAGGCTGATGGTGGAGGGTTGGTGGTGCGGTATCCGATACCGGGAAACCGCTACCTGTTTAATCCGGTTTGGGAGGATGGGCGCCGGGTGTTGGCGTTTTGGCTGACCGGGGAGGGGAAGCAGCTGGTGCGGATAGATCCTTACAGGGGGGAGGTGGAGGAACTGGGATTTTTACCTCCCGGGGAGTACCGGCAGATGACGCTGTCAGGGAGGAAGTTGTGGTTCATCAGCGGTCAGAGTGGGCGTAACGAGCTATGGTCGGCCGATTTGGAGACAGGGGCGTGGGGCAGGGAATCCCGTGCCCGCTTCGGAATGGACTGTCCGGCGGTCGCTGCCGATGGCAGTGCGGTGGTAGTCAGTGATTATACGGCCGATGGGTACCGGTTGGTCAGGCCCCTCCTTCCGGGGCGGGAGCCGGGTGAAACGGTTCCCCGGGAAGCATACCCCCTGGCAGCCCGCATGGCGGACCAGGAACCAGGTGTAGTGGATTTTACAAATGTAGACACATCGGGTTACATTTCTAAACCATACAGGAAAGGACTTCATTTGTTCAATCTTCACAGCTGGGCCCCTGTTGCACTGGATGCCAGGGACATGGAGGTGGCGCCGGGGATAAGTCTCTCCTCGCAGAATGTGCTGGGGACGGCGGAAACCACGGCAGGTTACAAATGGAACACCAGCGAACGGACCGGGCAATATTATCTGCGTTTTGAATACCGGGGCTGGTATCCGGTGGTGAGTGCGGAAGTCACGTCGGGCCGCAGGTCCTCCCGCTACGGGGAGATCACCGAGTACCGTGATCCCGGGGGAGAAGTTCTTTTCAGGGATACGTTATTCAGGCGGTATACCTGGCGGGAGATGAGAGGGGAGCTGGACGTGCGTGTGCCGCTACAGCTGACACGGGGGCCCTGGTACCGCACGCTGCAGCCTGAGTTGCTCTACACCGCCACCCGTTACACACATGAATCCTCGACTCCCGCCAATTTTATCAGCGGCACCCTGCAGTCGGTGGCCTATCGTCTTTATGCCCATCAGCTCATGCGCACATCCGTCAGGGATATTCAGTCCAGGTGGGGTTGGGCGGCCGATATCAGCTACAGGCATTCGCCGGGGAGTGCACCCTCGATGGGCCCCATGACAGCGCTCCAGGTGAAGGGATATTTCCCGGGGGTGGCTGCCGGTCACGGGTTTAGTCTGAGAGGAGGATGGCAGGAACGCCAGCCTGGGGAGTACAGTTATGGTGATGTGGTCGCGCTTCCGTGGGGGTGGCCGGCAATGCAGAGCCGCACCCTGGCCAGCGGCTCCGCCAGGTATGTCATGCCCCTTTTCCTGCCCGATTGGCGGCTCTCCAAGTGGGTATACATCAGAAGGGTGAGAAGCGCTTTTTTCTATGACCGGGCCCGGCTGGTGGGAGATCTCACCCGGGAGGGGGTGGTCACCGGCCAGTATGCCAAAACCCTCAGTTCGGCCGGCATGGAGTTGATCGCCGACGGAAATTTGCTTCGTTTTTACGCTCCGGTATCGGCAGGGATCCGGGCCGCCTGGCTCCCTGAAGCCGCAGACCTGCGCATGGAACTCCTCTTCTCGGTTGATTTCACCTCATTCTGACCCATCAGGGGGCTGGCCTGCGCAGGGTGATCTCACCTCATTCTGACCTATCAGGGGGCTGGCCTGCGCAGGGTGATCAGGGTGAGTTCCGGGGGCATATCGATCCGGAAGGGCATGCCGATGACCCCGGTTCCCCGGTTCACGTAAAGGTAACGGTTTTCCTCCCTGTACAATCCGGCCCACTGTTTTCTGACCCCAGAGGCCATGCTAAAGGGGATGCCGGCCAGGGTGACACCCCATTGGAGGCCGTGGGTGTGACCCGCCAGGGTCAGGGGAAAGCGGGGATCGTGGCGGATCTCTTTCTCCCAGTGCTGGGGGTCATGGCTCAGCAGAATGGTGAAAACTGCAGGGGGGAGACCCCGTGTGGCTTTTTCCAGGTCATCGTGCCGGGGCAAGGGGGCTTCCCCGTAGTTGCCCACACCTGCAAATGCCAGGGTATCGGGGCCGCGAACAAGGAGTAGGTGGTCGTTCTCAAGCAATAGAAATCCCCCGTCGGAAAAGGCTTTTCTGATTATTTGGAGGTTGGCGTTTCGTGCTTCGGCGGAGGGCCATTCGGTATAATCGCCGTAATCGTGGTTGCCGCTAATGGCCAGAGAGGCATCCCTGCCGTGAAAAAGACGGAGGAGGGCGGCTGTTTTTGGGGGGGAGTGTTCATTGACGAGGTCCCCGGTGAGAACCACGGCATCGGGGTCAAAACGGATCGCACGGCGGGCCATGCGCTGCACCACGGAGGGAGCATGGTAACTGCCCAGGTGCAGATCGGCGACCTGGACTATACGAAAGCCGTCAAAGGCAGGAGGCAGGGTTTCGTGGAAGAGGGTGATTTCCCGGGTGAGGGGAATCGCTGCCCCGGGGCCCGCTCCCCACAGAAAGACCCCCAGCACTCCCGCTGACAGGATCAGGGACATGGTTGCCAGTCTCTTCTGCACAGGTTTCTTCCGGAAGAGAGGCATCAGCAACAGAGCACCCATGGCGGGCAATTTACAGCTCATGCCAGCCATCAGAATTCCATTAAAGAGGAAATAAAACCGGTAGAGCCATGGGGCCGGAAGATGGGGCTGCCAGAGGTACAACCAGAGGATCCCCATACTCATAAGGCTCACTTCCACCCAACAAAGCGCAGCCCACCACCTGCGAAGTGCAGGGGAGCGTCCTGACCACAGCGGCTTCCAACCTATCCAGGCCCCGAGGGTCAGGAGCCCGTTTGCGATCAGCAAAACCATGACCATGTCAGTGGAGAGCGTTTTCATAACACCTGTAGCGGCCTGAGAGCGGACCGTCAGAAGCAAATATCGTGAAAAAAGAAACAGGGTCAAAGGGGAGGGGAGGGGGACGCCCGATTTACATTTATAACATGGCATAAAAGACGTTAAAGTTACATATATACACCATGCGGCATCCGGGTAATACACATATAAAACCTGCACGACGACAAATACGGCCAGGACCTGTTTACTAAAGTGATTTTTTATACGAAGTGTTCCAAGGAGTTAATAGATATATATATCGTTCACATAATCAGCAATATAAATAATTTTAAATAAATTTATACATTAATATTTAACGTATAAATCGGGGTAGTTTAAGTAAATTTTCCTTGTTAACGATATATTATATAGCTGTAATCCAGTATTATATATTATTTTAATTAAACATTAAAATTACATCTAATTAAGTTTCTTATATAATTGTATTACAGCATTTAAAATAATATAAAGGTAAGTGAGCGGAGGATCACAGTCATTTGGGGATCTCGGGAGAAAGTGATACATTTGTTACCGGCTGAGATAAAATGGCCTTGCAACATGAAGGAACGGTTAAAGGAGTTCATGGTATTCAAGAAGTTAACGTCGGCCGATCTGGCTGACCGGATCGGTGTGCAACGGTCTAACGTGTCCCATATTCTGAATGGGCGGAACAACCCCGGGGCCCAGTTTCTGGAGAAGCTCCTGGACGCTTTCCCGGACCTGGATGCCAACTGGCTGTTGACAGGCCGTGGGGCCATGCTTTTAAGGCAGCAACCGGCCGGTTTCTCCGACACCAGGGAAACTTCCGCACACCGCGGTCTGCCTCCCGTCGAACCTGCTGTTCCACCCGTGAAATCCCTTGTGCCTCCTGTAGATACCGGTATTCCGTCCGTGCATCCCCGGGTGCCTCCTGCAGGTTCCATTATTCCCCCATCCGGTTTGCATATTCCCCCTGCTGAGCCCGGATTACCTTTCGCTGAGTCCCAAAAACTTCCCGGGGAATCCCCTGGTACTCCGGTATTACCTCCCCCGGATCCTGCCGGCACAGCACAGAAGATCATTATTTTCCATTCAGACCGCACCTTCACGGAGTATTTCCCGCGGTAATCGGGTGGTAAGCCATCCAGGGAGGCTGTGGTAGCGGGATTCCAAAACTTGACTATCTTTACGCCAAAACAGCGGTCTATGCAAAAAGTGGTCCTGGATTTTACCGTGGTGAGTAACCTTGCGCTCAATGAGAGCAACCATTTGCTGCGGATGCGGGCGGAGGAGTCCCTGTTGGCGGTGGCCCCGGGGCAGTTCGTGAATGTGGAGATTCCGGGGAGCAGTGAGGTCTTCCTGCGGCGTCCCTTTTCGGTTTTCGATGCCGATCCGGAGCGTGGGGAGTTGTCGCTGCTGGTGAAGGTTTTGGGGCGTGGATCGCGGACGTTGTGCGGGGTGCAACCTGGTCAGAAGGTAAGTGTGGTCTACCCCCTTGGGCGGGGATACACGCTGCCGGGAAGTGAGGAGCGGGTGCTGGCGGTCGGCGGAGGCAGCGGTGTGGCCCCCCTGTTGTTTCTGGCCCGCAGGGCCGGACTCCCACCAGGAAGGATGCAGGTGATCCTGGGAGCCAGAAGTGCCGGCGATCATATTCCCACGGAAGCGTATTCCCGCTATGCCACCCTTTCCTGCACCACCGAGGATGGTTCCCTGGGCACCAGGGGAATGGTGACCGATCATCCCCTTTTCGACCGCCTGGAGGAGTTCTCGCGGGTATACACCTGCGGACCGCTGCCCATGATGAAGGCAGTGGCTGCCCGTGCCACCGCGGCAGGACGCTTCTGTGAAGTATCTCTTGAAAACTTAATGGCTTGTGGATTTGGCGTTTGCCTGTGCTGTATTGAACCAACAGTTCATGGAAATCTGTGTGTTTGCACCGAAGGTCCCGTCTTCAATATAAACGATCTGAAATGGTAAATCTCGCTGTCGACATAAAAGGATTGCACCTGAAGAATCCGGTCATGACCGCTTCCGGTTGTTCGGGTTTTGGGACGGAGCTGGCAGATTTCTACGACCCCTCGCTGCTGGGAGCCTTGTTACTGAAAGGGATCACCCCCCGCCACCGCGATGGCAACCCTTATCCGCGAATGGCCGAAACCGCCTCAGGGATGCTGAATGCGGTGGGATTGCAAAACAAGGGAGTGGATTATTTTATCGGGGAGATCTATCCCCGTATCAAGGATTACGATACGGCGCTGATTGTGAATGTGAACGGGTCGACAGTGGAAGAATATGTCGAAGTCACAGAGAAGATTGCAGGTCTGGACCGGATTGCCGCCATGGAACTCAATATCTCCTGTCCGAATGTCAAGGAGGGCGGCATGGCCTTCGGAGTCAGCTGTCCGGGTGCGGCCGCGGTCACCCGCGAAGTGCGTAAGGCTTATCCCAAAACACTGATCGTTAAGCTTTCCCCCAATGTCACCGACATCACGGAGATTGCCAGGGCTGTTGAAGCCGAAGGGGCCGATGCCGTATCTTTGGTGAACACCTTTCTGGGCATGGCCATCGATGCGGAGCATCGTCGCCCGCGGCTTTCCACCGTCACAGGCGGTCTCAGCGGTCCGGCCATCAAACCCATTGCCCTCAGAATGGTCTGGCAGGTCTACCAGGCCGTCAGGATACCCGTGATCGGTCTGGGGGGTATTATGGATGCCACCGATGCCGTGGAGTTCCTTCTGGCCGGCGCTTCGGCCCTCCAGGTGGGCACAGCCCTCTTCAAAGACCCCTTCGCCCCTCTTAAAATTACCGCGGGTATCCAAAACTACCTCGAAAAACACCACTTCTCCTCTGTCCGGGAACTCACCGGAAAATTACAAATGTAACACACCATCAATGTAGATATGTAATCCGCATGGATTTACATATGTGATCATACGACATACTCACCACACCTCTCACTGGGAGTGAAGAGTCCTGGGGATAAGGAACGCTTGGGGGAGGTTGCGCGGTTTGCAGGAAGGGCAACCGAAAAAAAACATTTGCAATGTGAACATTTCAATTTCTGCTTTGTTTCTACAAGTGAATATTGCAAAATTAATTGATTGGAGTAATGGCTGAGTTTAAAGTAATCATGCCCAAATTGGGCGAAAGCATTCAGGAAGCCACGATCACGAAATGGTTTATTAAGGAGGGGGATAAGATAGTGGAAGATGATCTCCTTCTGGAGGTGGCGACCGATAAGGTAGATTCCGAGATACCCTCTCCTGTGGAGGGTACGGTAGTGAAGATTCTGTATCCTGAAAGCACTCTTCTGCCTGTAGGAGAGGTCATTGCGTTAATTCGCATGACAGATGACGAGGAAGAAGATGCATCGGGAGATGTGGAAGGGAAGTCTGAGTTGGCTGCTTCCGGAGTGGAGGCTCATGTGGCTGACGGTGGTCAGGGCACGGAGGCATTTGCTGTGGAGGAGACGGTGACTTCGGGTTCGCTTCGTGAGCTGAGCAACCGTTTTTATTCTCCTCTGGTGCGTAAAATAGCAGAAGAAGAGAAGGTTACGCTACGAGAGCTGGAGAGTATCCAGGGGAGTGGCGTTGGGGGCAGGGTGCAGAAGCGTGATCTTCTGGCATTCCTCTCCGGCCGAACGACAGCAGGTGCAGGGAGTGACCGGCCACAGGCTGGTGCAGAAGGAGCGGTACTTCGCAGGGAAGATGCCCCGGCATCCGCTGTAACGGCATCTGCTGCCACGGCTGCTACCACCCCGGAGAAAGCTGCGGCAGTGGCGCCGGAAGCCGGAGATGGTGCGGTGCAGGGCGCTGCCAAACCCAAGGTATCAGTATCCATAGGTGCTGAGGATCAGATCATTGAAATGGACCGGGTGCGCAAGCTGATCGCCGACCACATGGTCATGTCGAAGCAGGTATCGCCTCATGTCACTTCGGTGGTAGAAGCCGATGTAACCTCCTTGGTGCTCTGGCGGAATAAGGTCAAGGAGCAGTTCCAGTCCAGGTACGGTGAGAAGCTCACCTACATGCCGGCCTTTATAGAGGCCACCGCCAGGGCCCTGACGGAGTTTCCCATGGTCAACGCTTCAGTTGACGGCAACCGGATCATCCTGCGCAAACATATTAATATAGGTATAGCGGTGGCCAAACCCGACGGCAACCTGATCGTACCGGTTATCCGGAATGCGGAGGAGAAAAACCTGGTGGGGCTCACCAAGAGTCTCAACACGCTGGCCGATGCCGCCCGCAAGAACAAGCTTTCACCCGACGACATCCAGGGAGGCTCATTTAGCATAACTAACTTCGGATCCTTCCGGAATTTGATCGGAACTCCTATCATTAACCAGCCGCAGGTAGCCATACTGGCCACAGGAAGCATTGAAAAGAAGCCTGCGGTGCTGGAACTTCCTGAGGGAGACGTGATTGCCATCAGGCACAAGATGTTTTTGAGCCTGTCGTATGATCATCGCATTGTAGACGGCGCCCTGGGGGGAGCCTTCCTGCGGAGGATCGCCGACCTTCTTGAGGCGTTCGATATCAACCGTCCCGTGTAATGAGGAACAACTTTAAGCGTGAAACAGTCCAACAAGTAAAAATTTCCGTAAAGGGAAGCAAGAGAAATTAACACAATGAAAAATACAGAAATACCCGAGATTTATTCGATCAAGAAGACCCCCAAGGAGACGCTTGCGCACTGGTACCGGTTGATGGCGGTGGGCAGGACCATAGATGAGAAGGCGCCCAATTATCTGAAGCAGGCCATTGGCTGGTCGTACCATGGGCCCTATGCCGGTCATGACGGGATTCAGCTGGCCATTGGCCAGTCTTTCGAGAAGAGCAAAGACCATTTGTTTTTGTATTACCGTGATATGCTGAGTGCCCTATCGGCGGGGATGACGGCTGAGGAGCTGATTCTGAACGGGATCTCGAAGGCCACGGATCCGGGCACGGGGGGGCGGCATATGTCGAACCACTTTTCGAAGCCCGAGTGGAACATTCACAATGTGTCCTCCCTGACCGGGAACCACACGCTTCATGCCGTTGGGGTGGCACGAGCCATCAAGTATTATGGTGAGAAGGCGGTATCCATCAGCAGCCAGGGGGAATCGTCGGTGAGTGAAGGGTATGTGTACGAGGCCATCAACGGGGCCACGCGGGAGAAGCTGCCGGTGATTTTCGTATTTCAGGACAACGGGTATGGGATTTCGGTACCCAAGAAGGACCAGACCGCCAACCGGAAGGTGGCCAACAATTTTTCGGGTTTCAAGAACCTGTCCATTATCCATTGTAACGGCAAGGATGTTTTTGATTCGATGAATGCCATGGCAGAAGCCAGGAGGGTGGCTCTGGAGGAAGGGCATCCGGTGATTGTACAGGCCAATTGCGTGCGTATCCATTCTCACAGCAATTCTGATAAACATGAGCTATACCGGAATGAGAATGAACGGAACTATGTGCAGGAGTATGATCCCTTTGCCAAGTTCCGGCGGCTGTTGATCCGTTACAACCGGTTTACGGAGGAGGAGATCAGGGAGATGGACGACGCGGCGGCTCTGGAGATCAAGCAGGCCCACAAGGCGGCCATGAAGGCTCCGGATCCTGATCCGGCCACCATCCACGATTTCGTGGTACCCGAACCCCATCAGCCTGAGAAGTATCCCGACGGAACCCATCAGGAAAGCGGGGAGAAGAAAAAGCTGATCACGGCTCTGAATGAGACTTTGAAGGCTGAATTCCGTCACAATCCCGACACATTCATTTGGGGGCAGGACATGGCCAACAAGGAGAAGGGGGGTGTTTTCAATGTCTCGAAAGGGTTGCAGAAGGAGTTTGGCAAGAAGCGGGTGTTCAATGCGCCGATTGCCGAGGATTTCATCGTGGGCACCGCCAACGGGATGTCGCGATACAGTGAGAAGATCAGGATTGTCATTGAGGGTGCCGAGTTTGCCGACTATTTCTGGCCAGCCATGGAGCAGTATGTGGATTCGAGTCATGATTACTGGCGTTCCAACGGGAAGTTCACGCCCAATGTGACCATCCGTCTGGCGTCAGGGGGGTACATTGGCGGGGGACTTTACCATTCGCAGAACATCGAGGGGTCGCTGGCATCGATTCCGGGGGTGCGTATTGTCTACCCCTCATTTGCCGATGATGCAGCGGGACTGCTTCGTACGGCCATGCGGTCGCGGGGCATGACCATGTTCATGGAGCCCAAGGCATTGTATCAGGATCCGCGGGCAGCCACCGTGATTCCCGATGATTTTGAGGTCCCCTTTGGAAAGGCACGCATCAGGAGGGAAGGAAGCGATCTTACTCTGATCACCTACGGAAATACCACCCACATGTCGCTGGATGCGGCAGAGCAACTGGCCGGGGAAGGATTCAGTGTAGAGGTGATCGACCTGCGGTCGCTGGTGCCTCTTGACAAGGAGACGCTCATCGCTTCGGTGAAGAAAACCAACCGGGTGCTGGTGGTCCATGAGGACAAGGTTCATGGCGGGTTCGGCGGGGAGGTGGCTTCCATACTGATGGAAGAGGCCTTTGAATGGCTCGACGCCCCGGTACGCAGGGTGGGCTCCACCTTTACCCCCGTGGGCTTCCACAGGGAACTGGAGAAAGCTATTCTGCCCAATACCGACAAGATTTATGCCGCAGCAAAAGAACTATTAATCTATTAGTCCCATAACCTTTTAATCCACATAAAAATGTCAAAGATCGGATTGTTTTACAGTTTTAACTCACATAAAACCAAAAAGATAGGCGAGATGATCGCTGAGATGCTCGGTGAAGGGGCCTCCGCGTCCCTCAATGCGGAAACGGTTACCGAGGAGCAGTTCATGCAGTATGAGCGGCTGATCCTGGGGGTTCCCACGTGGTTCGACGGCGAACTGCCCAATTACTGGGATGAGTTTGTGCCCGCTCTGGAAGAGCTGGACCTGACCGGGAAAAAGGTAGCCATCTACGGGTTGGCCGACCAGGTCGGATACCCTGAGAATTTCGGGGATGCCGTAGGGCTGATGGCGCGGCTGCTCAGGAGCAGGGGAGCCGTGATAGTGGGGGAGACCTCCACCGAGGGCTACACCTACGAATCCTCCAGGGCTGTGGAAAACGGTCACTTCCTGGGACTTATCCTCGACCAGGAGAACCAGGGAAGGCTCACCGAAGGGCGTATAAAGAAATGGCTGGAAACGTTAAAAACCTCCATGTAGATTAATTTTTCGTATTCATTGAAAGGCCGGTCCACCATAACCGGCCTTTCTGATTTTATTTCACCCTATCTTTGCAGCGTTAAAGAAAACAACCTTCAGAACAGAAACAGAACAACGGCCCCGTCCGGAGGCTATCACCTGTCGACATGACGGGGCACAAAATCATCAGAAAATGAAAAAGAAAAAAACGATTGGTATCGTATCGCACGATAACCGTAAGAAAGATATTATCGAATGGGTAAATTATAACTGGCAGGAGTTGCTGCCGCACCGGCTGGTATGCACCGGCACTACGGGCAAGCTGGTGGAGGAGACCCTGGTACAGAAATGTACCGAGTACAACATGGTTCCCCCGGAAGTGGTCTGTCTCAAATCGGGGCCCCTGGGCGGCGATCAGCAGCTAGGCGCCCAGATTGCAGAGGGAATGATCGACATGCTGATTTTCTTCTGGGACCCGATGCAGCCACAGCCCCACGACGTAGATGTCAAGGCCCTGCTCCGTATCGCTGTGCTCTACAACATTCCCACGGCTTCCAACAGATCCACAGCCGACTATATCGTCTCCTCATCGCTTTTCCACGAGAACTACCAGCCATTGATCAAGGATTACTCGGGATACATCAAACGGGAAGTGGAACTCCAATAATCAGGCGTCACGAATACGGTGTACTAAACCGTCATTTCTGATCTATTTTACTGACGTACAACACAATAGTTCCTTCCAATTCCATGTGGAATCAGCAGGAAATGTGTATATTTGTACTGATAAGTGCAAAGTAATTTAGATACTGCCTGAGTGAAAAGGAAGAATTTTCTCCATTATCCGGAATACCCCGGCGGAAAAGATGAGTTAAAGAGGTATATATCTGATAATCTGATATATCCGGAGGAAGCCCTCCGGGAGAAGATATCCGGAACGGTTTGGTTATCAGCCGTGATCAATGACAACGGATTGGTCTCGGAGGTGGTGGTGGAGAAAGGATTGGGGCATGGTTGCGATGAAGAGGCCGTCAGGCTGGTTTCTGGTCTCCGTTATGGCGGGGTAAACAACCGTGGGCTCCGGCTCAAGGTCAGACATCGTTTGAGAATTCATTTTGATCTGAACGGCTATCTACGGAAGAAAGCAAAGGAAACGCTTCCTGAAGAGCAGCGTACAGTGGTGTACAATTACAAGCCGGCAGAACGTCAGGAAATGGTTCCGGAGAAAAGCCGCAAAACTTTGCAGCCCGGAGAATCGAAAATATCCGGAGAGATTCCGGGAGACGCCGGAAAGAATAAGGGTCAGGGATATGGTTATACGATTACGATCGGCCGGAGCGCTGCGCCTGACGCAAAACCTGAATAATGGCGCCTGACAGTTGTACCTGACGCAAAACCTGAATAATGGCGCCTGACAGTTGTATCGGATGCAAATACCTGAATAAAGGGTACTGGAGCGGCTTGCGGAAGGAATACCCCTTTTGTCCTATAATTGATATTATGTTAAATGAATAGGGTGAAAGAAAAGGGAGATTTTTGGTCTCCCCTTTTATAGCTACTGTCCCAGCTTTTTAAGGACTTCTTCGTATTTGTCGAGTTGTTTAAGCCTGTAGTAGAGATTTTTGAGTGATTCGAGCGAGTACGGGTCACCCGGTTTGAGTTCCTGGCATTTCTCCATGAAAGGCAGCGCTTTGGCGAACCAAATGTCTGATTTGGCCAGTTCCTCTTCATATTTTTTGTTATCGTTGGCGGGCACCTTGTTGGCCACTTCGATCTGTTTTACGCCGTTGTTATAATAGAGGGCGCCGAGGTTATAGTAGGCATCGTAGAACTCCTTGTTGAGTTCGATGGCTTTTTCGTAGCTTTTAACGGCGTCATCCTGTTGTCCCATTCCGTCGAGGAGCGATCCCTGTGCGAAATAGTATGACGGGTTGGTCGGGTCCTGTTCGATGGCCAGGGAGAGGTATTTCATGGCCTCATCGGTTTTCTTGGTGCTGATGTACACGTTGATCATCTCCACCAGGACGCTGTTGTCGGTCGGATATTTCTCAAAGGCTTCGTTGAGGGCCGTGATGGCGGTCAGGGTGTCCTTGTTCTCAAGGTGGGCTTTGGAGAGCAGCGAATAGGTACGGCCGCCGTTGTAGCCATATTTTGCGGCTTCCTTGTAATACTGGATGGCTTTCTCATAATTCTTTGCATTGAAGGCGGCGAGACCGGCATTGAAAATGATCACCGTATCGATGGCGTTGGGATTGTCTTTCCTGATGACGGGCAGCTGTTTCATATCCAGCATCTGCTCGAAGGAAAGCATGGCTTTGTTATAGTCCTCGTTATTGAAAGCTTCGACGGCCTGGTTCATGAAGTCGTTTTCCATGAGGGTCAACTTGATCTTGACGCTGTTGGCATTGCGGCCTTTGGTGTCAAGTTCGAGCGCTTTCTTGTAAGATTTAAGGGCTTCAGCCAGCGGGTCGGCCGCGAGTTTCTTCACATTGGCATCCTTGGACTGGGCGATGGCCTGAAGGATTTCTCCCCGGACTTCCCAGGTACGCGGATTGTTGATGGTTTTGGCATCCTTTGGATTGGTGCTATTGATCACCGCTTCGATGGCTTCCAGTGCCTTGTCCAGTTTCCCCTGTTCCTTGGCCGAAAGCGCTCCGGAAACCCCTTTCTGGGCGAAAGCTACACTTGTTAAGAAAACGAAGGTGAGCAGAATCAATGATTTTTTCATTTCAGATGTTTTAATTATAGTTTGACACAAAAATAGAGGATTTCTCATTCCTTACAATAATTTATAATTCAATTTATTGCTCCTGTGGCGGGTTTTCGGTTTCGGTTGTTTCCTCCTTTGCAGGCTCTTCACTCTCGTAACTTCTCACCTTGGCCACCGAAGCGATCCTGTCGTTGTCCTTCAGGTTGATGATCTTGACTCCCTGTGCGGCCCTTCCCATGACACGGATGGTTTTTACGGCCACCCGTATGGTCAGTCCGTTCTGGGTAATGATCATCAGGTCGTTATCATCGCTCACGTTCTTGATGGCAATCAGCTTGCCGGTCTTTTCCGTGATGTGGATGGTCTTCACGCCTTTTCCCCCTCTGTTGGTGATCGGATAGTCGGCCAGGCTCGATCGCTTTCCGAAGCCGTTCTCCGATAACACCAGAACGTCGTCTTCAGGATCATTTACACAAATCATGCCAATAACCTCATCTGCTTCATTAGCAAGGGTTACGCCTTTGACTCCCGAGGCGGTGCGCCCGATGGGCCGTACAATCGACTCGTTGAAACGGATGGCTTTACCGCTGCGGATGGCCATCATGATTTCGTGGTTTCCACTGGTGCGGCGGGCTTCCAGCAACGCATCCCCCTCCCTGATGGTGATGGCGTTTACCCCGTTCAGGCGCGGCCGGCTGTAAGCTTCGAGGGTCGTCTTCTTGATGACCCCCTTTCTGGTGGCCAGAATAATGTAGTTGTTGTTGATGAAGTCGCGGTCTTCCAGGGTTTTGACCCTGATATAAGCGAGAATACTGTCCTCTGCGCTGATATTCAGTATGTTCTGAATAGCACGCCCCTTGCTTGTGCGGCTACCTTCCGGAATCTGGTATACTTTCAGCCAATAGCAACGCCCGTTCTTTGTGAAAAGCAACAGCGTGCTATGCATGGAAGCCACGAACATATGTTCGATAAAGTCTTCTTCCCGGGTAGCTCCTCCGCGGGAACCGACCCCTCCCCTCCCCTGGGTTTTGAATTCGGTGAGCGGTGTGCGCTTGATATAGCCGAGGTGGGAAATGGTGATGATCATATCCTCGTCGGCGTAGAAATCCTCGGGGTTAAAATCTTCGGCGTCATACTCGATATCGGTACGGCGTCCATCGCCGAATTTGGCTTTAAGTTCCAGGAGCTCCTCGCGGATGATCCCCATCAGCAGGTGGTCATTGGCAAGGACTTCCTTGTAGTATTCGATCTGTTTCAGAAGGGCTTCGTATTCGGCATGTAGTTTTTCCTGTTCGAGGCCTGTCAGCTGGCGGAGCCTCATTTCGACGATGGCGCGGGCCTGGATTTCGGAGAGCGTGAAACGTTCGATAAGTCTTTCCCTGGCTTCGTCGGGGGTTTTGGAACTGCGGATGATGGCGATGACCTCGTCGATGTGATCGCTGGCGATGATGAGGCCTTCGAGGATATGGGCCCTTTTTTCGGCCTGTTCCAGTTCGTAGCGGGTACGGCGGGTGACCACGTCATGGCGGTGTTCCACGAAATAGCGGATGAGTTCCTTCAGGTTCAGGGTACGCGGCCGGCCGTGTACCAGCGTGATGTTGTTGACATTGAAGGAGGTCTGCAACTGGGTGTATTTATAAAGGCTGTTAAGCACCACGTTGCTCATGGCGTCCTTTTTCAGGTCGTAGACCACCCTCATCCCTTCGCGGTCAGACTCATCGTTGACATTGGAAATGCCTTCGATTTTCTTTTCGTTGATCAGGTCGGCGGTTTTCTGGATCATCTCGGCACGGTTGACCATGTAGGGGATCTCGGTGACGATAATTTTCTCACGGCCGCCCTCGTTTTCGATATGGGCCTTACCGCGGATCACGATTCTGCCCCTGCCGGTTTCGTAGGCTTCCCTGACTCCCTGATAGCCATAGATGGTTCCTCCTGTGGGGAAATCGGGGGCTTTGATGATTTTTATGAGTTCTTCGACGGGGATTTCGGGGTTGGCGATGTAGGCCACGATCGCGTCGACGGTATCGCTGAGGTTATGGGGGGGCATGTTGGTGGCCATCCCCACGGCGATGCCGGAGGTGCCGTTGACCAGCAGGTTGGGCAGGCGGGTAGGCAGCACGGTGGGTTCCTGCATCGATTCGTCGAAGTTGGGCTGGAAGTCCACCGTATTCTTTTCGAGGTCAGCCAGGGTTTCCTCGGCGATCCGCGAAAGGCGGGCTTCGGTATAACGCATGGCGGCCGGACTGTCGCCGTCGACCGATCCGAAGTTTCCCTGACCGTCGACCAGGGGGTAACGCAGCGACCACTCCTGGGCCATCCTCACCATGGTGAGGTAGACCGATGAATCGCCGTGGGGATGGAACTTACCCATGACCTCCCCCACGATTCTCGCTGATTTTTTATAAGGTTTGTTGGAAAGGGTTCCCAGTTCATTCATTCCGAAGAGCACCCTGCGGTGAACCGGTTTGAGACCGTCACGCACATCGGGCAGGGCACGGGATACGATCACCGACATGGAGTAATCGATATAGGCAGATTTCATCTGCTCTTCAATATTTACCCTGATAATTTTTTCGCTGTCAGCCATTTAACGGATTAATTTTAATTAAATGCCCGGCATTTTGCCGGACTCGCAAAAGTAGTAAAAATCCCTGCCAAAAAGGCATTTTAGGGTTCCACTTCCTCCCTTGAAGGGAATAAAATATTAACATTTTTCATCCTAAGGGGTACCTCTCTCCGGTAATGTTGGGGATAAACTTGACAGGTTGTCGGGCCCTGATGCCCTTTTTTTTTACTATTTTTGATTAAAACTTTTAGGAACAATTTTTGTTGGGGATAGAAGTCAGTTTAATAAGAAGGTATGGAATCACAGTTTTCACCAAGGATAAAAGACATCATTGCTTACAGCCGGGAGGAAGCCATCAGGCTGGGGAATGATTACATCGGGCCGGAGCATCTTTTTTTAGGGATATTGCGTGACGGTGAAGGGATGGCTACGGAGATCCTTCAGAACCTGGGGGTAGATCTGGGCGACATCAAGAAGCAGATTGAGACAAAGATCAGGTCGAACCGGAAGATTGATCTGGATGCCCAGGTGGCCATGTCGAAGCCTGCGGAGAAGGCGCTGAAGGTCATTTCCCTGGAAGCGAGGTCATTTAAGAGCCAGCTGGCCAACAGCGGCCATTTGTTACTGGCCCTGCTTAAGGACATCGACAATTTGGTATCCAACCTGTTGGGGGATGCCGGGGTGAATTATTATCTGGTGAGGGCGCAGATACAGGATTACAAGCAGCCCAAGGCGAAGTCGGAATATCCGGAGAATGAAGATGACGATTCCGAAGATCCCTTTGGGAAGAAGCAGGGGGCGTCGGGGGGACAGAAGAAGCCTTCGAATCCCAAGACCGACACCCCGGTGCTTGACAATTTCGGGATAGACATCACGCGGCTGGCAGAGGAGAATAGTCTGGATCCGATTGTAGGCCGTGAGAAGGAGATCGAGCGGTTGGCGCAGATTCTGAGTCGCCGCAAGAAGAACAATCCCATTCTGATCGGGGAACCGGGGGTTGGCAAATCGGCGATTGCCGAAGGGTTGGCCTTGCGCATTGTGCAGAAGAAGGTGTCGCGCCTGCTTTTTGACAAGCGGGTGATCAGTCTGGATATTGCCTCGATCGTGGCGGGCACCAAGTACCGGGGGCAGTTTGAGGAGCGTATGAAGGCGATTCTCAACGAGTTATCGAAGGTCACCAATGTGATCCTGTTCATAGATGAGATTCACACGATTGTAGGGGCCGGGGGGGCGACGGGTTCGCTGGATGCGGCCAATATGCTGAAGCCGGCTTTGGCGCGGGGGGAGATCCAGTGCATCGGGGCCACCACGCTCGACGAGTACCGCCAGCATATTGAAAAGGACGGGGCCCTGGAGCGCCGGTTTCAGAAGATCATGGTGGATCCCACCTCGGTGGAGGAGACCATTGAGATACTCAACAACATCAAGTCACGTTACGAAGATCACCACAATGTGCTCTATACACCCGATGCCATTGAGGCCTGTGTGAAGCTGACAGCCCGGTACATTACCGACAGGTATCTTCCCGACAAGGCCATTGATGCCTTGGATGAGGCAGGGTCGAGGGTGCACATTTCGAACATCAATGTTCCGGAGAAAATCGTCAAACTGGAACAGAAAATAGAAACAACGCGTGAGGAGAAGATCGCGGCCGTGAAGAGTCAGAATTTTGAGCTGGCGGCGAATTTCCGCGACAAGGAGAAGAATTTGCTCATGTTGCTTGATCAGGAGAAGGAAGCCTGGGAAAAGGAGCTGATCAATCACCGTGAGATTGTGGATGAGCAGAAGGTAGCTGAGGTGGTGGCCCTGATGTCGGGGGTTCCGGTACAGCGGATTGCGCAGGCTGAAGGGCGGCGGCTGGCCGTGATGGATGCGGATCTGAGGGGAAAGGTGATTGGTCAGGACGAAGCCATTGCCAAGGTTGTGAAGGCGATCCAGCGGAACCGTGCCGGACTGAAGGATCCCAACCGGCCCATCGGCTCTTTCATTTTCCTGGGGCCCACAGGTGTAGGTAAAACCCAGTTGGCCAAAGTGCTGGCCACCTATTTATTTGACAGCATCGATGCATTGGTACGCATCGACATGAGCGAATACATTGAGAAGTTCAGTGTTTCCCGTCTGGTGGGGGCTCCTCCCGGGTATGTGGGGTATGAGGAAGGGGGCCAGCTCACCGAGAAGGTGAGACGCAAGCCCTATTCGGTGGTGTTGCTCGACGAGATTGAGAAAGCCCATCCCGATGTATTCCACCTGTTGTTGCAGATGCTCGACGAAGGGCGCCTGACCGACAGTCTGGGGCGGGTAGTGGACTTCAGGAATACCATTATCATCATGACCTCCAACATCGGCAGCCGTGATCTGAAGGATTTCGGCCGGGGAGTTGGCTTTAACACAGGCAAGAGTTCGGCCGATGAGAATGAAAATGCCAAGTACATCATTCAGAAAGCCCTTAAGAAGGCATTTGCCCCGGAATTTCTGAACCGCATCGATGATGTGATCATGTTCAATGCTTTGGACAAAGGGCATATCCATCAGATTATCGATCTGGAGATCGGCGATTTGTACAAGCGTGTGGAGTCGTTGAATTACAAGCTGGTACTTTCAGAGGAAGCCAAGGATTTCATCGCCGACAAGGGTTATGATCCGCAGTTTGGAGCACGGCCGCTGAAGAGGGCCATCCAGAAATATCTCGAGGATGAGTTGGCCGAGATCATCATCAAGTCGACGGTTCATGCGGGAGATGCCATTTCCGTGGAACTGGACAGTGCGAACGACAAGTTACAATTCAGGGTGGTGCCTGCGGAGAGTAAGGTGGAAGACCAGGCCTGACCAGGTGGGAGTTTCGCCTGATGCGCCCTCCCCTATTCGTACTTGAGGACCAGCAGGCAGAGGTCGTCGCCCTGGGGGGTTTCTCCTGCATATTGGCTTAATTCGTCGAGGAGAATACCGGCCACCTCTTCCGAGGTTTGGTTTTTGATTTTATCAAAGACTTTGTAGAAATTGTCTACGCCGAAGAATTCCCCATTTTCATTGAGCTGTTCGGAAACCCCGTCGGTATACATGATCAGCAGGTCACCTTTTGAGAACCTGGTATGGTTGTCTTTGTATGTACGGTCGGGGAAAAGCCCCAGGGGCAGGCCGTGGGGGTCGCCCAGTTCCCTGACGTGTCTTGAAGAGTGGACCAGGAAGGAAGGAGTATGCCCGGCATTACAGTAGTTGAGGGTATCGGTTTCCATGTCGAGGATTCCCAGAAAAAGGGAGAGGAAGAACTGGTTGGCATTGTTTTTACACAGCAGTTTATTTACCTGATCCACAATATCTTTGGCATCTCCGGCAAAAGCGTTGCTCTTGATAAAGGTATGGGCTATACCCATGAACAGTGCGGCAGGGATACCTCCACCGGAGACATCGCCAATGGTTACCAGCATTTTATGGTCGCTGATCATAAAGAAGTCGAAGAGGTCGCCGCTGACAGTCAGAAGGGGTTTATACACGGCATGGATGGCGAGGCCGGCATCATGCAGGTAGTGGTTTCCAGCGGGAGGGATGAAGCTTCTCTGGATTTCGGAAGCCAGCTGAATGTCGGCCCGGAGGCGTGCCCGACGCAGGCTCAGTTCTTTTTCGCTCTGAAGGTTTCTTTCGTACTGTTTCTGGAGGCGTACCAGACTTTCCTGGAGCATGACGGTTTCATTATTCACGCCTGGCCCGAGATCCAGTTTTTCGATGCTGAAATTGTGGAGCTCCCTGCTGATTTTGGAAATCGGTTGCATGAGTCTCCTGGAAATGGCAAAGACCAGGAAAAAGATCAGCGCGGCGACTACTGTGGAAACCAGAATCATACGCAGAAGAAGCCAATTGAGGTCCCTGTAGAACACGGAATAGGGCATTACAAAGGCAATGATCCAGTTGTTTTCAGGGATAAGCGTTGGATAGGCCCATGATTTCTTATAATCCAATGGATGAGGGAATACCGTGATGGGTTGTTGGTTTTGTACGAAATCACGGGCAATGGTGGCCGAATCATAGGGATAGATTTCTTTAGGCAGCCGGTATATGGACCGGGTCAGTTCATATTCTCTAAAGGGGTGGGTGATGAACATGCCTTTGGCGGAGATCAGAAAAGCAAATCCCTCCCCAATTTTGGGGACAGATTCGATGAGATCCTGTAGGAAGTCGAGGGAGACCTGGCAGGCGACCACACCGGTCAGCAGGGTATCTCCGGAATCGCTGGTATGGACAAAAGGGAACCGGTATACGGAGAGGATCAGCTGGTTTTGGGCACAGCGGAAAGGTTCCGACCAGAAAGGTATTCCTTTGGAGAGTATGTTCTCAGCGGCAATTTTGTCATCGATGCACACCCCCGGGCATTCCTGGCACTGGGTAAAGGCTGCAGTGGTATCGTCACGTGATGACATGAGGTAAAACTGCTTCCCGGGATCGCCGTAGGGGGTCATTCTGATCCTGATGGACCAGATGTGGGGATACTTCCGAAGGATGCCCTGCAGGAATTCCCCGGTAGCTCCGTGCTGGTGGTAGAAGGGAAACTGCACAGCCATGTTGGCTGCCACCTCCTGGGTGGAGATCACCTTTTCCCTGACCACATCTACAATATCATTGATGATTGCCCTGGCATTATGGGCTGCATCCCTTTCCGCCAGCATGAAATTGTACTGGTATGCCCAGATGATGAACAGGGAATAGACAAAGAGCACGGCTGCAGAGATATACAACCCTAACCGGTATGCCAGCGGCTTGTTTGACATGTGGAAGTCAGGATTTAAATTAATCCTAATTTACACTTTTTTTCCGGATGGCTCTCTATGTGACCGGCTTTTTTCGGCCAGGGGTCAGGTTTTCATGGCTCCGCAAACGCTGAGCACCTGTCCGCTGACATAGGAAGAGAGGTCGGAAGCCAGGAAAAGGGCCACATTGGCCACCTCTTCAGGGGTACCCCCTCTTTTCATAGGAATGGATTCTTCCCAGGCTTTACGGGCCTCTTCAGGGATTTTCGCCGTCATTTCGGTGATGATAAAGCCGGGTGCGATGGCGTTGGAGCGGATACCGCGGGAGCCCAATTCGCGGGCCACCGATTTGGTAAATCCGATGATGCCCGCCTTCGAGGCAGAATAGTTGGCCTGTCCGGCATTACCGCTGACCCCTACCACGGAACTCATGTTAATGATGGAGCCGGCGCGCTGTTTAAGCATGGTTTTCTGCACCGCCTTGGTGAAGTTGAACACCGACTTGAGGTTTACATTGATCACAGCATCCCACTGCTCTTCGGTCATCCGCATCAGCAGGGTGTCTTTGGTGATACCCGCATTGTTGACCAGGATATCGGCGGCGCCGAAGTCGGCCACGATTTCCGCGACGACCCGGTCGGTATCGCCGAAATCGGCGGCATTCGAGGCATAGCCCTTGGCTTTGACGCCCAATGCCAGGAGCTCATTCTCGGTTTGGATCATATTCTCATCCCTGAACAGGTCGGTAAAGGCGACCTGGCACCCCTGGGCGGCAAACTTCAGGGCGATGGCTTTTCCGATTCCTCGGGAAGCCCCGGTCACAATGGCTGTTTTTCCTTCCAGTAATAGCATACTAATAACTCTTTTTATTTTGCAAAGGTAAATAAAATGTGATACAAAGCGACGGCCCGTATGTGGAGGCCTCTGAGAGCCGCAAACCGGTAAGGCACGTGTGCAGGAAAGGAGATGACGTTAAAATCAGGGATTGTCAGGGAGGGGTTAGATTTTCCCCATTTCAAGAAGGAGCTGGGGAAGGATGTCGCCGGCATTTCCTCTGAGCCAGAGGTCGGTCAGTTGGTCGGTGAACTGGGAGCGTTCGGGGTTGATTTCGATGATGTAAGCGCCGCGGTCGCGGGCTTTCCTGGGAACGAAGGAGGCAGGGACGACCTCACCCGTGGATCCCACGATCAGGCACACCTCGCATTGGGCGGCGCTGTCGAAGGAGAGGTTCCAGGCGTCGGTGGGGATGCCCTCTCCGAAGAAAACGAAGTTAGGTTTGAGGATCTGGCCGTCGTATTTGCAGCGCGGGGGCAGATTTTCAAGGTCCGATTCATCGGCGGTCCAGGTGGAGGCGCATTTGGGGCAGACCAGGATTCCGGAGCCTCCGTGGAATTCAAAGACTTTGTGGTTTCCGGCCTTTTGGTGGAGGCCGTCGATGTTCTGGGTGACGATGGCCTGTAGCCATCCTTTCCTTTCCATTTCGGCCAGGGCCAGATGGCCTGAATTGGGTTGTGCCTTTCCGAAATAGTCGTAGAAAATTTCTCTGATGGTTTTCCAACATTCGGCGCCGTGTTCCATGAAATAGTTGATATCCAGGACCTCGGGGTCATAGCGGTTCCAGAGGCCGTTTTCGCCTCTGAAGGGGGGGATGCCGCTTTCGACACTGATGCCAGCTCCCGTAAAGGCCATATTGAAGGAGGATTGTCTGAGTACGCGGGCTGCCAGCCCGATGTTGTTTTCCATAGATATTCCGGTTCGGTGATTAACAAAAATAATATTGTTTTGGAAACAGTAGCGATTTTTATTTTCTATGATGGAGTGAATGGGTAATTTTGAAGAAAAAAGGAGAAGTCATGAGAGATGCGTCCACCATATGTGCCATATCGACGCCCCCGGGGAGTGGGGGTATGGCGGTGATCAGGCTGTCGGGTCCGGAGGCTTTGCCTGTGGCGGAGTCTGTTTTCAGGAGCCATGCCCGCGGGGTTTCCTTAAGCGGGGAGCCGGCGCGGACGCTTCATGTGGGGTGGATAACCGATGGCAGCCGGGAGATCGACGAGGTGGTGGTGGCTCTGTTCAGGGGGCCCCACAGTTATACGGGTGAGGATGTGGTGGAGATATCTTGTCATGGAAGTCTCTATATCCAGCAACGGATACTGGAGTTACTGATCAGTCGTGGGGCGCGGATAGCTGCCCCGGGGGAGTTTACGCAGCGGGCCTTTCTCAACGGGCGGATGGACCTGAGCCAGGCGGAAGCCGTGGCCGACCTGATTGCCTCGACGAACGAGGCGGCCCACCGGATTGCCCTCCATCAGATGCGGGGCGGCTTCTCGGCCGAGATCCGCCACCTCAGGGAGCAGTTGCTGCGTTTTACGGCCCTGGTGGAACTGGAACTTGATTTCAGCGAGGAGGATGTCGAGTTTGCCGACCGGGTTGCCCTCAAGGCGCTGACCGTTGAAATAGAAGCCCTGCTTTCCAGGCTGGCGGGCTCCTTCCGCCTGGGGAACGCTATCAAAAACGGGATTCCGGTGGTGATCGCCGGGGAGACCAATGTGGGCAAGTCAACCCTGCTGAATGCCCTGCTCAACGAGGAGAAAGCCATCGTGAGCGATATTCACGGGACCACGCGCGATGTCATCGAGGATGTGGTCAACATTCATGGGACGGCTTTCCGGTTTTTCGACACCGCCGGCATCAGGGAGACCCATGATGCCATAGAAACCATGGGGATTGAGCGTACTTTCAGCAAGTTACGGCAGGCCGAGATTGTATTGCTGGTAGTGGATCTGACCAGTTCATGGACGGCGGTATTGAAGCTGATCGAACAGATCAGGGGGCATATCGACCGGCAGCATCTGATCATCACGGCGAACAAAGCCGACAGGCAGCTGGCGGAGACCGCGGCGGCCCTGAAAGCCCTGCCCCTGCGGGAGAATGAAGATCTGGTTTTCCTGTCGGCCAAAAGCCGGGAAAACCTGGGGGAGCTGATCGTGCGGATGCAGGAAACCCTGTCCGCCAATAAGGTGGGCGCCCACGAGGTCATCGTGAGCAATCTCCGCCATTACGAGGCGCTAGTGCACGCCCGGGAGGCCATCCTGCGTGTGCAGGAGGGGCTGGAGCAGCAGATCCCCGGCGATTTGCTGGCCCAGGACATCAGGGAGTGCCTCTGGTATCTGGGGAGTATCACCGGTGATATTTCCGAGGATGAAGTTCTCGGTTATATCTTCAAGAACTTCTGTATCGGAAAGTAAAGAGGATCCTGCAGGGCCGGAAAGCGGTAGTACCCCTTCTCCCCCGCCTGAAGAATACCCGTGAAGAGCAGCGAAAACGCGGCCGATCCAAGAATTTTCCGATAGTCCATATTGATTATGATAGCATTATGTGGTGCCCCGGGAGCAACAAAAATATGGAGAGCCAAATATTTTTTGTAAAACAGCGTTTTGACTTTTACAGATAAAAAACAAGCGTTAATTTTAGGCCCTTTTGGAAGGGAGGCTGGTCAGCTTTAAAAGAGGTAGATTCAGCGCATGGATAATCGGGGTTAACCCCAGTAAATGTTTTTTAATGAAGTATTTAAAGTTACTGATATGGGTGGGTTTGTTGTTTCCGGCGATGGAAATGGCGGCAAAAGGAACACCCGTCAGGGTTGGGATGCATGTGAATTATTTTGATCTGGACAAGTCGGCTTTTGGGGCCGGTTTTTCGGTACAGGCTTCCCGTTTTCATTTTGACATGTCGTCGAATTTTGCCAGGGGGGAAGGTCGTTCCCAGCTGAGGAGCAACAGCAGTACCCATTTGCTGGACTATCAGCGTGCGGGAGTGGTGAATGCGGGGTATATCATCAGGTTCAGCCGTTTCAATATCATTCCCAAGGTGGGAGTAGGCTGGACATTTGACATCTGGCAAACCCCTGAGCCGAAACCCACCTTTTATCTGTACAATGAGCGGAACTATCTGAATGTGGGGATCATCTTGGACTACCGTCTAAATGACAGGTATGGCATACAGTTCCAGGCCGGCAAGTTTGAAAGGTTTGGGGTGGGATTCAACTATTATCTGGGAAATTTATAACCGTGATATGAGACCGATTGAGCGAATCAGGAATATTCTCCGGTACTTCGATCTGGAGTCGGAGCTGGAGGATAACGATGTCGTGCATGAGGAGATCCTGAAAGGGATTGTTTTCAAGGGTACGAATCTCTGGATTTTGGGTTTTGCCATCATTGTGGCATCTGTAGGTCTCAACATGAATTCCACAGCGGTGATCATCGGGGCTATGTTAATTTCTCCGCTGATGGGCCCCATCAACGGGATGGGTTACAGCATCGCCACTTACAATTTTGAACTCTTCAAGCAGTCGGTCAAGAATTTCACTTTTGCGGTAGGCACGAGTCTGGTGGCCAGCACGACCTATTTTGCGTTGAGTCCGATATCGACCGCCCATTCTGAATTGCTGGCCCGTACGAGTCCCACGATTTATGATGTATTGATTGCCCTTTTTGGCGGGTTGGCGGGGATTGTGGCCATCAGCAGCAAGCAGAAGGGGAATGTGATTCCCGGGGTGGCCATAGCCACGGCGCTGATGCCGCCTTTATGTACCGCGGGGTATGGTTTGGCGACCGCGCAGTTTGATTTTTTCTTCGGGGCGATTTATCTGTTTACCATCAACACGGTGTTTATTGCCCTGGCCTCCGTGGCGGTCTCCCAGTTTCTGAAATTCCCCATACGCACCTTGATTTCCCCCGGGCAGAAGAAGCGGGTCAACCAGTGGATCTCCCTGGTGATTGCCCTGGTGCTCATTCCCAGTATCTATTTTGGATACGGTCTGGTGCAGAAGGAGCGTTTCAATGAAAATGCGGGGAAGTACATTGCCAACATCAGCATGTTTGAAGGCAATTATTTGCTTACCAGTGATATCAATCCCGACCGGAAGGAGATTGCCCTGGTGTATGGAGGGATGGATCTTTCGGAGGGGCAGAAGCAGACCATTATCAGCCGGAAAAGCGATTTCAACCTCCATAAAGCCGTGGTGACGGTTAAGCAGGGGCTTTCCTTTGACAGCAAGGGGACCCAGAATCAGGAGTTGCTCAGGTTAAGGGAGGAGCTGATTATGCTGAACCAGGCGCTCAAGGAGAAGGAGCTTGTGATTGACAGTCTGCGGCGCAAGGAGATGATTGGAGAGGCGTTGCTGAAGGAAGCGGAGGCCTTGTTTCCGCAGGTCGATGGATGCACCTATTTTGATTCATGGCTCTATGAAACCGGAAAACCCGGCGAGCCAGTGAAGACTTCACTTGTGCTTTTCACATTAAAGGAAAACGGATTGCCGGAAGCGGAAAAGGAAAAGGTCAGGGCGTGGATCAAGTCCCGTCTGGGCGATCCCGGAGCCAGGATCATTTTTGAATAGACCTCAGAGAGGGATCAGTTTTTAACGATCCGGAAGGTTTTCAGTGGGGTTTGCTCATTTTTGAGCACCTTCAGGAGGTAAGTTCCGGGAGTGCACTGCTCCATTCCTATTTTCCCCGGGAATTGATTCACCACGCCCGAGCGGATTACTTTTCCCCCGATGTCGTAGAGGTGATAGGATATCCCCTGGGGAATCTCTCCCTGGAAGTCGAGCAGGAGGGTTTCGGAGACGGGGTTGGGGTAAACGGTAAGGGTAAGTCCGGGAAGCAGAAGGGGATCCAGGGCGGTAACCAGCAGTTTGCTTTGGTGGAAACCCTGAGTCAGGATGGCGGAGCTGCCGGTAAAGGTTTCGATGACCGTTTCACCAACCGTCCAGGAGAGCTGCACATTGGTACCGGTGCCGTGGCTGCCTGCGGAGGCCACCACCTGTTGTGCGTTTCCGGCGAAAGGCAGGAGGAATCCCACCCCCAGAATCATAACCTTCATTAAACTTCTCATAATTTCAGATCTTTTGTTTTCTGTTTAACTGGCCGACAAATATGCCGCAGTCATTTTCAATGTATGAAAGTTAAGACTAAATCCTATAATAAACAAGTGTTTTGCATCGGTTTTTCATTAGTATGGTTGTTTGTTAATGACTTGCTCTTCAGTTATCTGCCGTTTTGAAGCCAGTTGATGTGCTTCACGCCCATGGAATTGGCTCCGCGGTGCTCCGCCGAACTTCGTTTCGCATGGGGCAAATACGCATGTCATTATGAGGTCGGTGCACCATGCGGCTTTCATAAGGTAAAGAGTGGTATATTTGTCATTAAACAAGCCAGGCATATGAACGACAAACCAACCGCCACGTTATCGGGGGCAGCTTATTTCCGTGCCTCAGGGAAGAGGGCTTACCACCCAGGACGGGTATTTGCAGCCGCCTGTGCGGGGATGCTGCTTTTTGGGATTGCATTTTTGTCGCTGGGGACCATATCGACCTTTATCCAGTCCAGGTTTGGGCTGACTACGGTGGAGGCGGCCTCTCTGGCGTCGTCACTCCCATTTGGGATGCTGGCCGGATCGGTGGTTTTCGGTCCGGTGGCCGACCGGTACGGGTACAAGTATTTGCTGGCGGGGGCCACCCTGGTGATATTGGTGGCGCTGCAGGCCATAGCCTATGCTCCATCGTTGCTGGTTTTACAGCTCAGTTTTTTTGGGATCGGGCTGGGTGGCGGCACCCTAAACGGGGCCACCAACGCGTTGGCGGCCGATGTGACAGCCGACAGCAAGGGAGCCGGGTTAAGCCTGCTGGGGGTGTTCTTCGGCTTAGGGGCGTTGGGGATGCCCCTGCTTATCGGTGCTCTCAGCCAGATCTGGGATTACCGCACCATTCTCTCGGCCATTGGCTTTTTTCTCATTCTTCCTCTCCTATTCTTTTTACAGCTCACTTTTCCGGAGCCCAAGCAGCGGCAGGGTTTTCCACTGCGAGAGGGGATGGCGCTACTCAGGCATCCCCTGTTGTGGCTGCTGGGAGCGATCCTCTTCTTTGAGAGCGGGGTGGAAGGAATGGTCAGCAACTGGACCACCACCTTTCTGGAGAACCGGGAGATTGCGGTGGAGAGGGCGCTGGTGGCCCTTTCGGTGCAGATTGCGGCCCTGGTTGTGGCGCGGTTGCTCCTCAGCCGGCTGTTGAAAAGGATTCCGGCGGCCAGGGTGTTGTTTATTGGTTTGGCACTGATCCTGGCTGCTTCGATGGTATTGTTTTATGCCCGGTCTTTTGCCGTGGTGGTGGTGGCCATGGTGCTCTTCGGGGCGGGTTTTGCCGCCGGGTTTCCGGTGGTCCTGGGTTTCACAGCCGAGCGGTACCCTACCCTTTCGGGAACGGCCTTCAGCATCGTCATCATTATGGCCCTTACCGGGAACACCCTGCTGAACTACATTACCGGAGTGCTTTCAGAGCGTGCCGGCATCGGTTATTTTCCCCTCTTGCTGGCCGGATGCACCCTGGCCATGATACTTCTCGTGCAGGTGGTCACCCGCAGGATGAAACGTGGATAGTCCGTGCAGGGCTTACCAGTGGATGGGCTCCAGTCCGTGGGTGGCCAGGTAAGCGTTGGCCTGGCTGAAGTGGCGGTTACCAAAGAAGCCGCGGTAGGCCGAGAGGGGTGACGGGTGGACCGACTGGAGGACGAGGTGGCGCGAGGCATCAATGAATCTCCCTTTTTGCTGGGCATAGCTTCCCCAGAGCATGAACACCAGGTGTTCCCGGTTTTCGGCCAGGAGGTGGATGACGCTGTCGGTGAAGCGTTCCCATCCCTTATTCTGGTGTGATCCGGCCTGGTGGGCCCTGACGGTCAGGGTGGCGTTGAGGAGGAAGACTCCCTGGTTGGCCCACCGTTCCAGGTTGCCGCTGGCAGGCACAGGCACTCCCAGGTCCTTATCGATTTCTGTGAAGATATTCTGGAGTGAAGGAGGAAAGGGTACCCCATCGGGCACCGAAAAGCAGAGCCCGTGGGCCTGTCCGGGCCCATGGTAGGGATCCTGTCCCAGTATAACCACTTTCACCTGATCAAAGGGACAATGGTCAAAAGCATTGAAAATCAGTTTTCCGGGAGGAAAGACCGTATGGGTGGCGTACTCCTGCCTGACAAAACGGATCAGCTCCCCGAAATAGGGTTTTTCAAACTCCTCCTCCAGGCGTTGTTTCCATGAGGTTTCAATTCTGACATCCATAGTGGACAAAAATAACGATTACAGCGATTTGGGGTGTGCCGTGTTATTGTTCATTGCATCTGTAATGCTCATGAATACGTCTTTTGTAAACGCTTTGATGTCAGGGGGCATTTTACTGGGCCACGCTGAAGGCACCATTGACGACTACCTGATCGCCCGGGGTGATGCCCGGGGAAAGGATTTCCACCAGGTTACCCTGTTTCATACCGGAGATTACCTTCACCTTTTTAAGGATCCAGAGGTCGTTCCGGGGATCGCTTCTGACCAGGACAAATTCGCCCTCTTCCCCGGAGATAAGGGCTTCAAGGGGGAGGGCCAAGGCCTGGTGGCTGCCGGTGATGATCTCGGCTTTGACGAACATTCCGGGAAGGTAGGAAGAGTTTTTCCCTGGAGTGAACAGGGCGTGTACTGTGACCGTCCGGAGATCGCTGAGGGCTTTTCCTGAGGTCACTACGGAAGCTTCCAGGGTATCGGCAGAGACTTCGGGAACTCTGAAGCGGACCAGCTGACCGGTGTTGATCTGAGGGATATCCTTTTCGAAAACCTGGAGAGTAACCATCAGGGGGGAAGTTTCTACGATTTCCAGCACGGGGTTTTCGGGGGAGACGAAGACGCCATTATTCTCTGAGACGGAGGCCACAAAACCGCTGATCGGTGAAATAACGGGAACGGCAGCGGTGAGTCGTCCCTGGCGGAGGACTTCCCTGTCGATACGAAGGAGGTTCAGGCGGGCTTCGAGGGCGGTGATGCGGGCCTGGGTGGAGAGGTAGTCGCTTTCGGCCTTGAGGAACTGCTTACGTGCGGAGATATTTTCTTCAGCCAGGAGTTTCTGGCGTTCGTAGTCATCTTTGAGGAAGGCCAGGGAAGCCAAAGCGGTAAGGTAATCTTCCTGAAGTTGAAGCAGCTCCTGGTTTTCGATTCTGAAGAGGGTTTGACCGCGGCTGACGCGGTCGCCCGGGAGGAGGGTCAGGTCGCGGATCACTCCTCCGGTGACGGCGTTAACGGCTGCGCGGTTTCGTGGAAGGGCTTCCAGTTGTCCGGAAGCTTCCACCACTCCCGAAAAGGTATGCAAAAACGGTTCACCCAGAACGAGGCCGTTTGCAGCGATCTGGTCAGGTGTGAGCTGAAGCATTTCCATGCCTTCGGGCTGGCTTTCGGCTGTTTTCACTTCCCCCTGGCGGGAGTGGCATCCTGACAGGACCATCATCCCGAGTGGGAGGAGAGCAATGATCAGAGGGGCGAGTCGTTTTTTAGTTGAAGTTTTCATTCCGGTGGATATAGTTATCATATTACATCTATGTTTCTTAAGGGATAAGACTATTTAGGTCATAAACCATCTGGTTATGTTGGAGCAGTTTGTCGAGGTAGTCGTTTTCCAGATCGGAGGCGTTTTCGATGGCCATGAGGTACTGGAAGAAGTCGATCTCGCCGTGGGAGAGGCTGAGGGAGGCAGCTTTTCGGAGTTCGTAGGCAGTTTCTCTGCCTTTTGCCAGGTATTGGCTGAGACTGGACGCGAGGAGGGTCAGGTTCCGTCTTAGCTGCGCCACTCTGGTCTCATGGGCCAGAGTCCAGTTTTTGCGGTTCAGTTGGTTGAGTTCGGTGTCGAGGGAAGCGCTGCGGATTTTGGCTTTTTGTTCTCCGAACCAGAGGGGAAGGGTCAAGCCAGCCGTGAAGCCCCTGTAGATGTCGGATCCGGGGGCATGGTTGGTTCCCTGGAAATATTCCAGTTCGAAATCGGGAAGGAGGCTATTCCTTTCGAGTTGGAGCTGTGCCCTGGCCATCTGGTCTTCCCTGTCGAAGAGTTTTTCTGTGGGGGAAAGATCGGAGGGGCTCTCCCGGGGGGAGGCCATATGGGGCAGCTCACCGGGGAATGAGAAGCCGCCAGGGGTATTCATAAGGGCAAAGATTTCCTCGCGGGCAGAGGAAAGGTCATTTTCGGCAGCCGTCAGAGCCTGGTGTGCTTTGATCAGCCGGCTGTCAGCCATCAGTTTTTCGAGGTGGTTACTCTCCCCCGCCCTGAATTTCAGATCAGACCTGGTGGCAGTAGCCTGATAGAGGCTGTCGATTTCACGAAGGAGCGTCACTTTCCTGGAAAGGATGAGTACCTCGTCGTATTTCTGGCGGACGTTTCTTTCGGTTTCCCTGACCACCAGTTGGTAGCGGGCTTCCTCGACGCCTGTCACCGTTTTGAGGAGTTTAGTCCGGGAGGTGTACACGGTGGGGAAGCTGAAGTTTTGGCGGAGGCCCCATACTTTTATAGGCAGGCCGTTTTCGGCGATGTTGTTTTGGTCATAGTTGTAGAACAGGGCCGTTTTCTCAGGATTGAATCCTGCGGGGACCATCAGGGAGGCCTGGCGGACTTTCAGGGCGGCGGCCTGCACGCCGGGGTGGTGTTCCAGGGCGAAGCGCACCGCCTCGTCGGCGGTCAGCACTTCTAGTGGGGTCTTGCCCAGGGAGTCGTGGGATGAAAAGATGGTTCCCAGGGAGTCACGGGGTGAAGAAGAGGTTCCAGGGGGATTCCAGAGTGAAGAAGAGGTTTTCGGAGATCCATAGGGAGAAGAGGGGTACCACATGGCTGCCAGTGCCGGCTGGGTTAAGGCAGACAGCAGCAAGGTTGTGGACAGTGTGATCAGCAGGGATTTCATCACTGGAGGAAGGTGTGGTTTCTTGCGTTTGCCGTAGGTTTTTTCGGGCCGATCGAAGAGGGCATAGAAGAGAGGCAGGATGATCATGGTGAGCAGTGTGGAAGTCACCAGTCCGCCGATGACGACGGTAGCCAGGGGGCGTTGCACTTCTGCCCCGGCGGAGGTGGAGATGGCCATGGGGAGGAAGCCGAGGGCGGCTGCCGACGCGGTCATCACCACCGGGCGCAGTCTTTCCCGGGTACCTCTGAAAATACGTTCTCTCATGTCGGTAATGCCTTTTCTTTTCAGCTCCTTAAGATGCTCTATTAAAACGATTCCATTAAGGACGGCGATGCCGAAGAGGGCGATGAATCCGACGCCAGCGGAGATACTGAAGGGCATTCCGCGCATCCAGAGGAGGAGGATTCCTCCCACGGCGGAGAGGGGGATGGCACTGAAGATCATCAGGGCGTCGCGGAAGGAGTGGAAGGCAAAGTGGAGGAGGATGAAGATCAGGAGCAGGGCTACGGGTACGGCTATGAGAAGGCGCTGGCGGGCCGAGCGCAGGTTTTGGTACTGTCCGCCGTAGGTCATTGAATAGCCTGTGGGCAGGGAAAATCTCTCGTTGGCCAGGGTTTGGATATCCTTGACCACGGATTCCATGTCGCGGTTGCGGACGTTGATGCCCACGACGATATGTCGGCGGGTCATGTCACGGGAGATTTTCGCCGGACCTGTTGCGTAGTTGATCTCAGCGAGTTCGCGCATGGGGACCATATTGCCGTTGGGGGCAGGCACCAGGAGGTTCCGGAGGTGGTCTATTTCCTGCCGGAAGGCGTTGTCGAGGCGGACCACCAGGTCGAAGCGTTTTTCACCTTCGAGGAGAGTGCCGGCGCTCATCCCGGCAAAGGCCATGGAGATCACCCGGTTGGCATCGGCGATGGAGATGCCGTGACGGGCAAGCCGGTCGCGCCGGAAGGAAACCGACATCTGGGGGAGCCCCTCCACCTTATCGACGGTGATGTCAGATGCTCCTTCCACGCGGGATATCAGCGTCTTCAGTTCGTCGGCCTTTGCGGCCAGGACGGAAAGGTCGTCCCCGTAAATTTTAATGGCCACGTCGGCTCTGACGCCCGTGATGAGTTCGTTGAAGCGCATCTCAATGGGTTGGGTGAATTCCGGTTCGAAGCCCGGCAGTACAGAGAGAGCTTCCTTGAATTTTTCGGCCAGCTCATCTTTGGTTTTGGCAGAAGTCCACTCCCTGATGGGCTTCAGGGTGACGATGATGTCGGATTCCTCCATGGACATGGGATCCGTGGGGACTTCTGCTGCGCCGATACGGGAGACCACTTGTTCCACTTCGGGAAATCGGAGCAGGATTTTTTCTATTTTGGTGGTGATGCCGATGGTGGTACCCAGGGAGGTACCGGTAGGAAGCACAGGTTGAATGACGAAATCGCCCTCGTCGAGGGTAGGAATGAATTCGCCGCCCATACGGCCGAAAATCAGCAGGGAAGTCAGAAAAACCACCAGGGTGGTGCCCAGGATCAGCTTCTTATGGTCCATGGCAAAGTGCAGCACAGGCTGATAGCTTCGCTGGAGCAGGGTGATGATTTTGTCGGAGAGGTTTTTCTTTTCCTTGTTGTCATGAGGTTTCAGGAAGAGGGAGGCCATGACGGGGACATAGGTCAGGCAGAAGATAAGGGCCCCCAGGAGGGCAAAGCAGAAAGCCAGGGCCATAGGACGGAACATCTTGCCTTCGACGCCGGTGAGGGAGAGAACGGGGATGAAGACGATCATAATGATCAGCTGGCCGAAGATGGCCGATTTGAGCATTTTAACACTGCTGTCGTAGGTGATCTTGTCAATTTCTTCCTGTTTCTCGTCACGGGAGAGGGCAATCAGTGTTGCGCTTTTTGCGGTGAGGCGGAAGGCGATAAATTCCACGATGATGACGGCACCGTCGATGATGATTCCGAAGTCTATGGCTCCGAGGCTCATCAGGTTGGCGTCGATGCCAAAGAGGTACATCAGTGAGATTCCGAAGAGGAGGCAGAGTGGGATGACCGAGGCGACCACCAGTCCGGAGCGGTAGTCCCCGATGAGCAGGATGACGATGAAGGCGACGATAAGGAAGCCCAGTATAAGGTTTTCGGCAACTGTTTTGGTAGTTTTGGCAATGAGGGCACTGCGTTCCAGGAAGGGGTTAATGAAGATTCCTTCGGGAAGGGTTTCCTGGACTTCGGCCACGCGGTCCTTAACCGCTTTGATCACCGCTTTGGAGTTGGCATTTTTGAGCATCATGACCTGTCCGAGTACCTTTTCGCCCTCCCCGTTGCCAGTAATGGCGCCGAAGCGGGTGGCATGGCCGAATCCAACACGGGCGATGTCCTTGACCAGCACGGGAATTCCCCCGTGGGTGGTGACGACGATGTTCTCCACATCCTCCAGGGAGGTCGCCAGTCCCTCTCCCCTGATGAAATAGCTTTGGTGGCTTTTCTCGATATAGCCGCCGCCGGCAACATGGTTGTTGTTTTCGAGGGCTGTGAAGAGTTCTCCGATGGTGATACCGGCGGACTGGAGGCGCTCAGGATCTACGGCCACTTCGTATTGTTTGAGGAATCCGCCCCAGGTGTTGACTTCGACCACACCAGGGATTCCTGAGAGCTGGCGTCTGACCTGCCAGTCCTGGATGGTCCTCAGGTCCATGGGGGAATAGAGGGAGTCGTAACCCGGTCTGGTATCGAGGATATATTGATAGATTTCGCCCAGGCCGGTGCTGATGGGGCCCATCTCCGGAACGCCGAATCCTTCGGGAATTTTTTCTGCGGCCGATTTGATTTTTTCGGCAATGAGCTGTCGTGGAAGATAGGTCCCCAGGCGTTCCTCGAAGACGATCGTCACCACCGAGAGGCCGAATTTCGAGACCGACCTGATCTCCCTGACGCCCGGAAGGTTGGCCATCTCGAGTTCCACAGGCCAGGTGATGAATTGCTCCACATCCTGCGTGGAAAGGTTGCGGCTGGTAGTGATCACCTGCACCTGGTTGTTGGTGATGTCGGGCACTGCCCCGATGGGAATGCGTGTAAGGGAAAAGATCCCGAACCCCGCGATGGTGGCCGTGAAGAGCATCACCATCAACTTGTTCCTGATACTGAAACCGATAATATATTCAAGCATAGATTCTGGTTTACTTATTTTTAGGTTGGGTCGACTCTTAAAATTAGTCAATATCTGCTTTTCTGATGGTGTTGTGAACTTTTTTTATGAAAAGACGTCTATGATTTAAGGAGCAGCAGCCCAACAAGCAGGGTGCAGGACACCCATAGATTATGCATGGGAATTGAAGTCTAAGCAGTTAAAACAAAAATATGCAGTATAATGAAGTTGGTTTGGTTATTAACACTAATGGTGGTGATCATGGAATCGGGAGCGCAGGATAAGGCTTCAGGGGATTCCCGGCCTGGAGCAGGTCAGGATCCGGAACAGATGAGTTACCGGAAGCTGAATGCTTTCGAGCAGTATGTGATTCTGAAGAAGGGGACGGAAGCGCCCTTTACGGGGGAGTATTACAAAACGAAGGAGAAGGGGACCTATCATTGCAAGCAGTGTAATGCCCCACTCTACCGGTCGGCCGACAAATTCGACTCAGGGTGTGGGTGGCCCAGTTTCGACGATGAGATTAAAGGGGCGGTGCTGAGGTATCCCGATGCCGACGGACACCGGACAGAGATTGTTTGTGCGAATTGCAAGGGTCACCTGGGGCATGTCTTTTTGGGGGAACGATTTACGTCAAAGAACACCCGTCACTGTGTCAATTCCGTATCTCTGGTATTCGTGCCTGACGAACAGGCAGATAAGAGGGATGAGAAGAAGAAGTAGTTAAAGGTAAGCTGGCGGACTCAACAAGTCAGGATAAAGTCATCAATGACCATAGTGGTCATAAGGGTTGGGTGAAAAAGAGCGTCCCGGGCCTTCTATGAATTGGTGATCAGAGGGGTGAGGACGTCGAGGAGCCACTGTGGGGTTTTCACGGCTTTTCCAGTGATGGGATTGGTGGAGACCAGGACCACCTCACCGTGGTTGATGAGTTCCCCGGCGGGATTGAAGACTTCTGTTTTGATGCGGAGTCTGACCAGAGGGATCTCCTCCACCCTGCTGCGAACAGTCAGCAGGTCATCGTAGAAGGCGGGTTTCAGGTAGGTGATGTTGAGGGTTCTGACTGGCCAGACGATACCCGATTCTTCGATCTGTTTATAGGTGACGCCATAGGCCCTGAGCATTTCATTGCGGGCGATCTCGTAGAACCGGGGATAGTTGCCGTAATAAACCACTCCCATCTTGTCGGTATCGCCGTAGCATACCCTGATTTGCGTTTCATGCACCAGCATAATGCGTTGTATTGATTGTTTACTGTTTTTACTACTTAAAGCTATTCTTTAACCTGATTCCGCTTTCTTTTCACACACCTCCAAGTCTCTAAGTCCCCAAGTCCCTAAGTCCCTAAGTCTCTAAGTCTCTAAGTCTCTCAGTCTCTCAGTCTCTCAGTCTCTCAGTCCCTCAGTCTCTAAGTCTCCAGTTCACCATGTCTCATCTCAACGGTGAATCGGGTTCTTTGGCCATATGGTTATAGGCGAGTTTATCGAGCAGGGAGGGCCACCATTTTCCGAGGAAGACGGTGAGTTTACCTTCCATGAAGGTGAGGACAAGTTGTCGCTTACGGTGCAGAACTGCGTGGAAGATATGGCTGGCGCAGGTTTCGGCGCTCATCATTTTATCCTCGTTGCGGGGTGATTCTCCTTGTTTCTGTCCGGCTGCGTTAAGGGCCGAGAGGCGGACTTCGCTGGCGGTAAATCCGGGGGCGACGACCAGGACGTGGAGCCCTTTTTTAAGGTTTTCAATGCGGAGGGTATCGAGGAAACCGCGGACGGCGAATTTAGAGGCGGCATAGCCAGTGCGCCCGGGGAGTCCCACGTGCCCGGCAATGGAGATGATGCCAGCCAGGGTGCCTTTGCTTTTGAGGAGCCACGGGAGGGCGTATTTGGTACAGTAGACGGTACCCCAGAAGTTGACATCCATGAGGCGGCGGAGGACCTCGAGGTCGACCTCTTCGAAGAGGGCGCGCATGGAGATCCCCGCGTTGTTGATAAGCACGTCGATGCGGCCGAATCGGGCGACGGTTTTTTCCACCAGCTGCCGGCAATCCTCTTCGCGGGTGACGTCAGTAGGCACGCAGAGGACCTTTCCGTGGCCCAGTTCTGCAGAAAGCTGTTCCAGCCGGTCCACTCTGCGGGCGGCCATGACGACCTGGGCCCCTTCGGCAGCAAACTTCCGGGCCAAGGCTTCCCCTATTCCGGAGGAGGCACCGGTGATGACGACCACTTTTCCCTTCATAAAAAAAGATTTTTGCAAAACTAACATCTTTGACATAAAGGGTCAGAGTTAATTGAAAATCATTTTAAAGAGCGGTAAAAAATGAAATAAAGAGCCGGTTGACCACCCTCTCCGATTTAGGGTTATCTTTGGGCCTCTGGAAAATAACTATTCCGCATGAGTACTGAATTTTTGCTGATGACGGGGTTTATCCTCTTCATCGTGTTCATTCTTCTCTTTGACTTGTTGCTGGTGGGGCGCAATACCCACATCATTCATGCCCGGGAGGCGCTGATCTGGTCGGGAGTGTGGATTGCCCTGGCCCTGGGGTTTTACTTTGTGCTGGGGCATTTCGGTCATCTTTTACATGGCATAGAGACTCCTGAGCGGTTGCAGGAGATCGTCGCCCGCTATTCACCAGAGTTACGGTTTACCACCACCGGTTTTGAAGAGATGCTCCAGGAGTACCGGCGGCACATGGCCATCAACTATTTATCGGGCTATTTCATTGAGAAGACCCTTTCGATCGACAATATTTTCGTGATGCTGATGCTTTTGCAGGGGTTCAGCGTGGATCTGAAGAATTACAAGAAGGTGTTGTTCTGGGGGATCCTGGGGGCGATTATTCTGCGCTTCATCTTCATTTTTGCAGGAGCGGCGCTGGTGGCAAAATTTGACTGGATCCTGGTGGTTTTCGGAGTGTTCCTGATCTATCAGAGCATCCACATGTTGCTGGCTAAGGATCACGGGATGAAGGATCCCCAGCATCACCCGATTGTCAGTTTCCTGAGCAAACACATCAGGCTCCTCCCCCACTATGTGGACAGCAAATTCTGGACACTACAGCGCGGGAAGTTCTTTTTCACCCCCCTGTTTGTGGTATTGGTGATGATCGAGTTCACCGATATTCTATTTGCCTTTGATTCCATTCCGGCCATTTTCGCCGTGTCGCGTGATCCTTTCGTGGTATTTTTCTCCAATATTTTCGCCATCATCGGGCTGCGGGCGCTCTTCTTCCTGCTTGCCGACCTGGTGGAAAAGTTCAGGTTCCTGAAGGCCGGGGTGTCGGCGTTGCTGGCATTCGTGGGCTTCAAGCTGGTGTTCCACCACTGGCTCGACCAGATGGGCTATGAGTCGTATTACTCGCTGGTGGTCATTGGCAGCGTCATATTCCTGAGTATCGGGCTCTCCATGCTTTTCCCGAAGAAGAAGAGGCCGGCAGTGTCATCTGCGGAATAATCATCAAGATCAATCACCGGGATCAATCGTCTCAACAGTTCATAATTACCCTATTGGGGGTGCGTATTACCTGCCTGACCAGATATAGAGTAGCACCAGTTCTGCGCTATCCGGATTGGTTAATAGTGGTACCTGCACTGGGCAATGTAGAGGGTGTTATCTTCTACCTTGTAGACCAAACGGTGTTCGCTGTTGATTCTGCGGCTCCAGAATCCTGACAGGTTTTGCCTGAGCGGTTCGGGCTTTCCGGTACCTTCAAAAGGAGTGCGCTGACATTCTTTTATCAGCGCATTGATTTTCAGCAGAACATTCCTATCGTTTCCCTGCCAGTATAAATAATCCTCCCAAGCGCTGTTATCCCAGAAGATATCCATCATTCCGCGAGGTTGCGTTTCTGCAGGTTGGTCTTCGCATTGATGTTGTCAATAGCGGATTCCAGTCTTTCCCGGTTGGCCTTGCTTTTACTGAGGTATAATGTCTCCTGAAGCGCATTATATTCCGCCAGGGACATCATGACCACACTCTTCCCTTTTGGCCGCTGAACAATAAGAAACTCACCATTATCAGAAACAGTATCCAGATTCTCCTTTAAGTTCTGCCGTAATTCGGAATAATTCACTGCCTTCATAATGATTACTTAATTACGTACAAATATAAGTACTTTTATGGAGTGATAACCAAGATAGCATATTTTATCTTCACTCATGTTCATGTTTTTTACTCAACACTTTTCCGGAGGATGATAATGGGTTTACCCCACATGCATTTTCAATCAAGCAAGCAGTGTTCAGGGAGGATAAGGAATAGCAGGAGATATTCAGGCTGGTTCCTCGATGAGGGAGGTGATGAGTTTCATGCGGCCGGGGCTTCCTTTTTTGCGGGCTTCGAGGAGGTAGTCGAATCCCAGGGGGGAGAATGCTTCAAGTTGGGAGCGGTAAGTGCGGGGATAGAAGCGGCTGCTGAGACCTGCTGCCTGGAGGATCATCAGTTCTATACTTTGAAGTATAACTTTACCAAACTCTTCCGAAACAGTTTCCTTGCAGTACTTTATATCCTCCATAACAACCCTTCCGAAGTGGAAGGCACGATTGGTGAGGCCGGGCAGGGAGGCTTTATTTCCGGGGGCAGAAAAGATGGTCAGGGTGCCGTCGTGGAGGTCTTCATCGAGGTCCTGGATGTCGTCGGCGAGTTGGAGCCAGACGCCATAGCCATAGAAGAACCGGCTGATTTCGGGGGAGAGGTGGCCGGCCACGAGGTATCCGTCGGCCAGGACGGAGGTACCGCCTTTATCGAAGCCAATGCGGAGGATTTCGTCGGCGGAGGGAGGGGTACCATAACCACAGAGGCGGAGGCTGCGGGTTTGGGCGCGGTGGATAGCCAGGAGGCTCTGGTGGACTAGCGGAAACTTATGGCGGGGGTATTCGCGGCAGATCATGGCCACGAGGGCTTCTATGGCCTGTTCCCGGGGGTTGGTGCCCATGGGGGATTCACCGTGTAGGCAGCCTTCGAACCTCCGGCTGAAGGCGGCTTTTTCAGCAGCGGAAATCGCAGGATCGTCGAGGAGGTTATCGGAATAGGGATAGAGAAGGCTATAGGCCAGGATGGAAGGGGAAAGGCGAACCGGAAGACCCAGCAGAAGCTGGAGCCCGTTCATGATCCAGGCGTTGCGCATGGCCTGGTAAATTTCTTCCCGGGAAAGGGAGGCGTCAAAGGCGCGGGCTTCGCGGTAAAATTCACGCGAAGCGTCGATCATCGACGGATGGGTGATCAGGTCGAGGGATTCGTCAGAAAAGTCGTACACCTTTTTCATGACGCTCCGCAAACCTTTGAAGAATTTCTCTGTGTCGAGGCTTCTTACTTCACCTTCCTTGCGCAGTTCCCGGAAACGGTCGGTGTATCCTGAAAAGAGGGTTTCCCTTTCCCGTTTTTCCGCATCTGAATAAGAGGTGGTGAACGCGGGAAACCGGTCAGAGGTGTTGTTCCAGATTTCCGAGAAATGGTCGATAAGGTGGATGGTATCCATGTAAAGGCATATTTGACAGTTCACACAAATTTACGGGACCTTCCGGCAATTGGTGAGGTTTTCCGGTGAAGTACCTGAAATAAACGGTAAATGGCAGACTACACCCGTAGAAAGGCTAATCTGCCATTTGGCCATGCATGGAATACGGTTAATAAAAAGATGTGCAAAGCGTCAAGGTCCTGTTCAGCCTCACTTGTGGGAGTTAACCTGGAGGGAGAACTGACGTATTCAGTGCCGCGTCAGCACCACCTCATGCCCGCTTCAGGACCACTTCATTGCCACCTCAGCACCACCTCAGGGCCACCTCATGGCTGTTACAGGCCGCTTCATGGCCGCTTCTGTGCCACCTCAGCACCGGGTCGTGTCAGGCGATATTGGTATAGACGGCCTGGACATCGTCGTCCTCCTCGATTTTGTCGATCAGTTTGTCGATGTCCACCATTTGCTCTTCGGTGAACTCCACGGGGTTGTTGGCGTACCTTTTCAGGGTGGCGGAGGTGACGTTGATGCCCAGTTTTTCAAAGGCGGCCGACATGGCTCCGAAGCTGGTATAATCGGCATAGGCGAAATACTCTCCCTCGTGTTCATCGATCTCTTCCAGTCCGGCGTCGATGAGTTCGAGTTCCAGTTCGTCGATCTCCATACTGGCGGGTTTCTCAAACTGAAACACCGACTTCCGGGTGAACATGAATTCGAGTGACCCGGTGGGTGACAGCTGTCCGCCCGATTTGCTGAAGTAGTTCTTGATATTGGCGACGGTACGCGTGTTGTTGTCGGTGGCGCATTCGACGAAGACGAGGACGCCGTGGGGTCCTTTCCCTTCGTAGTTGATTTCGTCGAAGTTTTCGGCATCCTTTCCCGAGGCCCGTTTGATGGCCGCTTCGATGTTGGCCTTGGGCATATTCTGGGCCTTGGCGTTCAGGATGGCGGTACGGAGTGCCGCATTGGTATCGGGATCAGGACCGCCGGACTTGGCGGCAATGGTGATGGTTTTACCTAAACGGGGAAAAATCCTCGACATCATGCCCCAACGTTTCTCTTTGGCCGCCCTGCGGTATTCAAATGCTCTTCCCATAAATCGGAATTTTTATTGCTGATTGTTAACTGTCAATATTTTAGCTTCCTGAGATCCTCTTCCGGAAGCGAAGGCCAAAATTGCAAAAAAAATCAGCAACGGCCTACAGGCCGGAAAGGAAAAATCTTCAGGGAGAGTAGCTCTATTACGGCTTTTACTACTTATGGCCGCGGTTCATCAGAAAGCAAGATCCGGTCACTTAATCTTCTCCGGTTTGCATACTTTGGTTTCCTTCCTGACTTTGGCGCCGCATTTCCGGCAAACAAATTCAGGGTGGGATTTTTCTTCGAACGCTTTCTTTTCGCAGGCTTTCTTACTCACTTACCGCACTTTTTTACTCAGTTCAGACCGGGTTTTCCATCTCCCTGTGGGTAAGAACAACGTTGACGGGGAAATTGTTTTTGAGGTGTGCGGCCAGTTTTTCAGCGGCGTAGACCGACCTGTGCTGGCCTCCGGTGCAGCCGAAGCTGACGGCCAGGTGGGAGAAGCCCCTGTCGATGTATTTTTTAACCGACTGGTCGACCAGGGAGGTGACCAATTTCATGAATCCCGGCATTTCCGATTTGTCCTCAAGGAATTGGATCACCGGAGCGTCTTTTCCGGAGAGGATTTTATACTCGGTATATTTTCCGGGGTTGTGGATGGCGCGGCAGTCGAAAATGAAGCCGCCACCGTTTCCGGAGGGGTCGGCAGGCAATCCCTTTTTATAGCTGAAGCTGGTGATTCTGACCGTCAGGTTGTGCTCTTTTTGTCCGATCGACCGCAGGAAGGCCGATTGCGTGACCAGGTGGAGCACCTTGGTAAGCTCGGGGAGTTCGACGGGCAGGTCGAGCTTCCGGAGGATCGCTTCGAGATTGTCGAGGGCAAAGGGAATACTCTTGAGGAAGTGTTCCTTTTTCTCGTAGAACCCGCGGAATCCGTAGGCGCCCATGGCCTGCATGATGCGGATGAGCACGAATCCCTTGAAGAAGCGCATGAATTCGTAGCGGTCGACGGGGATGATTTTCTCGAGTTCATCGAGGTAGAATTCGAAGAGTTCCTCGCGGACCGCCTGGGGGATGTCGGCTTTTCCGTCGTAGAGGAGGGAGGCCAGGTCGTACTGGAGGGCTCCCTTTCGGCCTCCCTGGTAGTCGATGAACCACACCTTTCCGTCTTTAAGCATGATGTTGCGTGACTGGAAATCGCGGTACATGAAGTAGTCGCTGTCAGCGCTGAGGAGGTAAGCCGTAAACCGCTGGAAGTCATCTTCGAGGAGTTGTTCATCGAAGGGGATGCGGGCCAGTTTGAGGAAGTAGTATTTGAAATAGCTGAGGTCCCAGAGCATGGATTGGAGGTCGAAGGCGGCGCGGGGGTAACAGACGGTGTAGTCGATCTCCTTTCCTGCGGAGACCTGGATGGCGGGGAGGACGGCCAGGACCTTCCGGTATTCGTCGGTGATGGTCCGGGAGAAGCCCTCGTTGATGCGGATGCGGCTCAGGAAGTCGAAGAGGGTGACCGAACCGAGGTCCTCCTGGAGGTAGCAGGTCTGGTCATCGCTGACGGAGTATATGGCGGGCACGGGGATGCCCCGGTCGTGGAAATGGCGGGAGAAGCTGAGGAAGGCCCTGTTTTCTTTTAAGTCGGCATTCCAGGTGCCGATGGCCGAAAATCCGCCGCCGGTCAGCCGCACATATTCCCTGTAAGATCCCGAATGGGGCAGCATTTCGCGGTTATCAGCCTCCCGGCCTGTATAGTCCCTGAAAAGCTGGGTTAATTTGTCTAGTACTTTCTGCTCCAAAATCCGATGTTTAAAAAGTAATCCCTAATTTTATCCAAAAATAATCCATTTTTTGGGACTGATCAGAAAAATAACACTTCTGGCTGGGGTTTTCACCCTGGTATGTGTAGGGTTGGCCTTCACCTCCCTGCCCTATTGGGGGTTGCACTGGTTGGGGACCAGCGGTCAGGAGACGGCAACCAGCGGGAATGAAGCCGCCAGTCAGGCTGAAGTCAATAGTCCTGGTGTAGCCGCCAGTCAGGGTGAGGTCGTTAGCCCTGGTGAGGTCGTTAGCCCGGGTGAGGTCGTTAGTCCTGGTGTAGCCGCAGGACAGGGTGAGGTCGTTAGTCCTGGTGAAGCCGCCAGTCAGGGTGAAATCGTTAGCCCGGGTGAGGTCGTTAGTCCTGGTGTAGCCGCAGGACAGGGTGAAGTCCTTAGCCGGGCGGATTCGGTCGGTCGGGGTGAGCCTACCCCTCATGTAAAAGTGGAAACTCTGGGCGCCATCATTATGCTGGGGGGCAGCGGGATGCCCAGTGAGTCGAATCTGATGCGGAGCTGGTATACGGCGCGGGCGGCTGTTTCCTATCCGGAAGTGCCCGTGGTGGTGGTTATGCCCGGAGATCCCGCGGATGCGGGCAGCACCCCTGCGATGATCAGGAAAGAGCTGATGATCAGGGGTGTGGACAGCACGCGGATTCGCTTTGAGAACGAGGGGACCAATACCCGTTCGCAGGCGCTGGCCTGTGCAAAATTGATGGAAGAGGCCCTCCCTGCGATGATGGAAAATGATCTTCCGGTGATGCTGGTCACCTCTCCCGAGAATATGCGCCGGTCGCTGCTCTGCTTCCGGAAGGCGGGTTTTTCGAAGGTGACCGGGTTGCCGGCCTTTGAGAATGCCGCTGAAGCAGATTTTACGTTCCGTGACGACGATCTGGGCAGTGATCCTGTGCTGGTTCCCGATGTGGGGAACAACCTTCAGCTGCGCTACCAGGTGTGGACGCATCTGAGGTACGAAATACTGTTTATGCGGGAGATGCTGGCTTTGGCCTATTACCGGTTGCGTGGATGGACCTGAGCCCTTCCATAACCACATTTTTCTGAATTTTTTATTTTAGTGCCCCGAAAACCAATTAAACAGAATAATTGCACCAGGTATGAGAACAAGTGTGTTGTGGATGAGCATGGCATTTCTGCTATTATTTCCGGCGGGTTGCCGTAAAAAAGGGGAAACTGAAAGGATTTTTGACAGGAAGTACCTCAAGGTCATCAAGGATGCCCGGGAGGAGGCCTATTTTTATCTGGCCCGCAATTTTGTGCCAGGGAGCAGCATCGCTCTTTCCATCAATGGGAAGCTGGTCTGGTCGGAAGGGATGGGAGAAGCCAGCACCGATCTGGAGGTGCGTGCCAACAGGTTTACCAAATACCGGATGGGCGAAATTTCGCAGGTGCTCACGAGTCTGGCATACTACAGGATGGCCGGAGCGGGGATCCTGGATCCCAGGGCTGAGGTGAGGCAATACCTGCCTGAGTTTCCGGAGAAGGCATATCCGGTGATCCTTCAGCAACTGGCCGACCACACTTCGGGGATCAGGCAGCCCACCAATGAAGAGAAATACCACCGGGGGCTTAATCCATCTCTGGAGAGGGGGATTGAAGTTTTCAGCGGGGACACCCTGTTGTTTCCGCCGGGGAGATACCAGTTTCCCACGACTTACGGGTATAACCTTCTGGGAAGGGTGATGGAAAAGGCCAGTGGCCAGGATTTTCAGGAGTTGATTAAAGCGTGGGTCACCGATACGCTGGAATTGGAGCACACCGTCCCCGACAATCCGTTGGTCACGGTCAGGGGCCGGAGTGCTTTTTATGACAGGAATCTGGTGGCGCAGACCATCCATGCCGTGACGCTTGATCTGCGCTACAGGATGCCTTCCGACGGGTATCTCTCCACGGCGGAGGACCTGGTCAGGCTGGGGAATGCGTTGCTGGACTCCCCTGCCCTCTCCGATTCGGTCAGGAAGCAGATGATGACGCAACCGTTGATCAACAATGAGTTTAGGGCGAACCTGGGCAACGGGTTGCTTTTTCTGGCCGACCGGCAGGAGAAGCCTTTTTATGCCGCCCGGGGGAACATCGTTGGCAGCGGCGCAATCCTGCTCATCTATCCTGAAGAGAAGATGGTCCTGGGGTGGATGACCAATCTGAGCGACGAAGGGGAAGAACTTCCGGGGTTGAAAATTGCGAACATGTTCCGGGATTTTCTGGCCGGGAAATATGTGAACCCTGAGGAGGGGCTGAAACAAAGGCAAAACTAAAGACTTAAGCACGATGACCAGTTTTAAGGGCAGGGCATTCAACTTCATGGTGAGAAACAGTCACATTTTTCAGGGGAAGTTGAAGAAGGAGGTGTTTGATTTCCACACCTCCATTGAAGGATTCAGGGAGCGGTGTGAGAAGGGTGCCGCAAGAGCGGGGAAACTTCCGGAGGGATTGACAGTGAAAAGGGTGAATGTTTCGGGAAAGGTCGCCGAGTGGCTGGTCCCTGCCGGGGCCGGCCAGGACAAAGCCGTTAGCCGGGAAAAAATCGTGATGTACGTTCATGGCGGAGGGTATGTGTCGGGGTCCTGCAGCGACCACCGGAATGTGGTGGCCAAACTCGCCCGGTACACCGGGGTGACTCACTTATTGTATGAATACCGTCTGGCGCCAGAGCATCCCTATCCCGCAGCCCTCGAAGATTCGGTGGCCGTGTATCAGTGGCTGCTTGCTTTAGGTTATGCGCCGGGGAATATCGTGGTGGCAGGGGAATCGGCGGGTGGCGGACTGTGTCTGGCCACCCTGCTTGCCCTGAAGGAGAGAAATGTACCGATGCCGGCGGCGGGGGTAGCCATTTCCCCCTGGACCGACCTGACCTGCTCGGGAGATTCCTACAAAACCAAAAACAAGGTCTCCCCTGCCCCGCTGAACTCGTGGACCGTTTTCAGCCGTTATTATGCAGGGGACCACAATCCGGCCGATCCACTGATCTCACCTTTGTTCGGCGATTTAAAGGGTTTGCCCCCGTTGTTCATCAATTCGGCAGTGGACGATGAGTTGTTTGATGACGGCGAACAGTTTTACCTCAGGGCAAAGGAGGCGGGAGTCGACGTGCAATTCAGGCCCGGGGAGGGAATGATCCACTGCTATCCGCTGCTGGCGCCCATGTTTCCGGAAGCGGAAGAGGCCATGTTCGAAATTGCCGGCTTTATCAAAAACCGTCTGCGCTTGGCAGAAACTGGGTAAATTAAAGAGAACCGGTTGCAGCTTTGCGGCTATGTTTTCGCCGATCCTCTCTCATATTGATGATCAGTGTTGTTAGGAAGCGATTAATGGATCTTAATTTTTTGAATCAAGGATAGATAAAAGGTTTAGACAGTATTAGGAATGAAATTAATATAATCTATAAACAGACCTCAAATTACATAAAAGACTTTCATGATTGAAAAGGAATTCGTAAATTTGTATCCGAGTGAATACATATTCAAATGTACAGTCTTGAGAAAACAGTACAATTCGATAAATGGCTGAGAAAGTTAGCAGATCTAAGGGCCAAAGCCATTATCTTGTTTAGAATTCAAAAAATCGAGAATGAAGGTCACTTTGGCGATTGCGAATTTGTTGGTAATGGTATTCGTGAGTTAAAAATAAACTATGCTAAAGGTTACAGAGTTTATTTTAAAGAAACAGAGGGGAAAATAATCATATTACTCCTGGGAGGAGATAAATCAACTCAGCAAAAGGATATTGAAAAGGCAAAAACCATTTTGAAAAAAATAATGAAATAAAGATATGGAAACAACAAAATTTGACATAGCAGATTACCTGGATAGTAACGAAATGATAGCAGAATATCTTAATGCGGTATTGGCTGAAGGAAATGATTCAGATGTGATTACAGCAATTGGCCATATTGCAAAATCTATTGGAATGACAAAAATTGCTCAAGAAACCGGATTAAGCAGACCAAGTTTATACAAAGCACTGTCTGATGGAGCTAAGCCTCAATTTGAGACAATTATGAAAGTTTTAAGAGCGATAGGTGGACAGATACAAATCAATCCTATTTCTGCATAAGAAACGCGCATCCTGACAATCAATGGAAAAGAGTCCGGTTATCATAAGAAATGCGCACACCCACAACCTGAAGAACATCACGGTGGAGATTCCCCGGAACCAGGTGGTGGTGTTTACAGGAGTGTCGGGATCGGGGAAATCGTCGCTGGTCTTCAACACGCTTTACACGGAATCGCAACGGCAGTTGATTGAGACTTTTTCGTCGTTCGCCAGGGCCAGGATGCCCAAACTGTCGAAACCCCCTGTGGATGAGATCAGGAACATCTCCACCGCCATCGTGATCGATCAGAAGCGGATGGGGACGACCCTCCGGAGTACGGTGGGAACCGCCACCGAGTTGTACACCTATCTGAGGCTTCTCTTTTCGCGGTGCGGCGACCAATGGATCGGGCCCTCTTTTGTTTTCGGGTTTAACCACCCCTCGGGCATGTGCCCCCATTGCAAGGGACTGGGAAAACAGATCAGGGTGGATGTCACTATGCTTCTCGACAGGGAGAAAACCATCAGGGAAGGCGCCATCGACCACCCTGACCACAAGGTAGGCGGATGGAACTGGCGGGAGATGGTGGCGGCGGAGCTTTTTGATGTGGACAAGAAGATCAGGGATTTCACTGAACAGGAGCTGCAAGACTTTTTGTATGCCAGGGCCATTCCGATCGAGAAGAAACATGGGGCGGGCATTTATTCCAAGAATTTCGAGGGCATCGCCCGGAAGCTGGAGCGCATCTACCTGAACAAGGCGCAGGAAGAGTTGTCAGAGGAAAGGAAGGATGCCTATCAGCGCTATTTCAGGTATGCCGACTGTGAGGAGTGCGGAGGATCGAGGATCAACGATAAGGCCCGGAGTGTGAAGGTCAACGGGCGGACCCTTCCGGAATTGGTCGATATGGAATTCATCGATCTGTATGATTTTCTGGGTACGATTGAAGGGGATATTGCCCAGCCGATGGTTCAGAAGATGCGGCAGATCCTCTCCCACCTGATAGAGATCGGCGTGGGTTACCTGTCGCTAAACCGGTCGGTGGCCACGTTGTCGGGAGGCGAAAGCCAGCGGGTGAAGATGGCCCGGCAGCTCGACTGCGACCTGGTCGACATGATGTACATCATGGATGAGCCTTCCATCGGGCTTCACCCCAGAGACATCAGCAAGCTGATCGAGATGCTCTTCAGGCTGAAAGAGAAAGGCAACAGCGTTTATGTGGTCGAACATGATCCGGCTGTGATCCGGCATGCCGAGCACATCATTGATATCGGTCCCGGCGCCGGAAGTCAGGGCGGGGAAATCATCTATTCCGGAAGCTATGAAGGATTAAGGCAATCGAAGGGACTGACGGCTGAATATCTGAACAGAACTGGCGTAGACAGCTTCCGGAGGAGAGAATGGCACGACAGCATCGCCATCAGGAACGCCTCGGTGCACAATCTGAAGCATGTCTCCGTGGGCATTCCCAAAGCTGTTTTCACCTGCATCACCGGGGTGGCCGGTTCGGGGAAGAGCAGCCTGGTCCACGAGGTGTTTGTGAGGGAGAACCCCGATGCCATCGTCATTGACCAGTCGCCCGTAGGGAAATCCTCCCGGTCCAATCCCGCGACCTATATCGGGGTATTTGACCTGATCCGCAAGGAATTTGGCAGGGTCACCAACTCGAGTCCTTCCCTTTTCAGTTTCAATTCCGCGGGAGCCTGTCCGAAGTGCAAGGGGCTGGGCGAAATCAGCTATGAAATGAGCTTTATGGACGAGGTGAAGGTGGTGTGTGACGAGTGCAACGGCAAGCGGTACACCGAAGCGGTGCTGCAGCTGAAGTACAGGGAGAAGACCATTGATGATATTCTGCATACCACCATTGCAGAGCTGCCGGGGTTTTTCAGGGATAAGGAGATCAACCATAAGCTGGGGGTTCTGAGCGATGTAGGGCTGGGCTATCTGGAGCTGGGGCAGCCTCTGAGCACCCTGTCGGGAGGAGAGTGCCAGCGAATCAAGCTCGCCTCGGAACTGCACAAAAAGGGGAACATTTATGTGATGGATGAGCCCACCACGGGATTGCACATGGCCGACATCGAGAAGTTGATGACCATCATCGAAAAACTGGTGGATGCGGGCAATACGGTACTGGTCATTGAGCACAACCTCGATGTGGTCAAGCGTGCCGACTGGGTGATCGATCTGGGTCCCGGCGGAGGGCGTCATGGCGGGGAGGTTCTGTTTGAGGGCACTCCCGAAGCACTAACCACCTGCGACAAATCCCACACAGGGGTCTATCTGAAGGAGGTTCTACCCCTCGTTTGCAACGAGAGTAGACGTGTTTTGCAATAATAATTTGCACGTATAACAAAAATGTATTAATTTTGCTGGTAAAGAATAGATTACGGAGGTACCAATGAATACAAAACTCACATTAACGATCGAGCATTCCGTTATTGTAAAGGCAAAAAAATACGCTAAACGAAAAGAGAGAAGTTTATCCGACTTGATTGAAAGCTACCTGAAAGCGTTAACTGCAGAAGGCGAAAAGAAGGAAGGATATGAGAGTCCTATTGTCCAATCTCTTCGGGGTTCATTCAGTATGCCTGAAAATTTCGATTACAAAGAAGAACTCGCTAAAAGTTTATCCAAAAAGTATTTGTCGAAATGAACAAAGTACTGATTGATACAGATGTCATTCTGGATTTCTTTTTCGACAGAAAACCTCATTCAAACAGTGCCACAAAAATACTTTCACTTTGCGAAACAAAAGAGATTACCGGATTTGTCACGCCGGTCATCGTAAGTAATCTATATTATCTGTTACGACAGACCGCAAAGCACGAAAAGGTAATTGAAAAATTGGCCTTATTGATTTCCTTTTTGGAAGTATTGGTTACCGACAAGAGAGTGATTATGCAAGCATTAGGTTCTGGCTTTAAAGATTTTGAGGATGCCCTGCAAAACTTCTCTGCAGAACAAAGTGCTGAAATAGATATTATCATCACCAGAAATACAAAAGATTACAGAAACAGTAAATTGGCGGTGATGGTCCCTGACGATTTCATCAAGACCATCTTTACCAAATAGGAAACGACAGAGATATGGTAGAAATAAGGAAAATCACCGAAAACAAGAAACGGTTCCTTGACCTGTTGTTGTTGGCAGACGAGCAGGAAAATATGATTGACAAGTATTTACCCGATGGAGACCTGTTTGCTTTATATGACGGTGATTTGAAAAGCGTCTGCGTTGTTGCGCCGATAAATAGCGAAACCTGCGAGTTGAAGAACATAGCGACCTACGAGAAATATCAAGGCAAAGGATACGGCAGGGCATTGATCAATTTCATTTCTGATTTCTACAAAAACGAATGCAAAACAATGCTTGTCGGAACAGGCGAAACGCCGGCTATATTGTCGTTTTATGAAAGTTGTGGGTTTAAAATAGCATACCGGGTAAAGAATTTCTTTACAGACCATTACGACCACCCTATTTTTGAAGACGGGATTCAGCTCATCGACATGGTTTATCTTAAGAAAAAATTATAAATCTCTGCTGCAAAAAGTCTGCAATACCTTTTCTTTGTTCGGAAGAAAACCTTGCCTTCATGGTCATCAACAAAACCGAACAACAGGAAAAACAGCACCTCCGGCATATCCTGACCATCATCAGGGAGACGATCAAGATTGCCGGCACCTCGGTCGGGGAGCATGTAGAGACTCTGAAGGAGTACAAGGCCTACCTCTGGGAGAACAAAGAAGACATTGACGTTCAGGAGAAGCGCTCCATGCGCGAGAGCATTCTCAATCTTTACGCCATGGGCGAAAACGTGATAGCCAAGACCAACCGGCTGACCAAATTGCTCGACATCCCTTATTTCGGAAGGATCGACTTCCGGGAAAACGGCCCCGGCCACCCCACCCTTCCGGTCTACATTGGCATACACTCGCTCTATGATTTCCGGAAGAAAACGAACCTTATCTACGACTGGCGGGCCCCCATCTCAGGCATGTTCTACGACTACGAGCTCGGCGAGGCCTCCTGCACCACCCCTTCCGGAGAGATCACCGGTAAGGTATTTCTGAAGCGGCAGTACCGCATCCGCAAGGGAGAAATGGAATACATGATCGAGAGCTCCATCACGGTCCACGATGAGATCCTCCAGGAGGCGCTCAGCTCCCATGCCGACGACAAGATGCGGAATATTGTGGCCACCATCCAGCGTGAACAGAACCGCATCATCCGTAACGAAGAGGCCTCCACGCTGATCATCCAGGGTGTCGCCGGTTCCGGGAAGACCTCCATCGCTCTTCACCGCATCGCTTACCTGCTCTATTCTTACAACGGCGAGATACGCTCGAAAGACATCCTGATCCTCTCGCCCAATAAAGTCTTCGCCGACTACATCTCCAACGTGCTGCCCGAACTGGGGGAAGAGACCGTTCCGGAGACCAGCATGGAGGAGATCCTCTCGGGGGTCCTCGACCACAAATACAAGTACCAGACCATCTTCCAACAGGTCAGGGAGCTTCTGGGCAAACCGCAGTCCGGGTTCATCGAACGGATCCAATACAAGGCATCCTTCGACTTCCTTGAAAAACTCGACGCCTTCATCCTCCACATTGAGAACCGCTGGTTCACGCCGGCCGACGTCAGGCTCACCAACGGCTTTATCATTCCGGGAGAATTCATCGGGGAGCAGTTCCGGAGGTTCGACCGCTATCCCATGCGCCAGCGGTTCGACGTAATGGCCGACTACATCCTCGACCTGGCGCAGGTACAGTACCGGATTCCCGTCACTATTGACAACCGCAACCTGCTGCGGCGCGAGATCCGCAACATGTTCGGCGCCGGCAATGACCTGGAGGTCTACAAAGCCTACTTCGACTGGGTGGGCAAGCCCGAAATGTTTCAACTCCGGAAGGGCCGCAGCCTCGAAAATGCCGACCTGGCACCGCTGGCGTATCTCCGTCTCGCACTCGACGGCAACCAGCCCAACACACGGGTGAAGCACCTGCTGATCGACGAGATGCAGGATTATACACCGGTCCAGTACAAGGTCATCCAGAAGCTTTTCTCCTGCCGGAAAACCATCCTGGGCGACGCCGGACAGTCGGTGAATCCTTACGGATCGTCGACCGCGGAGATGATCAGGGAAGCTTTTGTGACGGGCGAGATCATGCGGCTTAATAAAAGCTACCGCTCGACCACCGAGATTACCGCCTTTGCCCAGACCATCAGACCCAACACCGGGGCGGAGATCATGGAACGGCATGGCGAACCTCCCCGCCTCTACCGGTGCAAGGGGACGGCCGAAGAGTACAGCCGCATTGCCTCGCTCATCGGAGAATTCCGGGAGTCGTCCCATAAATCGCTGGGCATCATCTGTAAAGATGAAACACAAGCCCTGGCCCTCTACGAGCGCTTCCGGGAGGAGAATGAAGACCTCTTCTATTTATCACACCTCAGCACGGCATACGTCAACGGAATCATCGTCACCTCGGCCCACATGGCCAAGGGACTGGAGTTCGACGCGGTGATCGTGCCCCATGCCGGTACAAAAAACTACAAAACCGAAATCGACCGCAGCATGCTCTACGTGGCCGTCACCCGGGCCATGCACAAACTGTCGCTCACTTCTGCGGGCGACCTCACTGAATTGATTGGCAATCCCGCTGCGGAAACCGGGATTTTGTCATAACTTTATCTGCTCCCCGTTTACATTAAGAGAGAAGCATTCATACTGTGAAACGGAACAATTACAACACTGCTGTGGTTTTCGAGCCCTGGATGATCGCTCCCTGCGGCATGAACTGCGGTTCATGCATCGGCTACATGAGACCGAAGGATCCCTGTCCGGGCTGCCGGATCGACAGCGACCCGAAACCGGCCTATTGCAAGGGCTGTATCATCATCAACTGTGACCGCCTTAAAGAAACGGTTTCCGGATTCTGCTATGAATGCCCCAAATATCCCTGCGCACGGTTAAAGAGTCTCGACAAAAGATACCGCCTTATGTACCTTACCAGCTTTTTTGAAAACCTGGCCATGATCAGGGAGAAAGGAGTAGACCATTTTCTGGAGTTCGAGACCGGGAGAAGAACCTGTCCGCAGTGCGGAGCCACACTTTCGGTCCACCAGCCGTTTTGCCTTAGTTGCGGAGCGAATCCCTGACTACTACAGCATGTCCTGTTTTTAAAGATAAATGGAATACAAAAAGGAGAAAAAATGCCCCGGATTATTATAGACAGACAAAAATGTACTCAATGCTTTACTTGCGTTGAAGTATGCATAATGGGAATCATTGAGAAAGCGATAGATTCAGGTTATCCTGCAATACCTGAAGAAAAAATAGATTATTGTATAAAATGTGGACATTGTGAGTCTTTTTGTGCCCAGAAAGCGCTTACCTTAAATTTCCTTCTTGAAGAAAGGATTAATGTATCTTCTCTTGACGGTCAGATTGAACCACAGAATATTGCCTTGTATATGAAAAGCCGACGCTCTGTAAGGCATTTTTCTTCAAAGAGTGTAAATAAGGAATTAATTGCTCAGGTTATTTATATTGCCCGGTATGCTGCATCCGGAGGGAATGCCCAACCCGTAAAATGGATGGTTATTCATGAGCCATCAGAGGTTCAACGTGTTGCAAGTTTGACCATTGATTGGATGCGAACAATTCAAAATACCTCACACCCGCTTGCAGATTATGTACCTGGAATGATTTCCACCTGGGACAGTGGATCTGACTTAATCTGCCATAATGCTCCCCATTTACTTTTTGCACATGTTCCTGTTGACCCCATTGACGACCCTACCGAAGCAATTATTGCGTTGACTCATTTTGACATAGCTGCGCCTGCTTTCGGTATCGGTACATGCTGGGCCGGATTTGTGAAAATGGCTTTAGACAACTATAAGCCATTGCAGGATTTTTTATCTATTCCAGAAGGACGTAAAGCAGCTTGTCCGATGCTATTTGGATATTCAAGGTATAAAGTCACATCCATTCCAAGAAGAAACCCTGCAGATATCACATGGAAATAATCAAATAAAAAACAGAACATTTTCTGATCGTTCACAACAGCATCTCTTTACACTAACGTAAAGAAAAAAATTGCCGGGCTTTTGAGATGCAATATTTATCTTTGGACCAAAGGAGCTCATTGGATTATGAAACCATTCAGCGAATGCATCCAGGAATACCGGAAGCTGGTCAAGCAAGGGGAGATCGTCACCGCCTACCGGGGATTGATGGAGTTTATGGCGACCCTTCGCACCCATTTCAAAAATCAGCATCCTGAATTATCCGTTCCCGGAAACCTTTACTTCGGGTACATGGATATGACCTACTTCCCTCTGGTTCCGGAAAAGCTGAAAACAAAGGGACTGAAAATCGCCATCGTGCTGGTCCATGAGGATGTCCGTTTCGAGGCATGGCTTTCGGGAACCAACAAAACCATTCAGGCGGAATACTGGGAGTTGTTCAGAAATAGAAAATGGGACCACTACCGGATTCCGGAGAGCTTAAAAGGCCGCGATTCCATCATCGAGTGTGATCTGGCTCTGGATCCCGATTTCAGCGACCCTGGTACACTTATCCGCCAAATCGAAGACAGGACCATACAATTCATAAACGATGTCATGGATCATCAAGCAAAATGAATCAGATACCGGTCATCAGAAAGGGAGCCATCAAGGATTATTGGGTAAATGGCGTCGGAGGCGGATTTATCGTGGGATTGATTTTCTTTCTGATTACACTGATTAACAGTAGCTTTAGAGATGCGGTAATTGCAGGACTGGCGTTCTGGATTGGGATTGCCGTCCTTTTTATCGGTGTGGGATTTCCCAGTGAGGAATACTTCAAGAGAAAAATACGGATCAAAGAGCTGACCTCCCCTAAATATGCCTTCCTCGACGAAAACGGATTCAGACTGCATCCTGATTTGTATTTCGAAGGGACCTATAAGGGATTCTTTTTCCGGATCCTGCCCATGACAAAGTGGATCGAAAAGAAAAAAGGCAGAGGGAAGGAACTCCATTATGTGATCATCGAATCGTTCTATTCGTTTAAAACCGATTCTCAGAATCCGAAAAAGGAAGAAAATTTGAGAGGTGACTATTTCTTCGGACGCATCCATTTTGCGAATCAGTGCGCATCCCTGTTGCCGAAAGATTATGAGAACACCGATTTTCAGATAAACCTCGAAGGGCTAATCTCAATTTTTCACAGGGAAAATCTACTACCTCTTTCAAAAGAGGAGTGGGAAGAAACAATTGGGAAAAGGCTGGATGAAGCGCGGGAGAGGGCTGAAAAGGCAAGAACAAAACAAATCCTGAAAATTGGTAAATTAGACATTAAATACACCAAACCGGAATAGTATTTGTTGTGTCTCCCCTGTTTTTACAGGTCAGTTCTGGCTTCGATACGTCTTGTTCCGGAGTCAAAGAAAAAGATATACTTAAATTCTACGATATGAAAAAGTTATGGATTTTCCTTACGGTGCTGGCATTCCATGTTTCAGCAAAAATGCCGCCGGAAATTGAAGCACAATCTACTGAGGTGGAAGTCAAGTCGGAAATCAGCGAGGTGACCGTTTATCTCAGCGGAGCGCAAATCACCCGTTCCAAAACAGTTGATGTTCCGGCAGGCCGGTCGGTGATCAAATTTGTCAACCTCTCCCCTTTCATCGACGCTAAAAGTCTGAGTGTATACGCCAAGGGAGACCTGACACTGCTGTCGGTTAATCTTCAACACAATTTCCTGTCCCTTCAGACTCCGTCGAAAGAAAGGGAGGAACTGACAAAATCCAAAAAGGAGCTTGAAAAAAAGCTTCAAACAGAAAGGGCTTACCTGGAGGTGCTGAGTGAGGAACTGGCCTTTCTCAAAGCCAACAGCACCGTCGGGGGCGCCAACACCGGAACAAGCCTGACCGCCCTGAAGGAAGCCAACCTTTACTTCGCAGGGAAGTTCACCGACATCAAGCTGAAACAGATCGAACGGCAAGCTAATGTGGAAAAACTCTCTGAAGAGCTCGCGAAAGTCCAAAGTCAGCTGGCCACTCTGGAAAGTAAGAAGGAATTTCCGACCGGGGAAATCCTGGTCAGCGTCGATTCGAAAAGTCCCGTTAAGGTCCCGTTTGAGATCAAATACATCGTTTCAAACGCAGGATGGACCCCCACTTACGACATCAAGGTGAAGAACATATCCCAGCCGGCCGAGCTGACCTACAAGGCCAACGTCAGGCAATCGACGAATGAGGACTGGAAGAATGTGAAGCTCAGGCTGTCATCGTCCGATCCCAATACATCCAACACTTACCGGGAGCTTCAACCTTATTATCTCAATTATTACACCGCGCCTCCCTCCTACGGAGACATGATCAACCGCGTTTCGGGCCGCATCCTGGATGCCAGGACGGGCGAACCGCTTATCGGTGCCTCCGTGATGGTGAAAGGAAGTTCCATCGGGACCGTCGCTGACATCAACGGGGCATATTCACTCTCCATCCCGCCCAGCGGGGGCATTCTTCAGGTTTCCTTCATCGGATACAGACAGGTGGAATCACCAATAGCCAGATCGCAGATGGATTTCAGGATGGAGCAGGATCTGCAGGCCCTCGAAGAGGTGGTCGTTGTGGGTTATGGTACCGCGGAGGAGGCCTTGCAGGGTAAGGTTTCCGGACTTAAAATACGGGGAACAAAACCAGCGGTAGGACGTGAAGATTTAGCCCCCGCTGTCAACCTGGTGGAAACGGAACAAGTGAGCCGCCAGACCAGCGTCGAATTTGAGATCCAGTCGCCCTACACGCTGCTTTCCGACGGAAAGAACCTGACCATCAACATAGACAGCTATTCCCTTCCTGCGGAATACCAGTATTTCTGCGCACCGAAGATCGACAAGAATGCCTATCTGACCGCACTGATCGTCGACTGGGAAAAGTATAACCTTCTGGAAGGGGAAGCCAGCGTCTACTTCGAGGATACCTACACGGGAAAGACCCTGCTTGATACCAGGTACATGTCAGACACCCTGAACATTTCCCTCGGAAAGGATAAGGGCATCACCATCGATCGGGAAATGCAGAAGCAGTTCACCACTAAGCAGTTCCTCGGAAGCAAAAAGGAGGAGACCCGCAGCTGGCTTCTCAGCGTCAAGAACAACAAAGCACAGGGCATCAGGATTTCGGTCTTTGACCAGATTCCGGTTTCTACGCTGGAAGAGATCGAGGTCAAAGCCGACAACATCTCCAGCGGCAAGCTTGATCCGGAAACGGGCATCGTCGAATGGAATTTCCAGCTCAAACCGGCTGAAAAGAAGGAACTCGACCTGAAATACTCGGTCAGGTATCCGAAAAACCAAACGCTGACCATCGAGTAGGTGCATGCCACCCCTGCATCCGGGGTTTTTCGGAGTACTTCGATTTATTGTAGGCATTTATGTTGAAACACCTTAGATTAAATGAAAGGAATGGTAAAAACAACCATGACCGCTTCGTTTGCTTTAATGTTAGTTTTCATTATGGCAGATAGAGTCCCGGCCCAATCAAAATCGCAAACTGCCGATGGTCCGAGGGTTGCAGAAGATACGGTATTCTTTAACCTTCCGGACGATCATGCGACTTGGCAGAATCCTGAGCAGTTTCCAGAATTCCCGGGAGGGGATAGTGCTTTAATCGAATATATTATTAACAACACTATTTACCCACAAACCGCCATAGATGACAGCATCTCAGGTAAGGTATACACAAATTTTGTCGTGAATAATGATGGATCAGTCGACAATATTAAGATCTGGAGAGGAATTCGCAGTGACCTTGATAGCGCGTGCTACTGGGTTATCAAAGAAATGCCAGTCTGGGAACCTGGCCAGGTAATGAGGAAAGCCCGGAAGGGTTGGTACTGGACGAAAACCAGAATAAGTTATTCGATTCCTTTCACATTTACATTAGATACTTTGGCGACAGGACGAGGATTCATAATAACCCCCAAACAGAAACAAAAACAGGCAAGCGGTTCAACGGGAAAATAAATGGGATAATTTAGCGGTATTATTTTTACATAGCTTAAATGAAAAGTTTAAAGATTCTCTTGCTTTTGGTATGCTGCGGTTTCGTCGCCTGCACCGTGACCAAACCCCTGACCTCAGATGTGACACCGGCCGAAGTGACCGACCTCAAACTGCTGGAACCCTACTCCTACATCTCTATGATCAAAAAGGGCAACCGGGGAGAATTGGACGACAGCATTTCGGCCGTTTCAAAGCAACTGAATATCGATGCTCTGAAGAGTTTCTCCGGAAAGATCCCCCTCAAAGGGGAGATTTTCCTGGCCGACACCGCGGTGAATCACAAGCTCGAAAAGGAATACGAATATCTTTTACTGACAGCCGACAAGAACAAGAATATCACGAACCTCCGGATCACCCCCACCCTTGATAAAGTCCTGGAAAGCAATGAAACCCGGTTTGGATTGGTGGTGGTAGCTTCTGGTTTTACCCGGGTCAAAGGGAACTATGGCAAGCAGGTCATGAAAGGGGCCGCCTTGGGCCTCCTGACCATGGGGATGTACGTCCAGACACCCGTCAAGTCCTACTCCACAGTCTATGCCATGATCGTCGATGCCCAAAAAGACAATGTGACTTTCTTCCGGAAATCCTACCTCCCGGACCAGGAACCTATCAACCCCAATGTCCTGACCAAACAGTATGAAGATATATTTGAAAAGTACTTCTGGCCGAAAGAATGATCATTCTAAGTGCCCGGACAAACCTGCCTGGATTCCCTTACCCGGGAAATTCACTAATTTCAACGGCCTTTCTAATAACCAAATCCAATGGAACAAAAAGACTATCTGCTCAGGGAAATTGAAAAAATCGGGATACTGATGCGGGCTCTCCGGCGAAAGCTTTTTGGTGGGGAGAAGGAGGACCTTTCCATCGCCCCCGAATGGCACATCAAGGAGTTCAGCGAAATGCTGCTCAACGACGCAAACCTCGATCTGGAAAAGTTACTCAGCCTGGATCAACAAAACACTCAGGCTTATCTTTCCAGAGTGTCGGGTTTTAATGTGGTAAATATCGGGCTGCTGGCTGAAACGCTGGCTGAACTCGGATTTGAACACCATTCGGTGCCATTCCTGGAAAAAGCCTTACAGCTCTTTGATATCTGCAACCTGATGGACAGAACCTGGTCCCCCGAAAGGGAATCACATATCAGGAAGATCAAAGAGTATCAGGGATTTCAGGCAAACTGAGAATTATATTTATCCTGGCCTAAACCAATAAACCATAACGCGATGAAATACAAATGTCCTTTGCTGGTCGTTTCAGATATCCAGCGCTCCCGGTCCTTTTATGAGGATTTGTTGGGTCTGAAAGTAATCGTTGATTTCGGAGAGAATATTACCTTCCAGGGTGATTTTGCCATTCACCTGAAATCCCATTATCAGAAATTGATCGACAACAAGGAGATACAACACGGTGGTAACAATTTCGAAATCTATTTTGAGGAAGATGATCTAGAGGGGATTGTTCAGTTGTTGAAGGGGAATGGAATCACTTTTGTCCACGAATTGAGAGAACAACCCTGGAAACAGCGGGTGGTCAGGTTCTACGATCCTGACCATCATATCATAGAAGTCGGCGAGTCCATGGAGAACACGGTTTTCAGGCTGCACAACGAAGGATGGTCTGTTGATGAAATTTCTGTATCTACCCTGATGCCGCCTCAATTTGTAGAGCAGGCGATCGTAAGTCACAAAAAACAGTAGGCTGGTGGTTAAAACACGGAAGGACTACGACCTGCCTCAGGCGGGGGAGGAATGGGGATGGCGTTACCATCATCTGGGTATTCCGACCGATAAACAAATGGCCGGCGAAAAATATCTGCCCCGCTACGGGTTTTATGTCTCCGGTTTTGAAACCAGTCCGTTCGGGATTGAGTGGATGCGATTTGACCAGGAAAGCCCGGTTCATGAACTCATCAAGCGGATCCCACATCTGGCCTTTGAGGTAGATGATCTGGACCATGAACTGGCATGCCGTGGACTGGAGATTCTCACTCCTCCCAACTCACCCGGGGAGGGTACCCGGGTCGCAATGGTCCTGCACAACGGAGCTCCTGTGGAACTGATTGAATTCCGGCGAGCGCATTCGCCGTCGGCTCTGCCGCGGGGAGCGAGCAAGACACTAGAAAAGTCCTCTACGGAATCGGATTCCCCGCTGCTCTGGGGCAGGGAGTTTCAACTTCACAAGATTCAGGAGATGACCATCAGAGATCTTGAACCCGGCGAGGTCTCCAGCCTCGAAGATTTCATGTACGACGCCATCTTTATTCCCGAAGGGGTGGAAAGACCCGCCAGGGAGATTATCTATCTTCCTGAGCTGGCCTGTTACTTCCGCAATTTCGGAAGGGAACACGACCACTGTCTGGTTGCCGAAGTCAGGGGTGAACTGGTGGGAGCCATCTGGACCAGGCTGTTCCCGGAAACCAGAAAAGGATATGGCTATGTCGATGACCATACCCCCGAAGTGAGCATGTCGGTGAAAACCCCCTTCAGACAAAAAGGGTTCGGAACCCGGTTGCTGACGGCCATGCTGGAAAAATTGCAACAGGCAGGCTATCAGCAGGTCTCACTCAGCGTCGATGAAGCCAATTACGCTTACCGGATGTACCAAAAAGCAGGATTTGTCACTGTGGCTTCCGACGGGATCTCTGCTACGATGATAAAAAGGCTGCAAATGGAGTAAAATAACGATCTTTGTGGTGTTTCCCGGACAGTCCGCGATGATTCCCCGGCTGGAATTCATTTACGGGGAACACTTGGTTAAACAGAGATATAAAACAGATGAACTGGATCATATTAATCATCGCCGGGCTCTTTGAAGTGACCTTTGCATTTTGCCTGGGAAAAGCCAGGGAAGCAACCGGAACGGAAATGATCCTCTGGTATGCCGGTTTTGTTCTGGCCCTTACCATCAGCATGGCCCTCCTGATCAAAGCCACACAGGCCATCCCCATCGGGACGGCCTATGCAGTGTGGACAGGCATCGGAGCCGCAGGAACGGTGCTCGCCGGTATCCTGGTCTTTAAAGAACCTGCCACTTTTCTCAGAATCTTTTTCCTTTTCACGCTCATCGCCTCCATCGTGGGACTCAAAGCGGTATCACACTAATCCTACTTTTACTGAATATTGATCTCCCTGGTGATCTTCTCCACCACCTGTTCCTTCTTCGGAATCACAATCCCCAGAATCCCGTTTTCTGCGGAAGCGGAGATCTTGTCGGTGTCGACATGCTTCGGAAGAATGAACCTCCTCTCAAAATCGGCGGTGCCGAATTCGCGGCGAATATACTTCTCCTCCTCTTCCCCACTCTTCTTCTCCGATTTGATGGTCAGCACATTCTTTTCCAGGCTGATCTTGATCTCCTCCCGTGAAAAGCCGGGTACCGACAGGTCAATCCTATATTGGTTCTCATCCTCGGAAATGTTGGCCTGAACACATCCACAGGCACATTTTTCACGCACATCATTGTTGGCCAGAACATTCAGCATTTCGTCCAGCACACTGTTCCGGACCGGGTTGTCGTAAAATCTGATTGCAGTCATTTTTTTATTTCCTCCTTATTTTTAATTGTTATCGTTTATTATTATGCGTTGATGTCTGTTTCTCATCAACACCCGTTCCAAAAGATAAAAAACTCCGCATATCTGTCAAAGGGTAAGTTTTCCGATAACAATCAAGACTTTTATAATGCCATATTGTCGGTTTTCCCAGAGCAAGAGCGCCATAATGGCACTCCAGTCCCCATTTTAGCCGTCCTGCCCAAGGTGGGAGTCCTCCGGGAAAGGGCTGAAACAACCCTCCGGAACCTTCCCTGTCTCCCATCGCATTTCCGGCATCCTCCCTGGCGCACTAGGGATCAGTCCCTCAGGTGAGGGGGATCCACCCCTCCCAGAAGGGCAGGGAAAGAGGCTAATCCCGTTTTTGTTATATTTGCAAAAAAGTGCACCGATGCGTATTGACATAATCACGGTATTGCCTGAAATGCTGGAAGGCCCCCTGGGATGCTCCATCGTTAAACGGGCCCGCGACAAGCAAATCGTGGAGATTGTGATCCATAACCTAAGGGATTTCAGCACCGATAAACACCGCAAAGTGGATGATTACTCTTACAGCAAGGGTGCGGGCATGGTGATGACCATCCCGCCTGTCGAGGCCGCCATCAACTTCCTGAAATCGCAGCGGGAGTACGACGAGGTGATCTACACCTCTCCCGACGGGATCCTTTTCAACCAGAAGGAAGCCAACAACCTGTCGATGAAGAAAAACCTGATCATCCTCTGTGGCCACTACAAGGGCATCGATCACCGGATCAGGGAGCGCCTGGTCACACGGGAAATCTCCATCGGGGACTATGTCCTCACGGGCGGAGAATTGGCTGCCGCCGTAATCACCGACAGCATTGTCCGACTCCTCCCCGGCGCCATTTCCGACGAAACCTCCGCACTCTCCGACTCCTTCCAGGACAACCTCCTGAGTCCGCCTGTGTATACCCGTCCGGCCGAATACAACGGCTGGAAAGTCCCCGAGATACTGCTCAGCGGAAATGAGAGACTTATCGACGACTGGAAACATCAGCAGGCGGTCGAGCGCACCCGCCTCCTCAGGCCCGACCTCTACCGTAAATACCTTGAAGAATCAGATTAAACAGGTTTTCGAAATTAAGCTTGGTTCAGGCATGAAAGTTGTTTCTGCACTTAAAAACTTATTGCTGGTGTAAGGCGTTATTTAAAGGAACAGAAGTGACCGGAGTCAAACCGATTGACGAACAACTGAGTTATGAAAATTATGAATAGCGGGAACATGGCGGACCAGGGGATGATGGTGGAAGAAAGGCCCTATCCCACCGTACTGCAGGCCATCCACCTGGTGGTGCTCTACATCTTTATCCAGGCACTGGTCGACTTTCCGCTGGCCATGATCGACTATTACAAAGACACCGAATACCTCTACCACCCGGTCAAAAAGGTGCTCCTGGGCATTGGGTCGGTGGTTTTCATCCTCTGGTATGGCTTTCGCAAAACAGGACACCCCATCAGGGAGGTCTTCCCCCTGCGGAAGTTCAGCCTCTGGCTGCTACCGCTGATCTTCCTGTTCTTCCTGGGCATCCAGCAATGGCTGACGGTCATTAACGCCGGCGTGGAGAAGGTGATTCCCGCCCCACTCTGGTTCTGGGAACTCTTCAGCAAGATCTTCGACAACGACTTTGGCTTCTGGGGAGCCTTCATGAAAGTGGTGGTGATCGCCCCCATCGTGGAGGAGTTGATATTCAGGGGAGTTATCATGCACGGACTGATGCGGAATTACCGTGCCGGAACGGCCATCTTTTACTCGGGCCTTCTCTTCGCTCTTTTCCACCTCAATCCCTGGCAGTTCCCTGCCACCTTCGTACTGGGGCTCCTCCTGGGATGGCTGATGTTACGCAGCAGAAATATCCTGCTCTGTATCGCCGGCCACGCTATCAACAACCTGTTGGTTTTGCTGACCATCACCTACCAGGAGGAAATCTCCACCTCCTTCCTCTCTTCCCTCTCTATCGCGGAAATGCTGGCCGGCAGTGCCATACTCGCCGGAGGGGCCCTTACCCTGATGATGGTGCTTGCCAGAAAAAAGTCTTGAATCTTGAATGTGGGAGTCTGGAGTCTTGAATCTGGAGTCTGGAGTCTGGAGTCTTGAATCTGGAGTCTGGAATCTGGAATCTGGAATGACATTAGATCATTGACATAAAAAAAGCAGATGATACCATGACAGCTTTCAATAATGTTTTGCAAAACACGTTTATATCAAATTGGTAAAGGATAAATTCACTAAAACTAGACTATGGATTACTTTTTGATCGGATTGGGAATATTGCTGCTTATCGGGGGGATCCTCGGATGCGTATTACCGGCGTTGCCCGGACCGCCACTGAGCTATGCGGCCTTGCTGGCCCTTCACTTCACCTCAGGCCACCAGCTCTCCACCCGTATTCTCCTCATCTGGGCAGTCGTAGTGGTCGTGGTCACCCTCCTCGACTATATTGTGCCGGTCTGGGGCGCTAAAAAATTCGGGGCCAGCCGGCGGGGAGTATGGGGTAGCATCATCGGACTGGTGGTGGGACTTTTCATTTTTCCGCCGTTCGGATTGATCATCGGGCCTTTTGCCGGGGCGGTCATCGGGGAACTCACCTCCGGAAAACAGTCGGGCGATGCCATGTACGCCGGATTCGGCTCTTTCATCGGATTCATGAGCGGCGTTTTGCTCAAACTTATCGCCTCAGGCTGGATGACCTGGATCTTCATCAAAACCCTGCTCTGACCTCCTGATATCCTGACCTTATGATATTCTTACATTATATCTTCCCTTAGGGATTCCAGACTACCACATTCAGGATTCAAGACTCCAGACTCCAGATTATTCTAATCTTCTGACCTTCTGACCTTTCAGATTCCAGACTCCAGATTCCTGCATTCCAGACTTATTTCTTATCCCCCCGATTTCTTGGCTTTAAACCCCCCCTGGGCCAGCAGGTCGAGCACCCGCTGCACGAAATCGCCCTGAATAAGGATCTCCCCTTCCTTGGCAGAACCGCCCACGCCCAGTTTGGTCTTCAGCCACTTGGCCAGTTCCTGCAGATCCTCCTCTGTGCCCGTAAATCCCGTGATCAGGGTCACCGATTTACCTTTGCGCTGCTTCTTGTCGAGTCGCACACGCAAATCCTGTTTTCCGGGAGGTAATGTCTCTTTAGTCTCCTCTTCTCCCTTTTCAAATCGGAAGTCGGGGTTGGTGCTGTACACCACGCCAAGTCTCTCTTTCCAGTCCGATGCCATCACATTCCTTATCCTGGTTGCACTCCGGAGAGTGTAATTCTTTACTTTTACGGATACAAATGTAGGAACACTTTTCATTGAGCTGTCTTATCCGGAACCATTATGAAGAAACTTTTTACACTCCTGGTTTCCCTTTGCATGCTGATCACCTTAAATTGTGTCAGCCAGGGAACTCCCACGGAAATTGTCATCACCGCCAACGATATCGTGAAGGCAGGAGCATCCATTCCTGCCTCTGAAATCGGTGAACCCGTGAAATCGGTGATTCTTTATCCTGCCCGCTGGGTGGAAGCCGGTCCGGCCACTCCTGCCTATGGTGTGGTGGAGGGCTCCATCATGCCGGTGGATCCTCAGGGATGGCCCATCAACTTCAGGGTGCTGCTTCCGGAGAGGTGGTCCAACCGTTCGATGCAGCAGGGAGGCGGAGGCATGAACGGAACCATCACCGTCAACGAAGGGCCTCATCCAATGCTGGGGAAAGGCTTCGCATTATACGGAAGTGATTCAGGCCATCAATCCGCGGGGATGCGCTTTCCCGGGGCACCGCCTGTCAAACACCTGGCCACAGGCCCGACGACCGGTGACGAATGGGCCCTGAACGAAGAAGCCATCAGGAACCTCGGATATATGCAGATGAAGAAAACGCACGATGCGGTCATGGTCATCCTGAAGAGGGTGTATGGGGCCGAACCGGCATTCAACTATTACGTGGGTCATTCGCACGGAGGCCGCGAAGCCCTGACTGTTGCCCAACGTTATCCCCGCGATTATGAAGGGATTATCTCCAATGTGCCTATCGTCAACTTCTCAACGCTGATGCTGGGACCGGTGCTGATCAGGATTCAGGAGATCCCGAAAGAAAACTGGATTCCCACCTCCAAAGCCAGGGCCATCACCCGGGAATTTCTGCGGCAGACCGATCATCTCGACGGATTACAGGATGGAATCATCAGCAATTATGTGGCTGCCCGTCAGATCTTCAATGTCCACGACGGGATCGGTCCGGAAGATCCCTGGGCGGCCCTTAGGGCTTCAGGAGATGGGGGTGCCCAGACAGGTGAGCAGTTTTCAGTGGGGAAGGATCCCCGCGCAGGAGTGCAGGTTTCAGGGAATAAGGACTCCCAGACAGGAGTGCAGGTTTCAGGAAAGACGGACTCCCAGACAGTAGTGCAGGCTTCAGGAAAGGTGGATCCCCATGGAAAGGATTCTTCCGGTTCAGAAAAACTGACTCCCGGACAAATCAAGACCCTTGAACTGTCGTACAGCTCCTACAAATTCACGAATCCCCTGGCCAACGGGGTGACTTCCTTCGGCATGTGGACTCCCACAACCGAACCTGCCGGTTTCGGCATGATCACCGATACGAGGTACAAAGGGCAGGAAGGGGCCACTGAAAATGCCCCCCTGTACACCAACCTGGGGATTTTGGGGGTTACGGGCTTTCTGATGCAGGATCTCACCGCCAATCCGCTGGATTACGTGGAAGGCGGAAAATGGGAAAAACGGCGGCAGGAACTCTCCGGATGGCTTGACAGCACGGATCCCGATCTTTCGGAATTTTACAAACATGGGGGAAAAATCATCATGACGATAGGCGCTATCGATAATATTGCCTCCTCAGGTGCCCAAATGGATTATTACCACTCCCTGATCGACGAAATGGGACAGAAAAAACTCAACAAATTTGCCCGTATGTATGTGGTTCCGAACGGAAATCACATGTTATCGGGGCGTAGCTATACTGAAAACGGAATCGGGGAACAAATTGAGGTGAAATCACTTACTGCCCCCAATGCTGCACAAAACATGGATATGCTGATCGACTGGGTCGAGAACGGCAGGGCGCCTGCCCAAACACTCGTCATTGATCGACAAGGGAATATCGGCACCCATAGCGGAGTCGAAGGCTATTTGCTCTGTTCTTACCCGAATTACCAGAAATATACAGAAGGCCCGGCCGGGAGTGCCTCATCCTATGAAAGCGCTGCACCCGATCTCAACCGGGATCTTCGCAAGGGGAAGCGGTGATTTCAGACAGGCTGACACACTCGATCTGAATCGCGTTTAGCTCAACGCACATCTATTTACGCAAGGTTAGTTTCCCACCACATTGCAGAAGATCAACCGATCAATCCAGGGGGACTGCAGAAGATTAACCGATTATTCCAGGGAGATTGGAGCAGGTCAACCGATCAGGTCGCGGATCACCTCGCTGGCCATGTAGCAGCCGAAAACGGGGGGCATATAGCTGATAGTGCCCACGGTGGAAATCTTATTGACGCCCGCTTCGAGGCGGATGGCCTCATCAGGCACCTCTTCGGGTGACCAGACCGCCTTGACCCCCTTAAAAATGCCCAGCCGGTGGAGGCGTTTGCGCACCATCCGCGCCAGTTTACAGTCGCGGCTTTTCGAAATATCGGATACCGCCACCAGTGAAGGATCCATCTTTCCGCCGGAACCCATCGAGGAGATCACACGGTATCCAAGCTTCACCGAATGGTAAATAAGGAAGGTCTTGGGAGAGAGGGTGTCGATGCAGTCAACCACATAATCGAAAGGGGCAGACTGAAGCACTTCGATGGTCCGTTCGTCACGCAGGTATTCCTGCACGGAGGTGAGTTTCAGTTCAGGATTGATGGCGAGCAGGCGGGCGGCCATCACTTCGGTCTTGGGCTGTCCGATGGTGGATTTCAGCGCCGGAAGCTGACGGTTGAGGTTGCTCTCCTCGATGACGTCGCCATCGACAATGGTGAGGGCCCCCACCCCGGCACGGCAGAGCATCTCGGTAGCATAAGCCCCCACGCCCCCCAGACCGACCACCAGCACATGAGCCGACGCCAAACGGGCCCTCCGTTCATCACCCAGCAGCAGACGGGTCCGTTCATCCCAACTCATTGCCTGATAAAAACTTCCCTGAAGTTCCACATGATTTGCTCCTTAAGCGCCTCTTCTTCAATCCCCTTGATCCGGGCATAACGCTGGTACACCTCGCTCACCGGCTTTTTCCACTCATCGGTCTCAAAAAAAAGCTGGCCTGCAGGAATCCTTTCGGCCACCCTGAGGGCTTCCTCTTCGTCGTGGAGAAACATCTTTCCGAGCGAAAAATAGAAACCCTGTGGAACCAGCTGCCCGGTGATCATGTCATTGCCGGTATAGCCATGCAGAATCCAGGGCACCGTGGGTTTGAGGCGGCGCTTGAGGTGGAAGATCTCGTTGTAGGACTTGACGCAATGGATGACCAGCGGCTTGTTGACGCTTTCGGCAATGCGGCACTGGCTGAGGAAGACCTCGAGCTGAAGCTGCGACTCGGTATTGGCCAGCTTGTCTAGGCCGCACTCCCCGATGGCCACTACCTCGGGCAATGCTACCCGGCGCTCCAGCTCATCGAGCTGCTCGCGATGACTGTGGTTGTTGGTGATGAACCAGGGATGGAGACCCACCGAATAAAACCCTCCGGGCGGGAGAAGCTCCATTTCGTCAGAAGGAAAGAGATTTTTGATAAAAAGATCACCTTCTCCGGAAGGATTCTGGTGGGTGTGGATATTGATATAAGGCATGATGTATCAGTAAGGTAAGGATGATCCCCGGTCAGGCCAGGCTGAGAATGGTTTTGACCACGTTGCTGGCCCCTTCGTAGATCTGGGAGATGGTGGCATCGAGCATATAGCAGGGAGTGGTCACCACCTTATGCCGGGGGTCCACGGTTATTTCACCATGGCTTTTCACCTGGTGGGTGCCGCCCATCGTCTCAATAGCGCGGGCGGTTTCCCGGTCATTTCCTATGGTTACCGCCACATCGCCCAGGATGCGGGTGATCACCACCGGAGAGATGCAGAGCGCCCCTATGGGTTTACGGGTGGCAGCCATGGCTTTCACGGCCTTCTCCACGTCGGGATTTACCGAGCAGGCAGCCCCCTTGAAGGCAAAATCACAGAGGTTTTTGGCCGCACCGAAGCCTCCGGGGAAGATCATGGCGTCGTAATCAGCGGCTTTGAAGGTGGCCAGCGAACGGATATTGCCCCGGGCGATGCGCGCCGACTCCACCAGGACATTCCGGCTTTCGGGCATCTCCTCGCCCGTGAGATGATTGATGACATGGGCCTGCTCTACATCGGGCGCAAAACACTGGTATTCGGCCCCCTGTTGCTGAATGGCCAGCAACGTAAGGGTGGCTTCATGAATTTCGGCCCCGTCGTAAACACCGCATCCGGCGAGGACCACGGCTATTTTCTTGTTCATAGATGGTTGTTTTTTGACTTACCAAAAGTAGAAAACTTCCGGCAAGGGACAAAACACCCACGGCTCCATTCCTGAGGCCTGAAGGAGTTATTTCGCCATCCAATGTGACGGCTTCAACGATGGGGTTGATGGGAACTAATTTCCTGCCTGGCCAGGAGCCTTAGCCCGACCAGAGAGGTTGCAGGGAAGAAATTCTCTGCTGGCTTGGGAAAAGTTAAAGGGCTGGATTTCCCTGTTTTGCCAGCAGAGCCCTGAGGAAGAGGATGGCGATGACCAGTGCTGCCAGGGCGGCTGCGATGACAATGGCACGGTGGTCGCCCTGCCGTTTGATGATGATCCCCGCAAATGCCCAGATCACAGCCAGTCCGGCCCAGGGATTGTTCAGTCTGATCATCACCAGCGCAGTGATCACCATTCCGGCGGCAATCAGCAGGATGGTCCACACTTCCGCGGAAATACCTCCACCGCCCCAGTTGACATGAACCAGCAGGGCTGTGATGTTGGCAATGGTGGCAATGCAGATCCATCCCAGGTAAATTCCGAAAGCGGCCTTAATGATCACCGGACCCGTCTCTTTCAACTGGGTGTTGAGCCAGACCAGGGAGATCAGCAATCCCAGCATGACCACCACCGAGAGGGAGACCTTGCCGTAATGCCAGAAGACGATCCACAGGCCATTGAAGAGGCAGGTGGCGGCAAACAGCCATCTGATGTTGGTTACGGCCTGCTGCCCTGATGGCAGGAACTGCAGAATGCAGAAAACCAGGAGCAAAAGATAAACGACTCCCCAGATGGAAAAGGTAATCCCCGCCGGTACAAACAGGTTGGGAAACATGTCTGAGAGTTCACCCGTGGTCTTCCCGTTCAGCGGAAGCGCATTGGCCAGGTAGTTCATGACCACCATAAATGCAAAAAAGAGCAGGTTGGCATACTTCATATGAAGTGTAAATTTGGTTCAATCCTAAGGAAAGGTTTTCCCAAATATAACCAGAATTGGTACTATTACAATATTGTGCTTATTAAAACTGTGAAGGATTTTGCTTCTTTAAAAAAGCAACTAAAGGATACTGACAACTGCTGCTTTCACCAAACGGATTAAAAAAGTTCGATAAGCAAAAGAATGGTCTATTTGCCGAATTATCATTTTCTTAAGGAAAGAATTATTCACAATAACGAGCTATTATCAATCTTAAAAATTATGATATTTAATTCAGCAATGGTGTAGGAATGTTTAAGCTATTTCGTATATTTGAGGGATAAATCCAAACCATATGAAGAAAAATCACTGATAGGACACACCCAAACCTATCACAGATTTATTAACTCCCAAGAACTCCCAAACATCAGTTACAATGTCAGAAATAGCACATATAAAGTATTCTGGTATAGAGGGCTTTGAAATCCACTATTTAAGAGATCATTTAACAGGAACTGCGAATTTGGCATCCAGTTTTGCTTCGCTATTTAACAACTCTGAGTGGGGCTATCTCCTGGGGTTATGGCATGATCTTGGAAAGTATTCGAATGAATTTCAGGAATATATTAAAGTCAATTCTGGGTACGAAGAAGATGATCAGAGAATGCCGAGAACTGATCATACCTCTGCTGCGGCAATCCTTGCTAAAGAAATACACCCCAGATGCTGGCCTCCTTTGGCATATTGCATTGCAGGTCATCATTCAGGGCTTCATAATTTCACACATGAAATAAACATTTCAGGAGATCTTTGCCAAAGGCTTAAGAAGTATGATTTGCTAAATAAGATAAGAACGAAAATCCCCAGTGATTTTTTAGGTGATAAAAGTCTGAACCCTCCGACTGGGAAACCTATCGATCCTAAGCAAATGCATCTTTGGATTAGGATGCTTTTCTCATGTTTGGTCGATGCCGACTATTTGGACACAGAACGTTTTATGAATCCCGAATCATTCGGTCGAAGAGGTAAGTACAACTCACTGAGTGTATTAAAAAGTCGTTTTGACACTCACATGAGGGAGATGGTTAAAAAGGCGCAATTAACGACCGTAAATTGCATACGAAGTAGAATATTTGATGATTGCATCAGATCTGGCGAGTTATCACCTGGATTCTTTTCTATTACTGTTCCCACCGGTGGTGGCAAAACACTATCATCTATGGCATGGGCATTGGTTCATGCCCTGAAATTTAACAAGACCAGAATCATTTTTGCAATTCCATATACAAGTATCATTACCCAAACTGCACAGATTTACCGTTCAATTTTTGGCGAAGACAATGTTATTGAACACCATAGCAATATTGACGATAACACAACGACTAGGGAACGAAAACTGGCAACTGAAAATTGGGATGCTCCGATTGTGGTAACCACTAACGTTCAGTTATTTGAATCTCTTTTTGCCAATAAAACATCACGATGCCGAAAATTACATAATTTGGTAAACAGCATTATTATTTTGGATGAAGCACAAATGTTACCGCCAGAATTTCTTAATCCTATTCTTTCCACCTTAAAGGGGCTTGTTGACGATTACGATGTTTCGATTCTATTCTCAACAGCCACTCAACCTGCCTTAACCGGCAGAATAGGTGGTAGTGGCAAGTATGCGTTTGAAGGCATAGATGCAAATATAGTGCGTGAGATTGTTCAAAATGTGGATGAATTAGCTGTTGATCTGAAAAGGGTAACAATTCAAGTTCCACAAAATACCAATGAAACAACCGATTGGTATGCTATTGCAGATGAACTACAACAATACGAACAGGTGCTTTGCATTGTAAATACTCGGAATCAATGCCGTGAATTGCATGAATTAATGCCAGAAGGGACACTGCATCTTTCCAGGTTAATGTGTACGGCCCACATAATGGATGTCATTGATGAAATAAAACTTCGACTTAAAGAGAATAAACCGGTGAGGGTTATTAGTACTCAATTGATCGAAGCGGGGGTCGACATTGATTTTCCTGTGGTTTATCGCGCCATAGCAGGATTGGATTCTATTGCACAATCTGCCGGACGATGCAATCGGGAAGGTAAACTGATTGAAGAAAACAAGCTTGGAATGATGAAGGTATTTGTTCCCATGAATGGAACTCCAGTTGGATTAATGCGGAAAGGTGCCGATACTTTTAAAGAGTTGATTTCAATCAGGCCAGATTATGAAGACTCGCTCCTGGAGCCAAAAGCATTTCAGGAGTATTACAGGCTTTTCTATAGTAGAATTGAATATTTCGACAAACCCGACATCAAGAGCACATTATGGAACGATGCTGGTCAGATGAAATTCCAATTTGCTACGGCGGCACAGAATTTCAGATTAATTGATGACAAAGACGCGCATAACATTATAGTAGAGTACAAAGATGGCTCAGATCTGATTGATTTGCTAAAACGTAAGGGGCCAGAACCGTGGATAATGCGGAAATTACAGCGCTATACCGTTTCGGTAAACGGAAGGGATTTTTCAGAAATAAAAGAAGCAGGCTTGATCGTTGAACTGCATGGTTGCTGGATTCAGGATTATTCAAAGTTATATAACACATATTCCGGCTTACAACTTAAAGGTAAATGGTTGGAAGAAATACATATTATCTGAAATGTTTCAGTTAGAATATAGATTACAAGCTATTGACCAACAACCAAAACTAGAAATGTAAAACTAAACAGATGGAATACTACAACAAACAATTCTGCATTGAAGTATGGGGTGATTACGCTTGCTTTACCCGACCCGAAATGAAAGTAGAACGGGTAAGTTACGATGTAATCACACCCTCGGCAGCACGAGCCGTGTTCGAGGCAATCTTTTGGAAACCTGCCATTCAGTGGAAAGTTAAAAAGATTGAAGTGTTAAATCCAATCCGGTGGATTTCAGTCCGTCGAAATGAGGTAGGAAGATTGATGAGCGAAAAATCGAATGAGATATTTATAGAAGAAAGTAGGCAACAAAGGGCTGGTCTTTTCCTTCGTGATGTGGCTTATCGTCTTTATGCCGAAATGAAATTTATACCACTTTGTAAACGAAATATCCTTGAAACTTCTGAGGAGTTAATAGATCAGGAGGAAGAAGCCCTGCTTAAAAGTACAGAAAATCCAGGAAAATACAATGCCATTTTCGAACGCAGGGCAAAGAAAGGCCAGTGTTTCAACCAACCTTATTTTGGATGCAGGGAGTTTTCTTGTAATTTCAGATTCATTGAACATCCTGAAAAAGAGGAGAAACAGCCCATAAAGGAAAGCCCGGAACTTGGCTTTATGCTTTACGATATGGATTTTACGAATCCCGATAATCCGCAGGCTATGTTCTACCGACCTCAAATGAAACTAGGAGTAATCATTGTTCCACCAATCGACAGCGAGGAGGTAAGGAGATGATACTGCAAGCATTGTACGACTACTACCAGCGCAAAGCTGCCGATCCGGAAAGCCATATTGCTCAAAGGGGATTTGAATGGAAGGAAATCCCTTTCATTATTGTGATCAATTTCGATGGCAAATTCATTAATTTAGAAGATACACGCACTGGTGAAGGCAATCAGAAGAGGGCAAAGACATTCTTAGTTATTAAGAATAGACATATTACTGGCGTCACAGCTTGGACAAAATCTAATTTATTCTGGGATCATTATGGGTTCGTTTTAGGTCAACCCAAAAATGAAACGGAGAAAGCGGCTCAAGATGCCAAAAAACAAAATAGCACTTTTGTAAGCCAAGTTAAACTGCTTACAGCAAAATATCCCAATAACAACCATTTCGCTGCAATTTGCAAATTTTACGATCAAGAGGATCAAGTTCAAAAGATCTTGGAACATGAAAACTGGAAAGAATGCTATAACATTCAAGGCTGCAATCTTTCATTCCGGATTGCAGGTGAGATCAATATCATTGCAGAACATGACGACCTTGTTAAGGAGGTTGAAATCGATAATGAATCAGAAATTGAGGAACATACACAAACTGCCGAAGGCATTTGTTTAATTACAGGAGAAAGATTGCCGGTTGCAATTCTCAATTCTGCAACGCCAATACCAGGAGGAAAAAGCGGAGGCAAACTTGTTGGTTTTCAGAAAAATTCTGGTTATGATTCTTATTATAAAGAGCAAGGGCTGAATGCTCCGATTTCTAAGAAAGCAGAACATGCCTACACCACAGCTTTGAATGTTTTACTAGGAAAGGATTCGAAGAACAAATTTAGAATTGCTGACACGACAGTAGTTTTTTGGTCACAAAAACAGACTGATTTTGAAAATCAGTTTTCATTCTTTTTTTCGGCTCCTCTAAAAGATGATCCCGACCAAAACGTACTAAAAATGAGGGCTTTATTTGAAGCAATACATACAGGTAATTTAAGCACTGAAGGCAATACTCCATTTTATATTTTAGGTTTAGCCCCTAATGCAGCGCGAATTTCAATTAGGTTCTGGAAAACTGGCAAGGTTACTGACTTTGCAGCAAATATTGCAAAACACTTTGAAGATTTGGAAATGGTTAGAAGCAATAACGATGAGAAGGAGTATTTCTCTTTATTCAATTTGCTTTCAAATGTTTCTTTTGAGTTTAAGGTTGAAAATGTTCCTCCAAATCTTGCGGGAAAAGTTATAGAGAGTGTTCTTGATGGAACAAATTACCCTGATACGCTTCAGCAGCAATGTATTAGGCGAATTCGGGCTGAACAGCAAGTTAACCGTATTCGCGCAGCAATACTTAAAGCTTATTTAAACAGAAAAGCTAATATAAATTTTACAAACGAAAAACTAATTACCATGTCACTCGATTTAGACAACACGAACCAAGGCTACCTATGTGGCCGTCTGTTTGCTGTGCTGGAAAAAATTCAGGAAGCAGCACAGCCAGGGATCAATGCGACCATCAAAGACCGTTATTATGGAGCCGCGTCAAGTACACCCATTACTGTTTTTGGGCGTTTGCTCAACCTTTCGAATCATCATCTTGCAAAACTCAGTGGAGGCAGCAAAACCTATTATGAAAAGATGATTCAGGATATTATGACTGGAATTAACGGTAATGGATTGCCTGCTCATTTATCGTTAGACGATCAAAGTCGGTTTGCTATTGGTTACTACCATCAAAGACAAGAATTATTCAGTAGCAAAAAGAAAGATGAATAGCTCCAGCAATCAAGCTGGAGAATTAAGAACAAAAAATATCAACAGAACTTTAACTCATTAAGAACAATTAAAAAATAGGAGACCATATCATGAGTGATTTAATCAAAAACCGGTACGATTTTATTTTTTTATTTGATGTTACAGACGGAAATCCTAATGGTGATCCTGATGCTGGAAACCTTCCCCGTGTTGATGCCGAAACCGGGATGGGCTTGGTTACCGATGTTTGTATAAAACGGAAAGTAAGAAATTTTGTTCAAATGATTAAGGGGTCAATAAAACCCTATGACATTTTTATTAAAGAAAAAGCTATTCTTAATCAATTGATTGACGAATCACATACCCAAGATGAAGTTAAGTCAAAGGAGAAAAATGGAGACAAAACCGAAGCTGCAAGAAAATGGATGTGCAGCAATTATTACGATGTCCGAACATTCGGGGCAGTAATGAGTACAGGCAAGAATGCTGGACAAGTCCGCGGCCCTATCCAAATTACTTTTGGCCGTTCAGTCGATCCGGTTGTAGCACTCGAACATAGCATAACCCGTATGGCTGTTGCTACTGAAGCTGAAGCAGAAAAGCAAGGGGGAGACAACCGTACAATGGGACGCAAATTTACTGTCCCCTACGGCTTATATATATCTAAAGGATTTATTTCATCCCATTTAGCAGCACATACAGGTTTCAGTGAAGCTGATCTTAAATTATTCTGGGAAGCACTTATAAATATGTTTGACCATGACCATTCCGCTGCCCGCGGCATGATGAGTTCTCGGAAATTAATCGTTTTTAAACACTCATCTGCCTTAGGCAATGTTCCAGCACATATACTCTTCGATGCCATCAAGATTGAAAAGAGAGATAAATCAAAGCCTGCACGTTCGTTTAACGACTACTCAATTATCATTGATAAGACGTCCATACCACAAAGTGTTGAAATGATAGAGATGATCTAAGGAATATACACTCCTTTCAAGTTTAGGTTCGGCATAGATAAAATATCCAGACTTAAGCGAAAGATGAAAGATATGTACACCGATGAAGAACTGCTTTTGCTTTCCGGTATTCAACATATTGCCTTTTGTCCTCGTCAATGGGCGCTTATTCATATTGAACAGCAGTGGCAGGAAAGTGTTAAGACAATAGAAGGAAAGCATTTACATGAGCGTGTTGACAATCCATTTATCAAAGAATCAGGAAGGGAATTGATAGTTTGGCGGGCTGTTAATCTTGTTTCATACCGACTTGGCCTTTCTGGCCGTGCCGATGTCGTTGAATTTATAAGAGATTCAGGAGGAATCTTACTAACTGGCATTTCAGGCAGGTGGACACCCTACCCGATTGAATACAAGCGAGGTAAACCCAAACCCGATGAAAGGGATGAAGTACAGCTTTGTGCGCAGGCCATTTGCATGGAAGAAATGTTTGGTACAGATATTACCGAAGGAGCTTTGTTTTATGGTGAAACACGTCATCGAACAATTGTGCCTTTCTCCGAAGAGCTACGCAATCAGGTAAAGGAATATTCCCAAGAAATGCACCGATTGTTTCAATCAGCCATAACGCCACTTCCAATATACAAACCATGCTGTAAATCGTGTTCAATGATCGAAATCTGTCTTCCCAAACAATTAGGTTCTCACAAATCTGCAAGCGACTACCTGAAATCAGAATTATTATGAGAAAATTACTAAATACACTATTCGTAACCACACCTGAGGCCTACCTTGGCCGTGAGGGAGAGAACATCGTGGTGAAAGTCGATAATAACGTAAAGTTCAGGATTCCGGTACACAACATTGAAGGCATTGTCAGTATGGGGTTTATGGGGGCTAGTCCTTCTCTCATGGCACTTTGTGCCGAACGGAATGTGGCCCTTAGTTTTGTTTCTGAAAGTGGCTGGTTTTTGGGTAGGGTATCTGGTCCTGTTTCAGGCAATGTGCTTTTACGTCGTAAACAATATCGCTTAGCTGATGATGAATTGGCTGCTCTGGAGTTGGCAAAACTGTTTATTGCAGGAAAGATAGCCAATACGAAAACGGTTTTGCAAAGAGCTTTACGTGATCATAAAGAATTGATCAACTCTGTTGCCCTGGAAGAAGCTATCTCAACTCTTGCTTTCAAGCAGAAGCAAGTCCTGACCTCCAAACAGCCTAACGAATTGAGAGGATATGAAGGTGAATCAGCTATGACCTATTTTTCTGTTTTCGATCAATTAATCCTTCATCAGAAAGATGATTTCAGGATGGAAGGACGAAATCGCCGTCCACCCCGGGATAATGTGAATTCTATGCTTTCCTTTGTTTACACCTTGTTGATGCATGAAGTCAGAGCGGCGTTAGAAAGCGTAGGGTTGGATCCTTGTGTAGGTTTCCTGCATGTTGATCGGCCAGGGCGTCAAAGTCTAGCATTGGACATGATGGAAGAGTTTCGTCCTTTTTTAGCCGACCGACTTGTTTTGTCACTGATAAATCGCCGACAAATTTCGAAAAATGGGTTTATTAAACAGCCCACAGGGGGAATATTAATGAATGATGAGACTCGCAAGGAAGTAATAACTACCTGGCAAAGAAGGAAGCAGGAAGAAATCACCCATCCGTTTCTGGAAGAAAGAATCCCAATTGGAATGCTTCCTTATTGTCAGGCTATGCTGTTGGCGCGTTACCTTCGTGGAGACCTGGATAATTACCCTGTTTTTATATACAAATAGTTATGCTGGTATTGATTACCTATGATGTGGAAACCATCACTCCGGCTGGGAGGAAAAGGTTACGAAAGGTAGCCAGGCAGTGTATAAACTTCGGACAAAGAGTGCAAAATTCTGTTTTTGAGTGTTTGATAGAACCAGCTCAGTTTGCTGATCTAAAGCACCATTTAGAGACCATTATTGACAAAGAAAAGGATAGTATACGTTATTACTATCTTGGGAATGCCTGGAAGAATAAAATTGAGCATTGTGGAGTTAACCAAAATTTCGACATGGAAGGACCTTTATTGGTATAGAATTGCGCGAACATATAATGCCATTAGGAATCCCGGGCCTCTCGCATTCATTGATTATCAGATCTTTATTCAAGATATGATAAGGAATAGTTCTTTGACATGTTAGAAAAAATACATCTTCGCGGGAAACAAACTCTATATTATTATATATTAACCAGTTACATTTGTACAGTCGCGCCTCCCGTGGGCGCGTGGATTGAAACAAAGAAAATGATTTATGGGAGCACTTGACACCTTGTCGCGCCTCCCGTGGGCGCGTGGATTGAAACCTGAAAAAAACTGCCGCGAATACCTGGGGCATTGGTCGCGCCTCCCGTGGGCGCGTGGATTGAAACGGTATATTCCCTTGCTTATAGCCTTTATGCCGTGTCGCGCCTCCCGTGGGCGCGTGGATTGAAACTCGTTTGACCTCTACCTGTCACAGACCGGGGAGAGTCGCGCCTCCCGTGGGCGCGTGGATTGAAACATCCATTTTTCAAAGTCTTTGCCGCGTGTATCAAGTCGCGCCTCCCGTGGGCGCGTGGATTGAAACCGTTATATCGGCCAGCTCCGTGCCGCTGGAATTGGTCGCGCCTCCCGTGGGCGCGTGGATTGAAACTCGATCACCTCCTCCAGGTCGTTAAGCCCGGATGTCGCGCCTCCCGTGGGCGCGTGGATTGAAACTACGAGTACTGCATTTGCTGCATAGCTGACAAGAGGTCGCGCCTCCCGTGGGCGCGTGGATTGAAACAACCAATACGGTGAGGGTGCGGTAATCGGAGAAGTCGCGCCTCCCGTGGGCGCGTGGATTGAAACCCTTCTTCCCATTCTTGCCTTCCCTGCCGAGCAGTCGCGCCTCCCGTGGGCGCGTGGATTGAAACCTGACCGCAAGGTATTTCTTTCAAGGGCGACCGCGTCGCGCCTCCCGTGGGCGCGTGGATTGAAACTACCAATACTGCATTTGCTGCATAGCTGACAAGAGGTCGCGCCTCCCGTGGGCGCGTGGATTGAAACAGTTTTTGTAAAATATGCTATCAGGGAGCCAAGGTCGCGCCTCCCGTGGGCGCGTGGATTGAAACATTGAAGCGATGCGGAAGACTTTCGGAAACGTGGTCGCGCCTCCCGTGGGCGCGTGGATTGAAACCAGGCCCTCAAGTCGGCTTATGACGGAGTCGGGAGTCGCGCCTCCCGTGGGCGCGTGGATTGAAACCTTCAGAAGACCCGCTTTTAGCAACTCCTCTTGTCGCGCCTCCCGTGGGCGCGTGGATTGAAACTGATGGCACACAGGTGACGGATCCTGTTATCAAAGTCGCGCCTCCCGTGGGCGCGTGGATTGAAACGGTGTAGAGAGATCCGAGGATCGCGTGGGGGTCGGTCGCGCCTCCCGTGGGCGCGTGGATTGAAACATTTACAGGGACAAAGGGAACTGCCCCAGACCTGGTCGCGCCTCCCGTGGGCGCGTGGATTGAAACTTTAAAAGACCGTAACTCCCCGATAACCCTGCAGTCGCGCCTCCCGTGGGCGCGTGGATTGAAACATGGTGAATAGCTCCCTGGCCTCCGTACCGTTTAGTCGCGCCTCCCGTGGGCGCGTGGATTGAAACACCGCTCCCTGGGTGGCAAGTACACCACCGACCAAAGTCGCGCCTCCCGTGGGCGCGTGGATTGAAACCTTCAAATCCTGACGCTCTCAAGAGGTCTCTGAAGTCGCGCCTCCCGTGGGCGCGTGGATTGAAACTTCCTGTGTGAGTTTCCGTCGCCCAGCAGATGAGTCGCGCCTCCCGTGGGCGCGTGGATTGAAACAATTTATTAACCCGCTGACTTGGCGGCTTGTTTAGTCGCGCCTCCCGTGGGCGCGTGGATTGAAACAATGAACCCTGCGATGTCGCAGTTGTCTATTAGGTCGCGCCTCCCGTGGGCGCGTGGATTGAAACATCTGCCGTATGTACCTCTCCCCTAAAATCTGAGTCGCGCCTCCCGTGGGCGCGTGGATTGAAACTTATTTTGATGGATGACTGTCGAAATGTGGCAGTGTCGCGCCTCCCGTGGGCGCGTGGATTGAAACAAGAGAAACTGCGTGCCGAAACCATCATAGTATAATACTCCCTAAAATTTAGACAGCTGGGTAAGTTTAATAAAAACGATTAAATTTACTCAAGATGAAAGCAAAGAGAAAGAAGTACAGTGCCGCCTTCAAGGCCCAGGTGGCCATTGAAGCGATC